>Ga0256405_10000083_pt1 | contig 280102 bp, 229 predicted proteins | sample RumenRJG_02DNA_FD_189096 | JGI IMG/M metagenome (GOLD analysis project Ga0256405, IMG submission 189096) | Bovine rumen microbial communities from Lethbridge, Alberta, Canada - RJG_02 | ecosystem: Host-associated > Mammals > Digestive system > Stomach > Rumen | place: Canada: Alberta...
CGAGGTTTCCATGGTCCTCTCGGATTACGGTTCCTCATTGCTCAGCTGAACCTTCCGCCGACTCTCTGATTCCGTCAAATCAGAGTACCACTTTTTGCCAATCACCTAAATCATAGCATCTGTCGAAGGGCGTTGCCACGAATGCAGCTCCGTCACCCTGAATTTATTTCAGGGGCTGTAAAAGCCCAAATGCCATGTTCCACAGATCCCGAATCGAGTTCGGGATGACATTACGCTTAGTGGGTATATGGAATAACCTACGCGGGATTGGAGGGGCAACGGGGTGCTTTCAACCCTAGTTGCATTTGCATAAAGTGTCCAACAATAAATCCTACCCCCGATTGGAAGGGTGGCGTAGCCAGACCGCCGCATGGCGGGCCGGAGCGAGAGCGTAGCCCTGCAAAGCGGGTTAGCAAAAAAAATGCGGTCCAAAAAAAGAAAAAAAATAAATATCTAAAGAAGCGGCGAGAATAGTTTGCAGAAAGAACCCCAGGCACGTTTTAGGATAAAGCGCTTGTCAAAGTCTTCTTTTGTTACGCGGCGGCATAGCTCCATGTCTTCTTCAAAAATGCGCTCACATTCGGCGGTAAAATTCTTGTCGTAGAAAATGGCGTTTTCTTCAAAGAGCAGGCGGAAGCTTCTAACGTCTATGTTGGTTGTTCCTATGGAAGAAATTTTTCCGTCCACCGTCATCATCTTAGAGTGGATGAATCCCGGGTAAAGGAAAAACTCTACGCCCTCCGCGCACATCTCCCTTGCAAATTCGTAGCTTGCGGCCTTCATAAAGAATTTATCCCATTGGCTTGGAATCATTATGCGCACTTTTATGCCAGTGTATGCGGCAAGTTTTAATACCGTGTAAAATCCTTCGTCGGGGGTAAAGTAGGGCGTTTGGATAAAGATGTTTTTTCTTGCGCTCATTATCATGCGGATAAAAGTGTCTTCTATGTTTGCCTTGTGCTTTTCGTTGGGGCCTGCGGTTACTATTTGGGTTGGAATTGCTTTTCCACCTGCGAGGCTTTCCAAAAAACTCTTCCTGAATTTTAGGCTGTGCTCTTTTTTATCCTCTTCAGAACTTTCTTGCTCTTTGGTTCCGCTTTTGCTGTCGCTGCTCTTGCCAGCTGTGCTTTCTGTTCCAACATCCGCCCGAACAAAAAAGTCCGTAAAAGACCCAGGAAAATATTTCTTTGCCTCTTCAATTCCCTTTGTGTGTTTGTTCCAAGCGTCAATTGAATACCAGTCGCTTAAAAAATTAATCTGAAGGGTAAGGACGCTGCTGCCGGTAAGCCGCACAACCGTGTCGCGCCACATGGGTTTAAAGCGCTTGTTTTTGTTTTCGTATTCATCGCCAATATTTATTCCGCCAATAAAAGCCCTGTCGCTGTCTATTACGGTAAGCTTTCTGTGGTTGCGGTAGTTTAGTGTAAGCGGAAGACCAATCCTTATCTGGAAAAATGGCCTTGCCTCTCCGCCCGCCTTGTTAAGCTGCCTAAAAAATCTGGTTGGTGTTGCTATGCTTCCAAGGTCGTCGTAAATTAGCTTTACGTCCACACCTTCGCGTGCCTTCCTGCAAAGAATTTCCATGATGCGCTTTCCAATGTTGTCCTTGTGGAAGATAAAGTATTCCATAAAAATGGAAACTTTTGCGCTTTCAAGTTCTTGGCAAAGGTCCTTGAAAAAATCTTCGCCGCGTGTGTAAAGAATTGCCGTGTCCGTAGAAACTAAAAGGCTTTTTCCTTCCATCAAATTCATGGTGATTAGCGGAAGAAATTCTTTGATTACAGGATTTGGTATGTTGCTGGGGCTTTGTGTAAGCGTTGCCTTTTGTTCGCGGCGCACATCCTTTGTAAGCTGCTGGGCAGTCTGCTTAACCTCGTGCATGCGCTTTGTTCCGGTAAAGAAATTGCCACTAAAGAGAATGTAAAGAACCATGCCACCAACCGGAAAAATCAGGAGCAGCAGAATCCATATAAAACGCCTCGTGGATTCCTTGCGCTCAAAAAAGAGAACGAAAATTACAAAAAGAATATTAATTGCCTGTGCGGAATAAAAAATGATTCTTGCCATATTTTTTTCTATTAACTAGCAAAATTATACTTGATTTTTTTCTAATCTTCAATATTTAAATTTTTTGGACGGTGCTTTTATGGACGAAGTTCTACATGCTCTACCATAATACTCTATGGCTAACCCGACTGTAAGCCCCTTTGCGCCACCGACCTTCCGCCCTTCGCTAGCGCTCATAGCCTTCGGCTACTTACGGGGCTCCACGTCGGCGTAGGTTTGGTTGGGGGGGCTGCTTTTTTAGTATTTTTCCCTAAGACTTTTAACAACGGCTAGAACTGTTTCAAAGTCGCTTTTTGAAAACATCTTTAAGTCTTTTATTAATTTTTGCAAATCGCTTTTTTCAGAATCGTTTTCCTTATAATTATTTCCTGTAGCAAGATAATCTATTGAAACCTTAAGAATCTTTGCAATTTTTTGTGCGTTTTCCAATGTTGGCGAAACGTTGCTTCCAGGACGGTATTTGTTTAGCGTGTTTACGCTGATTCCTGTTTTTTGAGAAAGTTCCTTTACTTGCATTCCTTGAAAGTCTAATTCATCTCTTAGCGTTTCTGCAAATCCCATGCTCTTAATGTATGTAAAAAGAGGCTTTTTTACTTGAATAAAAGCCATAAAAGATATATCGTTGTATTAAAACTGTAATAAATAGCTTTTATTTTTTAGAAAATGTCATAAAGGACAAAGGTATGACTTCCAATGATACTTTAATTAAGAATGTGGGAATAAATATTCAGGAAAAATCTGCAATGATGTGGGCTGTCGCAGATGTACTTCGTGGCCCGTTCAAACCTCATGAATATGGACTTGTAATTCTGCCTTTTACCGTTATAAAACGCTTTCATGACTGCCTGCTTCCAACACATGATAAAGTATTAAAGACTTGGGAAGATGTAAAAAAAATGGCTGTTGTAGACGGATTTTTGACACAGGCTTCCGGCTATCAGTTCTATAATAAATCAAAGTTTACCTTCGATTCCCTCTTGAAAGACCCTGAAAACATTGAAGCAAACTTCCGCGATTATATTCACGGATTCTCTGATAATGTGCAGGACATTCTTGCGCGATTTGAATTTGATAACATAATTAAGAGACTTGTTGAAGCAAACTGCCTTTATCTTGTAATCAAAGAGTTTAACAGCGATAAAGGCTATTTGGGAGCTGATAAAATCAGTGCCGTAGACTGCGGCTACATTTTCGAGGATTTAGTCCGCCGTTTCTCAGAAAGTTATGACGACCAGGCCGGAGCGCACTTTACAAGCCGAGACATTATTTATCTTATGACGGATGTACTTCTAAGCGATTCGGACCTTTCAACAACAAAAAGCTGTACAGTTTACGATATGGCAATGGGAACAAGCCAGATGCTTTCTTGTATGCAGGAGCGCATTGCGACACTCAATAAAGATACTGAAGTCGTAACATTCGGACAGGAAATCAATCCTTCAACATTCGGAATTGCAAAAGCTGACATGATGATTCGCGGCGGCGATCCAAATAATATGCGGTTCGGCGACACTTTGAGCGATGATAAATTCAAGGGTTTTACCTTTGATTACATCATTTCAAATCCACCATTTGGCATTGATTGGAAAAAAGAGAAAGATGCCGTTGAAAAAGAACACTCTCTTGGAGAAGCCGGAAGATTTGCTCCTGGACTTCCAAAAATCAGTGACGGACAGCAACTTTTTGTTTTGAACGGTCTTGCAAAACTCAACACACACGGAAAAATGGCAATCATTCAGAATGGTTCGCCATTATTCTCAGGCGATGCAGAAAGCGGACCGAGCGAAATAAGACGCTATATTCTTGAAAACGATTGGCTTGACTGCATTATTCAGCTGGGAACTGATATGTTCATGAACACAGGCATCAGCACATACATCTGGATTTTGAACAAAGATAAAAAAGAAAACAGGGTAGGGAAGGTCCAGCTTATCAATGCTTCTGAATGTTATGAGCAGCGAAGAAAAGCAATCGGAACAAAAAGAAACGACATTACCGACAAATGCCGTGAGCTGATTGTAAAAGCCTACTGTGATTTTAAAAACAAAGTTTACGGAAAAAAAGACGGCATCTATTGCGAAAGCAAGATATTCGACACAAGTGACTTTGGCTACAACAAAATTACAGTAGAGCGGCCGCAGAAAGACGAAAAAGGCAATATCTTAAAAGACAAAAAAGGAAAACCGCTTGCAGATAAGAGTCTTGAAGATTCTGAAAACATACCAATGAATGAAGATATTGATTCATATTTCAAGCGGGAAGTTTTGCCATTTGCTCCTGATGCTTGGTATGAACCAAAGAAAACAAAAGTCGGTTATGAAATCCCGATGACTCGATATTTCTACGAATATAAAGCTCCAGAAAAAGTTGAGGATGTTTTTGCCAGAGTTACAAAGCTTGAAGAAGAAATAAGTGTATCACTTAAAGCTCTTTTAGGAGAAAACTAATGGCAAGAGCAACGAAAGACAGTGGCATTGAATGGATTCGTGAAATTCCAAATGATTGGAAAATTTCAAAAGTAAAAAATGTTTCAAAACTTTTTAGTGGTTATGCATTTGATGGAGAAGCCCTCAGTTTAGAAGGTGAAAATATTGTTATTCGAATAGGAGATATAGTTCATGGTACTATTGATATAAAAAATGCTAACAAAACAAGTTTTGATTGTTCATCACTAGAAGACTTTAAGATTAAAAAAAATGATGTATTAATTGCAATGAGTGGGGCTACTGTTGGAAAACTTGGTTTTATAGACTTCACTCCTGAAAATTGCTACATAAATCAACGAGTTGGTATTTTAAGATCAGAGTTGGCAAAATTTCTATATTTTTGTTTAAGTACTGAAAAATTCCTTGAATATATTATGTTAGAATCTATTGGTTCTGCACAGCCAAATATATCTAACGATGGAATAAATAATTATCCTATCCCTCTGCCACCTCTTGCTGAACAACAAAAAATTTCCGCTTTTCTCGACAAACAATGTTCTGAAATAGATGCCGTCCTTACAAAAACAAAAGAAAGCATCGAAGAATATAAGCTGCTCAAAAATGCAATCATCACCCAGGCCGTAACAAAAGGCATCCGTCCTAACCGCAAAATGAAAGACAGTGGTATCGAATGGATTGGTGAAATTCCTGAAGAATGGGAAGTATGCAAATTAAAGCCTTTTCTTAAATGGAAAAGCATCAAAGGATTTGGAAATGAAACAGTTCTTTCTCTCTATCGAGATTTGGGCGTAGTTCCAAAAGACAGTCGTGATGATAATCATAATGTTACATCCCTTGATACTGACAGCTACAAGCTTGTTGAAGTTGACGATTTTGTAATAAATAAAATGAAAGCATGGCAAGGTTCTATGGCAATATCAAATTACAGAGGAATTGTCAGTCCGGCTTATCACATTTGCAGTATAGAAAGTAATAAAATCTACAAACCATACTTCCATCATTTAATGCGCAATAAATCTTATTTACCAGAATATGAAAGACTTTCTGGTGGATTAAGAATCGGACAATGGGATTTGGCATTTGATGATTTTTGTCAAATAAAATTCTTAATTCCATCCTTAGAAGAGCAAAAAGAAATTGCAAATTATGTTGATAAAAAATGTATCGAAATCGACACTTTAATTACTAAAAAAGAGCAGCTCATCACAGAACTTGAAACCTATAAAAAGTCTCTCATTTATGAATATGTAACCGGAAAGAAAGAGGTGCAGTAATGGCATATACCTTAGAAGAACTTAGGACCAAAGAAAAAAACTTTGAAGAATCCATCGAAGCCTTTTTAATCTCGGACCAGGGCGGCTATAAAAAGGGTAGTGATACATTCAACACAAATTACGGTCTTTACAAGTCTACCCTTATTAATTTTATAAAAGAAACTCAAAGCAAGGAATGGAAACGCTTTGAAGCACAGAATCCAGGCAACACAGAAGATGCTTTCTGCAGATGCTTCAGCAATGCCGTAACTTCTGACGGCATGCTTTCAGTTTTACGGCATGGTTTTAAGCATCGCGGAATTTCTTTTAAGGTATGCTATTTTAAGCCGGAATCTTCTTTGAATGAACTTTCTGCAGAGCTTTATAAGAAGAACACAATCGAATGTTACAGACAGTGGTTTTATTCTGCAGATTGTTCTAAATCCGTTGATATGGTCCTGACAGTTAACGGAATACCTATTATCGCTCTTGAATTAAAGAATCAGCTTACAGGCCAGAGCGTAACAAACGCTAAGCTGCAATGGCAGAATGACAGAGACCCTCGCGAAATTGTATTCCAATTCAATAACCGCGTATTGGCTTACTTCTGCGTAGATTTGTACGATGTTTACATGACAACAAAATTGAATGGTAAATCAACATTCTTCCTGCCATTCAATCAAGGCTCTGCAGGTGCTGGAAAAGACGGTGGCAAAGGCAATCCATCAACAACTGATAAAGACTATATCACAAGCTATCTTTGGGAAGATATTCTCCAAAAAGACAGCATGATGGATATTCTGCAGAAGTTCCTGCATCTGCAAGTAAAAGAAGAAAAGAAATACACGGATGATGGAGAAGTGGAGATTGTCGAAAAACAGACACTTATTTTCCCTCGTTACCATCAGCTTGATGTTGTCAGAAAACTCATTGCGGATGTAAAAGAGCAGGGTAGTGGAAACAACTATCTTATTCAGCACAGTGCAGGCTCTGGAAAATCAAATTCCATCGCATGGACTGCTTACCGCCTGGCTTCGCTTCATGATGGAAAGAACAATGCAATCTTTTCTAGCGTTGTTGTTGTAACGGACCGTACAGTTCTGGATGCTCAGCTGCAGGACACAATTTCAAGTTTTGACCATACTCTCGGAGCCGTAACAACCATTGACGACAAGAAAAACTCAAAGGACCTTCGTGACGCTCTGAATAATGGCGACCGTATAATCGTTACTACGCTGCAGAAGTTCCCTGTAATTTATGAGGAAGTAGACAAGGTAAAAGGTCGCAATTATGCCGTTATCGTAGATGAAGCTCATTCTTCACAGACAGGAAGCGCAGCTTTGAAATTAAAGACTGCTCTTGCAGATACGGAAGATGCCCTAAAAGAATATGCAGAAATTGAGGGCAAGGCCGAAGAAGAAATCGAAAAAGACGACAAGATTATCAAAGAAATGATTGCGCACGGAAAGCACAAAAATCTTTCATTCTTTGCATTTACGGCCACACCAAAAGACAAAACTCTAGAAATGTTCGGAACCAGGGCTAAAGATGGCAGCTTCCATCCGTTCCATATCTACAGTATGCGCCAGGCGATAGAAGAAGGCTTCATCCTTGATGTTCTTAAAAACTACATGACTTATGACACTTGCTACAAAATCGCTAAGAACTTTCCGGACAACCCTGACCTTCCTGCAAACAAGGCAACGAAAGTTATTCTTAAATATGCGCAGCTGCATCCTACAAACATAAGCCAGAAATCTGAAATCATCGTAGAGACATACAGAAACACGACAAGAAACAAGATAGGCGGGAAGGGTAAGATGATGGTTGTCACATCAAGCCGTCTTGCAGCGGTCCGCTATTTCCATGAGATAAAACGTCTTTTAAAAGTAAAAGGCTATGATGATATGGATATTCTTGTGGCGTTCAGTGGCGTTATAAAAGACAATGACATTGAATACTCAGAGCCAAGTCTTAATGTTCGCAAAGATAATTCTCATATCAGCGAAAATCAGACAAAAGAAGAATTCCATAATAATTTCAATGTCCTGATTGTTGCAGAAAAATATCAGACAGGTTTTGACGAACCTCTTTTACATACAATGATTGTCGATAAAAAACTCCGTGGTATAAAAGCGGTCCAGACATTGAGCCGCCTGAACAGAACTTGCAGCGGAAAAGACGATGCTTTCATTTTGGACTTTGTAAATACTGCAGATGAAATCTATGATGCTTTCCAGCCGTTCTATCAGGAAACATATCTGAAAGAAGAGGTAAACGCGGACCTGCTCTATAGCACACAAAAGACTTTGAGGGGCTATGGCGTTTACGGTGATAGCGATGTAAACAACTTCGTAGAAACATACAGAAAGCTCAGCAATAAAGACAAAAACGCATTGGGAAAGCTTAGCGTTGCATTAAAGCCTTTTGCGGATGCCTACAATCTCAAAACATCAAATGAAAAATATCAGTTCCGCCGTGAGCTTCGTAAACTTGTACGCTACTACGATTTTGTAAGCCAGGTGACAAGAATGTTTGACGAGGATTTGCACAAAGAATATTTGTTCTGCAAATATCTTGTAAAACTTCTCCCTGTAGAAACTGAAACAATGATTGATATTGAGCAGCTTCTTAATCTCGAATATTACAAGCTCAAAGAAACATTCAAAGGGCAGATAAACCTGCAGAGCGATGTAAAAGGGGAGTATGAACCTGCAACAGAATCAGCGGCCGGAGCAAAGAATCCTAAATCACCGCTTGATGAAATTATTGCAAAGATAAATGAAAAATACAAAGCAAACTTCACTGATGGCGATAAAGTTGTAGTTGGAGCGTTACATAATAAAATCTTTGGAAATCAAGACCTGATTGATAAGGCAAAGAATTCAAATTCTCAGGTATTCTTGCAGGGCATCTTTCCGCAGGAGTTCAACAAGGCCGCCATGTCTTGCTATAAGGAAAGCGAGGATGCCTTTAAGAGTATGTTTGAAGATGCTACAAAATACAAAGTTATCATGGAAGCATTGGGAGAACTGTTCTTTAGCATGGCTAATTCAAAAAGAAATGTAGAGTATAAGATTCCAAATGATTATGGCCTTCTAAATGTTGCCCAGACAAAATCCATCTGAGAATTTTATCTGGATTCGTTAAATTATTGCTCTATTTTTCTTCCTCGCTTCCTAAGTTCTTGAGTTTTTCCGTCATTTTCTTTGCGGTGGCGGAATCGCTTTTGTAGGAGTAGAGTATTGTTATGGTGATTACTCCGATTATTACGCTTTCAAAAATAAAGAAGGTGCTTATATTGCAGAAGGAGAACCATCTTAGGTAAAGGCCTATTACAAGGACGATTGCATTTATAATCAGTGTGTATATAATTTGCATGGCCAGCATTTTTTTCTTGGAGAAATTTCTGTCGCTTAGGAGGAGGACGTAGAGCAGGGCGCATATAAAGGCTATGCCAAGGATGATAAGGACATCCAGTGCGTAGAGCATTGCCTCTTTTCCCTTGAACGAGAGCAGTGCAATGGAGTCTATCAAAAAAATTGCGGTTGCAAATCTTGTAAAAATCAGAATGATTGTGTTAAGTTTCTCTTTCATAAAATCCTCTTCTTGCCCTGATGGTGTATGGCTACAATCCAAGGTGTTCCTTTAGCTTTGGGACGTAGCTTCTGGAAATGATTACCTTGTATTCATTTTTTAATACGGCTTCAAAGCGTCCGTTAAAAGCCGGGGAAATACTTTTGATTTTATTAAGATTTACAATGACCGCCTTGTTTGCACGGAAAAAGTTTTTTGCGGGTAAAATCTGCTCCAGTTCATAGAGCTTGAATTTTGTTTCAAAAACTCCTTCCGCAGTGTATGCAAAAACCTTGTCGTCTACCGATTCAAAATATAGGATGTCCTTTTTTTCCACGATGACGATTTTGTTGTCTTTGATGAAATTCATTTTTGAACTTCCGTTTTTTAGCTGGTTAAGCAGGAGGGTTATATCCTCGTCTAAAAAATGGCATTTTACTATGATTTCATCGTCCTCATCGGGTAACGGCTCTACTATTGTAATTTTCATCAATATTATTATAGCACGAAGCCTTTAATTTTCAAGAAGAAGCATTTAGGAAAAGCGGCATACGCATCAATCGTTTTTTATGCCACTTTTTCCCTAGGTATGCTTAATGTGCTGGACTTAGTTTTTGCTCAGATACATGACAGAGCCTGGGTCTGTTCTGTCGGTGATTACATACTTTGTGTTGTCGGCATTTGTCTTGATTGTGGTTGTCGGGGGGAGACTGCTCAAGTCAAAGACCTCCTGCATTTCTTGAAGGTCTTGCTGCGACATTGGGGCTGTAAAGACTGCTTGGTTTCCATTGATAGTGAACTGGACATCTTCACCTGCATCTTCGGCTATTGTCTCTCTCAGATGGGCGTCCCTTTCCTCTGGTGTCATTAGATTCATAAGGGTAGTGATAGTATCATCCAGCTCCATTGTTCCTGTCGCGCTTCCTGAAGTGAATGTGTATCGTCCACCTGATACGGTAAAATTGTAGGTTTCGCTGGCATCGATTCCGTTTTCATTCATGGTGGCCTTGTAGGTCCAGTTTCCGTCGGAAAGGGTAATGCTGCTTACGGTCCTTGTGCAGTCGCTAAAAGGTGTTCCCGCAAGGAATGAAGCGTCATCGTCATCATCGTCCGAAGAGCTAGAGCCACCCGAACATGCGATGAATGTACATGCCATAAGTGCAACAATCATAGAAATTAATTTTCTTGTCTTTTTCATTTGCTTAATTCTCCTTAAATTTAAAATTTGTTTTGCCAAGAATGCTGTCATCATCCGCCAAGATAATGTCATTATCGGGCTTGACCCGGTAATCCGCTTTGACCATTTATTTTATATAGATCCAACACAATTCGTTGTAGGAATTGCTGTTTTTTGGAAAGGACATAAGTGCCGCTCCGTATGCCTGAGTAGAGTTGATGAAGGAATCTATAACATTAGAGCCTACGCCTTTTCCTGCAAGATAAGACCTTACTTCTGACTCGCTTAGCCTTCCCTTGTTTTGGTATGTTCCGCTAATTGTTTTGTCTACGAAAAAATCCCTCTGTTCGTCAAAGTCTTCGTAAGCAGGAACTGACCTTGTTCCCATCCATGTCTGGTAAGCTGTATAGTCGGACGATGTTATTTCTCCAACTTCAACATTAAACCTGCCAAGACCACCGGCAATTCCGTCATCATCAGAAGAGCCTGAATCTGAACAGCCGATGAATGCAAATGCAAATAGAGCAATAAGCATGCCAATTAGTTTTGTAGATTTTCTTGTTTTCATAAGTTCTCCTTACTTATTTTTCTTTAGCCTTTGCTTGATAAACTTTCCAAAAAAACTATAGGCTAAGTTTTTTGTATGCACAATCGCAAAACAGGTAAGATGCATTTTGGCTATGGTGAAATGCATTGTGGACGGCATTGTGCATTGCTCTGTGGAATTTGCGCTTTGAGTGTGATACAATAGCTGCAAATGAAAAGTAAAGACAAAAAACTTTCCGGCGGATTTGAAATTTTTATGGCGGAGGGCGAAAGCCTTATTGCCCTGATTTCCAGAAACACGGTTTATGTTTACGACCTTGCAAGTAAAGAGCGGATTCTGGCTGCAAAAACTGTAAGCAATGCAAGCTGTGCAATTGTTTCGCCAGACAAAAAATACATTGCGGCAAAAAACACTTCGGGAACTCTTGCACTGATTAGTATGGAAAGCGGGCTTGAACTTTGCCGCTGCCCAATGGAAATGTGCGAAGGAGAGATGCCTTTTTTTACCTTGGATAGCCGGCACGTAATTGACTTGGACTGGGGCGGAAGAGTCATGCTCTTTGACACAGAAAGCAAGGTGCATACGGTGCTTGACAATACAAGGCTCCTTGTCCGCTGCGACTTTATTCATTACGATTTTTTTAGCAAAAGAATTTACAGGTTTATGGCAAGGAATTTTGGAAACAGTCCCGGAATAGTGCAGACCATGGTGATAGACGAAAAACATCTTGATCCGGAACATGCGGAATTTACGACTCTTAGGAAATTCCCTTTTTCTCTGCCAGACCACATGAAGGGTGTTTCATTTTGCAAAAGTCACAATTACTGGCTTGACCTTGACAAGAAAAAAATCATCCGGAGCGACAAGAATTTTAAGGTAAAGGCAAGGCTTGGTATTCCAAAGTCAAATTCAATTTCTGAGCCAAAAAAGATGTGGGTTTCGCCAAATGAAAAATACCTTTTTATAAATTACGGAAGGCAGTGCAAGGATGTAAGCAAAGTGCCTCTGGGCGAGCGTAAAAATCTTCCAGACCTTTCCGTTCTTTTTGACTTACAAAGCGGGGAGATTGTAAAAGAATTTGCATACGATTATGTTTCGGATTTTACGATGTTTGGCAAAGATTCTTCCTATATAATTGCAACCTGGAGCGGAACATATATTGGGACTGTCGAATAAGCCTCCAATGTCATTAACTTTACGTCATTCTGAGCTTGACTCAGAATCTCAAATTGTGATATTGACGAGAGATGTCGAATCCACATTCGTAGCAAGTGCGTGCGAATGTGGCGTAGCAGTTCGGCATGACAATTCGTTATGTTAATGGCAGTGAAATAGAACTCTTTTGTGATGCAGCTTGTTAAGCTGGAGAGTTATATCTTTTGCAAATAGAGGCACGGCAGGGATTGGAGGGGCGGCGCAGCCGTTGCGAAGCAATGGAGCGGGTAGGGTCCCGCGGAACCCCGGAAAGCCCCTTAAAAATGGCCTCCTTGCCATTTTTAAGGACGGGTTTTCTGGCGAAAACCCGCGGATGTTTCTGCAAACATTTGACGCGCCGTCCTTGGCGCTAGATGTTATGGAAAAATGGCAAGATGTTCTTTGAGGACGTATATGTTTTGCAGATAAAAGTGCCGCAAGAAAAAAATGAAAAATATCAACTCCCTTGCAAATATCGGCGTTTAACGGTAGTATGAGTGCATGATAAAGGCGACCGGTTCACAGATTATTATTAAATTGCTTGAGGCAGAAGGCATAAAGACTGTTGCGGGTATTCCCGGCGGTTCAATTTTGCCCCTGTATGATGAATTGAACAGAAGTTCCATAAAGCACGTCCTTGTCCGTCAGGAGCAGGCGGCTGGTTTTATTGCCCAGGGCATGTCCCGTTCAAGCGGAAAGCCTGCTGTATGTATGGCTACCAGCGGCCCGGGTGCAATGAACCTTCTTACCGCAATTGCAGACGCAAGGTGCGACAGCGTTCCAATCATTGCTATTACCGGACAGGTAAATTCATCGCTCATCGGTACGGATGCTTTTCAGGAAGCGGACACCTTTGGCCTTTCTTTCCCAATTACCAAGCACAGCATGATGATAAAGGATCCGCTTGAGCTTTTGACTGCCATTCCCAAGGCTTTTTCTATTGCGGTTAGCGGTAGGCCGGGGCCTGTGCTCATAGACATTCCCCGCGACGTTCAGACTGCGACCGTTACTTTTGACAAGTGGCCCAGCGCAAAGGCTTTAAGTTCTGCGGCAGACACTCTTACCGCAAGGCGCTTTGTTACTCCGCAAAAGCAAATTGGCCCTATCATTTCGGGCATGGTGGACGCGCTTTTAAAAAGCAGTAAGCCTGTTCTTTTTTTAGGTGGCGGATGCAATTCACAGAAGGCAAGCGAAGAGATAAACAAATTCCTTGGCTTTTACGATGCGGCGGTTGTTACAAGCCTTATGGGCATTGGAATAGTTCCGCGTTCTAACCGCAACAACTTTGGTATGGTTGGTATGCACGGTTCTTTTGCGGCAAACAAGGCCATGCACGATGCAGACCTGGTTCTTGCTTCCGGCGTTCGCTTTGACGACAGGGCTACTGGCCTTATTTCTAAATTCTGCCCAAATGCTACGATTCTTCACATAGACATAGATGCTGCGGAGATAAACAAGATTCTTCCTTCATCCTTCTCGCTTGTCTGCGAAGCCGAAAAGGCCTTCCCGCTTTTGACCAAGGAACTTTCTTCCCGAAAGCAAAAGGCAACAGGCTCAAAGTCTGCTAAGCCGGGCAGCCGTTCAGCATGGATTAAGGAACTTGCCAAGGTTTACGATGAGACAGAAAGCGTGGAGCTTGGACGCAGCAAGGGTATTCCAAAAGAAAGCGTGAACCCCCGTGCCTTTATCCGAGACATTCCGGAGGCTGCAAAAAAGGCTGGCCTTGATGCAGGGGACATAATTGTTACTACGGATGTTGGCCAGCACCAGATGTGGTCTGCCCAGTATTACCCGGTGGAAAAGCCAAGGCAGTTCCTTACAAGCGGTTCTCTTGGCACAATGGGCTTTGGTCTTCCAGCAGCAATTGGAGCTTCTTTGGCAAACAAGACCAAGCGTGTTGTCTGCATTTCCGGCGACGGAAGCATTCTTATGAACATTCAGGAGCTTGCAACCCTCCGCGAGCTGGGGCTTAACGTAACCGTATTCATTTTGCAGAATGGTTCTCTTGGAATGGTAAGGCAGCAGCAGCACTTCCTCTTTAACGACAACTTTAGCGCATCGGAGTTTGGTTTTGTTCCAGACTTCTTGCAGCTTGCCCGCGGTTTTGGAATAGATGCAATCAATGCCAACGAAGACAAGCAGTGGTTCAAAAAGGCTTTTGCAAAGGGGCCACACCTTGTTTTGCTTAACATTAATATGGAAGAAAACGTCTTGCCATTCGTAAAGGCCGGTTCTGCAAATATTGACGCTCTTAGGGATTAGGATGAAGAATAGGCTCCACCTTATACTTGCATTTGCTCTGGGGGTTTCTTCCCTCGCATTGTCATGTGCGCATACGAGTGCCGCAGCTGCTTCAAAAAGCAATGCGACTGCTTCGGGCGCAAGTGGCAGCGGCTTGGTGGATTCTGGTGCTACGGGTAACGGGGCTGCAAGTGCTTCCGCGGCTTCGAATGCTTCGGGAACTGCTGCAGAAAGGGTCTCTCAGGCGCAGAATGCAAAGGACTCTGGTCAAAAGCAGGATGAACCAAGGCGCATTGTCCAGAAGCCCGCAGTAATAAAGGTTGAGCTTCCACCTTCTTCCGGGAGCAATCCTTTTTCCGGGAGCTGCTATACTGCAAAAGGCATGAGGCTTGAATTTGCTGACGAAAAAAAACTCCGGGTCTATTCCTACAACACAAAGGACGAATGCTGGGAGAGGGAACTTGCCGCAAGCTATTCCTTTAATGTGGCAAAGGCCAAGCTTTACGTAAGGACGGACTGCGTATACGAGGACGGTGACAAGCTGGACTCCGCAAAGGAACTCTACAACAAACTATGGCCCAGGGTAAAGCGGTCTTGTAAGAAATACCTTAGCACTTCGCATTTTAATTCAGCCTCCAAAAAGGCATTCATGAATTATGCAATGCAGAATCTGGAGAATTCATCCCGCGCCCGATTTGAAAGGCTGACGACTTTTTCGTATAGATTGCTGGACGGCGGAAAAAGGCTGGAACTGACAACACTTTTGGAAAGCGAACTTTCCCAGGCGGCCAGGGGGCAAATCATAGGGACGGACAAGACTGGGCGCATTCAGATTGCATTCACAAACCTGACGGTGCAGATTTTGGCACTTGATGATTCTGCGGCTTCATCTTCATTTTACATAGGAAACTGCGAGTTTGACGAAGATGCAAGAAAGGTGTACGCCCAGATGTTCCGCATCATCCAGTCGGAGGGCAGGGACAGGACCGTATACGAGTCAATGCAGGAAGCCGGAATTTTTGAGGCAGCCTATTCGGTAAAGACCCAGTTGAACAATGTGGCACTAAAGCAGAGGTACAATGTTTACGATGCCCTCTACAAATTTACGGTGGCATCCATGCCGGAAGTCGTGGACGGAGAGGGAAGGGTGGAAGGACTTCCTGCCCTTGAGCAGATAGAAATTCCGGTCCGTCTGCATGTGGACAAGTACATACTTAAAAAAGAAGATAATTCCGCTCCCGAAAAGTAACCACTTTGCCGGGATGGGGTTTTATAAATGGAGGTTTTTTTTATGAAAACAAGTTTGCTCACCGCAGCAGCGGCGGCTTTTATTTTGGGACTTACGGCAGTTTCATGCGCAAGCACCGCCGGCAAGGGCTCTTCATCAGGTTCTGCAACTTCAATTTCTTCAGGAAGCGACATGTTTGCAGGTCACACGTTTACTTCCAAGGGACAGAAGCTGGAATTTGGCAAGGACAAGACCGTAACGGCCTATGCCTTTGTTTCTGACAGGAATCAGTGGGTCAAGGAAACAAAGTCAACATATACATTTGACGCAAAGAAAAAGATACTCACCACAAATATGACTTCCCTCTTTATGAACGGTAAGGAATTCAAAACCGTGGATGAAGTTGTCTCCACATTTTATCCGAACGTAGAAAGCGAATACAAAAAGCAGTTTGAAAAAATAAAGTTGGACAAGTCTTCCCAGAACAATCTGCTTGCACTCTCCAAGCAGCAGATTAAGGATCTCTATACGATTTCATTCAAGCACAGCGATGAATTTACATACAGCTTTAGCAACGGCGGAAAGACGCTCAACCTAAAGCAGGTGATGAACAAGGATCTTGGCTTTGCCGCCCTTAGCCAGTACCGAGGTCAGGATGAAAGCGGAAAGTATCAGCTGGTTCTTTCAAACTATATAGTGAACATTGCCATTGTGGATCCAAAGACAAACACTATTTCTGCAGGAAACCAGTTCCAGGGCAACTGCGTAATCGATGACAAGGCAAAGACTTTTACAACAGACCTTTACCGCGTGACCGTAAAGCTTGACTCAAAGGGGCAGCCGCTTTCCGAAACAGTTGCAAAGGCTGGAAAACTTAGTGCAAGCTATGAACTTGTTGGTTTTGTTCCCAATGAAGAGGCCCAGAAGCAGGGCTATGACGTTTACAACGGCATGTTCGAGCTTACGATAAAACAGGCTCCAAAAGGTTTTGAAGGCGTAAAGAAACTTTTCATTCCTTGCGCATTCCAGTCTGCATCTGCAGAATATACCCGCGAATAGAACTGTCATAAATGCTTCGGCAGAAGCATCCGTGAGGGGACACAAGTCTAAGCCTTGCTTAATCCCCTCTCGGCCAACTCTTTCATTTTTCCAATTTTAAGCAGGCCGGAAATCACAATTCGGGTACGCCGCATGCACTTGTTAGGGGATGTGTGGGCAGTGAATGGCAAAAAATTAATCTTTGTGCTATAATAATCCTCATGGAAGAAAGATTTCTGCCAATCGGCATTCAGGATTTTGAGGACTTACGCAGACGGAACTGCATTTACGTGGACAAGACCGCTATGGTCTACAAACTTGCCCGCGAGGGAAAACCATATTTTTTAAGCAGGCCGCGCCGCTTTGGAAAAAGCCTCCTCCTTTCCACGATGGAATATTATTTTCTTGGCAAAAAAGATTTGTTCACCGGACTTGCCATAGCCGATTTGGAAAAGGACTGGACTGAATATCCTGTTTTGAAAATCAGCTTCGGTGCGGACAACTATCCTGATTTGGAATGCCTTAAATCAGCAGAGAATTTAATTCTTTCGGACTACGAAAAAAAATATAATCTTGAAGTGCCTGACCAGCGGGCCGCCCCAAGACTTAAAAATCTTATCCGGGCCGCCTACGAGCAAACTGGCAAGCAGGTTGTCATCTTAATTGATGAATACGATAAGCCCATTCTGGATGCGCTCTACACTGAATACGAAGAAAAGAACCGGCAGGAACTGCGCTCTTTCTACAGCCCCCTAAAAGACTGCGACAAGTACATCCGCTTTTTGTTCATCACTGGAATCACAAAGGTGAGCCACGTGAACATTTTCTCTGGGCTAAATCAGCTTGACGACATAAGCCTTGATTCCGCCTATTCATCGATTTGCGGTATTTCGGAGACGGAGCTTGAAAACTATTTTGCGCCGGAAATAAAAAATCTTGCGGAACGTCAGGAAATGAGCGTGGAAGAGGCGAAAGTGAAACTTGCGGAAATGTACGACGGCTACCATTTTACCCATGATGTCGAGGGAGTCTACAACCCCTTCTGCCTTTTAAAATGCTTTAGGACAAAAGATTTTGGCTCCTACTGGTTTGAAAGCGGAACACCGTCCTTTTTGGTAAAGACTTTGCAGAACCAGCCCCTTTCGCTTGCAAATTTGATAAACGGCAGGAAGGCAAAGGAAGACCATTTCAAGAACTACGACCCGGACAGTAAGAACATGCTCCCGGTTATTTACCAGAGCGGCTACCTTACAATAAAGGGGTTTGACAAGGAAAGACGTACCTACACCCTGGATTTTCCCAACCGAGAGATTGAGGAAGGATTTTTGGATATCCTCCTTAAAAAATTCGTGTCCGTGCCAGACGATGATTTGGGGCTTGCAATCGACAATCTCCGTGACGCACTTGAAGAAAGAAACATAGACAAGGCCCTTTCCATAATCCAGGCGGCGATTGCTGATTTACCAACAATCGTAAAAAAGGACATGTGCGAGAACTACTACGAGTCTGTAACGCATTTAATCTTCCGTCTTACAGGCTGGCGCGTTGTCTCTGAGCTTCAGTCGGTTGCGGGAAGAAGCGATGTGGTTGCCGCAACAAAAGATTCCGTATTTATCTTTGAGCTAAAGATGGACAGGGGAAGGCCTTTTGATGAAGTTGCCGCCGAGGGGCTTTTACAGATTGACGCAAACGGATATTCGGACAGATTCAAGGTGAGCGGAAAGGAAATGTTCAAGACCGCCCTTGTTTTTTCAAGCGAGGGAAAGGGGCTTCTTGGCTGGAAGGTAAATTCCTAGCCAGCGCAGAAGGGGAATGTCCTTTCCCCCTCTATGCACCTTTCCATGCGTCTTCTAGTCAATTCTTCGCACACCGTCGCCACTTTCGCAGGCAAAGAAACCTGCATCGTATCCAATTGCGGCAGAATATTCCTTCTGAACATTTTCCACAAAGTCTTCAATGCAGTCCTTGTGAACAAGTGCAATTGCACATCCGCCAAAGCCAGCGCCAGTCATTCTAGCCCCAAGGCAACCCTTCTGTTTTTGAGCGCAATGGGCAAGCGTGTCAAGCTCTATGCCAGTAACCTCGTAGTCATTGCAAAGTGACTCGTGGCTTTGGTTCAAGAGGGCTCCAAGCTTTTCAAGATTGCCATCTTTTAAAGCTGCAACTGCATCCTTAACCCTCTGGTTTTCAGATACGCAGTGCCTTACACGCTTTTGCAAAGTTTCGCCGCCAACAAGAGCCTTGTTCTTTTCCCATTCATCAGGAGAAAGCTCGCAAAGGGCAGAAAGTTTTACCCCGCCGTCCTGCAGCATCTTAAGAGCCGCCTCACATTCGCTCCTTCTTTCATTATACTTACTGTCCGCCAGACGACGCTGCTTGTTCGTGTTCATAACCACAAAGCGGTAGTCCCCAAGTTCAAGAGGTGCATATTCGTATTTTAGGGTCTTGCAGTCAAGTGCAACCGCCGTGTTTTTCTTACCCACGGAAATAATAAACTGGTCCATTATTCCGCAGTTAACATTCATAAAATTGTGCTCGCTCATATGCCCAAGCTTTGCAATCTCCACACGGTCAATGTTAAAGCCAAAGGCATCGCTAACGGCATAAGCAAAACCGCATTCAAGCGCAGAAGAAGAAGAAATGCCGCCCCCAGCCGGAATGTTGCTTACCATAAGAATCTCAAAACCGCATTCAAACTTATAGCCCTTTTCCTTTAGCTGCGAAAGAATGCCGTTAAGGTAGTTTGCGTAATCATTCTTCTTGTCAAAGGCAAAATTGTCTTCCGTGCTGAATTCATAGCGTCCCGGAAAGCGCAGGTCGTTGTAGACAATCTTTGAATCCTTTCGTTTCCTTAGTGCAACGTAAAGGTAGCGGTTGATTGCCGCCGGAAAAACAAGCCCACCGTTGTAGTCAATGTGCTCGCCAATAATGTTTATCCTTGCAGGCGATGAATAAAGCAAAACGTCATCCGCATTGCCCCCGTAGGTCTTTACAAAGTCGGAGCGCAGGTTTGCCACGTCATAAGTCTGAGCCGTCAATGAATTCATAATTTCTCCTGTAAAAGCGCAATTTAAATCAACACGTGTTTGTTACATGATAAGACAGATTGCCCATAAAGTCAAACGGAATTTAGCGCCAAAAAGGTGCATTTTTTTCTGTTTTTGGTCGATTTTTTCTTTTTGGACGGTGCTTTTACCGGCTCTACCAGGCGTTTCTTGGCTAATTCGACCGTCAGCCCCTTTGCGTCACCGCCGTTCCGCCCTTCGCCTATTCGGCTCATACCGCTGGCGCGGTACTAAAGGGGCTCCATGGCGGCGTACGACCCAAAAAAATCCGCATGTTGCTAACTCGCCATCCTTGGCTCGGTATTGCTTGGCAAGAAAGAGGTAGGCTGGGAAAGGCATTTTCTCTTTGGAGAATGATGGGCTTCGTATAAGAATAAAAAAAACTGTCATGCCGAACTTGTTTCGGCATCTGTTTACAAAATATTTGCTTCTGTACAAGATATTGTAAATGCTATATTGTATGCAAAAGTATCCAGCATAATTTTTTCTTTTTCCAGAACTTGCAGAAGGTAAGTGCAACTAACATGGAATGCAATGTAGCAAAGCAATGTGCGGAAGCACTGGAATGGAGGCTGAAAAGGCGGCAAAAAAGCATTTGCGCGGAGCGAACCCGGCAGCGTAGCTTCAAGCCCCGAAGGGAGTCTGATACCTTGTATCCGCGCTCGGCTTTTTTGACGAGTTTTCAGCCGGGAATGGAAGTGCTTCCGCAGTTAAATTAATGCTTCCCAAGTTTCATCTATATTTGCACTTACCTTCTTACCTACATGGCGGCGTAGGCTTCTTTAAATTTGCGAACAGTGCTATAATCAAATAGGGTAAGGTAGTAGCATGAAAAATATGGAGATAATTAAAAAACTTGTCGGGGAATCTATTACAGAATCAAACTTAAAAAATGTGGACTGTTATGTCCATGAAAATTTTGGCCTTTTTATTCAGTCAATGGGATTTTGTGAATTTGCTGTAAAAGAAAAACATGCTCATCCTTCATATATGATTATAATTGAATTTGGAACTGATGATTTTTTAATTGCGCCAAGAATCGAACTAAAAAGAAATTATTACCTTTCGACAATTATTTCTCCCGGTGTTCCGCATGAAGACAAGGGCGTTGACTTTCCAAATTATTACACAATCATGATTGAAAAAGAATATTTTGAAAGTCAGTTCCTTTTGTATCAGGATAAAATTCCAGAATATAAGGGCCACCAGTTTTTGATTTGCCATGATGTTTTAAAGATGCTTCACCTCTTTGCCTTTGAGTCATCAAAGAACATGAAGAACGCTAAAATCACACTTGGATGCCAGACAAAACTTTTGACCCACTGGATTATCCGAAGTCTTCTTGGGGAAAATTATGACATGCGTTCTGTTTCAACAAATGAAAGAATTGGCAGGGTTCAGACCTTTATTGAACTTCATTGTGGTGAAAAAATTTCAGTTTCAGACCTTGCAAAGAATGCCAATATGTCTGTTTCAAATTTTAACAGGCTCTTTACAAAAGAAGTCGGCGCATCCCCAAAAAATTATCTCAATAGCGTCCGCTTGAATAAATCCCTGAACCTTTTGCGGAGAAATGATTTTTCTGTCTCTGAAATAGCAGTTCAATGCGGCTTTTCTTCACTTTCACATTTTTCGGCAGCCTTCCACAAAGAATACAATATGAGCCCAAGTGAGTACAGGGAAAAATATAATCTTTAATAATTCAAATTTGCAAATTATTGAGCGATTTTTAAAAGAATAGATTTTAAATATGTGTATTATTTTAAATTACTGGAGGTTAATTATGACAAAAGAAGAATTGTTTAAGATGATGAATGAAAATCCCGTGATGCATCTTGCGACTGTTGATGAAAATGGCTTTCCCCGTGTCCGTGGAATTCTTATGTTCAAGGCTTGCGAGGACGGAATTATTTTTCACACAGGAACTTTTAAGGACCTTTACAAGCAGCTTGTGTCAAACCCAAATGCTGAAGTTTGTTTTCAGTGCAAGGGTACACAGGTCCGCGTGTCTGGAAAATTTGAGCTTGACCAAAGCGACGAACTTTTTGAGGAAATCTACAATCACCCTTCGCGTGCCTTTATTAAGAACTGGGGCAAGTCAAAGGAAGAAGTTAAGGGCTTTTTGAAGATTTTCAAGATGAAAAATGGAAAGGCCTGTACCTGGTCCATGGCTGACAACTTTAAACCAAAAGAATATATTGACCTTTAGAATGATTTCTGTGGAAGGTTATAATTAGCCTTCCACAGAAAAACACGGAAATTAATTTTTATAAAATGTGTTGACAGGCAATTAAAAAGAATACGCAGTGAAAATCGGTTTCTTTTATTTTTCCTATGCTAAAGAGGCAGGGAATCAATTTTGGGTGTAGCGGAAGTCAAAGACGGCTGAAAACCCGCATTGGAGCGGAACGAGCGTAGCGAGTTTAATTTCCTATTCCGCGACACCGCGGGTTTCTCAGACGGATTTGACTGGGAGCGGAACCCAAAATTGATTTTCACGACAGCAAAATATTTGCTTCTGTACAAGATATTGTAAATGCTATATTGTATACTATTGGAAATAAAAAGTATGAAAAAAAGGTTTCTAAAAGTATTACTATTTTGCGCAATAGCTTTGCTTGCTTCTCTAATATATTTGTTCATAACAAATGGCTGCGGTCCTACTTTGGATTTTCATGATTGGATAATTTCATTTTCATTCCTGCCATTCATTTATATAATAAGCATGGTCTTTTTATACAAGGCTTATGTTAACCTCTTGTTTTTGATTCCGCTTTTGAATTTTTTAATTTCAACAATTATATTTTTTAGAAAGGATTCACGAATAATTTCTGTGTATTATTGCCTTTCAATTATAATAATGTTTGTAACATTGGTTTATTCATATAGAGTTGCATGGCAATATACAGTTTAGGGGAGTTAAAAAAGATGTTTGCAAAAAAAATTGCAATGTGTTTGCTGGCCATTTGCTGTTTGTGTTTTATCTCGTGTGCAAAAAATCAAATTCCTTTCAACCAAGAGCAATGGCTAAAAGAAAAGAACCGCTACTGCATGACGGATTCGCTTATAGAAAAACTTAACAAAGAAAAACCAAGCAGACAGCAAATATTTAATTTGCTTGGAAAGCCTAAGCTGGAAGGAAGGATTGCTGATAATGAAGTTGATTACTTTTTAAAATCAGAAGACTTTTTTACTGTTTGGGTCTTGGCAGTTAATTTTGATGATGGTGGAAATTTTGAATCTGCAAAAGTTCTGTGCGAAGATTAGCCTTTGAGAAAAACATGAAGTTTTCTGTAGATAATTTTGAAGGAACTCCTTTTGAAAACTATGATTTGGACTTGCGGCAAAAAGAAGTGGGTGGCGGGCAAATTTCAATTGAGCAAATAGACAGCATTAAGAATTTTCCAGATGCAAAGTCAATTGCTATTTCTGGTTTGCAAGATGATACGCTTGCTCATTTTGTTGAACATTATGCCAGCCAGTTTGAAGTTATTTCTTTTTGGAAGAATAAAAAACTGACCAATCTTGACGCTCTTGAAAAATTGCAATCGGTTGAATTTTTAATTTTCTTTTACAATACAAAAGTTCAGAAGCTGTGGAATATGGATAATAACAAAAAGCTAAAAGGCCTTTGCATTTATAACTTTTCCAAATTGCATAATATAGACGGTATTGAAAAGTGCCAGAGCCTAAAGTATTTTGCCTTTGGGTGCGAGGCTGGCAATGCAGATAAAAATATTTATTTGGAAAGCTTTAAAAAATTAAAAGAAACACATATAGAATATTTTGGCTGGTGGGCTTCTTTGCTTGATGGTGATTATAAAGTATTGGGCGAAACCTCTATAAAGAATCTTGACCTGAAACCCCGCCAATTTACAATGGAAGAGCTGGCGGACTTGCTTGCCTGCTTCCCGGATTCCTTAAAAGGAAAAGCAACCCTTCCTTATACAACCGGTTCAATACTAGACAATGGAAGTGAAAGCCTTTATATTTTTCCTTGCAAGGGAATTAAGACTTTTGTAAAGGGCAAGGATGATGAAAGGTTTAAAAAGTACCTTGAAAAATTTAACCAGATGGTCATTGATAAGCGGAGTAAAATAAAATGCCAGGTTTAAGGCGCGGTGTATTTTTTTTTATATCCCTTTATTTTCTTGTTAGATTTGTTGGAATTCCTCTTGTTCATTCAATTGTAAATATTGTTAAGCTTGCAAGGCTAAAAAAGCAAGTTGTAAAATTTGGCAAGGAAATAATTCCTCTTGAAGGGGAGGGGAATATAAAAAATTCTTTTGTGTTCTTAGATGTAATTTTTATTGTTCTAATGCTTGTGCTGGGGATAAGTGAAAAAAATTATTTATTTTTTTGTGGCCGATAGGTTTTTTGCCAAGGATTTTGGATTTTATGCTGATTAGAAAATTTACAAAATTTAATGGCATCTATGAAAACGGAATTGTGTTTGGCTTTTTTCTTGAATGGAAAGATGTTTTTTCCTGGAAAAAAATTGATGACAATAAAATTTCTATTCTAAAGCAGAATGGCCTTAGGTTTGATTTAGTGACCAAGAATAGGACAAATTCTGCGATTGAATATTTTGTTCAAAAAGGCATTGCGGAAGAAGATGTGTCTTGATTCCTGGTGGCTTGTCCGTTGGCACATTGCGCCAAGCTGGGCAAATGACGCTGGTGTTGGAAAGCGTCATTTGTGTTAGCAGCCTGCACTAAGATTAGCACATTGCGCCAAGAAGGTCTTTCTTTGCTTCCAGTGCAGCTTCTCCTGCAGCATCTGCTAAGTCGTCTATGGTAAGAGTGCCGTCCTTTTCCTTTTGCAGACAGGTCTCTGACTTTTTCCAGGCGCACAAAATTCCGCGGGAAGAGTTAACCGTTCCGCCAGCATTTTTAAGAAGTGTAGCCGCAAGCCTTGCACCGCCTCCCTGAGCACCGTAGCCTGGAATAAGGAAGAAGATTTCAGGATGCCTTGCCCTAAGCTCTGCCGCATTGTCCTCGTTTGTGCAGCCAACAACCGCACCCACTGGACTGCAAGTTTGGGACGCAAATTCATCTGTTGCCTTAAATTCTTTTTCCAGCCTGTTAAGCTCGCATCCTACTCTGTCCAGCAAAAGACCGCCCGATTTAAGTTCCTGTCCTTCAAGGTCCGTCATGCCGGGGTTGCTTGTCCTAAAAAGAACGAATATGCCCTTGCCCTTGGAATTGCACCAGGCAGTAAAGGGTTTTAAGGTTTCAAAGCCCATGTAGGGGTTAACTGTTATGATGTCTGTTTCAAAGTCGCCGGAAAAATGCCCCTTTGCATAGGCATCTGCAGAAGCCGCAATGTCTCCTCGCTTAATGTCGCTTATGGCAATAAAGCCAGCCTTTTTTACTTGGCGGAGGGTTTCTGCGTAAACCTTAAGCCCTTCAAGCCCCATGGCTTCGTAGTAGGCAATCTGAATCTTAAAGCAGCAGGCAGAACCTGCACTTTTTACCCTGCTGATTATTTCCTTATTATAGGCAAGAACCGCCTGTGCCGCAGAGCCAAATTCCTTGGCCGCACACTGGGGAATATAAGACGGATCTGTGTCCAGTCCCACGCAAAGCGGACCAAGTTTTGCCGCCGCTTCCTGTAAAATCTGCATATTGTGTTTCATAGCTGCGATTATAGCATAGCGCTGCCAGTTAGAAAATAGGACAGCTTCAAAAGTTACTCTTCCAGATTCTGAGTCAAGCTCATAATGACCAGTTAATTGATATTGCTTGTTCTGGTCTTTTGGACGGTGCTTTTTTATGTTCTACCAAATGCTTGCTTGGCTAACTCGACCGGACAGGTCTTTGCGCCACCGCCGTCGCTTGAAACTTCGCACATTCGTGCTCGTTGCGAAATCCGCCCTATGGGGTAATTTGTAGCGCCATGGAGGGCGCGACATTTGTTAGCGGTAAAGATTTTGCAAGTTTTCGAAAGAAAACTTGGCATTAGAGAATTGCACGGATGCAATTCTCTAATGCCGGCGTAGGCTGCTTTTTATTTCATCAGGTCGGCTCTTTTTTGGTGTTCGGCAATTATAGGGTCCCAGTAGGAGTTGAATTGGTCGCTGTCATAATAGACGTCAATTCCTGCTTCTATATATTTTCTTTCCAGATCCGTTGGAATTGTGTAGTTTTCATCATCATAACTTCTGTTGGGGTATATGGGGCCCCAATAGTCGTTAAGGTATGCCCCTTTTGACTTTAAGATGGAAGCGTCCCTCATGGTCTTTATTTCATGATGGGCTACCCCGTCGACTGGTTTTGGGTCGAACATAGAGCTTCCGCTGTTTCCTGTGTTTGCCTCGCTCCACCAGACAGCGGTAATGGCTGTTAGGGTTACAGTCCTTGTCCTTTCTGCTCCGCTGTCTTTGTTTCTTGCGGAAACGGAAAAAGTATTTTTGTCCAAGGCCTTCCATGTGCCGTACCACTTTGAGCCGTCGCTCCAACCGCTGTCTTTTTTGTTGTAGCCGGGGTCTTCCGGTGACAGATGAATCTCTGAAAAGCTTCCGTCCGCGTAAAAGTGCATAAAACCTATCCATTCGCTGTATTTGTCATAAAAGCCCCAGGACATAAAGCTGGAAAGGTATTCAGACAGTTCTTTTGCGTTCTTTGGCTCAATGAATTTTGGCTTTTCTTCCGACAAATATCCCCCAAAGACCCAGCCGAATTCTGGCTTCTTGCCCTTCCACTCGTAGCGGGGGATAAGGATTTCCACCCAGGGGGCTGTAATGCCGTCTATGGTAGCCTCTTTTCCTATTGCGATAATTTTTACCGGGAGGCGGTAGCTAAGGCCACAAATCTTGTTGGAGCCAAGGTTTGGCTTGTCCCTTACGCGAAGTCCGTCTTCTGCGGTGACATACATTTTTGGGATGACTTTTTTGCCCTTAAAGAAGCGGCTTGTGTCCGCAAAGGCAAAGGAAAGCGTACAGAAGAATATTATAGAAAGCAAAAAGATTTTTTTCATATCTTTAAGCTATTGGCATGAAGGAAATTTGTCAAGGATGTTGGGGAATGACAGACCCTGAATCTAGTTCAGGGTGACGGCCGCTCCCTGAGCTTAGTCGAAGGGAGGTGTGTGCAATGGGGGCGCTTCGACAGGCGCAGTGTCCGTGGAAACTTTTTCCCCCTTTGAGTGGATAAATTTTATATTTCTATGGTGTTAAGAAGATTTTTTAGGGAAGAAAGCTCTTCCGGCGTAAGGGTTATGCCTTTGCCCATCTTTACGTGGTCGGGCGACCAGGAGCGCAGGTCGTACTTTGCATCCCTTCCGCCCCAAGAAACGTAGTTCAGTTCAATTTTCCATCCGCTTTTGCTTTCTGAAATGGATCCGCAACTTTTTTTGATTTCAAAGCTAAAATCATCTGCCATAGAAGCTCCTTATAGTTCGATTTCTTTTTGTTTAGCATTGAGATTTTCGACAAATTGCCCCTTGTTTTTAAGAATTTTGGGTAAAACGCACACATTTTTATCTTTGACCTTGCGATAATCAGAAAAGTGTAGTATTCTTTAATAAATATTCCGATAAAAATTTATAAGGTAAAATCTGGAGGAAAAATGAATAGAACTAAACGTGCAGCGTTTGCGGTTCTTGCATCAGTTGCGTTTGTGTTTGCAGGTTGTAAATCAACCGAAAAACAGGATGCAAATCAGATTACAGCGACTACTGCAACAAAGAGCTCATCAACGACTTCTAAGACAACCACAACGGATTCTTCTTCAAAGACAGCAAGCAAGAATTCAACCAAAAAGTCTGCTACGACTACTACTACAAAGAGCAGTTCTAGCAGTTCAAACAAGTCTGGCACGTCAAAAGCTGGTGACGGAAGTTCAACAAAGACTACCACAACCACAACGACTACCACAAAGAAGACTCTTTCTCCTGACGAATGGCCAGAGAACAACAAGAAGCTTCTTGCCCAGGTAGAAAAGTCACGCCAGCAGGCAATTGCAGCCGGTGCAGAAATTTCATCCCCATTGGCATTCAAGACCGCCGAAGAAGAGTACAAGGCAGAAAAGGGTGCTGTTGCAAAGGGAGAAAAGGTAGACCTTTCACAGGCACTTAACGACCTTGACGCCCGCTACAAGGGTCTTGCAGCCCTCGCAGAAGCAAAGCAGAAGAAAGCCCGCATTGACTCTCTTGGCGTTGCATCATCTGACCAGAAGAGCTACGATGAAGGTGCCGCTCTTGTAGACGAGCTTTCATCTTCAAAGGCTGCCGTTTATTCCGGTGAAGACTTCTATAAGAAGGCAAAGTCTGCCAACGATGACTTTGACAAGGTTCTTGCAGCAGCAGGCCTCAGCTCATCAACAAAGGTTGACCCGGCTACTTATCCTGCAAACAACAAGCGCCTCTTTGAGCAGGTTGAAAAGTCCCGCCAGGAAGCAATTGACGCTGGCGCAGAGGAAGAGCTTACCTCCGACTTTGACGCTGCAGAAAAGATTTACAATGCAGACAAGGCTATCGTGGAAAGTGGCGAGCAGGTTGATATTTCTGCTTCCCTCCGCGACCTTAACAACCGCTACCGCGCAATGGCAACAATCATTGCCGCCCAGGAAAAGAAGGACCTTATCGACGAACTTGGCTATGCTTCTTACAGCATGAGCAACTATACAAAGGGTTCAGACCTTCTTTCTGAGGTAACAGGTTCTTCTGCTTCTTCTCTTACAGGTGAACAGGCATTCCAGAAGGCAAACGTTGCAGATGCATGTTTTGCCCGCGTTTTGGACACAGCCTACCGCTCACTTGCTGAACAGGAACGCCGCGCTGCATACAAGGCAAAGCTCCAGGCAGAAAGCGTAAAGGCTCAGATTTCCCGCAAGGATGACTATGTGGAAGGTGTAGAAAAGTACCGCGCAGGATACAAGATGTTCACTTCCCACAATCCTGAGGCTTCTGTTGAGGAATTCAAGCAGTCTAAGGAAACTTTCCAGAATCTTTATGATGTGATTTCTAAGGCAAGGGCCGGTGCTCTCAAGAAGATTGAGGATGCAAAGAAACGCGTAGACGAAAGCGAAGCAACTGCAGTGGCTGCAGACAAGGTTGCTCCACTGGGCAATCAGCCTGTAAAGGGAATTGAAGCTGCCGATGCAAAGCTGCTCGAAGATGATGACTTCTCTTACACAGAAAATACAGAAATTGAAGTTGAATCAACTTCTCTTACAAGCACAGAAGAGGTGAATGAATGAAAAAGATATTTGCTATTGCCGTATTGACGGTTCTTTCGCTTGCTGCCTTTGCCGTAAGCTATAAGAACAACACTTACCAGAAGCTTGCAGAAGAATACACTGTAAAGGCAGAAAAGGCCCTTGACGCAGGTGAATACCTTCTTGCAGAAGACTATGCAAAGAAGGCAGAAGAAAACGCTGCCCTTTCTGAAGCATTCGTTAAGCGCATGGCTGCCCGCGGAGACGCAGAGGATGCCATTGCCCTTGCAAAGAAGCGCCTTGACTATGCAGTAAAGATTTCTGCAGACAAGAACTACCCGATTGCCTACAATGCTGCATCTAACTACTACACACAGGCTACAACTGCTTTCGACGCAGAAGAGTATGAGACAGCTTTGGAAAACGCAAAGAAGGTTCTTGAATCCCTTAACCAGATTAAGGAACTTATTCCTCTTCCAGCCGTTTACATTGTTCGCCCATGGGCAGAAACAAAGGACTGCTTCTGGAATATTTCTGGCCGCCCCTATGTTTACAACAACCCATACTTGTGGGAAAACCTCTACGAGGCTAACAAGAACAACATTCCACGCAAGAATGACCCCAACCTCATTCTTCCTGGCATGAAGATGGAGATTCCTTCTCTTACAGGTGAATACCGCGAAGGTGTTTACAGCCCGGACACACAGTACGAGCCATACGCACCACGCTAATAGTTTTTGGCTGAATTGTCGGGCATGACCCGCTAGCAGCCTAGAATGCCGGTTTGCAAGAGTTTTTTTTGCAGGCCGGCTTTTTTTTGTCTTTTTTGCTTTTTCTGGACCAGCTTTTCTTTGCTAACCCGCTTTCCAGGGCTCCGCTTTCGCTCCGGCCCGCCTTGCGGCGGTCTTGCTGCGCAACCCTTCCAATCGGGGGTAGGCTTTTGTCTGTAAAATAAAACGTTTCTTTGCTAACAGGTTGCATGTCGTTTTTTTTTTTTTACAAAATGTGCCGTGGTTCGACTGGGGCAGAGCTCGCGCTCACCAACCGTGGTTCGACTTGGGCAGAGCCCGCGTTCACCAACCTTGTGGCAATGGCATATTGCTTTTTTTTCTAAGACTGTTTTTCGTGTAGCAAGTACAGGCCCAGGGCGCTTGCCATGAGGGCGTGGGGGAAGGCGGGGGTGCCGAGCAGGGTGTAGACTTCTTCTTTTTTCATTTTGAAGAAGTTAAGGAATTCGTCTTTGTCTAAGTGCTGCTCCCTTGGGGATGAAAGTTCCTGGGCAAGGTAGACGTGGGTGTGGTTGGAAAAGAGGGCAGGGTTGGGGTTGAATTTGCCAAGCAGGGTAAGCTTTGCGGCAGTGCAGCCTGTTTCTTCCAGCAGTTCCCTTCTTGCACCTTCTTCTGGGCTTTCACCTGCATCGATTACGCCGCCGGGAAATTCTATGCTAAGGGCCTTTTCTCCGTGACGCCACTGCTTTACCATAAGGAAGGAGTCTTTTTCTTCCGGGATTACAATTACCCAGTCTGGTGCGTTTGCCACTATGTATTTTCCGGTCTGACCATCGGGGCCTGTACTTGTGCGCTCTGTTACGGTAAAAACTGCTGTCTTAAGAAGGTCGCGGGAAGATTGTTCTTTCCATATTAAGTTTTCATCTGTATTCATAAAGAATCTCCTGTTTTTAGCGAATTTCTAACCAAGCCTACGCCCGATTGTAGGGGCCCGCAAAGCGGGTTGCGAAGCAATGGAGGCGAATGCCGGAACCCCGGAAAGCGGGGAAAAATTGCCTCCATGCAATTTTTCCCCATCAGTTTTCCAAAGGAAAACTGACCAGTTCCTTTGCTGACGGATGACGCGCCGTCCATGGCGCTTCCAGTGTTACAGAAAAGGAAAAATTGCATGGTTTTTCCGGTCCCGTAGGGCCGGAAACAGTTAAAGTTGGCCTTTCGTCCAGATTAATAAGGCTAAAGAAAGAAGCGTAAACTTTTTGTTGGAAAATTTACGATTTTCGTTTATAATATAGTAGATTTGCAAAAAATGCAATTTTAAAACGAGGAGGAGCTAATGGCAGTTATAACGATTTCAAGGCAGGTGGCGGCTCTTGGGGACGAAATAGCCTCTGACCTTGCAAAAAAAATTGGCTATACATTTATAGATAGGAAGCAGATAGAAAAACGCATTGTGGAGCTGGGTTTTCCAAAGGAGAAGCTTGAAAAATATGATGAGCGTAAGCCCGGTTTTTTTGCAAGCCTTGCCAAGGACCGCGATGAATACCTGAACTACCTTCAGTATGCCGTTTTGGAGGCGGCATCTTCCGGTAACTGCATTCTGATTGGCCGTGGTGCCTTTATAATTTTGGATGAGCTTCCAAATCTTGTGGCAATGCGCTTTGTGGCAAACGACAACGTGCGCTTGGAGCGCCTTAAGAATGAATTTTCTTGGGAGGACAAGCAGGCCCAGGCCCGCATAGACGAGAGCGACAACAACCGCCGTGGCTTTCACAAGAGCTTTTTTAATGCCGACCACGAGAACCCTTCCCGCTATCTTTTTACGCTGAATACAGGCCTTTTGGGCAGGGAAGAGTCGGTTAAAATTATAGAAGGGGTTGTAAAGTCCTATATTACTCCGCAAAAGGAGGCTGCCGGTAAGGAAAAGGTTGCCATGCTTTTGAAGGGTCAGAGGCTTGTTAACCAGCTTCTTTTTGACTTTAAGATGAACATAAACTTCCTTCGTGCCGTGGTGGAAAAGGACGTGATTACTTTGCAAGGGGTTGCGGATTCACATGCCCTTGTTGACCGTGCAGTTCAGGCTGCCGCAAAGATATTGCCCACTTGCGAGATTCGCAGTGCCATTACGATTTCCCGCGACTACAAGGCCTTTTAGGAAAGGAATGGCATAGACATTGTTTCCATATTAAACTATAATGGGTTATTATGAAAGCTTCGAATAAATTCACATTTGCTAGAATAATTGCAGCGCCAATATTCTTTGTTATATATTTTATCCCGGTTTGGCTTAATTTGCCGGCTGGGCATCCCTTTAGCATAGCGTCCGTTTGTTTTTTGATTCCTCTTCTGGGTTTTGCAGAGCTTACGGACTATTGGGACGGACACTTTGCGCGCAAGAACAATGAAGTTAGCGACTTTGGAAAGATGTTTGATCCTTTTGCGGATGTTTTTTTGCACCTTTCTACATTCACCTGTTTTACTTTTACCGGTGCAACGGATGAGTCCCGTTTTGGCTATATGCCTGTATCTTGTTACATAATAATACTTTACCGCGAATTTAGCCAGAACTTTTTGCGCATGGCTTGTGCAAAGCAGGGGACGGCTGTTGCTGCCCGCAAGGGTGGAAAGATAAAGACTGTCTTCTACGTTATAAGCTGCTTTGTTGCCCTTGCACAGGAGTCTTTGTACCGCCTGAATCTTGCCGCTACTTTTGACTTGCCTATGCAGCTTTTTAAGTACATTGGCTGGGGCTTCTTTACGGTCTGCGTCTTCCTTGCACTTGCAAGCTTTTTTGACTACATGAAGAATTTTGGCCACGTTTTGCACGATGCAGCACAATAAATTAGTGTGAATGTGAGAAAGCTGCTTCTTTGCATTCTGCGCTTTATATCTTTTTCTTGCTCAAGTCTTTTTGTCTCGACTCTTGAATATGATTCGGTTATGAATTTAAAAGTTGAGGAATCTTTTGCTGGCGGTAAGACTGTTTTAAAAGTTTCCGGTTTGTGCGCCGACTCTGCCTCTTGCGTAAGAAAAATCTATGAGGAGCGGCAGGCTGAGCTAATCTGCATGAAGGTTGACGTTTCTCCCTTTCATGAAAAAGGTGCAAGCGGACGCTTTGAGTATTCAATAGAAATTCCTGATGGCGTTTCCTGCCTTGTTTTTGGAAAGAACAAATATGAAATTTGGCGTCGGTCTTCTTTTCCTTAAAAGTACCGCCCAAAAACACAAAATCAAGATTGTTTCAACAAAAAAAGGCGAACATTAAAATTTTGTTAATTCGTGTGAATTCCGAGAAGAATTTGCTAGCAATATTTTGAGTATAATGCTATAATTTTTAGATATGGAAGAATTGCAGACGTTTGCTGGAAATCCTTTGCCGATTGGCACTCAAGTTTATCCGGACGGAGTTAACTTTAGCGTATACTCTAGGAATGCAACGCGCATTTTTTTGGATTTTTTTGACAAAAGCAGCGATGTAAAGCCTTGCTCGACCCTTGAACTTTCCCCAGAGCAGAACCGCACAGGGGACCTTTGGCACATTTTTGTCAAGGGAATAAAGGCAGGCTCTCTTTATCTTCTCCGGGCTGAAGGTCCCTTTGAACCTTCAGAGGGTCACCGTTTTAATCCGAAAGTCTATCTCTTTGACCCACGCGCAAAAGCTCTTACCAGTGAGTCTCTTTTTTTGAACATTCCGCCTTCCTACCGTCCACCCGTGGACAAGGAGGATATGGAGGTTTTTAAGGGGCGTGACATGGCTAAATTTCCCAAGTGCGTTGTAGTTGACGACAATGCCTTTGACTGGGAAGGAGACAAGCCTCTTAACTACCCCCTTTCAAAATGCGTCATCTACGAGGCTCACCTAAAGGGCTTTACCGCAGGAAAGGAAAACAATGTATCTTGCCCCGGAACATACGCAGGCTTTACACAAAAGATTCCCTACCTTAAGCGGCTGGGAGTTACGAGCGTAGAGTTGCTTCCAATCTTTGAATTTGACGAATACGAAAACACAAACGTCAATCCCAGGACAGGCGAGCGAATGAAGAACTACTGGGGCTACAGCACAATGTGCTTCTTTGCACCCAAGGCTTCCTATGCGGCAGATAAAAATCCCGGCGGCTGCGTAAACGAATTCAAGACGCTTGTAAAAGAGCTTCACAAGAACGGCATAGAGATAATTCTGGACGTTGTGTTCAACCACACTGCAGAGGGTAACGAGAACGGCATAACCTTCTGCTTCCGCGGCTTTGAAAACAGCGTCTTCTATCTTTTGCCCCAGCAGCACAAGGAACACTACATGAACTATTCAGGCTGCGGCAACACTGTAAACTGCGGCCACCCTGTCGTTGCAAACTACATCATCGAATGCCTTCGCTACTGGGTCTTGAACTACCACATAGACGGCTTCCGCTTTGACTTGGCGACTGTTCTTAACAGGACACAGGACGGGGGGCTTGTGGAGGCATCTTCCCTTGTAGACGCCATCCAACAGGATCCAGTACTTCACGACACAAAGATGATTGCAGAGCCTTGGGATGCTGGCGGGGGCTACCAGTCTGGCTGCTTCCCCGGACGCTGGGCAGAATGGAACGACCGGTTCCGCGATGATTTGCGCAAGTTCTGGCACGGACACGAAAAGCTTTCAACTGCGGCTGCAACACGCATCAGCGGTTCGAACGACCTTTTCCAGTTCAGAAGGCCATGCAACAGCATAAACTACATCACCTGCCACGACGGCTTTACCATGAACGACCTTGTAAGCTACAACGGAAAGCACAACGAGGAAAACGGCGAGGCAAACCGCGACGGCAACGACTCAAACTGGAGCTACAACTTTGGCTTTGAAGGCCCAACCGCAAACCCTTCCATAGAACGTACCCGCACAAGGCAGATGAAGAACTTTATCCTTACAATGCTCATCTCCCAGGGCACACCGATGCTCCTTGCAGGGGACGAATTTAGGCGGGGTCAGCAGGGCAACAACAATGCCTACTGCCAGGACAACGAGACAAGCTACATCGACTGGGGAATATGCAGACTGAACGACAGGCTGGTAACATTCACCCAGAGGGCAATAGAACTCAGAAAGAAGCACGCCGTATTCAGAAGGGAAAATTTCTTCAAGGGCAACAAGGCAGGAGAAGTGCCGGACATTCAGTGGTACGCCTACGACGGAAGCATTCCCGACTGGAACGAAATGCAGAGCTTTTTGGGCTTTACCCTGAGTGGGCAATACTGCACCAACGATGATGGCAAGTGCGACAACGACTTTTACATAGCAATGAGCACGGACAGGCACGACACGCTGGTAACAATTCCAACGCTAAAAGACGGGCGAAGGTGGTACCGGGTGGCAGACACGTCAATAGAAGCAGACGACAGCCTTGTTCTGGAAGGACGCATAGAGCAGCTTCACTCGCAGTCACGCTATGTGCTTCCGGCTGGCTCAATGATAATACTGATGGCCAAATAGCATGGCCAAGCAAATTGGGAATAATACGGTCTGTGGAGGCACCGTGTTTTTATATACAGTTCTTAGGAGGAACAAATGAAATTTGACGCAGAAAAGTTCAAGGAGAATTTAACAGCGCGTCTTCGCAGGCAGTACGGTAAAGACATTACCCAGGCCACAAAACACGACCTGTTTGACGCAGTAAGCGCAAGTGCCCTTGAAATCATCATGCCAAACTGGATGGAAACACGCCGCGCTTACGAAGCAAAGCCCACAAAGCAGCTCTATTACCTTAGCGCAGAATTCCTTATGGGACGTGCCCTGAGCAACAACCTTATCAACACCGGAATCATGGATCATGTAAGGGAAGTTCTTAAAGGCATGAACGTTGACTACAACGTTATAGAAGACGAAGAACCCGATGCTGGTCTTGGAAACGGAGGCTTGGGACGCCTGGCAGCATGCTTTTTGGATAGCCTTGCAACCCTTGAATACCCCGGACACGGCTACGGAATCCGCTACGAATACGGAATGTTCGAGCAGCACATCATCGACGGCGAGCAGGTTGAATTTCCAGACAACTGGCTAAAACACCGCGACCCTTGGGAAGTAAAGAGAAGCGACCTTGCAGTAACCGTAAAATTCGGCGGACAAATAAAATACGGCAAAACCCCGGACGGACAGGACCGCTTCTACATAGAAAATGCGGAAGAAATAACTGCAACGCCATACGACATGCCAATAGTTGGATTCGGAAACGAAACTGTAAACACGCTCCGCTTGTGGCAGGCATCAAGCCCGGACGGATTTGACCTGCAGCTCTTCAACGACATGCAGTACAACCGCGCAGTGGAAAAGCAGAACAATGCAGAAAACATAAGCCGTGTACTCTACCCCAACGACAACGGACCTATGGGCAAGGAACTCCGCCTTAGGCAGCAGTACTTCTTTACATCAGCATCCTTGCAGGACCTTATCCACCACTTTGTACTCAACGTGGGAACAGACTTCAGCAAATTCCCCCAGTACCATGTAATCCAGCTTAACGACACCCACCCGGTAGTAGCAATCCCGGAAATGATGCGCATACTCCTTGACGAATACAACGTAGGCTGGAACGACGCATGGAACGTTGTAACAAAGACCTTCGCATACACAAACCACACAATCCTTGCAGAAGCCTTGGAAAAGTGGCCAATCGAAATCTTCCAGAGACTGCTCCCCCGCATCTACCAGATTGTAGAAGAAATCAACCGCCGCTTCATGATAGAACTGCGCGCAAAATTCCCCAACGACTACGGCAAGCAAAACCACATGTCAATCATACACGACGGAAAAGTCTACATGGGCTGGCTTGCAATCCACTCATGCTTCAGCGTAAACGGCGTTGCGGAACTGCACACAAAGCTGCTTAAGGAACAGGAATTCAAAGACTGGAACACAATCTACCCGCAGAAGTTCAACAACAAGACAAACGGCGTAACACAAAGACGCTGGCTGCTCTGCTCCAACCCGGAACTTGCATCCTTCATCACCGAGCGCATAGGCCACGGCTGGGAAACAGACCTTACCAAGCTCAAGGCACTCGAAAAGTTTGCAGACGATGACGAAAGCCTCAACAAGCTTACCGAAATCAAAAAGCACAACAAGCAGAAGCTTGCAGACTACCTCAAGCACGCCCAGAACGAATTCCTTGACCCGGAAAGCATCTTCGACACCCAAGTAAAACGCCTGCACGAATACAAGAGGCAGCTCTTGAACGTATTCCACATCATGTACCTCTACAACCGCATCGTGGAAGACCCGTCATTCAACCCGCCAAGCCGCACCTTCATCTTTGGAGCAAAGGCCGCATCGGGCTACCGCCGCGCAAAGCAGATAATCAAGCTCATCAACACCGTAGCGGAAAGAATCAACAATGACCGCCGCGTTGGTGGAAAGCTCCGTGTTGTCTTCGTAGAAAACTACCGCGTATCCGTAGCAGAAAAAATCATCCCGGCAAGCGATGTTTCCGAACAGATTTCAACCGCAGGCTACGAGGCATCAGGAACATCAAACATGAAGTTCATGATGAACGGCGCACTCACCCTGGGAACAATGGACGGTGCAAACATAGAAATCGTAGAATCCGCAGGAAAGGAAAACGCATTCATCTTTGGTCTCAACTCAGACGAAATCATCAAGATAAACAGCGAGCACAGCTACAACCCGCAGAAGTACCTGGACCGCAACCCTCAACTGGCAAAAATCCTGAACCAGCTTGTGGACGGAACCTACGACAAAACAGGCCTCCTCTTCCGCGACCTGCACGACAGCATCGTATTCGGAATCGAAGGACAGAGGCCAGACGTCTACTTTATCCTCGCCGACTTCGACAGCTACGTACAGGCACAGGAAAAAGTGGCAAAAGCCTACGCAGACAAGCGCAACTGGGCACGCATGGCACTCATTAACATTGCAAACTCAGGCAAGTTCTCTTCCGACCGCACCATCGAAGACTACGTACGCGACATCTGGAAAATCAACAAAATCAAGATTGACTAAAAGTTCCGGCCTTAAGCAATCCAAATGACATCAAAAGACTTGTTCGGAAGACCAGTTTTTCCGGGCAAGTCTTTTTTTTTAATTTTCTGGACGGTACCTTTGTACGCTCCACCATTTTATTCCATGGCTAACTCGACCGACAGCCCCTTTCGCCACCCGCTTTCCAGGGCTCCGCTACCGCTCCGGCCCGCCTGCTGCGGTCTTGCCTGCGGCAACCCTTCCAATCGGGCGTAGGATTATTTTGGAGTATTATAATTGCAACCATCAAAAATTACGAATTTGCCTTGCAAAAAGTGGGCAGCTAAAGTATACTTTAATATATAGGAGAACCTATCATGAAAAAGTTAAAAGTCCTTGCCATATTGCTTCCCTTGCTTTCCTTATTGACAGTTTTGATTTTTATTGCCGCATGCTCAAATTCATCTTCCGGCGGTTCTGACGAAGCGGCTGTTGCAGCCTCTGAACCTGCTAGCAATTCCGGTCAAGAAGAAACTCAGGAACAAGGATGCTCTTCTGATTCCGACTGCCCCGAAGGCTTTCTTTGCAACAGCTATGGTGAATGTGTGCCGGATCCAGGTTATTTTGTTGCGTGTTCAGATACCAGTAACTGTCCTTCTGGCTATTGGTGTGTCGGACAAAGATGCCTTCCGATAGGTTGTCTTGCAGTTGATGAAGACGGAAACTGTAGAATGTGCGCTGATAATTATGAATTAAGAAATGATGTGTGTGTGTCAATGTATGCTGAAGGAACGAGGCGGTGTTCGGGAAATGTTATACAGAGATTCCATAATGGAAGATGGGAAGATTGGGCAATCTGTGACGTCGCCTGTGATCCAGTTCCTGTTGCTTGTGTAGCTTCAAATTGACAAAGCTAATTACAAGGACTTTAACCGCCATGAAAAAAGCGTTATATTCCATACCGGCAATCCTTCTTTGCCTTCTCCTTTTTTCCTGCTCAAAAAGCGCAATGGTCCAGAAATTCAGCGGGCACGTAAAGGACTTGCAGGGTAATTTTGTTAGTGACAAAGAGCTAAAGGCAGACTACTATTTTATATTCTACGGAGCCACATGGTGCCCCTACTGCATTAAGATGAAGGATGAAATTACGGATTTTTACAAGACCTACAAAAAGAAGAACAATTTCATCGTAATCTTTGCAGGCTGCGCAAAAGACAAGTCGAATGACGATTTGACAGGCTACCTAAAGCAGGAAGACTATCCCTTCTACTATGTAGACTTTGACCACCGCGAGGAATGTGGCCTTTTTAAGCACGAAGAGTACACTAAATGCGAAAAATTCTACATCCCGGGCTTTATACTCTTTGACAAAGACGGAAAAGTCTTAAGCAACTCAAACGGCCCTCTAAAAATAGACTACAGGGCAAACAGACCCCTTGAATACTTTAAAAAGAAATTGCAAAAATAGTTTTCTTTAGGGAATGGCCGCTTAATTCAAGACATTTTGCACTCTGTCCCACACTCCAAAAAGCGAAGGTCGTTAGACCTAAGCAAATCCGCTTGTTGGTTCATGCAATGGTGTGGCAGTTGCAGAAAACCGCATTTATGAACATGCCACACTGCGCATCTTCCGCAAGGGCAAAGGGTACAAAACCACGAAAAATACAACATTCTCCATGGTTTTCTCATATTTTTTACCACAAAACCACGGAAAATATTTTGCTGTAAAACAAGGTTCTTGCCCATCAAGCCTAGCCCCGATTGGAAGGGCCGCGAAGCGGTTGCCGTAGGCAATGGAGGCGCAAGCCGGTTTTCGCAACGAAGTTTCGAGCGACCCTGCAAAGCGGGATAAAATGCCCTCCTTGGCATTTTATCCCGTTAGTTTTCTTGCGAAAACTAACCAGTTTTATTTGCAAAGAAATGACGCGCCATCCTTGGCGCTATAGGTTCAAGGGATAAAATGGCATGGAAGGGCTGACCGGACACGGAGTGCCGGGCACAGTTAAAAAAGGCAATACGCTCCAAAAAAGAAAAAAGAAATTGCACTAGATACATTGCCCTTCAAATGCTATAATTCGCCCATGAAAAAAATATTTCTTTTTGTAATTATGGCAATGCTTTTTGCGGCATCTTTTGCAGAAGGGCATTCTGCAAGCGAAAGGCTTTCTACGGACGAGAAGCAGATTCGGCTTGAATACGCACTGGACATAACAGACTACACCCAGCGCATAAGAACCATGACAAAAAATCCGCTTCCTCCATACATTAGCGCAGCGGAATACATGGAAATGACGCAGGCAGAAGCCTTTGAGCAATACAAGAAAATTGCAGACGAAGAGCCGGAAAACCTTATTGCCCAGTGTGCAGTGGGCTACTGCTACATAAACGAAATTGGAACGGAAGCTTCCAAAGAAAAAGGAAAAAGCTACCTAAAAAAAGCAGCAGACAAAAACTTTGCGCCGGCCATAAACACCATGGGCGCATATTCAGATTCAGACGAAGAGGCATTTAGGCTTTACCAAAAAGCTGCGTCCTTAAACTACATGACGGCACTTTTAAATCTTGAGGAATGCTACGAAGAAGGAAAGGGCTGCGAAAAATCACTGGAAAAAGCGGAAGAGACTCTGCTAAAAATGCGGGACCTTTATCCCGACAATGACACGGTTTACATCTACCTGGCTGTATTCCACAGGGAGACCCTAAACGAAGAAAAAAGCAAATACCTTCCATATTATTTGCAAGCAGCAGAAAGGGGAAACAGGGATGCAATGTTTGCTCTTTGGTTCAACATCTATTCAGAGTACGAAGATGATGAAGACGGGACCAACGGGGAAAACAGGGCAAAATGGTACCGCCGCTACCAGGAAGAGCGGGCAAAGATGCAAAGAGAAAAGGAAAGAATAGCAAAGGAAAAGTTTCCCTACCTTTTAAAAAGGGCAGAAAGGGGAGAACTGTATGCAATGAAAAAACTTGTAAGCTACTACGATGACTATTCCCAAAGGCACACAAACAAAAGCAAGGCCTACGAATGGAGGATAAAGGCTGCGGACAAGGGAGACGGGGATGCATGCACATATCTTGCATCAACGCTTGTAGAAGGAAAGTTTGAAAGCAGGAACTTTAAGAAGGCGGTTTTCTACTTTGACAAGGCAGTGGAATCTTACCCAGACAAGAAGTTTTTACTTAGCTATTACATCAAAGACATAAACGAAGCTGCATTCGGAAAGCTAAAGGTTTACGGATTTATCAACCGCTACAACAAAAGCCAGGATGAATACGCCAGAACCTACCTTGTCTACTACGGGGACGACCTTTCCTTTGTAGAAGAAAAAGACGCACTTGCCTTTTGCGAAAAGTATGCGGAAAAAAGCAAGGAATGCCGGCTTGCCCTTGCGTACTACAAGTACCTTAACGAATCAAAAGAAGCGGCAGAAAAATACCTGGACGCCCACGGCCTTTCGGATGCAAAGAAATTCCTGGACTACACGTATGACCCCGATGACCCAAATTCAAAGGAAGAGCAGGTTAAGCGGGCAATGTGGCTTAGTCAGAGAAAGGAAAAAATGGAAGAGCTTGAAAAAAAGGTTGCGAAAAATCCTTACGATGCAGAGGCATGGTATTTGCTTGCAAATATTTACGACAACTCTTCCACAATAGAGGCAAAGAAAAAAGCATTTGACTGCTACACAAAAAGTGCTGGGCTTGAATACACAAAGGCATACTATCAGCTTGCAAACTTTTACAAATGGGGCGAAATCTGTGACTGTGACGCAAAAAAGGCAGGCGAACTTTACGAAAAAGGCGCAGATGCAGGAGACAGTCTCTGCCTAAACGCCCTTGCAGAAATGTACCGCGACGGAATTTATTTTGACAGGGAAAAGAATGAATTTGTGCAGGACTTTGACAAGGCAATAGAGCTTCTAAAAAAGGCCCTGCAGCTGGACCCGGACTCATTCAGCGCAAAGCATGAGCTTTCCATGTACAACATAAAGGTTGCCGATGACGATGATGATGAACTCTACTGGCTCTACCACAGTAAGCCAAAGAAAGATGCAAAGCCCTTCGACTGGGATTCATGGACCTTTGGTGACTTTGAATTTGAAGACCAAGATGCAAACATTCCCGAATACAAAGAAGACGAGGGCTACTGGGAAAACACGGAGCTTGTGGAATGCTCCTTTGAAAAAGACAAGGAAAACTATTTTGCAAAAACAATCGACTCGCTAAAGCCCGGAAAGAACTACCGCCTTGTATTTGCGGAGGACATAGAAAGCGACAGGGAAAAGCTTAAAAGGCTCTACGATTATTTTTCGGAAAGCAAACAGGCACAAGAGCTTACCCTGGATTTGGACTTGCGCAAATGTAAGACCAGCTGGCTAGGCTCCAACTCAATCTGCGGAAGGTTCAGGAACATATACCTTCCGGACAAGGCAGCCTTCCTTGCAAACGACTGCCTTCTTGTGTATGCAAAAAAAATTGTCTTTGGCTCGGCCATAAAAAATTTCGCAGACCCAATAGGCTCCAGGGAAATTGGCCTTATGGACTTTACCCTCGTTAGCGAAGAAAACTTTTCTGCAAGGCTTGCATATTCAATCTCCCAGCTAAAGGTAAACTACATGAGGGGCATCCCAATAAAAGCCAACTTTGAATTCTACACGGTGGAAGACGTCCACAGCCTAAAAATCATCAAGGAATTGCGCACTACGCTGGAATCCAACCCGGACAAAAAATACGTCGTGGATTTTTCGCACTCAGCCTATGCGCGCGACCCCCAGAGCGGAGAAAGCATCCCCTTCCCAAGGAACTTCCTTGCCAAGCAGAACAACCTCTACTACCTGATTCTTGCCGGCTGCGACAAGGTGGAATTCCCGGACAACTTCTGCCGAGACTGCAAAAACCTTCGCTCAATAATCATGTGGGATTTTAGCGAAATTGGCGGTGACGGGGCATTCGAGGGCGTTTACAAGGACTGCACCATAACCGGACGAATTGGCCCGGAGCAGCTGCTCCGCAATTTGTTCTAATGGACGGCATCCCATCTTTTACTGTGCCCGGCACTCCGTAGCCGGTCAGCTCCTTAGCCTTTTTCCCTAACCGCAAACAAGGAGCGCCATGGGTTCACGCAGCGCAGCTTCCAGCGGGGCGCGTCATTTGGTTGCAATTCAATCTGGTGACTTTTCGCAAGAAAAGTCACGGGTAAAAATGCCAAGGAGGGTATTTTTACCCGCTTTCCGCGGTTTCAGTACCGCCAAGGCGGTACCACTTCGTGCCGCTACAATCGGGCGTAGGCTGCACCGCATTCGCTGCAAAGAAAATAATCAATGTCCAACTTATAACTCCTCATCATCTTCATCATATTCATCATCTTCGTCATCAAAAGTGTCAAAGTTGCGCATCAAACGAAAGCCAAGATATTCGAGCGGCATGACCAGCTCTTTTGAAATCTGGGTATCCAGTTCGCAAAGATCTTCTTTATCCTCGTAGCAGCCACCGCGAACGTCCCTAAGCTCATTGTCATCGGGGTCTGGATCCCACATCCACTCCCAAACGTTACCGCTCATGTCGTAAAGTCCGTTTGCGTTTGGCTTTTTCTGTGCAACAGGATGTGTAACATCATCGCTGTTTTCTTTAAACCAGCCAACCTCATCCAAATCGTCGCTACCTGAATAGGTTAATTCATCATCATCACAGGCGGCATCTTCCCAGTCCACGTTCATGGGCAGACAGTAGCCATTTGCAGACCAGTCGCATTCCACCACCCCGTCAAAACATCCATGACCATCTTCACTATGCGGCTTGTACCACCAGTTCTCAGGGTCTGACTCGCCATCCACTGAATATACAGGTGTAAGGCCTTCCATAATGCTAAGCTTGTTGCAAAAATATACGGCATCATGCCAGTTTACGTTTTCCACAGGATTGTTTGACGTATCTCCAATTTTTTCAAGAGCAGAGCGCTCTTCATCACTAAGTTCCTCATTGGAAAGCTGGTGGTAGCTTGGGTTTACCCCCATCACCTTCTTGTAAAGACGCTGAGTTACCAGAGTCATACCCATCCAGCATTTTTTGCCAGGAAGAACCACCATTTTTGAATCCGGGTCAATGCCAATGCTTACCAAGTCGCCAGCCTCATGTTCATCTTCAAATTCTTTATCAGCCATAAGACACTCCTTGCAAAAAAGAAAAGCTATTTTTAATTATAAATCCATCGTAGCCAAAAGACAAAACAATTTGCAAAAATAATTTTCTTCTAGAACAGCATTCTTGCCCACCAGCCTAGCCCCGATTGGAAGGGCGCGGAACGCGTTGCCGTTAGGCAATGGAGGCGAAAGCCGGAACCCTGGAAAGCGGGATAAAATGCCCTCCTTGGCATTTTATCCCGTGAGTTTTCTGGCGAAAACTCACCAGTTTTTTCTGCTAACTTTTGACGCGCCGTCCGTGGCGCTACTTGTTTGCGATTAGGGAAAAATGCAAAGGATTCTGGCCGGCATGTAGTGCCGGACACAGTTTAAAAGGGCATGGGCTCCAGAAGATTATAAAATTCCAAATGCTTTTGTTTGAGTGCTATGCCACACTTGCTGCAAATGAGTGTAGAAACTACCATGCAAGGTCATTTCGACGGGCTCAATGACCGTAAGTTACACAAACCGCTGGGCTGGGGTGACTATCCAGAGGGCGCGCAGGATTCCGCTGCCGGTGTTTTCTATTGTGTGGGGAGAAGTTGCGCTAAAGGAAACGCTGTCCCCTGCCAAAAGCTCGTGCTCGCTCTTTTCGTAGACAAGCTTTCCCTTTCCTTCAATTATAAAGCCCATTTCCTTGCCGGGGTGGCCGTAGCTGCCACGGTGGGTGTGGCCTCCCTGTGGAATGGTAATCAGGTAACATTCAATCGAGTGGTCGCCGTCTTTTTTTGATGGCGCAAGGACTTCCTCGTAGGCAACATCATCTTCCTTCATGCTGCGTCTTTCACCGCTTCTTACAATCGTAACGGGGCGGCTCTGGTTGTATTCCTCAAAAAGATACTCCAGGTTAATGTCCAGTGCATCTGCCAGAGAAAGAAGGGTGTCTATTGCTGGGGAAACGCGGTTGTGCTCAATCTGCGAGACAAGGCTTTCGCTAACGCCGGCTTCTTTTGCCACGGCTTTTAGAGTAAGATGCTTTTTTTCGCGCACGTCCTTAAGCTTGTCCCCAAAGCGGTAGGTCTTTTTTTCTTCCATAACAATTAACACCACACAGCAAGGCTACAGCAAGCTAGGGCTGCTTTGCAAAGGCATCGTTCTTCTGCTTTTCGCTGTTCTTTTCCATAATAAAGCGGATAAAGAAGTCTTCCAGAGTCTTTGTGGGGCCGGGAAGGTGGAGACGGCTTCTTGCACGGGCGTTGTCGCGGCGGACAGTATACAAAAGGTAAAAGTCGCGGTAGTCAAGGCTAATGTCCGTCTTTACGCGCTCACCAAGCTGGGCACTAACTTCATCACGGCCAATTGCCTTTATGCCCTGCTCACGCAAAATCTCGCGCAAACGGATAATCTGCTCGTAGGAAATACCGAACAAAAACTCTTCCATGGCCTGGGAAACTTCGTTGTCTCCAAGACGCTCTTTTATAAAGGAAGTCCACTGTTCGTCCATCTGAATGGAAACAAGCAAAAGCTCACTTGTACCCATCATTGTGCCGAATGCGGGGGCAATCTTTCGCCTGGCGGACCAAACGCTCTGCAAAACCGGCGCAATGTCGGAAATATTCTGGTCGGAGCGGTGTTCCCAAAGGATAATCAGGCTGTTTGCAAGTTCCCTTCGCAAATCCATGGAAAGTGAGGAATCCTTTATAAGGTTAAGGTAAACGTCTTCCGCCATAAGGGTGAACATCATGCTCACAGTCTCGTCGCTGTACTTCTTTACGGTCTTTTCGTCCATTCCCGCATAGTCGCGTGCCAGTTTGGACATTGAATAAAAGGTGTGAATCTTTGCAACAAGGAATCCCTTGCCCAAAATGGCCTTGGATGGCATGTGAAGCAAGGTATCGCCGTCTTCCTGGTAGGAAATAAGGCTTTCTACAAGGGCTTCCGGGGTGCGCACCGTGGTATTCAAAGTGGCCCTTTCCAGCAAAGAGGGGAATGCCGCCAAAGCCTGGGCCAGCTGCTTAATGTCTGCAAGGCGGTCGGTCAGCTTTTCCACACGGTCCGGGGCATTTTTTTCCAGAGCCGCAAGCAGGTTGTTGTAAAGCTCCTCCTGATGTGGCGTAAGGACAATAATTCCCGTGCTAATCAAATCTTCCGGCTTTTCGGACGAGTCAAAAAACGTATCCAGGCTTACGGGGGTATAGCCAGCGTTCAAATCCGGTAATTTAGAGGCTTCCATCTTGTTAAGTTCGTTAGAATTTTCCATAACGGACATTTCTTCCATCTATAAAATTACTCAAATTATATCATACAAATTCTTAAAAGTCTATCATACTTTTTTGGACGGTACTTTTTTAGGCTCTACCATTCATTTTATGGCTAAATCGACAGTCCATGCCCCGCGTCACCCGCTTTCCAGGGCTCCGCAGACATTTTGTAAAGCAAATAGCGCCAAGGGTTCACGCAGCGCAGCTTCCAGCGGGGCGCGTTATTTCTTTACTTTAATAGCAGGTGAGTTTTCTAACAGAAAACTCAGGGGTAAAAATTGCACGGAAGCAATTTTTACCACCCGCCCTTCCAATCGGGCGTAGGGTTCTTTGTTAGGGCAACAAATGCGGCATCCGTAGACTTGCTTGCTAGCTCCCCCAAAATAATATAAAATTGCAGCCTAGGAGTGTTAGGAAAATGATTTTTCTTCAGATTGTCGCACCCATTGCATTTATTGCATCGTGGGTTTTCGTTATAAAATATGCCATTGAACACTCAAGAAAGTATAAGCGGATGGTGGATTTTTTGCGGCTGGAAGGCGACAACGAGACATTGAAGGCAATCGGCTATGTAGAATTTTACGGCGAGGAATACGGCTTAAGGAAAAATTTTTCTATAACGGATGCTTGCCTTAGACTCTATACGCGCTACGAGGAAAGCAATAAAAATGAATATTTTGAATATGCAGAATATCTTGAAAAAAATAAGAAAGATACAATTCGGCATATCCTGATGATTTTTGGCTCCTTTGCCTTGCTGTGCATTGCCTTTGGTAAAATATGATAACTTTGGCACAAGGAGTGTAAAAAATGTTTTTTAATTTTGGAAAAAAGCGGAAGGAAAAAGAAAAACTTCCGCCCCTACTCCGCGCAATAAAGAAAAGAAAGTTTGCAAAGGCAAAAGAGCTTATCCTTTTAGGGGCAGACTGCTCTGTTCTGGACGAAAAAGGAGATTCTGTGCTTTGGAACCTTTCATTTCAATGGAACTGGAACTCTTACGAAACCTCAAGGGCTGATGAAATTGCCATGCTGGAACTATTCAAACTTGTTCTTGAAAAAGGCGGTGACGTGAACGAAGTAAGTTCATTTGATGCCACTCCGCTAATCTGGGCAACCCCGGACGGTATAGAAGAGTTTTTTCATGACGGAAAACTGCTTAGCCTTATGCTGAATTACAGTCCCAACATCTATCTTAAAGCGGGAGGTTCATTTTCTTGCTTTAACCTTGCAACGCAAAACGAAGAGGTTCTTGAAATGCTTGCCGAAAAAGGGCTTTTGAAGGCTGATGAAATTCCTGACTGGGCAAAAGAGAGGGTGCTACCCACAATTGAAAAGTACCGAGAATTGATGGCTCTGTAGCACGATTATTCCAAAAGACCTACGCCGCCGTGGAGGGGCGCGCAGCGTTCTCGGTGAGGACGCTCCCTGAGCTTGTCGAAGGGGCGGCATTACCGAGAATGGAGCCGAATGGCGGAACCCCGGAAGGGCGGTGACGCAAAGGCCTGTCCGGTCGGATTAGCCAAAGAACAATATGGTAGAGCCGGTAAAAGCACCGTCCAAAAAAGATAAAAATTTCACAAAAGACTTGCCGAAAGCTCATTTTTTTTTGTATTTTATATAGTAAACAAAAGAAATTACGCCTTCCCCAAGTGGAAATGGCGCTTTAATTATAGGAGTTGTAAGAAAATGGCTAAACAGTTGATTTACAATGAAGAAGCCCGCAAGAAGATGCTGAGCGGGGTTGAACAGATTGCCCAGGCTGTAAAAGTTACGCTCGGTCCCTGCGGCCGCCTTGTTATGCTAGACAAAAAATACGGCGCACCTACAATCACAAAGGACGGCGTAAGCGTTGCAAAAGAAGTTGAACTTAAGGACCCATTCGAAAACATGGGAGCCCAGCTTGTACGCGAAGTTGCTTCCAAGACAAATGACGTTGCTGGTGACGGTACAACAACAGCTACAGTTCTTGCCTATGCAATCGTACGCGAAGGCCTTAAGGCTGTTTCTGCCGGTATGACACCTATAGAAATCAAGCGCGGTATAGACAAGGCTACAGCCATCGCTGTTGAAGCCGTAAAGAAGTCAAGCCGTGCAGTTAAGGGCAACGACGATATTACCCACGTTGCAACAATTTCTGCAAACAACGACCCGGAGATTGGTAAAATCCTTGCAGAAGCCATTGAAAAGGTTGGCAAAGACGGTGTTATTACAGTTGAAGAGTCCAAGAACATGGACACAACCGTTAAGACTGTTGAAGGTATGCAGTTTGACCGTGGCTACGTAAACGCTTACTTTGTAAACGACCGCGAGCGCATGGAATGCACTTTTGAAAATCCATACATTCTTATCCATGACGAAAAGATTTCCACAATGAAGGATTTGCTGCCAATTCTTGAAAAGGTTGCAAATTCCGGCCGCGCTTTGCTCATCATTGCAGAAGACGTTGACGGCGAAGCACTTACAACACTCGTTGTAAACTCACTCCGCGGAACAATCAAGTGCTGCGCAGTAAAGGCTCCTGGCTTTGGCGACAGGCGCAAGGAAATGCTTCAGGACATCGCTATTCTTACTGGCGGAAAGGTTATTACTAAGGAAATGGGCCTCAAGCTTGACTCTGTTGAGCTTACAGACCTTGGTACAGCAAAGTCCGTTAAGATTGACAAGGACAACACAACAATCGTTGACGGTTCTGGCGACAAGAAAGTTATTGCTGACCGCGTTGCAGAAATCAAGAAGCAGATTGAAAAGTCTACTTCCGACTACGACAAGGAAAAGCTCAAGGAACGCCTTGCAAAGCTTTCTGGTGGAGTTGCAGTAATCAGCATTGGTGCAATCACAGAAACAGAGATGAAGGAAAAGAAATTCCGCGTAGAAGACACTCTTGCCGCAACACGCGCTGCCCTTGAAGAAGGCATTGTATGCGGTGGTGGAATTGCCCTTATTGAAGCAAGCAAGTCCCTTGACGAATCAAAGGCAAACCTTACAGAAGACGAAAAGGTTGGCTTTAAGATTGTTAAGCGCGCACTTGAAGAACCAATCCGCCAGATTGCAGAGAATGCAGGCGTAGACGGTGCTGTTATTGCGGACAAGGCTAAGAACGAAAAGGCTGGTGTTGGCTACAATGCAGCAAAGGACGAATGGGTTAACATGATGGACGCTGGTATTATTGACCCGGCAAAGGTAACCCGCTGCGCTTTGCAGAATGCCGCTTCTGTTGCAGGAATGCTCCTTACTACAGAATGTGCAATCACAGACATTCCAGAACCTCCGGCACCTGCGGCAGCTCCTGCTCCAGACATGGGCTACTAAGCTAGAGTAGAATATAAAAAGAGCCGCCCTTGGCAAAAGAAGCGCTATCCAATATGCCTTCAAATGCCAAGGGCGGCTTTTATTTTGGCAAAAATGCCTGTCGGAAGCCTCTTCTAAGGGGAAGTTTTCCGAGGTTTCCTTTCTTTTAGTCTTCAAAGCGGGTCATTTCTTTGTTGCCCTTGAATTCTCCCTTTATAACCTTGTCTGTGTGTCCAACAAAGCCAATCTTGTAAGCCTTCATGTCCGGGATTCCAGCCTTGTGGTATTTCTTAGCAATTTTGTTAAAGAAAGCCAGCACTGAATCCGCATCTTTTTTGCTTACCGCCAGCACGAATCCAATTCCCATGTTGAAGGTGGAGTACATGTTCTTTTTGTCTGCCCCAAGACGGACAAGTTCGTCAAAGATTTCCGGCACTTCCCAGCTGCCGTTTTTGATTACGGAGCAAAGCTGCTTCTTGCCCTCTTTTGCGTGGGGGTACATGCGGGGAAGGTTTTCGTAGAAGCCGCCGCCTGTTACGTGAACCATTCCGTGGACAGAACCGGGGAATTTCTTAAGGGCTTCCATTACAGGCTTTACGTAGATGCGGGTAGGTGTAAGAAGAACCTCTCCGATTGTCTTTTTGCCAGCCTTTCCTGCAGGGGCATAGGGGGCGTTAAAGTTCTTTACAAGCTTTCTGATTAGTGAAAAACCGTTGGAGTGGGGGCCTGTGGAAGAAAGTCCAATAAGAACGTCGCCTTCTTTTATCTTTGCACCGCTAATAATCTGGCTCTTGTCTGCAAAGCCAACGCCAAAGCCTGCAAGGTCGTACTTGCCTTCATCGTAGAAGCCGGGCATTTCAGCAGTCTCGCCGCCTAGAAGGGCACAGCCTGTTTCTACGCAGCCATCGGTTACGCCTTTTACAAGTTCACCGGCAATTTTTGCATCAAGCTTACCGCAGGCAATATAGTCAAGAAAGAATGAGGTCTGAACACCAGAGCAGAGTATGTCGTTTACACTCATGGCAACGCAGTCAATTCCTACAGTGTCGTATTTTTTTAGAGCAAAGGCAATGTCAAGTTTTGTGCCAACGCCGTCAGTTCCGCTTACAACAACGGGATTCTTTAAGCCCTTTGGAAGAGCAAACATTCCGTTGAATGCGCCTAAATCAGTAAGAAGTCCTGGTACCTTTGCGCGTGCGCTTTCCTTCTTGTAACGGTCAACAGCACGGTAGCCTTCGTTTACGTCAACACCGGCTTTCTTGTAATCAACTGCCATAATTTACCTCTTTGGAATTTTATATGCGTATTATAACAAAATTAACCATGCTTTTTCAAGGGAAAGCATTGGCGGTATTTTTTATGAACGGGACTTTTATGGACTCAAGCCCTTATTGCTCTAACATTTATTCCCTGACAAACCCGACGTGAACTGCCTCTCGTTACCGCCCTCGCTTGAAACTTAGTTGCGAGAACCGGGGGGCGCCCAACTATTAAATGTAAAAAAGTAGCGCCAAGTAGGGCGCGTCATTTATTGGCATAAAAAACAGGTGCGTTTTCGCAGAAAACTCATGGTAAAAAATTGCAAGGAGGCAATTTTTAACTAACTGCCCCTCCACGGTGGCGTAGGAGTATCGCGATATGTTGAGCAATACGGCCTTAAAAAAAATCCAGTTTTGGGCTTTTAGCTTTCGTTTTTTAACTTAAGGACTTCTTCCAGCGGAAGAGAACAGCACTTTGCAATCATTTCGGGAGCAATACCTTCTGCCAGGAACTTTTTTGCAGTCTCCACCGCATTTTGATGCATGCCTTGTTCAAGTCCTTGCTCTATTCCCTTTTCAAGTCCTTCTTTTATTCCTTGCTCAAGCCCTGCTGCACGACCTCGCCTTTCCGCCGCAAGAAGGCCGCTCGTGTAGTCGCGCTTTTTTCCTTCGATTTGCCCCTGTATTACCCAGCGCCAGCCGTCGTCGCTTATGTTTTTAAGAGTATCGCTTGCCTTCATTATGCCGTCCTCCGACTCCGCAATTGCCCTTATCAAATCCTGGCTCCCAGGATTGTCCGCTTCCTTTAAGAATTTACACCATTTGAGCAAGCTTGGCAAGTTTTTTACATCATCTGAACTTACCACTTTTGGAAGCTTGGGCAGCTCCATAAAGATTACGTTCAGCCGTCCCGAAAGCCTTGCCCCGTCGCCCAGGTCCGCCATCTGGTAGTGGTGGATGGGGTTTGTGTTGCCCCTGTCAAAGACAAAGTCCAGCACGGAAATCTGGTAGGCCTGCGCCACGGAGTTCCAGTCGTCACCCACCTCCATCACGGAAGAGACAAGGCGCGCCGCATAGTATTCAGCACGCTTACCATAGTCGTACTGCTGGTCAAAGCCCTGCATCTCAACCTGGGCCTTGGTTCCGTCCGAAAACTCGCAGTTAATGTCGTAGTCAACCGTCCGCTGGAATTTGTAGAAGCTGGCATCCTCATTCTGAACAACTGTAACCTCCTTTACATCACGCCCGATTGCAGCTGAAAGGAAGGACTTTAGCGCAATCTTTGAGGCCTGTGTGTTCTGGGTGAAGATGGCCTTAAAGTTAGGGTCAAGGCGGGGATTCAGTATGTGGAAAGATTTTTTTGAAATATTTGTCATAATATAATTTCCTCTATACTATATATATGCAGAAGAAATTCAAAATCTGACAGGAATGCGAATATTTTTTTTCCGTGCTTGCCAATGAGTGTATAGCCACGGATGGATGTTTTTTTCCCCGTACTTGCCAAGAAATATAGAACCACGGATGGCGGCTTAGCAACCTGCAGAATTGCGAAGCGGTACTGCAATCCCTGAAAAAATCCACGGAGGGATTTTTTAGGGCAGGCGACTTAGCAGCATGCAGAATTTCAAAAGCAACCTAGCCGGGATTGGAGGGGGCACGGAGTGCGTACCCGAAGGGTACCGGCCGGGAGGGCAAGCCCCGGAAAGCCCGTAACACGAAGAGCCCCCGAAGGGGTAGTTTTACAGAGGAATGTGCTCCAAAAAACAAGGAAAATTAAAAATCAAGGTTGTTTTGTTCTTTTAAATGACATATACTATATTATATGAGAAGATTAACAGTTTTATTTCTAAGTGTAATGGTCGCGGTGCTGCCGGTGTTTGCGGCTTCAAAGCTTTATGTCGCAGTGCAGAACGCAGAGTTGAAAAATTCACCGTCTTATTTTGCAAAGACGGTAACTACTGTAGATTACGGAACGCAGGTGTCTGTCGTTAAGACTGACGGTAAATGGACTCAGGTAAAAAGCGGTTCTTCAACGGGATGGATTGCAACATCCAGCCTTACAAAGAAAAAGATTACGGCTTCTTCATCCAAGGCAAATGCCAGCGCAAAGGAAATTACACTGGCCGGAAAGGGCTTCACCCAGGAAATCGAAAACAGCTATAAGAATTCATCGGGAACGGATTATGCTGCCGTGGACAAAATCGAGACAATAACGGTTCCTGCGAGCAAAGAGGCAAATTTCCTTATTGAAGGTTCACTCAACAAGGGTGAATAGTTCTGTTTTACACGGATGAATTTAAAGGATGAATTTATATGAAAAAAAATGTTGGACTTAATACGCTAAAAATATCGCTGGCGGCTTTTACCATTTTATTTGCATCTGGAAGTCTTTATGCCGCAGGTTGGGCGGATAGCCTTAAGGGCAAGCTTGACAAGGTGAACGAAAAGGCTTCTTCGGTTTCCGAAAAGATTAATGAAAAGGCCCAGAAGGTTACGGATGTCTTAGACGAAACCTTTGACCCCCAGTCTGAAGACAACCAGACAATGTCCGATTCCATCAAGACTACCAGCGAAAAGGTTTCCAAGGCTGCAGAAGAGATAACTCCGGAGCAGGAGTACTACATTGGCCGTGCCGTTGCCGCAAAGATTCTTTCTGGAACTCCGCGCGCAAGGAACAATTCTTCTGTGGAATTTTACCTCAACCAGATTTGCCAGGCTATAGTCATTAATTCTGACCAGCCGGAACTTTACAATGGCTACCATGTTGCCCTTATTGATTCAGACGCGCTTAATGCGGTTTCAACTCCGGGTGGTCACATTCTTATTTCCAGAGGTCTTGTAAAGGCTACGGAAAACGAGGATCAGCTTGCGGCTGTAATTGCCCACGAGGTTTCCCACATTCAGCTAAAGCATGCAACCAAGTCTATAAAGTCTTCCCGTTCAGCGGATGCCCTTCTCTCCGTTGTTGGAACTACTGGAACAATTGCCACCAAGGGAACAAAGGACGTAACAAAGTCTTTCTCTACGGTAGCGGATTCGCTTACGGACACCCTGGTAAATTCCGGCTACTCAAAAAAAGCTGAATATGAGGCTGATTCCCGTGCGGTAGAGCTTATGGCTGCGGCTGGCTACAATCCCGAGGCAATGACGGAGATGCTTGACGTTCTGGAAAAGAAGCTTGGCAGCAAGGACACTGGCATGGGAAAGACCCATCCTTCTCCAAAGTCGCGCAAGGCTTCCGTAAAGGCAAGCGTTGTCTCTGCAAAGAGAAAGGTAAAGAAAGACAATTCCGCCCAGCGTGAGGCACGTTTTAAGGCTGCAATGTCTTCCATAAAATAGCTTGCACTCATAATCCTAGGCTTAAACGGGTTTTATATGAAGAAATTGTTCCTTAGGTGCTGCCTTGTAAGCTTGCTTGTGTTTGTATTCTGCATGCTGATGAACCTGCTTGGACTGTTCAGATTTCTGGAGTACAAATCCTACGACGGAAGAATGGCAAGGACTGCGGGTTTGTTCAAGGCTGACGAAAATATTGCCGTAGTAATCATCGATCAGGACAGCCTTGACTGGGCTAAGGAAAACCTTGGCTGGTCTTGGCCCTGGCCGCGCTCTTCTTACGGAGACATGGTGCGTTTCTTTAACATGGGAAATGCAAACTGCGTGGCATTCGATATGATGTACACGGAGCCCTCTGTCTATGGCAAGAAAGACGATGAATCCTTTGCCAGCGCAAACAGGGAATTTGGAAGGACGGCACTTGCAGTTCATTTTTTGGAAGATGACCCGGATAATGTTCATGCGGTTTATCCGATTCCGGAGCTTCGACAGTCTGCGGGAATCCTTTCCAGCGTTGTTAGCGCTAAGGACTTTGACACCGTTGTAAGGCGCAACCGTTACGGCTTTGTTCTGGACGGCAATGTCTTTCCCCAGTTGGGAACAGCTCCTCTGCTGGCTTCCGGTGATATTACAAGTGAAGAGCTTAGACAAAAAATAGAGGCTGGCGAGACCGTAAACCTCCGCTTTACCAAAAGCCTCAACGACTATATTCCCTACAGCGCAATGCAGATTCTTCAAAGCTATGCTGCTGCAGTAAGCGGTGGGGCAGACGGAGAGGCTGATGAGGATGACGACCTCCTTTCCCCAGAAGACTTCGAGGGCATGTCTGTCTTTGTAGGTGTATATGCACCAGGCCTCTTTGATATTTGCAGCACGCCAGTTTCCCAGATGTACCCCGGCATGGGAGTGCACGTTTCCTTGCTGGACACCCTGCTTAACGGCAACCAGATAAAGAATGCAAACACACCCCTAACAACTTCCGTCTTAACGGCAGTAATGGCTTTTCTAGGTGCCGCCTTTATACTGCTTGTTTCCGTAGTAAAGAAAAGAAGCGCCGCCTTTGCCCTTACCGCAATGGGCTTTGTCTTGCCTCTTGTCCTTTACGTTGGCATCTGCTACGCCCTTTTTGCATGGGGAATATGGATTGCCCTTGTTGCACCTGTTGCAGCCTTCATACTTTCCTTTGCATCTTCAACCGCCGCAGGATATTTTTCCGAAGGCAGGCAGAAGAAGTACATCAAAACCGCATTTAGCCAGTACCTTAGCCCCATCGTTATAGATGAACTTGTTGCAGACCCCGCAAAGCTAAAGCTGGGTGGAGAGCGCAAGCAGATAACATGCTATTTTTCCGACGTACAGGGCTTTACCAGCATAAGCGAAGGCCTTGACCCTGCGGAATTGACCGCATTTTTGAATGAATACACAAGCGAAATGTCCGATGTTATAATGAACAGCGGAGGAACAATAGACAAGTACGAGGGCGATGCAATAATCGCCTTTTGGAACGCCCCAACAGACCAGGAAGACCATGCCCTTAGGGCTGTGGAAGCTGCAATCCGCTGCCAGGAAAGGCTCGATGAGATGCAGGAAGAACTCGTAAAGATTTCCCACAAGAGCGTAAAGCAGCGCATCGGTCTTAACACGGGATTCGCGGTCGTAGGAAACATGGGATCCCGCATGAGGTTCAATTACACAATGCTCGGCGACAGCGTAAACCTTGCGGCCCGTCTAGAAGGTCAGAACAAGGCATTTGGAACCTACACCATGTGTTCCGCGGAAACAAAAAATGCCGCGGTAGAGCACGGCACAAAGCTAAAATTCAGGGAACTTGCCAAGCTTCAGGTCGTTGGCAAAAAAGAAGCGGTCACGGTTTTTGAGCCAATGTCTCCCTCCGTCTTTGCAAAGAGGGAAGTGGAGCTTGAAACCTTTGCAGAAGCCCTAAAGGAATTCTACAGCGCAAACTTTGCAAAAGCCAAGGAACTTTTCCAAAGCATAGCCCAAAGTGATGCCGCCGCCAAGAATTATCTTGAAAAATGCACGGAATTCATTGCCACCCCGCCAGATGCGGACTGGGACGGCAGATGGATTGCCACCAGCAAATAGTATGCTGAATATTGCATAAGGTGTTATTCCGAACGCTACGCCACATTCGCACGCACTTGCTACGAATGTGTCGCACGCACTTGCTACGAATGTGGATTCGGAATCTATAGCAGTAAACAAATTGAATGTAAATGGAATACAATAAGGAGATGAATTATGGCAGACAAGGATGAACTTACGGAAGAAGAAAAAAATAAAATCCTCGAAGGCGTAAGAAGCGACAACAGCAGGAACGAAAGCGGCGCAACGCCAGAAGGCTTAACCCTTTCCCAGGACGACTTGAACAAGCTTCTTTCCGGGAAGAAATAAGCAATAAGCAAGAAGGAATAAGCAAATAGAATAGAAGAAAAACCTTGGAATGCAGGTCTGCATCCTGAATATTTCTGCGCCCGGTCTTAGTGCCTCACGTAAAAATAGTGCGACTGCGTTTCAAGGGGAATCTCCGCACATTCAATGCCGTCAATCTGAATAAAGCTCTGCCTTTCCAAAAGGTTCACCATGTTTTCAAGCACGGAAGCCTCCGCCTGAGCCTCCATTTCCACACGGCCGTCACTCATGTTGCGAACCCAGCCTGCAATGCCCAGCATCTTTGCAATCTGCTCCGCCCGCCACCTGAATCCAACCCCCTGAACCATGCCAGAAAAATAATAGTGCCGCCGTATCTTCATCAAAAGTCCTTACGCATGCCCCAAGCAAAAAATCCGCCAGACAATCAGCTGTGGTAGGCAGCCTGAATAATGCCAAGCACTTCCTTGTCCTGAAAGTTAAAGGAATAATTCTTTGCGGGAACAAATTCCAGCGCGTAAAAAGTTCCAAGCTTTTCCTGAATCTCCACCAGGTTGGGAACAAAATCCCTTATGTTCTGCGAATAAATCAGCCAGCACTGCAGGTAGATAAATTCACCGCCAATAGTGTAGCAGTCCCTCTGCGTTAGCGGCGAATGAATGTATTTAAGGTCTGCAAAAGTGTTAAGGTCTCCAATCTCCGCGTTGGCATCGTGCACAGCCTTAAACAGGGCGTATGCCTTCAAGAGGTTCTTTTCATCGTTCTCAATTGACTGGGCTGCCTGAGTCTTTCCCAAAGTCTTGTAGGGATTAAGGTACTTCTTGTAGGCAGAAATTACCGTAACCTTGTAGTCTTCTTCCCTTGCATTTATCTTCTTCTGCAAAAGCTCGTTCGGGTAAAAAAGGTTCTGCTTTGAATTGTCCCTTGACTGAGGCGATCGTCTAAAAATCTTTGAAAACTCGCTAAAGGCCTCAGCCGCACTTTTTTTTGTTTTTTCGGCCATAATACCCCCGCTCTATTATCGGCATAAATTCCTTTTAACTTTAATTTTCTTCTGGGCGCATGGCAGCCAAGCTGCCACCGGGCTTTCCGGGGTTCCGCCCTTCGGCTCCATTCTCGCTAGCGCGAGAACGCTCCGCGCCCCTCCAATCCCTTGCGCGTATCGGTACACATATTCTTTCTGCAAACCGTGACTTTTCAAAGAAAAGGCCAAGTGCAATCTTGCTTCCCCCTCTCTTGCATTCCCCCCTAATTTTATGCTATAGTACCCATATCACGCGGTAGTCATATAACGGTATTATGCACGCTTCCCAAGCCTGACACGCGGGTTCGACTCCCGTCTACCGCTAGAAATTAATTTCGTAGCAGACAAAACAAATCCTAAAACAATCAATAAACTCGTAGCAAAAAAATACGGGAGTCGAACCCGCCCGCAGGATGCGCCGACCAGGTGGGAGGAGCAAGCGACCTGCGGGGTTAAAAAGGCCTAAAATCGCCCAATAAGAATATCACAGTCCCAAAAACAACATCTCGAATTTGTTCGACTCCCGTCTACCGCTAAAAAAGAATTCTTAACATAAAACCTAAATCCTAAAACAATCAATAAACTCGTAACAAAAAAAACTCGGGGGTCGAACCCGCCCGAAGTGAGCGCCGACCAAGGGGAGGAAAAAGCGAACGAAGGGGTAAAAAAGACCTAGCCTCCCCAAAAACAACTTCCACAGTCCCAAAAACAACACTCCGAATTTGTTCGACTCCCGTCTACCGCTAAAAATTAATTTTTCCCTCCAGCATTGAATTTTCTTAAAAAATATTGTATACCTTAGCAAAACAGAAATGTTTTATTATCAGAGGTGTTTATGAAAAAGAAAATTTTAGTTTTGGGCGCAGCATTGTGCATGGCCTGCCTTTCCGCATTCTCCATCGGAATCGGCCCGCAGGTAAACGTAAATCCACTTGTTCCAATCTGGGATGGTTCCAGCACGTGGGGTGCAGCCTGTTCTGTAAAATTTGATTCAATGCCCATCTACTGGGCCTTCGGTTTTGACTCAGGCTACTACACTTACGAAGACGAGGACGGCCACAACGTTCACACTACAAAGTACACGACCAGCGTAACCGGCGACTACCATATCTCGGAAGGAAAGTTCACCGAAATGCTTGGCTGGTACTGGGGCTTCGGAGCTGTCTTTACCGCATCTTTTACCGGCAAGCACAGCAACTACTACCTGTCTGCAGGCCCTCGCATTTATTTTGGCATGAACTGTAAGTTCAACAATGACACAATGGAAGCCTTTATCCAGACCGCAGCCCAGCCGGAACTTGGACTTGCCTTTGGTGAAGACGGAAAGGAAAACGGGTTCATCAGGCCAGCCCTTTACATTCCGACCAACCTTGGAATCCGTTTCTGGTTCTAAAAAAATAAAACCTGTTCAGAAGTTTTTTCGGCGCTTGCTTTGTGCGAGTGCCGTTTTTTTTGCTGCCCTTCATGCATTTTATGTGGCGCTTGCGGGGTTCCGGCTTTCGCCTTCATTGCCGCCATGCGGCAACGCTGCGGGGCAAGCCCCTTGCGCCCCTCCAGTGCCTGCCGTGCTTGGGGCTGCTTTTTATTTTCAATACCCCGACTCTTTGCGTCGAGGTCGTTGATTGTCTAAAAGTCAAATCCCTGTGAAGCTGCACTTTCTGCATCGGCTGTTAGCTTTGCGCGGAAAGCAATAAGCTTCTCTTTTATTTCCGGATATTTAATAGAAAGAATTTGCAGGGCAAGGTAAGCGGCATTTTTTGCGCTGTTTATTCCGACCGTTGCAACAGGAATCTGCGGTGGCATCTGCACTATGCTAAGAAGTGAATCCACTCCTGCAAGTCCGTTGCTCATTCCCGGCGTAACACATTCAAGCGGAACTCCAACAACAGGAAGTGTGGTGCGGCTTGCAATTACACCAGGAAGGGCTGCGCTAAGTCCTGCTCCTGCAATTATAACTTCCGCTCCGTCTGCTTCCACCTGCTTAACGGTTTTTACAAGAAGGTCTCCTGCGCGGTGGGCAGAAATAACAAAGGCCTTGTATTCAACGCCAAATTCCTTAAGAACTGTGGCTGCCTTTTTCATAGTTTCCGAGTCTGATTTTGAACCTAAAAATATTGCGACTTTCATGTTACCACTCTAACACAGGCAAATAGAAAATTCAAGGTTCAAGCCGAGGGCTTTTTTTGACGGTGAAAAGCATAACTTCACTACAAGTTCATGGTTGTTTAGCTTCCAAAGCCCTGGCAACAAAAAATCTTTCAAGGTCTTTAGCCAAGACGGCAAGGAGTTTAAAACAGGCGGTTTTTCATTCTCTTTGTTTTGGATTATTGTTTTTATCGTGAGTGCCGTAATAATGCTGGCGCTTGCTTTTTGCATTCTTGGCGTTTTTTACGGAATCGTAGCATCTCCATTTAAAAACAAAGACACTTCTTCTGACAAGTGACAGTTAGGTAGAACCATTTATAGAAACAAGTACCAATGCCATTAACATAACGAACTGTCATGCCGAACTGCTACGCCACATTCGCACGCACTTGCTACGAATGTGGATTCGGCATCTCTCGTCAATATCTTGATTTGAGATTCTGAGTCAAGCTCAGAATGACGTAAAGTTAATGGCATTGGAAACAAGTACTTAATTACTCCCAACCGAATGTTGCCGGGGGCTTGTTGCTAAGGTCAAAGAAGATTGCGTCCGTGTAGGGCAGGGCTGCAATGTCACGAACAATCTGCATAAGGTCTTCCTGTGGCAGCTGGGCAAAGCGGGCCGTCATTACGTCTTCGGAGCAGAGGGGGCGCAGTACAAATGAGCAGCGTTCCGCAGTGGAAGCGTAGGGCAGGTTTACCGTAAGGTGCTGGAATATCTTTGAATACCAGCCGCTTTTGTGCAGGGCAGTAAGCACTATGTTGTCTGCTTCTCTTGTCTGGTCAAGGCGGCGGCGGTCGCAGTATCCTTCCTGCAGGGTAAGGTCTTGCGTCTTTAATGCCGGGTTCTGGTAGAGCTTTATTATGCAGCGGTTTATAAAGTTTGAAGAGTTTGTAATTGAACCGGATGCTTTTTCAAGCTTTTCCCACTTTTTGGGCAGGTGGCAGAAGCCATTTCCTTCATCACCAAAATCAAGCACGGATGGAAAGCGGTAGGTTCTAAAGTCTCCCTGAACTCCAACAGAGCGGACGGGAAGCACATATTTGCTAAGGCTTTTTGAGCAGTTTTCGCAGAAGATTCCGTCCAGGCTGATTGACTGAATTTCCTTTTCTGCCTTTGCAAAGTCTTCCTTGTCGCTTTCTGACATTTTTCCGTTTGAGCAAAGCACGTTTATGCTAAGCCCCGGGCCGGGGAAGGGGTGACGCATTACAAGTTCGTCTTCAAGCCCAAGCTTTTTTCCAATCGAGCGGACTTCATCCTTGTACAAATCCTTTAAAGGCTCAATTAAAAGTCCCTTTTCTATAAGCTCTTGAATTCCGTCCACGCGGTTGTGGTGGGTCTTTATGACCTTTGAATTTTTTGTTCCGCCGGATTCAATGATGTCCGGGTAAAGCGTTCCCTGTGCAAGAATCCAGTTGGAACCGTCCAAGTGCTGCTTTTCAAGAACGCTGTTTCGCACTGCAATAAAGTTTTCGCCAACTGCCATTCTCTTTTTCTGCGGGTCAGTAAGGCCTTTTACCGCATTAAGGAAGCTTTCGCTTGCGTCTTCGCAGATAAAGTTGTTGAATCCGTGTGCCTTGTATGAAGAAGCAACGTTTGCGCTTTCGTTCTTTCGCATAAAGCCGTTGTCTATGTGCAGACCCAGAACCCTGTCCTGACCGAGCGCCTTATTCAGCAGGGCAAAGGCAACAGTGCTGTCAACACCGCCGCTAAGGAAGAGGAGCACATTCTTTTGACCGGCATCTTTTTTGATGCTTTCCAGTATGTGGTTAAGAACGGTGTCTTCGCTCCAGTTTTTCTGCATTCCGCAAATCTCTGCAAAGTTTGCAAATATTTTGTTTCCTTCCAGAGTGTCTTTTACTTCGCAGTGGCACTGCAGGCTAAAGCGTTTTTTTGAAAGGTTCTGAAGGGCAGCATAGGGGCAGTCCTTTGTTGTGCCTATTACCTCAAAGCCCTGTGGCAGTTCAAGAACTCCGTCCTGGTGGCTCATCCAAACCTGGGTTGGAGAAGAAATGCCTTTTAGAAGGGGAGACGTAGAACCTGCAACTGTTTTTTCCAGAGATGCAAATCCAAATTCGCCAACTTCCGTCTTGCCAACCTTTGCGCCGTATGTTTGCGCCATAATGTGGTGTCCGTAGCAAAGACCAAGAACCGGAATGTCAAGATTTAGTATTTCCTTGTTGAATTCGGGAATGTCTTTTTCGTAGACAGATGCGGGACCGCCGCTTAAAATAATTCCGCGGGTATTTTTAATAGAAGAAACTTCAATAGATGGCAGAGCAATTTCTGAATACCAACCCATCATGCGCAGACGCTTTGCAATAAGATGTGCGTACTGGCTTCCAAAGTCTAAAACAAGAATTTTTTCGCGTTCCATAAGCGATTATATGAATTCTTTTGCCGAAAGTCAATCAGTCATAAAGGGGAGTGTCTCCTATTTATTGCACTTGCCTTCTGTAATTATTGTAGTAAGAAAGGAAATTCTTACTTGCCAAAGGCACCGACCAGTTCCAGGAGTTTCATGATTAGCCTCATGATTAGGTCGCGGATTAGGTGTCGCAGGATGAAGACTATGGCAATTCCAAAGCAGGCTCCTCGTATGGACTTTAGAAGGAAATATCCTGCGGCGGCTCCAATCGGAAGGAATATAATGCCTGAACGGAATGTGTACGAACCGGTAAAGAATTGTATAAGGAACAATCCAAGGCTTATTCCCGTCATCGTGTAGAGCAGCTTGTCCAGGTTAAAATAATATGCCACTACGGCAACTATGGAAACTGATATGTAGAACATGTAGTTCAAGGTAAAAAGGCAGCTCACGGCATTGCCTATTGCGTTGGCGGTTTTGTTTGAGCCTGCGGAGACTTCTTTGTATTCAGGGGCACGGCTGTCTTTGTCTACCTTTGAACCGCATACCGGGCAGACAAGGGATTCCATGTCTTGCATGCTTTTAATTGTAAAGTCAAATTCCTTCTGGCAGTTAGTGCAATATCTTTTCAAGGGAAAGCCTCTGTTTGTAATATGATTAAGTTTAGCACACTATCTGGCAAAAGGCAAAGGGGGATTTTGCATGACTCTTTCTTGCCAAAAAATATCAAGCCATGGAGGGCGGGTTAGCAGCATGCAGAATTGCGTAGCGATTCTGCAATCATAAAAAAATCCATGGAGGGATTTTTTTATGCGACCTACGCCGCCATGGAGGGGCGGGCGCAAGCCCGTTCCGTTAGGAATGGAGCCGAAAGGCGGAACCCCGGAACGGCGGTGGCGCAAAGGGGCTGGCGGTCGAGTTAGCCAAGGAATAAAATGGTAGAACTAAAAAAAGTTCGTCCAAAAAATTAAGAGCAAAATAAAAATGGGCTATTGCGATTCCGGAGTTTTGTTTTCCATTGTGAGGATTGCGCTTTTGTCTCCGGCCAGCATGCGGGAGCACATTTCGGCGGGCATGGGTTTGCCTTTTAAGAAGCCCTGCACGTTGTGGCAGTTGAATTTTTTAAGGACGTTAAGCTGGGCGTCCGTTTCCACACCTTCTGCTATGGTGTCAAGGCCCATTTTTGAGACGAGGTTTACGATGCTTTCCGTTATATCTGCTTCCACGCCGTTTTGTTCAGCGATGTTGGAAATAAAGGAGCGGTCAATTTTTAGCGTGGTTAGCGGCAGCACCTGCAGGTAGCGCAGGCTTGAGTAGCCGGTTCCAAAGTCGTCCAGCGAGATTCCGATTCCCATGTTGCGGATTTCTTTTAGCTTTGCAACGGTTTCGTCTATGCTGTCTATGAGCATTCCTTCCGTAATTTCTATTTCCAGGTGGCGGACGTCTATTCCGTGGCGGTTTATCTTTTTTATAAGCTCGTCAATAAAGTTGTCCTTTTTAAATTGTATGGGCGAAACGTTTACGCTTACTATTCCGTCAAAGTTGTAGTCGTTTTCCCAAGTGCGGATTGTGCTTAGTGCCGTGTCCAAAACCCAGTCGCCGAGCGGTATTACAAGCCGCGACTCTTCTGCAAGCGGAATGAATTTTCCGGGGCTTATCCAACCAAGGTCTTCGTCGTACCAGCGGATAAGGGCTTCAAAGCCTCTGAGGGCACCGGACGAAATGTCAAACTGGGGCTGGAAGTAGAGCTGGAAGATGTTGTCTGCCATTGCCTTGGACAGCTTGTTTTCTATGTTCATCTTTTGTATGAATTTTTCCTGCATTACCTGCTGGAAGAAAGCCACGTTGTTCTTGCCGTTCTTTTTTACTTCCGCCTTTGCCATGTCTGCAAACTTTAGCATGTCTTCGCTGTTGGTGCTGTCGTCCGGGTAGAGTGCCGCCCCCGCCGAGATGCTTATGTTTTTTTCGCGGAAGCTTGCAAGCAGCTGGTCTGCCTTTTCCTGCATTTCTTCGCGGGAATTAAGGTGGTTGCAGAGGAAGATGAATTCGTCCCCGCCAAAGCGGAAGGCCGTGTCGTTTTCGGATTCAAGATGGTGCAGGGTGTCTGCTGCAGAGCGGATTAGTTCGTCGCCGGCTGTGTGCCCAAGCGAATCGTTTACGTTCTTGATGTTGTCTAGGTTCAAAAGGAAGATGCCAAATTTGTCGTTGGTTCTTTTTTGTGCCGTTGTTGCCCTTAAAAGGCTTGCGTTAAAGGATGCCCTGTTCTGCATCTTTGTTAGCGAATCGTGGAAGGCCGTGTACTGCAGCTGCTCGTTAAGGCTCTTCATGTTGCTGAACTTGGTCTTTAGCTCCGTCTGGCTCTTGCTAAGTTCATCGCTCAATGTAGCAAGGCGCAGGTTCTGGTTGCGCAGCAGAATCTCGTTTTCCTTGTCGCGCGAAATATTTGAAACCGTTACCGTAATGAATTCTTTTTCTATGCCGGTAAAGACAATCCTTATCCAGCAGTTCAAAAGGTTTGAATAGTAGGAGCTTTCCACTCCGCTGGAACTTTTTACGCATTCGTCTGCAACTGCGCTCCACTGGAATTTTTGGGAAAGCAAGTGTTGGAAGCCCGAAAGTTTGTCGCCCGGGTGAATGTAGGACTTTGTTAGTTCTTCAAAGGCTGCGTTGGTATAGTCAATGGAAAAGTCGGCGATTGAACCGTCCTGGCTGTATATTGGGGTTGCAACAAGCACCGCCGTAGAGAGGGTGTCTAGAATTTTCTTGTAGTATTGTCCAGGTTTACCTTCCAACGCCATTGTCTCCTTTACTTGCCTACATTATATAACATTTTGCAAAAATTTTCATGCTTTTTTAAATTTTTTAGTGAAAAAGATAAACATACAAGTGACTTTTCTTTTACTTTTCTGGAGCACATTGCTTTAAAACCGCCCCCTTCCTTGGCTAAAATCGACAGACACTCCTCTTATTACCCGCCATCCAGGGTTCCGGCTCCCGCCTCCATTGCTAACGCAACCCGCCTGCGGCGGTCCCTTACTGTCGGGGCTAGGCTTCTTTTGTCTCCACCCCAACCCCCGCGACCATGCGTTCCCTGAGCCTGTCGAAGGGTCGAAGTGCCGAAGTACGTTCTGAACAGCCCACTTTGCCACCACGGAAATCAATTTTCATAAAGTGCGGCAACATGTAATACAAAAAGTAAAAAAGGAGAAATAAATTCTTGTGTGCAAATGCGGGGTTTTTAGGGGCTAGCCCCTAAACCGTGCCGGGTCGGAAGGCAATTTTGGGCGCAACGAAAAGAAAAATCTTTGGTGGTGGGACGTAGGAAAAAAGCAAGGAGGGACCCTTTAGGGAGGATTCCTTGATTTTTTCCGTCACTGGGACCCGCCACCAAAGATTTTTCTTGTAGTAGAGCCCAGTATTGATTTCCGTGCCTGTAAACCCCTGTTTTAGCCTGCCTCTTTATGCTATAATTTTTCCATGGAAGGAATGCTTTGCAAAATATGCAGCCACTGCGGTCTCTGCCCTGGTGACGGGACATTTAGGGCAGACAAAAATCTTATCATCAGCACGGAAGGAATCTCTGCCCCGCTAAATGCCGACCCTTCATTACCACCTTTCTACACCGGCATTGCCATGGACATAGGGACTACCACCGTAGCCGCCAGGGCCTACAGACTTTGCAACGCAGAACTGCTTGCTGAATATAAAGAAGCAAACTTTCAGCAGAAATTTGGCAGCGACGTTATTGCCCGCATTTCCTTTGCTACGGAAGCAGATGGCTATAAAAAAATAAGGGAAGAAACCCTTTTGCAGATAGAAAAAGCCGTAAAAAAACTCTTGGGCGAAGTTTCATTTTTGTTTACTTCCCAGCGCTGCGGCAGACCTCACCTTGAGCGTCTTGTGATTACCGGTAACACAGCCATGCAGAGTTTTGCAGCAGGTCTTAGCGTAAAAGGCCTTTCCTCTTTTCCCTTTAAGGCAGACTATCTTTTTGGCGAAGAAAAGCCCGCGTCAGACTTTTTTGGCAACTCTTCATTTTTAAGAGCAGACTGTCCTGTCTATTTTACACCCGCGCAAAGTGCCTTTATTGGAGGAGACACAATTTCTGCAATGATGGCATGCGGTTTTTTAGATGGCACTGGGGCTGCAAAAATACTTGCAGACGTTGGAACCAACTGCGAGATGGCACTTCTTGACCCCAAGGGAAATCTTTTTTGCACTTCTTCTGCAGCTGGGCCTGCTTTTGAAGGCTACGGCATAAGGCAGGGAATGAATGCCTGTGAAGGGGCTGTTGCAAAGGTAAGCCTTGTTCAAGAAGAAAAAACTGGCGGTAAGGCTCGTGGCAAATTAAAGTTTTTGTGCAGCGTAATTGGCGGCGGGAATGCAAAGGGCATCTGCGGTACAGGACTTTTAAGCGCAATAGCTCTCTTCTATAAAAACGGCATTATAAACCAGAATGGAACCCTTCTTCGCGGAACAGACTCTGTTTCTCTTTGCAAGGGGGTAAGCCTCTGCCAAAAGGACATAAGGAATTTTCAGCTTGCAAAGGCGGCTGTCCTTAGCGGAATAGAAGCCCTTGTGCAAAAGGCTGGCCTTTCGGTGCTGGATTTACAAGATAATTCAACCCTTTACCTTGCTGGTGGCTTTGGTACCAAGCTAAATGCCCATGATGCCTCTGTTACCGGAATGATTCCCCCCGTCCTTGAAAAAAAGCTTGTCCACGCTGGTAACGCTGCCCTTAGCGGAGCCTGCATGCTTTTGTTTGATGCCGGCCTAAGGCAAAAGGCACTTGCCCTTGCAAGAAAGGCAATGAACATAAACCTTGCAGAAGACCAAGGCTTCCAGTCCCGCTACATAAGCGCACTCAACTTTCCCGATTGTCATTAATAAGTATTAATACAAAGTCGCAATATTAGCATATAATCGTTATGTAAAAAACATCCTGCATCTTTTTTCTTTTCCCCAGTAGTTGCAGAAGGTAAGTGCAACAAACAGGGAATGCAATGTAGCAAAACAATGTGCGGAAGCACTGAAATGGAGGCTGGAAACGCGGCAAAAAAGCATTTGCGCGGTGCGACCGAAGGGAGTCTGATACCTTGTATCCGCGCTCGGCTTTTTTTGACGCGGTTTCAGCCGGGAATGTAAGTGCTTCCGCATTTAGATTAATGCTTGCCAGGTTTCATTTAGACTTGCACTTACCTTCTGCACTCAACTTTCCCGATTTGCCATAGAACTTGCAATTTGCTACAATAAGACATGAAATTTTTTTCGTCTTTATGGAATACAATAAAACCCACTCTGCTGCGTTTTCCTGCAGCCTTTGTGCTAAGTGCCTTTGCCACTGTAATGCTTTTTACAGACGATCTTGTAAACTGTGGGTGGGTATCAAAAAGTGCATATTTTGCCCTTGCAAAAAGTGCCTTCTGGGCATTCGCACTTTCCGTCTTTACCCGCCTTTTAGAGGAAGTTCTTTTTGCAAAGTTCAGCAGTAAAAAATACATCTTCATAGCCTCTCAAGCAGTCTGCGTCATATTGGCATTTTTCCCCGGCTATATTTTTTCTTCTCATGACTCTCCAAGATTTTATCTTGTTTACTTTGGAACATTCCTTGCACTCTTTGTCCTTTGCGTTTATATGCTTTACTTTTCACAAAGCAAGGAAAAGCTTGTTGCAAACATTCTCCTTTCGCTGATGATTTCTTCAACCATAGCAGTCTGCATCGGGGCGGGTTTTAGCGTAATCTTTTTTGCATTCGACCAGCTAATCTGCAATTGCATTGGCGAGCTGTATTCAATCATCTGGTGCACGGCATTCTTCTTTTTCCTTCCCTGCATCTTTATTTCCTATGCCACCAAAAAAGACAGTGACATTGTCATTCCAAAATCATTCAAGGTCATTGTGCTTTATGTGCTTTTTTCTCTCTACTGCATCCTTCTCCTTGTCCTTTATGCCTATCTTATAAAAAGCCTTGTAACGCTAACCCTTCCTTCCGGTAAAATCAATCCATTTGTTTCCGGGGCAAGCCTTTTCTTCCTCTTTTTCTACCTCTCGCTTGCGCCCTACAAAAACAAACTTACATCTTTCTTCTATAAATATGGCGCAATTTTCCTCCTAGTTTTGATTGCGGTCCAGTTGGTCGCCTTTGCAATACGCATACATGCCTACGGTTTTACGCCGGCCCGTTGCGCAAGCCTTTACTATATTATTTTTAGCGTGGTCTTTTGCATTCTTCCGCTTATTCAAAAGGGAAAATACATGCAGGCAATTTTTCCGCTTTTTGCAGCCATCTGCATTTTTTCATCCGTCACTCCGCTAAACATAATAGATTCCGCTTCCCGTAACCAGTACAATAGAATTGTCTCTACGCTAAAAAAATACAACCTCTTTAAAGATGGCAAGGTTATTCCGTCTTCCAAAGAAAATTTCCTTTCTCTAGATGACAAAAAAACAATCAGGAGCGCCTTTTCTGAACTGAATGATCCAGAAAAGAAAAAGTTGGGCTTTGTAAGATACGAAAAAGAATTCCGCGAAATATTCGGTTTTAATGCCTACGATGTTTATGGCGAAGACGTTTTTAATGAAGTCTACTGTTACGCGCTTGATGTTCCCGATGAAAGGAGCGTAAACATTCAGGGCTTTTCTGAACTTTTTTACTTTAAGACAGAAGAGTCAGACTATGTGTATGATGAAAAAGACTGGAAGCCAACCGTAAGCTTTGGAGACAATTATAAAATTGAACTTGGAAGTGAACTTCTTCCACTTTTGAACACTGAAAGAAAATATGAAGGAAAGGTAGACAGCTTGGAGCCGCTTGTCATAAAAAAAGACGGCTTTACCCTAATCATCCGCGAAATGAATCTAAAAAAAGAAAAGTATTCCGAAGAAAGGTGGTATTACCGCTACAAACTCATAGGCTATGCGTGCAGGTAAAAAAAGAGGAGTTAAAATGAAAAAAATAATTGCAGCATTAATTTTGCTTTGTGCATCCTGTGCCCTTGCATTTTCGCAAGATGAATACGAGGTTATGTATGTTACTGCAAGCGACGGACTCCGCGTAAGAAGTGAACCGTCCTTGACCGCAAAGAAAATAGACACCCTTTCTTTTGGCGAATACGTTCTTGTTGCAAAAAAGGGAGAAGTGGTTACTATTGACGGAATTACAGCCCCCTGGGTAAAAGTTGCTTTTGGCGACGAAAGCGAGGAATCCTACCGCGATAAAAACGGCTGGGTCTTTGGCGGCTACCTTAGCAAGAATGAACAGAACCTGGGCAATGCAGGTGAATTCATAAAGTCCTACCTTAAGCGTAGCAAGAAACGTTTTTTCTACTCTCCATATTTTCCCTCTGAACGCGGTACGGTTTACCTTAGGAATGAAGGTGACTGGGAGAAGGTGCGCAGTCAAAAAGATGTAAGCTACACATGCTGCCTTGGAAACCTTTGCCAAGGTGATAATTCTGGAAGTCTTCCCAAAAGGGGTGAGGCCGTAACAATCCGTGACTGCATGTATTATATGCCTCCCCTTGCGGCTAGTCTTGTTAGTGTAATTGGAATAATTCCTGCTGGCACGGAAATTCAAATTGTGCATCATGGTGAATATGGAATTAAAGACGGCACTCTTTTTCCTATATATAGCTTTGAGTACAAGGAGGAAAAAACAGGCTATATCATTGAGGGAGATGTGCGCGGAATTGACATCATAAGTAAATCTGATGCTTCTTCCGTAAGCGACGGCAATGGTGGCAAATACACACTTTATTCGCAGAGGGCATTGAAGGGCATAACTTTTGCTGAATACGGCTTTTCAAAATCCAAAGTTGATGAAGCACTTGACGGTTATCTGACTTATGAAATAGCGGGGCTGAGGGGCGGCTGGAAAGTTATTGAATCCCTTTTGTACGACGCACAGGGCAAATGCTATAAAATAAACCATGATACAAGCGGCTGGCTTTCTTTGCAGCATCCTCTGAACATGAAAAATCCAGTGCTCTTTCTTCAGGAATACTTGTTCAGCGGGGGGCAGGGTGGTGGAGCAATTACGCATGTGCTTTACACGGTGGAACTAAATGGTGGCAGTGTAAACTTGCGCAAAGCCTTTGGCTATGAATATTTGAGTACCGATGGTGGCCCTGACGGTTTTGGCTACCACTACTTTACCCGCGACGGAGCCGTTGTCTATATCTATCAGGTGGAATGTGGCAATGTTACAGAAAATATCCAGCTTCACTATATGCAGCTGAATAATCCATATAGCTTTACAAGCAAGGGAAGCAAAAGGGGAGAGCCCCAGGGAAAAAGTCAGGGCTTTACCCTAAAGCAGTACGCAAATACAATTTGCCACTTAAAAATGCGCCGTAGGCCAAGCCTGTCTGCCGAAAAAATGGGAATCCTTGACGCAGGCACTCTTGTAAAAATAATGGAAATTGGCGACAAGGCAACGATTGACGGAGTTACATCCAATTGGGTTCTGATTCATCCTGTACATACAGGCCTGTTCAAAATAGACGATGGAGTTGCAGCTGCTGTCTGGGTCTTTGGCGGCTACCTGGAGTAAAGAGTCTTGGTGGCTTTAGAAATTTATGAGTGAATTTAAAATTGATGTGGATAGTTTTTATTGGATTGATAGTGATGATGCAAATACAGGCGACTTGTGTCTGCACGGACATGTGCGGGTTCAAATCGGCTCATATCAATCTGAAGATTACGGAACGGTGAGTGCAAGTGCCTTATATCTGCTTAAAACGCTTAGCCGCAATCATATTCCGGAGTCAGAAATTCAGCTTGTGCCCTGCTGTGGCCATTCCATGTTTGCAATTTCCAGTTTGGAGTCAAACCCAGAAGCGGAAGATGATTACGGTGAGCTATGCAAAATCTGGGGCTGTCCCAATGGGCTTGACTGGACTGTAAAACACGAAGGCGATTTTGTCCGCTTGATTTCTGATTCTGGTCAAACGGTCTGCCTTCCTTTTGAGGAATACAAAGCGGAAGTCTTTGCCTTTTCCAATAAAGTAAAAGCATTTTATGATTCCTCTTTGCCACGCGATGTTTCTAACTATGATGCGGTCGATATAGAAGGCTTTAAAGCGTTTTGTGCTGAATGGAAAATGCATTATGAAAAATGGGGATTCACTTTTGGAAAAGAAATTAGCTTGTCTAAAACAGAAGTAAGAGAAGCAAAAGAGCAGGGTGGAATGAAAATGGAAAAGTCTAAGACAAAACGAAAAGTCGGTGTGCTGAACATAATTGCAGTTTTTGCCGTGCTGATTGTCTATTCAATGATTATGGATTATCTTCACTACGCCTTTCTTGAGCGCCACAAAGAAATATTGGGCTATTATTACGACAGTAATTATTTGATTTTGCCTGCATTGATTTTGTTTTTTCTTAGTGTACGGATTTTTGCTTTTAAATCGCTTTTGTTTAAGAAGCTGCACATAGCTTTGAACATTGCAATTTTTGCTCTTCTTGCCTTCCTCTTTTTTTCATTTTCCGCATCGGCTTTTGATTCTGCACATCTTACAAAAGACGGTGTTAAGACTTATTTTGCTGAATATGACGCAGGTGCAATTGCGGCGGCAAAAATAGGAATTAGGAAAAGTGGCGGCGGAAAAACTGGTGGTGGCTATGAGCAGTACATTGAACTTGGTTTGATTCGCGAAAAGTTCACGGTCAGATTTAATACATTCCAAAACGATTATACAATTGCAGATTTTTATGGGCAATACAATGGAAAACTCTTTTTTGACAACACGGATGAAGTTGTGGAAATTGAAAAGTTCGGCTTGGAAAATGTTGAAAAGTACCTTGACGGAAACCGGCTTTTAACGCAAAATGCTGCCAGAAAACTTAGGGAATTTTCTAAATTAGGAGTAGAAAAATGAAAGATCTTATACAAGCTGCGCAAATCGCAATAATCGGTGGGGCAGACGGGCCTACAAGCATTTATATAGGAAAAGCTGCAATCTTACAGTTGCTAATTCCTTATATTATTCTTGCTGCCCTTTCCTGCTTTTTCCTTGTAAGAAGCATTCTTAAAAAGAAAAAAGTTGCAATCGTAGTTTCTTCTGTCCTTTGCGCAATATTCATCCTGCTTCCTGCATTATTTTTCGTGGGTACGCATGTGGTGATGGAGCAGGCAATAAAAAGGCAGGCGTCGGAATTGGGAATTAGCACATATCCTTGGAAAGAAGATGAAGTTTCCGACCACACTTTTGAATTAATGAATTCAGAAAATTCTTCAGAAGAAATCGACAGTGTTGAATCATTTTTCTTTATAATTGGTCCCGATGGGAAAAGATATGCTACTTGTACATTCGGAAAAATTGGAGGCCCCTTAGCTTCCCCCATCAAAAGTTGGCAGATAGATAGCGACGGAATTCTTTATATTTTTGATGAGTCGCCCCAAGAGCGCGACTGTATAAAAATAGAAAAAATATGGTGTGTCCAAGAAGTTTTGTATGCAAGGCGGAATCAAGATCTTGTCAAGTATAAGTATTATGAAGAAAAATATTATGGAGTAATATACAAGTGAAATTTATTTTCCATTCGGCGGGGTAAAAATGAAGAAAACCAGTGCTTTGATATTTGTTTTTGTAGGAAGCTGTGTCACAGATGCTAAAGCAAGTTCTGCATGACAAAATTTGTTGAAGGTATAAAAAATGATTTTTTTTGTTATTTTGATACTGCTTATGATTTGTATTCCTTACTTTTACATGGAAGACAGGTTTGAGCGGCTGTATTTTAAAATCGCAATGTGTGCCATGAATGCAGTTTTGCTTTTTTTGGCGATTTTCTCTTTTCAAATTTTTAGGGCATTGACCTTTCTTGCCGCTTTGCTGTATCTGGTGCTTGCAGTTCCCGTAATTCTTGCAAATCTTGTGCTTGTTATTGGAAGCTGCATAAAGCATAAGACCATAAAAGAACTTCTCTTTTTGCTGCCGCTTGCATTTTCTCTTTTGTTTTCCTTCATCAGCTTAAAGTTTAATCTGTCTGAACGCCTTGCCTTAAAACTTGAATTTGACAGTTATAAAGCCGAATTGGACGATTATATTTTTAACAATAATAAGACCGAGAATATCCGCACCTTTTCTGATTATGGCGGAATCATTTGGGACGGAGGCTTTTTGGACAGCTACAGCGCAATTATTTACGACGAAAACAATAATCTGGATTTGCTTTTTAAGTCGGGGGATAAAAAAATTGAAGAATCCTTTGGAAGGTCGCTCGTGGATGTTATGAAAATCCAAGACAATTATTTTAGATGTAATTTTCATGACTGACTATTGCGGGGTGCCGTGGACAGATGCTGAATCAAGTTCAGCATGACTGTTTTTGTAAGGAAATTTGAAGGTGAAATAATCAAGTTGGCATGACGGTTTTATGGTGAATTTTTGCGGCTTGTTGACAAAAATAAAAAAAACCGCCCCGTGATGGAGCGGCCTTTGTTTGCTTGGTAAAAAATTACCTTGCGTATTCGATTATGCGTGTCTCGCGGATCATCGTAATCTTGATTCTTCCCGGGTAGCGCAAGTCGTCTTCGATCTGCTTTGCAATGCTCTTTGCAAGATCCTTAACCTGCTCATCCGGAATCTTTTCGTTGTTTACCAAGATGCGGAGTTCGCGGCCTGCCTGGATGGCATAAGCCTGTTCAACACCGGTAAACTTCTTTGCTGTTTCCTCAAGGTTTTCAAGGCGCTTAACATAGTTGTCTACAGTTTCGCGTCTTGCACCCGGGCGGGCAGCACTTATTGCGTCTGCAATCTGTACGATTACGGCTTCCGTAGTCTGCGGCTCAACGTCGTTGTGGTGGGCGGCGATGGCATTTACTACGCGGGGCTCTTCTCCCATCTTGCGAGCCATTTCTGCGCCAACTTCTGCGTGGTTCTGGTCGCTGTCTGTTTCTGCTCCCTTACCAATGTCATGCAAAAGGGCTGCTCTCTTGGCAAGCTCGCGGTTAGCACCAATTTCTGCTGCAAGAAGGCTTGCAATTTCTGCAACTTCGCGTGAGTGGGTAAGAACGTTCTGTCCGTAGCTTGTGCGGAAGTAAAGCCTTCCCAAAGCGCGCACTCCGTCCTGGCCCATGTTGTGGATTCCAAGGTCAAAGAGAACCTTTTCGCCCTCTTCGTAAATCTTCTGCTGAATTTCACGCGTTACCTTCTGCACGATTTCTTCTATGCGGGCAGGGTGAATGCGGCCGTCCGTTATAAGGCGCTCAAGTGATTCCTTGGCAATTTCCTTGCGTACGGGGTCAAAGCAGCTTATTACAACAGCTTCCGGCGTGTCGTCTATGATGATGTCTACACCGGTAAGCGTTTCCAGGGTACGGATATTGCGTCCCTCGCGGCCAATTATGCGTCCCTTCATCTCGTCTGAAGGAAGGGAGACTGTAGCAACGGTCAAATCGCCTGTGACTTCCGTAGCAATGCGCTGAATTGTGGAAAGCAGCACCGTCTGAGCCCTCTTTTCCGCTGCAAGCTGGGCATCCTGGTCAATCTTGTTAAGAAGGGCCTGGGCGTCATGCTTTGCTTCGTTTTCAAGGCTCTTGATGATGAGTGCCTTTGCTTCGTCACGGGTAAGACCAGAAATTCTCTCAAGCTCGTTGCGGAGGTTTTCTTCCTTGTCCTGAAGCTGCTGGGCGTGCTTTGCAAACTCTGCATCCCTTGCGGAAAACTCTTTTTCCCTCTTTTCAAACTCTTGGGCACGCTTGTCCAAAAGCTCCTCTTTCTTGTTTACACGGCTCTCGTAAGCTTGAATTTCCTTGCGGCGCTCGTGGTTCTCCCGCTCCTGCTGGTTTCGGTCCTGAATGAGTTGTTCTCTTGCTTGAAGCTGAATCTCTTTTTTGAGAGCTTCTGCTTCCTTTATGGCATCCTGTTTAACGCGTTCGGCTTTTTGTTCCGAGGCGGAAAGTTGAAATCTGGCATAAATCCAGCGAATAGTCCATCCAAGAACAATTCCTGCAACGGGGAGCACGATGTACAGAATCATTTTGTCCATACAAATCTCCATTGTATTTAAAATTGTTCATTAATATAGTATAGAAAAAATGCGCTAATGTCAAATGTAAAATATGTAATATAGAAATAAATATTTTTTCTATTTTTCTGGACGGTACTGCCTTGTGCTCTACCATATTATTCCTTGGCTAACTCGACTGTTTGCCCCTTTGCGCCACCCGCTTTCCAGGGCTGCGCTACCGCTCCGGCCCGCACTTGCTACCGTCTCATCCCTGGGCACGGCTTAGGGCTAACGCCCTAAGAACCCGGATTCTTTTATTTGCAGAAGGTAAGTGCAACGAACATGGAATGCAATGTAGCAAAATAATTTGCGGAAGCACTGGAATGGAGACTGAAAACGCGTCAAAAAAGCATTTGCGCGGTGCGAACCCGGCAGCGTAGCTTCAAGCCCCGAAGGGAGTCTGATACCTTGTATCCGCGCTCGGCTTTTTTGACGCGTTTTCAGCCGGGAATGGAAGTGCTTCCGCAGTTAGATTAATGCTTGCTAAGTTTCTTTTAGATTTGCACTTACCTTCTGCAAATTTTTTGCTTTGTTGACAAGGCTGGCCTCTTTTGCTAGAATTTAAGAAATTTAGGGGGATTCTTTTTAACGAATTATGACTATTTTAAAACTTTTACTGCTAATCGCCTTTATAGACCTTATTTTTATCCTGCGCAACAAATTTGTAAACGGCTTTTCCATGCGCACAATGCTCTTTATCTTGGGCGGAATAGACATAGCTCTTGTTGTGGCCTATTCAGTTTACAGGCTGCTTCAATAGGTGCTTTGCAATAGGCAGTTTTCCACGGAACTCAAAATTGATTCGCGCGGGCAGCTTTGTCCCTCTCTTGTATTTTTGGGTGAAATGCTGTAATATTTTTTAAGAATTTTGCATTTTTCTGAAATCCAGGAGTTTTTATGGATATTGAAGAGCTTAAAAAGGAAATAAAGAACGTTATTATTTCTTCCCTTGAACTTGAAGACGTTACCGCTGAAGACATAAAGGATGACGAGGCTTTGTTTGGGGAAGGTCTTGGCCTTGATTCAATTGATGCGCTTGAACTTGGCGTTGCGCTCAAGAAGCACTTTGGCGTAAAGTTTTCTTCCGAGAACGAGGAAAACAAGAAGCGCTTTGCTTCTATAAACACTCTTGCAGAATATATTGCCCAGGAAAAGGACGGACAGTGATGACAAAGGATGAACTCTACCAGAAGATAAAGTCTATTATGGTGAATGAATTTGAGGTTGAAGAGGAAAAGGTTCTTCCCGATGCCAAGCTTGTGGACGACATGGACTTGGATTCAATTGACTTTATTGACCTTGTTGTTAAGACCAAGGATTTTATTCCCGTAAAGATTGATCCGGAAATTTTTAGGACGGTTCGCACTATGCAGGACGTCGTGGACACTTTGTATCCCTACACCCAGCAATAAATGGTTAAGGTAATCGCGGCTGTTCTTACGGCTCTTTATCCTTTGCTTGTCTTTACCCTTCTGGTGGTGCTTAAGCTGCCGGTAAGGGTTTTGTCGCTTTGCGTTATTGCGCTTTCTTTTGCGGCTTTTCTTAGCGCCGGGATAAAGGGTAGGGCTGCTGCCACTTCTGCTTCTGGTGGCGCTGGTGGGGGTGCACGGTCTTCAACTGGCAGGTCTTTTTGGCTGCGCTTTAGGCCTTTTTTGGGAGCAAGCCTTTTTTTGGCAGCGGGGATTGCCTGTTTTTTTACCAACCAGGCGGTTTTCCTAAAGCTTTATTCGGTGGCGGTTACCACAACTTTTCTTTTTGTTTTTGCAAGTTCCCTGGTTTGGGGCCCCAACATAATTTTCCGCTTTGCTACTATGGCGGACAAGTCTATAAGAAATTCTGCCAAGGAAAAAAGTGTTGAGCGTTATTGCCGCAAGGTTTGCATTGCGTGGTGCCTGTTTTTTATCCTGAATGCAGGCATTTCCGCTTTTACCGCGCTAAAATGCAGCGATGCGGTTTGGTCTTTGTACAATGGCGGCATTTCGTATGCCCTTATGGGGCTTATGTTTGCTGTTGAATATATTATCAGGATTCAGGCGAATAAAAAAATGCCCAGCGAATATTCAATTACAAAGTTTAAGAACAATTCCCGCAAGGATGACTATGTCCTTTGCTATGAAAATACTTGGTCTTCCAAAAATTATAAAACTTGGCTGGATTTTCTTACCGCAAGTGCAAAGGTTCGCGCTTTTCTTTCGGATAGCTCTCGCTCGGACTGCAAGGAATGGATTCTGCACTGCGAGGACTACTGGTATTTCTTGTGCACATTTACGGCTCTTTTGCAGTGCGGAAAAAGGGTTTTGCTTACCCAGAACATTACGCCCAGCTTTATAAAGGAAATAAAGGCTCCCGGAGTTGAATTCCTGACCGACCAGACGGCAGAGGGGGCCTTTAGCATAAGCAATATAATAGAAGATTCTTTGCTTCCTTCTGAAAAAGAGATAAGAACTTCCCCTGCTATTGATGCGGATAAGACGGAAATCTTTATGTACACCTCCGGCAGTACCGGAAAGCCCAAGGCTGTTGTCCAGCGCATGACGGAATTTGAGCTTGACAATAAATTCATCATCTCCAAGTGGGGGAATGAATTTTGCAGCCGAAAGCTTGTTACAACTGTTAGCCAGCACCACATATACGGCTTTTTGTTCGGCATTTCGCTTCCTTTTACGCTTGGAGTTCCCTTCCGCAGAAAGAGAATTGAATTCCCGGAAGAATTTGAAACTTTGAGCGACAGCCCCTACATGATTATCGCAACCCCGGCTTTTTTAAAGCGTACCGTAGAAATAGAGGCCAAGCTACCGACAAGCGGCTGCTTTATCTTTACAAGTGGCGGCGTACTTACCCCCGACGTTGCAGAGCAGACGGACAAGGTCTTTGGCTTTTGGCCACTGGAAGTTTACGGTTCAACAGAGACAAGCGGCATTGCCTACAGGCAGAGCAAGCTGGGGCTTGAATGGACTCCTTTTGACAACGCAAAAATTTGGAAGGGGGACGACGGATGCCTTCGCATAATTTCTCCCTACATCAAAAACCCGGAAGGCTTTGCTACGGCAGACCTGGTGGACATTCTGGATGACGGACGCTTTTTGCTTAAGGGAAGGGCAGATTCCATAGTTAAAATAGAAGAAAAACGCATTTCCATGACCGAAGTCGAAAACCGCATTTTGCAGACAGGTCTTGTCCGCGACGTAAAGGTTATTGCCCTTGAAGACCGCCGCCAGTACCTTGCAGCCGCAATTGAATTCAATGATGAAGGAAAGAAGAAGTTTGGCGGTGTAAAAAAGCTTGAAGTTAACAAATTCTTCCACGACTTTTTGATGCAGTATTTTGAGAATGTTGTAATTCCAAAGAAGTGGCGTTTTGTAGAAAAGCTTCCCTGTGATGTTCAGGGAAAAAAGCACAAGGAAGACATTGCTCTCCTTTTTGAGAAGGCGGAAGACTAAGGCCATGTGCGCTAATTTGCATTCGATTCAGAACGAAAGAATAGTTTCCCAAAGCTCGGATGCCCAGTCTAAGACAAAAAGCGTCTGCCTTGAAGTTTTTATTTCTCCTGAATCAGATTTTTTTGACGGCCACTTTCCTGCCTTTAAGCTTTTTCCGGCTGTTGCTCAGATTTATCTTGTTGACCGCTTTGCAAAGAAGTATCTTGGGCTGCAAGGCTTTGCCAAGGAAATAAAGCGGGTAAAGTTTCCTTCTCCTGTTATGCCGGGAGCGACAGTTCTTTTGAGTCTTGAGCAAGACCTGCTTAGCGGAACCCTTTCATTTTCCCTTTGCGATTCTGTTCAAAAGGATAAAGTCTATTCTAGCGGGACGGCGGTTTTATGAATATTGAGTCTTTTTCTACAGTTGCTTTGTCTGGCAACATGGCTGCCTCCGGTAACACGGCTGCATCTGCTAACACGTCGTATTCTTTTAACATAAATATGCCTGCCAAAGACACAAGCCTTTGCAACTTTAAGCCCTGCTTTGTAATACCGGTCTACAACCATGGGGCAGCCCTTGCTTCTGTTGTTCAAAACCTTTGCTACTGCGGAATCCCGATGATTCTGGTGGACGACGGAAATGATTCTAAGAACAGGGAACTTATTCTTTCTGCTTCCAAGCTTTCACCCCTTTGCATTCTTCTTCCGCTCAAAAAAAACAGCGGCAAGGGAAAGGCATTTTTTGCCGGTGTAAAAAAAGCCCTGTCTCTTGGCTTTACCCATGTTTTCCAAATAGACGCAGACGGTCAGCACGACTCATCACGATGCGCTTTCTTTTTGGGAGAGTCAGAAGCTAATCCTGAAAAAATAATATGCGGCTACCCCGAATATGACGAGAGTGTTCCCCTTAAGCGTAAAAATGGCAGGGAAATTTCCAACAGGTGGGCCCGCTTTGTAACATGGGATTCTTCTATTAAAGATGTTCTTTGCGGCTACAGGGTTTATCCGTCAAAGGCTTTGCAAAAGTTAATAAAGAGCCATGCCCACATCAACGCCCGCATGGGTTTTGACACGGACATTCTTGTTCACCTTTCATGGGCAGGCTGGGGGATTTTGAATTACGGTGTAAGGGTAACATACCCCCAGGACGGCATTTCAAATTTCCGCATGGTGCGTGACAACATTGCAATTTCTTTAACCTACACCCGCCTTTGCATAGGCATGATTGTCCGCATTCCAAAACTTTTGCTGCGGAGGATTTTCCGTGGCTAAGTCCAACAATAGTGGTGGCGCCTGGTATGAGCAAAAAGAAACCGCCTCTTCCGACACACCTCTAAAACTGACGCTTTTTCTTGTCCGCATTCTTCCCCACTGGCTTTTGGCACTTCTTGCTTTTCCTGTCGTATTTTTCTACTGGCTTGCATGTCCTAAGCCAAGAAAGGCTGCGGCTGACTTTCAAAAACAGCTCTGCACTTTTGCCAAGAAGAAAATCCGCGTGAACACTTATGCCCAGGTATATTCATTTGCACTCTGCCTTGTAGAAAAATTTGAAGGCTGGTGCGGAAAGAAAAAATTCAGCAGCATAATTTATTCTGATGATGATTCTGCGGAACTAAAGAATATCCTTGCCCAAAAAAAAGGCGCGGTTCTTATAGGAAGCCATCTTGGCAATTCCGAGCTTTTGCGTAGCTTTGCATCTTTTGGAGAGACGGGAGTTCCAATCCGTGTTGGTGTTACCGCAGTTGCAGACATGAAGACTACCGCAAAGTTCAACAAGGCAATTGCTGCCCTAAACCTTAGCGCAGACATGGAAGTTCTTCCTACGGAGCAGATTGGGGCTGGCACGATTGAATACCTTCAGCAGAAAGTTGACTCTGGCGGGCTTGTGGTTCTTATGGGGGACAGGGTTTCCTCTTCTGTTCCGGGGCGGTCACTAAAGCAGGAATTCCTTGGCAAAGAGGCGGCCTTTCCCTACGGCACTTTTTTAATGGCATCCATGATTGAAGCACCAGTATATTATTTTTTTGCTTTGCGGCCAAAAGACATTACATTTTCTTCAAAATATGATATGCTTGTAAAAAAGAGTAGGGTTCAATTCCTTCCCGGAAGAAAAAACAGGGATTTGAATTTGCAGAATTTTTCTTTTGAATATGCCAAGGTTTTGCAGGGGCATTGCATGGAGCATCCTTTCCAGTGGTATAACTTTTTTGACTTCTGGGCATAAGATATTAGGTCTGTTCGGTAACTGTCATTGTCAGGCTTGACCCGGCAATCTTTTGCTCTGTTTTATAGATTCCCGCATCCCCATTAATAGCAAGTGCATGTGAATGAGAATGAGGCGTAGCAGTGCGGGAATGATACAGTGGTTTCCGAACAAGACGATTGTCTTAAAATCCGGTTAGGGATAGGAGCACCGCCGGAGGCGTACCGTAGGTATGGAGCGAAAGCGGAAGTGCGGATAGCCCGACCTGCCGTACGGCAGGTAACCGCCAAAAAAAATGAATGACTTTTTGCGTTTTATCGCATATAATGTATTTGTATGAAAAAAAATATTTCTGAAGAGATTGTTTTTAATGTTGAATTTTATGATGTTGACTCAATGCGGATTGTTTGGCACGGAAATTACGTAAAATACATGGAGGCATCACGCTGTGCCCTTCTTAACAAGATTGGCTACAATTACAACGATATGGAATCATCCGGCATAGCTTTTCCCCTCGTTGACATTCATTTTAAGTACATACGTTCGTTGCGTTTTATGGACAGGGTAAGGGCAGTGGCAACACTTGTCGAGTGGGAAAACTGCATCAAGATAAAGTATGAATTTTACAATGCGGATACCGGGGAACTTACAACAAAGGCGGAAAGCACCCAGATGGGAGTTAACATTGCAAGCGGGGAGACCATGTTTGTCTGCCCGGAAATCTTTATAAAGAAAGTGGAATCGATGCTGAATGAAAAAACAGACTAGTAAAAGCCAGCCATATTTTTTGCGCAGAATAAAACGCACTCTAAAGAATCCCTTCCTCTACGTTTTCCTCTTTATAGGGTTTGTAATATGTGCGGCAACCTATGTCGTCTACAAGACGGAGACCAAGACCGACTCGGGCATTACGGGAATGTTCGATGCAGTCTGGCATACAATCGTTGCAGTTGTTGCAGCCTACTACGACTTTTACGTAAAGTCAGTTCCCGGAAGATTTGCCTCGCTTCTCCTCCTGCTTTTGGGCATGGCGGTATGGGCGGTAATAATCGGTAAGATAACATCTGTCATAATGAACATCCAGAACAAAAACAACAGGGGGTTAAAAAAAATAAGACCTATGAAAGGACATTTTTTGCTATGCGGCTGGAGAAGCGGATTTGAAAAACTATTGGAAAACGTGCTTTCCTCCAACCCGGACATTACTCCCGACATGATTGTACTGGTGAATTCCGCTCCGAGTGAACAGGTGCGTTCTATCCTTGAGGATTTAAGGTTCAAGGAAATAAAATATGTTTCGGGCGATTTCTCCGATGCGGAAACACTTCGCCGAGCATCCATAGAAACGGCTGGCCGTGTTCTTGTAATTGCGGATTTTACAGGCGGTACCACCTCAATGGAAATTGACTCGCGGACGGTGCTTGCTGTTCTTACGATGAAGTCCATAAAGCCACAGCTTTACATAGCGGCTGAACTGCTTGACGAAAAGCTGCAGGAGCACCTGCAGATGGCAAAATGCAACGAGATAATACTCACGCAGGCATACGAGCACAGCCTTCTTGCAACTGCATCCAGCGGAATGGGCTATACAAACGTAATAAGGACACTGATTGGAGACGATGATGATTCGGGCATTTTAATCCGTGCACTTCCTTCCGGTTTTATAGGAAAGCCCTACGGCGAGCTTGAAAGCTATTATGACAAAAAGGACAGCTCAAAAATTCTTGTGGGGCTTCTTTTGAATACGGATGCAAGCAGGACCGCAAAAAAGGATGAGGCGGAGCAGTCCTTCGTAAAATACAACGAGCCTGTGCTTACCCCTCCTTCTGACTTTGTCATTCCAAAGTCTAGCAAGGTGATACTTATAGCGGGAAATGAGGGGGCTTGAGCGGCAAATGAAAAAAAAGGATAACGGCTGGCGAAGGCGGCTACTGCATCTTCTTAAGATAGTTGCCAAAAGCCCTGCGACATACATATACCTTGCGATTATGGTTCTTATAATTTCCATGACCGTAATCGTGTTCAATGTTGAGACAAAAACAGAAAGCGGAATCGAGACAAAATTTGACTCCTTCTACTTTATGTGCGTTGCGGTTTTTGCAGGCTACTTTGAATATGTGTGTGAGTCTCTGCCGGGAAGGGCAGCGGCCATCACGCTTTTGATAACGGGAACGTTTTTTTTCAGCTACATACGCGGTAAGGTTACTGCGGTGTTTGTGGACATTCAGGAAAAGAAGGATAAAGGTTTGAAAAGTTTAAAATCGATTGGCGGACATTTTATAGTTTGCGGCTGGCGGCCGGGCTTTGAAAAAATCATAGAGACGGTTCTGCGCTCCAACCCCGACATTTCAACTGACTTGCTGGTGCTTGTAAACGAGGCTGTTGAGCAGACTTCCCAGCTATTGACGCTTCCCCGCTACAAGGAAGTTCATTTTGTCTCCGGGGATTTTACTGATGAATCCACACTGAACAGGGCAAGCATAAAGACTGCGGACCGCGTGCTCGTAATTTCTGACCGCTCGAAGAATTATTCCGAGCTTGAGGTTGACTCCCGCACGGTACTTGCTCTGCTTACCATACGAAGCATGAACCAGGAAGTCTATGCTGTGGCTGAACTATACAGCTCAAAATTCCAGCAGCACCTTAAGATGGCCCACTGCGATGAGATAATTTTGACCCAGGACTATGAGCAGAGCCTTCTTGCAACTGCTTCCGGCGGCCAGGGGTACAGCAACGTAATCAGCACCCTTATAAGCGACGATGCTGATTCTGGAATTCTGATTGGCAACGTGCCCAAGGAGTTTATTGGAAAGACATACGGCGAGTTGAAGTCCTTTGAACTTTCAAAGAGGTCGCAGAAAGGTGTGCTGGTCGGTCTGCTCCTTAATTCCGGAAACTTTCAGCAACGCAGGAAGGAAGCCCTACGCGAGGCGCAGAAAAATCCTGACATAAACAAGATAATCGACAACCTTCAGAAGGTAAAGACGCTCAAGAGCAACGACCCGCTCTTTGCTCCAAAAAGCGACTTTGTCATTCCAAGAAATTCCAAGGCCATATTCGTCAGGGGTAAGGCCATGAAGACTGTAAAGGCAGGTAAATAATATGGAAGAAAAATACATGAACGACATTCTGCCAAAACTTTCCAAGATTCAGCTCTTTTCAGGCTTCAATCCTGATGTGGAGGAAGACAGGAAAATCCTCATGCAGATTTATGAAAACATTTCACTCAAAAAAATCAAGAAGGGAAATGTGATAATAAAAGAGGGTGAAGAAGGGGATGATTTTTTCATACTGAATTCCGGCTCGGTTCATATTTCTCGCAACACACCGGATGGAGACCCCATTGCCTTGGCTGATCTTGATGATTCCATGAACATTTTCTTTGGTGAGACGGCCCTGATAAGCAACGACGTTAGGAGCGCGACAGTTACCGCCCTTACTGACTGCACACTGTTTGTTCTTTCCAGCAAAAAGTTCCACGCCCTTTGCAAGAAGGAACCTGTCCTGGGCTACAGGGTTTTGCTTGTGCTTGCCAGGCGCATGGCGACTACGATACGCAACACAAACCGCGACAAGGCGACGCTTTACCAGGCCCTCTTTAACGAGATTGCCGGCGGCGAAAGATAGGATTTTTGTCTTGAACCCCCCCGGCTTTCCTAAAAAAATAAAAAATAATATTGAAATTTGTAACAAATTGTTATATCCTTTGTTTCACTTACGGAAGGATTCTATGAAAAAATATTTGTTCGGTCTTGTTTTGATATTATTTTTATGGGCAGGGGTAGATTGCTTTGCAAAAGGCATGTCAGTAAATGACGTGCTAAAAAATCTTACCAGCCATGCGAACACCGTAGGGGAATTTTTGCAGGAAAAGAGCATCGTGGTGAACGGCAACAGGCGTGTGCTCAAGTCATCAGGGACTTTTATAATTTCAGACCAGGGAATAGTCTGGAATACGCTTAAGCCTGTGCGCTCAATTTCCACGATTACGGATGGACAGATAATCCTTACAAATTCTGACGGCAGAAGATCCGTGCTTGAAATTCCTGCCAACAATGACTTTTCAAGTTTTTCAGTTTCATTTTCGTCCCTTTTCAAGGGCAACATGGAAAACCTAAATGAAAATTTTACTGTCAGCTATAAGGAAAATCCTTCCGGGGAATGGATTATTTCTCTTCTTCCCAAAAAGGAAAACCTTGCTTCCTTCATGAAAAAAATAGAACTTTCCGGCTTGAATCTTGGCGGTGACTCTAGGTTGGACAGCGTGACTGTTTTTCAGCAGAACGGGGAAGACATAAAGTATACCCTTTCAAAACAGCAGGTAAAAGAGATTCTTTCTGATGAAGAAAAATATTATTTTGAGGCAAAATAAATTTTTTGTTTGTCTTTGGGGCTTTTTCCACGCAGTTCTTTTTGTAGGATTTTTAGCTTCTGTTTTTTTTGGCAAGGGACTTAATGTAGAGTCAAATCTTTTTTCCATGATGCCATCCTCCCTTTCCGCAAAAGAAATTCAGGCTGCGGATTCCCTCTTGTCTGAACGGACTGGAAACAATTTTTTTATTTTTGCAGGCAACGCTGAATTTTCCAAGGCAAAGGAAGCAGCCCTTAATGCCTTTGAAAAGCTTTCCGGTCACGATGAATTTTCCTTTCTTGAAGTGAACGCTTCATCTTTTTCTTCTGAAGAAATAGCATCTTTTGTTCACAGCAAGCGCTTTAATCTTTTGCCAAAAGCTACTGCTGATGAAATAAAATCTTCTGACGATGCGGCATCTGCCTTTGGGGAAGATGCCCTTGCAAAAATTTACGGTGCCTTTAGCCTTGCCCCTCTTGAAAATATGGATAGCGATCCCTTTATGCTGGACGACATTATCCTTCGCGGCTACCTTTCGCTTCTTTCGTCTTCTGCTTCCTTGCTTTCTCCGAAAGATGGAGTGCTTGCCGCAGAACTGGACGGGCTTTGGTATGTAGCCATTAGGGGTGGAATGAGCAAGAAGGGCTCTTCTCTTGGCGGCGGCAAAAACGGTGTGGCTCTTGTTTACAAGGAATGCCTTCCCTTGGAAAAGGACGGTTGCCGTTTTGTTTTTTCCGGCACTCCTTTTCATAGCTACAAAAGTTCGCTTTCTGCTTCCAAAGAAATTTCTGTAATCGGCATTCTTAGCATGATTGCGGTTGTTCTTATTTTGTTTTTTGTGTTCAAGAGTTTTTTGCCCATAGCGCTTTCTGTTTTTGCTGTGGCTCTTTCTTGTGCGGCCGCTTTTTCTGCAACACATCTTTTGCTTGGAAAGGTTCATCTTACGGCACTTGTCTTTGGCACTTCGCTGATTGGTTCCTGCATTGACTACAGCCTGCATTTTTTTATTCACTGGAGGGCAGACCTTTCTTTGCAAAGCGGTTCCGAGATAAGAAGAAAAATCTTTACAGGACTTTTGCTTTCTCTTGCAAGTACGGAAATATGCTACCTTCTTTTGTTTTTTGCTCCATTTGAACTTTTGCGCCAGGTTGCGGTTTTTTCTTTTGCGGGCATAATGAGTTCCTTCCTTACGTCCGTCTGTATTTACCCCTGTCTTAGTTTGCCCAAAAAGCGGCTTCCTATTTCAATTCAAAAATTCAATTTAAAGAAAAAATACCGCTGCTTGCTTTTGCTGGCATTTTTTGCATTTTCTTTGCTGACAGTTTTAGTGCACAGAAAGGATGTGTGCATAAGAAACGATATTGCCTCTCTCTACAAAATGGAGGGGAGGCTAAAGGAAGACACGATTCTTAGCGCAAGGTTAACAGGACAGACTTCTCCTGCCTGGTTTTTGGTAAGCGGTGATGATGCTGAATCCGTGTTGCAGACAGAAGAGCTTTTGCTTTTGCAGGAAGGACATGGCTTTTCTGGTGGGGTTTGCACATCATTGTTTGCTCCTTCAAAAAAGAGGCAGAATGAATCAAGGGCTGCTGTAGAAATTCTTCTTTCCAGTCTTGAGGGGCAGCTTGCAAACATAGGCTTTGACGATGAGCTTTCAATTAATGAAAACTCTTTGGCCATAAAAAATGAATTTGCTAATTCTTTAAACTCTTATGTCTTGCCTTCTGACTTACCCAAAGCATTTTCTTCTTTAACGGAAAATCTTTGGCTTGGCAAGATTGGCAAAAAATATTATTCAGTCTTTATGCCAAGAAAAATTATTAGCAAGGATGAATGCCGCTTGCTTGCGGAAAAAATACCAGGGCTTGTTTTTATGAACAAGGCAGAGGACATAAGCTTAGGCTTGGACCAGCTTTCCAAATTTATTGCAAAGACATTTTTGCTTGCCTTTGTGCTTATTGCTCTTATGCTAAAGTTCTTTTATGGCTTTAGGCAACTTGCAAAGATTGTGCTTGTTCCTCTTGCGAGCGTGCTTTCTATTGTGGCAGTCTTTGTTCTTTCTGGCACAAGGATAGAATTCTTTTGCATGACGGGGGCGGTTCTTGTTTTTGGGCTTGGCCTTGACTACATTATCTATATGGCAGAAAGTTCAAAGAGAAAATCTTCCTTGCAAAGAGAAGAATGTGGGCTTGAGCCTCTTGCAGTTTTGCTTTCCTTTGTTACGACGGCAATTTCTTTTGGCGCGCTTGCCTTTAGTTCCTTTGTGCCTGTCCACATAATAGGGCTTGCAGTCTTTGCAGGCCTTTGTGCCGCAGTAGCCACCACCTTCTTGCAAAGCTAGTTGGGTGTCTTTGCATCGTATTCCTGTTTTCGTCAAGTATTTTTCCAAAATTTAAAATGTGCATAATAGATAAAGTTTTTTCAAGCCTTTTTTTTCATGGTTTAATTTTTTAAACAAAAAATGGAATCGAATCATTTTAAATCAGCCTGTGGAACAAACGGGGTTTTTAGGGGTAAGACCCCTAAACCGTGCCGGGGAAGGGTGGGGTTTAAGGGGCGGGAAACCCCTCGCTTCGGAGTAGGGGGGTGTCCCGCCCCTTTTGCTGTATTTGACAAAAGACGGCATATTTCTTACAATTAAAATTCCTATGAAATGTTTACCTACACAAAAAAACTTTTTGAACTTTACTCGAAAGACTTTTGCGGCAGCTTTTATTTTTTCTGCGCTTTTGTCATCATTTGCATTTTTTTCATGCGCTTCTTCTTCAAAGGCAAAGCTTCACCCGGTTTATATTACCGACAAAAAATGTATAGAACTTCTGCCGCCTTCTGCCTGTTCCCTTTCCAAAGAGTGTGCCCAGGAATTCAGCGGTGATTTTGACGGAAAATCTTTTTCGATGATGGCATATCTTAAGCTGGATAAAAAAGAAATTTCTGTCTGCCTTTTGAGCACTTTTGGCGTGGACATTGGCTTTCTTTCTTACGACGGAAAAAGCGTTAAATTTGAATCCCACTTTTTCCCGGACAGCTTTAGGGCTGAATACATTGTTGCGGATTTTCAGAATGCATATTATGACTTTGACGTGCTAAAGGCAAATTACTCTGCGGCAGGACTTTCCTTTGAGGAGAAAAAAACTTCCACTTCCATTACGCGCACAATTCATGACGGTAAGAATTTAATAGAAGAAATAGAAATAACTCTTAAGAAAAAAAAGATTAGCCGCATCAAGATAAGAAACTACCTTCGTAACTACACATATATCATTACGGAGGTTGAACCTTAATGAGTGAAGGAGCTTTGCAGAAAATTTATTTTTCTGCCCCCGGAGTTTTTTGTTCAGCAGGAAAAAACATTGGCGAACTTTGGTCTTGTGTGTGTGCCGCTGACAATTCGGGAATAAAAAAAACAAGGACTCTTTCTGGAAAGGAATTTTTTGCGGCCCGGGTAGAAGACCAGTCTTTGCCCAAGGTGAATGCCCGACTTGACATGAAAATAATCAGGATGGAAGCAGCGGCCCTTTTTCAGATAGAGGACTTTATTTTTGAAGCAAAAGAAAAATACGGCTCTGAGCGCATTGCAGTCTGCGTGGGCTCTTGCGACAACGGAAGCGAACTTTCCATTGCTGGGCACAGGACTTTTTTTGAACAAGGAAGTTTTCCACTTTCCTATACCTTGGAAAACCAGTGCGCGGATTATGTTGCAACTTTTGTAAGCGAAAGCTATGGTCTTAAGGGTGCGTCCCTTGCATTCACTACGGCATGTGCTTCAAGTGCGGCTGCAATTTCCAAAGCGGCGGAACTTATCCGTTCTGGGCTTGCAGATGCCGTTGTAGCTGGAGGAGTTGACGTTGCGTCTGACACGGTTCTTCTTGGCTTTGACGCTCTTGAATCTGTTTCTTTGCAAAAGACCAATCCTTTCAGCAAAAACAGAAGCGGAATAACTCTGGGCGACGGAGCGGCATTTTTCTTGCTTAGCCGTGACAACCTTTTAAAAAGCGGAGTGCCTGTAATTCTTTCTGGAAGCGGCCAAAGTTCGGATGCTTACCACATAACATCCCCCGACCCGGACGGAAGCGGTGCTGCGGATGCTATGCAAAAGGCACTGGATGATGCGTGTCTAAAAGCAGGAGACATTGACTACCTTAACCTTCACGGAACTGGTACAAGGCTTAATGATTCTATGGAAGCAAAAGCTGTAGAAAAAGTTTTTGGAAGCCACAGGCTATTGTGCAGCTCCACAAAGTCTGAGACAGGACATACTCTTGGTGCGGCTGGTGCTTTGGAGGCGGCTGTGTGCTGGAAGCTCATCCAGGAAAGTGCGGAAGGTTCAGCCAAGGTTCCCCTTCAGGCTTGGGACGGAGAAAGAGACACTGAACTTCCAGACTTGAATTTTGCATGCGGGAATGCGGCTACAAAAGTGCGGGTAAAAAACTGCATGAGCAATTCCTTTGCATTCGGCGGCAGCAATACCGTTTTGATTCTTAGCGCGGAGGATTTCTATGCAGTTTGAGCTTCCGGTAGAAAAAGAAGAACTTTTGACAATGGTTCCCCACAAAGGCAAGATGTTCCTTTTGAACCGTGTGGTTCAGTATGACGTGGAAAAGCTTACGATAACCTTGCAGCTGGACGTTAAGCCGGACAATATTTTTTATGATGAGGAGCTTGGTGGAATTCCTTCCTGGTGCACATTCGAAATTATGGCCCAGGGAGTTGCGGCTCTTTCCTTCATAAAAAAAACAGTGCGCGGGGAAAGTGAAAAGTGCAACCCCGGAGTTGTGCTTAGCATCTCGCACTTTAAGACAAGGGTTTCATCCTTTGCTACAGGAACTACAATCAGGATAAAAATTTCAGAGGATGTTTCTTCTGGGGACATTTCAAAATTCAGCTGTTCAATATTTGGACAGGACAATACTTCGCAGGATGATGCGGATGTGACTACATTCATTACCGTAATGGAGTCGAAAGATTTGGAGCAGAGACTGGGGCAGGGATGATTTGCCCAAGGATAAATAAAAATGGAAGTTGAACAGAAAAAAATTCTTGTAACAGGTGCAAGCGGGGGCATAGGACGTGCCATCTGCCTTGCAGCCGCAAAAAAAGGATATTATGTAATTGCCCACTACAACCTCGGTAAGGAAAAAGCGGAAGAAACTTTGCGCTTGGTAAAAGATGCCGGTGGAAAAGGGGAGCTTATTCAGTTTGATGTTCTTGACAGGGAAGGCTGCCGAGAAAAGATGGAGTCCATCCTGTCTGCCCACGGTGCGCCATGGGGTGTTATAAGCAATGCGGGAATAAACAAGGACCAGACTTTTGCAGGTCTTGAAGGACAAGACTGGGATTCCGTAGTGCACACAAGCCTTGACGGTTTTTACAACGTCCTTCAGCCTCTGACCCTTGCCATGTGCCGTAAGAAGAAGGGGCGCATAATTGCAATTTCTTCCGTAAGCGGAATTACCGGCAACAGGGGGCAGACAAACTACAGTGCTGCAAAGGCAGGGCTGATTGGTGCCTGCAAAGCCCTTGCGGTTGAACTTGCCAGCAGAAACATTACCGTTAACGCTGTGGCACCCGGGCTTATTGAGACGGAAATGCTAAAAGATGCACCTGTAGAAACTCTGCTTGCTTCTGTTCCAATGAAGCGAATGGGAAAGCCCGAGGATGTTGCAAACCTTGTAACCTTCCTTTTGAGCGAAGAAGCGGGATACATTACCCGTCAGGTAATTTCTGTAAACGGCGGTATAATATGAATTTTACAAAAGCAAACGGAAAGAGAAGGGTTGTTGTTACAGGCGGCGGAATGCTTACCGCTTTGGGTAAGACTTGGGACGAAGCCTATAAGACTTTGCGCTCCGGAAAAAACTGCATACGCTACATGCCAGACTGGGACCGCTTTGACAAGATGAACACACGCCTTGCCTGTCCCTATACAGGAGAGTTACCCAAGTACCCAAGAAAAAAAGTGCGCGGTATGGGAAGGGTTGCCCTTCTTGCCCTTACTGCGACAGAAGCAGCCTTTGAGGATGCAGGCCTTAAGAATGAAGACGGAAGCCTTTTGGAAGAACTTCACAACGGCAGAACTGGAATTGCATACGGTTCCTGCATGGGAAGCATGGATTCCATGGTGGACATGTTCGGCATGGTGCTTACAAACGACTCAAGCAAGATAGATTCCCAGACCTACATAAAGTGTATGCCCCAGACTTGTGCTGCAAACATAAGCGTCTTCTATTCCTTGCGCGGAAGGATAATCACCACCAACACGGCATGCACTTCTGGCAGCCAGGCAATCGGCTACGCATACGAAGCAATAGAAAACGGCATACAGGACATGATGGTGGCAGGCGGTGCAGAAGAGCTTGTTCCTCCTGACGCAGCGGCCTTTGATGCTATGGGTGCAACCGCATACGACAACGCCCACCCCCAGGAAGAGCCAAAGCCTTTTGATGCAAAGCGCGACGGACTTGTAATAGGCGAGGGCGCTGGAACCCTGATTCTGGAAGACATGGAGCACGCATACAAGCGCGGTGCAAAGATATATGCGGAAGTTGCAGGCTTTGGAACCAACTGCGACGGAACCCACATTACAAGCCCCAATTCAGAGACTATGGCCCAGGCACTTAGGCTTGCACTCGATGACGCCGAAATTGCCCCTGAAAAAATTGCCTACGTAAATGCCCACGGAACTTCCACTGCCGCAGGTGACGTTGCAGAAAGCATTGCAACTTATTCTGTATTCAAGAGGGCAGTTCCTGTAAGCACGACAAAAAGCTACATTGGTCACACTCTTGGTGCTTGCGGTTGCGTAGAGGCTTGGCTTACCATAAACATGATGAGGAAAGGCTGGTTTCATCCAAACCTTAACCTTACCCAGCTTGACCCAAACTGCGCCCCCCTTGGCTACATCATGGGAAGCGGCTTGGACTTGCCGGATGCGGAATACGTGATGAGCAACAACTTTGCCTTTGGCGGAGTGAATACGAGTCTTGTCTTTAGAAGAATTTAGGAGCGGGCTGTCATTTTTACGCGCCCTGTCATAAAATGCCAGGGGAATCATTTTTCCGGGCTTTCCGGGGCTTGCCCGTCTTACGACGCGCGGCCCGTCCGTACCGGCCGGTCGCCTACGGCCCCCTCCAATCCCTGCTACTATCCTCTCAAGGTGGAATAGGCTGGACATTCATATATTTAAAAACAAAAGCACCGCCTCTTAGTGCGCGGCACTAGAATCGAACTAGTGACCCCCACGATGTCAACGTGATGCTCTAACCATCTGAGCTAGTCGCGCATTAAAAAGCGGTGTAGAAATAATATATATGCTAAGAAAAAAAGTGTCAAGTGCCTAATCAAGTGTCTGCAGAAGGTAAGTGCAAATCTAAATGAAACTTAGCAAGCATTAATCTAACTGCGGAAGCACTTCCATTCCCGCCGGGAACCGCGCCGAAAATCCATGATCCGCGGTAATTGGTGTCTAACTCCCTTCGGTCGTACCGCGCAAAATGGATTTTCGGCACGAACCCCGGCTCCATTCCAGTGCTTCTGCACATTGTTTTGCTACATTGCATTCCTTGTTTATTGCACTTACCTTTTGCAACTGCTAGAGGTAAGAAAAAAGAAGGAGAAGTTTTTTACATAACAATTATATGCTAAAATTGAGAATTTAGATTAACACTTATTAATGACAGTGCCTAATCAAGTGCCTGCAGAAAAGCGTCTACACAGTTTCTGTAAAATACGCTATTATGTTCCTATGACACTCAAGGACTTGGCATTAGGTAAAACTGGACGCATTTTAAAGGTTGGCGGCAACGGGGAACTACGGCAGCATTTTTTGGACATGGGAATCATTCCCGGTACTGTCGTGACCAAGGTTAAGCTTGCCCCCATGGGAGACCCCGCAGAATTTGACGTGAGCGGCTATGAGCTTACCATGCGGCTGGACGATGCACAGAAGATAGAAGTGGGAGAATGCGAAGGCTCTGGAGTGGAATCCGGGACAGGCAGCGGGCCTTTGCCCTTGGACAGAAAATTTAGGACGGAGCATCCCGGGCTTGGCGAAGACGGGCGCTTCCATGCAAAGGAGGGTGAAAATCCCCTTCCCGAGGGAACCCTTCTTACATACGCGCTTGTGGGAAACCAGAATTCAGGAAAGACGACTCTTTTTAACCAGCTTACGGGTTCCAGCCAGCACGTTGGGAATTTCCCAGGGGTTACGGTAGACAGGAAGGACGGCTCCATACGCGGGCATTCGGACACGCTTGTGACTGACCTGCCGGGAATTTATTCCATGTCGCCCTATTCAAGCGAAGAGATTATTTCAAGGAATTTCGTGCTCAACGAAAAGCCCAGGGGAATCATAAACATTGTGGATGCCACCAACATAGAGCGCAACCTTTACCTGACCATGCAGCTTTTGGAAATGAACGTTCCCATGGTTGTTGCCTTGAACATGATGGACGAGGTTTACGGCAATGGCGGCTCGGTGGATATAAACAAGATGGAGGAGCTCTTGGGGGTTCCTGTTGTTCCCATATCCGCAGCAAAGAACCAGGGTGTGGACGAACTTGTAAAGCATGCGCTTCATGTTGCCCACTTTCAGGAAAAGCCGCTCAGGCAGGATTTTTGCGACGAAAAGGATTCCGGGGGGGCAGTGCACCGGGCGCTTCATGCGGTTATCCACCTTATAGAAGACCATGCGCTAAAGGCGGGAATACCTGTGCGCTTTGCGGCCAGCAAGCTGCTTGAGGGGGACAAGAGGATTGTGCACCAGCTTGACCTGGACCTTAACGAAAAGGAAACCCTTGAACACATAGCCCTGCAGATGGAGAGGGAAAGGGGGCTTGACCGCAGCGCAGCAATTGCAGACATGCGCTATTCATACATAAGAAATGTCTGCGGCAAGGCAGTCCACAAGCCCAAGCAAAACCGGGAAAGGCTTCGTTCCCAAAAAATAGATACCCTCTTGACCGGAAAGTATACTGCGATTCCTTTTTTTGTACTGATTATGGCCCTGGTCTTTTTTTTGACCTTCAATGTAATCGGGGCATTTTTACAGGGGCTTTTGGAAAGGGGAATTGACTGGCTTACGCTTCTTGCAGATTCGGCTCTTGCCAAAGCGGGGACCAATGAAGTCCTTCACGCACTTATTGTTGACGGTATTTTTGCAGGGGTGGGCAGCGTGCTTGCCTTTTTGCCCATAATCGTGACTTTGTTCCTCTTTCTTTCCCTTCTTGAAGATTCTGGCTACATTGCCCGCGTTGCATTCGTAATGGATACGCTTCTTAGAAAAATAGGCCTTTCCGGGCGGAGCATAGTTCCCCTTTTGATAGGCTTTGGCTGTACGGTTCCTGCAGTTATGTCCACCCGCATTTTGCCGAGCGAGCGTGACCGAAAGATGACGATTCTTTTGACACCCTTTATGAGCTGCACGGCAAAGCTTCCGATTTATGCCTTTTTTACGGCGGCATTTTTTCCCCGCTGCGGGGGGCTTGTCATGACGGCCCTTTATCTTGGCGGAATATTTGCAGGCATACTTGCAGCCCTTTTGTACAGAAAGACTCTGTTCAAGGGGGAGCCGGTTCCATTTGTGATGGAGCTTCCAAATTACCGTCTTCCCAGCCTAAAGAACACGGCCCAGCTTCTTTGGGAAAAGGCAAGGGATTTTTTGGAGAGGGCCTTTACCGTGATTTTTGTGGCGACCATTGTAATCTGGTTCCTGCAGAGCTTTACCCCTAGCCTGAATTTTACCCGGGATTCTTCCGGAAGCATACTTGCCCTTTTTGCGGGGCTTTTAGAGCCTGTAATGCGGCCTTTGGGGCTTGGCGACTGGAGGATTTGCACTTCGCTTATTTCCGGGGTGATGGCAAAGGAAAGCGTTGTTTCCACGATGGAAATTCTTTTTGCTGGCGGAATTACATCTGCCCTTACCATGCCTTCTGCGGCCAGCCTTCTTGTCTTTAGCCTGCTTTATTCCCCCTGTGTTGCGGCAATAGCTTCCGTAAAGAGGGAACTTGGAAAGAGATGGTCTTTTGCCATGGTTGCCTGGCAGTGCCTTTTGGCATGGATTTTCGCCTTTCTTGTCTACAAGTTGCTTGCTTATGTGCAGATTTGACATTTTGGACATTCTGCTTTAGAATTGTCTTATATTTAACATCAAGGAGTTTTTCATGTTAGAATTGTTAAGTTTTGCAAACTATGAATCGACTTACATCAAAATTGTAACAGTCGTTTCTGCCGTAGCAGCTGTCTTAGGCTACATTTTCCTAAGAAAGGTCCTTAAGCTTCCACAGACGGATTTTACCAAGCACACAAAGCAGTGGTGCCTCGAGGGCGTGGCAATGGAAAGAATCACCCTGCTCATACTTTTAAAGGATGTGCTTTCCTGCATTCTTGGCGTTCTCTACCTTTTCTTTACGATTTTTACCGTTCTTGCCTCATTTGAAGTTTTTCGTGCTGGCGGCATAAACGAAGACACAATTCCTGTTTGGGCAGCCATTTTCTTTGTAATGCCCATACTCATCCGCATCGTCTTTGAGCTTGTGCGCATCTTTATCTACAAGTGCCTCAAGTACGTGATTAAGTTTGTAATCATGGTGATTGTCTTTGTTGCAAAGCTCATCTGGCGCATTATATGCTGCGTGGCCCGCTTTATCTGGGATTTTGCTGCGACAGGAAGCCACATTGCTGTAGACTTGCTCAGGTGGATTGACGCAATCCTCAAGAACCACATAGAAAAGAACAACAAGCAGCGCGAGGAAATCAAGAAAGGCAACGGAATCTTCTACAATCCCAAGTTCTACACAAAGGAACAGATTAAGAAATAGCTTGGGTCTTTGAATTTTAATTATCCGCTGAACGGCAGGGGGCATTTATGTCCCCTGCTTTTTTTTGCCGCTTTGCATATTCAGGGGCAAGTTCAGCATGGTGGCTGGCTCTTTTGCGGGCATGTCCTACGCCGGATTGGAAGGGCCCGCGTAAGCGGGTTGCGGAACACAGTGGAGCAATGGAGGGGCTGGGACCCCGGAACCCTGGAAAGCCGGTGGCGCAGAGGCATGGATGTCGAGTTAGAGGTGGAGTGAATGGTAGAGCAGGGAAGGCTACCGTCCTATGAGAAAAAATCCAGAGAAAATTCAAATTTTTTTAATATTTCTATTGACAGAAACAAATCTGCTTGCTATAGTGTTACTGTAAGTAGTAACAAATTTGATTGAGCCTTGGAGGGCTTTTATGAGCAAGCGTCAGGATTGCATATATGAAAACTTGTCTGCGGAGAGGTACACGCCTTTTTCACTTGCGAGGAAGATTGGGGCAAAGGCCATTTTGGAGAGTGCCCGCTTTAATATGGGAAAGGAAAGGTATTCCATTCTTTTGTGCGAGGAGGCCTTTCACATTCTGCAGGATGATGACGGGGTTGCCTTTATTGTGGACGGCCGCCGCATTCCCTTTGCGGGGGAGGCTTCTGGTAAGGCGGACATTCTGGATGCCCTGCTTTACGTTGCACAGGAGAATGAGCTTCCTGTAAAGGGAATTCCGGTTCCTGCCAGCGGTGTTGGAAGCCTTGGCTACGAGTTTTGTGCCAGGTGCGATACGATTAACCTTGCGCCCCAGGTGGACGAGCTGCATATTCCGGAGAGTGAATTTGTTGTTGGCCACCTCTACATTGTGTTTGACCATTTTACTGAGACCCTGCATGTCTTTGCGATGAACTATACCGAGCACCAGATTGACCTGCAGAAGGCTGTGGACAATCTTAAAAAACGCTTGGGTGACATGGATTTTAGCTACCTTGCGCCGCCCGAGGAGCCCATGCCTTGCCGCGTGGTGACGGACCTTGCCCTTTCCGAAAGGGAATACAAGGACAAGGTTGTCGCGCTAAAGAAGGACATTGTGGCGGGGAATATTTTTCAGGCGGTTCCCAGCAGGAGGCTTACCCTTGAGTGCGAGAATTCTGCGCTGGAAATTTACCGCCGCCTGCGTTCGGTGAATCCTTCGCCCTACCTGCTATACATTGACTTTGGCGACAGGCAGCTGGTGGGTTCATCGCCTGAGAGCCTTGTCCGCGTACGTGACGGGATTGCTTCGATACGTCCGATTGCGGGTACTCGCCGCCGGGGGAAAAATGCAGCGGAAGACGAGGAGCTTAAAAAGGACCTGCTCGGCGACCCCAAGGAAAAGAGCGAGCACCTTATGTTGGTGGACCTTGCAAGGAACGACCTGGGCCGTGTTTGCGAGAGCGGGAGCGTAAAAGTTACTCGCTACATGGACTGCGAATACTTTAGCCACGTAATGCACCTTGTAAGCGACACCGAGGGTAAGCTAAGGGAGGGTGTAAAGCCAGTCCAGGTTTTGCGCTCTGCATTTCCGGCGGGGACTGTCAGCGGTTCTCCAAAAATCAGCGCGATAGAGATTTTGAGCAGGCTGGAAAAGATAAAGAGGCGGTTTTATGCCGGGGCAATAGGCTATTTGCAGACAAACGGAGACCTGGACTTTTGCATAGGAATCCGCTGTGCGCTAAGGCAGAATGCCACTTGGACTCTGCAGGCCGGGGGTGGAATTGTCTACGACAGCAACCCGGACCGCGAGTGGCAGGAGACCTGCGAGAAGCTTGGGGCTTTGGTAAAGGTGCTTGAAAACAAGTAAGGAGGAAATATATGATTTTGGTTATTGACAATTACGATTCTTTTACATACAACGTGGTTCAGGCTTTGCAGAGGCTTTCCGGCGAGGAAGTCAAGGTTGTGCGCTCAAAGGAATGCACTCTCGAAGACCTGAAGGCCATGAATCCGGGGCGGCTTGTCGTTAGCCCTGGACCTGGTACGCCAAGCGATGCGGGAATCAGCAAGGAAGCGATAAGGTATTTTGCGGGAAAGATTCCCATCCTTGGGGTTTGCCTTGGCCACCAGTCAATCGCTGAGGCATTCGGTGCAAAAATCGTTCAGGCAAAGAGGATTTGCCACGGCGTTGTTGAAGAGATGAAGCTTGACGGTCGCGGTATCTTCCGCCTGGTTGGAACAAAGGCAAGCTTTACCCGCTACCATTCACTTGTAATCGATGAGTCCACCCTGCCAGAAGGCTTTGAGGTTACGGCCCGTTCTTGCGACGGCGACATTATGGGCATACGGCACAAAACCATGCTCATAGAAGGGGTTCAGTTCCATCCGGAAAGCATTGCAAGCGAAGCCGGGGACCGCATTTTTACTGCCTTCCTCAACTACAGGCGTGACAACCTTCCCGTTGCATCCTATCTTAGCATGGTAATCGACCGCAAGGACCTTACCGAGGACCAGGCGGCCATATTCATGGAAAACCTTACCGATGGAGACCTTGACGAGCGCGTTACGGCTGCCATGCTTACTGCCCTTGCTGCAAAGGGGCATACTACCAGCGAGATTGTAGGCTGCGCAAAGGTGCTTCTTAGGAAGAAAAAGCCCATGCCGGAAAAGATTTCGGGGCTTGCGGAAATAGTAGGAACTGGCGGTGACTGCAAGGGAAGCTTTAACATTTCTTCACTTAGCGCAGTAGTTGCGGCTTCTTGCGGACAGAAGGTTGCAAAGCACGGCAACAGGGCTGTCTCTTCCAAGTCCGGGGCCGCAGACTTTTTTGAGGCTCTGGGGGTTAAAATCGACAATACTCCCGAAAAGACTACGGACATAATAAAGAAGACCGGCTTTGCATTCCTTATGGCTCCAATTTACCATGCTGCAATGAGATACGCCGCTCCTGTACGCAAGGCGTTGGGAATCAAGACAATCATGAACATTCTTGGCCCCCTTCTTAATCCTGCCGGTGCTGAATACGAAGTGCTTGGCGTTTACTCAAAGGATCTTCTTGAGCGCTATGCCCGTGCGGCAAAGGAGCTTGGTGCAAAGCGCGTTATGGTCGTTGCAAGCGATGACGGCTATGATGAGATAAGTCCGTGTGCCCTTACACACGTCTTCCAGATTAACGAGGACGGAAAGGAGTTCCGCTACGTGATTGACCCTGCAAAAATCGGCATTACAGGTGTTGACCCAAATGACCTTGCGGGTGGCTCCGGGGCCGACAATGCCGCCATGGCTCTTGAAGTCCTTAGCGGAAGGGGCAAAAGGGGAGTGCGCGAGGCCGTTGCCCTTAACACGGGTGCCCTGCTTTACATAAGCGGAAAGGCACGCAACATTTCGGAAGGCTACAAGGCTGCCCTTGATGCAATTGACAGCGGAAAGGCTTTGGCAAAGCTTGAAGAGGTGCGCACGGAAAGCAACCCCTCATCACCTGTTCCCAGCGCAGCATAAGTTTTCCTGATTCTTTTCTGGAGCGGCCGTCATGTAAAAGTGTGGCCGCGGCATTTTATCCTGTAGAACAAGCAGCGCCAAGGACGGCGCGTTATTTGTTGGCAGAAGAAAAAGGCAAGTTTTCGCCAGAAAACTTGCGGGATAAAATGCCACGGAGGGTATTTTATCCCGCTTTCCAGGGTTCCGGGGGCCCCATCCCCCTCCATTGCCTGCGGCAAGCCGCTTCCGCGGCCCCTTCCAATCGGGGCTAGGATGCCTTTCGAGGCGGGATATTCTGCGGTACGCTTTTCATGCAAAGGTAAAATTATATAAAATTATACACTTTTCCGAAATATTCCCACCTTCCGGCAGTGAGAAATCCCTAAAAATTCCTTGACGATGTTCGTAAATACGCTGATAATATGTATTTGGAGACTTTTTTTTGTAAAAGCGGTTGCGGCTTGTAAAATCTGCTAAAAACCATCTTAAAACGCCGGACTGTAAAGAAGCCTCTGGGGATAGTTTAATGAAAAAGTATCATTTTGCGGCTCTTGCAGCTGCCTTAACCTTTGCATCTTCTGCTGCCCTCTGCTTTCTTGGCTGCAGCGGAAAGTCAAATTCTGCAAATAGCGAAAATCCGCCAAAAATCGTAGTTTGGTCATATTCAAGTGAGCTTGGCAACATGCTGGACATACCTACCTTTGGCTACAAGGCAAGGCATCCCGACGTTCAGGTTGACTATTCGCTTACTCCAGTTGACCAGTTCCCCTCCAAGCTTGACCGTGCGCTTAGCTGTTCAAGCGAGGTTCCCGATGTTTTTGCCCTGGACGTTTCCTTTGTCCGCAAATATATAGAAGAAGGTGCAGACTTTTTGCTGCCCCTGGATGACATCTACGAGCAGGTCAAGGACAAAATGGATTCCTACCCCATGCAGGTTGGAACCTACGACGAACATGTGTACGGAATGAGCTGGCAGGTTTTTCCCGGAGCTGTCTTCTACCGCAGAAGTCTTGCAAAGCGCTTTTTTGGCACCGACGACCCCGTGATGGTTCAGCAGCACCTCAAGGACATACCATCTTTTCTGGATTCCGCAAAGCTCATAAATGAAAAGTCCTACGGAACTGTATACATAGTTTCTTCTTCCCAAGACCTCTTTATGCCCTACAAGGGATTGCGCAAGGTTCACTGGGTTACAAACAACAATCTTTTTATAGACCCGGCAATGCAGGCCTACATGGAAATGTGCCGCACAATGCACGTAAAGCACTACGATGCCGGCGTAAGGCAGTGGTCGGAAGGCTGGTTTGCCGGTATGAACGACACCCTCACTGATGAATCTGGCAAGAGCGCAAAGATTTTCTGCTATTTTCTGCCTGCCTGGGGGCTTCATTCTGTCTTGAAGGAAAATGCCGGTGATACTGCCGGTGACTGGGCAATGGTTGCGGGCCCCGTCCACTACGACTGTGGGCGCACATGGCTTGCTGCCTACAAGGGCACTAAAAACCCCGAGGCGGTAAAGGAAATGATACGCTATCTTGTAAGCGATGACGGCTTTTGCACAGGCTATGCCCGCATGACGGGTGACATCGTTGCCAACATCCACACCCAGGACGCAATAAAAAATACCTTTAGCGAGCCATTTTTGGGCGGGCAGAATCACTACGCTGAACTCTGTGAAATGTCCAGGAACACAAAGGAAAGCCTTGTTCAGGGGTCAGACCAGGCCATAGAGGCCCTCTGGAGCGAGGCGGTTTCATCCTATGCCTACGGTGAAAAGACAAAGGAAGAGGCCCTTGCAGACTTCCGCTCCCACGTAAAGAGCACGCTGGGTTTTAATTAGGAAATATGGGGTGAAAGCTTTCCTTTGCGAGACTTTCCCCACTTGAAAATTTAAGGTTATTTCTTTACAATCTCTGTTATCTGCACGGAAGCATGGCCGTTTTGGCTTGAGAGTTTGCCTCTTGCAAAGAGTTTACCGTCCACAAGGATTTCTGCCGCCTCAACAGGCTGCCGGTCCAGCTGGATGACGGTTCCCTTTGTGTAAGCGTCCACTTCCTTCTGCTTTTTAAGGATGGAACCGTAGACGACGGTGATTCGGCGCGGGGATGTGGCGTTTGCTTCTGCAATGAGGGCTGCTGCCCTTGCCTTTCTTGCCGCTATTTTTGCTGCACGGACTTTTGCTGCGTCTTCGGAGGATGGTTCAAGCTTTTTTTGATCCTGGCTCTTTGCTTCTGCCTGAGGCTTCTTTAAGTTGTCTGTTTTGGGTGTGCTAGGGCTCATTCTTCCTCCAAAAGTTTGTCTATGACTTGGAAATGCAGGTCGTAGGCATAACTTAATTATAGCATAAGTTTTTACAAATGCAAGGAAATAGATTGGGCATTTTTGCCGATTTAAATATTATTTATAGAAGGCTAAAAAAAGATGAGCATTATTGATGAAATTGTACAGAAACGCAAGCAGGATATAAGGAACCTTAGTTTTAACTACGGAGTTGACATTCCGCGTGAGCGCCCCAGGCGTGTGGTGCCCTTTCTTGGCGCAAAGGGAGCAATCCTTGAGATAAAGAGGGCTTCCCCCAGCAAGGGAGACATTGCCCCAAACCTTGATGCCGCCGACACTGCAAGAAAATACATGGAGGCTGGTGCAAGCGCAATTTCAGTTCTTACGGAGCAGAATTATTTTAAAGGTTCACTCCAGGACTTGATTGCTGTCTGCGAGGAAGTAGGCAACCGCAACGTTGCAGTCCTTCGCAAGGACTTTCTCTTTGACCCGGAAGAAGTGGAAATTGCCTATAAATGCGGGGCGGATGCAGTCCTTTTGATTGCCCGCATGCTGGACACGGAAAAGCTCATAGAAATGGCCAAGGAATGTGCCTTCCTTAAGATTACAGCTTTTGTTGAACTGCGCCAGAGCGAAGACTTGCAGAAGTACAAGCAGCTCTTGGAAGCCGTGGACAACCGCTACATAGTTTGCGGAGTGAATGCCCGTGACCTAAGTGACTTTAGCATAGACTTCCTAAAGCCAGCCGGCATGATAAGGGAAATCCGCATAATTTCCGGCGTAAGTTCCCGCGTTGTCTTTGAAAGCGGAATCAAGACCACCCAGGCCGCAGCTTTTGCAGGAAGCCTGGGCTTTACCGGCATGCTGATGGGCGAAGCTGCCGCCTCAAATCCGGAAGAGGCAAGTTCCCTCGTTGCATCCTTCGTGGAAGCAGAAGAAAATGATGCATCCAAGAAGTGGCTTGAGTATGCTGGCTCCTTGCGCCGCCGCATGGAAAAGAAACCCCGTCCCTTCGTAAAGATTTGCGGAATAACCTCTGCACCTGACGCGGTAAAGGCCGTAAAACTTGGTGCGGATCTCTTGGGCTTTATTTTCTGTGCAGAAAGCAAGCGCAATGTTGCAGGTTCAACAGTGGCAAAAATTGCAGGTGAACTACAGAATTCAAGCCTGCGCGGAAAGGTTAGCCTTGTTGGCGTAATAACAGACCCCTTCTCCAGCGAAGCAAAAGAAGCCTACGCTCTTATAGACTCCGGCGTACTTGACTTTATCCAGCTTCACGGATGTGCAGACGAATTTCTTAGGGCAGAGGAGTTTGATGTTGGCAAGAAAAAGTTCCGGCCGTCAGAAATACCACATTATCCGGCCGTAAACATAACGAGCGTTGAAGACCTGCAGCAGATAGACGTTATGTGTGCCTATGGAGAACCAAGAATCCTGATTGACGCAAAGGACGGAGACCAGGTTGGCGGTACTGGCATTCAGGTTGGGGAGGGCTTTGTTGAGCAGGTTGGCAAAAAGACCAAGCTCTGGCTTGCAGGCGGAATTGACCCCAAGAACGTAAAGGACATAATCCAGAAATTCAACCCGGAGCTTCTGGACGTTTCAAGCGGCGTTGAGTCTGCCCCCGGTGTTAAGGACTACGCAAAGCTGGAAAAGCTCTTTAAGGCCATAAAGTCCGGTGCAAAGAAAGTCAAGAAAGAGAAAAAAGAAAAATAGTTGTTCTGCAAACACAGAAAGCAGGAAAACTTGCATGCAGCGTGTGAACTGGCTGTTGAAAATACAGGCACGGCAGGGATTGTAGGGGCCCGCCGCAGGCGGGTTGCGGAACGCAATGGAGCGGGTAGGGCCCCGCGGAACCCCGGAAAGCCCCTTGCATATAAAAGCGCCGCAAAATTCAATAGCTAAAAGAAGAACCAATGCCAAGCACGTATTTTTTCTCGTCGTTGAATGTGTGCGGCTGGTATCTGAATGAAAGGCTAAGTTTGTGCACTATGGAGGGGGAGGCGAGTACCCCGGTGTTTATCATCTGGTAGAAGGATGCCGTTAGGTAAACTGCGTCTTCCATAAGGTCCCGGTCTGCTTCTTTTAATGCATCTGCAATCCTGAATATTTCCATGTTGCCGTTCAGGTGGGCAATCCTCATCGCATATCCGCCAGTAATTGAGAACCTCTTGAAGTAAAGTGGAAAGGCGGAAATTCCCTTTTGTATTTCCGAGGCAAAGAGAACTGCTTCTGCCGAAAACTTAAAGAGGCTTGTGGAGTTGTAGCAGAGGGAAGCGGATGCTCCGACCGGAAGGTTGTATGTTAAGCCCTGCCTACAGTTAATAGGAATGAGGTTTCCTATGCGGATTGTCGCAGACGGAAAGAGCTGGCTGTTTGAGTAGGAACTGTCTTCGTCCTTGTTCCTAAGGTACTTGTTTGCGTAGACGGTCTTAAAGCTGAATCCTGACCTGTTCCAATAGCCTGAACCCGTCTGGTGAATGTTTGAGTATTCAAGGGAAAGGGCGTTCTGCATGTTAAAGAGGCTTTGGTTGTCGGAATCCCTCATTTTTGTGGAGGCGAATATTACCGCGTTCTCATTGCCAAAAAGCGAAAAGTCGTAGTCATCGTTGCTTGTAAGCTTCTGCTTTCCGTCAACGAGCAGGTTTCTTTCCGTTGCAGTTATGGAGCCTGTCTTTCCAACTTGCACCGTGTTGCTTACGCTTATGTTGTTGGAGAACTGTCTTATGCCGTTCTTGTCGTAGGTAAGGGCAGCTTCCTCTCCGTAGACAAAAAACTGGGTCTGCTGCATGGAGCCGCCCTGCAAGCCTACCGCAAGGCCACCACACCCGCTGAATATGTCCCAGCCCGTGCTGATAGAAAGAATCTCGTTGTCCCAGGGGGTGGCGAATATGCCCATCACGCCGGGGAAGACGATTGAGTTGGAGATGGCACCGTTGTCGTCATACTGGGGAACATTGGAAAATGGCAGGACGGAAAGTTTTTTCTGGAACATGTTGCGGTAGGGCTTTGCGTCTGCAAGAAAGCTTGCAATTGCCTCTTCCTGCTGAATTGCTTCGGCCTTGCTATTGGCATCATCGGTATGGCCTGCATTTCCTTTTTCTTTGATTGCAAGGGATATCATCCTTTCTTCTGCATGGGTGCTTTGAAGCGGTATGCTTTTTGTATGCATTTTAAGCAGCTTGCTGTCCGTGTAGAAATGCGCACTGTAGGCCGTGCTTTCTCCAAGGCAGACCGGACTGTAGATGCCACCAGAGACGTCGGTGGACAAAATGTATGCGCCAGAACCTTCTATAATTCCAAGTCGGGGAAAGGTTCCCGGCATTGCAAGGCTAAAAACAAGGCTTTCTTCCCCGGAAGGGTAGTCGCTTGTGCTAAGGCCTGAGGGTGTACTTGTACCGTAGTAAAAGGAAAGGTCCCTTAGTTCAACATCCTTGCCAAGTGAATATTCAATGCCCTTGCCGGCATTTTTTCCGTAGGCAAAGACGTTCCGTATTTTCCATTCAGAATCCTGCCTGCAAAGAAAGGCTATGTTCCCCCCGCTTCCTCCGCAAAGAGAGAATGGGGCTTCTCCCTTGCCAAGAAAGAGCTCCGTGTCTTCTTCAAGTTGCCCCTCTTTTATTCGGTAGGTCTTTATATAGCTATTCTGACCGCTAACCTTTACAGCCGCAAGTGAGTATTCTGCCGCTTTTCCTTCTTTTGCGCCCCTTGCAATAAGCACTGTAGCGTCACGGAGGCCTGTCTCGTCCAAGCTTGTCCAATCACCTGTCTGCATGTTGTAGAGCTTAACCTTTGTCTTTATGTTCATGCTGTTGTAGCTGTAGTAGCTTAGCGCAAGAAATGCCCCGTCCGGCGAAAGCGAAATGGATGCAATCCCTTTGTGGGCAAAAAGCTTCTTTGGCTTTTCAAAGGAACCGTCTTTTCTAATGGCGGAAAAGTAGACCGAAGATGTTTCGCCTTCAATGTATGCAAAGCCATTTTTGCAGGAAGCAAGGCCTGTGTACCTGTAGCCGCTTGTGTTTTTACGGTCCAGCTTCTTTGTTTCTGCCTTTCCAGACTGGCCGCTTTGGGCAGACTGGCCGCTTTGGGCAGACTGGCTGCTTTTGCCGTCCGCATTACCGCCAGCCTTACCGTCCGCATTTCCGCCAGACTTACCGGAAGATTTGCCAGCCTTACCGGAAGCCTTGCCTGCATCCCTAAAAAAATCGCCAACAAATTCTTCTGCCAAAGGATTGCTATTTATAGAAGGAACTTGAACGCTCTGCACAAATTCCTTCCATGCCGCATTCAAATTCACACCGTAAACCTTTTGAAAGCCCCCCCGGAATGTAATGTGAAAGTTGTTTATAATTTCCCACCAGAAGTCCGCATACTTTTGCATTCCGTATTTTTCCTGCAGCCACTGGGTAAAGGAACTTCCAAAAATGTATGGCGTACTGCCGGCAGGGTAAATGTCCCGCGAACCAAGCACGTCCGGCCATGAAGGAAATTCCCCGCTAAGCTTTGCCTGCCTTATCGTGTGCAAAAAATACGAACTGTTAAGCCTTCCCTGTCCGCCCCGGCTTTCCTGGGCAACCGCAGCCCCTTCCTTTATCATGGACGGCGTTTCTATAAAATCTCCCCAGTAAATCATGTTGCAAAGCCTGTGCCTAAATTTGTCCGACTTCTGGTTTACGGTAAGCGCATGGGTAAGCTCGTGCTCAAAAGTGGAAAGCAGTGTGTTGGAATAAACGGAAAGACTCTCTGTTGCCGCCGCATCAAAAAGGACTATGTGGTCGTAGCTTGCATTGCTAAAATATGCGTTGTAAACGTCCGTGCTCTGGGTTATAACCACCGGCATGGCATTAAAGGGGCAGGTCATGTTCATCTGGGAACAAATCTTTTGGCAAATCAAATCTGCGCTCTGCCTAAGCTCCATTGCGCTCTGAACGCACTGCTCCGGAAAAATAATAAGAAAGTATTGGCTTTGAACCGAGCGGATGTTTGTGCCCCCGGAAAGCTGGCCGTTAATACTAGTAATCTCTGCCTTGAGCGGGTAAAAGCTAAAAAAAGCGAGCAGCAAAAATATGGCATTAAGTCTTCTCATAAAATGTCCAGACAGTCTTTCTTCCATACAGAATAGCATAAAAAAAAAGCCGTAAAATTCACAAGATGTAAATTCTACGGCTCGTAGCAGGCGTCTAGCGGAGTCGAACCGCTTCATAGTGGTTTTGCAGACCATTCCCTTCCCACTTGGGTAAGACGCCATAACGGAAATAAGCATAGCATTTTTTACGATTTGTGTCAACAAGGGGAAAAGGTTTTTGCCTATGTATTTAGGAGGGGGAAGTCTCCCCCTGCGCCCGCACTTCGTTGCGTGCTACCCCCTCTGCGGGCTCAAACGCCGCCCGCAACGCCTGCTAAAATGAATAGTGTTAACATAGAAATCCCGCGAGTCACGAAGTAACTCGGTGGCTCACAAAGCGAGCGGACAATGCCCCTTCCTATAATCAAGTAACATTTGTTGGCGTAAAAACAGCGAGTTTCCCCTCGCCACAGCCACGAGTTGCTCCGCAGATGCCTTAAGTGGCAAAAATTCCAAAGTGCACACGGAGTGTATCTTGCAAAGATATGTCCGCACCCTGAGCATGTCGAAGGGTGTGGCGTTTACAAAGAAGTGCTGTCACCATGAGCTTGTCTCAGGGCCTGTACCGCAACAAAATACCAGTTTTCGAAACAAGCCACTTCTGCCATTTGCTCCACTTTGTCGTGTCTCCGCTACCACATCTGCGGGAGAACGCCCCCTCCTATAATCAAGTAACATTTGTTGGCGTAAAAACAGCGAGCGGCTTACGACTGTCACCTTCGGGCTCACGACTGTCACCTTCGGGCTCACGACTGTCACCTTCGGGCTTGACCCGGAGGTCTATTTTTCCCTTGCCAAAGAAAAAAAAATGGAGATAGTAGAGTTATTTTTTTTTGGAGATTTTCTTGACAGAAAGTTTCTTCGGGATTATAGTTACTTTAAGAAAACATGTTTTTGACCGGTTTCACAGGCTCTTGAACTTGTGATTTTATCTTTTTGCTTTTCTTTTGAGGAGAATTTTTATGAAGAAATTACTGGTTGTCTTGGCTGCAGCATTTCTTGCCACATCTGTGTTTGCAGGAGAATTGCACTTCGGAACATATTTCCCGGTAACAAAGCTGGATGTTGATTCGGATTCTGACGATGACGATTTTGATGCCAATGGATTCGGCATAAAGTTTGACTATACGCACATTACGGATTCAAACTTTACTTGGAAAGTCGGAACTGCCATTGGCTACACGAGATCTAAAGACATTGTTGACGGCGAGACAAAAGGCGGCATTGACTATGACGTTGGTGGCGGACTCGGATGGACTTTCATTAACGACCCAAAGATGACTCTTTCTCTTACAGGCAACATAGGTTCACACGTCATGTATTTTTCCGTAAGTGAAGACGACATTGATGTAAAGATTAATACTTATCTTTTCTATCTTGGACCGGAGATTTCGTTCACTTACCGCTTTACGGACAAGATGGGTGTCTATGCAGGACTTGGCCTTTACTATTCCTTTGGTACAACAAGCATGGACATTGACATGGATTTTGGTGGCGGATTCAAAGTTTCAGTAGACGACAGCTACAGTACAAAAGGCTTTATCTACATGCCAAGCCTTGGCGTAAGCTGGAAGCTGTAACCACCTCTGTTACCTTCAGCGCCCCAATGGCTCATTGTTGGTAGTGTAAAAACCGCGAGCACAACGCAGCTTGAGACTGTTACCTTGAACTTGTCTTTGGGGCTGTAGGAACTAAGGCTGTGTGTTTTACAGATTCCAAATAAAGTGCAGGATGGCACTTTAGAAACAGATGCCTGTCATTATCGTACAAACCTCGGTAATCCATGTAAAAAAAAATGCCGAACAGTTGTTCGGCATCCCATTTTTTTGTTTACTAATGCTAAGGGGTTTCATATCCTAAATCTTTTGCATTCAAAATAAAATATTTTCCATGATTTCCAATATCTAAACTTTTTGTTCTTATTTCTGAATCTGAAAGTGATTTTACCAATAAATCTACTAAATCATTATCTCCGTAAGATGCTAGTAACTGAAAATAATCTAACATTTCTTTTGAATCTGCCGTGTCATTGCCAGATTTGTCTGCCTGAACTTTTTCTGTAAACAAAGAACCAAATGGAATTTTAGTTACCGCAAAACCTTTTGCATTTCCTTTTTGATAAGATGGATAATATGTTATGAGCATACAGAATCCATATTCATTTGTATATGTTAGTCTGTCAGTAGCATATGTTCCATCATAATCAAGCATAATCTTTTTATAAGCAAAAAGTCCTGTGCAGATAATTAAAATCAAACAAAGTAATATAATAAAAAATCTGCTTTTTTTTCTATTTTTTACTTTTTCTGCAGTTTGCGTAGGTGTATTTTCAGACTCATTTTTTTCTGGCATATACGCTTGCATTAATTCTTTTTCAGATGTTTTTTGCTTTGTTTCTTCTGATAGCTTTGAAAGCCTGTCACGCAGGGAGATGTAAAGCCCCAGCACGGCGCAGGCAACGACTGTTCCAGTAATAAGGTTTCCCAGGGGTATCAACAGGGGAAGAATCATAAGGACTATGCTTGCCGGAAAAATTGTCCGGTAGGAAGATGTGGCTTTTGGAATTTCCTTTCCTTCATTGCGCAAGGCCTTTTTTGCCCTGGAAATCTTTTTAAGAAAAATGGCCAGTACTAAAATGTATGCCACAAGGCCCGCAAGAAAAATATAGAATACCGGCGGAAAAACATAAAGCCTCATTTGTAAGCCTCCTAGTATTTTTATTCTAACTGCTGATGTTAAAAAAATCAACATTGCGCGTGCCGCAGATGTGGAAATCAAGTGCAAATCTAAAACAAACCAGGAAAGCATTATTCTAAAACACGGTAGGCTTCCATTCCCGCCGGGAACCGCGCCGAAAAACCAAAGGGTTGCTTACAACCCCATGCGCGGTAATAGGACTTTCGCTCCCTTCGGGGTTTGAAGCTACGCGACCTGTTACGCTCCGCGCAAAATGGGTTTTCGGCACGAACCCCGGCTCCATTTCAGCCTACCTACACTTTTATCGCATAGTGCAGTTTCTGTTTTCAAACAGCACTTGGTTTCCACACTGGAGGAGAGCATAGGAAAGGATAGACGACTAGCCTACATTTATCATCTTTATAAAGAATTGAGAATTTAGATTAACACTTATTAATGACGCATTACGCGTACCGTAGATGAATTTCTGGTTAGCAAAACGCGCAAGGGATTTGAATACGGTGGCGGCTTGCTGCCATGCGCCCAGAAAAAAATTATTTTTTGGACAAATAGAATTCCAGCGTCTTTCGTGCAGAATCAAATGCCAGCGGCACTTTCTCCAGCTCTTCAAGATTTTGGATTTTTACCCATTCAAAAGACTGAACTTCGCTTTCCTGTCCCTTTAGCTGGTAGGAGTCTGGAAGTTTTGCCACGAAAAAGAGGTCGCAGGTTTTGTAGACTACATCCCTGTACACGTAGGTGTTTGCAAAGGAACAAAGGTATTCCACGCTTTTGGGCTTTACGCCGCTTTCTTCCATGCATTCACGTACTGCGGCTTCCTCTGCACTTTCCCCCGGGTCGGAAAATCCTCCAGGAAATGCAAGAAAACCTTTGCGGGGCTCCTTGGCACGCCTTTCAAAAAGGAATTCCCCCTTTTCGTTTTCTATTACAAGGCCCACTGCGCTTGCCACGTTGTTGTAAAGGTCAAATTTGCAGTCAGGGCAGTACCACTTGCGGCCACCCATGAGAGTCTGAATGTTGCGAGAGCCGCATTCGGGGCAAAAGTTGAATTTGTTGTCTTTCATAGAGGAAAATATATCACTTTGCGGGGGAAAGGTTAAGGGTGTGGGTGTGGTAATGGCAGTGGTGCGTGGTGTTGTGCGCGTAAAAAAAAATTTGTTTTTGCCAAGCCTTTTTTGTTATATTAAAAGGGTAGGGAGTAAAAGAACAGGTAGAACCTAAGCTTGCGGGGTGTTTTATGGATAATATTATAGAAGGAAAATGCTTTGACGAAGAGCGCGCGCTTTATGGGCAGCGTGACCTTACCGTAAGGAACTGCCGCTTTGACGGGCCTGCAGACGGAGAGAGCGCTTTTAAGGAAGCAAGATGCATTAAGGCAGAAAAGAACTTTTACAACCTGCGTTACCCCTTCTGGCACTGCACGAATCTTGAACTTCTTGGCGGAGAGATGACGGACAAGTGCCGGGCTGCCCTCTGGTATTCAAAAGACGTTAAGATTGAAGGCCTTGCCATGCACGGAATTAAGGCAGTCCGTGAGTGCGAAAATGTTCAGATTGAAAATGCCGACATAGATTCGCCGGAGTTTGGCTGGTTTACGAGGGGCATGTCCATGGCAAAGAGCAGGGCTAAAAGCGAATACTTTATGCTAAAGAGCTCTGGCCTTAATTTTAGCGGAGTGGAATTTTCCGGTAAGTATTCATTCCAGTACGTTGAGGACAGCGTTTTTGAAAACTGCAACTTTGACACAAAGGACGCATTCTGGCACGCAAAGAACGTGTTTGTAAAAAACTGTACGGTAAAGGGCGAATACCTTGCCTGGTACTGCGAGAACGTTACCTTTGAAAACTGCACGATATGCGGAACCCAGCCGCTCTGCTACTGCAAAGGGCTAAAGCTTGTGAACTGCAAGATGTATGACGCAGACCTTGCCTTTGAAAAGTCGGAAGTTCAGGCGGACATAACCACCCGCGTGGAAAGCATAAAGAACCCTCTTTCCGGCTGCATAAAAGTGGCTGGTCTTGGAACTCTTATACGCGATGACCCCAATTCTGCCGCAGATGTTTTGGAGGGGAAGTAACGAGACGGCCGTCATTCCGGGCACCGACCCGGAATCTGTGTAAGGTGTATGCGGAACCTTGGTTTAGAACATGCATTCCGTATAGGGACAGACCCTGAAACGAGTTCAGGGTGACGGTACTCACTTTGCGAACTCTCCGAGTTATTTTGTAACTCGCAGTTTTTTATGCCAACAAATATTTCTTGGTTTTTCGGGGGCGTTGCGGGGGTGTCCCCCGCAGAGGGGGTAGCGGAAGACACGACAAAGCGGAGTAAATGGCGGAAGTGGCTTGTTGCAAAAAAATGTATTTTGGTATTGGCACAGACCCTGAAACTAGTTCAGGGTGACGGTCGTTCGCTTAGAGGACTTGCCACTTACGGCATTTTCGGAGCGACTCGTGGCTGGAGCGAGGGGGAGACTTCCCCCACCTAAATGCCGTCCTTTTTTAGCGAATCCCTGTCTGCAAATTCGGGGTAGTCGGTGTGCTTGCAGTAGCGCAGGTCGCGGTATTTCTTGGGTGTCATTCCTGTATTTTTTCTGAAAACGTAAATAAAGTGGCTCTGGGTTGTAAAGCAGAGCATGTCGGAAATCTCGGAAATGGAATAGTCGGTAAATTTAAGGAGCTTTTTTGCGTACTCGATTTTTTTGAGGCGGATGTAGTTTCCGATTGAATAGCCGGTTTCCTTTTTGAAGAGTTGGGTCAGGTAGCTTTCCGAGAGGCCTGAGACTTTTGCAAGATCGGCTGAGGATATGCGCTTTGTGATGTTGATGTAGATGTATTCCATGCACTTGGAAAGGTTTCCCGGCATTACCCCTTGGTGCTGGCTGCTCTTCATCCGTTCTGCGTAGTCTAGGCACATTTCCTTTTGCAGGGCTACGATTTCTTCCTTGGTGGTGCAGAGGTCGGTGCGCTGGATGTAGTAGTCGCTAAGCTTGTAGGATTCCTCCATGCTCATGCCCATTTCCACGCAGAACCGTGAACACATGGCCGTGTTTATTACAAAGTGGAATTTTAGGTTTTGCAGGGGATTTTCGGAGAGCCGGCCCTTGTCCTTCATGTCGGCAAAGTCGTTTCGCTCGCATATTTTTCTTACGGTGTCTGTGTCGCCGCTTGCAACGGACTTGTAGAAAGTAAATTCCTCTTCCATTGGAAGGTGGCGCTTCTGTTCGTAGAGGGAGTCTTCTTCAAATTTAAGCCAATCGGAAAAATACTTCAATTTTTTACTTCTTTCGCTTGGGGTTCAACTCTCTTTATATTATTGTACCACATATTCCAAGAAAAGGTAAGCCTTGACTTTCCCTTTTTTATCTGGCCGATAATTTTTTTTGTGATAGTTTTTTGGACGGTACTTTTACATGCTCTTCCATTCCGCTTTTTTGCTAACTCGACAGAAGCTGCCTATGCGTCACCGCCGTTCCGGGGTTCCCTTACGGTCATTGCCGGTGAAAGAGCCGCCCCTTCGGCAGGCTCCGGGAGCGTCTCTTTCACCGGCAACGCTTCGCGCCCCTCCATGGCGGCGTAGCTTTTTCCTTTGTTTGGAGCGCTGTCGGGTTAATTTTATTGTTTTTTGGTTTGCTATGGTGTATAATTTTTACGTGGCTTACAATATTCAGTTCCAAGTTGCCGGGTTTACAGTTATTTTTCTCCTTACCGTAATCTTCTTTTCAAAGAAAAGGTGGAAGAGCGTACAGAATACTATTTACAGCATCCTGCTTTTTGTTACCCTGTTTGAGCTGGCCTTTGACATCGTGAGCGTGATTACGATTGCAAACCGGGACAAAATTCCCCGCCTAAACGAATTTTTCTCGGTGGCATATCTTGTGCTGATGGTCCTCTACATTTATACGGTTTCTGTATATGCGCTTTCAAACACCTTTTACCCTGGCATTACAAAGTTCAGAAGGAGAATTAAGTTTGCAGAGCTTGCCTTTATTACTGTTGGAATGCTTTCGGCAGTGGCGGTTATTCTTTCCACCAAGCTTTTGTACGCCGGAGAGGGTGGTTTCATCTATTCATACGGAATTCCAAGCGACACGGTTTACGTATATTCAACGGCCTCCGTTGTTTTCGTGCTTGCGGTTCTTCTTGTTAACGCAAGGCACATGCCGGTGCGCAGGCAGCTTTCCATATATTCCTTCTGCATAATGGAGGGAGTCGTTGCCATAGTCCAGATGTACAACAAGCAGCTTCTTATCGTTGGCTTTGGAACAGCCCTTGCGGTTATGCTCATGTATTTTACTCTGGAAAATCCCGACATGAACATAATTGCCAAGCTTGACGCAGCAAACAAGCGGTCCAGGGAACTTTTGCTTAACATCCTTCCGGTTGAGATTGCTGACCGCCTTACCGAGGAGCCTTCCACCTTTACGCAGAAATTTGACGACGTTACGATTATGTTCCTTGACATAGTTGATTTTTCCGGGCTTTCTGAGCGTATGGGGCCTGTAAAGACCGTAATGCTTTTGAACACTCTCTTTTCGCGCATAGACGATTTGCTCTCTGGCTATTCTATAGAAAAGATAAAGACGATAGGGGATTCCTATATGACTGCAGCCGGTGTCCCTGAACCCTATGAGGACAACTGCAGGGAGACGGTGGACTTTGCAAGGGAAATACTTTGCACGCTGGATGTCTTTAACAAGGAATTCAATACCGACCTTAAAATACGGATCGGGATAAACTGCGGTTCCGTGGTTGCGGGCATAATAGGAAAGCGCAAGTTCATCTATGACCTGTGGGGGTCTAGCGTTAACCTTGCATCCCGCATGGAAAGCTATGGTGAGGCCAACCGCATAGACGTGTCGCCCCTTGTAGTGGAAAAGCTAAAAGACTATCCCGGCTACACCTTTGAACAGAGGCCCGAACTTGAAATAAAGGGCTTTGGGCGGGTGCAGACTTATTTTGTAAGCTGAACTTTAGGACATGCATTCAAGGTATGCACGGACTGCCTTTTGCAGTTCCCCGTAAATCAGGCGCGAATAGTAGACAGGACTTAGAAGGGCATCGTTCATGGCGGAAGGAGGTAGTTCCCCTGCCTTTGCTGCCAGCTGTCGTTCCGTCGGGAATACCAGAGATGCGGCTTCCTTTCCCTTTGAGCTCATTATCTTTGCGTCAATTTCCGAAAGCTTTGCATTCACTTCCTGCACTTTTGTTCTGTTCTGAATTGCAACCTGGCAGAGGGCAAGACCCCTTTTGGAAAGTTCAGCAAGATTTTCCAGGCTTTCCCTAAATTCGGCACGGACGCTTTCAAAAGAAGGGAGACCGTTTTTTTCATCTTCATTTTTCTGCAGGGCTGAATTTTTTTCCGCCTGCTCAAGGAATTTTTTCTTTGACTGAACAAGCTGCTCTTTTTGGGCTGAGCATTCCTCAAGAAGCTCTTCTGCGGAAGAGACCGCTATGTTTGGAATGGCAAGGCTCTGCGGCGTAAGTGTGAATGTTTTCTGGCCGTCCTTTAGCGCAGTGGCACAGTTGCTTTCGAACCACCATGCAAAAAGGGACATGCGCTTGTCCGTAAGAATATCCTTGCCCCTGTAGTCTTTTGCAAGTGTTGGGGCTGCTCCCAGCAGGGAAGATACGCCGTCGCTTTCGGCAGTGTGGGTGCGGCAGGATGTCCTGTGTGCCCTTTCTTCAAACTGTGAGCCTCTTATGTGGGTCTGCTTTCCGGGGAAGCCCAAGTCCATGCCGGCAATGTATATCTTTTTTGCGCCGCAGGTACGGGCAAAGTCCCAGGCTGTCGTAGCAACGCTTCCTCCTGCTCCCAGCTTTCCCTTTTGTCCCAGGCGGCTTTCAAAGTACTGGCCTATGGGGAAGAGGGATGAGCACATTACTGTTTCCCTGCATTCAAAGCGGAATACCGAAGGGTAGGCTGCACTTTCCGTAATCAGGACTGATGACGGCGACTTAAGAAATTCAAGGTGGCGGGCACAGGCATACTGGGGGTCAACCAGTACGATGAAGTCCGGCTCCACCCCGGCCTTTAGGACTGCATGCAGGGCTGTGTCCACGCAGACAAGCACGCAGCTTTCCTTTAGCCTCTGCAAATGGGGGATTACCGCGGCAAGGGAAGGACCCGCTGCAAGTATCACAAAAGGAAGCTCCGCAGCATTGCCGCCCAGCTGTAAAAGGGCGCTCCTGTATTTTTTTACCCCGTCACACTTTGCAAGGTAGGAAAGGTTTGCTAGGCTGTTCTTCATCCAAAGACGGGAGAATTTTTCCAGCGTGTTGGTGTTTATCTCATCCTTTTGAAGGCTGCGCTTGAAGAGCTCAAGGAACTGGCTTGCAAAGGCCGTATCGTGGGCAGTGTGCGCCTTGGCGGAAAATATTTTAACCCTTTCTGCCCGATAGCCTGAAAGCAGGGAAACTGCCGTAGCCGGGTCAGCCTTCGTTACAAACACAAGAGAGGGGTGGGAGAGGACTTTGGTAAAGTCAAGCGTGTTCAGAGCCGCAAAAAGAAAAAGAGGGGTGTTTTCTATGAGAATCATCGGTGCGGAAGGATTTTTCTCTGCAAAGGCAAGAGGGCCGTAGCCAAGTCCAAAGCCAAGGAATACCGCCGCATCAAAGTCATTCCTGCTGAACTGGGACACAAGCTGCTCCGCCTCCCTTTCGGGGTTGTATTTAGAGTGAAGGGGAATGGCCGCCGCTTTAGCAGTTGTGCTTTTGTCCGCATCTTGCACTGGCACTTTGCTTCCTGCTGCTTCTTCTGTCCCAGCTGTCTCTGTTTTGAAAAGTGCCGTGGGGCTTCCGTTTTTTGCTTCAATAAATTCAAGGGGGAGGGGAAAATGCCCTTCTGAGCATTCCTTCTCAAAAAAGGCAATGTCATCTTTTAGCATGTCCCCTAGGGCGGGAAAGCGTTTTTTAAAGAGGGCTATATTAGTATTCCAGGTTGAGTTCAATTGTCATGTTCTCCGTAACCGGGGTTCCTGGTGCAGGTGACTGTCTTACGACCCAGCCTTCGCCGTTTATCTGGAAATTCAAGTCCTTCCGTCCGTCAACTACGGGCACAAGGTCCCTTTTTGGCCTTCCTGTAAAGTCTGGTACCGTCTTTCCAATCTGTATTGGCTGGTTTTCCTTGATGGAGACGACGCCCGAATGCTCAAGGCTTGCCGCACCTTCACGGGGCTGCCCCTGGTAGTCAATGATTTCGTTTGCCGCGCTTTTTATTACCGGAGCGGCAATGCGTCCGCCAAGGTTTTCGCCCTGAGCCTTTTCTATAACGATGTAGACCACAATTTGGGGGTCCTCAACCGGGAAAATACCCATGCAGCTTGAAATGTACTGGTTTTCGAGGAGCCGTCCGTTTTCAAAAATCTGGGCGGTACCGGTCTTTGTACCGATGGAAACGTCTTTTAGGGCTGCCCTGTGGCCTGTTCCCGACTGGGTGACCTTTTCCATGCAGCTTATGATGAAGTCTGCGGTGGAGCTTTTGAGTACGCGGGTCTTGTATTCAGGCGTGTGCACGTATTCATCGTTGCCGTCCTTATCCGTAATGCGCTTTATAAAGGTAAGTTTTGGCGGAATTCCGTGATTTGCGATTGCAACGGATGCCTGAAGCATTTGAAGTGCCGAAACTGAAATTTCCTGGCCTATGGAAATTGTAGCCTTTGTTCGTGCCGACCATGACCTGTCCGAAGGGGACTTTAGGATGCCCTTTGTCTCTCCCGGAAGTTCTACTCCAGTCCTTTCCCCAAAGCCAAATTTCTTTAGGTAAGAGACAAATTCATCATTGCCCATAGTCTCGCTCATCTGGGCAAATGCATCGTTGCAAGAATATTCAAGTGCCTCGCGTATGGTTCCCCAGCCGTGCGGGTGCGGGTCGTGGCATTCAATCTTAATGGTCTCGCCAAGATTGGTTGTGCGCAGGTAGGTTCCTGTAGTATGGATGAGCGTGTTTGGCCCAACCCGTCCAGAGTCAACATAAGCCGCCGCCGTAAAAATTTTGAATACGCTGCCAGGTTCGTATGCGTTGATTGCTGCCCTGTCCCTCTTTTCCTCAGAAGTTGCCAGTGTGTACTCGTTGAGGTTTACGGAAGGCAGGTTTATGTAGGAAAGAATTTCTCCCGTCTTTGATTCTGCTGCCAGGAGGATAAGGCTTGCCGCCTTTGTGGAATTCATGGTGTCCTTTGCAATTTTTTCCAGCTTGTACTGGAGGTTTGCATCTATCGTAAGGAACACGTTCTTTCCGTGGATTACGTCACCGCTTTCCACAATGCCGTTTTCGGGGCTCAAAAGGTTCTGCTCGGAGAATTCAATTCCACCCAAACCCCTTCCCGAGTCTCCCATAAAGCCAATCAGCGTGCTTGCAAGGTCGTTCATTGGGTAAACGCGGCCTGGAAGCCTGTCAAAGCGGCAGAAGTTTGTAAAGCCGTGGTCTTCTATCATCTTGTAAAGCTCGTCGCGCTGGGCCTGGGTAATCTTCTTCTTTATGTACAAAAAGCTTCCCTTTGGGTTCCTGTAGATTTTTTCAGCAATCTCTTCCTGGCTCATGTTCAGAAGAGGGGCTGCAAGGGCGGAAAAACCGTCAATGTCTTCTATAAGTTTTGGCGTAACCACGAAATGGTAGAAATTCGTAACGACTGCCAGTGGCCTTCCGTTCCTGTCCACAATTGAACCGCGCTCAATAGTTGGCATTGATGCCGTAAGAACAGGTTCCGGCTGCTTTGCAAGAGAAGCGAACCTTGACAATATGTAAAAAACAACCAGTGCACAAGGAATCAATACAATCCAGAGCCTTGGCTTTCTGTAAAAAGTGTTCATTTTGCAAACACCCTGCCTAAAACGTTTTCTTCGCTGACAAAACCGTAGTTGCGAGAGTCAATGGAAACCTCCGCGTTGTCCCCTATAGCAAGAACCATCCCCTGGGGAACGGCCTTAATTTCCTGCATTACGGAGAACTGTGCCGGCGTAAGCGGGTAAACTTTGTCCCCGACAATAAGATTATACCCAGATTCGCTTGAATATTCCAGAGGCGTATTTTCTGCCGCAGCGCAGCGTTTTACAACTAAACTATTGTCATACAAGTAAATAATTATGTCTCCCTGCTTAACCTTGCCCCACTTAAAAAGAAGTGAATCCCCAAAAGGCTTTACAAGGCCGTAGCATAGCTTGTTTACTGCCACTCTTTCCCCATCCTTTATTGTCGGCTCCATAGACGATCCGCTTACATGAAGAATGTCAATTACAAAGAATTTTAAGACAAGTCCAAGGATAAGACCTGCCAGAATAAATTTAAAAGTGGGACTCTTTTTTGCCGCCGCTTTTTCACCTTCCGGCAGCTCTGTGTTTGTAATGCTTGAATTTTCCATTTAGCTATTATTCTAATATGGAAGGAAAATTATGTCGATAGTAAATTTATGGAAATTATAAACTATTCTGGAACAAAAATTTCAGCCATAAATACAAATTTCAGGTTTGGTGCAAGGGAAAATTCCCTGGGAGACTTTTTTTCTGAACTCTGGGACCGCATCACTGATTTTTCCTACCGTGATGCCTATAGGGCCGGACTTGGTTCCTTCCGGTTTTCTGTAAAAAGCCTTAATTCCATGTTCAAGGCGGCAAGTGTCGCACTTTCAAAAGCCCTGCCCAGGTTATTCTTCCTCTCGCTGTGCGTGGCAGTCCCCGTCTTTTCAATAAACTATCTTTCCTACAGGGAAAACAACTTTTGCAGTATAGAGCTAAAGACAGCTTCCGCCAAGGAACTTGACTACCTTGACCTTGCAATGTCCTCATTTGCTCTCTCAAATTCAACCTGCTTCGACGGGGACGGAAACGTGGTAGTCTTCGGCAGCCAGGGCACTTCTCTGCCAGCTGCAGCCTCTGCATCAGCGGAAAGTGCAACGACAGCCCGGTCAGATGCCCCCCTTTTCAAGCAGAAAGTCTCATTCAGAACCTACACCGTCCAGCCCGGAGATTCAATAAGCTCCATCTGCCAGAAATTCGGCCTAAGGAATATATCTACCCTAATTGCGGTAAACAGCATATCCAACGTACGCTCCCTCCGCTCAGGGCAAAAGCTTTCCGTTCCTTCACTTGACGGTCTGAATTATACCGTTGCAGCAGGAGACACAATCGAAGGCCTTAGCGCAAAATACAAGGTCAGCGTGGAAGACTTGCTGGATGTAAACGACCTTTCATCGGCGGTCCTGCAAAAGGGGCAGAAACTCTTTGTCCCGGGCGCAAAAATGGACAGCCTTGCACTCCGCCGCGCAATGGGCGAAATTTTTGTCTACCCCATAAGCGCAAAGTGGAGGCTCACGTCCCGCTTCGGCTACCGCCCAGACCCATTTACCGGCATAAGGCAAAACCACACCGGAATAGACATGGCATGCCCCACCGGCACACCAATCAAGGCTGCAAAAAGCGGAAGGGTAAGCTTTACCGGCTATTCAAACGTCTATGGAAAATACGTAATCGTAACTCATGACGACGGCTACCAGACCCTTTACGGCCACATGAGCCGCATAACTACCAAAAAGGGAGATGTTGTAAACCAGGGAACACAGCTCGGACTTGTGGGAAGCACCGGATATTCAACCGGCCCCCACCTGCATCTTTCCGTCTACAAAAACGGCAAGCTAATCGACCCGCTTTCCGTCTTAAAATAGCTTTGGCTGGAGGGGAATAAAAATGAAGGAATTCAACATTTACAGTCTTAAAAATTTTTTTTCTTTTTCTGGACCATATTTTATCTGCAAACCCGCTTTCCAGGGTTCCGGCTTTCGCCTCCTTTGTGACAAGCAGCGCCATGGAGGGCGCGTCATCTGTTTGCAAAAGAGATATGTTAGTTTTCGCAGAAAACTAACGAATGAAAAATTGTACGGATGCAATTTTTCATTCCCGGGGGTAGGGTTTCGTTTGCAAAAGCGGATAAAAAAAATTGCTAAGCTCTGCCTCTTTTCTTTCCTTGCCCTTTCACCAGCATTTCTTTTTGCAAAAGTTCAGTTTGCAGACTTGGACATAAACTCAAATTCCGAGCTCCTCTTTACAGCAGAACAGGACGGCGGCGGAACTCTTCCCTACAAGAGCCTCTTCCTTTCCCGCCTGGACGAAAGTCAGAGTTCACCCAAGTTGCTTACATGCTTTCCCGAACACATGGAACTCCTCGACGGCGGTAAAAAGCTTCAGGTCCGTAACCGCTACGGAACTGCCGTATACAACCTTCTTACCCAGTCCCTTGAGTGGGTTTCCAAGGCAAGCGGCTTTCCTGTCGAATACTCATACACTGGAATCCAGGAGGCAAGCCCGGACGGAAAATGGATTTGCTCAGTCCGCCAGAGCGGAAAGGCCCAGGGAACGCTCCTCCTTGAATCTGCATCCGACAGAAAGAGCCTTGTCCTGAATCCCAATGCGCAGATATGCTACGACAGAATAAAAGTAAAGTGGTCACCTGATTCATCTGCCCTGCTCTACGAAAAAAACGGAAGCGTATACTTTGCAAAACCGGAAACCCTTTTCTCCGGGATTACATTTCCTGATTCCTTCTATAAAATAGGTTCAGGCTCAATAAACAGCGTGGAATGGACCCCCCGCGGAGACATAATCTACATTAACGGAGACATTGTTTACCTTATCCAAAGCACTGAACTTTTTACCCGCGTACTCTATGCCAAGCTCTTGGGCAGCGGCCGCATTACAGGACGGCTTCCACTGCGCTTTAACCCCGAGACCGACTACTTTACCGCCTGCGACGATGCTCTACAGCTTGCCGTATGCTGCGGGGAAAAAACAGTCTACTGGTACCAGGCTGATTTCACCAAGGAAGAGACCTCTAGCAAGAACCCAAAGCCCCAAGGGTGCCGTTTTTACAAGAACATTGGCTGTTATCCCCTTACCCAGACCGAAGGTATCGTAATCCGCTCTCAGATATTTTGGACTGCAGAGCCTTCCAAAAAGCCCGTACTCTGGCTTGACCTTATCGAATACGGAAGCTGCTCAAAAAAGAGCCTTGCCTATGTCCTCGGTTCAAAGCCCCTTCTTGCTGTTCAGACTTCATTCAATACGAGGCCGCGTCTTTCCCCCGACGGAAAGCATATTGCCTTTAGCTCTCAGGACACTCTTTTTGTCTACAGCACTGTCACCTGGAAACAGGAGGCTGCCTTGAGGGGTGAGCAGATTGTATCCTTTGCCTGGAGCGGCTCTTCTGCAATTTTTGCGGGTGGCGAGTCTACAGTCCGTCTTTGGGATATTGCCAACAACGAATATATCTTCCTCTTCCTCTCTTCCGTGGAAAGAGCAAATTGGGATGCAGGCCGCATTTATGCCTTTACAAAAAAGGATTCATCGGGAAAGGAGAATGTCTTTTCGTTCGATTCTGCAACAAAAAACTGGAACCATGTTAAGAGCGGTATCAAGTCAGAACTGCGTCCCAGCCTTACCAATGGTTACTACAGGGTCTATCTTGGAATGGGACGCAACGAATTTTACGGCAACGCAATCTTTGTCCGATCTCTTTCGCTTCCTGTAAAGACTTATCCTCTCTTTGCAGAGTCTCAGAAGACAGATGGCCAGAAAAAGCGCGTGGCTCTCATATTTGATGCCCAGGACAATGCAGAAGGCCTTGCTCAGGTTCTTTCAGTGCTGAAGGAATTCAACGTGAGCGCAACCTTCTTTGTCAACGGGGAATTTATAAGGCGCTATCCCCAGGAAACAAAGCAGATTGCCCTGAGCGGTTTTGAATGCGCATCTTCCTTTTACTGCAATGCCGACTTGCTCGATGATTCTTTTACTATAGACGCTGATTTTATAAAGCGTGGTCTTGGCCGTAACGAGGATGAATTCTATGCTGCTACAGGAAAGGAACTTTCTCCCCTCTGGCACGCACCATTCTATTCCGCCGATGAAAAAATGCGCAGGGCTGGAAATGCAGCAGGCTATATCTATGTGGATGCCTTCAGGGAACTTTCCGACAGGATAACAATAGAAGAATCCATGCTTACAGGAAAGCCTTATAAAAATGCCTCGCAGATAATAGATGAACTTTCACCCTTGCTAAGCGACGGTATGGTTATCCCGGTAAACATTGGAGCCCTTCCTTCTGGCAGCCGCGGCGACTACCTCTACCAAAAGCTTGGAATCCTTATCTCTGCAATACTGAACCGTGGCTATTCCATAGTAGACGCTGGCACCCTTGTCCTGTCGGAAACGGAAGAAGACTCCGGCATGTAGCAGGCAAAAGCGTCCCTCATGAACGCTGGACCGTCCCCTTGAACGCAGACCCGTCCCCCTGAACTGCTACGCCACATTCGCACGCACTTGCTACGAATGTGGATTCAGGGGCTGTCCCGCTAACAGGAGCCTCTTCCCAGCTACTCTACATCCTTTTAAGAATCTCTGCCACGACGGAATCAAATATACTTCCGCTTCCAATGCTTCTGTCTGCTACAAGAGGAACTGTAAACAAAATGCGGTCTCCGCTTGTATAGGCCAGAAGACCGTACTGCTTTCCACACTCAACTGAATCAAAAATATACTCTGGAACTTTCTTTGTTACGCTAAGCTTCGCTCCCTTTGGCGCGGTAAAATTAAGGGGGTAGGCTGGAATAAGGTTCACGCTCTTTTGGTTGCATCCTGCAAGAGGAACTGAAACCGTCTGGCTTACCTCGCTCCTAAAGTCTGCAAAAGTGTCAAATGCGTATTCGACAATTGCCGTGTTGTCGGCCACGCGCCACTTGTTCCCCTCTGCCGTACTGCTGCCCGGTCCTCCCATGGTAACAGAGAGAAATCTTGTTCCGCCGCGCTCAGCCGTAACCGCAATGTTGTAGCCGCTTTCGTTTATGAATCCTGTCTTTAGTCCGTCGCATCCTTCAAGCACGCCCAAAAGCTTGTTTGTGTTTTCCTGCTCAACAGAAAGCCTTTCTCCAGCCGCTGCCCTTTCCTTTTCCTCTGGACTGAAATTCCTTTCTGCTGGATAGACTATTTTTTTCTGCGAATGGAACTTGGCAAGTGCTTCGGGAAATGTGTTTATGTAGTGCCTTGCAAACCTTGCAAACTCACGGGCTGTCGTAATGTTTTCCTCACTGTAACCGGAGGATTCCACAAAATGGGTCTTTGTAAGCCCCGCTTCCTTTACGGCTTCATTCATCTTCTTTACAAATTCTTCCATAGAACCGCAAACAAATTTGGCAGTTGCAATTGAGGCATCGTTTCCGCTTGCAACCGCAATGCCAAGCAAAAGCTCTTCAAGGGTTACGTGTTCACCCCTGCCAAGACACATGCGGGATGCGTCAAGGGGAAGGTTCTGAGCAAGTGCCTCTTCTGGAATGGGAACCTCGCTCTGCAAAGATATGTTGTTCTTTTTACATTCGCTAAAGACAACGTACATCTCCACTATTTTTGTAAGCGATGCAGGGGGAATTTCCTCATCCGCATTTTTTTCGTAGAGTATGCTGCCTGTAAGTGTGTCCACAAGAATTGCGCTTTTTGCCTTTACGTCAAGAATAGGAGCCTGTGTCTGGTAGGGAAGTGCCTTTAGACAAAGCGAATCCCTTTCCTTCGTATATGTTGAATCAAGTACCGTCTGCAGAAAGCTTTTTTCCTGTGGCGTAAGGGGAGCTGGTGCTGGAGCATTCTTTACGTTTTTTGCGCTGACGTATGCTGTAGTAAGAAAGGCCAGTACAACTGCAAGTGCAAGGTCAAATATCAAAAATGAAATTTTAAGGAGCCTTATCGTTGATGCTTTTTTTTCTTTGTTCATTTTTATTTCCTAATTAAATCCTTGAGCCTAAGTTTCTAAGATACATGTCTGCCACCGTAAGTGCCGCCATGGCTTCTGCAACGGGGACAATGCGTGGGCAAAGGCAAACGTCGTGCCTTCCTTCAATAAGGATGGAAGTGTCGTTGAACTGAGTGTCCACTGTCTTCTGCTCAATAAAAATACTGGGTACGGGTTTTACTGCAATGCGGAAGATTATGTCGTCTCCCCGGCTCATTCCGCCAAGTATACCGCCTGCATTGTTTGTTAAAAACTGAATCTTTCCAAGAGATGCACTCATGTTGTCGTTGTCTTCTTTTCCCGTAGTGTCTGCCGCTTCAAAGCCAAGCCCAAATTCAATTCCTTTTACTGCTCCAATAGAAAGCATGGCCTTTGCAAGTTCTGCATCCAGTTTGTCAAAGACAGGCTCTCCAAGTCCAGCAGGAACGCCGCTTATAATGCATTCGATGATTCCGCCGCATGAATTACCTTCTTTTCGAAGTGCAGAAATTTTTTCTTCCATCATTGCGGCTGCCTCTGCGTCTGGTGCACGCAGGGAATTTCTTTCTATTTCATCCAGACTGAATTTTTTGCATTCAATTCCAGCCGCCTTTTTTGTGTAGGCCTTTATGCTGATTCCCTTTTGGCTAAGGAACATTTTTGCAACTGCACCAGCTGCAACCCTTGCCGCGGTTTCCCTGCCGCTTGAACGTCCGCCGCCCCTATAGTCACGGAAGCCGTATTTTGCAAAGTAGGTCCAGTCAGCGTGTCCCGGACGGAACTTGTCTTTTATCTTGCTGTAGTCTTTGGAAATTTGGCTTGTGTTTTGAATTACGATTGCAATCGGTGTTCCTTCTGTTTTACCTTCAAAGACACCGCTTAAAACTTCTGCCTTGTCGTCTTCGCTTCTTGCCGTAACAGATGAATTGAAAATTTCTTTTCCGCTCGAATCTTTTTGTCTTGCACCCGGCTTTCTTCTGTTCATTTCGCTCTGCAAAAAGTCAGCGTCAAATTCAATGCCAGCCGGACAGCCGTCTACAATGCATCCCAGCCCAACTCCATGGCTCTCTCCAAAAGTCGTTACCCTAAAAATTTCCCCAAATGTATTACCAGACATAATTTCTTCCTTAAATTCTTATCCTTATTTTAATGGAAATGCAGTTACTTTTCAATGCGTACTTGCAGCCACGGAAATCAATTTTCACGACATTTTTATGCAAAGCAACAGGAAGTCAGTTTTGGGCGCAACGGGAAGAAAAATATGGATGAAAATTCATTTGCGCGGAGCGACCGAAGGGAGCGAAAGTCCTATTACCGCGCACCATGAATTTTCAGCCAGATTTTTCTGGTAGTGGAGCCCAAAACTGACTTCCATGTTTGCAGTTGACACCTTATCTCTCAGTCGGTAAAATTGCAATATGACTGGAATCGTAGATTATAATGCCGGAAACATAAAAAGTGTTGAGCGGGCTCTTGCATATTTAAAGGCTCCGTATGTCCTTTCAAAAAATCCCAAGGATTTGGAAAATGTAGACAGAATTATTTTTCCCGGTGTAGGCGAAGCGGCTTATGCCATGCAGCAGCTAAAGGAAAGTGGATTTGACTCTTTCCTAAAAGACTGGGTAAAAAGCAAAAAGAAGCTTCTTGGAATTTGTCTTGGTGCCCAGATAATTTTTGATGAATCAGAAGAAAGCAACACAAAATGCCTGGGGCTTGTTCCCGGGGTAATCCGCCACTTTGAAACCCTTTGGAAGGAGCGCGGCCCAAATGAAGATGAATGCAGGGAATCTGCACTTTTGCACAATGCGTTAAAAGTTCCCCACATGGGTTGGAACGACGTAACCTTCTGCAACGGTGGCACGAAGCTCGTAGAAGGTGTTGCCGACAAGACAGATTTTTATTTTGTACATTCCTATGTAATTCAGCCTGACTCGCCCGAAGTTATAAAGGGATATGCTCACTACGGTACCATGGTTCCCGCAATTGTGGAACAGGACAATATTTCTGCCTGCCAGTTCCACCCGGAAAAATCAGGAAAACCGGGGCTTGCAATTTTGCGCAATTATGTTTTGCCCGACTTGACTGCAGATTCAAAGGGAGGTGCCCAATGCTAAAGAAAAGAATCATCATCTGCCTTGACGTAAAAGACGGCCGTACTACTAAAGGCGTAAAATTCCAGAACAACATAGACATAGGCGATCCTGTAGACATGGCCGCTGAATACTACAGCCAGGGTGTAGACGAACTTGTTTTCTACGACATAATGGCAAGCGCAAGGGGAAGGGGTCCAATCCTTGACCTTATTTCCCGCGTGGCATCAAAAATATTCATCCCCTTCTGCGTTGGCGGTGGCATTGGAACTTTGGACGATATCCGTTCAACAATCCTTGCCGGTGCCGAAAAAGTTTCGCTTAATTCCCAGGCCGTAAAGCATCCTGAACTTATAAGCGAGGGCGCAAGAATTTTTGGAAATCAGTGCATTGTGCTTGGCATGGACGTGCGGCGTGATCCTTCAAAGCCAAGCGGTTTTGGTACTACAATAAACGGTGGCCGCGTGGACACTGGTCTTGATGCACTTGAGTGGGCAAAGCGGGGCGTTGAACTTGGTGCCGGAGAAATCGTTTTGAATTCAATGGATGCGGACGGAACAAGAAACGGCTACGACATTGAGCTTACAAAACTGATTGCGGACAATGTTCCTGTTCCTGTAATTGCAAGCGGTGGCGGCGGAAAAGTTGAACACCTGGAAAAAGTCCTTACGCAAGGAAATGCCGATGCTGCCCTTATTGCAAGCATGGTTCATTCAGGTGAATACACCGTGGGAAGCATAAAAACTGAATTGGACAAGAGCGGAGTTCCGGTAAGGCTTTAGAAATCTTGTCAGGCATTAGGCTTTTACATAAAGCCTTTTGCCAAAAGCCATTCCTTTAGTTCCTCGTTCCAGCGGTATTTTTTTAGGAACTTGTTCTTTACCATTCCAAATCCGTGCCCGCCTTCGGGATATTGCTTAAAGACAAAGTCTGCACCGGCTTCTTCCAGAGCCTTGCTAAGCCTTATGCTGTTTTCAAAAAGAACAACAGGATCATCGCGGCAGGCAACAAGATATGTTGGCGGCATGTCCTTTGGAACCTGAAGCTCCAGAGAAAACAAATCTTTTTTTTGCTGGGAAGGATTTTTTCCAAGCAAGCTTTTTCTGCTCCACTTGTGGCCAATATCATCCTGCATGGAGACAACCGGGTATACAGGAATTACAAAGTCAGGCGTAAGGTTTGCACTTGTTTCTATTCCGATTTTTTTTAGCTCGTTAGTCCTTCCTCCAAACATTCCGCTCCATGCCGCAAGGTGTCCACCGGCAGAAAATCCTATTACGCCAACCTTATTTGCCTTGTAAAAATACGGGTTTCCCCTAACAAGCTGAATTGCCCTTTGTATGTCCTGCATTTGTGCGGGGTAGTGGTAGTTGTTTTTTGCCACGCGGTACCATAAAAGGCATGTGGTAACCCCATTTGAATTGAACCACTTTGCGCTTGTCCTTCCCTCGTTAAAAATGCCAAGGTGATGGTAGCTGCCACCGGGGCAGATTATTACGGCTGTTCCCTTTGGGTTTTCTGGAACGTTCACTTCCATAAGAACCCTTTCCCCCCGCATGGATTTTATTCCGCTCCAAATATAAACTGTGTGTTTTTTTACACCATGATTTTTTGCTTGGCCTTTTGCAAAAGAAAAAAATGTTAATCCCAAAAGAATAAAGACGAATACAAATTTTTTCATTCCTAAACAATCCTTCCGTCAACGGCCATGGCAGTGTCTGCAATTTCCTTGTGAATCCTTTCCGTAATTCTTCGGGCTGCAATCTGTGCTTCCATGTCTTTGTATTCTTCTATTTTTATTTCATCCAGAACGTGTATGTCAAAAACGTAGTGGCCTTCGTGCAGGTAGGAAAATGCAGGGTCGTGTTTTCCAAGCCCGTACTTGTCGCTTCCGCCTATGTAAACAGGAATGATTGAACAGTTTGCGTTTAATGCTATGCGGGCGGCACCCCTCTTGAACTGGTTTGTTCCGTGCCTTGGCGTGCGGGTTCCTTCCGGAAAGATGATTATGTTTGCACCTTCTTCCAAAGATTTTTTTGAAAGGTCAAGCATTTCCTGATTGCCAACAGTGTTCATTATGTAAAGCGGTCTTGCCACCCCGGCAAAAACAGACTTTGCCAAGGTTCCGCGGATTATGCAGTCTGCATTTTTTATGCAAGCTATAAGATAGACAACGTCAATGTAGGAAGGATGGTTTGCTACAATAATTTTTCCCTTTGCGTCAAGCAGCTTTTTCTTTCCGTGGAATTTGTATTTGCTTCCTCCCAATATGCTTACAAGGTTTATAAAAAAATTGAATGTGGCAGAGATTACTTTTCTAGACCTTGTTTTGAATTTTTTCTTTCCGCCAAGAATTAGTATTGGCTCAACAAGCAGGGCTATAAGGATTGCTCCTGTTCCTACAAGCACGAAGCTAAAAATCCTAAGCAGGTTGTAATAGATGTAAAGCGGCCAGTTTTTTACAGGCGGCAAATCGTCGTGTGAGTAGCGCTTTTTGATTTCATCTATTTCTTCCTGACTCATTTTTTTCTTGCTTTTCATAGAAGAAATCACCTGTTTGCGTTAAGAAGCATTTTTAAAAAATCAAGCGGGGTCTTTTTGGAAGTAAAATCTTTTGAATTGAATTTTGCTCCTGAACAATTCTCCAGAGGAGTCTTCCCTATAACAAGGGCAAAGGCAAGTGGAATGTTTGGAATTGGAATATTTCCTTCCTTTACGCTTTTAATTGAATCGTACTCTTGTGGAAAAAGCTCGTCGCCGTATACAAAAAGAATCTTGTCCTGCTTTCCGCCAAAGACAGATGCTTCTGCTGCCTGCAATGCGTAAGAAAAGTTTCCTTTGGAAGGAAAGACAACTTCGTATCCTGATTTTATTCCGCATTGGAGAGTTGCCATGGCAATCGTTGCTAAGGCAACTGGGGCGTTGAATGTTGAAAGTGAAAATGCTGCCGGCATAACACTTCCTTCTGTAATAACGGAACGGTCAATCGTAAATTCGCGGTTTATTTCTCCGTATACCGAGGTAAAAAGAATGGGAAGGTCTTTTATGCCAAACCTTTCTGTTGAATCGTGCACAACCTGCACCGTCATCCTGCAAAGCTGCCCAAGCCTTCTCCTAAAAAGTGGAGTGGTAAATTCCAGCTTGGGGGCTTCTGCTGTGCGCTCAATTTCTTTTTTGCCTTGCGCAAAATCTTTCCAGTCTTGCTCCGTCTGCATTCCGGGTGCCCAGCATACAGGACAGGATGCGTAGATTGTCCTTTCCATCATGCCTTCCTAAATTCAAGGAGGGTGTAGCTGTTTGCCCCAAGTTCATCGTATTCATTGGAAAGCTTTAGACCGCCTGCTTCTATTGCGTCTATCAGCTCTTTTGAGCGGTACATCTTGCTGTTTCCGTTTGCCATGCAGGTAAAGTAGAGAGACGTTGCCTGTAGGCTGTATGCGTTGCCCGCAAACTTCTGCTTGTCCCACAAGGGTTCAAGAACATAAGTTTTTGTGGAGTCAGATGATGCCTCGCAAATCTTTTTGGAAATCTTTGTAATCTGGTGCAGGGAGAAGCAGTCAAGGAACTGGCTCATCCAAAAGGCATCAGGATTTTTTGGAAGAGTTGTTTCTTCCCTAAGAACGTTGCCTGAATAAGTTCCAATTCTGGATGCAAAGCCCTGTTCAGCTGCATTCTTTTCTGCTACCGCCGTTTGTCCTGGCAAGTCTACGATTGTAACTTTTACATCCGGGTCGTGCTTGCAGCAGAGGATTGCCCACTTTGCAGTGTTGCCGCCAATGTCCACCAAGGTCTGGGGCTTGTTCTTAAAAACAATGGAAAGTGCCTGGGGAAATGCTATGTCTGAATAGAAGTGGTCAAAAGTGAACCAGCTCTTTTTTTCTTTTTGAGGAAGTGAAGAAAGTGCTTCGTAGATTGTTGTCCACTGGCTGCCAAAAACTTTTAGGCCTTCAGGCTTTGAGTTACGGATTGATTCTGTCATGCTGAATGCACCCTGGTAGCAAATGTCTGCGGTAAAATAAAAATTTGCCCGTGTGCATTCATCTTCCAAAAGCATCCAGCCTATTTTTCCCAAGGTGAATTTTTCTTTTTGAACGGAAGAGTCTTTTGATAATTTTATTACGTTCATGCCAAGCGCCATTTCGCAAAGCACGTTTATGCCGTAAAGGCTTACGCCGGATTTTTCTGCAAGTTCATCAGGAGAAATTCCTTGGTCACCGGCATCTTCTATTAACTGCATTAGTCCTAAATCAAGCATGGATTTTATTGCCTGGAATGAAAGCGGTGCGAATGCAATTTTTTGCGCTTCAAACTTTGCGTCTACAGCGCGTATGTTGTCGGTTTTGTAGCTGTTTTCTGTAAGGTAAGCCGGATCGCCGTCGGCCTTGCTATTTTTGTATCCCATGTAGAACAATTTAGCACGTAGACGGCTTATGGTCAATTGGCATAAAACATGTATGCAAAAGGCAAGTTGAAATCTTAATAAAAAGTAGTAAAAGAAAATATTAACACGAAAGCACTTCCATTCCCGGCAGTAAACGCATCAAAAAAGCCGAGCGCGGAAACAAGGTATCTGACTCGCTTCGCGGCTTGAAGCTACGCTGCTGGGTTCGCTCCGCGCAAATGCTTTTTTGCTGCGTTTTCCGCCTCCATTCCAGTGCTTTCTAACATATTTTTTGCAGCATGTTTATCATCTCGATGGCGCCAAGAGCACAGTCGTAGCCCTTGTTGCCGGCCTTGGTTCCAGCCCTTTCTACTGCCTGTTCAATTGTGTCGCAGGTAAGAACTCCGAACATTACAGGAATGCCAGCCTGCAAGCTAACCTGGGCAATGCCCTTTGAAACTTCCGCGCATACATAATCATAGTGGCTTGTTGAACCGCGGATTACGGCACCCACACAGATTATTGCGTCATACTTTTTGCTTTCCGCAAGCTTCTTTGCAGCCAGTGGAATTTCAAATGCTCCTGGAACCCAGCAAAGAGTAATGTTTTCTTCTGCAAGGTCGTGGCGTACAAGAGCGTCATGTGCTCCACCAACAAGCTTTGTAGTGATGAATTCATTAAAGCGGGATGCAACTATAGCCACGCTGATTTTTTTGCCGCCTTCATTGGCAACTATTTTTCCTTCAATAATATTCATAATTCCTCCTGAATACTTTCTTTGTAAATTGCTTAGATATTGTTGAGCAGATGCCCCATTCTCTTCATTTTTGTTTCCAGATAGAATGAGTCAAATTTCTGTGCCTGAATCTGAAGCGGAATCCTTTCTGTAATTTCAAGGCCGCAGTTTTTTTCGCCAAGGCCGTAAATCTTTTTTGGATTGTTGGTCATAAGCTTTATCTTGCTTACGCCAAGGTCCCTTAGAATCTGAATGCCAACGTTGTAGTCACGTGCATCTTCCGGAAGACCAAGAGCAAGGTTTGCGTCCACGGTGTCCATGCCTTTGTCCTGAAGGGCATAGGCCTTTATCTTGTTAAGAATGCCAATGCCGCGTCCCTCTTGGGTAAGGTAAACAAGGACGCCCCTTCCTTCTTCCGATATCTTTTTTAGCGCAAGGTCAAGCTGCTGCCCACAGTCGCATTTTAAAGAGCCAAAGGTGTCGCCTGTAAGGCATTCGCTGTGAACCCTGCAAAGAACTGGATCGCCGTCTGCTATGTCTCCCATTACAAGTGCCTCGTGGTGCTCGCCAGTTACAAGGTCCTTGAATCCGTAGAGCTCGAACATTCCGTACTTTGTTGGAAGGTTTGACTTTGCAACCATTTCGATTATTTTTTCATGGGATTTTCTGTATGCGATAAGCTGCTTTATGCTTACAATTGTCATTCCCCATTTTTTTGCAAGTTCGCAAAGTTCCGGGAGCCTTGCCATACTTCCGTCTTGGCTCATTATTTCGCAGCAGAGGCCTGCTTCCGGTAAGCCTGCAAGACGGCAAAGGTCAACAGTTGCTTCTGTGTGTCCAGCCCTTTCAAGAACGCCGTGTTCCTTTGCAATAAGGGGAAACATGTGCCCCGGTCTTCTAAAGTCGGAAGGTAGGGTGTCATCTTTTGTTACCGCCATTGCTGTTGCAGACCTGTCGAATGCGGAGATGCCTGTTGAATTTGAAACGTGGTCTACGGATATTGTAAAGGCTGTGCAGTGGTTGTCCGTATTGTTTGCAGTCATTGGGTCAAAGTTTAATTTTTGTGCGACCTTTTTGCTTACCGGCATGCAGATTAAACCGCAGGCATTTTTTGCAATAAAGTTTACAGTCTGGGGACTTGCGAATTTGCAGGATACGATTATGTCCCCTTCGTTCTCGCGGTCTTCGTCGTCTGTTACGATTATCATTTTTCCGGCTGCAAGATCTTCCAGTGCCTGTTCAATACTTCCAAAGGGATTGCATTCCATATTCTTCTCCATTTTTTTTATCTACAAAATGAGCTATGTATTTTCCGACTAAATCGCATTCTATGTTCAAAAGGTTTCCCGGACGCTTATGTTTTAGGTTTGTGTTTTCCCATGTGTGGGGAATTACAGCCACAGTAAAAATGCATCCGTTTGCGCTGTGTCCAACGCTTGCAACCGTAAGGCTTATTCCGTCTATTGAAACAGAGCCTTTTTCTATGATGAACTTGGCAATGTTTTTTTGAGCCTGTATTTTTATTATGAATGAATTGGCATCTTTTCTTGAACCAAGGAATTTTGCAGTGCCGTCTATGTGACCGCTTACGATGTGCCCCCCGAAGCGTCCGTCTGCCTTCATTGCGCGCTCAAGGTTTACCGGGCAAGACGTGGCTTGTGCAAGAGATGTTCTGCTTTGGGTTTCCGGGCTTATGTCTGCAAAAAATGAACTTGTGTCTTTTTGGCTAACCGTAAGGCATATTCCGTTTACCGCAACGCTTTCTCCAAGGGTCAATTCTTCTGCAAAGGGACATTCAATTCTTATTCTGTAGGAAGAGGAATTTTTTTCTGTGCTTGTGATTTTACCCTGCGCTTCTACCAGTCCTGTGAACATTAAAGTTCTCCTGATGAAGCCTGTGTCTTTGCTGCCAACACCTTGTATTCAAGCAATAGGTCGTCTTCAAAAAATGTGACAGACGGGCGTGAAAGTTTTACAGTGTCGCCAATGTCTTTTGCCCCAAGGCCAGATACCGGTGTGTACCTGCTTTGCCCGAAAATTTTGGGGCAAAGGTAGCATTGAATTTTCTGCGCGCATGGAGGAAACAGAAAGTTTGCGGTTAGGGTTCCTCCGCTTTCTACAAGTATGCTGTCTATGCCTTTTTGTCCCAGTATGACCATGAGTTCTTCCAGGTTTATGCGGCCGTGTTCGTTTTGGCTTGTCTGTATGATTTGAATGCCTTTGTCCAAGAGTATGGCTTTCTTTTTTTCTTCTTCTGCATTCAGTTCTTTTACGCAGCAAAGGATGACAGGTATTTCTTTTGCACTTGTAACAAGCTCTGCATCAAGGGGAATCCTTAGGTGGGAGTCTGCAACAATCCTTAGCGGCTGGAAGTGTTTTTTGCCGTCGTTAATGCGGACAGTTAGCTTTGGGTTGTCGGCCAGTACGGTGTTTACGCCTACCATTACGGCCATTACGTTTGCCCTTGTCCTGTGAACGTTTTCCCTTGATTTTTGTGAGCTTATCCATTCTTGCTTTCCTGAATCAAGGGCAGTCTTTCCGTCTGCGGTGCAGGCATATTTTAAAATGACGTAGGGCTTTTTTGTCTGTAAATAATAGAAGAAAATTTCATTGAGGGCGTCGCATTTGTCTTTTAGGACGTTTTCGCGGACTTGAATGCCGGCTTTTTTTAGCTCTTCAATTCCTTTTCCGTTTACAAGTGGATTTGGATCTTTGCTTCCTGTTACAACACGGCTTATTCCGCTTTGAATTATGGCCTGGGTGCAGGGCGGCTGTTTTCCTGTGTGGCAGCAGGGTTCAAGCGTTACGTAGATGGTTGCGCCTGTTACGTCTGCATTTGCTTCTGCCGCATTTTTTAAGGCATCGCGTTCTGCGTGAAGGTCACCGTATTTGCGGTGGTAGCCTTTTGCAAGAATCTTGCCCTCTTTTACGATGACGGCTCCAACAAGAGGATTGGGATGGGCAAAGCCTTCTCCCTTTTGAGCTTCTTTAATGGCCATGTCCATGAAGTATTCGTCACATTCATCTTGGCAGGATGCGTGGCAATCTTCAAAATGGTTTGATATAAAATTATTTTCCATTCAGAATAGTTTTATATAAAATTAGTGGGTTTGTCAAGGGAGAGTCAGGAAAACAGTTTTGGGCTCCACTACCAGAAAAATCTGTCTGAAAATTCATGGTGCGCGGTAATAGGACTTTCGCTCACTTCGTTCGCTCCGCGCAAATGAATTTTCAGCCATATTTTTCTTCCCGTTGCGCCCAAAACTGTTTTCCTGCCCTCCAAACCACCTTCGACGGTACGCACTTGCTACCGTCTCATCCCTGGGCACGGCTTAGGCATGTTGCGATACGTTGAGCAACATGGCCCCTAAGAACCCCAATTCTCAACAAATGTTTTTTTTTAGGGGTGTTCCCTTCGACAGGCTCAGGGAACGGAGTTTTGTTTTTTGTAAATGTTGAAAGATAAGTGCTTTTGCGGTAGAATGGCGGGCATGGATGAAATTGTTATTTATACTGATGGCGGCTGCCATGGGAATCCTGGGCCTGGGGGCTGGGGTTGTGTTGTAATAGATGGAGAGAATGTTAGGAAGCTTAGCGGTGGTGAGAAGCAGACTACCAACAACCGCATGGAGCTTAGTGCGGCTATAGAAGCTTTGCAGGCTGTTGCGCTTGAAGGGCGGAAAATTGTTGTGTATTCCGACAGCCAGTATGTAAAGAACGGAATTACTTCCTGGATTAAAAACTGGAAGAAGAACGGCTGGAGGACTGCGGCAAAGAAGCCTGTGCTGAATAAGGATCTTTGGGTTCAGTTGGATACGCTTTACAATTCCCTTGATGTTGAATGGAAGTGGGTAAAGGGGCACGCCGGTGTTGAATACAATGAAGTGTGTGACCAGCTTTGCCAGATGGAGATTGCCAAATTTGAATGACTGTTAACGATGAATGCAAATTAAGCCTAGCCCCGATTGGAAGGGCGGCGTAGCCGTTGCCGTCAGGCAATGGAGGCGAAAGCCGGAACCCTGGAAAGCGGGATAAAATGCCCTCCGTGGCATTTTATCCCGTCAGTTTTCTTCGAAAACTGACCAGTTCCGTTTGCTAAGATACAACGCGCCCTCCTTGGCGCTATTGTTCTAGGATAGGGTAAAATGCTGCGGAGGTCTGGCCGGACACGGAGTGCCGGACACAGTTGAAAATGGCCTGCGCTCCAGAAATAGAAAAAAATTATTCTTCCGATTTAATCGTGAAAATTTTTATTCCTTCGTTTTTGAATTTTTCTTTTACGGTTGCAATTACTTGCCGGACTTTTTTGATTTCTGAATCCTGCACATAGCTTACGAGGACAAAATTTGTTTCTGGCCATGTGGGGTTTCCGAGCTTGTAGTCGCTGCCGCCGCGTCCGTATGCAAGGGGAATGATTGTGTACAAAATGCTTGGCACGTTAACTTCCAGTGCGTCCGTTATGTCTTCCTGTACGGATTTGTTTGAAATAATTTCCACTCGGTACATTAAAATTCTCCGTCGTAATTTATTTTGATTGTGCTGTCTGCCGGCTTTTTTTCTTTCATGATGAGCGAATACAAAACCGGGATAAAGAAGAGCGTGATGAAGGTTGAAGATGTAAGGCCTCCAACGACAGCGACACCGATTGGCTGAACCATGCCGGCGCTTCCGCTTGTTGCAAAGCACATTGGAATCATGCCGAGAATTGTTGTGAGCGTTGTCATAAGAACCGGACGAAGGCGGCTTGTTCCCGCTTTGTAACAAGCTTCTTTTATTTTCATTCCGCGGTTCATGAGAAGGTTGGTGTAGTCAACAAGAATGATTCCGTTGTTTACTACGATGCCTACCAGCATGATAAGGCCGATTGCACTCATCATGGAAATTGCCTGGCCTGTGATTTTGTAGATTATGATAACGCCAATTGCAAGGAAGGGAATTGTGAACATGTTGATTAGCGGTGCCTTGAAGCTTTCGTATGTTGCGGCCATTACTCCGAATACCAAGAGCATTGCCATGAGGATTATGTACTTGTAGACGTTCACCTGTTCCTGGGTGTCTTTCCATGAACCTTCGTAGCTTAGGTTTACGTTTTCCGGGATGATGAAAGAATTTGCGATTGCTTCTTTTATCTGGTCTTCCACTACGTTTGCATTTTTTTCCGTAAGGATGTCTGCTGTTACGTGGACGATTCTTGTGCGGTTTTCGTGGGCAATTGTTACAGGCCCGAATCCCTTGTCTACGCTTGCAAAGTTTGCAACGCTTACCATGCCCTTTGAGCCCTGCACGTAAATCTGCTCAAGGTCTATTACCTTTTGCCTGTCTTCCGGCCGGAGCATTACGTATACGCTGTATTCGTCTCCGTCTTTGCGGAAGGTTGTTGCGTTTACACCTTCTATGGAATAATTTATTTCGTTTGCAACGGTGCGTACATCCACGCCAAAGTTGTAGGCCCTCTGGCGGTCGATAGATATTTCTACTTGGGGCAAACCTTCCGTTGTGTCTATTGTTGGCTCGCCAATGTCTGCAATTTCTTCCATTACTGCGGACACTTTGTTTGCCACTGCGAGTGCATCGTCAAGGCTTGCGCTGCGGAGAACTATGTCCAGGTCTGCACCGGTCATCTGTCTTCTGAAGCCCCTGCCGAAGCTAAAGGTTACGTCTGCAAAGTCTGCGAAGTGTGCCCTTAGCTTTTTTTGTATTGTTTCGTCGTTGTCGTCGCCGGCTTTTTGTTCCTTGCTTGGCGGAAGGGAGATTTGTATGGAGCCTGAATATGAAGAGCCGTTTCTTCCTCCAGAGCCTATGCTTGTGATGAGGGTCTTGTAGCCCTTTATTTCTTTTTCTATGATTTCCTGGAACTGGCTTACGACTGCTTCCGTTTCCGAAAGGGTTGTTCCTATTGGAAGGCTCATTTGTACCGTTACGCTGTCGTCGTGGCCGCCTGTCATCATGCTGATTCTCATTGTTGGGATAAGGATGAGCGATGCGGCCAGTGCTGTTGTACAGACTGCGATTGCAAGGAACCTGTGGTTAAGGGCTGCCATTAAAGCCTTTCCGTATACGTTCTGAATTTTATCTTGGCAGTGTCCAAAGAAGGCGTAGAGGTTCTTAAAGAATTCGCTTTTGATGGGCTTTTCGTTTCTGTTGGTAAGAGGCAAAAAGTGTCCCGCAAGGACTGGAACTAGGAATACCGCTACAAAGAGAGAGCTTACGAGGGCAATTACAACCGTAAAAATAATTCCCTTGAACATTTGTCCCATCCAGCCCAAATCCTTTAGATAGAAGAGGAAGGGAATGAAGACGCAGATAGTCGTAAGGTTTCCGCTTGTTACGGACATAATCATTTCTGAACTTCCAAGGACGGCTGCAACCTTTGCCTTTGTTCCCCTGGAGCGGTAGGAATAGATGTTGTCTATCATAACGACGGACGCGTCTACTATCATGCCAACGCCAAGGATAAGCCCTGTGAGGGTCATCATGTTGAGGGTGATTCCCGCAAAGTTCATGGACAAAAGGGTAATCATTATGGAAAGCGGAATTGATATTGCGATTATGATTGTTGTCTTGAATGAACAAAGGAAGATGTAAAGGATTATGACTGCAAGAAGAAGTCCCTGCCACGCTGAATCCAAGAGGGTGTTTATTGTGTCGCGGATTGAAACCGTGTCGTCGCGGATAATTTCAAGGCTTACGTCTCCGGGGAGGATGGTCTTTAGCTGCTCCATTTTTTGGTAGACGTTGTTTGCAACAGTTACGCTGTTTTCGCCGGACTGCTTGGTTATGGAAATGTATACGCCTTCCTGTCCGTTTATGTAGACTATGCTCTTTTGGTCATCGTAGCCCATGTAGGCTTTTCCAATGTCGCTAAGCTTTACGTCGTAGCCTGTAAGGTGCTTGATTACAGTGTCGTTTATTTCTTCTATGCTTGAATATTCCCCTGTGGTGCGGATTGAATAGTCGGTTTTTCCTTCCGTTATTGTGCCGCCTCCAAGCTCCAGGTTTTCTTTGGAAAGGGCGGATGACACTTGGCTTAGGGTAAGGTCGTAGGCCTTTAGCCTGTTCTGCTCAAGTTCCACGCGGACAATTTTTGAGCGGCCACCCATGACGGATGCTTCTCCAACGCCGTCTGCCTGTTCAAGTACGTCCACAACGTCGTCTTCTGCAATCTGCTTTAGGTCGTCTGCGGAACGGTTGCCCCTGATTGCAATTCGCATGATAGGCATACTGTTGCTGTCCATCTTAAAAATGGTTGGCGTTACGTTGTCTGGAAGTGCCCTTCTTACGCGGTCAAGCTTGTCGCGCACGTCATTGGTTGCAATGTCAAGGTCTGTTCCGTAGTTGAATTCCAGCGATACGGTGCAGCGTTCTTCCCTTGAAGTTGAAGTTATGTTCTTAAGGCCGCTAAGACTTGAAAGGGAATTTTCTATTAAAGTTGTTACCGCTTTTTCTACAGTTTCCGGGCCTGCATTAGTGTAGCTTGCGCTTACCATAAGGTAGGGCATGTCTACGTCCGGCATAAGGCTTATGGCTGTCTTTCTTATTGTAAAGATTCCCACCACGCCAAGAAGAATGAATGTTATGAGCACAAGGACGGGGTGCTGTAAGGTTTTTTCGCTTATCACTTTTTACCGTCCTTTTCTTCCTGCTTAGCCTGCTCAGCTGCTTGGGGCTTTTTTATTCCATCAGTAATATCATTTATCTTGGAACCGTCACTTAGTACGCGCTGGCCTTCTATGACGATTTTTTCTCCTGCGCTGATTCCGCTTTTTACCTGGGTCATGTTGTCTACAGTTTCGCCAGTCTGGATTTCCTTTCTGGAAACAGTTTCTCCGTCTGCATTTACGCTGTAGACAAATTCTTTGCCGCCCTTTGTTACGATGCAGTTTGAAGGGATTACAGGGAAGCCTTCGTAGTCCAGTGTGTAGAGCGTTACCTTTGCAAACATGCCTGCGTTGATTCTTGGATCGTTTTGGTCAAAGGTAAGGATGATTTCTTTTGTGCGGCTTGTGCTGTCCACAACAGGCGAAATGCGTGAAACCGTTGCGGTAAAGATTTCGTTGGGGTAGGCTTCGAGTATTATGTTTGCCTTTAGCCCAATCTTTAGGGCTGCAACAAAGCGTTCCGGGATGTTTGCGTTTACCTGGAGGTTTGCAACGTCACCAATTACGGTGATTGCTGTTGAAGTTGTTACCTTTGTGCCGGGCTTTAGCGGGGCTGCCGTTACCGTTCCGCTTATTGGGGAATAGACCCTGCTGTGGGCAAATTGCATTCCCGGTTCTGAAGGGTCTATCTCTGCAATGACGCTTCCTCTTTTTACCGCAGTTCCAAGCGAAACGTATGTTTCTACGATTTTTCCCTTGTTGTCCGGGAATACTTCTATTGAACTCTGGGTTTTTATTTCGCCGTTTGTGTTAACGTAGTCGTGCAGGGTTTGAACTTCTGCCGTCATGCTTCTTACCGTTACCGCACCCTGCTGGCCACCGGGAGCCTTTTTTCCGTCCGAAGTTTTTTTGTAATAAACAAGGTATGCTGCGGCAAGTGCAAGGACTGTCGCGCAAGAAATTATTATGATGGTTGCTGCGCCTGAGCGATTGTTGTTTTCCACTTTTTGCTCCTTATTTTATGAGCGTACCAAAGGGTACTCCCAGTGTGTTTTCCAAATCAAGAATGTTGCAGATTAAGTTGTATGCCTCTGCCTGAAGGTTCACCTTTGCCTGGGTAAGATTGTCCAGTGCCGTCTGAAGTGAAAGCAAATCCTTTGAACCGCGGTTGTATGCGTCAAGGCTCATGCTGTAGGTTTGCGCGGCAAGGTTTACGCTGCTTTGCCTAAGCTTTATTACCGACTGCGAATATTTTATTTTTCTTAGTGCGCTGTCCACATTGGTGTTGAATGTTGACTTTGCATTTTCTAGCGCAAGTTCCAGAGACTCAAGTGAATCCTTTTGCGCGGATATTGCGACTGCCCTCTGTGAAAAGGGTATGAAGCCGTCCAGAGGAATTGTAACGCCAAGAGTCCACCTCTTTGTCCCGGAGTCAGTGTCTATGCCGGTGTCCAAGGTTCCGTTCATCGTGTAGGAATAGCTTCCTGTTACAGTTGGCCCCCATGCGTTAAAGCGGGATGCAAGCAGGTTGTTGCGGGCAATTTCCACCTGTTTTTCCAGGGATGCAATTTCCGGCGGGGTAACCTTTGACTTTTGCGTGTCCTCTTTTTTTATTTCCCCCATGGAAATGAATTTGTCCAGGCTGCCGGTAAGTTCAATCTGGGTTTCCTGGGCTATGCCAAGAATCTGCTTGAATGAATCCATGTCTGTTTCCAGGGTTATCTGTGCCTTTTCGTAAGCAACCTGAGCGTTTTGCCAAGATACCTGTGCGGAAAGAACGTCCAGCCTTGCCAGTGCACCTCGGTTGTAGCGGGCTGCGTTTGAGTTGTACTGCCTTTGCGCTGTGGAAAGGTTTGCCTGCATAAGGTTCAGGTTTTCCTTTTCGTAGAGAAGGTTGTAGTAGGCCTTCCGCACATTTAGCTCTATTGTCCTTACCGCCGTGTCGTAGTCTATCTGCTGCTTCTGGTAGGAAAGAGATGCCGAGCGGATTGCTGTGTATACAGAAGGTGTAAGTCCTAGCGAAAGGGAGGCTCCGGCTGAAAGGGTAGGGTCGTCAATGTTGTCGCCGCCTGTCATTGTTCCGCTTGCATTTATACTTGGGATGAATTTGTTCCACGATGTGCCAGATGTTCTTTTTGCGCTTCCCAAGGAAATCTTTTCCCGCTTTATGTTTATGTTTCCGTCCAGTGCGTATTTTACGGCTTCCTCTGGAGACAGGGAAAGAGCCGCTGCTTCTTTTGCAAAAATAGAATGGGGGGCCGCCGTGGTCAGTGCAATAAAAGCAAGGGCCATGCAGCGCCTGATTCTAAAAGCTACATTGTACGCCGCCATTTGTCCTCCATTGTGCATGAACTTTTCATGCTTGGTTTATATTATAGCAAAATGGAGACAAAAAAAATACCCCTGAATTTATTAACCTAAGGGGGGGAGGTCTCCCCCTCGGCTTCAATTCGCTTCGCTCATTTTCGCCTACCCCCTCGCCTAAGGGGGCAAGCCCCCTTAAAATCCCCCAATCTGTACAGACCCTGAGTTCTCATTCGTAGCAAGTGCGTGCGAATGTGGCGTAGCAGCGCAGGGTGACGGTCTGCATACTTGAAAACAGTTAGAAAGCCCATGGATGGGTTTTGACGATGAGCCTACGCCGCCATGGAGGGGCGCGTAGCGTTGCCGCAGGCAATGGAGGGGGTGGGGGCCCCCGGAACCCCGGAACGGCGGTGACGCAAAGGCCTGGACTGTCGGATTAGCCAAAAAGCAAAATGGTAGAGCAAAGTAGGCTACCGTCCAGAAATTCTGTCTTGAAAATAAGGCTACGTTTTGATATAAATTTAAGAATGGCACGCACTTATGACGATTCAAGGTTTATAGATGCTTTTGAACACGAATACACCTGGCTGAATGGATTCCGCCGCAACGCAAGAAGGTTTTCGCAGAGGACTGCCCTTATAGACCCGGAGCAGAACCTTACTTGGACTTACGGAGAGCTTGAGGCAGAATCAAACCGCTTTGCAAATGCCCTTTTAGACTTTGGACTAGGTAAAGATGACCTTGTAATGGCTGCCCTTAGAAATTCCCCTGCCTTTGTTTTGTCATACCTTGCACCCAGAAAGATTGGCTGCATTCTTCTTGCCGCAAACTTTAACCTTGCCGCGGGGGAGATGGCCCTTGTAATAGACCTGAACAGGCCCAAGGCCATAATATATTCTGCGAATGTTTGCCAGGTAATTTTGGACGCGCTTGGACTGTGCAAGCATAAGCCAAAGCTTTTTATTCTGGCAGATAATATAGAAGGAATTGCTCTTCCAAAGGGGCATGTGGGCTACGAGGATTTTGTAAGGGGTAAGCCTTCTTCTGAGCCAAAGGTAACTTTCCGCCCGCATATTTACGATGAGGTTTTGCGCCTTTGCACCAGCGGAACTACCGCAATGCCAAAATTTGTTCCCCTGAATGACATAAACGAGGTTCTTTCTGCCCATGACGTTATAATGCAGTACCCCATGTCTTTTAGCGACGTTACCCTTAACATGACTCCCTGGTTCCACAGGGGCGGCTGCCACAGCGGTGGCCTTTGCCCTTCCTTGTATTGCGGGGCGGCCCTTGTTGTTATGCGAAGGTTCCAGCCGGCCAATGTTCTTGACTGGGTGGAAAAATACGGCATTACTTTTTTGATGGGTGCTCCTGCCAACCTGGAGATGCTTTGCCGTGTTCAGGAAAGAAACCCAAGAAACCTTTCTTTGCTAAAGGGAATCATTGCAATGGGGGCTCCTCTTTCCAAGACGGGATGCAGGCGCTTTATGGATGTGCTTACCAAAAACATCTTTAACGGCTACGGCACAACCGAGACCTTCTGGAATTCATTTCTTAGGCCATGCGATTTGCCCCAAGCAGCAGGTTCTGCCGGTGGAAGCTGCATAGACGATGAAGTGAGGGTTGTAAAGATTTATGACGGCCACAAGGCAGAACCAGACGATACGGTTTTGCATGACAATTCATCTGAAGGCGAGATAATTATTTTTTGCCCGGAAAAAACAACCTATTCGTATTACAATAACCCTGAGATGGAAAGGGAAAAATTCTACAAGGGCTGGATGTATACAGGAGACGTTGGCACTTGGGACGAAAACTTCCATGTTAGAGTAAAGGGACGCAAGGACAACATGATTATTGTTTCCGGCGAGAACATCTATCCTTCCCAGATAGAGGAAGCCATTATGCAGAACCCCAAGGTAAAGGATTGCGCAGTTACTGCCGTTTCTGACAGGCTTAGGGGACAGGCTGTTTGTGCTTACGTTGTGCCAAAAGACCCCTCTCTTTCTACGGATGAACTTGGGCTTTTTTGCTTGAAAAGTCCAATGCTTTCTAAATACAAAAGGCCGCGTTACTTTGCGATTGTTGATTCCCTTCCCTATACTGCAACAGGGAAGAAGATTCACCACGCTCTTATGGAACGCGCTGAAAGTGATTTAAAATTAGGAATATTAAGGAAATGAATTCTTATCGGGAGGATTTTATGAATTCAAAAATGAATTTTCCAAGTGGCAGCAAGCTCTTTTGCCTTGCCTTTGCCGTGATTTTTTCTCTTGCGCTTTTGGGCTGCTCGGGAAAGGGGAAGGGTGCATCTGGAAAGAGGTACACCTACCATGCCTACAGCAGCGTTCCCCAGACATGGAACCCCACAGACTATACCCTTGGCGACGAGGCTACGATAATTTCTCTTACGAATTCTTCGCTCTACGATTTTGTGATGAACGAAGCCCAGAATGGTTACGATATTGTTCCAGAGATGGCGGAATCTTCCCCTGTGGACGTAACTGCTGAATATGCAGGCAAGGAGCCTTATGGAGTTCCGTCCGATGCGACTTCCGGCTGGGCTTGGAAGATTTCCCTTATAAAAAATGCCAAGTGGGACAATGGAAGTCCCATTGACGCTGGAACTTACGAATACACCTTAAAGCAGTTCCTTAATCCCGAAATGAAAAACTACAGGGCAAATTCTTTTTACCAGGACGGGCTTCCCCTTGCCAACGCAAAGGCCTATTACGACGGCACTGTTTCTTGGGAAAATGTTTGCACCGATGCAAAAAATCAGACCTATCTTCCTTGTGATGATTCAGAAATGTACATAAGTCTTACCGCCAAGTGCGTATTCTTTGACTCTGCCCTTGCCAACATCTATTCAACCAATCCAGAATATTTTGCAGACGGAGGAAGTGACCTGTATCCCAAGCTTTCTTCTGCAGCAGGAAATTCATCCTACGCAAAACTTACTCCCGAAGTTAAGAAAGTCTTGCAGAATGTTGCTGCAAATTGCGGGGACAAGCGTCCTGTTGCCTACAAGGAATTTTGTTTTGTAAGAAAGGAAAATCCGCCAATGCCCTGGGAAAATGTTGGCTTTGTAAAGAATGACGACTATACATTTACCCTTATCCTTAACAGGCAGCTTACGCCCTTTATGTTCTATTATGCAGTTTCTTCCATATCCCTTGTGCGCGAGGATTTGTACGAGGCAAACAAGCAGAAGACGGGCGACATTGTAAAAACTTCCTACTGCACTTCCGCAGAAAAGTCTGCATCCTGTGGCCCTTACAAGATTACGGAATTCCAGGCGGACAAATACATTCATCTGGAAAAGAACGAAAACTGGTACGGCTGGACGGACGGCAGGCACAAGGAACAGTACCAGACTACGGGTTACGACATTCAGTTCATTACGGACTTGGAAACGCTAACAAACCTTTTCCTTCAGGGAAAGATAGACACACTTGGTCTTGATGCGGTTCGCATGGAAAAATTCGGCAACAGTGAATACAGAAAAGATGCACCCCAGTCTTACACATGGAAGTTCAGCTTTAACATTGACAAGAGGGCATTAAAGGCAGAGGAGACGGCTGGCGTTAACCGCTCAATTCTTTCTTACCTGGACTTCCGCAAGGGAATATCACTTTGCATAGACAGACAAAAATATGTGGACACAATTTCCATAGGAAGCGACCCGGGCTTTGGCCTTATAAACTACATGTATGTTGCAGAACCTGAATCTGGTCTTCTTTACCGCGACACGCCACAGGCAAAAAAAGCACTCTGCGAATTCTACGGCACTTCTTCCGTGGAAGACATAACCGGTTACAATAGGGAAGAGGCTGCAGCATGCTTTCAAAAGGCCTACGATGCGGCTCTTGCGGCAGGTGACCTAAAGGCTACGGATAAAATTCAGATTGACTACCACATCTATTCAGAGAGCGACATAAACAAGCGTACGGTTGCATTCCTTCAGGAGGCAATAAATTCTGCCGCAAAGGGAACGTCTCTGGAAGGCAAGGTTATAATAAATGCAGTTGTAGACGAAAACTATTACACTAACATGAAGTCTGGCAAAGTTGACCTTGCAATGACAGGCTGGGGCGGAAGTTCATTTGACCCATACGGAGTCCTTTGGTGCTACTGCGACGAGGCTGCCCTTAGCGAATACGGCTTTCATCCTGAGCGCGAAACACTTTGCATAAATATAGAAGGAAAAGATTATACCAAGACCTACAACGAATGGTACAAGGCTTTGTGCAACGGAGAATATACTGCTGCCCCGATTGCGGTTAAGAACACAATTCTTGCATCCGTGGAAAAGGCCTTGCTTGGCTACTACAATATGATTCCTGTCCGCTACATGAATTCAGCTTCATTGGATTCCCAGCGCATTATTGAAGGAAGCGACCATTACATAAACCAGCTGGTTGGATTTGGCGGAATCCGCTTTATGACCTACACCATGGATGACGAAGAGTGGGATTCCTATTGCAAGGAAAACAACTATCAGCTTAAGTATTAGCGGGAAAAGGCCATGTTAAAATATGTAATAAAGCGAATCATACTCATGCTCGTGAGTCTTTTTATAATCATGACCATGCTCTTTGTGCTTGTGCGCCTCTTGCCCAATCCCATAACCGCAGTTCCCGGTGGCTTTGACAAGGCCTTGCGGGACATGAGGGAAGCCTGGGGCTACAACAAGCCCATAATGGTTCAGTACGGCATATTCCTTAGGAATGTCTTTACCAAGTGGGACTGGGGCTTTTGCACCAGCATGGGAACTTTTTTGCAGCCTGTTACCCACTACCTTGCGTCAAAACTTCCGGCAACAATTTATGTGAATGTTTTTTCCGTGCTGCTTTCGCTTCCTGTTGGCATTACCTTTGGAATTGTTGCGGCTGTTAACAAAAACAAATGGCCTGACCACGTGATTCAGGTTGTGATTATGTTTTTTATTTCTGTTCCGTCTTTTATCTACGCCTTTATCCTCCAGTATTTTATTGGCTACAAGCTGGGCTGGTGTCCGCTTATTTTTAAGGGCGGCGATGATTATTTTACCTGGGCAATGTTCCACAGCGCAATTCTTCCGGTTCTTTCGCTTTCTTTTGGGCCAATTGCTGGAGACATGAGGCTTATCCGTGCAGAGCTTACCGAACAGCTTACAAGCGAGTACATGCTTCTTGCGCGCACAAAGGGGCTTACCAAAAGACAGGCAACCGTACGCCATGCACTAAGGAATTCACTTGTTCCCCTTATGCCTTCTTTCTTGGGAGACTTTATTGGTATACTGGGCGGCTCCATGATAATAGAACAAATCTTTGCGGTTCCGGGAATTGGAAAGACTTACGTTCAGTCAATTGCAGTACGCGACTACAGCGTCTTTATGGCAATAAGCATGTTCTACGTTGCAATTGGCCTTGCAGCAGGAATTGTGAGCGACCTTAGCTACGGTTTTATTGATCCTAGAATCCGCATGGGAGGAAACAAGTCTAATGAACTGTGACGTTAATTCTGATGAATACAAATCCATTCCCAAGGAAAAATTTGTTTTTGTTCAAAAAGAAGAAAGGCTTTCTGACACTGCGCTAAAGACAAAGCCAACCGGCTACTTTAAGGATGCCATGCTTCGCTTTGTTACCAACAAGGGTTCAGTCGTGTGCTTCTTTATAATAGTCTGCCTTTTTTTGTACGCAATTTTTGGCCCCCTGCTTTCGCCATATAAAATTAACAGCAAGGATCCATATTATTCTTACGCCCTGCCAAAAAATCCTTTGTTTGCAAAGCTTGGCTTTTGGGACGGCTGCAAAAAGACGGAAGTGAATCTTGCGACATACCAATACTATTCCAATATTCCCGGAGCGGTAAAAAAATTCTACGGAGAGAAAATCCACAATGTTGCAAAGAGAAAGCAGAAGTGGTATTCAATAAGACTCGACTCATACGCCAAGGTTGGCTGGGTAAAGATGCTGCTTTCCAAAGATGAATACGAGGCTGCCCGCGAATGGGAAAAGAAGAACCAGAGAAAACTTTTCTATCCAATGATAAACCAGAAGCTTGTAAAAAATCCTGCCTACAAAAATGACATGAATGCCTGGTTTGAAAGCGACACCAAGGGAATTGCAAACAATAATGCCGCCTCAGGAAAGCCCAAGGCTATTTTTATGGAAGATGAAAATTCAGCAGACGGTTATTCCTACTACACAAGCCGCATGAACGGAGAGCAGTACGAGACCCGTGTCCTCTACAGCGAATGGTTCTACTACAAAAACAACCGCTACGCTTCCTATCTTTTTGGAACGGACAATTCCGGCTACGACATTTTTACCCGTCTTGCATACGGTGCGCGTCTTTCGCTTGTCCTTGGAATTGTCGTTTCTGCGATAAACCTTTTTATAGGAATAATAGTTGGCGCACTTGAAGGCTACTACGGCGGAAGTTTTGACATAATCTTTGAGCGCGTTAAGGACATTATTTACCAGGTGCCCACCCAGGTAACGATGGTTCTCTTCCAGCTCTACCTTGCAAAAAAACTTGGGCCAATAGCGGCACTTTTCTTTGCCTTTATCTTTTACGGCTGGATAGGAATTTCTTCTACGGTGCGGGCCCAGTTCTACCGCTTTAAGGGACAGGACTATGTTAACGCAAGCCGCACTTTGGGAGCAAGTGATGCGCGTCTTATCTTCCGCCACATACTTCCCAACGCTATAGGATTTATAATTACTGTTAGCATACTTAGCATACCGGGCGTAATCTTTTCCGAAGCGTCACTTACATACCTTGGCATTGTTAATTTGGATTCGGACAAGATAACGAGTGTTGGCGCAATGCTTAACGGTGCAACGAATGCCCTTAGCACATATCCGCATACGGTTTTCTTTCCGGCTGCATTCATTTCCATTCTGCTTGTCTGCTTTAACGAATTTGGAAACGGTTTGCGCGATGCCTTTAATCCGTCTTTGAGGGGGGCAGAAAATGAGTGAATCCATTAATGCAGACGACGTAGCACTTAGCGTAAGGAATCTGACGGTTTCCTTTAGAACCAACAAGGGAATTGTTCACGCAGTCCGGGGAATTTCCTTTGACCTAAAAAAAGGCGAAACACTTGCCCTGGTTGGAGAAAGCGGTTCAGGCAAATCCGTAACAGCAAAAGCCATGCTTGGAATAGAAGCGCCCAATGCTATAATAGAAAGCGGAAGCATTTTTTACGAGGGGCGTGACCTTCTAAAATTTACGGAGGAAGATTTTAATCAAATCCGCGGAAACAAGATTACAATGATTTTCCAGGATCCTATGTCTTCTCTTGACCCTATCGTAAAGATTGGCCCGCAGATGACAGAAGCCGCAATTCTTAACGGAAGGCGAAAGCAGAAGCTTGCAGAAAAAAAACTTTGCCTTATCATAAAGAATCTTTCTAAAAATGATTCTTACAAAAAAGAACTTGCCGGAATAAAAAAAGCGGTAAAGCTTGCAAAAAAAGATTATTCCATTCAGTTCAAAAATCTTTCTTTAGCCTATGATTTTGAAGAAGCCAAGCAGCAGGTAAAAATTCCTGAATGCTTAAATCCTGCAAAAAATATTCTTTCGCAAAAAGAATTTGAAGAGCTTAACGATGCCATTTGCCGCTCGGCCTTTTGCGTTACAAAAAAAATGGCTTACGAAAAGGCCCTAAAGATAATGGCGGAAGTTGGCATTAGCGACGGAGAAAAAAGGTTCAACCAGTATCCATTTGAATTTTCCGGTGGAATGAGGCAGCGCATAGTGATTGCCATTGCCATTGCCGCAAACCCAGACCTTCTTATTTGCGACGAGCCAACCACAGCGCTTGACGTTACCATTCAGGCGCAGATTCTTGAGCTGATTAATTCATTAAAAAAGAAACGCGGCATGAGCGTAATTTTTATTACCCACGACTTGGGTGTTGTTGCAAACGTTGCAGACAGAATAGCCGTAATGTATGCTGGAAAAATTGTTGAGACCGGAAGTGTAGACGACCTTTTCTACAGCCCGGCACATCCCTATACTTGGGCTCTGCTTGGTTCAATGCCGGACTTGGATTCAAGCGGAAGGCTGGAAGCAATACCGGGAACCCCTCCCAACATGATTTACCCGCCAGAAGGAGATGCCTTTGCTGCTCGCAACAAGTACGCCATGCAGATAGACTTTGAAAGGGAGCCTCCTCTTTTTAAGATAAGCGAAAGTCATTCTGCGGCCACTTGGCTTTTGCACCCCAATGCCCCAAAGGTGGAGCTGCCGGAAACCCTTGCAAAAAGAATTGCCAGAATGAAGGAAAGACGCAATGCGGACGGAGGTAAAAGATAATGGAAGAAAAAGAATCTTTGCTGCGCGTTGAAAATTTGCGCCAGTATTTTAACCGCGGAACTTTCCGTGCCTTGGACGGTGTAAGCTTTGACATAAAAAAAGGCGAAGTGTTTTCCATAGTAGGGGAAAGCGGCTGCGGAAAAACCACAACAGGAAGGGCAATAATAAAGCTCTACAATATTACAGGCGGCCAAATATTTTTTAACGGAAAACTTATTTCTGTTGGAAAGCTTGACTTTGAAAAAAATATTCAGCAGGCAAAAAGCGACTTTGCGGCCAAAAAAATAAGCAAAAGCGAATGTGCCAAAATAATTTCCGAGCAGAAAAAAATCTACAGGGAAAAACTTGGCGAGACAAAAAAAATTAAGCGCGATGAGCTTACAAAAATGCAGATGATTTTTCAGGACCCGGTAACTTCCCTTGACCCAAGAATGACAGTCCGCGAAATTATTGCAGAAGGCCTTAGAATCCGTGGCCTGCGCGACAAAAAAGAAATTGAGCAAAAGGTAAGCGACGTATTAAAAAGGGTTGGTCTTGTCCCCGAATATGCCGACCGCTACCCCCATGAATTTTCCGGTGGCCAGAGGCAGCGCATTGGAATTGCCCGCGCCATAATAATGGAGCCTGAACTTATCATTGCCGACGAACCTGTTAGCGCACTGGACGTTAGCATTAAGGCCCAGGTTACAAACCTGCTCAACGACCTTAGGCACGACATGGGGCTTACGGTGTTATTTATTTCCCACGACCTTAGCGTTGTAAAATATTTCTCCGACAGGATTGCCGTAATGTACTTTGGAAAAATTGTGGAGCTTGCATCTTCCCAGGATCTGTTTGAAAATCCCCTGCATCCATACACCAAGTCCCTATTGAGCGCCATCCCCCTTCCGGACCCGGACTACGAGAGAAGCCGGAAGCGAATCGTTTACAGCCCCAGCCCGGAAGACCGGGAGCTTCCCCTGGTGGAAGTAAGGAGCGGCCACTGGGCACGGGTGCGTGTTTAGGATTTTTTTTGCGGCACTTGCCATTGAAAAATCCCTCCATGGATTTTTCAATGGATCGTAGATTCCCTTCGGAAATCTACGCGCTGCTAAGCCGCCCTCCATGGCTCTGTACTGGTTGGTAAGAAAATGAAAAAGAACCCCTCCGCAAAAAAAAACTGTCATCCCAAACTAGCCCGCTCCCTGAGCTTGTCGAAGGGGCGTGCAAAAAGAAACTCCATCATTCCCCGCCCCAGAATCTGTAAAAGTAAAAAAAAATCAATTTTTACCCCACGCTTGACGGATTGCACTTTTGCCATTATAATAAACATATAAGACATTTTTAAGAGAGTTTTTGGAGCACGGTGTGAGAAAAATTAAGCAACTCCCACTTGACAATAATTGTAGCATCGGTCAAAATTCTCACGTCTCACGTCTCACGTCTCACGTCTCACGTCTCACGTCTCACGTCTCACGTCTCACGTCTCACGTCTCACGTCTCACGTCTCACGTCTCACGTCTAGTGGCGTAGTACGTCCATTTTTAAATTTTAAATACACCCGGAGCATTTCCATTGCAGAAGTGCCCGGGTTTTTTGTTTTTAAAGCAAAAAAGAACCTGTCATTCCGGGCTCCGACCCGGAATCTGTAAAATATAAAATTTTTATGGAGGAATTAATATGAAAAAGATGAAGATGGCATTTTTAGCCCTTGCCACATTGGCCCTGCTTGCCACAGGCTGCGGCGGTGGAGGAGGCGGCGGCTCCGATGACGACGACGCTACACCTGTTGCGGAAAACGGAGGTGCAGGCGGCTCTGGCGGTGGAAGCACGAGCCCAAGCATACCCGAAGGTTTTGTACTTGTACCGGGGGACACATTCGACGGAACAACAGCAGCAGCCATAACTGGCTCCAGTGTATTCATTTCAGGACGCACTATTACCATACCGGACCTTCTTGTGTGCGACCATGAGGTAACGCAGGCAGAATACCAGAGTGTGATGGGGAGCAATCCAAGTTATTTCACTGACAACCCTGCAAACGGGGAGACTCAGGCAAACCGGCCGGTGGAGATGGTAAGCTGGTATGATGCCATCATGTACTGCAACAGGAGGAGTGATGGTGAGGGTAGGACCCCTTGCTATAAGGTGAACGGAAATGCAGACACAGACCAGTGGGGCTATACCCCTCACGCGGGCAACAGCATAAGCGGGACCATATTCTGCGACTTTAACGCAAACGGCTACCGCCTGCCCACGGAAGCTGAGTGGGAATACCTTGCGCGCGGAGGAAACCTTACCAATACCAATCAGACCACCTACAGCGGAACCAGTGACATAGGAAACCTCGCGTGGTATACCACTAACAGCGGCTCCAAGACGCACGAGGTAAAGAAAAAGACAAAGAACAGCCTGGACCTATACGACATGAGCGGGAACGTATGGGAATGGTGCTGGGACTGGTACGATACCAACGGCATAACGGCTAGCACTCCGTCCACTGGTGCCGCGTCGGGTTCTAGCCGCGTCAGGCGCGGTGGCGGCTGGAGCTACGATGCGTCCTGCTGCACTGTCTCCCTCCGGTACAGCGACTACCCGTTCAACCGCTTCTACTACGACGGCTTTCGTGTTGTGTGTTCCAGGTCTGAATAAAGAAAATTTACGCTCCGTGTAAAGAGCGCCCTTAGGGGCGCGAAAGAACGGAGCGCAAGGGCAGAATTTTTCTGCAAAATAAGGGAAGCAGCCCAACAAAAAACGTTAGGGACTGGTGCCGCGTCGGGTTCTAACCGCGTCAAACGCGGTGGCAGCTGGAACAACAATGCGTCCAACTGCACTGTCTCCAACCGTGGTTCGACTATGCTCACCAACCTGGTGGCTGGCATTTCGGGCTTGACCCGGAATCTGTGAAAGGTAGGGGTTGAACTTATACAGCCCCTGAAGCAAGTTCTGGGTGACAGGCAGGCTTTAATAGCTGGTGCCGCATGCAAATTTTCTTGTTTTTTTATGTGAATCGGGTGATTTAATTTTTGAAAAGTGGTATAATTAAGTAAAAGGAGGTAGAAATGTCATACGATTCAGTTTGTGAACAGGTAAGAACTTTGCCCGAATCTTGTCTTGAAGATGCCTCTAAATATCTAAATTTTTTATTGTTTCAATATAACAAATCTCTGTATGAAAAGCTTTCAGAGTCTGATGACGAATTTTCTGCAAAGATGCAAAACGGATTTGATGATTTGCGTAATGGCCGTGTAACTCCATTAGATGAAGCTTTTGCTGAGATTAAGAAAAGATTTGCATGATGGCATATACTGTAGTTTTGACCGAGCAGGCAAAAGAAGATATTGCGGATATTTATGGTTATATTCTAAATGTCTTAAAATCAGAAATAAATGCTGAATCTGTATTGAACCGCTTGTATTCTGCAATGAACGATTTGACCTACATGGCAGAAACCTATCACTTATATCCTAACGAGCCTTGGCATTCTAAAGGTGTGCATTATTTTTCCGTTGGGAATTATTCTATTTTCTATGTCGCTGACAATTCTGTGGCAACTGTTATTCATGTTGCTTATGGACGTAGGGAATTGGACAAGGTTTTGTCTGACTATAAATAGCTTGTGCTTAATGCATATTTATTCTCTTTCTTATACAGCCACTGAAGCAAGTTCAGGGTGACGGGCTGTGTTTTGGAGGAAGGGATTTTTATCTTTCTTGACAGGCAGTAACGAGCCATGGATGGCGGCTTAGCAACATGCAGAATTGCCTTGCAATTTTGCAATCATAAAAAATCCAAGGAGGGATTTTTTTATGCGACCTACGCCGCCGTGGAACCCCTTTAGTTGCCGCGCAGCGGCAATGAGCGCTAGCGAAGGGTGGAAGGGCGGTGACGAGGGGCATGGGCGGTCGGATTAGCCGAAGAGTAAAGTGGTAGAGCCGGTAAAAGGTTCCGTCCGAAAGATTATAAGCCTTAAAAAATAGGATTTGCTATTTTGGAGATAATGGGGTATACTTGAAATAGGGGTTGTCGCTTTTGGAGGGCTTCTTAAAATGAAAAGTATATCTCATAAATTAATCTTAACTGTTCTTGTTATTGTTTCCATTACAAATGCAATTTTTCTTTTTGTTGCGGGCAATATGTCCAAAAAGGAGTTGACCGACGTTATTGGCGGAGAGATGAAAAGCAAGGTGGATTTCGTCGCGTCGGAAATTAGGGCCATTAATGAGCAGGAGTTCAGGCTGCTAAAGTCATTGAGCCAGTTGCCAGAAATTATTGACGACAACATTGACATGCACGAAAAGTGGCGCATGATGAATTCCATAGCAAAGTCCAACACTGAATACCTTGGCATGGCAATCTACAACGAGAAGGGCGTTGGCTGGACTACCACCGAAAAATGGAAGGACCTTTCCGACCGCGAGTATCTTGCCCAGTCACTCAAGACCCAGAAGCCATATATAATGAAGCCAAACTGGAGCCCCATCAACGGCAACGTTTCCACTTTCTATGCCCAGCCCTACTTTGACGGCTACAAGATGAAGGGTGTTCTTGTTTCCGTTTTGAACGGTCTTAACCTGAGCTACATTGTGAGCGGAATAAAGGTTGGCAAGGACTCTCATCCTGTTATTGTAGAGATGCACAGCGGTGCAATAGTTGCTTCTCCGGATATAAAGAAAGTTCAGGACCAGAAGAACATACGTGATGATGCCTCCCCGGAATTCCTTGGTGTGATTGATAAGGTGTGCAGCGGCAGGACTGACAGCGTAATCTATACGGATTCCGTTACAAAGAAGAAGCTTGTCTGCGTTTACCGGCCTGTGGAAGGCTCATGCGACTGGGCTGTAATTATCCGCGTTCCGATTGACGACTTTTTTGGTGGACTGAACTTTATGATAAGGATTCTCGTGGTAGTGTTTGTGTTGTCCACGGTCATAACGATTCTCTTCATAAGCTTTGTAATCGTGCGCTCCATGAAGCCTCTGCAGAAGCTAAAGGCCAACATTGGCAGTATTGCGACAGGAAATGCTGACCTTACCCAGCGCATTGCAGTTACTACAAAGGATGAAATAGGAGACGTTGTTGCGGGCTTTAACAAGTTTACGGAAAAGCTGCATTCAATCGTAAAGGACATCAAGGATTCCGAGGGGGAACTTTCCCAGGCGGGGCGCAACCTGCAGGAGGGAACCCAGCTTACGTCCGACTCCATAAACGAAATACTTTCCAATATACGCAATGTTGACAGCCAGATTTTGAAGCAGTCTGAAAACGTAAACCAGACGGCCAGTGCTGTTAACGAGATTGCCTCCAACATAACCTCACTTGAGCACATGGTAGAAACTCAGTCTGAAGAAGTTCAGAATGCCTCTGCTTCCGTAGAGCAGATGATTAAGAGCATTGAGCAGGTTGACCAGACTGTGAGCATCCTTGCCGAATCCTTTGAGTCGCTTTTGGGCAACGTTGAGGCAGGTTCCAAGAAGCAGATGCTTGTTAACCAGACGGTTGTGGAGATTGAAGACCAGTCCAAGATGCTGCAGGTTGCAAACCAGGCCATCTCCAACATTGCAAGCCAGACAAACCTTTTGGCAATGAACGCGGCAATTGAGGCTGCCCATGCTGGAACTGCCGGCCAGGGCTTTGCGGTTGTTGCTGACGAAATCCGTAAGCTTTCCGAGACTTCCTCCATGCAGTCAAAGTCCATCCGCGAGCAGCTGGGCAAAATCCGTAAGTCCATAGACAACGTGGTTAGTGCTTCCACCTTGTCAAAGGAGGCTTTTGACAACGTTTTTGACGAGATAAAGAGGACGGACACTCTTGTTCAGCAGATTAAGAGTGCTATGGACGAGCAGACCAACGGCTCCAACTCGATAGGTGAGGCTCTTTCTTCCATGAACAACAGTACGGCAGACGTTCGTGCTTCCGCAAAGGAAATGTCAAACGGCAATAAGATTATCCTTGGCTCCGTAAAGGAACTTCAGGATTCTACGATTAGCATGAGGGACAGTATGGAAGACATGGCATTTGGCGCGGAAAAAATCAACTCCATGGGCAACTCGCTTTCCCAGGTTTCTTCCAGCATTGAGTCTTCCATAACGAACATTGGAAACCAGATTAACCAGTTTAAGGTGTGATTTGTACAGGGGGGCAATCAAGGGGGGGAAGTCTCCCCCTCGCTCCAGCCACGAGTCGCTCCAAAAATGCCGTAAGTGGCAAGTCCATTAAGCGAACGACCGTTACCCTGAACTTGATTCAGGGTCTGGCCAATACCAAGATACATTTTTTTTGCAAAAAGCCACTTCCGCCATTTTCTCCGCTTTGTCGTGTCTTCCGCTACCCCCTCTGCGGGCTCAATCGCCGCCCGCAACGCCTGCTCTGTTGCAAATGCTGCCAGTTGATGTTTTGCCATTCGACAGGCCCCCTCAAAGCTGCGCTGCAAGTTACGAAATAACTCGGAGGGTTCACTAAGTGAGCACCGTCACACTGAACGCACTTGCACACAAGTAATTTCAGGGGCTGTGTATACCGTGGGATTTTGGCTTTTACAGATTCCGGGTCGGGGCCCGGAATGACGGTTGGCAGCTGGAATGACGGTTTGCCTAAAGACAGTGTGCTTACTTTAGGATTTTGTTCAGTACTGCGTCTTTTTGCCGCCAGTTTTTGTCTACTTTTACCTGAAGGTCTAGGTCTACGCGGTAGGGGAAAATCTTTCTGCATTCTTTTATGCTTTCTACACGGATGGCCTTTATCATTGCGGCTCCCTTTCCGATTACGATTCCCTTTTGGCTTTCGCGCTCTACGCAGATGTTGGCACGGACTTTTAGAAGGTTCTGCTTTTCCATCTTCATGTCTTCTATGCTGATGTAGATGGCGTGGGGAAGTTCCTGTTCAAGGCGCTCTATTGCCTTTCCGCGGATTATTTCGCTTATGCGGAATTCAACTTCCTGGTCTGTGTAGTATTCTTCTGGGTAAAGGTGGGGGGCAACTGGTGCTAGGTCGTAAAGGGCCTTTAGCACTTCGTTTACGTTTTTGTCTTCCTGTGCGCTTATTTCTATGATTCTTTCTTTGGGAAAGTCGGGGAACTGCTTGTCCAGGAAAAGCTTTGTGATTGATGCAGATGACTCAGGGGAGTCTGTCTTGTTGATTGCGATTACCAGCTTTTGGGCAAAGGGTTTTACCATGGAGCTGATCAGCTCTTCTTCTTCGCCGTGGTCTCGGGTGGAGTCTAGAATGTACAGAATTGCGTCGCTGTCTTTTATCTGGTCTGCCGCTATTTTTGTAAGCTTTAGGTTAAGCTTTTTTTCGCTTAGGTGAAGGCCCGGTGTGTCCACAAATACAAGCTGTCCAAGCGATGTGTTTACGATTCCGCGGATTGCGTTTCTTGTTGTCTGCGGTACTGCGGATACTATGCTGATTTTTTCTCCGCTTGCAGTGTTGAGGAATGTGGATTTTCCCGCTGAAGGTCTTCCGATTATGCTTACAAGTGCGGTCTTTGGTCCGACCGGCTTTACTTCTGTGTTTTCTTCTTCCATATAATAAGTCTAGCAAAAAAAGGGGGGATTTTCAAGGGAGGACCCTTGGACCCCTAACTAAGGGGAGGGAAAACCCCCTACTCCGAAGCGAGGGTTTTCCCTCCCCTTAAACCCCTCCCTTTCCCGGCACGGCTTAGGGGCCATATCGCTCAACGTATCGCGATATGCCTAAGGACCCCTATTTTGACATCTGTTTTTAATAAAGACGAGGAAGTTTTTTCTTTCTTGATGAAATTTAATGAGCCCATGGATGGGCGTTTTAGCAGCATGCGGAATTGCTTTGCGATTCCGCAATCCTTGGAAAAATCCAAGGAGGGATTTTTCCAAGGCAGGCTCTGGGAACGGTATTTCTTTTTTGCCATAGAAATAGAATTAGAGAAATTTAAATTTTTGGTTAAAATTGGAAAAAAATATGCCAAATTTTTGATTATGTGTTATAATTTTTTATTATGAAAAGAGTCCGCAGTTTTTTTGGTTCACTTGTGGCAGAAGTAAAGGCTATGCGTCCTCTTACTTGGGTAATGTTTTTGATTACGCTTGCTCTCTATTTTGTGACTGTACCTTATACAACGCATTTTGCCCATTCCCGCGAGATGGTTGTGGTTTTGAATGGCAGGATTCCGCTTTCTGCCTTTGCGGGGGTTTTGTCTTCTATTTCGAATATAGTTCTTATTTTTCTTGTGGTTTTTTTTGGTAAGCTTGGTTTTTGCACCTGTATGGCGATTACCGTTATTAGGTTTTTCCGGCTTGCACAGGGGATTTTTATTAGGCACAATATTCCAAGTTTGCCGGGAACTTTTATTGCCCTTACTTCTATAATTGCGGTGATTCTTATTTACAGGAAGAACCAGTCCTTGGACCGCATGCAGGACGAGAAGCTTGCACTGATGAAGGCTGAGCAGGAGCATTTGAGCCAGTTGTTTACGGAGACGGCCAGGGCTTTGGCTACGGCTATTGATGCCAAGGACCGCTACACCCACGGACATTCAAACCGGGTTGCTGACTATTCAAAGGAGATTGCAAGGCGGGCTGGTAAAAGCGAGAGGGAAATTCAAGAGGTTTATTTTGCGGCTCTTCTTCATGATGTTGGGAAGATTGGTGTTAGCGGAACTATAATCAACAAGAAGGGCAAACTTACGCCGGATGAATTTGCCGAGATTAAGAAGCATACGGTCTGGGGCTGGGAGATTCTTTCCAATATTACGCGCTCCCCCTACCTGAACATCGGTGCCCACTACCATCACGAGAAATATGACGGCCACGGTTACCCGGAGGGGCTTTGCGGAGATGATATTCCTGACCTTGCCCGCATTATTTCTGTTGCGGATGCCTATGACGCTATGACCAGCAACCGCAGTTACCGCTATACAATGGCCCAGCAGGATGTCCGCAGGGAGATAGAGAAGGGGCTGGGGACTCAGTTTGATCCTCTCTACGCAAAGATAATGCTGGAAATGATTGATGAGGATAAAGAATACAAGATGAAAGAGTAGGCACGGCAGGGATTGGAGGGGCGGCTTTGCCGTTCCGAAGGAATGGAGCGGGAAGGGACCCGCGGAACCCCGGAAAGCCCTTAGCATATAAAAGCGCCGCAAGAAAATTTAAATTTAAAATACAATATGCCGAAAATCAAAGGGAATTCTGCCGTTTTTCCGGCAATGTCCTTGAGGTAAATTGTGTCCCAGACTCAAAAAACGTTGGTAAGTTTACTTATAACCCTTCTCTTGTTTGCAGGTTTTTGCTGTTTTGCCTTTCTTGGCGGTTTTAATTATATAGAAGTAAAATTTTATGCTCCCCGGATTGTGAGGAACAGGGCGGAGACCCTGGAAAAGATAGACCAGTCCTTTGACCGTTATACCGATGCCCTGCTTGAAAAATTTGCGGCATACGCCCTTTTGCCGGAGAATGCAAGCTACATAGAAAGGGAAGCTTCCCAAGAAGAGGTGGACAAGCGCGGACGGGCTGCAGGAATGCTTTTTGAGGAAGTAAAGGGGCTTGAAGGAATCCGCATTGTAGAAAACGATTCCATTCACATTCATTTTTCCACTTATGACAGCGATATTTTTCAGCAGAGCAAGGACTATCTTGCCTGGAAGGACTATACTGCCCTTAACGAGATTGAATTTGCAAACCTGGCATCCAGCGACAACGGTGAATTTGCTTCCAACGCGGAAAAGATAATCAGCCGGGCAAGCCTTTATTTTGACGGTGACGGTGACCGCTTTATCTTTTCCATGCCATATTTTGACAAGTACACTGCCTGGCGGGGAACGCTGCTCTTTTACGTTAAGGCTGGGGATTTTACCGACGAGCTTATTGCCCAGGACCTGCTTCCCCTCAATACGAGGAGCAAGGTGATTGCCCCCCGCAACTCAGAGGCAAACCTTGAGACTGCGAATAACGTGGGCGTGGTGTTCGGAATGCCATACCTTGCCTATACGGACAGGACTTTTATGGTGGATTCCATAGAAAAGAAGTGGGCCGCAGACGCAAAGCTTGAGGCTGGAAATGCCCAGCGCCTTGTAATCATGAGGGGGCAGGATGAAGATGCCGTTATGGTGCTTGTTTCATCGGCTTCCTCCAAGTACTGCAGAACTGGCTGGGTCTGCAACGAAAGCGTCTTTACCTTCTCCGACCTTGAGCGGGCGGTAATCCTTTCCTGCCTCTTTATTACGGTTTTCCTTATTGTATTTACCCTCTTTAACCTTAAGCATGATGACATGGTTATAATCAGCTCGCGCATACGCAAATTTGAGCTTTCATTGTTCAGGCAGTACCTTGAACGGAAGAATACTGCCGACTGGCGTGCCCTTGAAAAGGAATTCTCTTTGCGAAGGCAGGATGTTAATGCGGAGATTATAAACAGCCTGGGAAAGAGGGGAAAAAAGCACCGCAAGGAAGTGAACCTCTTTCTTGACCAGTCCTGGAGCGAGCTGATGTCTGCAATGAGCGGCGGCAGGCGTATGGCGGAGGTTATAAGTTCCTACAAGGATGAATTTTCTGACCCTGGCGTTGAAAAGCTTGATGAAAAAGCAAAGCCGGAAAAGGAACTTTACTCTATAGATTATGATCATTCTGCGGATAAGATGAAAGAAGTTTCCCGTGAGGATGTGGCTTCCCAGTTTGATGCTGTGGACGAAGTTGAAGAGTTTGAGAAAGTTGCCGAGGCAGAGCCCGTTGAAGAACTTGAAGAGGTAGCCGAAGCAGAACCTGTTGAAGAGCTTGAAGAGGTAGCCGAAGCAGAGCCCGTTGAAGAGCTTGAAGAGGTAGCCGAAGCAGAGCCCGTTGAAGAGCTTGAAGAGGTAGCCGAAGCAGAGCCCGTTGAAGAGCTTGAAGAGGTAGCCGAAGCAGAACCTGTTGAAGAATTTGAGGAAGTTGCCGAGGCAGAGCCTGCGGAGGACATAGGGGCTATTGAGCAAGTTGGCGGGAAGAGGGAAAAAATCCGAGAGATTTCTGCCGAAGATGCCGCCCAAGAGCTGGGAGACCTTTCTCCTGTTCCCGAAAAGGAAGATAAACCGATGACGGAAGAGGAAAAAAAGGGGCTTTCTTCTTTTGAGGCTGTTTCCTTTGACCCCCTGGACGGTGACACTTCAGCGGCAGATTCAAAAACTGGCAAGTAAGGCTAAATTAGGGGAATGAAAATTCCGATAACTATAGAACCCATGCAAAGGCTTTGGTAAAGATGCTAGGAAATGACGGCGGTAACAAAAAGGAATATTCTTCTCATGAGTTGCAGCAGATTGGCGGACTTTTAAAAAAAGCTGAAGGCATTTTAAATGTACAAGGAGAAAATGGTTTTATGAACGGTTCGGATTCAAAGTCAGAAGGAAAGGCAATTATTGTAAAAAATGGCATATTCACGATTTCCCAGGATTTGGAGACCAGTTCCGTAAAGCAGGATCCCGCCCTTAAAGCCCTTGTGGATTCAATCCTTCGCTAAGCAAGCTTAATGGCAAAACAGTTATTTTTGGTAAGTTCCCCATTTACAGAGCCGGGAAAACCGTTGAACGGAAAGAATAAATTTGTTGAACGGCTTTTAAAGTGTGAGCACAAGTCTGCCCTGATGGTTACTTCTGCCCCGGAGGATATAGGCTTTACGGAGGGGTTTTCTAATGCCGTAAAGTATACGATGGAGTTGTCTGGAATTACCTTTGGGGAATATAAAATCTTGGACAGCAGGAATAAGGCGCATGCAAAAGAACTTGTCTGCGCAAGTGACTTTGTAATTCTTGGCGGAGGGCATGTGCCTACACAGAATGCCTTTTTTGCAGAGATTGGCCTAAAGGGCTTGATGAAGGACTTTGACGGGACTGTGCTTGGAATAAGTGCGGGAAGCATGAATGCGGCAAATATCGTTTATGCCCAGCCGGAAGAGCAAGGAGAGGCTTCTGATCCAAAGTTCAGACGGTTTTTGGATGGCCTTGGGCTTACGGATGTTATGCTGCTTCCTCATTATCAGGATACGAAAGACAATGTTTTGGACGGAAAAAAGCTTTTTGAGGAAGTAACCTACCCGGATAGCTATGGCAGAAAGTTTGTAGCTATATGCGATGGAAGCTATCTTTATTCAGACGGAATGTCAGAAAGAATTTGCGGTGAGGCATATCTTATTCAGGATGGGAATATACGAAAGATATGCGGTGAAGGGGAAGAATGGCGGTGGCATGAGGCCGGATTGGAAGGGCCCGCCGCAGGCGGGTTGCGCTAGCAATGGAGCGGGTAGGGACCCGCGGAACCCTGTAAAGCCGTTCCACGTTAATTTTCTCTTAGCAAAAAAAAACGGCAGTCCGCATTTGGAGCTGCCGTCCATATTAAAATTTAAGAAAATCCAAGTTTTTAGTAGCGCGGCGATGTCTTTAGCTGCACGTTGAAGAGCTGCATCAGCTGAACGAAGGAGTAGATTGTCTTGTAGATAGATACAGCCTTGTTCTTTAGCGTACCCTCGCTGAACCTGTCAAGGTCGTTCCAGTTTACAATCAGCTGGCTGTGCGGGGCCTTCATAAAGTCTTCCAGTACGGTCTTGAGGTTCCTGTCGTAGATTACCATGTATTTTACCGCCCCGTTGATTAACTGGGCAGCCTCATCGTTTGCATCCCCGATGACCATGTTGATTATGTTGCGGGCTTCCTTGTCCCTCTCGCAGCGTGGAAGCAGGGTCTTAATCTTCATGCCCCACTCGCCGTTTTCCGCAAGCTTTTCGTCAAACTTTAGGATTGCGTCGGATATGTTGAGCAGGCGGTGCAGGGCCTCGCTCATGGGAGTTGACATCTGCTGGTTGGTCCATTCGCCGCGGACCAGGATAATATCGCTAAGGTCGCGGATTTCCTTTTTTGCGTAGTCCAGAAGAAACAGTTTAAGGTATTTTACAGGTTCGGCGTATTTGTAGCCTTTGAAGCTCTTTTTGTTGAGCACTTCGTTTATTTCTTCGTTGTAGTTCTTGAGCGGCTCTATGTTGAGCGTGCCAAAGACCTGCTGGACAAGCTTTTCCGTGTTGAATTTTGCTTCCTGCTCTTTTACGTCTTCAAGGACGCTTTCCATCTGCCGCTTGATTTCCTGCAGGTAGCTGTCCATGATGTGCTGGTTCTCCACCTTTACCTTTTCGCGGTAGAGGGGGTCTTCAGTTATGAGCTGAATCATCATCTCGAATACGTTTTCGTCCTTTACGGAGCGCAGACGGGCTATGATTTTCTTCCAGATGTTGGGGGCAATTGGTTCAACGCCCTTTATCTTCTTTAGGAGCTCAAACATCTCCTCCCAGGTGGCATCCATGGGGATTGCCCAGGCAACGGACGTAAAGTTCTTGAGCTCTTCTTCCACCCGGTCGCCGTCAGTGGCGCGGAATTTGGGCAGGATGCTAAAGTTGCGCTCGTGCAGGGACGGGTCAAATTTCCTGATCATGACGTAGAAGTCGTACATGCAGAAGTTGTAGAAGGCCACCAGCTTTGAGTAGAGCACGTCTATGGCGGCAGTCTTCTGCGATGTGAAGCCCTGTGCAAAGGCCGAATATGTTGCCGAAACCCGTTTCTGCAAGTCCTTGGCGCTTACGCTGTTGGCAAGCTCGCGGATGGATTCCTCGGAAAGGTCTGCAAGCAGGGAGTGCTGCTTGTCCGAAAGGGAAGAGGAGATAACAACTTGCTTGAGGCTTGCAAGGCTCATGTTCTGGAACATGGCCTGGGCCGGGGAAATAGCCTTGTATATGTCGTAGAAAAACTTTGCGAAAGCCGGTTCCACTTCTTTGGAGCTGATTTTGTAAAAATGGAATTTGGTCCTGGAAAGTGACTTCGCGACGCTCTTCAAAAGTCTGCGCTTTACTGCATCAGGATCGTTGCCTCCAAAAATCGAAGAAAGTAGAGCCTGAAAAAAATTGATACCATTTGACATATTTAAACTATAAGACATTTATTCAAACAAGTCAAATGCCTAAAGAAAAATCTCTTAAAAGTTGGCAGTTTGGAGGGATTCTTTTGGACGGTGCTTTTTTCTGCTCTACCATGCTGTTCCTTGGCTAACTCGACTGGAACAGGCCTTTGCGCCACCGCCGTCGCTTGAAACTTCGCACATTCGTGCTCGTTGCGAAATCCGCCCTTCCCTAACCTCAAAGCAGCGCCAAGGAGGGCGCGTCATTTTGTTGCAGTAGAAATACGGTAAGTTTTCGTAGAAAACTTACGGGAACAAAATACCACGGAGGGGATTTTGTTCCCCGGGCTCCATTCGCTTGCGCGAACGGCTGCGCCGCCCCTCCAATCCCGCGTAGGCTGCTCGTGTTTCTTTGTGCAGACAAATGTTCCTTAATAAATTCTTGACAAATTTGCCTGCCGGACTTACAATTCGGTATATCAGAGAGAAATATGGAAAAAGTTTTAACAGCAATCTACCTCTTGACAAGAATTGGCCTGCGGTGCAAAATTCGCAATTCGTGCATAAATTTTTCCTACATAAATTTTAAATATTCCCGGAATTTTCCCCTTGCGGAAGAGTCCGGGCTTTTTGTTTTTAAAGCAAAAAAAACGGGGGATAATATGAAAAAAGTTTTGTTTGCCCTTACGGCGGTTCTTGCCTTTGCCCTTGTAGCCACAGGTTGCGGCGGGGGTGGGGGAAGCGATGAGGAAGAGGTTGCTTCTACTCCTTCTGGCAGTGCTCCCGAGGGCTTTGTAGCAGTCCCAGGCGGTACTGTAACAGGTGGTATAAACGGCTCCGAAGTGTTTATTGATGGGCGCACAGTTGAACTTTATGTAAGGTGGGCTTGCGACCACGAGGTAACACAGGCGGAATATGAAGCTGTAATGGGAAGAAATCCGAGCTATAACATAGACAATCCTGCGGATGGAGAGATACAGGGAAACCGTCCGGTAGAAGGAGTAACTTGGTGTGATGCGATTATATACTGTAATAAGCGAAGTTATAATGAAGGAAAGACACCGTGCTATGCGCTTAACGGAGAGACAGACACAAGCCTGTGGAATGATGCTTTACTTCGCTTTTACGTGACATGTAACTTTTATGCAGACGGATATCGTCTTCCGACAGAAGCAGAGTGGGAATACCTTGCACGTGGAGGTAACATGAGCAATGTTGGGCAGACAACTTATAGTGGAAGTAATGAAATTGATAATTTTGCTTGGTATCACGGCAATAGTGGAGACAAGACCCACGAGGTAAAGAAAAAAAATCCTAATGCGCTTGGTCTTTACGATATGAGTGGAAACGTAATGGAGTGGTGCTGGGACTTTGGGCGAGAAGATTTGCCTATAACCGTAAGTACCCCATCTACTGGTTCTGATGAGTGGCGACTAAATCGCCGCATTTGCAGAGGAGGTTGCTGTTCCTTTCCTGATTTGGGCTGTTCTGTTGCGGTTAGGAGGGACAGTGAAGACCTGACTGGTTTAAGAGGAAGTGAATTGATAGGTTTCCGCGTGGTTCGCTCAGCCGACTAAGGTTGTGGCAGCCGTCATTCTGGAAAAAAAAAGCTGTCATTCTCGGGCTTGACCCGGGAATCTGTAAAAGATGGCATTTAAGCTTATACAGATCCTGAGTCAAGCTCAGGGTGACGGACCGGCAGTCATTCCTGGCTCCGACCCGGAATCTGTGGAAGATGGCATTTTTCTTTTACAGGGGCTGAAATTACTTGCTTGCAAGTGCGTTCAGCATGGCGGTGACAGGCACAAACTGCATTTGTGTTTGGAGTTTCCTGCGGGAACCCGCAGTTTTTTATGCCAACAACTTCGTCCTTGATATTCGGGGGGGCGTTGGTCGCATGCTACGCATGCTTACCGAGTTACTTTGTAACTCGCGGATTTATTTGCTACCCCAGTAACAATATTGGGGCGTTGTCCGCTTGCGCTACCGAGTTACTTCGTAACTCGCGAGATTTTTTTGTTAACACTAACCAATTTGAGCAGGCGTTGCGGGCGGCGTTTGAGCCCGCAGAGGGGGTAGCGGAAGACCGCTTGCGGGCTGTAGCGAGGGGGAGACTTCCCCCCTTTTTGACTAATTGGCTACAGTTACCTGTCCTTGCTCGATTTCCTTGTCCCTTGAATAGAGGGCTTTTAGGATGATTGGGGTGGTGATTGAGCTTATTATTATGAGTAGGATTACAGCGGTAAAGAAGGTGTGTTCCAAGAGGCCTGCGGCAAGTCCACGCTGGGCTACGATGAGGGCAACTTCGCCGCGGGTCATCATTCCGCAGCCGATTTTTAGGCTTTCCAGGCGGTTGAAGCGGCATAGCTTTGCCATGAGTCCGCAGCCGATTACTTTTGCGCCCATTCCCACAAGTACGAAGGCCAGCGAGAAGAAGAGGATTGTTGTGTCTATGTTCTTTACGTTGGTTGCAAGTCCTATTGATGCAAAGAAGACCGGGCCGAATAGCATGTAGGAGTTTATGTCCATTTTGCGGGCTATGTAGTCGGAATCCTTTGTGGAGCAAAGAATTACGCCTGCTATGTAGGCTCCCGTTATGTCTGCGACGTTAAAGAAGTGCTGGGCTATGTATGACATGGAGAATGCCAGTGCAAGTCCTACGATGGGGATGCGCCTTGTGTGGTTGTAGCGCTTTTCCACGATTTTGAAGATTCTGTAGAAGAGGTAGCCTGCTACCAGGGCAAATACAAAGAAAAGTGCCGTGTTTAGTACGACCTTGAGTGTGTTGGAGCTTGGGTCCTTGAAGCCGATTACCACGGTTAGGACTATGATTCCTATTACGTCGTCTATGATTGCGGCGCTTACGATTGTGGTTCCGGTAAAGTTCTTTAGCTTGCCGAGTTCCTTTAGGGTCTGGACGGTTATGCTTACGCTGGTTGCGGTTAGGATTGTTCCTATGTAGATTGCCTTGTAGAATCTTTCGGAGCCAACTTTGTCGAAGCCAAAGAAGAACATGAAGAGGACTGTTCCGCAGACCAAGGGGATGAAGACTCCTGCGCATGCGATTAGGGTTGCCTTTAGGCCGCTGCGCTTTAGTTCGTTTATGTTTGTTCCAAGTCCGGCATTGAACATTAGAAGGATTACGCCTATTTCTGCCATTCCGGCCAAAAATTGTGACGGCTGAACCCAACCGAGCAGGCTGGGGCCTATTATTAGCCCGGCTACGATTTCTCCCGCAACCTGGGGAGCCTTTAAGCGTCTTGCTGTTAAGCCGAAGAGCTTTGCAAAGATTATGATGATTGCAAGCTGGCGTAAAATCTCTATTGTTTCCATAAAATGCCTCTGTGAGCTTTCTTTTGATATGCGCTATAGTAGCTCTTTTTGAATGTTGTTGCAAGTTTACTCAAATTTTGAATTTTCAAGGGAGGTTCCCTTGCACCCCGCTTTTGGAGGGGAGGAAAACTCTCAGAGTCCGAAGCCCGTTGTTTCCTCCCCCGCTTGAAACTTCGTTGCGCGTTCCAAACCTCCCTTCGACGGTACGCACTTGCTACCGTTTCATCTCGGGCACGGCTTAGGGGCCATATCACTCAACGTTTCGCGATATGCCTAAGAACCCCCTTTTTTTACATATATTGCTTTAGGAAGCAGAACAGTTTTTTTCAACTCTTCTTTCTTGATTTGCATAAAAAGTCGCATGGGTGCGCGTCCTGTTAACTCGAAGTTTTGAAATGAAAATTGTCCCGTGTTCAGTTTTTGGATTTTCATGCCGATAAATTGAGTATGAATATCTCAGAAATGCTGCGGCTGGCCTTTAGCGTGGTTGCAGATTGGCGCGTTATTGTTACCGCCGTACTTACAGTTTTTATTATCTCACTTGCAAACTATGTAATAAGGTACAAAAAGCGTCCCCTTTCGCTTAAAAAGCGCAAGGCACTTCTTAAGGCCCAGGCTGAAGCTGCCGCTGCTGCTGCCAAGACGGAAAAGAAGGAAGAAGGGCAGGGCGAAGGTGATGGTGCTTCCGGCGACCATGGCAAAAAGGCTTCTTCTTCTTCTTCCGGGGCAAAGAAAAAATAGTCTTAACTAGGCTCTAATCTTGCCGATAATTTTATTGACCAGTTTTCTTCTGTTAGACATAAAACTCCTCCTGATTTTAAGGTGCGCTTCTGTAAGGGAGCGCTCCTTTTTTTTGAGCAGCTGCCATTTCTTGCTGCGGTAGATTCTTTCTATTCCCGCATACATGTCTTTTCCGCAGGTTATCCTGTCTTTCCAGGGCCAGAGGCATTTGCGGATAAAATTCCTTTCTTCAAGCTCGTACAGGATTGAGCGTATGTCCTCCTGTTCCCAAATTCTTAGTCCGAAGGAATTTAGGTCCCTGCTGTTGAACTCGCTTTCCAGAAGGGCGGCGGCCTGTGTGTAGGTGTACATTTTCCTGTTTAGGGAAAAGAAGCTTAGCGCAAGGTTCAGGTCGTATGCAAAGGGAGCCTTTCCTCCGCGCTCGCATATGTCGCAGCCTGAGCAGACGGCTTCTTCCGCTCCAAGGGCATCTAGCAGTACCTGGCGGCGGCATGTGGAGCTTTCTGCAAAGAGCAGCATTTTGTATTCCCGGGAATTCTTGGGGTAGGCGCTGAATTTTTTGTGGTCAGCGTAGTTCCAGAGCAGTATGGCTTTTCCTATGCTTCCGTCGCGGGCTATTCTTCCGCTTTCCTGCAGGTAGCTTTCGGCGGTTGGGGGGCTTTCCAAGTGGATTACGGTTTTTATGTCCTTTTTGTCCACACCCATTCCGTAGGCACAGGTGCAGCAGAGGACGGCATCGCTTTTGTTAAAGAACCATTCTTCCGTTGCGTTTTTTTCTGCTTTTTCTAGGCCTGCGTGGTAGAATTTTACCTTGTCGCATCCCATGTAGAGGGCAAGTTCGCGTGCCATGTCTTCGGATTTGGCCCTGGTTCCGCAGAAGATGAGCAGGGGTTTTTGCTCTGTAACGGCAAGGCGGAATGCAAGTCTCTTTTTTGCGGCGGCATAGATTACGTTGTAGCGGATGTTGCTTCTGTCTGCGTCGCTTCTTACGATGTGGCTTTGTCCGCCAAAGAGCACTTGGCTTACGCGGTCTAGCACTTGGGGGGATGCGGTTGCGGTAAAGGCTGTGACCGTCTTGCAGTCCAGCTCTTCTATGATTTTGCCAAGGGTAAGGTAGGCGGGGCGGAAGCTGTCTCCCCATTCGCTTACGCAGTGGGCTTCGTCTATGGCTATGTGCTGAATCTTGCAGGCTGACAGTTCCTTTACGATGGATTTGTTCTGCAGGACTTCCGGGTTTGCTATGATGATTTTTGCGCCTTTTTTTATTTTTGCAAAGTTTTCTTCCCTTTCCTGGGGGCTTTGTCCTCCTCTGAATATGACGCTTTCTATTCCGCCTGAGTCCATGCGCCTTTTTTGGTCTGCCATGAGTGCCAAAAGCGGGTAGATTACGAGGGTTGGGCCTTTTAGGAGGAGGGCGGGGGTTAGGAAGCAGAGGGATTTTCCTGCTCCTGTTGGCAAAAGGACTATCTGTCTGCCGCGGTAGAAGAGGCTTTCTTCTTCTGCGGTGGCGGCGGCATCTGTTTGCAGGGCTGTGTCGTCTTCTTCGGTGGCGGTGGTTTGCAGGGCGGTGTCGTCTTCTTCGGTGGTGGCGGTTTGCAGGGCGGTGCTTTCTTCTTCTTCGGTGGCGGTGGCATCTGTTTGTAAAGCAATGTCGGCTTTTCCAACCGGGGCATTTGTTAGCAAAGCGGTGTCGTCTTTCCCAGACGAATCATCTGTTTGCAAAGCAATGTCGGCTTTTCCAACCGGGGCTTCTGTTTGCAAGGCGGTGTTGTCTTCCCCCAACGGAGCGTTTGTTTGCAAAGCGGTGTCGTCTTCTGCGGTGGTGGCGGTTTGCAGGGCGGTGCTTTCTTCTTCGGCTGTGGCATCAGTTTGCGAAGCGGTGCTTTCTTCTTCGGCTGTGGCATCTGTTTGCGAAGCGGTGTTGTCTTCTTCGACAGCGGTGGTTTGCAGGGCAGTGTTGTCTTCTGCGGTGGTGGTGGTTTGCGAAGTGGTGACGTCTTCTTCGGATGGGGCATCTGTTTGCAGGGCGGTGTCGTCTTCTTCGACAGCGGTGGCGGTTTGCGAAGCTGTGCATTCTTCTTCGACCGCTGCCCCTGTTTGCAAAGCAATGTCATCTTCCCCCACCGAAGCATCTGTTTGCAAAAGAATCGAGTCATCGGCTGCGGTTAGCGAAGCAACGTCATCTTCCCCAAACGAATCATCTGGTTGCAAAAGTGGTGTGTCTTCCGGTAACCCCAGTGCCGAATCCAAGATGTTGGCAATCACAATTCTCTGCCAGGCAAAGAGGTATTTTATTCCAAAGGCATTTTTTGCGGCTAGGGTTACTTCGTCAAGGTCAAGGTCGCTTTGGGCTGCGTCTGCGGTTTGGAAAGGAAAGTCCTCTCCTTCTTTTAATAGTTCCATACTTATATATATTGCTTTAAAAGTCAGAATGTGACGCTTTTGCGGAGATTTTTTTGCGGAACGGTTGTCATCCAGGGATCTGACCAGAGGGCTGTGAATGATGATGGTAAGGACTTATGCAGATGCTGAGTCAAGCTCAGCATGACGGAATTGTATGGTAACACCAATCCATTGGAGCAGGCGTTGGTCGCAAGCTGCGCTTGCTCTCCGAGTTACTTCGTAACTCGCGGATTTATTTGCTAACACTCATCAAATATTGGGGCGTTGGTCGCAAGCTACGCTTGCTCTTCGAGTTACTTCGTAACTCGCGGAATTGTATGTTAACAACAATCCATTGGAGCAGGCGTTGGTCGCAAGCTGCGCTTGCTCTCCGAGTTACTTCGTAACTCGCGGATTTATTTGCTAACACTCATCAAATATTGGGGCGTTGCGGGGCTTTGCAAAGAGATTGCCCCGCAGAGGGGGTAGCGGAAAAGGCAACAAAGCGGAGCAAATGACGGAAGCGGCTTAGTGTAAAAAAATGTATTTTGTATTTGCACAGTCCCTAAAACGTATTTGGAGTAACGGCATCCAGTTTGTGATTGCCGCTTTTGGCATTTGAGGAGCGACTTGCCTTTGGAGCGAGGGGGAGACTTCCCCCACCTTGCAAATTTCTTCCACCTAGAAAATTTATTTTTTCCAGAAGGCAGGCGAGAAGAGGATTGCAATCGTAAAGAATTCAAGGCGGCCTGCAATCATGACGAGGCTGTAGAGCCATTTTACCGGGGCAGCCAAAAAGCCGTAGTTGCAGGATGGGCCAAGTAGGTTAAAGCCAGGACCACAGTTTCCGCACATGGTTACGGCTCCAGTGAAGGCGGTAAGGATGTCCAGTCCAAAGACCGCGCCGAAAAAAGTTGTTACCGCAACCACGAGCACGTATATAAAGAAGAATGCGGTTACGGTAAATACGATGTCCTTGCGGCAGACCTGCTTGTTCAGCCTGATTGTAAAGACTCCGTGGGGATGCATTATCTTGAGGATTTCGTTTTTGAACTGTCTTGCTATTACGACCCAGCGGATGACTTTTACGCCTCCAGCAGTACTGCCTGAGCTTCCCCCGATGAAGAGCAGGGCAAATATTACGGCCTGGGATGCGGGGCTCCATGTGGTAAAGTCTGCGGTTGCAAAGCCTGTGGAAGATATGATGGTTGAGCTTTGGAAGAAGGAGTAGCGCAGGGCCTTTAGGAAGCTTCCATAGGCGGGGCTTTCAAAGATTCCGATTAGGACTGCTGCAATTACTGTTATTGCAATGTAGACCTTGAATTCCGTGTTGCCTGTTATGTCGTTCCATTTTTTTATGAAGATGTAGTAGTAGAGCGAAAAGTTTATTCCGGCAAGGAACATGAAGGTCCAGCAAATCCAGTCTATTGCGGCTGAATTAAAGGATGCAATGCTGTTGTTTTTGGTGGAAAAGCCGCCCGTTCCCAATGTGCTGAATGCGTGGCTTATTGCGTCAAGAAAGTCCATGCCAAAAATCATTAGGAGGATTGCCTCTATTACGGTCATTCCAAGGTAGATGAACCAGAGGACCTTTGCGGTAGTTGTGATTTTTGGGGTAAGTTTTCCCTTTTCGGGGCCCGTGGTTTCTGCCTTGATAAGCTGGAAGCCTCCAACGCCAAGGATAGGCAGAAGGGCAACTGTAAGTACGATGATTCCCATGCCGCCAACCCAGTGCATTACGCAGCGCCAAAGGTTTATGCTGCGGGGAAGACATTCAATTTCGGAAAGGATTGTGGCTCCCGTCGTGGTAAAGCCGCTTATGCTTTCAAATATTGCGTCGGTTGCGTTGGGGATTGCACCGCTTGCGTAAAGGGGAATTGCACCCAGAAAGCCCATGAAAAGCCATGACAGGGCTACGGTTACAAAACTTGCCTTTGTGCTAAGGTTCATTTTTTTCTTTTTTCCTGCAAAGAAAAATACCGCTGCAAAAAGCCAGCTTACGGCCATTGGTATTGCGTAGGAAAGGGTAAGCTTTAGCCCTTCACCCAGAACGATTGATGTTGCAAAGGGTAGGGCAAGGAATGTGCCGACTATTCCCAATATTACAAAGATGATTCTTGTTACAGTAAAGGCCATTTTTCTTCCTCTATTTTAAGTCCGCTATATTTTTTTACCGCTGTTTGCGTTTTAAGCGCTTGTTAAGCTTTAAGCTGCTGTTACAGCTCCAGTGCGCTTGTGAAGCCCCAGGCGCTTGTTGAAGCACCGGGCCACCGGTTAAAGCCCCAGTGCGCCTGATTAAGCACCAGACCGCCTGTTTAAGTTCCAAGCCGCCTGCTAAGCTTCAGCCTGCCTGTTAACGCCACAGGCCATCTGTTAAGCCCCAGGCCACCGGTTTAAGTTCCAAGCACCGGTTTAAGCATCAGGTTGCCAGTTAAAGCCACAAGCTGCTGTTACAGTTCCAGCTTGTTTGTGAAGCCCTAGCCACCGGTTAAAGCACCGGGCCGCTTGTTGAAGCACCGGGCCACCGGTTTAAGTTCCAAGCTGCCTGTTAAGCATCAAGCCTGCTTGTTGAAGCCACAGGCACTTGTTAAAGCACCAGGCACTTGTTGAAGCCCCAGGTCGCCGGTTTAAGTTCCCAGCCGCCAGTTTAAGCACCAGACCGCCAGTTTAAGTTCCAGCTGCCTGTTAAGCATCAGGCCACCTGTTTAAGCCCCAAGCCGCCTGCTAAGCTTCAGTCTGCCTGTTAAGCATCTGGCCACCTGTTACAGCCACAGGCCACCTGTTAAAGTTCCAGGCCGCCAGTTTAAGTTCCAGGCCACCTGTTAAACACCAGACCGCCTGTTTAAGTTCCAAGCCGCCTGTTTAAGCCCCAAGCCGCCTGCTAAGCTTCAGTCTGCCTGTTAAAGCCCCAGGCCTCTTGCTAAAGCCTCAGATCCGCCTATTTAAGCCCGCTGAATTTTTCAAGGAGCTTTTTCTCGCCAGCCTTTTCTATAAGAATAAGGTGGTCGCCAATTTCAAGCTTTGTGTCTCCCTGCGGAAGCTCATAGTGCTCGCTGCCGTTCTTCTTAACAAGCAGAAGCAGGTATTCGCCGGGGCTTGCAATATCCTTAAGAGCCTTGCCCATAAACTTGCTGGATGCAGAAAGGTCGCATTCAACAATCTCGTACTCGCCAGAGCATACCGTGTGGATTCCAGTAACGCTCTTTCCGTGCAGGTGGCTAAGGATTGAATCTACAACCGCATCCTGCAGCGGAACAGAAACGTCAACCCCCAGCTTGGCGGAAATCTGAGAAAATGCAGAACTCGTTACCAAGGCAATGGTCTTTTTTATGCCCATGGATTCAAGGTAGGCGCAAACAACCATGTTCAGCTCGTGGTTGTGCATGGTGCATATCAAAAGGTTCAGCTCGTTAAGTTTCTCTTCCTCTATAAAGCTTTCGTCCGTAATGTTGCCGCAGAAAACCTTTGCATCCGGGAACCTCTCGCTTGCCTCTTTGCAAAGCCCGTCGTCATTGTCTATGATAACAAAGTCCTGGGCTATGGATTTTTTGCCAAGACCAAAAAGGCGGGCAATGGGGGATGTCTTTCTTCTTTCTATTAAACGGTCAGCAACAATAGTTCCAATTCTTCCCGCCCCCACAAGGCCAATCCTCTTGATAAGGTCAACCTGGGTACCGCAAAGGGTAAGCACTTTGGAAAGATTCTCCTTGTCCGCAAGAACGCCAATAAAATTGCCTTCTTTAAGAACAGTGTCTCCGCTCGGCAGAATGGCCCCGCTCTCCGTCTCCAAAAAGACAACCACACACTTAAAGTCAATCAGCGTGCGGATGTTCTTAAGCTCAAGACCGTCAAGTGGCGAATCCTTTTCTATCCTAAGTCTTGTAAGCTCGTACTTGGAATCCTCAAAAGAAACAACCTCACTTACGGCTCCGTGCTCAACAGCCTTAACAATAGCCTCTGCCGCCTCTACGTCCGGGTGAATCATGTAGTCAATACCGTAAAGAGGCCTGTGCTTGCCGCTAAAAGTCTCCGCATGGTGCTTTGCCGCCGCCGCAGTATTTATATAGTAGGCATAGTTCCTAACGCGGGCAATCTTAACCGGACGGGGGTAAACTGCATCAACAAGGGAACAGGTAATCATGTTAACTTCGTCGTTACCGCTAACCGCAACAAGGGCATCTGCCTTTGCAATACCGCATTCCTCCAGCGTCTCAAGATTGTTTCCGTCCGCCTCAAGAACCGTACAGTCCAAGCGGTTTGCCGCATGTCGCACAGTCTCCGGGTCGTTGTCTATAAGAGTAACATTATTCTTTTCGTCAATAAGGCGCTTAGCAAGCTGAACCCCAGTAAAACCCGCGCCAACAATCAAAATATTCATGGCAACATTATATAATAAAGACCTTGAATGGGGCAAGTAAATAGTTGGAAATTGAAAATTAATATAGAAAATTAAGAATTGAAAGTTTTTCTATTATATTACTTTTATGGACGACCTTCTGATTGCTCTACCATTTTGCGCTTTGGCTAATCCGACCGTCCATGTCCCTGCGTCACCGCCGTTCCGCCCTTCGCCTATTCGGCTCATACCGCTCGCGCGGTACTAAAGGGGCTCCATGGCGGCGTACGTCGCCTCAAAAAATCCCTCCATGGATTTTTTGAGGATTGCAGAAGCGCTTCGCACTTCTGCATGTTGCTAACCCGCCCTCCGTGGCTCAATAATTCTTGGCAAGAAAGAGATAAAATCCCTCCGTGGATTTTCCCAGGTATTGCAGAATCGCTTTGCACTTCTGCACGCTGTTAAGCCGCGCCTCCATGCGCTCTTTACGGGTTGGCAAGAAAGAGATAATCCATCCATGGATTTTTTGAGGATTGCAGAAGCGCTTCGCACTTCTGCATGTTGCTAACCCGCCCTCCCTGGCTTGATATTGTATGGCAAGAAAGAAAAGCATTTCTTGTTTTTTTTACACAGATGTAAAAAATTGGGGTTCTTAGGGGCCATGTTGCTCAACGTATCGCAACATGCCTAAGCCGTGCCTGCCCGAAAAAAATCCCTCCATGGATTTTTTGCGGGATCGGAGATTTGCAGGCAAATCTCCGGGGTGCTAAGCCGCGCCTCCATGCGCTTTTGTATGCAATCAAGAAAGAGGAGGAGGGGAGGGAAAACCCTCGCTTCGGAGTAGGGGGGGGGCTTCCCCTTAGTTTGGGGTCCAAGGGTCCTCCCTTGAAAAAAAAATCTCGAAAATCTAAAAAAAAACAAAAAATTATAATTTTTTTTCTGTAACAAAACTGAATTTCATTGACTTTTAATAAAAATATTGTCAAAAAATCACTAACTTTTCAAAATTAACTTGACTTTTCTCGCCTGTTAATGTAACCTAAATTATAGTAACTATTCAAGTTTATAATTTGAAAAGGAGTTAACATGAAAATCAATGCAAAAATTGCAGCCCTCACGGGTGCAGCGCTTGTATTCGGTGCAACATCAGTGTTTGCTCAGTCAACTGAGACAACAACTACAACTACAACAACTGTTACAGAAACAGCAATCTCTGAAGATGCTGACGCTGACGGTGATGTAGACTATGTAGGATATGAAACCGAAGGCGAAATCGAAGTTGAAGGCGATGACATCGTCGTTCAGGGATCCAAGACTGACACTGTTACTAAGGAATATGAAGGTTATCTCATCGTTCCTGTAGAAACAACAGAAGAGACAACTTACACAACAGTTATCGGTCAGCCAAAGGGCCGCTGGTCAGCTTCTGACTGGTTCGGTGGAAAGTTCCACTTCACAAACAAGCTCGGTTCAGACATCGTAAAGGGCCGCGGTGCTCTCAAAGATGATGATGACCGCCCAGCAACAAGAGATCAGCTCTACTCTGTAGAACTCGGAAAGATCTACGACGAGCTCGAGCTTACTTATGAAGCAAAGAGACTCAAGTTCATGCTCAAGCCACAGGTTGGTATCTCTGATGCTAGCGAAGACTTCTGGACAGGCAATGCAAATAACCTCGCTCAGCGCAATGGTCTCACAAACGATGACGTATCCCTCTCTTGGACAGACTTCGACTGGTACGTTGAATTCCTTCCATTCGACATGGTTGGCATCAACCTCCACCACGACATGTGGACACCTGGTTCATACCTCCCTGTAGCAGACCAGCACATCACTGGCGGTAACCTCTCTTCTGAAGGTCTTACAATCGCTCTCTACCCTGTAGAAAAGCTCAGAATTACAGCAACAGCTCCTTTTGACTTCGACGTTCTCTCTGGTAGGGACTGGATTAACGCAGAAATCGAAGACGAAGATCCTGGTAATCCTTATGGTGGTTCTGCAAATAACCTTCAGTGGGAAAAGAATGGTCAGGACGAATTCAAGTTCAACATGGGCTATGGTGCTGAATACACAATCGGCAACTTCCTCACAATCGGTGGAACTTGGAAGGACATCTTGGACAGCTACTGCCGCCAGGCTGGTGCATACTTCAGCCTCATCGGTATCCCACACTTCACAATCAACCTTGGTTATACTTGGTCACAGCACAGCTTCAAGCAGGGCACAGTATTTGATTACTGGGAACTCGACGATGCTTACGGTGAATACGGTAAAATCACAGGTCACCACGTTGTAAACCTCGGTGTTGCAGCTCAGTTCGGCCGCTTCAATGTTGCTTTGGACGGTATCTACAACATCATGAAGGATCAGTCTGTATTCGACTTGTACGCAGGTCTTGGTGTAGGCTATGACTTCATCCCTGGAACTCTTAAGTTCGGTCTTAAGGGATTCGGTGCATTCGACTTCGGTACAGAAGGTGCAGAAAACATCACTCTTGCTGACGGTCTTACAGGTATCGGCGATGGACGCCTCGCATGGGATACAGATGCAGATTCTGCAGACATCCTCATCGGTGTAAGCCCATGGCTCATCTACACAACAGGTCGCCACGAATTCGGTGCTTCTGTAGTATACGAATTCCAGTTCAACGATGTTGATAACTATCACTTCAAGTTCCCTGTATACTGGAAGTACACATTCTAATAGTTAATACTTAATTATTAGTTACTAAAGACGGTCGGCAGCAATGCCGGCCGTTTTTTTTTACACTTATGCCATTACAGTCCCAACGTCCCTCTGTCATTCCGAAATCGACGTGCCAGTCGAACCACGGTTGGTGAGCTTGTCGAACCACGCCCCTGTAATCTTTTTTCTCCTACCTTTTCAAAAAAAACACTTGACAATTTTTTACAAATGTGATTAGTTATTGCTAATAAAAATTACACAAAGGTAATAAAAATTGCCAAGGAGTAAATACATGAAAGTTTTTAATGCTGTAAAAGTTTTGGGTGCAGCATGCCTTTTTGCAGGTATGGCTTTTGCACAGGAAAAGGACTATGAAGTTTCCTTCTCCAACGAACTCTCCACAGACACAATCACCTACACAAAGGCAAAAGGCCACGAAAAGGATTCTGCAACAGTTTTTGCAGGAATCGTAGAAAAGGCAGAAGCCGGCTTTGAGTCTGAAAAGCTAAGCTTTAGCGTAATGGGCGAATGGACTTTTGAACCTGTAAAATCTGTAGAAGATGCCCTTGATGACAACGACGTAAAAGGCAACAAGTTCACTCTTACAGACCATGACTGGTTCATCGAATTCCGCCCCATCAAGGAACTTGCAATCGGCTGGAATGACGACCTCTTTGTTTCTGGCTCATCACTTCCTGTCTGGGACGACGACATTAAGGCAGGCAACTACACAACAAACGACGGCATTGCCATCATTGCCCGCCCTGTAGAAGGACTTACCATTGGAGCAGGCCTTGACCAGAGTGCATTCAGCTTGGACGACGATGACTTTAAGCCCGTAATCAACTTTGGTGCAAACTATGAATACCAGGATATGTTCGCAGCAGGCGTTGCAGTTCAGAACGTAGCAGGCAGCGCAATTGAAAATGAAGAAGGTGACAAGGAATTAAGAAAGCTCACAGTCGGTGTTTTTGCAAGCATCACGGCTGTAGAAAATCTTACCCTCAACTTGGGCTACACCCATAATGACTATGAAGGAATTGACTTTGGCCTTGTAAATCCTTTTGAAAATTTCAACATCATTGGCCAGAACGTAGCAACACTCGGCGCAACTTACGAAGCTGGCCCTCTCTCCCTCGCAGCAGACATGGCATTCAACTTTAACGGTGCAGACGACACTGACGAAGAAGGTCTTGAAGCCTTTGCTGAATCAGATGAAAACAGGTACGATGCCTACTTTGGCCTTTGCGCAGAATATGCAGTCACAGAACAGATTACAGCCGGAATTACGGGTCTTGTAGCCCTTGACCTTTCTTCTAACGATGACGTTTTTGAAGACAAGGCAGACCTTTACTTTGCTGTAGGTCCTGCAGTAAAATACACCCTTAACGACCACAACGAATTTAGCCTTGGCGTAAACTTTGAAAAAGCTGGCAGCGACTACCAGGCAATCAACGTACCGATTTCCTGGACATACAATTTCTAAGGCAGAAAGATTTCTTCTGTTAAAATAAATTCTCCCTATTTTGGGCACTCACCGAAAAGTGGGTGCCTTTTTTTTAATGGATTGCAGAATCACAGAGCAATTCTGCATGTTGCTAAGTTGCCATCCATGGCTTCATATTGCTTGGCAAGCAAGAAAAGTAGAAAAATCATTATCTCTGCCAACAAAAAAAACATTTATCCAACAATAAAACTGGGGTTCTTAGGCATATCGCGAAACGTTGAGCGATATGGCCCTAAGCCGTGCCTGCCCAGAAAAAATCCCTCCATGGATTTTTTCTGGGATTGCAGAATTGCAGAGCACTTCTGCATGCTGCTAAGTCGCCATCCATGGCTTCATATTGCTTGGCAAGCAAGAAAAGTAGAAAAATCATTATCTCTGCCAACAAAAAAAACATTTATCCAACAATAAAACTGGGGTTTTTAGGCATATCGCGAAACGTTGAGCGATATGGCCCTAAGCCGTGCCGGGGAAGGGTGGGGTTTAAGGGGCGGGAAAACCCTCGCTTCGGAGTAGGGGGGTGTCCCGCCCCTTAGTTCTGGGTTCCAAGGCCCCCCCCCTTTGGAAAAAATCTAAACTTGAAACTTTATTGTCTTAGGTATATGCTATAGCCATGAAAAAGACATTGGAACAAATACTTGCAGGAATAAAAGATTCCCCACTTGAATATACTTTTACAGACGAAAGCGGAAGCCCCTCTGACCAGGCCGCATCCTTAGCAAATGCAAAGAATTGCGTCATAGAAAACCTTGAATTTGACAGCCGCTCGGTAAAAGAAAACACCCTCTTTTTTGCGCTTCCGGGAACCCACACAACAGGCAATAAATTCATTTGCAAGGCAATAGAAAACGGTGCTTGTGCGGTAGTCTATCAGGATGAATTTTCCGCGGAAGAAAAAGATGCAATCGCATCCGCAGTAAAAAATGCGCGTGCAGGCAAAGGAGACGTGGCTTTTGTAAAAGTTTCGTCCAGCCGCTTTGCAATGTCCCCAATAAGCGCATCTTTTTACGATGACCCTTCCAGCCACCTTGTAATTTACGGTGTAACCGGAACCGAGGGCAAGTCTTCCACAGTGTCCTTTATCTGGCAGCTTTTGCGTCTTAGCGGAATTAAGGCCGGCTTTATAAGCACCGTCCAGTATTCACTTGGCGGAGAGGCAGTTAACAATCCCCAGCACCAGACAACGCCTGAGGCTCCAATTGTTCAGCGGGAACTTTACGAAATGCTTCAGAATGGCTGTACCCACGCAGTAGTTGAATCTTCCAGCCACGGCTTAAGCACAAAGACAAACCGTTTGGGCGACGTAAAATTTGACTGCGCACTATTCATGAACGTAACTCTTGAACACCTGGAATTCCACGGTACTTACGAGCAGTACAAGAGCGACAAGGCAAACCTTTTCCGCGCTTTGGACAAGGTTAGTCACACAAAGCTAATTGCCGGAAAGGAAACAAAGGTTCCCTCTTTTGGAATCGTTAATCTGGAAGACCCAGCCGCATCTTATTTTGCTTCCGCTACCTCTAAGAAGGTTGTGGGCTTTACAACGGAAGGCATGGCCGGAAAGCAGGCAGCAGAAGAAATAAAGGCTGCACCGCTACCGCCTGTGCCCCAGAATATGGCCTATATCTCCAGCCGCAACATAGCAAGTGCCCGCTACGGAATAACATTCAGCATGCACCGCTTTGATTCCTCCGTACCGGAAGGCGAGCGCGTAATACACGTAAAGGCTCCGCTTCCCGGTGCATTCAATGCCTACAACATAACCGCCGCCCTTATTGCGGTAAGCGGAACAACCCTCATTCCCCTTGCAAAGCTTGCAGAGCTTACCCAAAAGCTTCTTCCGGTAACAGGCCGAATGACTGTCATAGACTGCGGTCAGCCTTTTGAAGTAATCGTTGACTATGCCCACACACCGTCTTCTTTTGAAACCATTTTCCCCCCGCTAAAAAAGCGTTGCTCTGGAAACATAATATGCGTCTTTGGTTCGGGAGGGGAGAGGGACACAAAAAAGCGTCCCCTGCAGGGAGCCGTTGCCGCCCGCTTCTGTTCAACGGAAATTCTAACGGACGAAGACCCCCGCTTTGAAGACAGCATGAAAATCCTTGAAGACATAGCCCAGGGGGCAATAAAAGAGGGCAAGGTTAAGGACAAGGACTTGCTTCTTATTCCAGACCGCCGCCAGGCTATACGCAAGGCCTTCTCTCTGGCAGAAAAAGACGACATCGTTCTACTGCTTGGAAAAAGCCACGAAAACAGCATAATATACGGCGACAAGGCAACCCCTTACGATGAGATTGCCGAAGCAAAAGCCGCCCTTGTGGAAATGGGATTTTCTTCTTAGCAGTCGATTCTCTGCCACTCTTTCCAGCCGCCGCCTGAATTGCGGGTGTAGATTGCAATGCTGTCTGCGGTAAAAGATTCATTCAGGCTTAGCTGGGCAAAATGCTTTAGGGCTTGGTCCATTGCTCCGGAAGGAATGTCCCTGTTTGCAATTGTAAGGTGGGGGCAAAATTTCCTGCCGCCCTTTTTTACAGCTGCCGGTATTGCAGAAGAGATTTTTTTGCAAAAGACGGAATAAAGCTTTTGCCAGCCGTCGCTGTCCTGAACGTTTGCAAACAAAGTGCGCTCCGAAAAAGATCCAAATTCACAGACAGCCACTTGTAGCGGAAGAAGGTTCAAAGCCTTGCATTCATCCGCTGCAGAATAGACCGCATCAAGAAGGTCCCTGCCATCAAAGCCGTCTGCAAGGGCAAAAGGCGGTATAAGTGTGATGTGCGGCGGCGTTCCGTAGCCAGAGTGGCAGCCGTAAACGCTGGACATGTATTCCCTGCATTCTTCAACAAGCTCCTCCAGCTCTATGCTTACGGGAATGCCTATAAAATGTGTCTGCTCTGAAAATCCGCCTTTCTTATACATGGAACTGTCCTATCTGACCGCCTATCTTTACAAGGGAGTCTTTCATCTTAAGGTAAATGTCTGTAAGTTCCTTTCCAGATCCGCTGATTTTTTGCGCATCCAGGGCAACTTCGTTCATGCTTTCCTTCATGCTGCTCGTTGTTTCCTGCAGGTTCCCTATTTCATTTATTACAGCCTGGTTCCCTGTAGTCATTTCCAAAGATGCGTTCCTTACCTGGTCGGTGCTGTCGTTCATGGAGCGGAGTGCCTCGCTAATCTGCCTAGAGCCTTCGTTCTGCTCCTGCATGGCCTGCTTTATCTGAAGGATAAGCTCGTCCGTGGCGCGTATCTTTTCCGAAAGCTGCTCAAAGGTAGTGCGAGAGTCGTCGCTTGCCTGAACTACGCTCAGAATTGAATCCTTTATGACCTTAAGCTGGGTTCCGATTGTCTTTGACTGGGAAGATGAAGTTTCGGAAAGCTTTCTGATTTCATCTGCAACAACGGAAAAGCCCTTTCCTGCTTCCCCTGCGTGGGCTGCCTCGATTGCCGCGTTCATTGCAAGAAGGTTGGTCTGGGATGCAATTGATGCTATGGAAGCATTTGCCTGCTGCAGCATGGATGACTGGTCTTCTATGCCCCTTACACGCTCGTTAACCGCCTTTTGCTTTGTAAGGCCAACCTGGGCATCGTTACAGAGGGTTTCAAAGGAAAGTGCCATTTTATCTACCGAAGAGTTTACGGAAGAAATGTTTCCTATCATCTCCTGAACTGCCGCCGAAGCCTGTGCCACGCTGTCCGACTGGTTCTGAATCATGTTTTCAAGAGTGCTTATGTTTCCTGCTATCTGCCTTACAGTGCTTGCAGTTTCCTGTACCCTCTCGTTCTGACTGCTAATCTGGCTGTGGACATTTTCTATGTTTGTGGTAATTTCCTGGATGGAAGACACTGTGTTTTCCGTACTTCTTTCCATGGCGCTTCCTGCTGCCTCAAGTTCTGCGTTGGAAGATTTTATTTCCTTCATAATCTGCTGGAGCTTGCCTGTAAAGTTGTTGAATCCTTTGACTACACGCCCAATCTCGTTCCCAGAGTCTATGGCGATGCGCTTTGTCAAGTCCGCGTTTCCAGAGGCAATTTCGGATATTGCACCTTCAACCTTCAAAAGCGGCTTGAGCGAAAGCCTAAGGAGTAGACCAGCAATCAAAAGCATGAGCACTACGGAGAGTATGCAGCCAATTGCTATTCTGTTGGAAAGCTGGTTCGTAACCGTAAGAATTTCCTTTTCGTCAATGGAAATTGCAAAGCCCCAGTTTGTGCCCTTTATTCCCCGGTATGCAACAAGCCTCTTGGAGCCGTTTTCATTTACCCATGCGTGACTCTTCTTTCCAGCCGCAATTTCCTTTGCGCAAGATTTAAGGTCTTCCCCAATGTCTTCCGCAGTAAGAAAGTTTTCATCCATAACCTTGGATGAATCCTTGTGGGCCATTACAGTGCCTTCACTTGAAAGCATAAAAGCGTAGCCTGTCTTTCCTATGCGGATTTCGTTTACAATGTCGTTGATGTTTTCAAGTGTTACGTTTGCGCAGAAAAAGCCTATCGTGCTGCCGTTTTTCTTTACAGCCCTGGAAAAGTGGACAACTGCCTTTCCTGTGGCGCGGGAGATTACTGGGTTGTCTATGTCCCTTTCGTGCCCCTCGTGCATGATGGCCTTAAAATATGAGCGGTCGCTAACCTTTGCGCTTGTGCCTATGTCCGAATGGTTCTGGCCGCTTGGTCCGCAGTAGAATACGTTGGAAAATGCCGGCGAGCGGAAGTCGTTGTGGGCATGCAGCCAGTCGATTATGGCATCCTCGTCCCCAACCTGGGCAACGTCCGACTTGTTGTAGAAGTCCATTTTGTCGAAAAGGGCTTCGATGCGGTTTTCCAAGGCAATGCCGTAGGCTTCTGTCATGGCGGTGTATTCTTCTATGCTGTGCTGGGTAAGGATTGTGCGCGTGGTGTGGAGGGTTCCCGAAATTTGAACCGCGTTTACTACGATTATTGCAAGACCGATAAACAAAAGAAGTTTTACTATAAGACTTCTTCCCTTTGCGGAGGAATTGCTCTGCTTCATTTTCTCATCTCCTAAAACTTTTTTAATATTGATACTTATAATAGTAACTTAAAAAGATATGTCTGTAAAGCAAAATTTTACAGCAGAAATTTTACAGCAAAAATATTTTAAGGAATTTTAATTGAGATGAAAGATTGTAATTAAGTCTGTATTTTTTAGGACGGTAGTTTTTTTTGCTCTGCCATTCATTCCTTGGCTGCAACCGGGAGCAAGGGCCTTTCGTCACCCGCTTTCCGTGGTTCCGCGCCTTCGCGCTCCATTCCCTTGCGGGAACGGCAACGGGTTGCAGGCAACCCTGCCGCCACTCCAATCGGGCGTATGGTCCTTCAAAAATCCCTCCATGGATTTTTGAAGGGATCGGAGATTTGCAAGGCAAATCTCCGTGTTGCTAAGCCGCCATCCATGGCTCTTTACAGGTTGGCAAGGAAGATGAAAATCCCTCCATGGATTTTCCTGAGTATTGCAGAATCGCTGCGCAATTCTGCATGCTGCTAAGCCGCGCATCCATGCGCTTTTTAATTCTTATCAAGTACGAAAAATCCCTCCATGGCTCTTTACTGATTGGCAAGGAAGATGAAAATCTGTGCGAATTTTATTTGCGCGGAAGGGGTGCGTACGGGAGTGTCTTCTTTGCGGCGTACAGCAAAAAGAGCCTAGCCCCGATTGGAAGGGCGCGGAACGCGTTGCCGTTAGGCAATGGAGCCGAAAGGCGGAACCCTGGAAAGCGGGATAAAATGCCCTCCGTGGCATTTTATCCCGCAAGTTTTCTGGCGAAAACTTGCCTGTTTCTTTTGCTAACAAATGACGCGCCATCCATGGCGCTGCTTGTTTTACGGGATAAAATGCTGCGGAGTCTGACCGGACACGGAGTGCCGGGCACAGTTCCACCAGCAATATGCTCCAGAAGAATAGGGAAGCTCGAAAAATGAAGTTTTTAAAGGCCCCCAATAATAAAAAAATCCTTTAAAGCTTTTCCCCGCGCTTTTCTGCAATGTGCCTTGCCCAGTAGAGGAAGGGTGTGTCCAAGATTGAAGTTACAAGGAATATTGCGTATCCAAAGATAAGGATTTGGATTATGGTTCCGCTTGGGAAAACTCCCGCAAATGCAAGCAGGTTGAATACTACTACGTTTATAAGCTGGCTTACCATTGTGGAGCCGTTGTTGCGCAGCCAGAGGAAGCGCCTTTTGTCGCCGCATTTTTTTTCGGTAAGCTTCCACAGGTGGTGGTAGGCCCACACGTCATATATTTCGCAGACCGCGTATGCAAAGAGGCTTGCAAGCATGACACGCGGCGTGTTTGCAAAGACCGTGCGGATTGGAAGTGCCATAGTGTCCTGTTCAGCAGGAAGGTAGAGGAACCAGCTCTGCGATATGAGGATGAAGGTTACGTTTGCCGCTATTCCAAGCTTTACGCAAGTGTTGGCTTCTTTTTTGCCGTAGATTTCGCTCATGATGTCTGTTGCCAGAAATGACGATGCGAATATTACGTTGCCCAGGGTAGTGTCCATTCCGAATGCGTGGACCAGAATAAGGACTTCTATGTTTGCGGCTATTGTGCAGATTACCGTCCATGCAAAAATTCCGTTTTTGCCGAAGAGCCTGAAGAATGCTACAAGTCCTCCAAAGAATGCGAATACGGAAAGCAGTAAAATTATTTCGTTTTGAAAGGGTATGTTTGGCATGTTTTTCTCCTTTTTGCTAGTTTGATGAAAGTGATGAAAAGAGGCGTTCCTTGGCTGTGTTTTCGTAAGGAGAGCCTTTTTTTGCGTAGTTTGCGAAGGGGTAGATGGAGATTCCACCGCGCGGTGTAAAGATGCCTTTTACTTCCAGGTACTTTGGGTCAAGCAGCTTTACCAGGTCCTTCATGATTATGTTTACGCAGTCTTCGTGAAAGTCGCCGTGGTTGCGGAAGGAAAAAATGTAGAGCTTTAGCGACTTTGATTCAACAAGGAATGGCCCCGGTATGTAGTTGATTTTTATTTCCGCAAAGTCGGGCTGTCCTGTCTTTGGGCAGAGGGATGTGAATTCCGGACAGTTGAATGTTACCATGTAGTCGTTTTCCGGATGTTTGTTGGGGAATTTTTCAAGGATTTCCGGGCTGTAGTCCCGGTTGTAGCTTGTGGAGCCGCCGAGAAGCGTAACTCCTTTTAGTTCTTCGTCCGTGCGCATTTGCATAGACCTCCTAGTTTTGTTTTAAGTCAGGATGGAATTTCGAACTGACTGTTGACAATGATACAAGTTGTGGGCTTTTTTGTCTATAGGAAAATTGTGGAAAAAATTACGCATTTGTGTCCAAAATTGCACTTTTATCGCAAATATATATATGGGGGATAAAAGGAATGGGGACATGAGTTCTGACATAAGTCCTTTATTTTTGCCGCCACATATATTATAATTAAGGAGTCTTGCCCTATGAGCTTTGGGGACAAAAATGTCAGGAAAGGGGTGCGATCGTTCGCAGACGGAAAGGAATATGCCGCTCAGGCTGGAACCGGGGCTTTGCTTAATCCGCGTGTGGACACTACCTTCAAGGCTATGCTTACAAGGAACACTTCAGAGGCCAAGGCTGCGCTAAAGTCCTTTCTTGAGGCTGCAACGGAGAGAAAGATAGCTAAATGGGAGCTTAGGCCAAACGACTTGCCCGTATCTTTTGTTGGGCAGAGGGGTGTTAGCTGCGACATATCCTGCGAATTTGATGACGGTCTTGCTGCGGACATAGAGATGCAGGCATTTAACCAGGAGTATGACTACGGAAAGCGGGCTGAATACCAAGTTTCACGGCTTGAGGCTACATATCTTAAGCGAGGGGAGTCATGGGAAAAGGCGCCTGTTGTTTACCAGATAAGCATACTGAACTTTATCTATGACTTTAAGGGCGGGGCTAAAAGTGATGAGGAAAAGAGGCCATCACCTGTAAGCCGCTTTGCCATGAGGACAAAAGACGGAAAATGCCTTTCCAATACGCTCAACATAGTCTTTGTTGAGCTTCCCAAAGTCTACGGGTTGGAAGAAAGTCTTGACACAAATACGGCTTTGGAGAACTGGGCAATATTTTTGAAGGATGCGGACAATCCTGATAAAAAAGACATAATAGACAGGCTTACCTGCAAGGAGAAGGGACTTATGGAGGCACAGAAATCATTATCGTCAGTAAGCACGGACATGGACCTTTGGTGGGCGGAGTACCGGCAGGAAATCTACGAAAGGGACAGGATCTCCAGTATTGAGGCTGCTACAAAAAAGGGCTTGGCAAAAGGGTATGAAGAGGGCTTAAGCAAAGGCATAACAGAAGGCATAAGCAAGGGCATGAAAGAGGGCATAAGCAAAGGCATGAAAGAAGGCATAAGCAAGGGCATGAAAGACGGTTTAAGCAAGGGCAGAAGTGAAGGCATAAAAGAAAAAGCCATTTCTCTCGCAAAAAAGTATATGTCCATGGGGCACTCCGCAAAAGAAGCCGCCGAGTTTGCAGAAATAGACGAAAGCCTGCTCTTGTAAGTTTTTCAGCAAATTTTTCTTATTCCCATTCGCTTGCATAAGATGCATAAATATGCAATAATAATAAAAATTTTTTAAGGAGTTACGATATGGCAAAAATACATGGCGCATACACGGCAATGATTACACCCATGCTGAACGACGGATCTGTTGACTACGACGGATTTAAGAAAAATGTGCTGTTCCAGCTTGAACAGGGAATAGACGGTCTTTTGCCATTGGGCACTAGCGGCGAAACTCCTACGCTTTCAGAAGAAGAAGAAGACAAACTACTTGATATAGCGATTCCGCTCGTGCGCGAATTCAACGCAAAGAATGGCAAGGACGTAAAGGTTCTTGTTGGGGCAGGAAGCAACAATACCCGCGATGCAGTACGCTACGTTGAGCGTGCAAAAGCTAAGGGTGGCGACTATGCACTGGTTGTAACGCCTTACTACAACAAGCCCAGCGACGAAGGCATTTTCCGTCACTTCGAAGCCGTAAGCAAGGTTGGCCTCCCAATAGTCGTCTATAACATACAGGGACGCACCGGAAAGAACATCAGCGTGCCTCTCCTTGAGCGCATCGCAGAGCTTCCAAATATTGTTGGCGTAAAGGAAGCAAGTGGCAGCATAACGCAGATGATGGAAGTCGTGGAAAAGATTGGCCTTAAGAAACCTGACTTTTCCGTTATGAGTGGAGATGACGGCTTAACGCTTCCACTTATGGCGGCTGGCGGCGACGGTGTAATCTCCGTTGTAACCAACATGATTCCTGCCCTGATGGGAGAACTTGTTCACGATTGTCTGGACGGAAAGTTTGCAGAAGCATGCAAAATCCACTACAGGCTTCAGCCATTCTTCCGCGCTGCATTCTGTGATGGAAACCCTTCATGCATCAAGTATGCCATGAACCTAAAGGGAATGCCCGCAGGTTCAGTCCGCTTGCCTTTGGTTGAGCCAAAAGCATCTGCCCAGGAACAGATTAAGGCTGCTATAAAGGACTGTAACCTTTAGTAAAATGAATTGAGTAGGAGGCTTATTATGGAAAAGATAAATGTTGGCGTTTTGGGCGCAACCGGCATGGTCGGTCAGAGGTACATCAAGCACTTGGAAAACCACCCTTGGTTCAAGGTAACATACGTTGCCGCAAGCCCCCGCTCTGCTGGTAAGCTCTACAAGGATGCCGTTGCAAACCGCTGGCTCATCGGTGCAGACATTCCCGCAGACGTTCAGAACCTTACAGTTCAGGATGCAAACGACGCAAAGCTTGCTCTTGGCAAGTGCAAGTTTGTCTTTAGCGCACTGGAAATGGACAAGGAAGCAATCAAGGCCCTAGAGGCTGCCTATGCCGCAGAGGGAATCCCTGTCGTAAGCAATGCAAGTGCAAACCGCTGGACAGACGACGTTCCAATGCTGGTTCCTGAAATCAACTATTCACATCTCGACATAATCAAGAAGCAGCAGGAAGCCCACGGCTGGAAGAAAGGCTTCATCGTCGTAAAGCCAAACTGCTCGCTCCAGACATACATGATGCCTTTGCATGCCCTCATCATGGCAGGATACCCTGTAAAGCGCATGATTGTTACCACTGAACAGGCCGTAAGCGGTGCCGGCTATCCGGGAGTTCCTTCTTACGACATGATAGACAACATCGTTCCCTACATTGGCGGTGAGGAAGAAAAGACAGAAAAGGAATGCCTCAAGATTCTTGGCAAGGTGAACGGCTCAAAGATAGAAAACGCAAGCGCACCGGTAGTAAGCTCAACCTGTACCCGCGTACCGGTAATCGACGGACACACCGCAAGCGTAAACCTGGAGTTTGACTTGCCAGAAGACAAGAAGCCCAGCCTCGAAGAAATTGAGCGCGTCTGGACAAGCTACACATCGCTTCCACAGGAGCTTAACCTTCCAAACGCCCCTGAACATCCGATTGTAGTCCGCCACGAAGAAAACCGCCCCCAGCCCCGCCGTGACCGCGAGACAGAAAAGGGAATGGCATGCGTAATAGGCCGCCTCCGCAAGTGCAATGTGTTCGACGTAAAGTTTGTAGCCTTAAGCCACAACACAAAGCGCGGTGCAGCCCTTGGTGGAATCCTGAACGCGGAACTCCTTAAGGCAAAGGGGTTCTTTGACGCTCTCTAATCTTTAGCTGAATTATTCGATTGCTGAATCAATAAATCATTGAATCGGGGAATTTTCTGAACACAGAAGATTCCCCTTTTTTTTGCTAATATTCAATCATTCTCTCTGCGGGTTGCTTTTCAAAATATTCCTTAACCCGCTCAATGCTTTCCTCCATGGAAGAAGCGTTAATCATCTGGTTCTGAAAGTAGTGGGAAAAAGAAAAATTCATGCAGTAGTAAAAAAAGAAGCGCTGCAACCTTGTCTTTAAAAATTCAGGAGGCTGGTGCTGCTTTAAGTCTTCAATAAAATCCAGCGCAAGCTTTTCAGCGTCAATCCTTCCGTGGCCGCCCCTAATCTGGTCAAAAATCCAAGGCTTTTGAGCCGCCGCCCTGGAAATCATTACACCGTCCGCATCGGGTGCAAGGTCAAGTGCCGCCTTAAGCGAGGAGCCGTCCTTTATGCAGCCGTTTATGTAAACAGGAATCTTTCCCCCATAGCGGCTCACAAGCATCTGTGCGTATTCAAATCGGGGTGCAAAGCGTTCCCTTTCCTTTATAGTCCTGGGATGAAGGGTAATAAGCTGGACACCCTCTTCTACAAGCATGTCCGTAAAAGAAAAAAAAGAATCTTGTGTAAAGTTGTCCGCCCCAAGCCTGCACTTTACGCTAAGCCTCATGCCGCTCTTGGAAGAATCCACTGCCTTTTTTACTCCGCGGATCATCTCACGCGTTTCATCAAGCCCCTTTAGCATCCATGCAATTCCAGCGCCGGTCTTGTAAATTTGAGGAGCAGAACATCCCATGTTAACGTCAATCCCCGCACCGCCAAGGCCTGCAAGAATAGACGCCGCCCTTGCAAGAGGTTCAGCCTTGCTTCCTGTAAGCTGCCAGACAATCTTTTGTGGACAGGGAATGTTTTCCGTATAGAATTTTTCAAAAGGGCCACCCCTTACCAAAGAGGGGGCGTTTATCATTTCCGTAAAATACTCGTCCGCACCGCCGCATTTTTCAACAGCGATGCGGAATGCCGCATGGGAAAGAGTTGCCATGGGACCGCATATAAATTTCATTTTAGCATGGCTTCCACAGTCTTAACCGCATCCTCAAGATATTCAGGGTCAAGGGTTTCAACTTCACCGTTGTCCACCGTAACTGATGTGTGCCTTTCAATCGGGATGCGCGCAAGAACCTTAAGACCAAAGTCCTTTGCAATGCCTTCTATATTGCTGTCCCCAAAGACGCGGATTTCCTTGCCGCAGTCGGGGCACTTTACGTAGCTCATGTTTTCTATAAGACCAAGAACCGGCACATTCATCATGTTTGCCATGTTCACGGCCTTTTCCACAATCACGCGCACAAGCTGCTGGGGTGAAGAAACAACGATGATGCCGTCAATCGGTATGGACTGGAAAACCGTAAGCGGAACGTCACCAGTTCCCGGTGGGCAGTCAACAAACATAAAGTCAACGTCTTCCCAAACAACATCCGTCCAGAACTGACGCACCGCTCCAGAAATAACAGGGCCTCTCCAAATAACCGGATCCGTCTCGTTCTGAAGAAGAAAATTCATGGACATAATCTGAATGCCGCTGGAAGACTTTACGCTCTTAAGGTACTGCTGCTGGCTTCCGTCTGCTCCTGTCATAACGCCACCTTCAGCTTTTTCCTGGGCAAGACCAAATGCCGTTGGAATTGAAGGGCCTGTAATGTCTGCATCCAAAATGGCAGTCCTAAAACCGTCGTTGTGTATCTTTGCCGCAAGCAGGCTTGTTACAAGGGACTTACCAACGCCGCCCTTTCCGCTTACAATGCCGATTACTTTTTTTACCGAAGAACCCTCGTGGAGCTTTTCGTGCATGTCACGCTTTTCGCATGTTTTTCCGCATCCTGAACAGTTGTGATTGCAATTTTCTTCTGCCATCTTTCCGCCTCTAAAATTAAATCCTTACTAATAGAATATACTACAAGTTAAATATACTAAAAAAAATCCCCAAGGGCAAATTTATAAATTTATTTTTCCTGCAAACATTTTCGCCTAGTGAGCCACAAAGGCTCCCAGCGCACCAAAAAGCCCCATGCTTGCAAGAAGCATTATTATTCCCGCCATAAGAACTCCAAGAATTACGGCAAGAACCGTCTGCTTAAACTTCATGCCCAAAAGACTCGCCGCCAAGGTTCCAGTCCATGCACCAGTTCCCGGAAGTGGAATTCCAACAAAAAGCATGAGAGCAAGAAAAAGACCGCGTCCCGCCGTTGCCTCAAGCTTTTTCCCGGCTTTTGAACCCTTGTCCAAAAAGAAAGAGCAGATTCCCCCGATAAGTTTCTTGTCTTTGCCCCATTCAAGAAACTTTCTTGCAAAAAGATAAATGATTGGAACAGGAAGCATGTTGCCAACAATGCATATCGCGTAGACCAGTACCGTCTGCGGAATGTTGTCACGCCCCATAAGGCCCCAGGCGGTAGCAACAGGAATTGCCCCACGCAGCTCAATCAGTGGAATCATCGAAATCAAAAAAACACAAAAATATTTAAAAAGCATAGGAGATTCTACCATTAAAATTCAAAAAATAAAAGCCTTTTGGACGATAATCCTAATGGCTCTACCATTCATTCCTTGGCTGCAACCGGGTCCAAATGCCATTCGTCACCCGCTTTTCGTGGTTCCGCTTTCGCTCCATTCCCTTGCGGGAACGGCTCTGCCGCCACTCCAATCGGGCGTAGGATGAATCATGGAAATCAATTTTGTGTTCCGCTCCCAGGCAAATCCGTCTGAAAACCCGCGGTGTCGCGGAATAGGAAATTAAACTCGCTGCGCGGCTTGAAGCTACGTTGCCGGGTACGTTCCGCTCCGTACCCGCAACGAAGTTTCAAGCTATGCGAGTTTTCAGCCGCATTTACCTTCCGCTGCACCCAAAATTGATTTCCGTGGGGAGGAATTTCTATGGCTTGACATTTGCATTTTATTTCGTTAACCTGTTAAAAATCATGGTTAACAAAAATCTTTCCACAAAGTGTTTTATTCTCCAAGCCTTGCGCAAAAGCAGTACACCTGTCTCTGGCGAAAGCATTGCACAGGAATGTGGGCTTTCAAGAACGGCCGTTTGGAAAGCGGTGCAGGCACTGGTCTCTTCTGGCTACGGAATAGAAAGCGTGGCAAACGGATACGTCTTGCAAAAAGATTTGGCGGACAGCATCTGCCCCTGGGAATTTGGCGCTAAGGAAAACCTTTTCTGCTATTACGGCACAACAGATTCCACTATGGTGCAGGCAAGAAAAGTCGTTCATGAAATTCAATCTGGCGAAAAACTAAAAATCGTCATTGCAGACAAGCAGACAAAGGGAGTGGGGCAGAAGGGACGCTCCTGGAAAACCACAAAGGGAAGCCTGGCCTTTACCCTGGTAACAAAAAGCGACTTGCCAATCCTGTATTCAAGGCGGACTGTAATGGCCTGCCAGATAGCCATTGTGAATGTGCTCAGAAAAAATTCCGGAAGGAATTTCTTTGTGCGCTGGCCAAATGACGTGTGGAGCGAGGAAGGAAAAGTTTGCGGCGTACTTGATGAACTTTATTCAAGCGGCGGCATCTGTTCCTGGCAGAATTTGGGTGTTGGCATAAATGTTTCAAGCCGTCCTTCAATTCAAAAGACAGACAGTGTTTTTAAAAAGGCAGAACCCGGAATAAGGCGCAAAATCATCGGCGATTTTATAACCGAATTTGAGCTTGTAAAAAAAGAGATTGCATCCGATACGGAAAACATTGCCCTCCATTGGAACAACCTTTGCATGGACAGAAAAAAAGAATTCTATGCAAAAGATTCCGGCGTAAAGATGAAGTTTATTGGAATAGATTCTTACGGTTCAGCCATCGTGGAAAAGGATTCTGTTTGCAGGGCAATTCCTTTTGGAACCTTTAGCTTTGAAAAAAATTAATTCAAAATAGGAGAAATATATGGAAAAGAAAAAAAGAGGCGCTGGCCTAATTTTAACATCATTGTTTGCAGCCCTAATCTGCGCGGGATGCTTTATACAGATTCCACTTCCGGGTGGCATACCAATTGTAATTCAGGACATGATGGCTTTTCTTTCTGGACTTTTGCTTGGCCCAATTTTGGGTTCCGCTGCTGTTCTTATTTTTATAATAATAGGATGTCTTGGGCTTCCTGTTTTTACAGGCAAGGCTGGAATAAGTGTTATTCTTGCAGGACCAACAGGCGGTTTTATAATAGGCTATCTTATTGCGGCTTTTCTTGGGGGACTTGTTCTAAGTCTTGCACTTCCACTTGGACAAAAGCATGGCAAGGCAAAGCAGTTTGTCTGGATAAGCGTGGCATCCCTTCTTGCAACCGTGGCCGCATTTGCATCTGGACTTATTGGCTTTTCACTTGTTACGCACAAGACTGTCCTTCAGAGTATTCCTCTTGTTGTGCTTCCCTTTATTCCGGGCAACATAATAAAGCTTGTGGCATGCGTTTTTCTTACAAAGAAATTCCGTCCTGTAATCCACTCTTACCTTAACTAGATTTTTATGCAGCAGATATTAAAGATTGAAGGGGTAAGCAGACTTTTTTCCGACGAAAGCCTTGCCCTAAAAGATGTAAGCTTTTCTGTTAACTCAGGGGAATTCATTGTGCTTGCGGGGTCAAATGGTTCAGGTAAGACTGTTCTGATGAATCTAATTTCCGGCTTGGACTTTCCAACGCAAGGAAGCATTTCTTTGCAGGAAGGAGTGAAGGTTGGACTTGTCTTTCAGGATGCGGATGCCCAGATACTTGGAGAAACCCCGGAAGAAGACGTTTCCTTTGGTGCAAGGAACTGCGGCTTAAAAAAAGATGCGCTTAAGGAATGCGTGGAAAAGTCATTGGATTCCTGCGGCCTTTTGCAAAAAAAAGATTTTCCTGCAAGACAGATGAGTGGCGGTGAAAAGAGGCGGCTTGCTGTTGCGGGAATCCTTGCAATGAATTGTTCGCTGATTATTTTTGATGAGCCCTTTGCAAACTTGGACTACGAAGGAGTAAGGCAGGTTTGCGCAATTCTAAAAAAACTAAAGTCCCAGGGAAAGACTGTGATTGTTCTTACCCACGAACTTGAAAAAATACTTGCGCTTGCGGACAGGTTTTTAATTCTTAACAAGGGAAAGCTTTGCTTTGACGGAAGCGTAGAGGAAGGTCTTAATCTTAACCTTGAGCAGTTCAGCATAAGGAATCCCCTTTGTTCCTATACCAAGGTGGAGGACTTGTTGTGGCTGTAAATTTGTTTTCCTACCAAAGAGGGAATTCCATTCTTCACAAGTGCAATGCCTTGGCAAAGGTTTTCTTTCTTACTGTATTTTGCATATTCATATTTGTTGGCGCAAAATGGATGAGCCCTTTTTTTATTGCAAGGACGGCTGCCTGTGTTTTTGTTCCGCTTTTGTTGCTTTTTCTTTCCGGCCTTAGCCTAAGGATTTTTTTTAACCTCTGGCCTGTAATTCTTACCGGGGTTTTTGTTACTGCCTTCCGCTCTTTTGACCTTCCAGCCTTTTCTTTTAACAGGGAGGGATTTTATTCTGGTTGCATTTATGCCCTTAACTTTTTTATGGCAGCCCTTGCTTCTGGCATTGTATTTAAAACAACTTCTCCACTACAGATAAGGGAAGGCCTTTGCAGAGTGGAAGATGCCCTTGCAAAAATATTCCCCTTCGTTAAAAAGCTGAACCTTGCCCTTGCCATTTCTCTTACAATAAATTTTCTTCCTTCAATTTTTGAATACTGGAACAAGACTGGGCTTGCTTGCAAAGCGAGGTTGCCTAGTTCAAAAAAAAATCACTTTGGAATAAGGATTTTTACCGCACACCTTTCTGCTTTCTTTTCTTGTCTCTTGTACCGGGCAGAAACAAGCAGGAGGGCTGTTCTTAACAGGAGCTAACAAAGATTAAAATGAAAAACATAGTTGAAGAACTTAAAGAAAAAATAATTGCTTGCGACTATAAGGTAAATTTTGAAGAGGCACTTTCTCTTTATTCATTTGAAGATGCAGGCCAACTGTTTTCTGCGGCCAATCAAATTAGGATGGCAAAGTGCCCAAGGGAAACAAGCGTCTGTTCCATAATAAATGCCAAGCAGGGGAATTGCGGTGAAGACTGCAAATATTGCGCCCAGTCATGCAGGTGGAAGACTTCCTGCAAACCTTCTGGTCTGATTGGACTTGAAGAAGCCGTGGAAAAATGCAGAAAGGCTTTGGACTTTAAGGTACCAAGGCTTTCTCTTGTTACTGCTGGCCGCGCTCTTATTGGAAAGGATTTTCTGCATCTTCTTGAATGCTTTAGGGCAATTTCCAAACAATGCCCGAGGCTAAAAACTTGCGCATCGCTTGGCATTATTTCTTACCAGCAGATGTTGGACTTAAAGGCTGCGGGAGTTGTGCGCTACCACCACAATCTTGAGACAAGCAGGGAATTCTTTCCGAATATTTGCACAACACATACTTGGCAGGAAAGAATGGACACCCTTCTTGCGGCAAGAAAGGCAGGGCTTGAACTTTGCTGCGGTGGAATCATAGGCCTTGGAGAGTCCCGATCTGACAGGATAAAGCTTGCCCTTGAATTGCGTTCCGTAGACCCTGAGTCCATTCCTATAAACGTCCTTAGCCCAATAAAGGGAACGCCTCTGGAAAATGCAGAGGCACTTGGTAAGGAAGAAATCCTTCGTACCATAGCAGTATTCCGCTTTATATTGCCACATTCAACTTTGCGCATGGCGGCTGGAAGAAAGAGCCTTGGTGCAAACGGTCGCGATGCCTTTTTGAGCGGGGCAAATGCCCTTATCTCCGGCGACCTGCTTACCGTTTCTGGCACGACAAACGAAGATGACCTTGCAATGCTAAAGGAACTGGGCTACATTCCAGTGTAGACTTCCCCACGGAAATCACCCTTCGGGTACACCGCACGCCCATGCTACGGTGTATCTGTTCCGCTCCCAGGCAAATCCGTCTGAGAAACCCGCGGTGTCGCGGAATAGGTAATTAAACTCGCTTCGCGGCTTGAAGCTACGCTGCCGGGTACGTTCCGCTCCAATGCGGGTTTTCAGCCCACAACGCTACGCACTTGCTACCGTTGTGTACCTTTCGCTGCACAGAAAATTGATTTCCGTGGGGCTTCTCCTGTCAACAGCCTTGTTGAATAAAAGAAGTTTTCCATATATACTCTTAGAAAACGCGGGGGATATATGCCAACAGTAACACTTCTTTCAAGCCAGGTTTCAGAATCCATACCTGACAAAGCTCTATTAAAGGACAAGCGCCATCTTACGGCGAAAGAAGTTTACGTATTGATTCAGAACCGCAACGTTAGTTCTGATCCGGACTGGCAGAATGTCTGGGTTAGCGCAAAGCCAGGAGAGTTTTTTCCCGAGCAGATTATTCAGAGCGAATTTTCTGGCTGGGTTGTCCTTGGTTCAATAAGGCCTGCAACCCTAAAATTTCATGACCTTGAACTAAAGACTGGCATTTACCGTTCCTTCCTAAAAAATGTTGCAACAGGCGACGACTGCGTTATGCACAACGTTAGCTACCTGGAAAACTACCGCATTGCAAACCGGGTCCTTCTTTTTAACATTCAGGAAATGTCCTGCACCAACCATTCAAAGTTTGGCGAGGGAATTCTAAAGGAAGGTGAGGCAGAAAAAAACAGGATATGGATTGGTGTTGGTAACGAAAACAATGAGCGCGGCGTCCTTCCCTTTACAGACATGATTCCTGCGGACGCTTTCCTTTGGTCTCGATACAGGGAAGACAAGGCTCTTATGAAGGGCTTTGTGGAGCTTACCGAATACGGCAACGACAAAAAGTGCAACACCTACGGAATAGTAGAAGATGATGCCGTAATCAAAAACTGCACTTTGCTAAAGGATGCAAAAATTGGCCGCAACGCCTACATCAAGGGAGCCTTTAAGCTAAAGAACATAACCGTCCTTTCTTCCGAAGACGAGCCAAGCCAGATTGGAGAAGGTGTTGAGCTTGTTAACGGAATAATGGGCTACGGAAGCCACGTCTTTTACCAGGCTGTTGCAGTGCGCTTTGTAATAGGAAGAAACTGCCAGCTAAAGTACGGAGCCCGCCTTTTGAATTCCGTGCTGGGAGACAATTCAACCGTTTCCTGCTGCGAGCTTCTTAACAACTTGATTTTCCCCTTCCACGAGCAGCACCACAATTCATCTTTCTTGATTGCATCTACCGTGATGGGCCAGAGCAACATTGCAAGTGCCGCCACAATCGGAAGCAACCACAATTCCCGCTCACCAGATGGAGAGATGGTTGCGGGCAGGGGCTTTTGGCCGGGCCTTTGCTCAGACTTTAAGTACGACTCTTATTTTGCAAGCTTTGTTCTTGCCGCCAAGGGTTCATACCAGAACGAGCTAAACATAACATATCCATTCAGTTTGCTAACGCCACCTGATACGGATTCCAATTACGGGCACCCATGCGCGGTGCACATAATGCCGGGCTACTGGTTCCTCTACAACATGTATGCCGTCGTCCGCAACAAGTACAAGTTTGCTTCCCGCGACAAGCGTTTTGTTAAGGTACAGACAATAGAGACAAACCCATTTGCACCAGACACGATTCAGGAAGTGCTAAAGGCAATCCATAGGCTTATAGAGCTTACATCCCGCTACCTAAAGCTTCCTGCAGACCAGTCAAAAAAGATGACTCTTTTCAACCCAGATCCCCAGCTGCTTGAAGAATACAGGGCAAAGGCTTATTTAAAGACCGGGGACGAACTTCTTCAGCTTGCCAAGGATTACCTGCACCAGAACCAGGAGGCAAAGTTTGTCCTTACGGATGACCGCTGCCAGAAAAAATATGGTGCCCTTATCTTTAAGCCTGCCCAGGGCTACAAGGAGTACAGGCGCATTGTAAAGTATTTTGCCGCGGACTGCCTTATTGAATGGGCAAAGGGCAACAATGCGGATGGTGACGGTGTGCAAAGCCTTACCCGCGAGCAGCTTAATCGTATAGAAGAAATTCCCCTCTACACAAAGTGGATTAATGCCGGTGGACAGGTTATCCCGGAAGAAAAGGTTATGGAGCTTTTCCAAAAGATAAAGGAAGGGAAAATTGTCTGTTGGCAGCAGGTTCATGAATTCTACAATGAATGCCAGGCCCACTATGTTGAATACAAGGCCCGCTATGCAATACACATTTTGTCCTACCTATATTCAATTCCGGTAAGCGAATTTACACCCTCCATCTTTAGGAACATAATGAATGATGTGGCCTACGTTTCGCTTAACATGCTGGAGTCTTCCATTACGTCCCGCGACAAGGACTATACGGACTTCTTCCGCACAATAACATTCCGCAACAGGGATGAGATGGAGGCGGTTGTAGGCAAGTTGAATGAATCCGGATTCCTAAAGGAACTTAAAGTTGCAACTGAACAGTTTGACTCAGACTTGGAAAAACTGTTCAGGCTTTTGGTTTAGCAAAAAGCAGTCTGCGCTTTTTCTGGATTTCTACAAGTTGAGCTTTTACAAGAGCCGCTTCTTTTCGTTTGTGTCCAGGTTAAAGCTGCGTTCTGCCGCAACGGTTGAAGGCGGTCCGTGCCCCGGCATTATAACGGTTCCATCCGTCTGCGAGTAAATCTTTTTTTCTATGTTGTCACAAAGCATTCGTTTAAAGTAGGAACCGGATGTTTCTCCGATGATTCCCGAAGTGATTACGTCTCCAGTAAAGAGAATGTCCCCAATCTTAAAAAGCATGCTGTCGGAAGCGTGCCCCGGTACGGAGTAGTATTCAACTTCCAGCCCTGCAACCTTAAGGTGGCCGTCTCCGTGGATTACGATGGACTTGCTGCCTGCAATCTCGTAGTCAGCCGCATAGACGTATGGGGAATAGATTTTTTTTAGCGTTGTAAGCGGACGGATAAGGCTTTCCCTGTTGTGGGTTATAAGAACTCCGGTAAGCTTGTAGCCACCTTTTTCTATCTGGTTTATAAGCTCTTCAGAAACAACGACCGGGTCTATGATAAGGGCTTCCATAACCTTGGGGTTGTCGTTAACAACGAGGTAACTGTTGGTAAATTCATCAAGGCAGAGGTGAAAGTAAATCTTCAAAGGAATACCTCCTTTTGGTCATCTTCGTTCCTTGGCATTAGAACGTCATCCATGTCCTGGTACTGAATTCCAAAGTCGCCCATAAGCCCACCCTTGTTGCGGTCAAGAAGCGATTCCCTTGTGTTGGAAAGCTTGAATCCCACGCCCTCCCTCATGGACTCGTAGAAGACAGTTTTTTTTAGGTTGCAGTTGTTCATGGACGTGTTTATGAGCATTGCCTTTATAAAGCGGCTGTTGTAGAGGTCTGAATCGTCAAAGCTGCTCTGGTAGGCGGTGATTCCGTTAAAGTTGTTGTGAATCATGTCGCTGTTGGTAAAAAGCACGTGTACAAATTTGGAGCCAGCAAAAGAGCAGAACTGGGTGTTGCCGTGCAAAAAGCTGCAGTCGGTAAAGACGGAAAAGTCCAGCATGCACATGCGAAGCCTTATGTTGTCTCCGTGAAGGTTTGCGAAGGTGCAGTGCTGAAAGTTGCATCCGTAGAAGCGCTTGCCGGAGATGTTCCAGTTTTCTATCTTTAGCCCCTCTGCATTCATGCCGATTATCCTGTCGTGGCTTTGCAGGTACTTGCGGAGGTTTTCTCTTACAAAATCTTTGTCTGGGCTGTGCTCCAGGCACCAATTCTGGTCTTCCATTATGTTTCCGTTTTCATCGTAAAGCGTAATGGCAGGTTTTGTGCATCCTGGGCACTGGCATTTGTGAAAAGAGTACATACAAATACTTTACGGTATTGAAATCATTTAGTCAAATGGTTAAAATTGAATCATGTGCTGGAAATGCGGAAAAACCGTCACTTTGGAAACTGTCTCCAGGGCCTCTGAATGTCCTGAATGCCACTCGGACTTGCATTCGTGCAGGAATTGCCTTTTTTACGAGCCGGGAAGCTATCACGACTGCCACGAAAGCGCGGAGGAACTTGTAGCGGACAAGGAAAAGGCAAACTTCTGCGACACCTTCCGCATAAAAAGGGAGTGGGCTGGCGCTGGTGCCATAAATTCCGCTACCCAAAAAGCACAGGACGCGAAAAAAGCCTTTGAGTCTCTTTTTGGCTGATGGCGGCTTTCTGAACGGTAATAAAAATGAACACTTCTACAAGACCTTATATTGACTTTGCATTCTTGGACAGTGGAACTGGCGGAATTCCCTACATGCTTGAGCTAAAGGAAAAATCCCCTCAAAGCCGCTGCATCTATTTGGGAGACACCCTGCACTTTCCGTACGGTGAAAAATCATCCGAGCAAATTTTGTCATGCGCCTCTAGTGCGGTAAAACTCATCGTGGAAAAATGGAATCCCCGTGCAATTGTGGTTGCCTGCAATACAATCAGCGTAACAACCCTTCCAGAATTGCGCTCTGCCTTTCCCTCCCTTCCAATCGTGGGAACTGTTCCCGCAATAAGACTTGCCGCAAGGGTAACCAAAAACAAAAGGATAGGGCTTCTTGCAACAAACGCCACCGTGCGCCATCCCTACAACCAAAGGCTGGTAAGCGAATTTGCAAGCGACTGCCAGGTATTTTTGCGCGGCGACCCGGACCTTGTCTCTTTTATAGAAGAAAAACTTTTTACCTCGTCAATGCAAGAAAGAATGGATGCCGTAAAACCTGCGGTAGACTTTTTTGCACAAAATGGCTGCGACACCATAATCCTTGGCTGCACCCACTTTACCCACATTGCAAAAGACATTCAGGCGGCGGCAGGAAAGGACGTGCGCGTTGTGGACAGCAGGGAAGGGGTTGCAAAGCAGGCTCTTAGGGTAGAGCAAGCTGGTAGCGGAGGCATGGAAAGCCAAAAATCCCTGCCCCAAGACATGGCCTTCTTTGTAACGGCCGCAACGCCGCTTCAGGAAGCGGAATACAAAACCCTCTGCAATAATTTTGGAATCCCCTGGGGGGGTATCATTTAATTAGTTTTTCTTTCTTTTTCTGGAGCACGCCTTAATGGTGAAACTGACCCTCCAATTCCGGCTAGGATTAATTTGCAATATTTGAACATTGGGTCTGGAACTTGCAAGCCGTCACCCTGAACTGCTACGCCACATTCGCACGCACTTGCTACGAATGTGGATTCAGGGTCTGTATAAGTTTTCACTTGTGCTTCGGACAGATTCTGAATTAAGTTCAGAATGACGGATGGCAAGGTGCTTTTTTTGTAGGCAGATTGCGAATCAAGTTTTGCATGGCACAATGACATCTATGGTCGTGTGAGGGTAAAGTTGCAAGCCGTCACCCTGAACTGCTACGCCACATTCGCACGCACTTGCTACGAATGTGGATTCAGGGTCTGTATAAGTTTTCACTTTTGCTTCGGACAGATTCTGAATCAAGTTCAGAATGACGGATGGCAAGGTGCTTTTTTGTAGGCAGATTGCGAATAAAGGTTTGCATTGCACAATGCCATTATGGGCGCGTGATGGTGAAGAAGCAGGTTTCCGTTGTGGTTTTTGCGGCATTAAAGAAAGCTGTGCTGTCCGTGTAGCTTGTGCCTCCGATTGTTCCTGCAAAAGAACAGCCTGATGATATGGAAAGATTTGCGTTTATAACATCTCTTATATCAAGGCTGGGCGTGCTTCTATATGTTGCATCAAAAGTCAGGGTGGCTGAGGATTCTGTTGTGAATTCCAAGTTGATTGTTTTTGTACTTGTAGTATTTTCTGCCCAAAGCTTTATGCCGCCGTGGTTGTGTCCGATAAGACTGTTAGTTCCTTCCAAGTTTATCTTTACGGATAGTGGGGTATTTACATCGTCATTATATAGGATAAGTGCACTTTCCCAGGTACCAGCATTTCTAGTTAGATTTCTTAGGGTAATCTCGTATGGTAAAGAAGGAGTTGTTGCAACGTTTTGGTTTATGTCTATCTGCCCACTTGTGGAACTTGTTATAATGTATTGTTCTGTTGGATCTGTAATGACCATTTTTGAGGAACTTTGAAGGAGGTTTGAAACTCTGGAAAGATATCCATTCGTATCTACAGTCCATTTTCTTCCTTCTGCATCATCTGCTATTGCAAATTTTGCGAAGTTTGAGGCATTAATGGCTGTGCTTGGATTGTCGCTTGTAAGCACCTGAACTGTGGACGCGTAGTTTAGTGAGCCACTACTGCCAAATGCGGTTACCGGTGTTATTGTTGCTGCCGGGGTGGAATTAAGCGTACTTGCAATTTTTATTTTTTTGCCGTTGCCAAGACAGACCTTGCCTGCCTGTGCGTTGCCCGTCATTTGGAAGGTGCCGTTTTCTAAGCTTACGTCGTAATTTTGATTTGAACTTACGCTGCCACCGTGCATGTATAACTGTGAAGATTCGTTGTTTATAACTACTCCGCATCCGTGGTGGTTTACTGCAGTAAGGCCAGTAGTGTTGCCCGAGATAACGGAGCTGTTGTAGATATTTAAGTTTCCGCCTATAAGTTCAACTCCTCCGCAGCTGTTGTTGCAAAAGTTATCCTTTATGCTGCCGTAATTCAGGTTCACGATTCCGCCTGCTGCGTATATTCCTCCGCCATTGTCAGTGGCTGTGTTGTTGCATACGGATGCTGTGCTTGAGTTTATGTTAACTGTTCCGCTTGCTATATAGATTCCAGCACCTTCGTTTGACTTGCAGCTGGAAATTGTTCCTTCCAGGGTAAGGCTTGTACTTGCACCACTAATATAGACACCGCCACCTTGGGAATTTGCGATTGAGGAGTTGTCGCATGCTGTAATGGAGCTGTTTGCGTCTATAGTGGCACCTCCTCTGCTAATGAAAAGACCTGCTCCTGTTGTATATCCTCCGCCTTTTGTAAGTGTGCTGCTTTGCATTGTTAGGTTTCCGCTAAGATTGTTAATGCACCTTACCGAATTGTTTCCGTCCAGAATTATTTTATTAAGACTAATATCTTGGTTTGTATTATGGTATACAATTTCTTGATTAGAAAATGAGGTTCCTGCTTTTATTGTTGCCTTAACGGTACTTGCCGTGGATGGGCATTCTATTGTTAGCGCTACTGTAGGTTGGATTTTCCCATCAATTACCCAGGTCTTTCCTGTAGTGTCTGTGGTGTTTCCAAGGTAGATGGTTCCTGCACTGTTTCCAAAATAGTAAGAGCTTAAGATTTGGGCAAGGTTTGAGCTTTCTCCGCTGCTTGAGGGTTTGTTGAAGCGTGCAAACATTTTTCCTGAAAAAACTGAGATGGCATCTGCCTTGCCGTTTGCATTTGTGGTGGAAGTGTCGTCGTAGAATGAGTCGTTTCCGTCTGGAAAGCTGCTTGCTGAATTGCAGTTGCCGATTAAAATGTTGTTAGCATTGTTGGAAGCTGAATTTCCGGTGATTGTTCCGCCTGTTATGGAAACTTTGCCGGATGATAGCACATACAGGCCACCTCCCTGCAAGTTTGCAGAATTGTTGCTTATTGTTCCGTCTGTTATTTTGACTGTTCCTTCGGCATATATGCCACCACCACTACTGCTGCTGCTTGTGCAACTTGTTATGGTGCCGCTTTCCATTGTAAAAGTTCCACCGCTTGAAACGTAGACACCCCCGCCTCCATTTTCAGTAACTTTTCCTTTCTGCAGCGTAATGTCTTTAATGGTTACGTTAGCACCGTTAGCTACATACAGTACACGCCCTTTTTCATTTGCGTCTAGTGTGGCACCGCTTCCTTCCCCAACTATTTTAAGAAAGCCTATGGAGCTTGGAACGTCTATAAAGGCATTCCCGTAAATGCTTGTTGCCTTGATTGTTCCAATAACATGCAGTTCCCAAGGGTTGCTTTCTGTAATTGCCATTGTTGAGTTTAGGCTGGAGGCAACTTCGGTAAGGCGGGCCATGGCGGCTTTCATTGTGTTAAAGGGGCGTTCGGATGTTCCTGTGGCTTCTCCTGCCGGGTAGCCGCTTGCGGACACGTAGACTTTTCTGTATACGAATGTCTTTACGCATTCCTCTGTTACGTTAAAGCTTGTGCCGCTTACGTGGGGTGCGCTTCCTGCCACCCAGCTGTTTGTAGAAAGTCTTGGGTATACCGCAACGTATTCAGTGCAGGAATAAAGGGGAATGGAGTTTGCTGCGCTGCTTGCATCTTTGTAGAATTTAATGGTCAGTTCGTATGTTCCGACGGCTACATTGCTAGCACTTATACTGAGGCTTGTTTCTGGGTCAGTGCCGCTGTTGCCTGAGGAAAGCCCTGGAATGTTGCTTTCGTAGCTGCAATAACCGATTCCGCTGCCTGCTTCCCAGCTCATTGTAAGGCTAACGCTGCCTTCTCCGGGACCCGGAATCAAAAAGAGGCTTTCTGTTGCGTATGGCGATGAAGGGTCTAGCGTTACTGCTTTTGGCTCGCTTTGTAGGATGGTGGATTCATCCTGTTTTGCGTATGCCGTGATTTGCCAGGTTCCTGCCGTAAGCGTGTTGTTGAAGAAGAATTCCTTGTTGTCGGGGCTTAATTCACCATTGACCAAGGCATTGTCGGAGCTGCGTCTTGCTGTTACTGAATAGGTGAGGGTGTTTATGGTTGGTATTGCGTTGCGGTTACCTGTCTCTGGGGAATCAATGGTTTGGCAGGGAACTGCCGTTACGTTTCCAAGGCAGAATGTTCCCCTCAAGCTGTAGCCCTGTTCTTGCTTGCTGGATTCTGGTGCATTGTCTGGTACAGAGGGAGAGACTAGACCGGAACATGAGAAAAGTGTTGTTATTTCACATACTGCTGCAATTGCAATAATAGCGGCAAAAAGACTTTTTTTCATGGCAACCCCCTTTGTGGGAATGACTCTATACTATATTATACGGCAGATTTTGTAAAATTCAAGCAGAAAATGTGCAGAAGGCAAGACCTACGCCGCCGTGGAGGGGCGGGCGCAAGCCCGTTGCCGCAGGCAATGGAGCGGGTAGGGGCCCGCGGAACCCCGGAAGGGCGGTGGCGCAAGGGCATGTTTGCCGAATTAGCAGATTCCTAAAATGGTTGAGCCGAAAAGGGTACCGTCCATAAGAGTAAAATCCTAAAAACTGCATTGACGGTCAAAAGCCTATTGAACGATTTTGAAAAAAGAGTTATATTTTATCGTAAGAATTTCTTTTTTAGGAGATATATTATGGCTAATGTTAGAGTTGCTATTAACGGTTTTGGTCGTATCGGCCGTTTGGCTTTCCGCCAGATGTTCGACGCTGAGGGTTATGAAGTTGTTGCTATCAACGACCTTACAAGCCCAAAGATGCTTGCTCACCTTTTGAAGTATGATACCGCTCAGGGTGGTTTCATGGGTCGCATTGGTGAAGGAAAGCACACTGTTTCAGCTACAGACGATTCAATCATCGTTGATGGCAAGGAAATCAAGATTTATGCAGAAAAAGATGCAGTAAACTGCCCTTGGGCTGCAAACAAGGTTGACGTTGTTCTTGAATGCACAGGCTTCTACACATCAAAGGAAAAGTCAGAAGCTCACATCAAGGCTGGTGCACGCAAGGTTGTAATTTCTGCTCCTGCAGGTAACGATCTTCCTACAATCGTTTACAATGTAAACCACAAGTCTCTTAAGCCAACAGATACAGTTATTTCTGCTGCTTCTTGTACAACAAACTGCCTTGCTCCTATGGCAAAGGCTCTTAACGACTATGCTCCAATCCAGTCTGGTATTATGAGCACAATCCACGCTTACACTGGCGACCAGATGATTCTTGACGGTCCTCAGAGAAAGGGTGACCTCCGCCGCTCACGCGCAGGTGCTCAGAACATCGTTCCTAACTCAACAGGTGCTGCAAAGGCTATTGGTCTTGTAATTCCTGAATTGAACGGAAAGCTCATCGGTTCTGCTCAGCGTGTTCCAACACCAACTGGTTCAACAACTCTTCTCTTTGCTGTTGTAAAGGGTAAGGACATCACTAAGGAAGGAATCAACGCCGCTATGAAGGCAGCTGCAACTGAGTCTTTCGGTTACAACGAGGACGAAATTGTTTCTTCTGATGTTATTGGTATGAAGTACGGTTCACTCTTTGATGCAACACAGACAATGGTTTCTAAGATTGACGATGACACATATCAGGTAGAAGTTGTTTCTTGGTATGATAACGAGAACAGCTACACAAGCCAGATGGTTCGCACAATCAAATACTTCTCTGAATTGAAGTAGAGAAAGCTTTAATGCAAATAGAAAGGGTCTCCTTTGGAGACCCTTTTTTTATGCTGTTTTCATTGTCGTGCTATAAAATCCGGAGCACGATGCTACGCACCTGCTTGCATCGTGGGTACGACAATGAGAACAGCTACACTGAACAGACATTTTCCCGAAAATGCCGAGTGCCCCATGCACATTCCTTTAGCCCGGTATGCTACAGGCGGCTTGCAATCTGTCGCACATTCTCCGAAGACGTGGAAATGTTTGCGTTGGAATCAGAAAGGCTCTCTATTCCGTCGGCAATTTGCTTTAGCGTAATAAAAATCTGCTCGCTGGAATTTGTAAACTGCCCAACGTACTTTAGAATCTCATGAGAACTGTCGGCTGTGCTGTTTGAAGAATCCATGATGCTCTCAAAGCCGCTTTCAAGGCTCTGTGCGCTTTCCACACCGGATGCAATCTGCTTTGTTCCCTTTTCGCTGTCCAGAATAAGTGCATCGGATGCCTTTTGAATCTCTGTGATTTTATCCTTTATTTCCTTGATACTGTCTATTATGTTGCCTGAAAGGCGGCGGATTTCTGTTGCAACGATGTGAAAGTTTTTTCCTGCCTCTCCAGAACTTGATGCTTCCAGTTCCGCATTGAATGCAATGATTTTTGTCTGGTCAGCCACTACGTTTATGATGGAGACTATATCCCAGATGCCTGTAATCTTTTTGTTCAGCTCTTTGATTCCCTCTATTGTAAGGTTGTTTGTATTTTTTATGCCAACTAGTTCTTCCAGGTTGTTCTTAAGGGCTTCGCGGCCCTGCATAACTGCTTCCCGGGATTTTTCTGCAAGGCTTGTTACGTGCTTTATTTTTTCGCTTATGTTGCCCACCAGTTCCGTTGAATCTTCCATAGTTGCAACGATTTCCTTTACGGCCGTGCTCTGGTTTTGGCTTGTCTCGGCACTTTCCCTAGTGGCATGGGCAAGTGTCTCCGTCTCCTTTAAGAGCTTGACGCTTGTTTCCCTCTCCGTCCTTTGAATCTTTTTTATTAAAAGAGAATATATGACGTAGCAGACCGCTCCTGTAAGAATTGCTCCTGTTGCACCCCTTATCAAAAAGATGGTAAAGTCGTTGTTGCCGGGATGCTTTATTATGTGTATGGGAATCGTAATCATGTTCATAAGCGAGATGTAGACGCATGTTCCCACAGCAATCGAAAGGTTGCGGGAAAGGTTGTTGCTTACTTCAATGCCTGCCTCCCGAAGCTTTTGAGTCATCACGATTTTTTTTACTAGGAATACGTTGAGCGTGTAGCATAGGAATCCCACTCCAACGCTTTGGAGTTCTATAATCAGAAATATTATCGGCTCAAAAGGTGCAATCCCCTTTACTGATTCAAGAATTGCAGTGGAGCCTGCTCCGAGCAAAAAGCCGATTGCATCACCTGCAGCGATGGCGATGTCAAATTTCTTGTAGGAGTCAAGGGCGGTGGCGATGTCTTCTTTTGTAAGGGATTTATTGTCCTTCTTTCCCTTGCGAATGACTTTTTCAAAGCGCTTTAGTATTGGCTTTTCCACGAAGACACATGACAGAATCAAAAACGTGGATATCAAAAGCGTTGGTATGCATTCAGCGATGATTGCTTTTGGGCGCGCATAGATAAAACCGTAGTGGAATACGCGCAGAAAAAATATGCCCAGGTAAGTCGTGGCAAAAATTAGTGGCGTAAAAAATCTAAATGTTGTCATGTGATATTCTCCTATTTTGTGTTGAATGCAATTGCTCCGTCCCAGTTTTCGGGCGGGTTCTTAATGAATTCTTCGCAGCGTGAAAGGAGTAGGCTCGCGGCTTTGTCCCCTTCCACTGCAGAAAGAGCTTTTAAGAAATAGTCTCTTGCCAAATTCCAAATTCCCTTTTTGTATAAGTCCATGCCCTTGGAGTAGGCATCCTTGTATTCAAGCGGGAATTCACTTTCGTTTTTATCTACGGCGTAAATTGGAACTGCATTCTTTTTTCCTTTTACGCGCACGTCGTCAATGTGGCGGAATGCAAATTCATTTTCCCCTGCATTTTCAAAAACACTTTGACTTACAAGAATGTGTGCGCCGTATGTTTTTGTCAGTCCTTCAAGGCGGCTTGCAAGGTTTACGTTGTCGCCGATTACGGAATAGTCAGTCTTGTCTTTTGAGCCGATTGAGCCTACGATTACGTCACCATAGTGTATTCCGATTCCTGTGTTGAATTTCATTCCCTCGGGAAGAATCAAGTCTCCGATTTCAATTGTTTCGAGTGCATCCCTCATTTCTTTTGCAGCTGCAACGGCCCTCCGGCAATTGTCCTCGTAGCTTACCGGCGTTCCAAATTCTGCCATGATGGCATCCCCGATAAACTTGTCGATTGTTCCACCGTGCTTTTTTATGATGTCAACCATAACAGAAAAATATCTGTTTAGGAATGAAACCAAAACGTCTGGCTTGTTGCGTTCGCTTATGTTGGTAAAGCTTCTGATGTCGCTAAAGAGAATAGCAACGGCTCTTGTTTCACCAACGCCAACCTTCTCGTCATTTGCGTCCGTCTGCTCTACAAGATTGTCGATTACCTGGGCCGGTACAAAGCGGCTGAATGCACGGCGGATGCGCTTTTCAAAAAAGATTTTCTTTTCGACAATCAGTGCCTTGGAAAAAATATCTCCTGCCCGCTGAACGCAGAACTTGAAGAAGTCCTGTGCTCCGCTTGAAATGTTTCCGTCGGAGACTATGTGTACGCTTCCGATTTTTTGCGACTTGTCGCTAGTCTGCAATATTTCGCTTGCATAACTTGAAAGCTGCACCGTGGCATTAAAAAATCTGTTCAGCAGTTGGACTGAACCCAGGAACTTTGCCGTGACCTTGGAAGCATTGTAGTCGGGCTGTATTTTTTCAAAGTCGGCGGTGCATACGTTCAAAAAGTCCGAGATTTCCTTTTCGCCTATATTTTCCGATGCAACGTAGTAGCCATGGGGGCCGTCGTTTTCGATTATGTAAAGTCCTGCGATGGGAACTTCTGAAACTTCGGCAATCAGAAGCAGAAATGATTTTACCATGTCTTCGACATTTTCGATATGAACTGCAAGTTCGTTTATCTTTGAAAAAATTGTGTTTTTGTAGGAACTTTCAAAGCTGATGTCTGCCGACTGCATGAACAAAAATGCATCGTCCAGCGTCTTTTTTATCTGGTTGAGCTCAAGCTTGTCAATCTTTGGCGACGGCAGCTGTGCAAGCTCGTCTATGTTAAGGACAAGCGTCTTCTGATCCAGCCGCACAAAAGACGTTGCCCCGCATTCCCTTGCGAAACTTTCGTCCAGAGGGGAAGGGGAGTTTGAGTACATGGCAATCGTTAGGTCCTTGAAGCACTTTATTGAACGCACCAGCTGTACTACAGAAAAACTTCCCGGATGCTGCATTGCGGAGTTCATCAGGAACAAATCTGGCTGAAATTCGAATAGGTCGTAAACGGCCGTCTTTCCGTCTCCTGCAAACTGGATTGTGTAATCATCGGAGTCGAGAGAAGTGGTAAAAAGTTTTTGTATCGTAACCGAAGTTTCTAGTATAAGAATTTTTTTGCTCATTTTATCCTACTCCCCTATAAGTTCTTTTATTGTGCCGATTAATTTGGAGCGTTCAAAATCAGCTTTTGTTATAATCGCACTTGCGCCAAGCTGTGTGAATTCATCATGGGTCTTTTGGCTTTGGTCTGCCGAAACCAAAATTACAGGAACTTCCTTGTATTGTTCCATGCGCCTGAGGTTGTCCAGAAGAACAAGGCCCGTCATGCGTGGCATATCCTTGTCTGTCATAACAAGGTCGTATTGTTTTGCCTTTGCCTTTTCAAGTGCATCAATTCCGTCTACAGCCGTGTCAACATTAAAGTCTGCGCTTTCCAGAATTGAGCGTTCAATGTTTCTCGTCGTTGCGGAATCATCAACTGCAAGAATCCTTACCGTGCGCTTTTTTGTTGCGGCTTCGTATTTTTTTATGTCATAGCCGCGGAGTGATTTGAATTTTTTGAGGATGTCTGGCACATGAAGAATGGGTACAATGTCGTAGTGTTCATCAAAGACGATTCCCTGCAGAATGGAAAAATTCCTGTATGATTTTGGAAGCGGTTTTACGACCAGGGAAACATACTGCTGAACCTGGTCTACGATGATTCCGATTCTTTGCTCCATGTATTCTGCAATTAGGATTGAGTCTGCATCCTGATGGAGTGCGCCCCGCTGGTCAGAAAAAAGTGATGAGAGTGAAAAGCAGGGGATGAGCTGGTCGGAAAGCTTTAGGTAGCTTTGGTTCTGCAGTGTGATGTACTCGCTCTTTTTGCGGTAGATGATGTCCACAATGTGCTGCGATGGAATCATGTATTTGTCCTTGTTTGAATAGACGAAAAGTCCCTGCAGCGTGGAGAGGGATAGAGGAAAGTAGAGAATGAATGAAGTGCCTTTGCCCAGCTCGCTTTCGATTTTTATTCGTCCCTTTATTTTTTCTACGTTTGACCAAACAACGTCAAGGCCTACTCCCCGGCCAGAAAGCTCTGTAACCTTGTCCTTGGTTGAAAATCCTGATTGGAAGAGGAATTGGGAAAGCTCCCGATCTGCCATGTTTTTTATTTCTTCTCCGCGTTCGGGATAGAGGGCAAGTGCCTTGCTGCGGATTTTGTCATAGTCAAGGCCTCGTCCATCATCTGTTATTTTTAGCTCGATATGCTTTGTCTCGCGCACGCAGCTGATTGTAATTGTTCCTTCCTCGCTCTTTCCGCAGGCTTTTCTTTCTTCGGGACTTTCTATTCCGTGGTCAAGGGCGTTCCTGATTAGGTGCATGAGTATGTCGCCCAGCTCTTCCAAAATGACTTTGTCAACTGCAATGTCTGAGTTTGGAATTATGCAGTGGACTTTTTTTCCAAGGTTCAGGCTCTCTATGGCAATGGTGTTTTCCAGCGGCCTAAGGACAAGGCTTATTGGAAGCATTCTCAAGTCAAAGACCTGTTCCTGTACGCTAAAGATTGAAGTTTCAAGTGCGTAGATGTCCGACTCAAACTGCTTCCTGATTTTAGAAAGGTCGTGGTTTTCTGTTCTCTCTTCAAATTTCCTAAGCTCATCAAGCTGGTGCTTCAGGTGGAATTCCCTGGTAATCATTGTGTCAAAGGCCGTTATGATTTCGTTTACGCGAGAGAGCTTAATCCTTATTGACTGAATGTCACCAACGCTTCCCTTTGCTTCTTCGTCCTCTTCACCGTCTGCATCGTTTGCTTCGTTCCTGTTCAGCGAGGCTACGAAAGCATCGGTGTCAATAAGCTCGCCGGCTGCAATCTTGTCGCAGTACTGAAGGTAAATCTCTATGTCACATTCATCAGTTCCCGTATTTTTTATGGATGATGTGCATGCCTGAATTTTGTCAGCGACCGCAAAGACAAGTTTTACGAGTCGGTCGGAATTCTTTACCTGTCCGTCTTTTACGCTTTTGTATATGTCTTCAAGAGCGTGGGAAAGTTTTTCTATCTTTAGGAAGCCCAGCATTCTGGCATTTCCCTTTATTGTATGCAGGTTCCTTAATAGCTTTGCAAGAGTGTTCTCGTCATTCTGAATGTTTTTTAGAGTTATAACATCGTGCCTTGACTGCTCTAAAAGCTCATTTGTTTCTTCAACAAAGCTTTCTGTAATATCACTGGAAATTTTTGCCATTCGAAACTCCTGTTTTACCGCTGCTGCTGATTTTTTTAGTAAAATAAAATACCTTTCCGTCCATCACAGTTTCCAATGATGGAGGGACGACCGTAGAATCCAACTGGGCAATTTCGCTCATGGACACAAAAAGAATTCCTCCGTCACACATGCATTTTTCCGAAATGGTGCGTAAAATCCTGGCCCGTAATTCTTGGCTAAAGTAGATGAATACGTTCCTTAGAAAGATTATGTTCTGGCTTTTGGGAAGAATACTTTCTGTTTCCTGAGAGTCAATTTGCGCAAGGTTTATTTTTTTTGTGTGTATGGAATTTTTTATATGGTCAGGAAATTCAACTTTTCTGTCCTCTCTTTGGTAGTCATTGAGAAGGTTCTTGAAAGACTGTCCGTCCATCTGTCTTATTGAGCTGCCCAAAAAGATGCCGCTTTTGCAGTGCTCAAGAACTTCCGAGTTGATGTCGCTTGCGGTTATGTCGGCTGTTACTCCGCATTCGTGGGCCAAGAGGGATATGGAATAGGCTTCCTCTCCGTAAGAGCAGGCTGCACTCCAGACTCTGATTGGCATTGTGCCGAAAGATGCCTTCCATTGAGGGAAAATTTTTTCTTTTAGTATGGAAAACTGTTTTTCTTCGCGGAAGAAGTATGTTTCGTTTACCGTACTTGCATTTATGAGTTCTGAAAGAAGCTTTGGGTTTGTGCCAAGAAAGTGTTTATACTCGGATGGAGTGAACGAGTTTTTTGAAAGAATTTTTTCTATGTATGTTTTTATTCCTGTTTTGTGACTTTCCCGCGGGATAATTCCTGTGGTGCGCGTTACCAGTGAGATGAAAGAGTCAAGTTCGTCTTGCGAAAGGGAAAAATCCTTTGTCTGCGTCATTTTTTCCTCACTAAGTTAAGGATGCGGGTGGGAATCTGTGGGCGCGGTAAAATTTCTTTAGCCCCTCCCATTTCAATTGCAGCTGCCGGCATTCCAAAAACTACGCATGTGGATTTGTCCTCTGCAATAGTCCAACCGCCTTCCTCGCAGATTTTTTTGCAGCCTTCCGCACCGTCCATGCCCATTCCAGTTAGAATGATTGCAAGGCAGGCCCTTCCGTAATGGCTTGCTGCACTTCTGAAAAGTTTGTTTACTGCCGGGCGCAAAAAACGCTCCGGTTCTTCGTCGCTCAGTGAAAGAACAGGAGTTCCGTCCCGCTTTACGTGGTCAATGACGAGATGCCTGTCTGCAGGTGCCATGTAAACTCTTCCTGCTTTTGCCTCCTCTCCGTCTTCTGCTATTTTTATTTTGATGTTGGGGCAGACGGAGCAGAACCATTCAGCCATCGTTTTGTCCGCACCGATTTCTATGTGTTGCGTGTAAAGGATGGGAAGCGGGAAATCTTCTCCAAGTTCCCTTAAGACTTCGGAAACTGCTGTTGGACCACCTGTAGATGCTCCGATGCAGAGAACTTGGAAATTTGCTGCTGCTGACAAATCATCTGCTGCATTCTTTGAGGCTGCCTTTGACGGTGAGCCTTCAATCTGAACCAAAGAGCGCAGCTTTTCGACAAGGAAATCAAAGAAGTCTTTTGAGTAGGAGTTAAGCGCAGGCTTTTCCAGTAGGCATACTGAGTAAGGATGCTTCTTTTCTACATTTGCCTTTCCTTCTGTCAGAATACAAATTGGAATGGAAATTTTTGAGGCCAAATCAATGAGCGTGCAAACCCCGTCAAGTTCCGGCATGTCACTGTCGCTTATGATGGCGTCCGGACATTCGGTTTTTACGGCATTGATAAGGCGTTTTCCGTTGGAGACAGAGGCGATTATGTCTATGTCCTGATAAGCCTTGAGGTTTTGTTCTAAAATTGCCCTTACTATGGCAGAATCATCTGCAATTATGACTTTCACCGCTTGTCCTGCCTCCTATTTAGATTTTATAAGACCAGAAGAAAAAAACTTTTTGAGAAGCCTGTCTGGTGAAATAAGGATGTGCTTTCTTAATATGTCTCCGTTTTTTCCACCCTGAGAAAATCCAATCCCGCTTATTCCGCATTTTGTCTGTTGTTCGCGGATTCCTTGGGGAAGCAGGCGCAGCAGGGATGTGTCCATTAGCTTGCTTGAAATGGATGTGTTCACCGAAAGTGCAAGGTTTCCGCTTGCGGGAAATGCCGTGTTTGTAAAATCGATTATGTCCTGCTTAACGTCGCTCATGAAGTCCTGGGAGCGCATAACAAGAACCACATTGCAGTCTTCTATTCGTGAGCAGCCGAATTCTTTTTCCAGAAGGTGGCCAATGTGAATGTGTGGCAATGTCTCCCGGTTAAAGACTATGTTCTTTACGTCTTTTTCTACATCAAGGAAAACGCCAAAAAGAACGTGCTTGCTTTGAATGAGGAAGTCAACTGTGTCGTATGCGATGCATGTAAAATGATTATGCGCTTCCAAGATCTTTCCTTATAAGAAGTTCAAAGGCATTCGTGTTGATGGCAGGAATTTCTTCCCCGCCATAGCCGAGTGTTCCGATAAAAAATCCTTCGTCATTGTTTCCGGGAATAAGATTCAGGTCGCTTTCTGCCATTTCCGCAAAGAAAAGAATGTCGGAAATATGAATTGAAAGCTGGTCGTCATCCCGCTTCAATATGAGGAAGAGGGGCTCTTGGGGCGGAGTGGTGTCTTCGTCGCCAATGAGCTGCCTGGGGTTTATGACGGTAAAAGGATCGCCCCTCCGGTTCATTACGCCTTCGATATAAGGCGGCATGAATGGAAGCTTGTAGACGGATGCGTCGCGAATAATCTCAAGTACGTCGCCACTTTTAACCGCATATTTTTTCTTTGCAATGGAAAAGATAAGCCAAGTGGTAAGCAGTTTTTTTTCGCTTGCCTGTTCCTGAGTTTCTGTTTCCTCACTGATTTTTTTTACAACTTCTTCGTTCATTCTTCCTCCACCGCAGCGTTTTCGTGCTGCTGGGCGAGTTCGCCGGCAATCATCTTCAGGTTTTGCGATGCCTGGGAAATATTCTCTGTGGCCGCACTGAAGTTTTCTATGCCGCCGGCAATCTGCTTGAGGGTTATGAGAATCTGTTCGCTTGCCATGGCCTGCTGCTGGATAATCTTTGTGATTTCTCCTGCGCTTCCTGCAGTAACTTCGCTTGCATTTTTTATGCTCGTAAAGCGTTTCTCAAGGTTCTTTGCATTTTCTACGCCGTCTTGGATTTTTTCAGTTCCGCTTTCGGATGCGAGTATGAGGGAGTCTGAGCTTTGCTGGATTTCCGTGATTTTGCTCTTGATTTCCTTTGTGCCGTCGATGATTCCGTCTGCAAGGCGGCGTATTTCTGTTGCAACGATGTGAAAGTTTCTTCCTGCCTCACCCGCACTGGATGCTTCCAGTTCCGCATTGAAGGCTATGATTTTTGCCTGGTCTGCTACGGAGTTTATGAGTGTTACTATGTCCCAGATGTTTTCTATTCTGTCTCCAAGGGATTTGATACCGTCTATTGTCTTTTGGTTTGCTTCTGCAATTTCCGTGAGCTGCTTTACGTTTTCTTCCAGGTATGTCACCCCGGTAACTACATCGCCGCTCGTGTTTTTTGCAACGTCTGCAACATCAACGATTTTTTTGGAGATGTTTTCCGACTGGGCGGTGTTGTCTTCCATTGTGGCAACTATTTCCTTTACGGCTGCGCTCTGGTCTTGGGCCGTGGCGGCGTTTTCCTTTGCTGCAACAATAAGGTTCTGCATTTCCGTGAAAATTTTGTCGCTGACTTTTTTCTCGCGCTTGTTTGTCTTTGTTTGCGTTACCGCATTAAGGACGACGCATGCCAGAATCAAAACTGCAACTGTAGATATGATGGCATAGAGGTATTTATTGATTGTGCTTGTAAAATCGGCAACGTGGCCGTCTACAACTGCAAACCAGGGGGACACTCCGATTCTGCGCACTGCAAAGAAATATTTTCCCTGTATGAAGGCTTTTGCGCTGCCGTTAAAATACAGTGCGGCAGGGTACTTCTTTTTGTCAAGCTTGCCTTCATCCATATAGTTCTTTTGTAGAATCGCGTCTGGGTCTTTGTGAGTGAGGTAGGTTCCAGAGCCGTCAACAAGGTTTATTGTGGTGTTGCTGGAAACTTTTATTTTGTCTATTACTTCGGAAAGGTTTTTAAGCATCAGGTCTGCAGATATTACACCTATGAATTCATTCTGCCTGTTGAAGACGGACCTGGCGAATGTGATGCAGGTTTCCCCGCTGGGCTGTACGGCGTGAGGTTCGCTTGCAAAAATTTTACCGTTTGCATCCTTTGCGCCCTTGAACCAGTCTGTTGCGGTATGGTCAAAGTCAGCAGGGGATTCCCAGTCGTCATTGGAAAGAATGTAGCCACCCTGCCTTCTTGTTGCTGCCGTTCCGTAGGAAATCCTGAGGCACTGGGGATAGCTTTTTGATGCGGATTTTACAAGGTTTGAAATGTTCCTTGGATTTTGATCCGTAGAAATTGCATCGGCCAAAGTGTCGAGGGCGATTGCCGGCGGTTCGAATGTGAGCCTTACCTCTCCGTCAATTTTTTCGTTGATTCCGTCTACAACGCGGAGAATGGCTGCCTCGATTATTTTATTTGCTATAAACGTAAACGATATGCATGTGTACATGGCGACAATCACCAATGGGACTACGAGAATCAGAATCTGTTTTAGACTCAGTGAAAAGAATTTTTTGTTTGCTGTCATTTGTTCGAATCCTCCGCAATTGTTTGTGCATCTTTTGAAGCACTAGATATATTATTATCAGCCGTAACTGAAAAATTTTCAACTTCTCCTGCTATTTGTTTGAGCGTGTTCAGTATTTGCTCTCTGGACTGCGCCTGCTGCTGGATAATCATTGTGATTTGGGTTGAACTTTCGGCAGTGACTTCACTTGCATTTTTTATGCTTTCAAAGCGTTTGGAGAGAATGTTGGCATTCTGCACGCCTTTTTGAATTTTGTCCGTTTCGCTTTCGGAAGTAAGGATAAGGGAGTCCGATGATTGCTGTATCTGCGAAATGCTTTCCTTGATTTCCTTTGTGCCGTCGATGATACCGTCTGCAAGCCGGCGTATTTCCGTTGCGACTATGTGGAAGTTTTTGCCAGCCTCTCCTGCCGTGCTTGCTTCCAGTTCTGCGTTGAAGGCGATGATTTTTGCTTGGTCAGCCACGGAATTGATGAGCGATACTATGTCCCATATTTTTTCTATTTTATCTCCAAGAGCCTTTATTCCGTCTATCGTTGCCTTGTTTGCAAGGGCAATTTCTGAAAGCTGGGTTACGTTTCCTTCAAGCAGGCCAACTCCTTCTGCAACGTCTTCGTTGGTCTTGCCTGCCAGGTCTGCTACTGCCTTGACTTTTAACTCTATGTTCTGGGAGAGGGTGTTTGACTCGATAAGGTTGTGGGCCTGGGACAATATCTCTGCCCCTGTCTTCATTTCCTTTTCCTGGGATTTTTGTATCTGGGCCATGACCGTCTCTAGTGTTTCAATGAAGAGGTTTATGTCTTGCGCAAGCTCTCCTATTTCATTCCTGCTTTTGATTCTTAGGCGGCCTGTGTAGTCCTGCCTTCCATCCTTTATGTTCTGCATGAAGCCTTTTACAAATGAAGCCATGCTTTTTATTGGCCTTGTGATGCGCCAGGTGAGGAGAAGCGTTATGGCTGCGGTAAAAAATGCAAAGATAAGGGAAATGGTGATTGCCGCGGAAAGAGTCTTGTGGAAGGCTTGGAAAACAGTTTCTTTCGGGGCTAATGCTATGATTCTGTAGCCTGTCTTAGGGTTTGTGGTGAACTGAGTAAAATAGGTCTTCCCTTCTATTTCCAGAGAGGAGTATGTCTTGCCGTCCTGGAATATGCTCGCAAGGCCGGGAAGGGAAATTTCTTCTATATTCTTGAAATTGTTTGGGTTTTGTGATGTGTCAGCAAGAATCGTGCCGTCCCCCTGAATCATCATCACAAAGCTGCCCTTTCCAAAATCAAGTGTGCGGAGAATGCCTGTGAGAGTGTCCAGTGAAACTTCTATGGATGCGTTTCCGATGAAGTTCTTCTGCCTGTCGTATGCACTGCGGGTGATTCCCACCACCGTCTGGCCGATTGTAGATGCGAATGCATCCGTAATCATGACCTTTCCCTTGCCCTCTGTGGCCGTTGCATACCAGCCGCGCTTTCTGGGGTCGTAGCCACCCTGCATGGAACTGTCAAAGTTGGTTGCATATCCGCCCCAGCGAGTTCCCAGGTAAATTTCTGCGATGGAGGGATCGTGTTCCGCGAATTTTTTGCAAAGGGCGCGGATTCTTTGCTCAGTTAGGCTTTTTCTGTAGTCCGGTATCTTGATTTCCCCGCTTTCGTTTACAAAGGAATGGATTGTGCTGTCTGCGGCTTTTACCTCTTCCGATTCTGCAAATACGTTGAGCTTGCCCTCCTTTTCCGAAAAGAACATGGTGATTGTGTCGGAGAATTCGGAAAGTTCCTTGGAGGCCGAGTCGTAGAAGTTCTGCAGGCTGTTTCGCGAAAAGAAGATGCCTGTTATGCTGACGCAAAGAGCGAGGACCGCAAGCATGATGAATATTGCGCCCAGTGAGAAGCTTGTGGATATAGAAAAAAGCCTGTTTAGTTTCTTGTTTTCAGAAATTGAACTCATGTATCTATATTGTATCACGTTTTTAAGAATATACAAAGGAAAAAAATCTGGACAATGGGAAAATTTCAAAGTAGAATGTTTATATGGAAAAAATATACAGTTTTTATAATATGGCTTTTCTTTCTGTTGTTTTCGGCATAGTTTGGCTTCTGCTGATTTTTACCGGCCACTGGTTCAAGAGGGGGAAGGACCGCAGGACTGAATTTTTATGCCCTGCTGCGACAAAATCCCTGCAAGGGCTTGCGGCTTTTGGCGTCCTCTGCCATCATCTTTCCCAGACAGCTGCCTACCAGTCACTTAACCAGATTCAAGTCTTCCGCGAGACGGGCTTTTTGTTTGTTGCGGTTTTCTTTTTCTGCTCAGGCTTTGGTCTTATAAAGAGCCTTAACACGCGTCCAGGCTACCTTAACGGTTTCTTGCGGCACAGGCTTCCCAGCGTTATAGTGCCCTTTTACGTGATGAACGTCTTCTATATTATCTATCATATTTGTATTGGGACGGAGATGAGTGTAAGCGAGTGGATATGCAAGGTTACAGGCATTGCACTCTTGAACGACAACGCCTGGTTTGTCCCCGTGATTGTGATAATGTACATTTCCTTCTACCTTATTTTTAGGGCGGAGAAGGGGGATTCAAAGGGGGCAAGGACTCGTTCCTTTGTGCTGATTTTTGCAGTTATTGCAGTCCAGGTGGGCTGGTTTTTGTTCAATAAGCATTTTCCCTGGTGGCTTGGCGAAAAGGACTGGTGGCGTAACCCGCTTAAACTGTATTCAGCTCCCTGGTGGAAGAGCCCTGTTGCCCTTTGGTACGAGGGCGAATGGTGGGTTAACTCTACCATTGCCTTCCTGCTTGGTATGCTTGTTGCCCAGCATGAGGAAAAATTCTATTCTTTCTTTTCCCGCGCCTACTGGGCAAAGCTTGTCTTCTCGCTTTTGCTCTTTGCGGGGGCCATGTTCCTCTTTTTCCATGTTGAATACAAGTGCGGCATAAACTACTGGATGGAATTTGGGGGCAACAACAAGACACTGCCAAGGGCAATCCTTATGGGCATAAACGGCTTGCAGTCGCTTTCCTTCTGCCTCTTGCTCTGCCTGATTATGATGAGGAATTTTGCAGAGAACCGGGTAACGCGTTTCTTTGGCAACCATTCCCTTGAGATTTATCTTATGCAGGCATTGCCACTCAGGGCTTATATGAAGGCCTTTGGAATTGAGGGAAATTTTGGGGATAAAATCTCTGTCTCAATGAATACGGTCGTGGCATATACGCTTTGTGTTGTGGCCTCATCCATTGCACTTGCGGTTCTGCTAAAGCTTCTTAGCAGGCTGGTGCTGAAAGTCCTAAAGCTATAGGCTTCCTATACGCTGATTTGCGCGGAATGTGGAAGAAGGGCGGAGATTTTTTCCAGCAGGGATGAGGCATCTTTCATCAGGCTGAGCGAAAAGTCTGCTGCTTCTTCCTTGTACTTTGCGCTTACGTATATGGTGCGGCTTTGCTTGGGGAAGAGGAAGCGGAAGCTTTTTCTTTTGCTGTGGGAAAGCTTTGCATCGCTCAGGTTGGAAAGGCAGAAGCACTGCTCCTTGTTGTCCATGTCTCCTGCCATCCTCTGGATTGCAAGGCGCAGTATGTTGTCCGTGGGAAAGACGTAAAAATACAGGGCGTCCTCGCAGAAGACAAGAAGCCCCGCAAGTTCGTTCTGGCCGGGCGGCGGTTCAAGCTCAAAGGCTTCGAAGACCCTGCGGTAGGCGGTTAGCGTTGCAAATTCCACGGACTGGACTTCCTTTCCTGTCATCTCCTTAAAGTGGTCAAAGAATTTTTTTCGCGCAATTTCTGTATTGTCTTTGGAAAACATACAAACTCCTTTCTTCTAGATGTTCCAGTCACCCTTCTTTTCAGGATTGTTAAGGTCGTCAATCGTTATGCCAAAAAGATAGTTGTGGATTAGGGTGTTCATGTTTTCCCACATCCAGAGGGTCTTGCAGTTTTTTGCCTTGGGACACTTGTTGGGGGTATCGTTAAGGCAGGAAACTGGCGCAAGGGAATCTTCCGTAAGCTCAAGGATTTCACCCACCGTGTATTCGGTTGTCTTTTTGACCAGTCTGTAGCCACCTGACTTTCCCCGTTTGCCTTCCAAAAGCTTTGCCTTTGTGAGCATGGCGACGATTGCCTCGGCATATTTAAGCGAAATCTCTTGCTTTTCGGAAAGCTCTATGAGTGGAACGTATTCGTCCTTATCGTGAGTGCTTAATTCAAGTATGATTCGCAGTGCGTAGCGTCCACGGGTTGAAACCAACATCTTTTTACCTCCCTTCCATTATAGCACATTATTTCATAAAATCCTACAGAAAAAGCATGAAAAAAATCACTGATATGGAAATCTGTTGACAAAATGGGCATTTCCGCTTATTCTGGTATTATCTTGTAAATATCCTATAAAAAAGATAGGTTTTATTTTTTTAACAAATGGAGGCTTTGGATATGGGTACTTTGTTTACGTCGGCAACACAGATTATTGGAAAAACTCCGCTTTTGGAAGTTTCTAAGCTGGAAAAGAAGCTTGGACTAAAGGCGCGTCTTCTTGTAAAGCTGGAATATTTTAATCCGGCTGGAAGCGTTAAGGACAGGGTTGCACTTGCAATGATTGAGGATGCGGAGAAAAAGGGTACACTAAAAAGCGGTGCTACTATTATTGAGCCTACTTCCGGCAATACAGGTATTGGACTGGCGAGCGTTGCTGCTAGCAAGGGCTACAAGGTTATTCTTACCATGCCAGAGACGATGAGCGTGGAAAGACGCAACATACTCAAGGCCTATGGTGCGGAGATTGTGCTTACGGACGGAGCTTCCGGCATGAAGGGCGCAATTGCCAAGGCTGATGAGCTTAACAAGGAAATTCAGGGTTCCGTGATCCTTGGGCAGTTTGACAATCCTGCAAACCCAGAAATTCACTTTAATACGACCGGCCCGGAGATTTGGGAGGATGCAGGCGGAAAGGTTGACGCTTTTGTAGGCGGTGTGGGAACTGGCGGTACTGTTACCGGAACAGGCAAATTCCTTAAGACAAAGAATCCTGCACTAAAGGTAATTGCGGTGGAGCCTGCAACTTCTCCAGTGCTGACAGAAGGCCACGGCGGAAGCCACAAGATTCAGGGAATTGGTGCTGGTTTTGTTCCGAAGGTTCTTGATACAAAGGTTTACGACAAGGTTGTTCCTGTTGACAATGAAAAGCCTTTTGAGACTGCAAAGCTTCTTGCAAAGACAGAAGGAATCCTTGTGGGCATTTCTTCCGGGGCTGCACTCTACGCTGCCATTGAACTTGCAAAGAGCGATGAATGGGCAGGAAAGACAATCGTTGCCCTGCTGCCTGATTCAGGTGACCGCTACTATTCAACGGCTCTGTTCGGAGACTGATTTTAGCATATTCTGGTGCGGCAGCTGGGATGCATTTTGCTAAAAGTTCGGCTGCCGACCAAAAAAGCAAAATTTGGGCAATTATTTAAATTTTTTCTATTGAAAAAAAAGTCGCGGTGTGCTAGTACTTTGCTTATGCAAAAAAAATCACGCGGCGCATTGCCCATGGTGCAGCTGGCACTTCCTCTTGCTGGGGAACAGCTGCTTAGGATTGTAGTTTCTCTTGTAGACACCTTTATGCTTAGTACGTATTGCGAGGAGGCTGTTGCTGGCGTTGGCCTTGTTGCGCAGTACATCTTTTTCCTTCAGATTCTCTTTAACATAGTCGTAATTGGAAGCTCCATAGTCTTGGCTCAATATCTTGGCGCAGAGCGGTCAAAGGAAGAACTTAACAATATTGCCAAGGCAAGCGTAATAATGGTCCTGATTTTGGCAATTGTGCTGACTCTTGCGGTCTTTTTTGGAACACCGCTATTGCTTGGCCTCTACAAGCTGGAAGACAGTGTGCGTTCTTTTGCTAGCCAGTATTTTCTTATCTTTGGCGGTGCGGGTGCAATCTTTAACGCGGTAAGCCTTTTGCAGAGTTCAATTTTGCGCTGCTACGGCTATACAAGGCAGACTCTTGTTGTTACCCTTGTGGCAAACCTTATAAATGTTGTGGGAAACGCGCTTTCACTTTACGGATGGTTTGGGCTTCCGGTTCTGGGTGTTCCAGGCGTTGCTGGGGCGTCGCTTCTTTCTGCGGCTGTTTCTTGCGTGATTCTTGCCGTTATGATTAAGCGCAGGAAAGACATCTGTTTTAACATGGAAAAGCTTTTTTCTGTTCCCAAAAAGGTTTTTGCCACGATTCTTAGGGTTGGAATTCCAACTGCCGGTGAAAACCTTTCCTACAATGTTTCGCAGATTTTTATTATGGGCATGATTTCTTCCCTTGGAACTTATGCCATGGATGCCCAGGTCTACACGAATACCCTTGCCCGCTTTGTCTTTATTATTGCAATAGGAATTGGGGCTGCGGTTCAGATTAAGACCGGTTACTATGTTGGCGCTGGAGAAAGCGAGACTGCATACAGGAAGGTCTTTAAGTACGGGCTTGTTGCAACCTGTGCAAGTGTTTTGCTTGTCCTTCTCTTGAATCTTGTGAAGGGGCCTGCGATTGGCATTTTTACCAAGAACGAGGAAATTATTGGAATGGTAAGCAAGGTTCTTATTATTTCCATACTGCTGGAATTTGGACGCTCGCTTAACCTGATTTATGTTGGTGCGCTAAAGGGGGCAGGGGACATCCGCTTTCCGGTTCTTTACGGAATGTTTTCCAACTGGTGCATAATGGTTTTGGGTGCCTGGATTTTGGGCATTAAGCTGGGCTACGGAATATATGGCTGCTTCTTTGGCATTGCCCTTGACGAGACTACGAGAGGATTTGTAATGCTTCTTAGGTGGAAGAGTAAAAGGTGGATGACAAAGGCTCTTGTTTAGGAAACTAGTTTAAGGAAGTTTGCAAATTTAGGCACGGCAGGCGGTGGAGGGGCCCGCCGGGAGGCGGGTTGCGGAGCAATGGAGCGGGTAGGGCCCCGCGGAACCCCGGAACTGCCACCTACAAGGCCACTTTCCCTTTGCGGTTGAAATGAAGCGAATCAAAAGGAAAGCGCCGCAAGAAAATTAAAATTCATTAATTGAAGCTTCCTTCGGACAGGTCACAGCCTGCAACGTGGTAGCTTATTCCCGTGCCTTCAAAAACGTATTTTTCTTCTCCATAGATTATTGCCAGACGGTTTTCGTAGGGGTTCTTAAAGTAGCCACATACCACAACCTGGTAGGCCTTTTCGTCCTTTGCGCTTGCGACTGTCTTTGATTTTCCTGCGGGGTTTTTTACGCGTATCTGGTAGTCGATTTTTCCAAGCCAGTCGTCTTCGCCGTCCTTGGTTTTGTCCTGGATGTTTGCGGTGCAGCTGTAGCCGTCTTTTGTGGGGAATTGAAGGAATTCACTGTCTGCCTGGATTATGCCGTACTTTTGCATTGCGCTTTTGAGTTCCGCTTTTTTGTTGTTGAGTGAAATTAGGAAGGTTGTAAGGGTTGCCATGCTGTTTTGTTCGCCAGTCCAGTTTTCCGTGTCGTCTTTTGTTGTCCAGAGAATTTTGTCTGTTACAAGGTCCTGTATTATATACTGGATGATTGTTCCACCGCGGCCTTCTACGTCTTCTTCCAAGGAGTATGCCATCTTGCCGTCTTTTGAAAAGCCGAAGATTCTGAAAATGGGGAAGGTGTAGCATGTGCTGCCGACTTTTGAGCGGTGGTTTGCAAAGGGATCAAAGCCTTGGGGCGGAAGGATTTCTGATGAAGCGTTTACAGGCTCTGCCGCTTCTGCCGCTTCTGCTGCTTCTGCAATGTCCGTGTCTAAAGAGTCTGTTCCTTCTGCAGCGGATGCATCTTCTGCCAACGCATTTGCCGTAGAGCTTTGGGATGAACTTTCTGCTTTGCCTGCATTTGTGGAGCCTGCAAGTTCCACCAAGTCTGTTGAAGAAGATTCTGTTTTTTCTGCTGCCCCATCATTGCTTGAGCTTGTGCCGCCTTGCTTTTTACTGCAACCCGTCTGCAAAAGAGATGCGGATGCAATAAGTGCCAGAGCCATTGCCATGCCTGCTATGCTTACAAGTGCATTTGCCTTTGCATTTGTCTTTGCATTTGCCTTTGATCTTTGCATGTGTTTCTCCTTGTAAAAAAATACCCGCCCCTACAAAGATGAAGGAGCGGGTGGTTTGCCTTAGGTTTTGCTGTTAGGCGTTCAACCTCTTTTCAAGGTCATCGAGACATTCTGAAAGTTCTTTTGGCAAGTGCTTTCCGAACTTTGGATAGTGGTTCTCGCGAATATCCTTAATTTCCTTGAGCCATCCTTCCTTTTCAACCTTTGTGATTTCTGGAAGAACTTTCTTGTAGTAGTCTGCAAGGCCGTCTGTGTTGAGAGCGCCTTCTTTTGGCATGTAGCCGATTGGTGTGTCAACAAAGTTGTCTTTTCCGTCGCAGCGGTCAAAAATCCATGCGAGTACGCGGCTGTTGTCGCCGTATCCTGGCCACATGAATCCTCCTGGGAGGTCTGCATTGTTCTCGTCCTTGCGGAACCAGTTAACGTAGAAGATCTTAGGAAGCTTGTCCTTGTCCTTTGCAGCGGCACCTACGTCGATCCAGTGCTGGAAGTAGTCGCCCATGTTGTATCCGCAGAATGGGAGGATTGCGAACGGGTCGCGGCGGATCTTACCAACTTCTGCTGCGTTGATTGTAGATGCAGCTGTAATTTCTGAACCTACGATAGAGCCAAGGAATACACCGTGGTTCCAGTTGCGTGCCTGGTGAACAAGCGGGATTGTAGATGGACGGCGGCCACCAAAGAGGATTGCGCTGATCGGTACGCCTTTTGGATCTTCCCAGTCAGATGCAATGCAGGGGCACTGTTTTGCAGGTGCTGTAAAGCGTGCGTTGGGGTGTGCAAATTCTTCGCCCTTAGGAGACTTGTCCTTTGGAAGAGCGTCGCGTGTCTGACCCTTCCAGTCAACAAGCTTGCCCTTTGCAGGATAGCCAATTCCTTCCCACCAAACGTCGCCGTCTTCTGTAAGTGCGCAGTTTGTAAAGATTGTGTTCTTTTCTGCAGAGATAAGAGCGTTCTTGTTGCTTTCTGCAGATGTTCCCGGTGCAACGCCAAAGAAACCAGCTTCCGGGTTGATGGCATAAAGTCTGCCGTCTTCGCCGTACTTCATCCAGGCAATGTCGTCGCCAACAGTCTCGACCTTCCAGCCAGGGATTGTAGGAATAAGCATGGCAAGGTTTGTCTTACCGCAAGCAGACGGGAATGCGCCTGTAACGTACTTAACTTCGCCCTGTGGGTTTGTAAGCTTAAGGATAAGCATGTGTTCTGCAAGCCAGCCTTCCTTGCGTGCAAGAACTGTAGCAATGCGGAGGGCAAAGCACTTCTTTCCGAGCAATGCGTTTCCACCGTAGCCTGAACCGTAAGACCAGATGAGTCCTTCTTCCGGGAACTGAGAAATGTATTTGTGCTCAACGTCTGCGCAAGGCCAGATGCCGTTGTCGCTTTCGCCGTTGTTGAGAGGCTTACCAACAGAGTGGAGACATGGAACCCAGTCGCCGTCTGTGCCAACGTACTGCCATACCTTTTCGCCTGCGCGGGTCATGATGTCCATGTTAAGAACAACGTACTCTGAGTCTGTAAGCTCAATACCGTATTTTGCGATTGGAGAACCGAGAGGTCCCATGCAGAACGGAATTACGTACATTGTGCGGCCGTGCATACAGCCTGTGTAAAGACCCTTCATTGTTGCCTTAAGCTCTACAGGGTCAATCCAGTGGTTTGTTGGACCAGCATCTTCTTCCTTTACTGAAGAAATGAATGTGCGTCCTTCTACACGGGCTACATCGCTTGGAAGTGAACGGAACAAAAAGCTGTGCGGCTTTTTTGCAAGAGGAGTTGCAAGACCTTTGTCTACGCAAATCTTCATCAAGCGGTCATATTCAGCTGTGGAACCGTCAACGACAACAACATTGTCTGGTTCGCACATCTTAACACATTCTTCAACCCATGCCTTAATTCCGGCATGTTTAATGTCAGAAACGTTCATTAAAAACTCCTTGCTGTAAGGAATGTTTGGCGCAACGGTTGCTTTACAACGTAACATAGCCGTTTTCGCCTTTTTGCAATCCTTTGGCAAGAATTATATACCAAACTTTATTTATTTTCAACCGTTTGGACCCTCTTTGGGCTTTTTCAGAAGGGCTTAGTTTTGGCTTCTGACTGCATTTTTTTTGACGGTGATTTTCTGGACGGTACTTTTCAGGACGGTAGTCCTAATGGCTCTACCATTTTGTGCCATGGCTAATTCGACCGGACAGGCCTTTGCGCCACCGCCGTTCCGCCCTTCGCTAACGCTCATACCGCCCTTCGGCCGGTACTGCCGGGGCTCCATGGCGGCGTACGACCTGGAAAAATCCCTCCATGGATTTTTCCAGGTATTGCAGAATCGCTGCGCAATTCTGCATGTTGCTAAGTCGCCATCCATGGTTCTGTAATGGTTTGTTCCTACTTCTTCCTTATGGGAATCCAAAGCTCGCAGAACAAGCCTGGGCGGCTTTTTGGACTTGCAGCGTCAAAGTAAAGCTCGTAGTCTGTTTCGTCTGCGGCCTCGTAGCCCATCTGCGGAAGGAATTCCTTGTAGAACTTTGCCCAGGTGTCGCGGATGCAGTCTGCGTCCTTACCCATGCAGTCAAAAACAACATAAGTTGCAGGCTTTACGTCCCAGAGAGAAAATCCCGCCTGCTTCATCTTTTCAAGGTCAAAGTCGGCGGTGTCCTTGTCTATGGGAATGCCTATCCCGTAGTCAAAGGTTTCAGAGCCTGCGTTTGTTGGCGTGCAAAGGCCATAAAGGTCTCTCGTGCCTTCTTTCCTAAGCATCCAGACTGGAGAGAGCAACTTCTTTTTGTTTACCTCTGCCCAGAATTCTGGAACCTCCTGATTGTCATCATCATTGATGATTTCATTCCTAAAACTTCTTACCAGGGCAAGAAACTGTTTTGCCTCTGTCTGTACGATTCTGTAGTCCATAGACTTTCCCCCTTCAACTGTTAGTTTTATAACAAGAGGGTTAAAAAGCACGAGCCTTGTGGATTCCTCTCGTGCAAGCTTGGGTGCAACCCCGTGGAAGCGCGTAAATGCCTTGGTAAAACTTTCCGGTGTTTCGTATCCGTACTTGAAGGCAATGTCCGTAATCCTGCCGCCAGTCTCTACAATTTCCCTTGCAGCCAAAGACAGCCTGCGGTTACGGATGTAGGCATTTGCGGTCATACCCGTAAGAAAGCTGAATGCCCTGTGAAACTCGTAGCTTGAGCTGTACACACTCTTTGCCACGTCTTCATAGTTAATCTCTTCCAACAGGTGCTTTTCCATGTAGTCAATTGCCCTCTGCATTGCCGAAATCCATTCCATCCCGTCTTCTCCTTGCCTCTTGTATAACTGCATTATAGGGGCAATCTGTTTTGGCCGCATTTCCCATCTTGCGGAATTTTGTCAGCTTGCATTTCTAGTTCCAGGCGCATAAGTTCAAAATCATCCTGGGTGATTGCATACTTTTTCATGTCCACATGGCCGTCTGTAAAGACAAGCCCTTCCGCTTCAAGCTTTTCTCTTTGGGCAAGGCTTCCCCCGAATGCAAAGCTTCCGGAACAATAGCCCTTTGCGTTTACAACCCGGTGGCATGGCGTAAAGGAATTGCTTGGATTTTTATGCAGGGCATTCCCCACGTAGCGGCGCAAGTTACAGTTACCGGCAAGGGCTGCAATCTGCGAATAAGAGGCAACCTTCCCGCGGGGAATAAGGCGGACTGCGGCATAAATTCTTTCTGCAAGACTAAAAACTTTCATATAATAAATTATAGCACACATTTCTTGCCAAGTGCTTGACTTTTAACCTATTAGTTGAATACTTCTTAAGCAGGAGTTGCGGAATGAATTTTAGTCCAAGCGAAGAAGAAATCAGTTTTGTAAATGATGCACTGCGAAAGTTCAACGACGAAAAGGTTGGCCCGGACAATCACCTTCTTTTGAATATTGTGGAATACGATAAAGACAAAAATGTAATTGCAGGAATTTTGGGCGGAACCTATTGGGGCTGGATGCACATAGACATTCTTTGGGTTGATTCAAAATACCGCAAGCAGGGGCTTGGTTCAAAACTGTTGCAGGCGGCAGAATCGGAAGCAAAAAAGCGGGGCTGCCATTCCGTACACGTAGACACAATGTCGTGGCAGGCTCCAGACTTCTACAAAAAGCATGGCTACAAAGTCATTGGCCAACTAAATGATATTCCGTTGGGAAATAAAAAATTTCATCTTATAAAGAATTTTAATTAAAACGTTTGCCATTAACTTTGTGTCATTCTGAGCTTGACTCAGAATCTCAAATTACGATATTGAAGAGAGATGCCGAATCTAGTTCGACATGACAGCTTTTTATGTTAATGACATTGGTAATTAAAACGATTGCTGTTTTTTATCTAAGGCTGCTTTCTTCCTTCTTAAGCTTCCTCTTGTTTTTGTACATTTCCTTGTCCGCACGGTCAAAGATTTCCGAAAAGAGGTTGTCTGTTTCCGGGGTGTATTCTGCCATGCCGGATGCCAAGATTGGACCTGCCCCCGATTTTAGGTTGCTCTTAACCTGGGAATGCAAAGCTTCCATTAGCATCTTTCTGTTTATATAGTCGTTGCCCCTTAGGAAGACAACAAATTCATCACCACCAAACCTGAACACCGGGCTGTGGACAAATGTGTCGCATAAAAGCATCGCTGATTTTTTGATGTATTCATCACCAGCAACATGGCCTTCCGTATCGTTTATCTTCTTTAAATTGTTGGCATCACACACAACAAGTCCAAATGGCAGGTAATCCATTCCGTTGTCTATGTTTGACTGAACTGATTTTTCAAGTTCATTGTATGCGGTCTTGTTTTTTACACCCGTAAGTTCATCGCGCCTTGCAAGTTCTTTTTCCGTATTCAGTTCCTTAAGGTGCTGCTTTTCTTTTTTTACTTCATTGTCTATATTTTCTATGCCAAAGATGTAATGGGTTCCGTCTGCGGCTTTACGTACGGTCATCCTTACATAATGCGTTTTCTTGAATGCCATGATGCGGTATTCGGTGCTGCAGCTTTTCTTGTCTTTGAGGGTAGAGATTATATGGTCCCTGTCTATAAATGCAAGCACAATGTCCTGGTCGCTTTTATAGACAATCTTTGAAATGTCATTTTTGGCGTCTGCAAAAAAATCATCACCGGATTTCTGCATGTCCAAATGGCCGTAAATGTTCCTGCATTCGTAGCTGATGTAACTGGAATTTTCTGCATTGACATAATAGATTACATCGTAGTTGACGGCAAGAAGTTCCGCTATCTGGCTAAAGGTAATGTGTTTCTTATGTTTTTCTAGTAGCATATTATTAGCGATAATTTCATCATCTATATTCTTTCCATACAGAATAAAGTCCATGCCGTTATTGGTCTTCATCACCGTGAACTGGAAGTACTTTGGCTGCCCGCCAACCATTATCCTGTATTTGTATGAATATGACTTTTTTTTCACAAGGTTATTTAGCACGGCCTCTTTGCTGTGCATGCTCTTTGCAAATTCCCTGTCATCGGGATGCACATATTTGTCAATGTTTGCCTGGACTTCGGCATAAAAATCCCGGCTTTTTACAGGAACATTCATGGAGTCATATTCCTGGTTTGTAGAAAATTCCAGATATTCACCTGTCTCTATATTGATGTAGTACAAGGCCTCGTAATCTTCCGCAAGACTTGTTGCAATGTGGTCATAGATTTCTTTTTCCTTCATCTCGCTGGCTTCAACAAAGGAATGAATTACACAGATTCCTATTAAAAGCCCCATGGCATAGAAAGGATAGTTTGAGTTGAGTATCTGTAGCACAAGGAATATGTTCATTACAAGGCAGGTTGTGCCGACCGCTATGTGCCGCACTTTGTTTCCGCCGCTTGATTTGCATGCTATATAGAACATATATATTGTAGTCAGCGTATATAGTGCCAGCTGAAGGATAAAAGATGTATGCCTTCCCGGCCCAGTTACGTATTCATGTTCTGCATTAAAAGAAAAAACCAAGGGGTGAAAGGGGTTGAGTATAAGGTGTATAAGCCCAATCGCGAATAGAATCCATTGCACTTTGATAAAGATTTTGCTTAGCCGCCCCTTTTTGTTCAGGTAGGCAACAATATAGCGTATCCACGTAACTATGGTCAGGAACAAAAATGCAAAGTAGAGGGTGCAGTCCCAATACAAGAAATCTAATACAGTGTCGTTGCTGCGGTAGTCGAACAAAATTCCCCATATTATATCCGTAATAAAGTAGCAGTTTGCCGCCGTAAGAAAATGGCTGTAGCGTATGGCTGTAAGATGTTCGGACTTCTTCTCTTTCTTGTCTTTTGAATAGATTTTGAAATGCCTGAGAGGTTCATGGTTTATTATGAGATTGAGTATAAATGCAAGCACACTTATGATTGAGTAAGACATTTTGCTGTCAAAGTCCTCCGTGTCTATGGCAATCTGCTTCCAGTTTTAAACCGTTTGGTCCGGGTAGTCCCAGAATTTGCCCTTGTGGAAATTTTCATTCCCCAAAGGCTTTGCGGTAAGTTTGAACATTACGCAACCGTCCGGGCAGACTATTGTCTTTGAATACTTTCCGTCTCCGCCAAGATTTTCCAGGTCTCCGCCGCTTCTTACGGCTTCCATAAGCGGGTAAAGCATCATCATGGTTTTGGAGCAGATGCCAAATCCGTCTTTGTTAACAGGGCAGCCGTAAGTGCATGTGTATTTGTCCCCAACTTCCTCCCCGTTGCGGCAGTAGCGCTCGGTGCGCTTTCCGTGCAGGAATCCTGTTACTTCAACGGTAAACTCGTATTCTTCGTCATACCATTTTTTCATGGCGGCTTTTACCTTGCGTTGGTTGCAGTTCTGCAGACGCGTATTCCGTCGTCGCTGTAGCGGTAGTTGCGGTAGTTGCTGTAGCGGTTGAATGTGCGGCAGTAGATGTCTGCGGAAAGGTAGGAACCGCTTTTTTCTATGCGCCCGTTCTTCTTGTCCGGCTCTGCAGCTCCTGTAGGGTCAGTCTGCTCTTCTTCCGTGTAGGGCTCGTTTGTGTTGCTCCAGTCCCAGCACCATTCCCAGACGTTGCCCGCCATGTCGTAAAGTCCCCATGCGTTGGGCTGCTTGCCCTTTACCTCATGAATCTTTTTGCCGCTGTTTTCCCTGTACCAAGCGTATTGGCCAAGGATAGAACTGTCGTCCGTACCTGCCCAGAGGCTCTTCTCCGAACCATCTGCACCTGCACATGCCGCGTATTCCCATTCAGCCTCGGTTGGAAGCCTGTAGCCGTTTACCGAAGTGTTCATTATGATGGCGTCCCATTCCTTGCTTCCGTTCTTTGGACCGCAGAAACGTCCTGCGTTTGCGTCGGCACCTTCAACTATGCCCTTCCATTCGCGGGGATCCGTTACTCCGTCCATGGAAAATGCTGGCTCAAGACCTTCCGCAATGCTCCTTAGGTTGCAGTAGACCACCGCATCGTAGGAACTTACGTAGTAGGCCGGGTAGTTGTCTCCAATCCCAAGCTTTTCTGACGGCTGGGAACTTCCGAATATGCAGTAGGCCTTGTATTCAGCCTGGGTAAGTTCGTGGTCGCTCATGTAGATGTCGTGGGTGAGTTTTACCTGATGAGCCGGTTTTTCAAATTTGTCTCCTGCCTTGCTTCCCATCTTAAAAGTTCCCGCGGAAATCCTTACAAAACCTTCCGGCGTATTGTCCTTCTTTTTTTCTTCCTTTTTTTTGCATGAAACTAAAAGCAAAAGTATACTTGCTGCAAGGACAATGGAACTAAAAACCGATCTTTTCATCAAAAACTCCTGTGAATAAAAGTGATAGTTAATTGTACACTTAAATTTCCATTTTGTCCACTTTTTGTTTTTTTGGACGGCATGCATTTTGTGGGGCAAAAGTTCAACCTAAAAAACATTCATTCCTTTGCCTTCCCCGCTTTCCGCGGTTTCAGTCCCGCCTGCGGCGTGACCGCAACGGGTTGCAGGCAACCCTGCGCCGCTACAATCGGGCGTAGGTGCATTTCCGCCCTAACATGGAAATCAATTTTGTGTTCCGCTCCCAGGCAAATCCGTCTGATAAACTCGCGGTGTCGCGGAATAAGAAATTAAACTCGCTGCGCGGCTTGAAGCTACGCTGCCGGGTACGTTCAGCTCCGTACCCGCAACGAAGTTTCAAGCTATGCGGGTTTTCTGCCCACAACACTACGCACTTGCTACCGTTGTGTGCCTTCCGCTGCACACAAAATTGATTTCCAGTTTTTTTAGCATAGGAAAAAAACAATGTGCGGAATCACTGGAATGGAAGTGCGTGCGCATTTAAATTAATGCTTGTTAGGTTTCATTCAGAGTTGCACTTGCCTTCTTCATTTAGCAAAGTGTCAATTGTTAAATTTGTTGACTTTTGCTATACTGGGAAAATGGAATTTGGGACAGCGTATTTAACGGAGCAGATAATTGCGTATATAGGAAACAAGCGCAAGCTGCTTACTCTTATCTACAAGGCCATGCAGGAATGCGGGGCCAGCTTAAAGCCGGGGCTTAAGTTTTTTGATGCTTTTTCGGGCAGCGGGGTAGTCTCCCGATTTGCAAAGTCTTTGGGATTTGAGGTTTTTAGCAACGACTGGGAATATTATGCAAAGATAATCAACACGGCATTCCTTACCGTTGGCAAGTCCGACATAAAAAAGATTTTTGGCTCAGAAGAAAAGTTCTGCTCGCTCCTAAAAAAGATAAATTCTCTTCCAGCTCCTGCAAAGAAAAAGCAGTTCATTGCAAAGTATTACGCCCCAAAGGAATTCAGCATAGAAAAGGCAGACTTTAGAACCGAGCGCCTTTTTTACACCAGGCAGAACGCCCTTAACATAGACAAAATCCGCAATTATATAGAAGAAAACTATCCTTCCCATTCGGAGGACAAAAGCGTCTTAAAGGCCCGTTCCCTGCTTCTTGCCCTTTTGCTTTACGAGGCGGCTACCCACACAAACACTTCTGGGGTTTTTAAGGCCTTCCACAAGGAATTCGGGGGGCACGGAAAAGATGCACTAAAGAGGATTCTGGCCCCCATCGAGCTGCACTTTCCCCAGCTGATAGACTCTGATTTTCCCTGCCACGTCTTTAAGGAAAATGCCAACGAGCTTGCCAAGGACTTGCGCGGCATAGACATTGCCTACCTTGACCCGCCATACAACCAGCACCAGTACGGCAGCAATTATTTTATGCTTAACACCATTGCCAAGTGGGACTTTATAGCCCCTTCCCTGGAACTTAACGAAAGCGGCAGGCTAAGGGAAAAGGCCGGCATAAGGCACGACTGGGTTCAGACACGCTCACCGTATTGCAGCAGGGCAGATGCCACCCAGTATTTTGCAGACCTTGTGCAGAACCTGGACGCAAAGTATATACTGGTAAGCTATTCAACGGACGGAATCATTCCCTTTAGCGCAATGTGCGAAATTTGCATGAAGAAGGGCTACGTTTCCGTTGTTACAAATGAATACACCACTTACCGGGGCGGCAAGCAAAGCAACAAGAGGCAGAACAGCGACATTGAATTCATACTCTGCATAGACACTTCAAGAAAGTCCAACAAAAAGTCGGCAGAAGAAATAGAGTCAATCTTTGCAAAGAAGGAACTCTTGCTTTTGTTCAGGCAGCGCTTTTGCAGGGAAAGGCTAAAAAAAGCAAGCACAACTTCTTATTGCTCCAGTGACGGAAAGACATTTTTGGAATTTGAAGTTTGCGGAAATAAAATTCAGGTGCAGACAGATGATTTTTTTGTGCTCAAGGAAAATTCACTTACGGAGGCTCTTTCTGCATCAGAGGCAAAGGCCCTTTATTCACTTCTTTTACCATGTGCCTGTGCAACAAAGGAAGAGGAACTTGGGGAGCTTTTGCAGAGGGTCGTGGAAAAAAATGACCGTTCATGCTCCTTTGCAAAGCTCATTCCTGCTACGCTAAAAAAGCTCGCAAGCAAAAAGAACCGCCTGGCCTTTGAAAAATGGCTTGGCAAGATAAGGGACTTAAAATCCGCCAACCGTGACGCATACAACTTAATAGAAGAAAAAATAGACCGCGTGGAAGAGATTGCCAAAATCCGCTGGTCCACTTGATGGGGAAAGCTGAAACGCAAAAGGAGAAAAAATGAAGAAAACAATTGTTATCGCATTGCTCTTGCTTTGCACATTGAAGATATTTGCACTTGTTGACGATGACGACCCACTTGCGGAGGCTCGATATCAGATTCCTAAACTTCAAGGCTGGTACGACTTTTCGGACGTGGGCGTAGAGGTAAGCGTAAGTCCTGACTGGATTGTGTTCGAGGGGGAGAAAATTCCGCGCAAAGAGTTCCGGCTTGCCAAAAACGGCTGGTATTATATCAAAGACAACCTTGTGATTTTTGACCAGTTCCATCATCTTTTTTGCTGGCACAACAGCACTCTGAACTTTCATCCGGCTGCAGGGGAAAAAGTCCCATACGGCTCTAAAGCACACTATACGCAGTCGTCCTACTTTACCGAGACGCTGAACGGAAATAAAATTGCTTACGATGCGGAAAATCTTAATTCTGTTACGTGCAAGCCCGGCGTAATCAACGAGAATTACGATGTCAGACGTATCGTTGAGGAATACGAGCATTTTTTCATCTGGAACGAGGAGCACAGGCCTTGGGTTACGCAAAAGGTGGGAGAGAGCGTTACGGCAGAGTTCGACGACGAAGCAAACGCGGTTTCGCTTTTGAACGGTTATGTTGATCCGTATCACCCCGATTATTACAAGAAAAATGCACGCATCAAGGACATCAAAATCACCGATGAAAACGGCAAGGACTACTTTTTCACGCTCAAAGATGAGGTTCGCGTTCAGACTTTTATGCTGGACAACTGCACGAAAAAGGTGACGCTCACGGTGCTTTCGGTGTACGCTGGCGAAAAATACGGCGACATAGCCCTGAGTATGTTTGCGGGAGTTTACGCAGACACCTACATTGACTGGATTGTTTTCCGCGAGCTAGAGGCGGCAAAAGAGCGGGCAGAAAGTGCTTACCACAGCTATTTGTGGAATTTGGAAAACTACCCTAAAAATATTCCGCACGACTGTTCGCTCATAAAATCCGAATGGACGATGTACTATATGACCGTGGAAGACAGGATAAAAAAAGAATTCGGCGGCAAATTTGCAGAGCACGACATTGAGATTTACGATTCCCCCGACTTGAAAATACATCTTGCCGTTGTCTATCACAACATTGTTACCGTATTTTACGCAAAGGAAAAAATCACAAAATACGGCTACGAGTTCAAGAATATGTCTGACATCATAAGTGACCCGTTTGAAGACGATGATTACGAGTACAGCAGTTATGCCACAGAGAAAGACGGCTGGATTATTTCGGCGTTTTGGTATGGAGCGGGCGATACCTGTGCCCTGCCTGTGTCTGCGCGCTTCAAGGTGATGACGGAAAGCGGAAAAATCCGAAAAGTCGTCATCAGTAAAGAGGGGCTGAAGGGTGTCAAACGCTTCGGTGAGCTTCTGATCGGAGCAAGTGACATAAAATGAAAAAAGTATCATTGATAATTCTGTTGGCGCTTGTTTCTTTGGCTTACGCTGATATTTTGAGACATCTGTAAGCGTTTACGGTGGATACGGAGAATATTTGTTAGGACGACACGCCACTGAGCCGCTAGATTGGAGAATGTATGAAGATAAAAATTGCAATGTTACAATTGCTTCCTGAAGCTTCAATTGGGCAAAATTTAAAAAAAGGATTGGATGCCTGTATAGAAGCAAAAAAACTCGGAGCGGATATAGCTTTATTTCCTGAAATGTGGAGTACAGGTTATAAAATTTCATTGGATCAAAAAGAACTTGAATCTCAATCAATAAATAAAAATTCTAATTTTATTCTTTCTTTCAAGAAGCTAGCGCAAGAACTAAATCTTGCAATTGGAATTACTTTTTTAGAAACTAATAATCCAAAACCGTTGAATTCTGTAATCTTCTTTGATAAGAAAGGAAACGAAGTTTTACATTACTCAAAAGTTCATACATGTGATTTTGACGTTGAAAAAGTACTTTCTTCGGGAGATGATTTTTACGTTGCTGATTTAGATTTGGGGTTTACAAAGGTAAAAATCGGTACAATGATTTGCTTTGACAGAGAGTTTCCAGAAAGCGCAAGAGTACTAATGCTTAAGGGGGCAGAAATAATTCTTGCTCCAAATGCCTGTCCTATGGAAATTAACAGGTTATCTGCATTGCGAACTCGTGCATATGAAAACATGCTGGCAGTTTGCACATGTAATTATCCTGCCGGTCAACCTGATTGCAACGGTCATTCCACTCTTTTTGATGGAGTTGCCTGGCTTCGCGAAGAAGACGGTGTACGGGATATGTGTGTATTTGAAGCTCCTGAGACAGAAGGTATTTATCTGGCTGAAGTTGACTTGGATTTGCTTAGAAATTATAGAGAAAATGAAATTATGGGATGGAAGTATAGGAAAGCCAAGAGTTATCAAATACTAATTGGAAAATAACTTGACACCATATATAACACCATATACAATATAATCATGGCACAATGGGAAAAATTATTAAGCAAAATAAAATCGCTTGATAAGAATATGCGGTTTGCAGAACTAAGCAAAATTCTGCAAAGCTATGGGTATGTTGTATCACAACCAAAAAGCGGTAGTAGTCATTATACATTCCGAAAACCCGGGTGCAATCCTATTACCATTCCAAATCATGAACCGATAAAAGTCGTTTATGTAAGAATGGTAAAAGAAATAGTTGAGGCAGAAGAAGCCAACAAGAAGAAGGAGGACTGATATGAAAACTTTTGAAGAGTATATGAAATTACCGTACAAATTGGAAATCATTCCAGATACAGAAGAATCTGGTTTCGTCGCTTCATATCCGGAACTTCCTGGCTGCATTACTTGTGGAAAAACTGTAGCTGAAGTCGTTGCAAATGCTGAAGACGCAAAAAAAGCATGGTTAACCGCTGCAATTGAAGACAATATAGAAATAGCAGACCCAGAAACCGCAGATTCCTATTCCGGTCAGTTTAAGCTTCGTCTTCCAAAGACATTACATAAAATTCTCGCAGAAGATTCAAAAAAAGAAGGCGTAAGCATGAATCAATATTGTGTATATCTTCTTGCTAAGAACTCAGAAAAAGAACATATATCTATTGCAAAGAAGCAGTCTGTACTCGTATAACAAGAAGTTCAAAGCCGACACAGGCTCAAGGCCTGTGCGGTTTAACTCATTGTTATGTGGACGCCCTCACTGGGGCGCGAGGTTAAAAAGTATGAAAAAATTAATTTGTATATTATTTAGTTTTACAATTTTGGCTGCTTCATCATTTGCAGATAAAAGCCGCTTTTATGAAAATGAAAAAGTAATTGATACAATGTATGTAGATTCTGAGGAAGGCTTACGAGTCAGGGATAACCCGTCTCTGAAATCCAATAGGCTCTGTAGCTTGCAACACAGATTTCCCGTCAAGGTGGTCGCAATAGGAAAAGAGGAGACGATTGACGGAATTACAGCCCCGTGGGTGGAGATTCTGATTCCCCGATATGAGTGGAAAGATGACGTGGCGGAGTTCGGCTGGGTGTTCGGTGCGTATCTTTCAAAAGAACCTTCGATCATTTTTGCAGTTCCGAAAACAAAAGAACAGCTGGATCTCTTTTTGCGCTCACGACTTATTTCATCGTCTAAGTTCACGTTTATGGGTGAAAATATTTCTGTTATGATTAATGAAAATGTCATAGAATTTAAGGAATCTGCAAATGCGCAATGGGGCAATTATATAAAAATACTTTCTGAAAATAAATTTGAATATGATTGTTCTGCAACTCTAATCAATGAAGACCCATATAAAGAAAATTTAATTTTTACTATTATAAGTGGCACAGAAAACACTTTCAGGACAAAAGTTTCGGGCAAAAATTTTGAAACTTTCTGTACATGGGAATGTAAAGAATATAGCAGAGGCATCTGTGAGCAGTTGTATTTTACATCTCCTAGTTTATATTTTATAAGCTTCTTTTCCAAAATGGACAGAATATTCAGCGGATATACACGTAAAGTTGATTGTGATTTTAAGAATTCTAAAAATATCGAGCTTACAAAAGCTGAACTAATCGATGAGCTTATAAAATCAGGTGTCTCCGCTATAGGTACAGAATATGAGCAGCTGTACCACGACTACTGGAATCCTATTATGGCGGAACACCAGAAAAAAGCTGACAAAATGGAATAAAATCACATAACAAAGGTTCGTAGCCGACAGCGGGTCAAGCCCGCTGCGGTACAACCAATTGTTATGTGAACGCCCGCACTGGGGCGCAGAAAGGTAATAAAATGAAGTCTAAGTTTTATATTTTTATTCTCGTCTTTTTTATTTTTATAGGTTGTAATAAACAAAATACAAAAAACACAGATATCAGTAATAGTGACGAAGTAATTCGTAATTTTAATATGGTTTATGTAGAAGGCGGAAGTTTTACAATGGGTAGCTCAGACCAAGTAAATAATCCTCTTCATCAGGTTCTATTAGATGATTTTTATATTGCGGATGTAGAAGTTACTCAACATTTATTTAAATCTATAATGGGAGAGAATCCTGTTCCAGATTATGATTTAGGAGATAATAAACCTGTATATTTCGTATCTTGGTATTCAGCTATTGATTTTTGTAATAAACTGAGTATAAAAGAGAATTTAGTTCCTTGTTATGAAATTTATGACGGAGAAGTTATTTGTAATTTTTTGAATAACGGATATCGATTGCCGACAGAAGCTGAATGGGAGTATGCTGCTAGTGGTGGAAAATTTACACATGGCTATAAATTTAGTGGAAGTAATAATATCGATGAAGTTGCATATTGGATACAAGATATATCTGATTTACTTACAGAAAATGTTGCTAATAAGAAACCTAATGAATTAGGAATATTTGATATGACAGGTAATGTCGAAGAATGGTGTTGGGATTGGTATTCTGAATATTATGAAATGGAATCATTGAATAAATATCCAACCGGCCCCTTAAAAGGAGTTTATAAATCAAGCAGGGGATGTTCTTTTAATTTGTTTAGCGAAACGCAATATGTTTTGACAAAACGAAGTTATTTATACCCATCAAAAGGATACAGCTATTTAGGTTTTAGAATCTGCCGTACAAAAATAGATTGAGACTCAAGGTATCGAATTTGTCCGGGGATAACCAATTCAAAAAGAACATCCTGTTAAGTCCGCTGAGGTTTAAACAGTTGTTATGTGAACGCCCACACAGTGGGGCAAGGATAAAAAAGTATGAAAATTTTTATAGTTTATTGTCATCCGTCAGAAGATTCATTTACAAGACACATCCGCGATTCTTTTATAAAGGGAATTGTTGATTCTGGAAATGAATATATCCTCTCTGATTTATATAAAATTAATTTCAATTCTGATATTTCTGAATCACAATATCTTAGAGATTCTTATTACAACGATAAGCTTCCTGTTGAAGAGGATGTTATAGCAGAACATGAAAAGATAAATGCCTGTGATGCGATTGCATTTATTTATCCTGTATTCTGGACGGAGGCACCGGCAAAACTTGTTGGCTGGTTTGACAGGGTATGGTCCTACGGTTTTGCTTACGGTAATAAGAAAATGAAAATGCTTGATAAAGGAATGATTCTTTGTTCTGCGGGAAATCCTATTGAACGGCTTGAACAGTTTGGTCTTCTTTCAAGTATGAAAAGAGTTATGTTTGGCGATAGGCTTTTTGGGCGAATTAAGAAAAGTGAATTTGTTTTGTTTTCTGGTACTTCAAGAGAAAAAGAAGAACGTACCAAAAATTGGGATTTGAATCTTTTAAAAGCTTACGAAAAGGGAAAGAATTTTTTTGCTGATGATGAAGATGAATTTACGGTAGAAGACAGATTTTTTACAGCCGTAGAAAACTCTGAGTCTGGTGAAGTTTCTGATAAAACAGTTTTTGCTTATCATCAGAAAGATAATTCAATCTGGGCTGAATACTCTGGCGGAAGTATTGTAAAAGGATTCTTGATAGGTAATATGGATGAGAAGCATAATTTGCATTTCAGCTATCAGCATATTAATAAAGCAGATCAATTGAAATCAGGAAAATGTAATTCTGAGTCTAAATTAGAAAATGGTAAACTACGTTTTTATGAAAAATGGAAATGGGATAATGGTGAAGAAGGAAGTTCAATTATTGAAGAAATCTAAATATAGCACAAAATATTCCATTGACTTTTATCAATTTCTGATATATAGTCTAATTAAGGGTCAAGAGTGCTGCCTTTTAGTGGTGCGTCGAGGTTTCTCGCTTGGCTCTCTTTTTTTTGCCTGAAGAGGTTTCTATGTATCTTTTGTATGCCGATGATTCAGGAGTTTCGTCCGATTCCAGTGTAAAATACAGCGTTCTTGCAGGATTTTCGACATTTGAGAACCAGACCTTCTGGATTCAGAAAGCCGTTGATGAAATTATGCTGAAACATACAGGTCGTGCGGATTTGGAGCTTCATGCAAGCCCGATTAGAAGTGGGAAAGGAATCTGGAGAGGGTTTCCAACGTATTCATGGCTTATATGTTTTAGAAAAATGAAAAAAGTGTCATTAATAATTCTTTTGGCATTTGTTTGTTTGGCACAGCTTCTCGCAAAAGATTATCCGTATCTTGTTTACGGCGAAGACGGAATTTACACTTATAATATAGAAGACAAAAAGTTTTGCCTGAAGGAGTTTTTTAAGTATAAAGAAAAGCAGCGTCCATACTACCGTTATTTTTCGGACAAGGATTCTGTTGTTATGTATGATTCAGAGTTTGACAATTATCATTGCATGTTTTACAGGCTTAACAGGCAGTCCCATGAATTTGAAGAAATCTATAAAATTGACCGGTACAATCCTCATAAAAAATGCCTTGTTTCTGTAAAAGATTTTATTTACATGGTTGAAAGAAATTTGACCAAAGACACCGATTCCTATTGGCTTACGAAAAGAAGCTTTTGTTCGCCGGATGTTATAGAAAAAATTGAGCTGGAGATTCCTGATACAGAGTATTACAAAAAAACTGGTTTCAAGGATGAAGTTGTGGATGAGTGCTTTCTTTTTAAGGAGCATTTAATTGTTCCCCGATTCCGCTGGTCAAATGAATATTGCATTTTGGCAAAAAAGACTGGAAGATGCCTTCTTTCTGGAAAGGGGGAGATATTGTTCAACAGGAATTCTAAGTCCATATTTGTTCTTGAAAATGAAAGGGAGCTTTATTCTATAAATATGGATGATTCTGGCTGTGCAAAGAAGAGGGTGAATACTTTTGTTTCCGAAAAAGAGATAATTCTTGACATAACCGATTACGGGGATTTTTGCATCCTTAAAACTGGGGTGTGGAAGACTAATTTTGAGCCCGTTACAAGGATTATTTTTGACCACAAGAGAAAGCTTGTAACTACAGAATATTATTGTTCTAAAAAGGGTGATGTGCTTGTGAACGAAGGAAAAATGAACAAGCTAAAGATGTAGGATGTTCAATGCCGGGTTTTTGACACATTTTGTGGAAAAAATTGACTTTCGACATATATAGATTCCGAAACACACGACCAAAGCAAGTGCGTATGGTCGTGGCGTAGCGTTCGGAATGACCGTAGGGGCTAAACTTGGAATGACCAGCTAATTGTGAATGGGATTCCTTTTGCAAATTAAGCCTAGCCCCGATTGGAAGGGACGGTTGGTTAAAAATTGCATCCTTGCAATTTTTAACCAGTAGTTTTCCTACGTAAAACTACCCAGATTTTTTTGCCAAGAAACAACGCGCCCTCCATGGCGCTCCTTTTTTGCGGTTTAGGGAAAAGCGGGTAAAAAATGACCTCCTTGTCATTTTTTACCCTCAAGTTTTCTGGCGAAAACTTGACAGACCTTTTTGCTAACAGTTGACGCGCCCCGCTGGAAGCTGCGCTGCGTGAACCCATGGCGCTAATGACAAGGACAGTAAACCAACCAGTATGCTCCAGAAGATTCAGAAAAATCAGAAAATTCAGATTATTTTTATATTAATAGGGTGGAAGTGTAAATATTAAGTCGTGTTTTGCCGATAAGAAAAGCGGAGGAGTGTTTCTCTTGAGGAATCGGTCAAAAATGGGCATTTTAAGAAAGGATAAGAAGTCCGGTTACGGGCATAAGGTTCGCTTCCCAATAGGTGCAAAGCTTGCTCTTATCATTGGTTTTATAGTTTTGGTTTCTCTTGGCCTTGTAACATACCTTAACAGCTACTTTATAGGAAAGGATGTGCGCCGTACTGCAGAGGACGCGAATCTTTCCACCAACGTGCGCATTGCAAAGACGGTGGAGGACAAGCTTGCCATGGTGCGTTCGAGTGCCTTCCAGCTGCTGGACTTGTGCAATGTTGCGGGAAATTCCTCCCAGGCACTTGCATCCCAGGCTGAAATTTTCTTTTTTGAGCGCAATCCAGACATTGCTGCCATAAACATTCTTGGCTACGGGCGTGATGCTGAGCGCAACCAGAACATTGTGAACCAGCAGTTTTTTATTACCCACGAGGCGGATCCCTCAGTTCTTGATGTGTTTTTAAAGTCCGAGTCTGCCGTGGTACGCCGCTCCTGTGCGGGGGAAACCGTTGCAACCAATCCGTCTCCTTTTTTTGCCCTTCCAATGATGACTGTCTTTTTCCCATACAAGGAAAACGGCTTTGACCAGACCTGCGCAATCACATTCTCCCTGGATTCCATACTGGAAATTATAAGCTCCAATTCTACCAATACGAGCTTTTTGATAAACGATTCCGACGAGCTGCTTGTCCACCCTCTGTCCGAAAGGATTTTGCGGGGGGAAAGCATGAGAAACTATCCCCTTGTGCGCATAATGAGGGCCCAGAACAAGAACGGCAATGACACCAGGCAGATTCCCTTTGAAGACCCTGATGCGCCGCCTTTGGGTGAATTTGTCTCTACATCGGTTATTGCTGAGGTTGCAGGAGAGAAAAAGCTTTTCTCGCTCAGCGCTTTTGCGGAAAAAGTATTTTCCTTCATTTCTAAGCATGATTTTCTCATAAAGCATTTAGGTTCCCTTGAGGTTTCCCACAAGGACTTTTACGGTGCCTACTGCAAGATTTCCGTGGGGGACATTTCCGTTCTTACTACGGTTCCCCTTGCCTATATCCTTGAAGGGGTAGAGACTACCAGGCGGAACAACATCTACCTTACGCTGGTTGTCTTCTTCCTTTCGATAATCGCAATCCTTTTCTTTGGCCGCTATGCCATTTCCCGTCATTTAAGGAGGCTGACTCTTACGGCAGACCAGATTCAGAGGGGCAACTTTGACATAGGGGACAAGCAGCTTAAAAAGCTAAGTTCCAACCGATGGGATGAAATTGGCGTATTGAACCAGAGTACCAAGGACGAGCTTGACTTTTTGAACACATTCGCCCGCTTTACCAACAAGAACGTTGCAAAGGCCATAGCCCGCAAGGAAATAGACTTTGAGCCTCACCTTAAGGACATAACGGTTTTCTTTAGCGACATCCGCGGCTTCACTTCCATTTCCGACGGCTTCAACAAGAGGTTCGGGGACAACTCTCCAAAGGAAATCATAAACTTTTTGAACGACTACATGGGCCGTATGGTTGAGTGCGTTTCTCTTAGCGGCGGCAACATAGACAAGTTTGAGGGGGACGCAATCATGGGCGTCTGGGGGCTTATGCGTGAGGATTCCCTTGACTTTGAGCATCTTCCAGAAGGAAGCCCGGCCCGTCTTGAGGCGGAAAAAAGCCACCTTGCCCACGTAAAGCAGGATGCCCTAAATGCTGTTACTGGAACTATAGCCATGCGCTATGCCCTGATGAAGTACAACAAGGATGCCATGGAGTACACGGCCAAGCACGAGACTGATGAAAAGGCTTCGTTCAAGCCCTATATCCGCATAGGCTGCGGCCTAAATACCGGTCGTGCCACCTGCGGAATCATGGGCGGTGCGGAGAAGATGGAATATACGGCTATCGGCGACTCCGTAAACTTTGCATCCCGTACGGAAAGCTCCAACAAGGTGTGCGGTACGGATATCCTTTTTACGGAAGCCACCTACAATATGCTCAAGGATGAATTCATCAGGAATCCGTCCAACAATTTTACAATCCGTGAGGACTATGCCCCATACGAGATTGTGGTTGAGCGCATACCGGTTGATTTTGAAGTTAAGGGAAAAGGAATACAGCATTTTTACGGTGTGGTGAACATGCCCGCCTTTGACGTGGAGGCCTTCTTCCGCAGGGGAAACCCGGATTTTGTGGCTGACCCCGACTGCCTCAGGGCTGTTGGCCCGGAAGGTCCAAAAACTCTGGATGAAGTGCGCGACATGCTTGGAATTCCGACCCCTGATTTTGCAAAGGTTGATTTGAATGCAGAAGAAAACAAAGTCCAAGTCCGAAAATAAGGGCAAGGACAGGGATGCTTCAATTTTTCTCATACTGTTCATTCTGGCAGTGCTTTTTTGCCTTTTTGGGGCAACGCTGAATGCTTTTATGTTCTGTAAGAGCTTCTTCCGTTCCCTTACAAAGGTGAATGAGACTCCTATTGCTACGATAACTTTTAAATACAAGACTGCGGAAAGAAAATTTGCTGACAGGGTAATTTGGGACAGGCTAAGGCAGAACTCACCCCTCTACAACGGTGACACCATACATACGGAAAGCCTTTCGGAAGCAACGATTCATTTTACCGACGGAAACTCAATTGACCTTGCGGAAAACAGCATGGCCCAGGTTTTTATTACCGAGGACGGCATTGCTACGGCAAGCATAGGGGAAGGTAGTGCAACCGTTGACACCTCCGCTGCCGAGCACGGAATGTCCTTTAGCGTAAACGGCATGGTTGTTTCCGTAGAGCGGGGTTCAAGCGTTGCAACTGGCGGCAATCAGATTCAGGTGCTTTCTGGAAATGCCAGCGTTTCATCCGGCGGGGAGAATGTTTCCGTGGCGGAAGGTGAGGGCGTTTCCCTGGAGGAGGGCGGGGGAAAGAGCCAGATTGTCGTTACCAGCCCGGCCCCTTCTTCCAAGTTCTTCTATTTTGAGGAAGGAGATGCCAAGATTCCCTTTAGCTGGAAGGTTTCGGGGCAAGGAGTGCAGGGAGGACTTAGGCTTACCCTGGCGGAAGACCGCAACTTTACCCGCGAGGTGTTCAGTTCGTCAAAGGACACCCTTGCTTCTGGTTCATCGGGGTCAGTGGAGGTTCCCCTTAAAAGCGGCGCTTACTATTGGAAGCTTTCCACAGCATCTACAGGGCAGGTGATTACATGGAGTCGCCTGCAGGTCATTCAGTCTCTTCCTCCAAAGCTTCTGGTTCCGGTGGACAAGTATGCATATTCATACAGAACCCAGAGCCCGGCAGTCCGCCTAATCTGGTCGGAAAGCGCAATGGCGGCTTCCTACAAGCTTGAAATTTCTGACAACAGTTCATTTACCCACCCCTATATAGAAACATCCGTGGATGGCACTTCCGCAATAATTTCCACGCTGGTAAAGGGCAACTGGTGGTGGCGCGTTACACCCTATTATTCCGTAAACCGCATCGGCTACGGAAAGACCAGCAAGACAGGCTTCTTTACGGTTGAGCAGAGGTCAAGAATGGAGGTTCCGGTCCTTGGTGTTCCTGCAGAAAACAGCACTGTCAACTCGACAGGGGAAAAGGGCGTGAATTTTTCATGGAAGGCAGATCCAGAGGCTGTTAGCTACACGATTATACTTTCGCGTGACCCCAACATTGGAGCGGATGCAAAGCGGATTGAAACGAATAAGAATTTCTTTGTCCTTCCTCCCGACGAAAAGCTTTCTGAAGGAAAGTGGTACTGGACCGTTGAGGCAACGGACAGGGAGGGAACCGTTTCGCAGAGGGCAAAACCGCGGTCCTTCTATGCCCAGGACGGAAGCCTTGACCAGCATACGATAGAACCGACTGAAGGTTATATGATTGCCCAGAACCTCTTGCCTGACGTTACATTCTCTTGGAAGAAGAACCTTCCCCAGACTTTTACTACGGAAATACAGATTGCCAGAGACAGGTCATTTAATACGCTTGTATACTCTGCGGAAGTGAAGGGCTCTAGTACCAGGGTAAGGGATCTTTCTGTAGGCAAGTACTACTGGCGCATAGTTTCAAAGAGTTCTTCCTCAACGCTTGAGACCCCGCCAAAGGGATTCTCCGTTGTGGACAGCATTCCTCCTACGGAAATGATTACTCCCCTGGCAAACAGCAAGGCAGTTGTCCGCGAAGGAAAGCCCTATAACCTTAAGTGGCGGCCTGTAGACGGTGCCGACTACTACCGCGTGGAGATTTTCCCCGAGGAAGGCAATGTCCCGGTCTATAAGGATGTTATCTACGGAACAAGCGCAAACGTAAACATGTATTCTGCCCCGGGCTTTGTGGACAAGCATAACTACAGGATTGAAATCCAGGCTATTTCGAATGCAATGCCAGGCGTAAAGACAAGGATGAACGGCCGCCTTATGAAGAGTTCCTTCCTGCTGGCAAAGCTGCATCCTGTGAACGTAACCCTCCCAACCCGAGGTGTCAAGATAGACGGACTTGAGGCAATATACAACCCGCCTTATGCATCTTGGACCAGCGAGGAAACGCCTGCGACCGCACAGCTTGTCGTTATCCGCACGGACTTGCAGAAGCCCAAGGTGGTAATGAAATTCCCCACGGACGAGCAGATGGCAAAGGGTGTGAAGGTTGCACCAAACAGGGTACGCCTTACAAGCACGAACGAAGCCCTAAGAAGCGGCACCTACGAGGTTATAGTCTACGCCCGCACTCAGGACGGCATTGACATTTCAAGCACGGACAGCCGCTACAAGAGCTACTTTACTGTTCTCCCGGTTCCTCCACTGGACAGTCCGACACGGCTCTCCCAGACTCCCCCAAGGTTTGACCAGCACTACCTTAGCAACGTGAACAATGAGAGGGTCATAAGGCTTGGCTGGCATGGAGTTTCCGGTGCCAATGACTACGGCCTAAAGATTTACGATGAGGAAGGCAACATCGTCTTTGAAAAGTATATTGGCGACAATACCGAATATGTGATAGACTTTGTACAGCTTCCGGCGGAAACCAAAAAGGCACTCGCAAAGGGAACCTACAGGTGGACTGTTCAGGGTCTTAAAAGGGTTGATACGGATAAGGACGGCAACGTTGATGCCGTTATGCAGGAAAGCCCGGAGATAGGCTCCCAGTTTGTTACGGACATTCCTGCTCCTACAAAGGTAACGCCAAGGAAGTCATTGAATCCGTATGGAAAGTAGAATTTGCCTTTTTGCTTCGATTTTGATTTTCCTCTTGGCATGCACTGGCTTTGCTGCATTTGCGCAGACCCCTTCCTCCGCCGCAGCCCTGCAGGATTCTTCCGCTTCAAAAGAGTCCACCCCTGATGGATTTGATGAAGATGATGAAGTCCCGGCATTCACAGGAAACAAAATGACGCCAGAGGAAAGCTGGCAGATTCTCTCGTGGGAAGAAAAGAACCCGGCCGCCGTTCTCAAGTACGAAGTCATAATCGAGACCCAGAATGACCACAAGGAACTTAGGCGCATGGAAAGCAAGCGCAGTGAAAATTCAATCCATGTATTTCCCCTTTTGCCGCCGGGAAAATACCGCTACAGGGTCATTACATACGACCTCGTGGGAAGCCCCGCAGCGGAAAGCGACTGGACCAACGTTACGATTTACGCCGCCCACCAGCCGGAAATTTCTTCCATAAAGACCACGCTCAACAATTCCTCCACAATTTACCTAGAGGAAGTTAACGACGGAAAATTTGCAGTCAAGGGAAGAAACCTCTTTCCCACTAAGGAAGGGAAGGGCGACCTGGAATATACTGAATACGCCCTGGTTCCCAAAAAGAGCAAGGGCCGCACCTATAAGCCCAAGATTCTTTCGCAGGATTCTGGTAACCGCAAGATGGAAATTCAGTTCAACATAGACAGCCTTGATCCTGGAGTCTACCACTTTAGGGCAACCGATGCCAGCGGCCTTTACACTCCCGACAACGGGGACAATGAAGTTGTCGTGCGCTACACCAAGCCTATGGACATTAACCTGAGCCTTGGCTATTCGTGCCCCATGATTATGTACGACGACACCTTCAAAAAATACATGGGCAGCAACATCTGGCCTTTGAGCGGCAACGCAAAGCTTGTATTCATTCCCATGAAGCTAAGCTGGGGCTACCTTGGCGTAGGCCTTTTGGGAACTTATACCCGCATGAATTTTGAAGGCGACTACTTTGACATAGACGGAAACCTTATGACAGCAAGCGGACTCTTGGTCTACCAGAAGCCCATAAAAGTTGCCTCCCGTGACGACCCATCCAAAAAGCGGCTGCTGGGAACGGTGGAAGCCCATGCCGGCGTGGGGGCTGCATATTTTTACAAGTACCAGTACCACTATGAAAACGGCTTTGACTTGGACCCGCTTTACAGCGTGGATGCCTGTGCTGTACTTGGAGCTTCCTTCCAGTACTACCTGACAACCCATGTTTTTGTTGAAGCCCAGGCTGATTTTATTACGGCGTTCATTTCCGACATGAGCTATGGAATGGTGGTTCCTTCCATAAACATAGGCTACCAGTTCTAATTCTTATGGACGAAGTCCTAATTGCTCTACCAATTTGCTCTTTGGCTAATCCGACCGGAAAGGCCTCTGCGCCACCGCCCTTCCGCCCTTCGGTAACCCTCATACCGTCCTGCGGCCGGTACTAAAGGGGCTCCACGGCGGCGTACGTCGCTTGGGAAAATCATCTTGCTAAGCCTCCCCTCCAATCCCGCGTAGGATTGCCTCAAAAAAAATCTCTCTAATAAGTTCGGCACCTACGTCATTGAGCTTGTCGAAATGACCTTTTAGCGTATGCGAGGTACGAATAACAATTAACAGTCACCAACCGTGGGTCAATTAAGTTTTTACTGTTCGTCTTTTGGAAATGTAATAAGACCTGCGTCCTTTATGCTTTCACTGCTTTCTTCGTATTGGTCTGGAGAAGAGAATGTGTCCTGCGAATTTTTTCTGGAGCGGCTTTCCCTTAGGCCCTTCTGCGTCCTTACCCTGTCTGCATAGTCAAGCTCGCTGTTCAGGTTTCTAAGGGCATTCTTTATTTTTCCGTCCTGATTCCTCTGGTACACGTCGTCCAAAAGCTTTTTTGCTTCGTCCAGCTTTCCCAGGGACTGTAGAATCATTGCGGCATTGTAGCCTGCCTTGTAGCTGCCCGAAGCCTCGTAGTATTCACTGTAAATCTTAAGGGCTTCTTCCGTGTTTCCGTCCGTGGCAAGCTTGTAGGCCTTTTGCAGTGTTTCGTTCTTTTTGTCTTTTATTAGCGAATAGTATTCTCTTTCCTTGTAGGGCGAGATGTAGCGGGTCATTTCCCTTAGGCTTCTGTCCATGTCGCTGCGCACAAGGCGTATTGGGTCTGGCAGGTCCCTGCGGCTTTCTGCCTCGTAGCTGGAACCGCTTGCGCTAAAGCGTTTGTAGCCAAGCTCTTTTCCCGTGGCTGCATCCAGAATGCTGTAGTTTATGGTAAAACTTACCCGGCGGATAAAGTAGACCTTTTCCTTTCCCTCATCGTCTTCGCGTACCCGGCGGTCTATCCTGTCTTCGTAGTGGGTTATGCTGCCAGAAACGTATGCATCGCATGGCGGTGTGGTTCTGTATCTTAAGGCTTTTTCTGCTTCTATTGGACTTGCAAGGCTTAGGTAGCCTTCCTTTGCAATCATTTTCTGCAGGTTGCTTGCAAGGTAGTCTGCAATCTGCTCTTTTTCCCTTTCCTTGCGGTAGTAGCTGTTCCTTCCGCTCCAGATGTCTGCATTCCAGTTTTCCTGAACCGCAAAGTCCAGCACCGCAATGGACCTTGCCCCGTTCATGTCCAGTCCTGCGGGACGTTCAAATTCGCCGGAAACAGTCGTCGTGCAGGAAAGAAGTGTTGCAAAGAGAATAAATGAACCTAATATAAAAGCAAAAGTCTTTTTCATATCAATTTATTAACAATTATATTGGCAATTGGTTAAATGGTCAAATGCTGGCTAGAAAAAGATTGCCGTGTTTGGTTTTATGATCCGGGCTTGCGTTCAACGATTAAAGTCCATGATGCAATGGTGATTTGCCTTCCTCCCACGTTTGCTTTGCATGTGAAATTGTAGGTTTTTTGGCTTTCAGTATTATCTTTCTTCATTGTTAATTTTTTAGAAGAAAGGGAATTTTCATCTAATCTAAGATAATTGCTTGCGCTGGAATCTAACTTGCAAGTATAGGTGAGGTAATCTGTTAGTGTCGTTCTTCCTTCCGGTGAGTCTAGTGTTACGGTGAAGTTATGATATTGATTGGCTACACCACTGAATCTAGCAGAGGAGGAGGTGACTGTAAACTGGTGTACGTATACGGTCATATCCTTGCTTACTGTTTTTGCGCATTTGTGTCCGATTCTGAATTTCTTCTGCATATATAATGCCGTATGACTACGGTAAGCGTGCTGAATACTATGCGGCCCGCCTTGTCTCTTCCGTGATGGAGGTGGGTAATACAGGGACAAATCGAGGGAAAAAAAACGCGACTGCACGAGCGGCCTGCTTGCGGCGGAAAGGCGGGGGCGTGCACAGGGGCTTGAGCAAGGCATGTATCAAAATGCGGTGGAGACTGCAAAAAAGTTCCTGACAGAAGGTATTGCTCCCGAAATGATAGCAAAGTGCTGTTCTCTTCCGCTGGAGGAAGTAAAGGAATTGCAAAAAACACCCTAAGAAATGCCCCCAGAAAAAGTGGCAAACTATTGTTCTCTGTCTTTGGAAGAAGTGTTGAACGTTTAAGGGAACCCCGAAAAGTTCCCTTTTGGCGGGATTTTTCTAGCCAATATTTGCCCAATCGACCTTGCCCTGCACAAAACTGCGGATTTCTTAAAGGTCAAGAAGTAAGCGTATGTTAGAACCAATTTCCTGCATTGTGGAATAAGACAGCGCAGATACCATTTCCAACAGCCGAGCCCGGTCTATTACCGTAATTTGAGGTGTAACGGCGACTGAATCTTTAGGTAATTTTGTTTCATAACTTGAAAGGACGATATTGCCAGGGAAATCTGCAAGCCTCATGTTTGTTGTAAGAGGGATTACTATAGTTGTGTGCATATCTGTTTGGTTGAAAGCATCGCTTTGAACGATGATGGATGGTCTTCGCCTGCCCGGTTCGCTTCCAAACGGAATGCCAAAATCTACCCACCAAATTTCACCACGAATCATTTTTTGTAAGCTCCCTTATGGTTTCTAATCCAGCATTTTGGACAGGCTTAAATTCATCAAATGCATTTGGATTTGATTTCATAAAATCATTTACTTTTGACGAGATAGAAGTTTTTTTGCTTGATGAAGTGTAAATAGAAAATAAATATCCAACATAATGGCTTAGTTCTTGAAGAGCTTCTTCCGGTAATGCTCTAATTTGTTTTTCCAGTACTTCGTATGGCATATAAAATCCTCCTACGATTTCATTATACTCGATGTAGAGGGATTTTTCTAGCCAATATTTGCCCGATCGACCTTGCTTTGCACAAAACTGCGCGCCCTCCATGGCGCTACTTTTTATACAAAAAATGTGATAGTAATGGAGGCAAATGCCGGTTCTCGCAATGAAGTTTCAAGCGACCCCGCAAGCGCCACACAAGGGGCATGGATGTTGGCCAAAAAAAAGAAGAAAAATTCAGAGGAAATTCAGAAAAAAATCTTTGTAAAAAGCCTGCGATTGCAGTACAATAGAGTTATGAAAAAAATCTTGGTATTGGCAGCGGCGGCTTTTGCCTTTTGCATGCAGCTGGCGTCTCAGTCGTCATTTTTTGACAATTACGTTTACCAGCAGTGGACTTCTTTTGGAGGCCTTTCTGGAACGACGGCTACTGACATTGCGCAAACCAGCGATGGCTTTATTAATATAGGTACTTACGAAGGACTCGTGCGCTTTGACGGAGTGGCTTTTTCCACTATGAGGCGCAGCAAGGACAATGGGCTTACTTTTGCTTCCGTACGCGTTGTTGTGGAAGATAGTTCGGGAAACCTTTGGATAGGCTCCAACGACGAAGGTGTGCAGCTTTTGCAGCCGGATTTGAATATGACCTTTACCACCCAGAACGGTCTACCCAACAATTCAATCCGCGCGATTGTGGAGGACAAAGACAAGAACGTGTGGGTTGGAACTGCCGGTGGTGTTGTCTACATGTCCAAGAGCCGCCACCTCTTTAACCCCCAGTTTGAGGCGGGTACGGTTTCCAAGGGCGTTATTTCCACCCAGCTTATTTGCGACAGGGACGGACGCGTTTGGCTTACTACGGAGAACGACAAGGGGCTTTTTGTCTTTAAGGACGGCCTTTTCCGTACAATTCCTTCCATGGATAAATTTGGCGACTATGCGGTTACGGATGTTTGTCAGGACAAGGACGGAAACTTTTGGGTTGGCACGGACAATTCCGGTCTTGTAAAGATTGTAAACGGAGAAGCTATTGCCGTTCACACAGGAACGATTCTGGACAGCATCCCGGTTACTGCTATTTTTCAGGCTCAGGACGGAAATGTTTGGTTTGGTACGGAATCCGGTCTTGTGGTCTACAGCGAGGGAAAATTCCATGTCTGTGACAAGGCAGAAATTCAGAATGCTAAGATAAACAGGATTATCTCTGACCGCGAAGGCAACATCTGGATTGCCACGGACAGAAACGGTGTTGGCAAGATGACCCGCAGCCGCTTTAAGATGTTCCGCACTGGAGAAACTTCCAATGCCATAGCGGAAGGAAAGGACGGCAGGGTATGGGTTGGAACTGATTCCGGCTTGTTATGCTATGTAGACGGTAAGCAGGAGACCAATGCCCTTACCAAATACACCAAGGACATAAGAATCCGCCACGTTGCCACCGCACAGAACGGTGACATTCTTGTAAGCTGCTACAGAAAGCCCGGACAGTTACGCTACAATCAGGCAAGCGGAAAGATTACCTCTTGGAGCACGGACGAAGGTCTTGCCGGCAACAAGGTTAGAGTTGCAATAGAAGGTTCCAAGGGAGAACTTTATGTTGGCACAACCACCGGCCTTAGCATAATCCACAAGGACGGTAGCATAAAGAATTTTAAGCAGCTGGACGGTCTTGAAAACGAGTACGTAATGTGCCTCTACCGCGACCCCAACGACGTTGTCTGGATAGGTACAGACGGCGGCGGTGTCTACCTTATGCGGGACGAGACACTTTTTGGCTGGATAACTACAAATAACGGTCTTGCGGGTAACGTTGTATTTAAGATTTCGCAGGATAATATGGGCGCATACTGGATTTGCTCTGGAAGCGGCATAACAAGGTGCCCCGACTACGACAGCTCAAAGGACGTGCTTCCGGAAAAATTTGAAGTGATTAGGGCAGAGCAGGGACTTGGCACGGATTCAGTCTTCCAGCTTTTGCAGGACAAGTCAGGCAATGTCTGGATGACAAGCAACTACGGCATATCTTCCGTTTCTAGCGGAAAGCTGAGCGAGGTTGCCAAAGGCGTTAGCGACGTGATTGTTCCCAAATACTACAGCAAGAGCGACGGCCTTGACTCCGACGGTCCAACATCCACCGCAGTAAGCATTTGCGACAGGGACGGAAGGCTCTGGTTCCCAATGGTGGACGGCGTTGCTGTTTACAATCCGGTAAAGGTTCGCGGCAGCCAAATAAAGCCTCTTGTCTGCATAGAAAACCTAAGGGTAGACACCGTTGAATACAAGGATTTTGACAGTGTTATTGAACTTAAGCCTGGCACAAAGCGTGTGGACATAAAATACACCGGCCTTAGCTTTGACGCACCTGAGCGCATCTTGTTCACCCACCAGCTGACAGGTTTTGACGATGATTTTTCCACCCCAAACACGGAAAGGTCTGTTTCTTACACCAACCTAAAGCCTGGCCGCTACACATTCATGGTTTCTGCAATAAATGGAGACGGAATCATGTCCGACAAGGCGGAGACCATGCTCTTTTTGCAAAAGCCCTACATCTGGCAGACGGAATGGTTCTGGATTGTCTGCACGGTATTCTTCCTTGCAACGGTTATCACCATTTTCTACCTTAAAGAAAGGGCTGTAACCCTGGAAAACATAAGGCTTGAAGGGCTTGTTAAGGAGCGCACAAAAGAGCTTGCCGTGGAAAAGGAAAAGTCAGATCAGCTTTTGCACGCAATCCTTCCCGACAAGATTGCAAAGGAACTCAAGGACAGCGTCCGCGCCATAGGTGAAAGCTTTGCAGACGTTACCATGCTTTTTTCCGACATAGTAAGCTTTACCAAGACCTCCAGCGAGCACACCGCCGCAGAAATTGTATACGCACTAAACGACCTCTTTAGCCGCTTCGACGAAAGGGCCAAGCGCATGGGTGTAGAAAAGATAAAGACAATCGGAGACGCATACATGGCAGGCTGCGGACTACCTTCGCTCAACGAAGACCACGCACGCATCATGGTGGAATTTGCCAAGGGCATGTACCAAGACCTTAGGGACTACAACGCTAGCGCAAAGATAAAATTCAACATAAGGATAGGCCTTAACCGTGGGCCTGTTAGCGCAGGTGTTATAGGAAAGACAAAATTCATCTACGACGTGTGGGGCAACACCGTCAATGTTGCAAGCCGCATGGAGTCTGCCTGTTCTCCTGGAGGAATAAGGGTTTCCGCTGCGGTTTACGAAAGGCTCAAGGACACGGACATAAAATTCTCAGAACCTATTGAATGCGACATAAAGGGCAAGGGGCTTATGACCACCTACGACGTTATTATGGGAGAAGACGAATGAAAACTAAGATAGTTGCCGTTGGCGCTCTTTTTGCGCTGCTTCTTTCCGGCTGCAAGAAGGTGGAAGAAAAACCTACAGTAAAAGTCGGCCTGCTTTATTCGCTCACCGGTGCAATGGCCCAGAGCGAGATGCCTGTCTGCGATATTGAACGCATGGCCATAGACGAAATAAATTCCTCAGGCGGAGTTCTTGGCCACACAATAGAAGTTGTTCAGCTGGACGGAGAAAGCAAACCCCAACGCTTTGCAGAACTGGCGCGTAAAATGCTTACGGAAGACAAGGTTGCCACCATATTCGGCTGCTGGACATCCGCATCCCGCAAGGAAGTAAAAGCCGTTGTGGAAGAAGAGGACATCTTTGGCCTGCTCTGGTACCCGCTCCAGTACGAAGGCCTTGAAGCAAGCCCCAACATCATGTACATGGGTGCCGCCCCAAACCAGCAGGTTATTCCAGCCGTAGACTACTGCCTAAGGAATTTTGGCAAAAGGGTTTTCCTTGTAGGCTCCGACTACGTATTCCCCAGAACAGCCGGCAAAATGGTAAAGTCCTACCTTTCCCACATAAAGGGCAAGTGCGTGGGCGAACGCTACGTGGACATGGAATGCGAGGACTTTAGCGACGTAATAAAACAGATAAAGGCTTCCAACCCCAGCGTAATATTGAACACACTCAACGGAAGCTCAAACAAGGCCTTCTTTGCCCAGTTAAAAGCTGCTGGCATTGGCGCAAACAAAATCCCCGTAATGAGTTTTTCCGTTTCGGAAAGCGAAGTTAGCTACATAGGTTCGGATCTGCTTGAAGGGCATTACGTTTCCTGGAGCTACCTGCAAACAATATCATCCTTCCACAACCATCTTTTTGTTTCCCGCTTTAAAAAACGCTTCGGAGAAGACAGGGTAATAGGAGACCCAATGGAAGCTGCCTACATAGCGGTATATCTTTGGGTGGCTGCATGCGAAAAGGCAGGGACCTTTAACGTAGAGGACGTTCGCATGGCTGCAAAGGGGCTTACTTTTGACGCTCCAGAGGGCAGTGTTACCATAGACGGAGAAAACCAGCACCTTAAAAAACAGGTGCGCATTGGCAGGGTTAACGCCAAGGGGCTTATAGACGAAGTGTGGCGGAGCGACAACCTTGTAAAACCAGACCCCTACCTTAGCACCTACGTCTGGGCAAAAGGACTTTAGTCTTTTTATATTTTTCTTGCGGCGCTTTTTTGGTTGAACAAATGTTTCATAAAAGAACATCTTGCCATTTTTTATTTGTAAACAAGCAGCGCCCGGTCCCTGCGGTCCCTGAGCCTGTCGAAGGGGCAAAGGACCGCTAACAAAAGCTGCCTCTTTCCTACAAGAAAAAAATGGCAAGGAGGTCATCTTTGAGGGGCTTTCCGGGGTTCCGGCCTTCGCCTCCATTGCCTGCGGCAACCCGCCTACGGCGGGCCCCTCCAATCCCTGCCGTGCCTGCCTTAAAAAAATCCCTCCATGGATTTTTTTAAGGGTCGTAGATTTGCTCCGCAAATCTACGTGCTGCAAACCCGCCATCCATGGCTTGGCATTGCTTGGCAAGTAAGAAAAACGTTCCCTGAGCCTGCCTTAAAAAATCCCTCCATGGATTTTTTTGAGGGTCGTAGATTCGCTCCGCAAATCTACGTGCTGCTAACCCGCCATCCATGGCTTGGCATTGCTTGGCAAGAAAGAATACCGTTCCCTGAGCCTGCCTCAAAAAACTCCCTCCATGGATTTTTTTGAGGGTCGTAGATTCGCTCCGCAAATCTACGTGCTGCAAACCCGCCCATCCATGGGCTCTGTACTTATCGGCAAGTAAAAAAAAACGTTCCCTGAGCTTGTCGAAGGGAACATCCCAAAATGAGCATTTGTAAAACATCAAACTTCGGACTCTGAGCTGGTTTTCCCCCTCCAAGACCGGGGTCTAAGGGACTCCCTTAAAAAATCAGAAACCATTTGAAGTTTTTATCTTTTGATGTTAAACTTTCACTTATAGGAGTTTATTTAATGGCCAAGTTAAAAGAATACGAATGCCCGGCTTGCGGTGCCATGATGGAATTTAACGTAGCAACCCAAAAACTTAGGTGCCCATACTGCGCAACAGAATTAGCCGCAGATGCCCTGGAAACGGAAGAGGACGGAAGCAGCGCGGAAGGCGGTGACTCAGCCCAGGAATCATCTGCAGCATATTCCGGCAACTATACACAGGAAGAGCTTGAACACCTTAGGGTTTATTCATGCGAGTCCTGCGGTGCAGAAATCGTTGCGGACGAAAATACCGCCGCAAGCAAATGCCCCTACTGCGGAAACAATGTTGTAATGACCGGACAGTTTGCTGGCGGAAAGAAACCCGACGGCGTAATTCCCTTTAAGATTACAAAGGAAGAGGCCCAGAATATCTACAAGGAGCACATAAAGACCCGCTGGCTTGCCCCAAAAATATTCAAGGACAACAGAAAGATAGATGAGATAAAGGGCGTTTACGTACCCTTCTACCTGGTAAGCGGAACAGCCTATTCCCATGTTCAGGGAAAGGGCTACCGCAACGGCCGCAGCTGGTCAGACTCTCAGTACAATTATACGGAAACCCAGGAATACGACCTGGACCGCGACATAAGCCTGCCCTTAAAAGACCTTCCTTCCATCTGCACTGACAAGGCCAACAGCATCCTTATGGAATCCATAGAGCCCTTTGACACGAACGGACTAAAGCCCTATGCAGGCGGCTTCCTGGCAGGATTCTCTGCGGAAAAATACAAGGAAAGCTATGTCCAGCAGTGCCTCAGGCAGGCAGAAGAGCGCATGGCAACTTCTGCATATGAATCGGTGGTTTCTTCAATCAACGAATATTCTTCAAAGAACATTACGAGCCATTCGGAAAAGATTCACGGCCTTAGCCACAAGTACTGTCTGCTGCCGGTCTGGTTCTTTACCGAGCGCTATGCGGACAAGGCTTGGAACGTCGTGATAAACGGCCAAACTGGAAAGGTTGCCGGTATCCTTCCCGAAGACAAAAAGAAATTCATTCTTTCTGTCCTTATAAAGGCTGTGATAATCGGTGCGGTTGCCTATGCCGTAAAATTCTTTCTTAAATTCTAGCGCAAGATGCTATACCGGAGAATTCAATTATGAAGAAATTTTTTAACATACTTTGCATATTGTTTTTTGCCTCCTTTGCCCTGCTGCCTCTTTCTGCCCAGTCGGAAGATGGCGGCATAGTTGAAGTGACGCAGAATGAAGGAGCTGGCAACAGTTCTGGCGGCATGGCTTCTTCAAAGACCCTTGTCGTGGACGATGCGGGGCTTCTTTCCCCATCTCAGGCTGAGGCTTTGCAGCAGAAACTTGCCTCTGTAAGCGCCCGCTACAATTGTGATGTAGTTTTGGTAACAAAGGCGGACATTGCAGGAACAAACGTCACGGCCTATGCAGACGACTATTTTGACAACAATTCCTACGGCCAGGGCTCTGAGAATGAAGGAATCCTCTTTCTCATTACAATGGCTGAACGCGAATGGGCCATTTCCACCAGCGGCCATGACACGATTACGATTTTCTCCGACTGGCGGCAGAACCAGATAAGCGGAAAAATGATTCCCTTCCTAAAGTCCGGAGACTATGCAGGCGCATTCAATGCCTATGCCCAAAGCTGCGAATACTATCTTTCTCGGGGGCTTCCTTCCGACGAGACTCTTACAAACGAAGAAAACGGCTATGCTGGCGAAAGGGAAGAAAAAGGCCCTTTAGATCCAGTCTGGGGCTTCATTTCAGGTCTCATCGGTTTGATTTCGTCATGGCTTGGAACTTCGGCCAAGAGAAGCAAGTACCGCACTGTCTTTGAAAAAACAACTGCAGCAGGCTACGAGCGTCTTGCAGCTTCTTCCGGCAACAATGCAGACCGCTTTGTCCGCACCTTTACCACAAGGACTGCCCGCCCCACAGAACGCACAGTCTCAAGCGGTTATTCCCACTCATCCACCCACACAAGCTCTTCCGGCCACACCCACGGCGGCAGCCACGGCTCCTTCTAAAAAAAATTAATTGACACAAATCTTCCCCGCAGCAAAAAAACTGTCGGGGAAATTTTTGTGGTAAAAAGCTAAAAGAGTTGTAAAGGTAAAATATGTTAGGTTGATGGCGCACAGGGGCGCTTTTGGAGGAAAAAGAATGAAAAGAATAATACTTCTTTTAATTTCAACGGTTTTATTATTTAGCTGCCAAAGCACAGGATTTTTAATGGCTAAAGCAAAAGTAACAATGATAAATGAACCATATCCGGCAAAAGAAGAAAATGCAAATATCGAAGTTCATATAACCAATCTTCCTTCTGCTCCATATATTGAATTGGCACAAATTACATGTGATGATACTGAAGATGATTGGTGTTTAAAACAGATCAAAATAAAAGCTAGAGAAATTGGAGCTGATGGAATAATCATTTTAGGAAAATCAGCCTCAGGTGGGGTTGGTGTTCCAATTGGTGATATGTACTATGTTTCATCAGAAGAATATGGAATGAAAGCAATCGCCTTTAAATATAAATAAGGATTTTTTTTCAGCAAGTCAAGCTTGCTGAAAAAATTAATTGAATGCGTTTGATTTTGACATGAGTATTTTTGTTATTATAACTTACGCAATTTTTGGAATAGTTTTTTTCTCTCTAATAGTTTTTCTCGGGCTTAATGCAACCAAAATAAAAGGTTGGTTCGGAGAAAAAAATATATCCGATCGACTTGAAAAACTTGATGCAGATAAATATATAACGATAAATGACATTCTTATAAAAAATGAAAAGGGAAATACAAGCCAGATCGACCATCTTGTTGTTTCTGTCTATGGTTTATTTGTAATAGAAACTAAAAACTATAAAGGTTGGATTTTTGGAAATGAAAAATCCGAAAAATGGTCTCAAGTAATCTACCGTCAAAAGAATTTTTTTAGAAATCCAGTAAAACAGAATTGGTCGCATGTTTATGCATTAAAATCAATTTTAAAAGATTATAGCGACTTAAGATATGTGCCAATAGTGGTTTTTGCAGGAAGTGCTGTCTTAAAACAAATTATTTCAAATGTTCCTGTAATTTATGATTACGAAATTATAAATTTTATACGGGAATATTCTGTAGAAAGATGTATTTCTTTTGAGGATGTCCAGAAGATTGCTTCTATTTTACAAAATGCTAATATTGAAGATAAGGAAATCAGAAAGAGCCATGTAAGTAATATTTATAAAACAGTTGTTGAACGACAAGTAAAGATGGAAAATTTAATTTGTCCACAATGTAATGGCGAATTAAAATTAAGAAATGGTAAGAATGGTAAATTCTACGGTTGTTCAAATTATCCAAGATGTAGATTTACTATGCCTTATTAGAAATAATCACATAACAAGCTTCAAAGCGGATGTCGCGGTCAAGCCGCGCCACCGTTTAAGCAATTGTTAGGTTGATGGCGCACAGGGGCGCTTATTGTCACTAAGGTAAATCTTCCGGCAGATTTTCTCCAAAAAAATCATTCGTCGAATGAGAAGAATAAAATCAAAGGAGGAGGATTGTTATGGATTTAGAAATAGCAAAAGCTGCTCTTTCGTTATTAAGTACATCGCCAGATACTTGATGCTGATGATGTAAGACGCGCTTGGGGCGGAGAGAATGCGATAATGAATTTATTCAAGAAAATTTGCCGTGTTATGTTCACCGTAAGCGGAAATAAAATGGTAGTGCTTCATGCTTTCATAAAGAAAACACAGAAAACCCTAAAAGAAGACATGGAGTTGGGAAAGAGCGGAAGCTCATAATTGTACTAAAATAAACATTGGGATTGTGGAAGAAAATACTATTCTCCGGCAATGGTACGAAAAGGAAGGATTCGTTCATATTGGAACAGAGAAATTTGATTTTTTCCCCTTTACTTGCGGATATATGGTAAAAGAATTAAAAAGATAATAAAAGAAAACTGATGCCTTAATGTATGGCATCTGGAAGGGCGAGCCATTTTACATGTCCCCGGATTTTGATGAGCCTATTGAAGATTTTGTGGAGTATATGTAATGAAATACTTGCTCGATACTCATACAATTCTCTGGTATTTGTTCGGGTATTCCCGATTGTGAAAAAATGACAAAGATATAATTGAATCGAATGTTTGTTTTTGCTGCTACGCTTCGTTCTGGGAAATTTCCATATGAATTGCTGTGTGGACTTCCACTGAGCGCTTAAATAAAAAGGGGAGTAGAAAATGTCTTGTTATTATGGAATAAAAAACGATGGGGAAGTGCATGTGTCTCCTTCTTCGTCCAAAAAGTTTAAGGACTTGCCAGTTCTTTCTTGCAAAAGTTGCGATGAATTTTGGGCGGAAATGCAAAAGCTTCCTTCTGTAAAAATTCAAACAAATGGATTTTATGAACCAAGTAAAAGAGAGAATTGAAGTTTTGGCAAAAGATTATAAAAAATAGCCGCAATGAATCAGGATGGAATTGATATAGATGCGCTTAACAAATATAATATGCCAAAACAAAAAATGGAGATAAAAAAATGAGCATATTTAAAACAAAGAATTTTCTTGCGCTTTTGGGAGCATGCATTTTGTTAGCTTCCTGTGTGACCAATAAAGATTTTGTGGCCATGCCTGAATGGGCTAGCCTTGCAGCTGAAAGTGATTTGGGCGGAGATTTTTTTGAACTAAAATGGACTGACGAAAAGACTCAGGAAGTTGCTGTGGCTGAATACCTTGCTGGTGTTGGCACAGAATTGCACTTTGAGGCAAAGACAGAAAATCTTACTGACGGCAAAGAAGTTTTTGCATACATTTGTCCTCTTGGTGGGCGATTAGTGCGGACAAGATATTGTTGTGCAAGCTTCCAAAAGCCGCTATAATTCTTTTGAGGTTTGTATGAAAAAGTATTGTTTTGTTCTTGCAGTTTTTTTAGCTGCTGCTTTTGCTTGCTTTGCCCAAGGCTATAAGTATGTGGATGCTTCGTCTGGATTGCGCGTCCGTGACAGTGCAAGTTTGAGCGCAAAGAAGATTGGCGTAGTTTACGACAGGATGAAAGTTAAAGTTGTTGAACTTGGTCCTAAGGTTACAATAGACGGAATATCTTCCAACTGGGTAAAAATCATTATGCCTTTGGAATCTTTTAAAAAACAGACTAGCGTTACCGGTTGGGTTTTTGGCGGCTACCTTAGCGATAAGTTAAAACCCTTTTCTACGGCAGGATGGACCGACTCTGATTTGAAAATTTATTTGTCCCGCTTTCTCTGGATTTATGACGGATTCCGTTTTATGAATTTTGAGGCAGACGGAAAATACAACTTTGGTCTTATGGAATCTTCTCTTGGCGGAGTCGGAACATTTTCTCTTTCAATGAAAGACAAAAAGATAATTGTAAAAGTTTCCTATGGTGATGATTCTGACGAATGGACAGATATAAAAACAGAAGTTTACGAGATTGTATCCATTTTAGAAGACAAACTTTGCCTTAAACGTGATGGTGAAAAACTTGAGCTTTATCCGGCAATTTTTTCACACGACTATTTTTACTACAGCCTTTGTAACAGCAACACTTCCGTCTCAGCCTCATTATATCTTAAAAGCTACAATGCACTCTTCTACGAATGGAGCCGCGACTACATAGTCAACGACTTGAGCAAAAAAATGCAATTCAACGAAGTCTTTTACAAAAACATGAGCCTTATGGGAATTGAACTTGAATAGCCCTGCTGCCTTAGTTTACGTCCAGGTTGTATGTTACGGTCTGGGCGGAATTGAGCATGTCCACAACAGTAACCGAAAGCCCAACATGTCCATAAGGAAGTGAAATCTTTCCAAGGAGCAGCCTTGTGTCGTCCGGGTACATAAGCTCTACCGGGTAGTTGTTGTTGCCTGTAATGCAAAGCCTGCCGTTGTATTCCTTTAGCGTGTCGTAAGAAATGCGCTCGACCGTTGCGCCGTTTATTGCAACTATTGTTCTGAACGGAACTGCTGTTGCGTCGCGGGTTTTGTAGATGTAGTATGTTCCAGCCTTTAGGTTGCGTTCGTTAACAAGGTAGTGGGTAACTCCCTTTTCGTCATCAAGGGTGATGTAGCCCATGCTTACGGGAAGCTCCGCACCAATCTTTGGCATGAGCATTCTTGGGTTGATTGAAATACCGCTCTTTGTGTCCAGCACCTGGAATTCGAGGCAACTTTCCCCTTCCTGCCAGCCTGAGTTTCCGCTTGTGCCGAGTGGAGTTCCTGTAGAAACAAAGGATGATGCGCCAAGGGATGCCGGTATGGATTCTGCGTCAAGGTTTGCGTAAATTGTTACCCTCTGGTCGCTGTGGCCAATTATTACCGCATTGCCAAGAGTTGACTCGAACCAGCCGTAGTCTTCCGTGTGGTCGTCTATTACTGCCAGTATGTCTCCGGGGTCGGCGGTCTTTACTTCCGAGTTGTCCTTAAAGATAAGGGAAGAACTTATTGTGCCACCCCTAAGCTGACCAAAGTATGAATGGAAGGTGTCCGAGTTGGTCTGTGCCTGTGGCCAGCTGAATGCAAATAGGGCAGCCGCTGTGCCAAGGAGTGTTACCGCAAGGGTTCCTGCCACAAGGTATTTCTTTTTGTTAAGTGCCAATTTTTTTCCAAAGCCAAAGTCTTTCTTCATTTTTGCTGCCCCCTATTTTCTTGAAACCGAAAGTTTTGAAATCTTGTCGTTGCGGCCAACAAAGAGGGAGTTGCCCCTTACTTGTATGAATGAATAGTTTGCATTATAAGAGAAGGATGCAACGCTCTGGTTGAATTTTTCTATTACGGTTATAGTGTATTTTTTTCCGTACCTGCTAAGGATGAAGGCAAGGGTTCCCTCTTCATTCTCCTGAATCTGAACCACGTGTCCGTTTAGCGGAAGTTTGTAGCTCTGCATTTTTTCCAGGTCAACAACACCAAGGCCTCCTTCGTAGCCGTAGTAGACAACGTTGTCCTTGCTGTTGAATTTTACAAGCTCCTGCTTTACAGAAGCCTTTTCAAGATATTCGTGGAAGATGATCTTGCTGTGCTCTCCGCTTTTCTGGGCCACAACAAAACGCTGCTGGTCCTGTCCGCAAACGCAAGCAACTGTGTCTCCGTTCTTGGAAATGCCGGCTCCAAGTATAACGGAAAAATTGCTTCCTCCCGGCTGGAACTTCTGGTCAACGCCGCCGTCCTTTGTAAAAGAAACAAGGGTTCCGTCTGCAAAGCCTGCTACTGTTCCTCCAGCACTGGAAGAGAATGCAGTTACCGGACAATAGCTTTCGTAGGCCCACTGTCTTTCGCCCGAACTTGAGCACTGGACAAAAGAAGAACCGCCCGGCAAGAATACGTAGATTCTGTCTTCGTCAAAGAAGGGAAATCCTGCTTCCTTGATTGTGCCGGCCTTTTCTCCGCTTGGTAAGAAGAAGTCAGTGCTGGTGTTGTTTGCGGAATAGGAAGTGTAGTATGAGTCGGAGATAGAAGCCTTGAAGGGGTAGGTTACAAGGTTTGTGATTTTTCCCTCGGGCGTAAAAAAGCCCATGTTCTGCCCCAGCTTAAAGGGAATTGTTTCTTGGGCGGAGCTTCCCCCCTGGACCCTGGTGATTCCTTCCGTCCATTCAGGGGTAAGGTGCAGTTCTGTGCTCAAAGGCCTAAGGGCCAATACAATATATAGAAAACAAAATGCCGCCACACCCAAAATCCTGTTGCGCATGGCCTTGTTAAAGATGTCATATTTTTTCATTCCTATATAATAGTAAAAGAACGCATTTTTAGCAATAGAGTTGGACCTTCTGCCAGTTCACTTTTACAGGTTGGGGAGGGCTGAAGGTGGCATATTAAGGCACGGCAGGGATTGTGGCAGGCGGAGCCTGCCCTGGAGTTTTCTGCGAAAACTCCGTTAGCAAGTGCAAGCACGGCAGGGATTGGAGGGGCGGTTGGTAAAAAATTGCATCCGTGCAATTTTTTACCATGAGTTTTCTGCGAAAACTCACTTGATTTTTATTCTAACAAAAGACGCGCCCTCCATGGCGCTGCTTGTTTTACATGTATTTGGTCCCGCGGAACCCCGGAAAGCCCATAAAAAATGGCCTCCTTGCCATTTTTTATGACGGGTTTTCTGGCGAAAACCCGCGGTCTGTTATGCAAAGATTTGACGCGCCGTCCATGGCGCTGTTTGTTCTGAAAAAATGGGAAGAGTTTTTTTGAGGGCACTTTTGTTGTGCAGATGAAAGCGCCGCAATAAGAAGAAAAAAAAGCCTCTGTAACAAAAAGGGCCTTTCTTGTTTTTAAATATGATTTTTCGTAAACTCATTTAATAAAAAAAGAGGAAAATTATGAAGTTTAAATTTTTGAATTCCGCATGGCAGGAGCTAAAGAATTCTGCCCTTAAATTTCCGGCATTTTTTTCGGGAACTATAGTTGCCGCAGTTTCTGCAACGCTATCTGTTTGCAGTAATGACATTTTCAGAGGTCAGTACGAAGCCCTGCGTAAGTCCGGTGCTTCCTATGACAGCGAGCCATATTCTGCCCTGCGCGAAAGGGAAAATGCCTTTTCTGAGAATGCTAGCTTTCTTGCACTTTCTGCAGTCTGGTGCTGCGCGGCATCTTTCTTTGCGGAAATGCTCTGCCGTTTTCTGTGTGCAAAAAAGGACATTCAGGGTAAAAAGAAGGCCCTGATTCACGCTGCGGGACAGGTTTTGAGCGCATTACTTTCGGTTCCAATATTTTTTCTTTTAAAGTCCGGAAGTGACTGGAGGCCCTTTGTCTACGGTTCAAGCCTGTTCATTTTTGTGGCCATGGGGCTTTGGATGCTGCACAAGTTCCAGGATGAAGAAAAGGTCGTGCCCAATGCGGTGGTTTCTCTTGTTATGCAGGGGATTACCGTAACCTGCCTTGTGCTGGGGCTTCTTCTTGTGATTTTTGCATTCAAGAACCTTATCTATTCTTTTTCCAATAACATTCCTTTTGCGGCATGCTTTTTCTTTTCGTCTTTCGTGATTGGAATGAACCTTTTGGTTTCCTGCGTTACCCGCCCCAGGGAAAGGGTTTCCATACCAAAGGCTTTTAACGTAATTGTTTCCTGTGCGCTTCTTCCCATTTACGCAATGCTGCTCCTTGTGCTTTACGTCTACTTTGCAAAGTGCATCTTTACGCGCAGCATGCCTGTTGGAATGGTGAATCCGTTTGTGTCCGCCGCAACTGCCGTCTACCTTTTCTTTTACCTTGCCCTTCCGCGCGAGGGAACTTTTTCTGCCGCCGGAAAATTCCTTCGCAGGTGGGGTGCCATCTTTCTTTTGCCGCTCATTGCCCTGCAGTGCTTTTCTTTTGGAATAAGGATACGGGAATACGGCTTTACCCTTTCCAGGGTGGCAAGTCTTTACTATATAATTGCAAGCATAGTCTTCTGCATTCTTCCTTTTGTAAAGAAGGGAAAATACATGAAATCTGTTTACCTTGTGCTTTCCCTTGCCGCGTTTTTGATGGCAGTTCCGGGGACAGGCTGCATAAGCATTGCCCTCTTTAGCCAGACCTCCCGCATTGTGGGCATTTACAAGGCACATTCCCTCTATGAAAATGGAAGGCTTGACGCTGCAAAGGCTGAGGCTCTTCTTTCTGACAAGGAAAAGGCGGCTATTGTTTCTGCTGCCGATGAACTTAATGACTTTGAGAAAATGCCATCCTGGTGGGTTGTGTCTTCCAAAGAAGGATATAAGTATGCTGATTCTTTTGAAAAGACCTTTGGTTTTGCCCATTCAACAAAATATGCAAGGCGGGCAAAAGGTGAGGCTATGGAACTTTACAATTCGCTTGAACTTTACCTGCCAGCTGGGTCTGCGTTGGACGTTGGGGAGTTTTCCACCCTCTATTCATTTTATGAATCTGGAAGGGGGAGCAGTGAAGGAAAAGGTGTAATTTCCTTTGGCCCCGAGTCTGAAGAAAAGGAACTTGATTTTACAAATGAACTTAAGGAATTCCTGCTTAAAAATTCAAGCAAGTCGGAGGAGCGCTATTCCTCTGGCAAAGAGGTGGAGCATGTCCTTACCCTTAAAAAGGACGGCTGGACTGTTATCTTTACCCGCCTTGAGCTTTCCTTGAAGGATGGGGATTCGACCTTTTATGAGTTTTCTGCTTCGGGGTATGTGTGTAAGTAGGGACAGTTTTTTGTAATGAATTTTTTGTGCAGCCACTGACGCTTAAATTTGGGGCATCGTCATTGTAAAGCCTGTCCATGCAGGCAATGATGATGTCCCGTTTTTATTTGGTACGATAAAAATTTTATTTGGTACGTTGACTTGCTTTATTTGGTACGATGAAAATTTGACTACGCCTTTATGGAAATAACCAACAACGCAATAGAACATTCCGGTGCAAAGAAGATTCACGTCCAAGCCCAAAAATCCATAGGGAAAATAAGAATTACAATTCAGGATGACGGCATTGGCATCTTTAAGAAAATAAAAGACAGCTTGGGACTGCAAAATGAAAAGCAGGCTGTTATAGAACTTTCCAAAGGAAAATTCACTTCGTCACCGGAAAACCATTCGGGAGAAGGAATTTTCTTTTCGTCCAAACTTTGCGACAAATTTTTCATACTGTCTGATGGCCTCATCTTTTCTCCCCAGCAGATTGACACGCAAACAGCCGGTGGTGAAGAGCTTGAAAAAGGAACAAAAGTAACATTCGAAATTAATCTTGACACAAAAAAGGTTGCAAAAGAAATCTTTGACGAATACGCAGGCTTTGACTACGACAAACCCAAATTCAAAACAGTGGTCCAGCTGCGCTTTATGCAGCAGGAAGGTCTTACTCTTACCTCCCGCTCACAGGCAAGAAGGCTTTTGACCCGCATGGAAAAATTTACAACCGTTGTTCTGGATTTTCAAGAAGTAAACTTCATAGGCCAAGCCTTTGCCGACGAAATATTCCGCGTCTATGCAAAAAAACACCCGGCCATAAAGTTCCAATCCACCAACGAAAGCCCCCAAGTCCGCGCGATGATAGCACATGTGGTGGCGCAGTAGGACAGAATTGTGTGGTACATCTGTCAAGAAAACCAGAGAGGGCTGATTGTGTTTTTCGGAGGCAAAATTGAAATAGATACAAAACTCTCGGAGTCCTTGAAAGAGCCTGAGTACAATCTGTTTTTATTTGTTTTTTTTCGAAAACTCCGTTAACAATTGCAAGCACGGCAGGGATTGGAGGGGCGGTTGGTAAAAAATTGCATCCGTGCAATTTTTTACCATGAGTTTTCTGCGAAAACTCACTTGATTTTTATTCTAACAAAAGACGCGCCCCGCTGGAAGCTTTGCTGCGTGAACCCATGGCGCTGCTTGTTTTACATGTATTTAGGGCCCGCGGAACCCCGAAAAGCCCATAAAAAAATGGCCTCCTTGCCATTTTTTATGACGGGTTTTCTGGCGAAAACTCGCGGGCTGTTATGCAAAGATTTGACGCGCCGTCCCTGGCGCTGTTTGTTCTGAAAAAATGGCAAGATCTTCTTTGGGGCACTTACCTTGCGCAGATGAGAGTGCCGCAATAAAAAATTCAAAAATCTTTTTCATGCTTGCACAAGAGGAATAAAAATTGTATAATTATGTCTAGTTTGTCAATGGTGACTGTATAAATATTCAGTAAGGTAGGTGGCACGCATGGCTGATTTTTCTTTCATAAACAAGTTGTCGGTTTTGGCCCAGAATAATGACCCCATAGATCCTTCGCTTTATCAGAAATATGATGTGAAGAGGGGCTTGCGCTATGCGGACGGCAGGGGTGTCCTTGTTGGTCTTACCAGAATCGGTGATGTTGTTGGCTACCGTCTTGATGAGGCCGGTAACAAGATTGCTGTTCCTGGAAAGCTTATCTACCGCGGCTACAATGTTGAGGACATTGTTCACGACAGCCAGAAGAACCACCAGTTTGGCTACGAGCAGTGCGTTTACCTGCTTTTGTTTGGACAGCTGCCTACTGCTTCCCAGCTTGAGGAATTTAGTGCGGCCCTTGGTGCCCTTAGGACTTTGCCTCCCAACTTTACCGAAGACATGATTATGAAGGCCCCTTCGAGCGACATTATGAACAAGCTTGCACGTGGCGTTCTTGCTTCCTATTCTTACGACAACAATCCTGAGGACCGCACAATAACGAATGTCCTTCGCCAGTGTATTGAGCTTATTTCCCGCTTTTCTACCCTTGCGGCTTATGCTTACCAGGCAAAGAGGCGCTACTACGATGGAAAGAGCATGTATATTCACAATCCTTCCCCGGCCCTTAGCACTGCGGAAAACTTTTTGCGCCTTATAAGGAGCGACAAGAGTTATACCCGCCTTGAGGCTGAGATTCTTGACCTTGCGCTTATCCTGCACGCTGAGCATGGTGGCGGTAACAACTCTTCTTTGACGATTCACGTTGTTTCTTCTGCGGATACGGATACGTATTCTGCGGTTGCGGCTGCGGTTGGTTCTTTGAAGGGTAGGCGTCATGGTGGTGCCAACATCCGCGTAATGGAAATGATGGACGACATCAAGAGCCATGTTAGCGACTGGAGCAACGAGACGGAAATCCGCGAATACCTTAGGAAGATTGCCACAAAACAGGCTTTTGACCACACAGGACTTATCTATGGTCAGGGGCATGCGGTATACACTATAAGCGATCCCCGTGCACTTCTTCTTCGCGAAAAGGCTGCCGAGCTTGCACGCGAAAAAGGCATGGAGGAGGAATTCAACCTCTACCGCTCAATCGAAAAGCTTGCACCCGAGGTTATTTATGAGCTTCACGGTGACAAGAAAAAGATCTGCATAAACGTGGACTTTTACACAGGTTTTGTATACACCATGCTCAACATTCCTCGCGAGCTTTTTACTCCGCTTTTTGCAATAGCACGTATTGCAGGCTGGAGCGCACACCGCATAGAAGAGCTTGTTGCAGGTGGCCGCATTTACCGTCCGGCTTACAAGAATGTTTCCGAAGAGCGTGACTATGTTCCTATGGAATGCCGCAAGGAGTCCGATTCTGACCAGGCTACGCTTTTGGCTTCGGATTCAAGTGCGGATTCTAACGAGGTGCGTACTTCCGGGCCAAGCGACTAGTGTCCTGCTGCTGCATCAATCTGGTGCAGCGATTGCCGCTTCGCACTGTGTGGCGGTCAGTGCCTCTAGTTCCTCAAGGGGAATCTGGGTGTATTCGGATATTTTTTCTAGCGGAAGGATTGCGTCTTTTAGCATGCTAATCGCATATTTTTTTAGGGCTTCTCTTTGGCCAATAAGTTCCCCTTCTTTCTTGCCGATTTTTTGTCCTTCTTCGAGGCCTCTGTTGTAGCTTAACTGAACTTCCTGTTCCCATGTCATAAACTGTTGCCTCCACTGTGCATTGTGGCGGGCAGATGTTACAAGAAGGTCAAGGTCTTTTGTAAATTCTGAGTCTGCACTGCCGCCGCTTAAGAATTTGAAGAAGTCTTTTTCTTCCTCTGACGGCATTATATCATATTTTTGCGCGTTAAAAAAGATTTTGTAAGTTCCATTGTAGAAAGCAAGTACAAATCTTAATGAAAACATGTAAAGGTAAATATTAACACGAAAGCACTTCCATTCCTGGCAGGAACCGCGTCAAAAAAGCCGAGCGCGGATATAAGGTATCTGACTCGCTTCGCTCGCACCGCGCAAATGCTTTTTTGCCGCGTTTCCCGCCTCCATTCCAGTGCTTTCTTAACATATTTTTGCATTACGAGTATTGAAAATATGCACTTGCCTTCTGCATTCATTGGGGCAAGGGTTGCGTTTTCCCATGACGTAATCTGTATTTTGTTCATTGGTACCTCTTTAGGAATTGGCTTTTTGGAAAAGATTAAATTTGCATTCAAAGTTTTCTATATATTATATAGTTGAAGAAAATTCAGAATCTGACATGTTTTCGTATAAAAAGTTAAAAAAGATTTTGCTTGCAGCCTGTACCGGTCTTTTGTGGAAAGCTGCATTTTTTTCTGTCGCATATCCTTCCTTGCAAAGCAGCCTAGCCCGGATTGGAGGGGCCCGCGATAGCGGGTTGCGCCAGCAATGGAGCGGGTAGGGTCCCGCGGAACCCCGCAAAGCCGGATTTTAAATGCCCTGCCTTTAATGCCCTGCATTAAAGGCACAGTAAAAAAAGAGAGCAAGCTCCAAGAGAGAAAGAAAAAAAATATGCTGCCAGCTGTGGCTTTTTGAATATGGCTATCGAATCGCCTTGCTTATGATTCCGCCGCCCGCCGTGATTCCGTCCCTGTAAAAGACAACCGACTGGCCTGGCGCAACTGCCCGCTGCTTTTCCTTAAACTCCACAAGGTAAGCCTTTCCTGCAAATTCTTCCCCATCTTTGGGAGTGTAGGGCGAAAGCACCGCAGCAACCGGTTTTGCAGCAAGACGTATTTTTACCTGGGCTTCAAAAGTGCAGTCTGGATCGTAGCCTGCTGGCCAAACCAAATCGTCTGCTATGAGCGAAGAGACAAAGAGCTCGCTGTCCGGGGCAAGTACCACAAGATTTTTTTCCTTGTCGATTGCGCAAACGTAAAGGGGCATTTTTGCGCTTACGCCAAGCCCCCGCCTCTGGCCAATCGTATAGTGCTCAATTCCCCTGTGGCGGCCAAGAACGTGCCCGTCCAAGTCTATTATGTCGCCCGGAACAGAAGGCTTGTCCGCAAAGAGGTAGTCAAGGTAGGCTTCGGGAATAAAGTCCTGGCTCTCCTCCCTGTTAGCCGCAAGAAGCCCCCGCTCCTTTGCCATGGCAAAAATATCTTTCTTGGAAAATGTGCTAAGCGGAAAGCGAACCTTTTCCAGAACGTCCGAAGGTATGCGGTAAAGAAAGTAGGCCTGGTCCTTTGTTGCGTCTTGTGCCACCGCAATCTGTGCAGGCTTTGAATTTCCTGCCTGGCTTTGGGATGCCTGTGAACCGTATGCGGATGCAAGGCTTTCACTTCCGCGGACAACCTTTGCGTAGTGACCGGTGCAAAAATAGTCGTATTCAATGCCCAGCTTTTGTATTCCGGAAAGCAGCGCCCCGAATTTTATAAAGCGGTTGCACCTTATGCAGGGGTTGGGGGTGCGGCCCGCCCGGTATTCAGCTTTAAAGTAGTCAAGAACCTCTTTCTGGTATGCGTCCTTTACGTCTATTACGTGGTAGGGAATGCCGTTCTTTTCGCAGAATTCCCTGCATTCGTCAATGTTTTCCTCTTCACCGGGGCCGTAGCAGCTTTCGTGCATTCCGACTGCTTCTGGCAATATGGGAAGGTCGCCTTTCCACAGGGACATGGTAACGCCGGTTACTATGCATCCCCTTTCCTTTAGGAGAACTGCGGTCATTGTTGAATCAACACCGCCGGACATACCAACTACAACGCGGTCTCCGGCCTTTGGCATTTCTAGTTCTGAATAGGTCATTCCAATAATATATCAATACGGTAGGATTTATGCAATATTGGCTTTTTGATGTTAGTTTTTTTGACGGTACTTTTTTGGACGACCTCCTGTCTGCTCTACCATTTTGCTCTTTGGCTAAAATCGGCATTTGCCACTTTTTACTCGGCAAACAAGGAGTGCCATGGACGGCACGTCAAGTGTTTGCATGTCAAACTGCGGGTTTTCGATGAAAACTCATGGTAAAAAATGGCAAGGAGGGCATTTTTTACCCGCTTTCCGGTGCTTGCCCGCCTTACGGCGCGCGGCCCGTCCATTCTGGCCGGTCGCCTTCGGCCACCTACAATCGGGCGTAGGTTGGTGCGTGCGGCTTTTGCTTAGCCTTGTTTCTGCAAACCTTTAACTTCCTCTATTGAAAGGTTCGTCATGGCTGCAACCTGCTCCAGACTGCATATTTTTGCTTCCAGCATGCGCTTGGCTGTTTCTATCTGCGCCTTGTGTTCCCCTTGTTCAAGGCCTTGCCTTAGCCCCCTCTGCTCTGCGTTGTAAAGGCCAGTATTGTAGTCCATCCGGGCTTTAAAAATAGAATTCTCTATTGCCCAGTTTATGTCGTCTTGGCTTACTTTGCTTAGAGCGGTTTTTGCATTCATAATCCCTTCCTCGGAGAGTATAAGGCTTTCAAGATAGTCTTTCTTGGTCTCGTCTTCTGCATAAGATAGAAACAGTCCCCATTTCTCCAGTTTCGTAAGTTTTTCTGGCGGTGTACCCAAGAGTTTCTTTATCTTGAGCAAGTCAAAGAAAATAACATTGAGCCTTTCGCCAAGCTTTCCTCCGCTGGCCTTTCTCATAGTATACCACTCAAGGGCAGATTTGTCATCTTTGTCAAAGTGGAAGTCAAGCACGGAAATTTGGTAGACTTTTGCCACTTTCCAGTTCTTGCCTTTGCGTGCGCTCAAATTCAGCAGTCTTGCCGCCTGGGTTTCTGCGCGTACGGCATAGTCATATTCCTGCTGCCGGGCCTGCATCTCAAGGTCTGCCCTTTCATCGTCATCAAAAATTACGCTTACGTCAAAGCTCATCTGCATCTCGCCAATCATGTCCACCGGTGGTTCATTGGGAACAAGTTGAACTTCCTTGACCTGCCTTCCAAGTAGTGTAGAAATAAAATCCTGAAGAGCCGCATGGGATTCCTTTGTTTCCTGTGTGAACATGGCCTTAAAGGAAGCGTCGCAGCGAGGATTTAGCAGTGCCGTCGGTGTAGGCCTTAGCCGTGTTTTCTTTTCCATCTGTCCATCCTGCCTGATTCATCATTTGCTTCTATAAATATATATGCTTTAAAAGAGCCTTTTCTGACGCAATTACGGAAATTTTCTTAAAAAAATGCTGTACCGCTAAAAGACTCCTGCATCTTTTTTTCTTCCCTAGTCTTGCAGTTGAACATCTTTCCTTAAAACTGTATAATGGAAAATAAAGTTTTTTCTAAGAGGTTGATATGTTACTTAACGGTTCCCAGATAGTTGTTGAATGTCTTGTAGAACAGGGCGTTGATACGGTTTTCGGTTATCCCGGAGGAGCCATCCTTAATATTTACGATGAACTCTACAAGAATCAGGACAGAATTCACCACATTCTTACAGCCCACGAGCAGGGTGCATCCCACGCAGCAGACGGATATGCGCGTTCAACTGGAAAGGTCGGCGTCTGTATGGCAACATCCGGCCCGGGAGCAACAAACCTTGTAACAGGCATTGCCACCGCCTACATGGACTCATCCCCAATCGTAGCAATCACATGCAACGTTCCAACACCGCTTTTAGGCCGCGATTCATTCCAGGAAATAGACATCACCGGCATCACCATGCCTATCACAAAGCACAACTTCATGGTGCATAAGGTAGAAGACCTTGCCGCCACAATCCGCGAAGCCTTCATCATAGCAAAAAGCGGAAGACCGGGGCCTGTTCTCATAGACATTCCAAAAGAAGTTACCGCAAACCAGACGGAATTTGAGCCTCTCAAGAATCTTTCGGACGCAAAGCTTGAACTTTCAAAAGACAAGGACAACCTCCGCCGTGTGTTCAATGCGGCAGTCCCCTCAGACGAAGAAATTGAGGCAGCCGCAAAGATAATCAACTCTGCAAAGCGCCCGGTAATCTATGCAGGCGGTGGAATCATCATAAGCGAAGCAGCAGAAAAGCTTAAGGAACTTGCCGTAAAAGCAGACATTCCCGTCAGCGAAAGCATGATGGCACGCTCAGCATTCCCTTCATCAAATGCCCTTAACCTTGGCATGGTTGGTATGCACGGAACAAAAGCCAGCAACATGGCCGTAACAGAAAGCGACCTTGTGCTTGCACTTGGAGCCAGGTTCAGTGACCGCGTTATCTCCGATGCAAAGCGCTTTGCAGAAAACAGCCGCGTATTCCAGATAGACGTAGACCCCGCAGAAATCAACAAGAACATACCTGTAGCAGGAAGCCTTGTTGGAGACGTAGGAGCAATCTTGGAAAGACTTCTTCCCCTCATCCAGAAAAATGAACATGCAGAGTGGAAGGGTCAGATAGAAGAATGGAAGAAAGTCTACCCTGCAATGTACGATGCACGCCCCGCAGACTCAATCAATCCAAAATTCCTTTGCGAATGCGTCCACAAAATTGCAGGAGACGATGCCTTTGTTACAACAGAAGTTGGTGAGCACCAGCTTTGGGTAGCCCAGCACTATCCATTTGAAAAGCCGCGCACCTTCATCACATCCGGCGGACTTGGAACAATGGGCTTTGGAACTGGAGCCGCAATCGGAGCTCAGTTTGCAAACCCAAAGAGACGCGTAATCCACATAGCAGGCGACGGTTCATTCCGCATGAACTGCAACGAACTTGCCACAATCGGCCACTACAAGCTTCCAATCGTAATCGTCGTGGTAAACAACGGAACCCTTGGCAACGTCCGCCTTTGGCAGCGTGTCTTCTACGGAAAGCGCTATTCCGCAACCACCTTGGACTTTGGCCCGGACTGGGTTTCACTTGCCGCCGCATACGGAATCAAGGGCTACAAGGCAAACACGGAAGTTGAATTTGAAAAGGTCTTCAAGGAAGCACTTGACTCCGGAGAGGCCGCAGTTATAGATGCAAAAGTCGGAATAGACGAACCCGTACTTCCGATGGTACCCGGCGGAAAGCCAATCTTTGCCCAGGTGATGAATTTGGGAGACTGACGCGGAGGCGTAGATGAACGATATACACGAATCAGGAGAGGACTACCTCGAGGCAATCTTGTGCCTAAAAGAAGAGAACGGAATTGCCCGCTCTGTAGACGTTGCCCGCAGACTGAATGTGTCAAAACCCAGCGTAAGCCGGGCAATGAGCATTCTGGAAGAAAAGGGCTACGTCTTTGTAGGCAAGATAGGTTCCCTGGAACTTACGGAAGAGGGAAAGAAACTTGCTGACGAAATCTATGCCCGGCATGTGCTGCTTACGAGATTCCTCCAGAAGATAACCGGTGTTAGCGAAGAACAGGCCGAAGAGAATGCGTGCAAAATCGAGCACGACATAGACGACGACGTTAAGCGTGGCATAGAAAAATGGATGAAGGAAAACAGCTAAAAAAATTACTGTTTTTTATATGCATGCCTCTGCTTGTCTTTGCCCTTGCCGCAGCCGTCTTTTTGTTCATCGTAAACAAGGCATCCCCGGACGGCATGCTAAGAAGCCGCTTTGACTCAAAGACATGGATGGAGCTTCGCCTGGGGGAGGAGCTCCACTTCGACGTCGAAAACAAAACCGACCGTTCCTTCATGATGATAGCCATGTGCGGCACAAAAAGCCACATCTTTACGGTAACGCCTTCTTCCCACGCAATCTACACCCCCCTCTTTAGAATCCCGTCCAGCAAAGTGGAAGTCGAAAAAGTTTACCTTCATTTTATTGACGAGCAGAGCATTCTCTTGCAAGACCCCGTTGAACTTTTTATTCCCCTAACAGCCGCCGACGGTTCCCTTTTCCCCTACTGCGCATACGGCGACCTTACCTGCGAGGCAATGCTCATGGAAGCCGCCGACGGTGCATTCATGGCCGCCTACATTGCAGACTAATCTGTTAGCCAAATTTGTCCTTGCATCTCATCCAGAACATTCAACAGTCATCCAGAATCAGCAACCCCATCAAGAACATATGACCGTCATCCAGGACAAGCAACCGTCATCCGGATCAGCAACCGCATCCATAACCAGTGACCGTCATCCTGAACTTGATTCAGGATCTGTAAACCTTTTCAATTTTTGAATCTTCTGGACGGTAATTTTTTTTGCTCTACCATATTATTTTTACTCTAACCCGACCGAAAGTTTTCTTTCGTCACCGCCGTTCCGCCCTTCGCTAACGCTCATACCGCCCTCCGTGCGGTACTGCCGGGGCTCCATGGCGGCGTAGGCTGGTGCGGTAAATTTTGAAAACTCGCAACTTATCCTGCAAAAGCAACCTTGGAAAATTTTCCAAAATTTGATATTATTAGAAGCACAAGTCATTCGCGTAGCAGCTTTCGTAATCTCTTTTTGCCAGCATAAGACTTTTATTGCGGATATGGAGAATATTTGTTATGTGGACGCCCGCACTGGGGCGCTTTTGGAGTAAGAATGAAAAAAAGTAAATTAATATTCTTTTTACTATTATTGACAAATTGTTTGTTTGCACAGGAAAATATAAATACCTTTCTTAAAAAGCTAAATTCCGGTAATTATGTAATTAATTTTTATTGTGATGTATTAAGATCTGGAAATAGAAATACAATACACAAATATTCAGATAAATATGTTGATAGGGAATTTCCTGATCCAGATTATGGTGTTGTGAAATATAAGTGGTATGATATGTTTATTTTTCCTATGGAAAGTATTTATATCAGAATAGATGAGTATAATAATGAAATAGATGATGAGTACTTTGAAATATCAAGTCATGGGATATATCCTCAAACTTTTAATATTAAACAAAATATTGAAATTTATTTTGAAGAAGATGTAAATAATTACCTTAGTGATGATGAATCCACTTTTGCATGGAAACTTGTAAGAAAAAATAAGGTCAATATCTTCTATTTTCGATTTGACGGAGATTATTTATATATTTATTTAAATGGTGAAACGGATAATGATTTATTTGCAACTTTTGTTAATATGAATGACGAAACTTTTTCCCAGTTTAAGAATTTAGTTGCCAATAATAAATGCGACTTATCCAAAGTCACCTGGCCACGCCACGCAGACGGCTCTTGCGATTATGACGGAAGCAAAAAAACAGTTGCCGCACAATCTTCAAAAACAACTTCATCCACTAACGTCGCACCTAACAAATCAATGACCGTCCGCGAAAACCTAAAATTGCGCTCAGGCGAAGCCACCTCTACCCAAGTTCTTACCGTAATGTCAGCCGGCACAAAGGTAAAAATCCTTGAACTCGGTAAAGCTGAAACAATTGACGGAATAAAATCAAACTGGGTAAAAGTAGAAATTATCTCTGGAAGTGACAGGGATGGTAATAAATTAAAATCTGGAATAACAGGCTGGTGTTACGGCGGTTATTTGGAATGAAAAAGCACATAACAAAAGTTCAAAGCCGACAAAAACTTTGTCACAAAAGTTGCTTACACTCCCCTTTCGGGTCGTCGCAACTTTTGCGCCAATTCTGCCGTTGGCAGAACCGTTTTTGCGTTTTAACTCATTGTTATGCTCACACTCCAGTGGTATGATATTGAAAATGGGAATTTTCTATGAAAAATGCAATGAGTAATTTAATTATTAAATTCAACGGTGAAACTTTCAATAATATTAATAAAATAATCACTGATGAAGAAGAAAGGCTTAAAACAGAAAAGATACTTTACAGCAGAATGGGGGATTTGTATGAAGAAGTTTTCAAAACAAATCCAAATATAGTTTTTGAATCAAGAGAAGCTTTCGGCGACATAATAATTGATGACAATCATATTGTTATCTTATGGAATGTTTTTGGAAAAAAAATAGAATTCAATTTTGAAGAGTATTGGGATATAATTGAATTATATATTGAAACAGAAAATAGCAATGCAACAATTAAAGAAATAGTGAAAGCGTTTACTAATTACTTTTCGAAAAAAATAAGGTATGAAGTGGAAACAAAAAAAATAAAAGATTTTACATTTTTTATGCTTTCAATATACGATGCATAATAAACATTTTAAATCACTGACTTAGATCAACTTGCATCAAAAAATAATAAAATCATAAGAGGAATAGATAATAGTTATAAACAATGTTATACGGACGCCCGCACTGGGGCGCAAAGTCAAGAAAATGAAAAAATATGTAATTAAAAGAATCATAATTAATCCATGTATTGTATCCATATTTTCACCCATCCTGATGTTTTTATTAAGTTTTAATTTGGTCGAACATATCAACTATAAAAATCCTTGTGATGACTTTTTATCAATTACTTCAGTTTTATGGTTATATACAGGCTGGTTTGTGGGTTTAATAGCAGGAATAAAAGGAGTCAAATCAGCTACTAAAAAAAATGGAAAACTAAAAATATTTCTTATGTGTATTGATATTTTGGGACTTATTATTAATTCATTATGGATGGTTCTTATTGGCGGTCGGCTACTTAACATATTCCCAATAAATTAAACAAAAAAAATCAGGTCAAGCCTGATTTTTTTTATGTCTTTTTGAAAATGTTGACAATTTCAAAATATCACCTTATTATATTATTATGAAGTTCAAAGTAGAAAAATTGCCACAAGCAGAAGCGGAGATAAAAGACTTGGAGGAATCTCAGCAGAAACTGCTAAACGATGAATACACAAGAAAATTATTGTGATTGGTGTTGTATTTGTAAAAAAAACACAAAAAACGCCAAAGGAAATAATAAAACTCGCAAAGCAAAGATTAAAGGAGGTCTGATATGGATTATGTTTTTGTAAAAGATTCAGAAGGCTACGTTTTCAAGAAGTTAGAATCAGAAGTTTCTCCTGATGAAAAAATTATCTCTGAAAGAGAGTACATGAAAGTATCTGGTCTTACTTCTTATGAAAAGAAATTCGGACATGGTGGAGCAAGAGAAAATGCCGGAAGAAAACAAAAATTTGGTTCACCATTAAAATTTCAAATTCGAGTAACAAAAGAAGAAAAAGATTTTATTGCTTATGCAAGAGAACATAAGATAGACTACTCTGCTTTAATGCAGATGTAAAATCACATAACAAAGGTTCGTAGCCGACAGTGGGTCGAGCCCGCTGCGGTACAACCAATTGTTATGACGACAGGCACACTGGCCTGCTTTTTAGGAGAGTAAAATGAAAATGAATTTTATAAAATTTATTTCGATTCTTTTTCTCATAGTTCTTTTTACAAATTGTGTTTCTGCACAAAGTAAATCAAAATCTACAGAAAGTTATGATATCTCCAAAAATACAGTTCTTGTTCTTTATTGTCAGGATACAAACGAAGCAT
>Ga0256405_10000084_pt1 | contig 279087 bp, 199 predicted proteins | sample RumenRJG_02DNA_FD_189096 | JGI IMG/M metagenome (GOLD analysis project Ga0256405, IMG submission 189096) | Bovine rumen microbial communities from Lethbridge, Alberta, Canada - RJG_02 | ecosystem: Host-associated > Mammals > Digestive system > Stomach > Rumen | place: Canada: Alberta...
GTTTAAGATGAATTGACAGTTCTCAATTACCCAGAGTACTGATACATTATATATAACATAACAGAACCCCGCTTCTTGTACTACTTACTTATCTGTTTATGTAAATCGTGTCAAAGAACTCTTTCTTATCACGCTCCCTTTCGAAAGCGGATGCAAAGGTACGTTTTTTTTTCAATACTCCAAAACTTTTGGCAAGAAAAATCACATAATTGACTAAAATATTTTTTTGATTTGACATACATCAATTATAAAATTCACTTCACCTTATTTATATATATGCGCACGAAGCAATACTGTGGTCGCAAACAGAACAACTAACACCACCCGAGAACAAGCATAAATCAGCGTACAATTACCTTCTGAAAGCAAGCAATATAAAAATAACGCAAAAAAAGCGCGTGATTGTTTGGCGGTTTGCATATTTATCCGTATCTTTGCACCCTCATTTGAATAAATATACCGACATGAAAGTTAAGAACGACCGTTTAGAAGCCCTCCGAATGATTATCTCCAGTCAGGAGTTAGGCAGTCAGGACGAACTACTGACCGCCCTCAAAAAAGAAGGGTTCCAACTGACCCAAGCCACGCTCAGCCGTGATTTAAAGCAGTTGAAGGTTGCCAAGGCGGCCTCTATGCGCGGGAACTACGTCTATGTATTGCCTAATGACACGATGTACAAACGCGTCACGACACCTCATTCTGTCCGTGAGATGCTTCAAGTGCCTGGTTTTCTAAGCATTCACTTCTCTGGCAACATGGGTGTCATCAAGACTCGCCCAGGCTACGCCAGCTCTATCGCTTACAATATAGATAATAATCATATTCACGAAATACTCGGAACCATTGCTGGTGATGACACTATTTTCATCGTCATCAAGCAAGGCGTATCAAAAGAAGAAGTCATTGACGCTCTGAGCGAAGTGGTGCCGAATATGAAATGACGAACGTTGAACATTAAAATGGAACAAGAAGCAGAAATCAAAGTACTGGTAGCAGGACCTGAGCACGAGGTCTATGTAGACACCATTCTTCAGACAATAGCAGAAGCCGCAAAAGTACGTGGCACAGGTATCGCAAAGCGTACCCACGAATATCTGGCAAAGAAGATGTTTGAAGCTAAGGCAGTCATTGCGCTAACAAGAGATGGACGATTTGCTGGTTTTAGCTATATTGAGACATGGGAGAACCAGCAATATGTAACCACCAGCGGCCTTATCGTTCATCCTGATTTCAGAGGTTTACATATTGCCAAGCGCATTAAGGACATGACCTTTACGCTAGCTCGCACTCGTTGGCCTCATGCCAAGATCTTTTCATTGACTAGTGGTGCCGCCGTGATGAAGATGAACACAGCACTGGGCTATCAGCCAGTGACGTTTGCTGATTTGACAGATGACGAGGCATTCTGGAAGGGTTGCGAGGGGTGCGTTAACTATCCCGTACTGCGCGAGCGCAACCGTAAATTCTGTATCTGTACCGCCATGCTTTTTGACCCCACAGAACACCTGCCAGTCAAATTACCCGAAGAGGTATTATCGCGTATCAAACATTTACAAGAAATAGAAGAACAAAAATAAAACAATATGGCAAACAAGAAGAAAGTAGTAGTAGCATTCAGCGGTGGACTCGACACCAGCTACAACGTTATGTATCTAACTAAAGAGTTAGGCTATGAGGTCTATGCAGCCTGCGCCAATACGGGTGGTTTCTCTGCAGAACAGCTGAAGCGGAATGAGGAAAACGCCTACAAACTGGGCGCTGTGAAATATGTGACACTTGACGTAACACAAGAATATTACGCCAAGTCATTAAAGTACATGATTTTTGGTAATGTATTGCGCAACAACTGCTACCCCATTTCCGTCAGCAGCGAGCGCATCTTCCAAGCGATTGCCATTGCCCGTTATGCCAAGGAGATTGGCGCTGATGCTATCGCACACGGTTCAACAGGTGCTGGTAATGACCAGATCCGTTTCGACATGACCTTCCTCGTGATGGCCCCTGGCGTAGAGATCATCACCCTGACCCGCGACCGGAACCTGACGCGTAAGGAAGAAGTAGACTACCTGAATGCCAACGGCTATTTTGCCGACTTCACCAAGTTGAAGTATTCATATAATGTAGGCATCTGGGGCACCTCAATCTGTGGTGGCGAACTCCTCGACCCCACACGGGGCCTGCCTGAGGAGGCTTACCTGAAGCATGTGACAGCCAAGGAGAACGAGGCCCTGCTGAAGATCACCTTCGACAAGGGAGAGATTGTGGCAGTAAATGGCGAACAGTTTGACGACAAGGTAAAAGCCATCCAGAAGATTGAGGAGATTGGAGCCTCTTATGCCATTGGGCGCGATGCCAACGTAGGCGACACCATCATCGGCATCAAGGGCCGCGTAGGTTTCGAGGCTGCTGCTCCTAAGCTCATCATCGAGGCACACCGCCTGCTGGAGAAGTCTACTCTCTCTAAGTGGCAGCAATACTGGAAGGACCAGGTGGCCAACTGGTACGGCATGTTTCTCCACGAGAGTCAGTACCTGGAGCCTGTGATGCCCGATATCGAGGCTATGCTGACCTCAAGCCAGCGTAACGTGACTGGTACTGCCATTCTGAAGCTCCGTCCTTATGGTTTCGAGACCGTAGGTATCGACTCTGTCAACGACCTCACCAAGAGCAAATTGGGTGAATATGGCGAGACTCAGACCGGTTGGACAGCTGACGAGGCTAAGGGCTTTATCAAGGTGTCAAGCACACCGCTCCGCGTTTACTACGGAATCCATAAAGACGAGAAGAGATGATTAAGGTTGGAATATTAGGTGCAGCAGGCTACACGGGTGGTGAACTCATCCGTGTGCTGCTTAACCATCCTGAGACAGAAATCGTATTTGCCAACTCAGAGAGCAACGCCGGCAATCTGGTTTCCGACGTACATGAAGGCCTTATCGGCGAAACCGACTTAAAGTTTACAGACGAGATGCCTTTCGACAAGGTCGACGTAGTATTCTTCTGCTTCGGACATGGTAAGAGCGAGGCATTCCTCAAGGAGCATACCATCCCAGAGAGCGTGAAGATTATTGACCTGGCGCAAGACTTCCGCATCAAGGGCAACCACGACTATGTCTATGGCTTGCCAGAGATTAACAGGGAGGATATCCAAAAAGCGCAACATGTGGCCAATCCTGGCTGCTTTGCCACAGCTATTCAGTTGGCCCTACTTCCTGCTGCCAACCTTAACCTGCTGAAAGAGGACGTCAGCGTCAATGCTATTACGGGTTCTACAGGCGCTGGCCAGAAGCCAGGAGCCACCACTCATTTCTCGTGGCGCAACAATAACCTGAGCATCTACAAGCCCTTCCAGCACCAACACATCTCCGAGATTCGTCAGAGTCTGAAACAAATGCAGGGTTATCTTGATGCTGACATCGACTTCATCCCTTATCGCGGCGACTTTGCTCGTGGCATTTTCTGTACAGCAGTCATCAAGACGCCCGCTCCAGTAGAGGATGTGCTTGAAGCCTACAAGGACTTTTACAAAGATGCCGCCTTCACCCATTACAGCGACAAGTCAATAGACCTGAAGCAGGTGGTGAACACCAACAAGGCTTTAGTGCATGTCGAGAAATACGGCAACAAACTGCTCGTCACCTCAGCCATCGACAACCTGCTGAAAGGTGCCGTAGGTCAGGCCGTTCAAAACATGAATATCATGTTCGGCATTGACGAAACAGCAGGTCTTCGACTGAAAGCCTCCGCATTCTAAACAATAAAAAAAGACAGAAAAACAACCGATTTATCGGTTTTTTGCAGTACATTTGCAACCACTAAGAAGAATCAGCGTATGAAACTATTCGATGTATATCCTCTTTTTGACGTGAATATTGTCAAAGGACAGGGCTGTAAGGTCTGGGACGACAAAGGTCAGGAATATCTGGACCTTTATGGGGGTCATGCTGTTATTAGCATTGGCCATTCGCACCCCCACTATATTAACAAGGTGACAGAGCAGTTGCAGCAGATTGGATTCTACTCCAACTCCGTCATTAATACGCTGCAACAGCAGTTGGCAGAGCGACTAGGCAAGATTTGCGGTTACGACGACTACCAGTTGTTTCTTATTAATAGTGGCGCCGAGGCTAATGAGAACGCCTTAAAGTTGGCATCGTTTAAGAATCCTGGAGCCACCCGTATTTTGTCTTGTGAGAAAGCTTTCCACGGTCGTACATCGTTGGCAGTTGAAGTTACAAACAATCCAAAGATTGTTTCTCCGTTGAACGACAACCATCATGTTCGTTTCCTGCCACTCAACGACATAGAGCCCTGGGTTCGCGAAATGTCACGTGGCGGTGTCTGTGCCGTCATTCTGGAATGCATACAGGGTGTAGGTGGCATTCAGATGGCTACACCTAAATTTGCACAAGATTTGGCATATGCCTGCAAGCGCTTTGGTGTCACGCTGATTTGTGACGAGATACAATGCGGATATGGACGTAGCGGTAAGTTCTTTGCTCACCAATGGTTGGGTATCAAACCAGATATCATCACCGTAGCTAAGGGTATTGCCAACGGATTCCCCATGGGTGGCGTACTCATCAGTCCCGATTTCACTCCCATCTATGGTCAATTAGGAACCACCTTTGGTGGCAATCATCTGGCATGTGCTGCCGCTTTGGCCGTACTTGATGTCTTTGAGGAAGAAGGACTGGTAGAGAATGCTCACGAGGTCGGTGACTATCTGATGGAGAAACTGAAAGCCATCGACAGTCCACACATTAAAGATGTACGTGGGCGCGGCTTGATGATAGGTATTGAACTGGATATTCCTCATAAGGATGTCCGCCAGCCCCTCATCTATCAAGAGCACTGTTTTACTGGCTGTGCGGGCCAAAACATCCTACGCCTGCTACCACCACTCTGTCTGACTAAAGCCGAGGCAGACCTATTTATTGATAAGCTAACGAAAATATTGAATACATTATGAAGATAAGTATCATTGGTGCAGGTGCCATGGGTGGCGCCATTGCCGAAGGCCTCATCAAGGGCGACTATATACAAAACGAAGACATTTGTGTCAGCGATCCCTGCCGCCAGACACGCGACAAGTTTTCTACTCTCGGCATAACCGCTACCCCAAGCAACCAGTTGGCTGCGCAGGGAGCAGATATTGTCTGCGTCGTCGTTAAACCATGGCTAGTAGAGCAAGTTTTAAAGAGCATCAAGGACGTACTCGACTATGAGCAACAGATACTTGTAGTGGTTGCTGCCGGTGTCAAGAGTGATAGTATTCGTGAATGGCTCAGCGTAGATGGCAAGATGATCCCCACCTTCCTCTGCATCCCCAATATCGCCATTGCGCAACTGGAGTCTATGACCTTCCTCGTACCTTTGGCTGAGGTACAGGCTCAACAGACAGAGCAAGTAGTTACATTGTTTAACACCATGGGACAGACCCTCATTACCGATGAGCAGCATCTCGCAGCCGGTACTACGCTGGCATCATGCGGTATCGCCTATGCCATGCGTTATATCCGTGCCGCTTCAGAAGGTGGTGTCGAACTGGGATTCAAGGCCGACCAAGCCAAGGAGATCGTGATGCAAACCATGCTGGGCGCTGTCAAGCTGCTGGAAGCCAGCGGACTGCACCCCGAGGCAGCCATCGACCTGGTGACCACTCCTGGCGGTGTGACTATCAAGGGTCTGAACGAGATGGAGCATGCAGGCTTTACCAGTGCAGTTATTAGAGGATTGAAAGCAGGAGCGAAGTGAGTTAAGAATTAAGAGTTAAGAGATATGGATGAGCAACTGAAACAGATTGGTGAGCGTCTGCGTGGACTACGCGACGTGCTGGATATTCCGGTAAGCGAGATGGCCGAGACCATCGGCATAGAGGCAGAGAAGTACGAAAAGATAGAAAAGGGCGAGCTAGACATCACCATTTCGAACCTGATGAAGATAGCCCGCAAGTATGGCGTGTCGACCGAAGAGCTTATCTTTGCCGAGGCTCCGCACATGAAGTCGTACTACGTGACGCGCAAAGGACAAGGCATGAGCATCGAACGCACCAAGGCCTATAAGTACCAATCGCTGGTAGGCGGATTTGTCAATCATAAGGCCGATGTCTTCATCGTCACCGTCGAGCCCAAGCCTGGCGCCAGAACCATCTACAAAAATACGCACCCCGGACAGGAATTCAATATGGTACTGGAGGGTAAGATGGAGCTGTACATCGGTGGTAAGACCATGATACTCGAAGAGGGCGACAGCATCTATTTCGACTCCAGCAAACCCCACGGTATGCTGGCTGTCGGCGACAAAGCCGTGAAATTCCTCGCCTTTACAGTAGAATAACTTCGTAATAACGTCATAACGATATATCGACCTAACGATAATGATAGAAAGATTTTTGAAACAGACAAAGTTTACGTCTGTAGAGGATTACAATAAGAATTTGGAGTTCATCATCCCTGAGCACTTCAACTTCGCATACGACGTGATGGATGCGTGGGCAGAAGAGGCTCCGGAGAAACTCGCACTGCTATGGACCAACGATCAGGGCGAGGAGATACGTGCCACCTTCAAACAGCTGAAGGAACAGAGTGACCAGGCCGCTGCATACCTGCAGTCGCTGGGCATCGGAAAAGGTGACCCCGTGATGCTCATCCTGAAACGACGCTACGAGTGGTGGGTCATTATGCTGGCCCTATGTAAGATTGGCGCCATCGTCATCCCTGCCACCCATATGCTGACCAAGAAAGACATCATCTACCGCAACACGCGTGCCTCGGTAAAGGCCATCATCTGCGTAGACGATGCCTACGTCACTGGACAGATACAGCTGGCCATGTCAGAGAGTTCCACGGTGACGCAGTATATCGCCGTTACCGATCATGGCAAGCCCATTCCCGAGGGTTTCCGCGACTGGCAGTCAGAGTGGCAACAGGCGCCGAAGTTTGTGCGCCCTGCCTTCGTCAACAACAACGAGGACACGATGATCATGTACTTCACCTCGGGCACCAGCGGCGAGCCGAAGATGGTGGCTCACGACTATCTCTACGCCATGGGACACCTCACAACGGGTGTGTTCTGGCACAACCTGCACGAGGGTTCACTGCACCTCACCGTAGCCGATACAGGCTGGGGCAAGGCTGTATGGGGTAAGTTCTACGGACAGTGGTTTGCCGGTGCGACGGTGTTCGTGTTCGACCATGAGAAGTTCAATGCCGACACATTGTTGCGTCAGATAGAGAAATACAAGGTGACGAGCTTCTGTGCACCGCCCACCATCTACCGCTTTATGATTCGCGAGGACCTGTCGAAGTACGACCTGTCTTCACTTCAATACTGCTGCACAGCCGGCGAGGCGCTGAACCCTGCCGTCTTCGACAAGCTGAAGGAGCTGATAGGCCTCAACATCATGGAGGGCTTCGGACAGACCGAGACCACCATGACGCTGGGTACCTTCCCCTGGATGACGCCCAAGCCCGGCAGCATGGGTATTCCCAACGCCCAGTACAACATTGACCTGCTACGTGCCGACGGCACCTCGTGCGAGGATGGTGAGAAGGGCGAGATTGTGGTACGTGTGGGCGACAAAAAGCCCGTGGGTCTCTTCAAAGGCTACTATCGCGACGAAGAGAAGACACGCGAGGCCTGGCACGACGGCATCTACCATACTGGTGATATGGCCTGGCGCGACGAAGACGGCTACTACTGGTTTGAAGGCCGCATCGACGATGTCATCAAGTCGTCGGGCTACCGTATCGGCCCGTTCGAGGTGGAGAGTGCCCTAATGACTCACCCCGCCGTGGTGGAATGCGCCATCACTGGTGTGCCCGATGATGTGCGCGGCATGGTGGTCAAAGCCACAGTGGTGTTGGGCAAGGAGTGGAAGGATAAAGCCGGTGACGACCTCATCAAGGAGCTACAGCAGCATGTCAAGAAGGTGACGGCTCCCTACAAATATCCACGAATCATAGAATTTGTCGACGAGTTGCCTAAGACCATCAGCGGTAAGATTCGTCGTGTAGAAATCAGACAAAAGGACGCCAAATGAAGAAACGTATCGTTGTGAAGGTGGGGTCGAACGTGCTGACGCGTGCCGAGGGTAAACTCGATGTCACACGTATGTCGGCCTTGGTCGACCAGATTGCGTGGCTACGCCGTCAGGACTACGATGTCATCCTCGTGTCGAGCGGTGCCGTATCAGCTGGACGCGACGAACTGCGCACGGGTCGTGAGCTCGACAGCGTTGAACAACGCCAGCTGTTTTCTGCCTTAGGACAGGTAAAACTCATGGGACTCTATTACGACCTGTTCCGTGAATACGACATCCATATCGGACAGGTGCTCACCATGAAGAAAAACTTCGAGCCCGGCGACGAGTATGCCAACCAGCGCCAATGCATGAACGTCATGCTTGACAATGGCGTGCTACCCATCGTCAACGAGAACGACACCGTCAGCATCACAGGACTGATGTTTACTGATAACGACGAGCTGTCAGGACTGATTGCACAGATGATGCAGGCCGAGACGCTCATCCTGCTTTCGAACATCGACGGAGTCTTCACCAAGAATCCCAACGACCCTACAGCAGAGCTGATACCGGAAGTGGCACCTGGCCGCGACCTCTCAGAATACATCCAGCCAGAGAAGAGTGCTTTCGGACGTGGTGGCATGCACTCAAAGTACACCACGGCAACTAAAGTGCAGCAGGCAGGCATCCGCGTTATCATTGCCAATGGCGAGCGCAACAACATCCTCGTCGACCTGATACAAAACAAAAAGAACGTTCCACATACTGAATTTATGCCTCATGAAACTCATTGAGACCTTTAAGCGCGTCAAGACGGCCAGCAAAACGCTGGCATTGCTATCTGACGATCAGCGTAACCAAATACTGAATGCAGTAGCCGATGCCATCATTAACTATCAGGAACGCATCCTTGCCGCCAACGAAAAGGACCTGGCAAAGATGAATCCAAGTAATCCGCTATACGACCGTCTGCAACTGACCTGCAAGCGCTTAGCCGATATTGCCAGCGATATGCGAAACGTAGCCAGCCTACCTTCACCGCTGGGTCATGTTACCAAAGAGAAGACGCTTCCTAACGGACTCCGCCTGCATCGTGTCAGCGTACCTTTTGGGGTCATTGGCATGATTTACGAGGCGCGTCCCAACGTTACCTTTGATGTCTTCTCACTCTGTTTTAAGAGTGGTAATGCCTGCGTGTTGAAAGGCGGCAGTGACGCCGACCTGTCGAATCAGGCTTCCGTAGAACTCATCCATGAGGTACTTAGACAATATGGTGTCAAGCCTGACGTCGTCACCTTGCTACCTGCTACCCACGAGGCAACAGGCGAGATGCTGAACGCCGTAGGCTATATTGACCTCTGCATCCCCCGTGGCGGACGCCGTCTTATTGATTTTGTACGTGACACCGCCCGCATTCCCGTCATCGAGACAGGAGCAGGCGTCGTCAACACCTATTTTGATGAAGAGGGCGATATGGAGATGGGTAAGGCCATCATTTGTAATGCCAAGACCCGTCGCGTCAGTGTATGCAACGCCCTCGACTGTCTTATCATCCATGAGAGTCGCTTGGGCGACCTCGTTGAACTGGTAAAACCCTTGCTCGACCATAAAGTCATGCTTTATGCCGATGGGCCTGCCTACCAACTGCTGACAGGGCACTATCCTGAAATCCTTCTTCAAATGGCTACCGAAGAGTCGTTCGGCACAGAATTCATGGATTACAAACTGGCTATCCGCACTGTCGCCTCTCTGGAGTCTGCCCTTGCCCACATCGATCAGTACGGCAGTGGTCATAGCGAGGCCATCATCACCCAGAACGAGCAGACCGCCCGCAAGTTCCAACAGCATGTTGACGCTGCTTGTGTCTATTGGAATGCTCCCACCTCGTTTACCGATGGTGCCCAGTTCGGCCTTGGTGCCGAGATAGGCATCTCTACCCAGAAACTGGGTCCGCGTGGTCCTATGGCCTTGGAGGAGATCACCACTTATAAGTGGATTATCGAAGGCGAAGGACAAACACGTCCATAATTGGACAATTGGACCATTTAGCGATTTGACAATTGTGAAATAGTAAAATAGTCAAATATGAAGAGTTTTATTAATGTACAAGATATCGGTCCGCTGGACAAGGCGATGGCCGAAGCATTCGAGATTAAGAACGACCGTTATAAGTATCAGCATCTGGGTAAGAACAAAACCCTGATGATGATTTTCTTCAATAACTCCCTGCGCACCCGTCTGTCAACCCAGAAGGCAGCCATGAATCTGGGCATGAACGTCATCGTGCTCGACGTCAATGCCGGCGCCTGGAAGTTGGAGACCGAGCGTGGCGTCATCATGGATGGCGACAAGTCAGAACACCTGCTCGAGGCTATCCCCGTTATGGGCTGCTACTGCGACCTCATTGGTGTGCGTTCCTTCGCTGGTCTCACCGACCGCGAATACGACTATGCTGAGACCGTCTTGCAGCAGTTCATTAAGTACTCTGGCCGTCCCGTCTTCGCTATGGAGACTGCTACCGTACACCCTCTGCAGGCTTTTGCCGATCTCATTACCATAGAGGAACACAAGACGGTAGAACGTCCAAAAGTCGTTCTAACCTGGGCTCCTCACTGCCGTGCTTTGCCCCAGGCTGTACCCAACTCATTCGCAGAGTGGATGAATGCCGCCGAGGATGTTGACCTAGTTATTACCCATCCAAAGGGCTATGAGCTCGACCCCAAATTCGTAGGTAACGCTCGTGTGGAGTACGACCAACGCAAGGCCTTCGAAGGTGCTGACTTCATCTATGCCAAGAACTGGTCGAACCCAGGTGTGACGAATCTCGCCGACTACGGTAAGATCACCTGCGAGGACCGCTCGTGGACCGTCGATACTGAGCACATGTCATGGACGAACAATGGTAAGTTTATGCACTGCCTGCCCGTCCGTCGTAACCTCATCGTGACCGACGATGTCATTGAAAGCCCCAACAGCCTCGTAATCCCCGAGGCTGCCAACCGCGAAATCAGTTGTTCGGTAGTGATCAAGCGTATGCTCGAAGCCTTATGATATCCTTTGAGTGCGACTACAACAATGGGGCGCATCCGAAGGTCTTGGAAAACCTCATTAAGTACAACAACGTCAAGCCCACACCTTATGGCTTCGACGAGTTCTCCGAGCGTGCCAAAGGGCGCATTCGCGAGGCTATCGGCATGCCCGACGCCCAGATATTCTTTCTGACGGGCGGCACACAGGCAAATGCCACGACTATCGACTCCATGCTGTATCAGTATGAGGGCGTTATCTGTGTGGGTACCGGTCATATCAATGTCCACGAGGCTGGTGCGGTAGAATTTACCGAGCATAAAATCATCACCATCGCCGATAATAATGGAAAGATGGAAGCCAAGACGCTCGACAAGTATCTTGACGACTTCATGCACGATGGCAACAACGCCCATGCCGTATTCCCAGGACTGGTATATATCACCTTCCCCACCGAACTGGGAACGCTCTATAGTGCTCAGGAGCTGGATGACATCTATCAGGTCTGCAAGCACTATAATATACCTTTATATATAGATGGTGCACGACTGGGCTACGGACTTATGGCCGAAGGTTGCGACATCACCCTGCCCTATCTGGCGCGCCACTGTGACGTATTCTATATCGGTGGCACAAAGATTGGTGCGCTCTGCGGCGAGGCGGTGGTCTTTACCAACCGTCAGGCCCACAAGCACTTCTTTAGCATCCAGAAGCAGCATGGTGCCGTTATTGCCAAGGGAGCTCTTATCGGCTTGCAGTTTGAGGCACTGTTCACCGACGACCTCTACTTCAAGCTCTCACGCCATGCCATCGAGATGGCCATGCAGATGAAACAGATTTTCCAAGAGAAAAGCTGTGAGTTTTTTATCGACTCACCCACCAACCAGCAGTTTGTTATTTTGTCAAACGACATGGTCGACCGCCTGTCACAGCACATCGAGTTCACCCATTGGAGCAAGGCCGACATCCATCACACCGTCTGCCGCTTCGTCACCAGTTGGGCCACAACAACAGAAGAGCTGGACGAGCTAAAGCGTTTATTGTAATTACTGCAATACTTTCCGGACTTCCTTTCCTCTTCTTTCAATGGTAACACCTTTGACTGGAGAAGAAAGGAGGTTTCCTTTTAAATCATAGTACGTTGCATGCTCTACCTGCCCAACATGTTGCATACTTTCAACAGACGAAGTTCCTGCACTGAAAGCATCAAGGGCTGCTGTCGGCTTACCACCAGTTGTGAATGCACCCATTTTATAGGCATTCCAACCTATTGTACCATAATAGGCAGGCTTCCACTGACCATCCACCTCTGGCTCCCAATAGAAGACACCTGCACACTGCGGAATTTCCTTCATACGTGTCATCAGGTCGGCCATCACCTCTGAAGCCCTCGACGGTGACCATGAGTCATAACCCGTCTCGACAATCATCACGGGAACGCCAAAAGTCTTGCCCAGCGTCTCAACGCTCTTGGCAGCATTCGCATTGCTCGCCACATCTGACGCAGTGCTGGCCCAATTATCGTAGTCGGGGTAGTGCGACAGACCTATCATGTCGAACTTGCCACCAGCATTCTTGAACTCCTTGAAGAACCAGCCGTCCCAATTGGCAGCTTCAAAGGCGTTGTGTATATGTACAATAACTTGGGCGTTGGGCAATACATCCTTCACAGCATCATAACCAGCATTGCTCAGAGCAACATAACCAGCATAATTCTTTGACATTACCCTACCTGTATTCCATATCATTCCCCCACGGGTCTCATTGCCCACCTGCACCCATTTGGGCTCGATACCCTCGTCTTTCAGCGCCTGCAGCACATCCTTGGTATGGGCGGCCACAGCGGCCTTTATCTGTTCTAGACTATAGTCTTTCCAGTCGACGGGGGTATCCTGTCTGTCTGGGTCAGCAAAGAAGTCACTATAGTGGAAGTCTATCATCAAGTCGAGGCCTGCATTCTTGGCTCGCAGGGCCTTGACCAGAACATCGGCCTTGTCACACCACGCACCATAGCCATACTTGCTGGGATTCACCCATACGCGCAGGCGGATGGCCGTCATGCCGATTTCCTTCATCAGCGTCATCAGCTCCCGCTCCGTACCTTCCGCATTATAGAACTTTCGCCCTGCTGCCTCCATCTCTGTACACCAGCTGACGTCTGCGCCACGAGCCATGTCTGTCGTCTGTGCCTTTGCTGTTGTGCCGATGAGCACCAGCAAAACTATTATATAAATTTGCTTCATCATTGCCATTAGTAGTTTAACTTAGCGGCAAAAATACAAAAAAAACAGATATTATATCATTATTTCACATTTTTTTTATATCTTTGCACCATTATTTAGAACAATACTATTCTTACAAATATGAAAAAGCTATTTTTTATGCTCTGCCTGATGGGCATGACACTATCAGCCTCTGCTGAGGACTTAAAGTTGACGGTTCCCGAATTGGAGCCAAAAATGACCTATGGTGATACCAGAACGTATCGTCCTGAGCTAAAGCTCGAAGTCCCCACAACCGATGCAATGGCGACTCGCGATACATGGAAGCCCGACTTCGATTTCTTCAAGTCTAAGACCAATCCTGGTGTGAAGCCCTACAAGTTTATGGACGAAATGACCTTCGTCGGCATTCCTTTGTTTGCCGCCGGTATAGCCATCAAGGGCGACAAGGCCATGTTCCGTCAGAATACGGAGGGCATGAAGAAGAATACCCAGTTGCTGACCGACTTCAAGACGGGTATTGACGACTACACACAGTACTTTGGCCCAGCCATGACCGTTGGCTTGAAGTTGGCTGGTTACGAAGGCCGTAGCGACTGGCCTCGTCTGTTGGCTTCGGCAGGTATGTCTTACGGTATCATGGCTGCCCTTGTCAACGGCATCAAGTATACCGCCAAGGAGATGCGCCCCGACGGTTCTCAGGCTAACTCATGGCCTTCTGGCCACACGGCCACCTCGTTCGTTGGTGCTACCCTGCTGCACAAGGAGTATGGTCTGACCCGTTCACCATGGTTCTCTGTTGCCGGTTATGGTGTGGCAACGGCTACCGGTGTAATGCGTGTACTGAACAACCGCCACTGGGTTTCTGACGTGATGTCGGGTGCAGGTATCGGTATCCTCTCTACTGAGTTGGGCTACGCCCTTTGCGACCTGATGTTCAAGGGCAAGGGTCTGCTCCGCAACGATATGGAGATGGATTTCGAGAATCCCTCATTCTTCAGCATCTCGATGGGTGTTGGACTGGGCACCAAGGACCTCCAATTTGACGAAGAGCTTGATAACGAGAGCATTAAGTTCCGTTCCGCTACAGTGGTCGATGCTGAAGGAGCCTACTTCTTCAACAAATACATCGGTGTGGGTGGTCGTCTGCGCGTAAGAGCCATGTCGGCTAAAGACTTCGGTAAGTATTCTGATGACATTCAGGCAAGTGAAGTAGCACTTTGGGGAGGTATGATGGATACTTACGCAGAGAAATATCCTGGCGACTTCTCAGGAGCGCCCGAATACGATGACGCGACTTGGGATAATTTCGGAAAGAGAGTCGGCTATTCCGATGATGATGATGTAAACCTTGCCAATGCCCCAGTTACTGACATGTATGGTACGGTGAAGAGCGACCACATTGCAGAGTTTACTGGTAGCGTAGGTCTCTACTTCAATATTCCGCTGAGCAAGCGTTTCTCGCTGGGTACTAAGGCCCTGATCGGTCGTTCGTTCACACAGGAACTCGACATTGACGGCCACGCCGAAGGTAACCTGAAGAACATCAAGTATACTATGACCCTCGAAAATACCACAGGCGAAGCCGCTTTGTCACTCCCCACGCTGGATTATCCCACCACTGCTGACAGTAAATGGACTGATGACTGGGACTATCTGACGTTGGGTGCTAAGTCGTCTACCTCGTATGGTACAGGTATCTCGCTGACTTATAAATACAAGTCAAACTTCTCATGGCGTATCTATTGCGACTACGACTATACCAAGAAGAACTATTCGTTGAAGTGGAACCCCTTCCATTATTATCAGCATGCGCTGACATCTGGTGCCCAGTCTCTGATGGAAATCCAGAACGATTTTAAAGAGTATCTTGGTGGTGTAGAGTACCAGAAAGAGAAGAAGATGCACTACTGGACGATCGGTATGTCGTTCCTGGTGAACCTCTAATTATATCGTGGAAGCTACTGCCGCCTCCACAGTTGGCGCGCTTTCTTTTCCACCTGTTTCAATGTCTTCACGGGATTCCACTCCGTGAAGACATTTTTAATGGTATAGCGACGGGCCTCATCAGCTGTCAGGATGGTCTCTACGATATTCTTCTCGTTTTCCAGCGTAAAGGTCACCACGTTCGAAGCCGGTGTGATATTCTTTCCCGTAGCATCCATCGTACCATATTCCTTGAAGTCGTTCTGCACCGTACGCATGCCGCGACTGTCAAAGCGGGTCTTACACAGTTTCTCGGGAGTCAGCAGGGTCGTATAAAGCCATATACAGTGTGGCGTCGTGTGCCACCCTCTGGCATACTCAAAGTCTGAGACGATATTCTCTACCGTACAATGGCTGAAGATATATCCCCACGACGTCTCCGACGTACGTGGAGCAGCTATCACGTCACGACCATGTCCGTCGGTGGTACGCTTCTCGGTCACTATACGACAGCCCTCAAACCAGACGTCACCAGCGCCACAGATAAAGTCCACCGTACCATGAATCTCTGAATCTTGGAAATAATGCTGACACTGTTCGTTGTCAGAATAATACGTGTCCTGATATGACAACAGGCGCACACGATTACAAATGGTACGCGTGCCCTTGTCTTGCAACGTGACGGCACGACCCGCCGCACCACAGCTGTAATAGTCGAGGGCATTGCTAAGCGTCAGATCCTGGAAACAGATGTCCGACCCACGATTCTGAAACACGGCCGTCTTGCTGATACCCTCGTTCTTGGCGTCGGGAGCATTTTGTATCACCGTACCCTCCATGCTCTGTCCGACGAAGACGATATGATGTCCCGTGATACGCGTCAGCACCCGCTCGCCCAAGTCGTAGAGACCATTGGGAATGAGGACAAACAACTGTGGCGCATCCTTGTCAGCATTCACCTTGTTAGCTTCGTTCACTGCGGCCAACAGACTCTCTGCATCACCAGCCTTAACCGTTATCACGCGCTGACAGAACGCTGCCAACGAAATACCCAGACACAAAAGTGTCAGCACGATATGTTTCATTTTAGATTAGTTTTGTGTGCAAAGATACTCCTTTTTCAGCGCAATAACAAATTTTTTTGGATAAAACTGCACGTAATTCAAATTTTTAGAGTAACTTTGCAGCCGATTTCGCGGGAAACCGCATCGGGATGTAGCGCAGTTGGTAGCGCACTACGTTCGGGACGTAGGGGTCGGGCGTTCGAGTCGCCTCATCCCGACAAAATCAGAGATTTGTTGACATAGGAAGTGGCTGATTCTCGGCCACTTCCTTGTTTATTTTTTAATCTTCGTGTATATGCGGGCAACCAACGCACCACTGATGTTGTGCCACACGCTGAAGATGGCACCGGGGATGGTGGCCAGGGGATAGGCGGCAAAATGGAGCGTAGCCAACGACGAGGCGAGGCCTGAGTTCTGCATGCCCACCTCGATAGAGATAGCCCTCTTCTTCGGCTCAGACAGCCCTAACAGCCGTCCTATCAGATAGCCCAGACTCAGTCCGCAGAGGTTGTGAAGCATGACCACGATGACGATGACCAGACCGCCCGCCAACAACTTCGAGGCATTGGCAGCAATGATGATGGCTACGATGAGAGCAATGGCCACCGACGAGAAAGCAGGGAGATAGTCCGTTGCCTTCTCCGTAAACTTCGGCCAAATCCATTTCACGATTAATCCCACGACGATAGGCAGTATCACCACACAGAGAATACTCAGCAGCATGCCCGCCACATCCACATCGACGCTCTTTCCCGCCAAGGCCCATGTCAGCAGGGGCGTTAGCAGCGGAGCCAGCAAGGTGGAAGCACCCGTCATACCTACCGACAGCGCCAGATCACCCTTCGCCAGATAGGTAATCACGTTCGACGCCGTACCGCCAGGACAACAGCCCACCAGTACCACGCCCAGCGCCAGTGCCTCGTCGAGCTGAAACAGTCGAGCCAACCCCCAAGCCAGCAGCGGCATGATGGTAAACTGCGCCAGACAGCCCACGATGACATCCTTCGGACGACTGAAAACGATTTTAAAATCCTTCAGGTTCAGCGTCAGTCCCATGCCGAACATCACCACGCCCAGCAGCGGATTGATGACCGTCGGCCGCACCTGTTGCAGCACACTTGGGAACACAAGTGCCAGCAAGGCTGCGACCAGCACTAGCACACCCATATATTCTGATATGTAGTGACAGAGTGTCTTCATCGCATCATCTTCTTTGTCATTTTATCGTGAGTTCGATATATCCTTACGCTTTATACACTTTGGGGTTCTTCTTTCACTTCTGTGACAAAACAGGCCACAAGACCATAGGTGATGGTAGGACGTATCCAGATTTCGGTGAGCATATAGTTGGTGTATTCACTGATGGGCTCCATATAGATGTCCAGGTTGTAGAGAGCAGCAATGACGATGTCTACGACACAAATCATCCACAGGTTGCCCTTGGTGTAGCTCTTCCAATTCTTGCGGGCATAGAAGAAGGTGAGCATGCAGAGCAACAGTACTGAGAGGAGGAGACACACCAGGTGGAGTGCATAGTAGGACAATGGCGGCGCAAAGAGGATGTCGCGCAGCAGTACCGTCACACTGATGCAGATAGAACACCAGTAGTTGAACTGCTGACTGTCGAGCCGGTTGAAGAAGTACATCCAGATCATCGTCAGACAGGCTATGTAGAACAGGTTAAGCACCAGCTCGGGCCAGGCTTCGCCAAGTCCGAAGTGTAAGATGGCATAAAGCATGATGCCCACCGACAGTGTGCCACCGACAGAGGTAATCAGGATATCGGCAATCTTAGCGTTTTTCTTGAATCTAGTCTGCATCTGTATTTCGTTTGTTGACGATTACTCTCATTTCGTGCCACCGCCGAGTGCGATATAGAGTGCGATGACAGCCTGGGCACCATTGTACATGTTTGAAGCCTCGTTAAGCTGGGCATTGAGGAGCGACTCCTGAGCGGTGAGCACCTCGAGATAGCTGGCCTTACCATTGTCCATCAACTCATGGGTGCCTGTATATGCCTCATGGAGGACCTGCACCTGACGATGAAAGTAAGCATGTTTCTCGCGAGCAGTCATGCAGTCGGCCATGGCCTCGTTGACCTCGTTGCCGGCATTGATGACCATCTGTACATACTTCTTCTGTAAGTCTTCCTCCGTGAGCTTGGCAATCTTCTTGTTGGCAATCAGCTTACCACGGGCAAAGATGGGCTGTGTGAGCGAGCCGATAGCCGTGAGCAGTATCTTGCCGGGATCAATCACCATACCCCCTGCAGAGTTGGTCCATCCGGCAGAACCGCTGAGCGTGATGCTGGGATAGAAGGCCGAACGGGCTTCTGCCGTGTTGTAGAAGGCCTCCTCCATGGCATGGTTGGCCATGCGGATGTCAGGACGGTTCTCCAGCATCTGGGCAGGTACACCGATTTTCAGGTACTTGGTGTTGAACATACGTTCATCAGCATCACCCGTGGCCTCAGCATGATGCAGCATGGAACTGCCCCACTTCTGGCGTTCGATATGTCGTGGACTGACAGCCAGCAGCCTGCAGAGGGCATTCTCGACGGAAAGGATTTCGCGGCGAACATCTGCAATCTGTGTCTTCACATTCAAGTATGACGCCTCCATCTGGTTGACGGCGGTGCTATAGGCCTTTCCATTCTCCCACAGCGCCTGCTCGGTCTCAAGTGACTCGTTCCACAGACTGTCGGTTTGCATGAGAATTTCCAGTTGGCGGTCAAGCACCTGTAATGTAAAGTACTGCTGAGCCGTAACAGAGATGAGGTTAGAGCGTGTGGCCTCCTGCTGCATCTGAGCCTGCAGGAGCACGGCCTTTGCTGCGCGCTTCTTGTTGGTGATGCTGCCAAACACATCGATATCCCATGACAACTGCAACGGCAGACTGTAAGTCTTCGACCATGGCTCCTTGTCAAACTTGGCCAGCGTGCCCTGAGGTGCCAAGGCCAGCGAGGGCAGATAGGCCAACTTGGCAGCCGTCAGCGCTGCCTGGCTCTTCTCGACGGCAATACGTGCCGAGTTGAGATCGGTATTGTTGGCCAGCACCTGCTCTATCAACTGCTGAAGCAGCGGGTCAGTGAAAAACTCGCGCCACGACATCTGGGCAATGCTCGTCTCACTTGTGGCTGTCTGTATGTTCTCGCCATTTCCAAAGACATCGGCAGGCGCCTGCGTGTTCTGCTCGTACTTATTATATATGCCGCAGCCCGATAGCGCTATGCTAAATAATAAAGTATAAATGATAAATGACAAATTTATCGAATACTGTTTATTAATCTTAATCATCATAATGCATTTTTTCATTTCTCACTTTTCATTTCTCATTTAGGCGTTTCACGCCGCCCTGGAACCGCTCGTGCAACTTCTGGAACACGATGAAGAAGGCTGGAACGACGAACAGTAGAGCTATGGTACCGACGGACATACCACCGATAACACCCAGGGCGAGGGCACGGTTACCGTTGGCACCGGCACCACCCTCGATGACGAGTGGTATCATACCGATAATCATTGTGGCCACGGTCATCAGGATTGGGCGCAGACGCTCTTTACAAGCCTCGAAAGCAGCATCGACGACGCTCATGCCCTGGGCACGGCGCTCAGAGGCAAACTCGGTGATAAGGATAGCCGTCTTTGCCAACAAACCTATCAGCATGATGACACCCGTCTGCAGGTAGATATTGTTATCCATACCGGGCAAGCCGAGCTGATTGCCGAAATAGGCAAAAATAAAGGCGCCCATCAGTCCGAACGGCACGCTGAACAGCACGGCCCACGGTGTGAACCACGAGTTGTAAAGCGATGCCAGAATGAGGTAGATCAGGATGGCGCAGATGACGTAGATAAGAGCCGTGGCATTGGAGCCGGCAGCCTCCTCCAACTCACGCGACATGCCGCTGTACTCATAGGTGGCCGTTATGGGCATCTCCTCCTTGAACACTTCAGCAATGGCCTTGTGGGCATCACCCTCTGTGTAGCCGCTATTGGTACTGATGTAGCAGCTGATGCTCTGGAACAGGTTGAAGTGCTCGATGTTTGCCGGACCTACAATCTGTTTCAGCGACACAAACTGTGAGATGGGAGCCATCCTGCCGTCACCCACCTGCATGAAGATATTTTGCAGCGACTGCGGGTCGAGACGATACTCGGGCGAGGCCGCCGCCATGATGCGATATACCTTACCAAATTGATTGAAGTTGCCGATATACGCACCACCGCAGTAGATGCCGAGGGTACTGAGAACGGCTTCTGGCGTCACACCAGCGCGGTCACACTGGGCAGCATCGACATCCACCTGATACTTCGGGAAGCGCTCCGAGTAAGTCGATGAGGCAGAGGCTATCTCAGGACGCTCTGACAGCTTGGACAGGAAGTGCTCGGTTTGCTTGGCAAATTCCGACAGGTTGCCATCAGTAGGATCCTCCACGACGAGACTAACACTGTTACTCGTACCATAGCCGGGAATCTGCGGCATCTCGAAGGGCAGTACCCGCACATCCTTAATCTCCTGACAGTCGAAGTAAAAACGGTACATCACAAGCGTCAGCAAGTGGTTCATACCCGGACGCTCCTCCCAGTTCTTCAAACGAACAACCAGCGTAGCGTAATTAGAACCGGCACCAGACAACATACCATAACCGCAGGCGACGGCAAAACTCTCCAACTCGGGAATCTTCTTCACTTTCGCCTCCACCTGCTTCACCATCTCACGGGTCTGCTGCAGCGTGGAGCCTTCCGGTGCTTGCAACTCAGCCAGGAACACGCCTTGGTCTTCCTGTGGCACAAGGCCAGAAGGCAGACTCTTCATGAAGAACACCAGCAGTACGGCAGACAGAGCCAGCAGGCTCCATGCCATGAGGGGTCGCTTGATGAACTTCTGGACGCTCTTGGCGTATTTGTTGTAGATGGCGTTATAGCTGACGGTATAGGCCTTCTTGGTGTAATAGATGAGGCTTTTGCCCTCCTGCTTGCCTTCCGTCACGCGCATCATAATAGCACAGAGGGCAGGACACAGCGTCAGGGCCGACACGCACGACAGACCGACGGACGAGGCAATCGTCACACCGAACTGGGTGAAGAACGTGCCTGAGGTACCCGGCATGAACATCACAGGGATGAACACGGCCATAAATACCAAGGTACACGAGACGACGGCTACCGACACCTCGCTCATAGCCTGACGGGTGGCCTCGCGGGCATCGCTGATGCCGCCCTCCATCTTAGCCATGACTGCCTCGACCACCACGATGGCATCATCAACCACCGTACCGATGGCCAGCACGAGTGCAAACAGTGTCAGGATATTGAGTGAGAAACCTGCCAGTGAGACGATGGCAAAAGTGCCCAACAGCGACACGATAATAGATATAGATGGGATGATGGTGGCCTTGAAGTTCTGCAGGAAGAAGAATACCACCAAGATAACGAGGATGATGGCGATGACAAGCGTCTCAACCACGTTATGGATAGCTGCGAAGAGGAAGTCGTCGCTGGTCATCAAGGTGACGAACTCCAGTCCGGCAGGCATTGATGACTTCAATTCTGCAAACGTCTTGTTGATGTTGGCATTCACCTCCGTGGCGTTGGAGCCAGGGGCAGCAAACACCATGAACATAGCACCGGGACGGTCCTGGATATTCGAGGTGAAGTTATAACTCATAGCACCAATTTTCACCTCAGCCACATCGCTCAGGTGCAGCATGCCGCCACCGCTGGTACGCAATACGATGTCGTTGAACTCGTCGACGCTCTTCAGTGTACCTTTATACTGCATGGAGTACTGGTACGAGTTCTTCGACTGCTCACCCAGCGAACCCACAGCTGCCACGAAGCTCTGTCCGCCGATGGCGGCGAAGATGTCGTTAGGGGTCAGACCGTATTGAGCCATCACGTCGGGTTTCAGCCAGATACGCAGGGCGTAGGTGTTACCCATACTCTGAACGTTACCCACACCGGTGATACGCATCAGACGCGGCTTCACGTTGATATCCACATAGTTCGACACGAAGTCCTCGTCATACTTACCGTCGGCACTCTTCACCGCAAAAATCTGAAGGATATTGTTCTGACGTTTCTGTACCGTCACACCAATCTTGTTTACATCAGCAGGAAGCAGTGCCTGTGTACGGGTGACGCGGTTCTGCACGTTCACCGTCGCCATGTCGGGGTCAGTGCCTTGCTTGAAATAAACGGTAATCTCTGCATCACCGTTAGACGATGCCTTTGAGGTCATGTAGGTCATGTCGGGCACACCGTTGATAGCCTCTTCCAGTGGCTGGATAACAGATTTCATCACCGTGTTCTCGTCAGCACCGGAGTAGCTGGTAGTAATCATCACCGTAGGCGGCGCAATGTCAGGATATTGTTCAACTGGCAGCGTACTCATGGAGATATAGCCTACCAGCGCGATGACAATCGAGATGGCACACGCCATCACGTATCTATTGATGAAAATATTATTTTTCATTGTTTTTCGATGTTTCGATAATTCGATGTTTCGATGTTTCGAGTCTTCGTTATTTCTCCTTTTCGGTTTCCGGGAACAGTACCTTCTGTCCCTCCACCACGTTGTTGGCACCCGTGGTCACAATCCGGTCGCCAGGATTCAAGCCACTGGTAATGATGAAGTCCTGACCGTTGCCAGCATCTTCCATTGTCACGTCAACAGCGGTAGCCGTGCTGTCGGCCTGTACCTTATACACCTGGGCCTTGTCCTGCAAGCGTACTACAGAATATTGCGGAATGACTATCACGCCCTTCTCTGCAAAGTTCATCACTACCGTACCTTGTATGCCAGAGTACAGATGACCGTCAGGATTGGGGAACGACACCTTGCTGGTCAACGAACCCGTCGAGGCATTGACAACACCCGTCAGACTGACCACGCGACCTTTGTGCGGATACTCCGTACCATTCTTCATGATAAATGTTGCATCGGGCAACTGGTTAATATACTTTTCTACATCCGATGCGTTCATACCCTCCTGCACCATGCTTTCTACGATGGATTCCGTCACTGAGAACTCAGCATACATCGTCGTATTGCCGCTCAGCATGGTGAGCTGCGTCATAGGTGATACCTGATCGCCGATACGTACAGGAATCTCACCGATGATACCCGACACCGTGGCCGTAATCGTACAGAATCCAAGGTTAACCTTCGCGCGGTTTACAGCAGCCTGTGCCTGTGCCACTGCAGCATGAGCCTGCTTGTAGGCATTTTCTGAGTTGTTCAGCATATAGCTGCTCACGATTTTCTTATCAAACAGGTTTTTGTTCGACTCGAACTCCAACTTGGCTGAGTTCTCCTGCGCCAGCGCAGCCTGTAGGTTAGCCTGTGCAGCCTCCAACTCCAGCTGGGCATTGCGTGAGTCGATGATAAAGAGTGCCTGTCCCTTCTTCACCTGCTGACCTTCCGTTACGCAGATCTTCATCAACTGTCCACTCACCTGTGGCGTGACGGTCACATCGTTCTGACCCTTCATCCTGGCGCTGAACCTGTAAGGCATCTCAATGTCTGACTTCTTAATTATCATCGTCTCAAACGATGACTGTGTCTCCTTGGGCATGTCAATGTTGCATGCCACCAACCCGGCTATGGTGCCGAGCATCAAAGTCCATTTCAGTAATTTCATTGTTCTATTGTTTTAAATTGATTCAGGTTTCTCCGACAAAGGTAAACAATTATCTCCAAATATCATCACATGCAACGCTAATTTTCTTTTTTAAACTGATGATTATGCCTATTTTAATCGTAATTCGCCTTTATCCACTCAATAATCTTGACGAAGAAGGTGGCAGCCGAAGCCTCATGGTTGGTTGTGCCGAGATCATTTTTCGCTGTGCCACTGTAGTCGCCGACAAGTCCCTCTGTTTTGATCTTATGATTATCGAGGAACTGCTTCATGGCATAGTAGTTGTCCACGGGTACCACATCGTCTTTCGTATCGTGGTAGAGCATGATGTCGAAGTCGCTGCGCGGTGTCCAGCCGCTGGTGAGCGCATCCTTGCTGAAGGCCTCCTTGAATCGGAGCGACAAGGGACTGCTGGCGTCGAGCACAGCCGCTGTACAGAAGTCACTCGTATTCTTGGTCTTGATCAGCTCCTCGTCCAGGGCCTTGCGCTTGTACTTCTTGCTGAGGAACCACTCATCGAAGTTCGTGGCCACAGGATTCTTCAGATAGTCGTGGATATCGTAGCCCAGTTTGAAGAAGTGGTTGTAAGCCCAGAGCACATCGCAGACGGTACTGGGCATCTCGGTGTCACTCTTGGCAATAGCGTCATACATCGAGTTGATGTCGTAGGGACCGTCGCCGGCAAAGGCGCGTTTCACCTTCACCTCAGGATGGCGCTCAGAGATCTCGCGCAACACGGCCATCGTGGTCTGTCCACCCTCCGAATAGCCTGCGATGACGAAGTCGTCGCCTTTCTTTACCTCCAGGTCTTCTATCAGTCGTTTGGCAGCGAGGTAGGCATCGAGCGAGGCACGTCCGTTGGCCTGTGATATGCAGTAAGCCTGCGGCTCTTTCTCGGTGATGCCAAAGCCATAGTAGTCGGGTGCTACGACAATGAAGTCAGTGATGAGGGCTGCCCCCGTGGGGAACTCGACGGCTCCGCGCGAAGGGGCCTGTGTGGTTTCGTAGATGGTGAAGTGGTTGTAGAGCATAATGCCGTTGTAAGGCTTATTATCTTTTGCCAGCGCCTCGTTCACCGTGATGGTGCCGCTGAGCGTACACGGATTGCCAAAGGGGTCTACCGAGGGGTAGTTGAACACGTAGTTCATACATTTGATGTTCAAGATCTCAACCGGTATTTGGTCGGTGATGCAGGCCTTGGGGAGGGTAGACTTCGCCATCCAGTCCTGAATCAAATCGCCCTGCTGGCCTTCAGCCTTGGTAAGCGAACCTTCATGGGATGCATTGCTGAAGGCAACCTTCCCCTGCTCACAACTCATGTTAATCTGACCGATATCAACAAAGTTTCCGTTGTTGTTACTATTTTCATCACCACGGGTAGCGGCCACCTTCATAGACGTGCCTGTATTCGGGTCGGTCAGAGTGATCTGCCCATCGGCAGTCACCTGCCATGTGAACGGTGCATCCTTCGGACCGCCATAAATCTCGAGCGGCTCATTGAATTCGTCATCAAACACAGCCAGGGCCACATAGCCCGTATGGTCGGCTTTGGCTTCCACAGCTATCAAGGCACGGTTGAAGGGCTTGCCGTCTTCGGTCACGTCATTATACTCAAAATCCTCATACCACAGACCGATGAGGCTTTTTTCCAACTTCTGTTGGTTTGAAGTTGCGGGACTGTCAGTCTTGTCCGTGCAGGCGCCCATGCCTAACAGGAGCACAGCTGCTGCAAAAAATATAAAGAAATTCTGTTTCATTGGTTATTGTCGTTAATGTGGTCGCAACGATTGTGATAATCGATGGCCAGTTGCTTATATTTTGCTATGGTAGCTTCGCTGGATGTGTCGGCACGCATAATCTCATAATAGTAGTGCGACAGTCCTGGCTCAACACCAGTCTTGTCGTGAATGACCGTATAGAGGTCATCGCCAATGACGCTGCGTACTATCTCCTCTTCCTGCGAGGCATAGAACATGCCGTAGGTCTTCACCTGGATTTCGGTCATCAGCTTGTCGTACTTCAGGTTGACGATATCACCCCAGTAGCCGTAGTCGCTGGTCTGGTGCTTGTAGCGTCCGAAGAAGCTACGCTCTGTCGCAGTCGACACCAGATAGTCGATGACGGGCTGGATCTCTGTGCTGTTCCAGCCGGCAACGATGGTGGTGCGTGCCAAGTCCTTCAGGTCGTAGGGCTGGCAGTTGTCGGTTTTACACTTTCGTGTGGCACTTTCACGCGTCTTGTAGTTGATGTCGGTCACATAACCGTTGAAGTGCGTGGCTACCTCCTGAGCAAAAGCCTGGGTCTGCGGGCCATATGTCTGCGCGTCGGCCAGTGCCTCGGTCATCTCCCTCTCGAACAGCTCCTCAGAGGTGAGGCTGTCGTCATTACTACACGAGGTCAGCACACTTACACTGCAAATGACTGTGGTGAGTACCCATAGTCGGATAGCAGCCGTCATCGATCGTTTCATATCTTTCTTCATTGCTGACGTCTACTTGTATTATTGTGTTAGAAAGTAAAGTCGGTCTTCACCACACCGTCGCCGTAGATGGTCTTGAAGTCATTCTTCATCGAGATGACGTAGTATCCGGCCTCGCGCCATTTTGCCTCACGGCTAGCCCCCTCGGCAAGGTTGGCATGGTCGCGGACATCGTCATCGGCCACCAGCATGAAAGCTGCCGACTTGTACTTCTGATTGCCCAGCGCATAGTTGTGCATCGAACAGTCGCCGCTGCTGTTGCCGAACGACAGCACGGGCACCTTGCCGATTTCCTGCGAGATTTGCAACACCTTGTTTGTCTTCAGGTTCTTGATGAGGAGTACGTCAGTACGCACCAAGTCTTCCTCCTTACCCATGGTGTAACTGACGCCATCGTCTGTATTCTGACTACTGGAGCGCAGTTTGACGTCCATACCGATGACACGGTTCATCGGGATGCCGATGCTTTCTACCAGCGCACGACAGATGAAGCGGTCGGAGCCACTGACGACATAATAGGTGAAGCCATTGTCCTTCAGGTAGTCAAAGACCTGAAGCATAGGCTTATAGTGACTTTGCCCGTAGGTCATGCCGCTAAACCCGTTAGCGGGCTGTTGGGCGTATGCCTTGACGTAGGCATCAAACTCGGCAAGCGTCATACCGCTGTAAGCCTTCGCTGCCGCGTAGGCATGTATCATGTCGAAATTGCTGGGCAGCTTAGTGCCGTTGCGCACAAAGTCCCTAATAGCCTGAGCAGCCTCCTTGACGTCAGCTGGAGCGATGTCCTTATACGCAGGATCGTCCAGCGCACGATACTCCAGCATGTTGTATTCGAAATAGGTCGGATACAGCTCACCGACGAACGTACCGTCCATGTCGAACGTAGCGATGCGGTCTTCTTCCTTGATGAAGTTCTTCGAGGCGGGGTCGGTCACATCCTTCACATAGTCCTGCAGAGCCGTCAGCGCGTCGCACTGGTTCCACAGCGTAAAATACTCTTTGGCGACAGGCGGCTGAACGACGGTCTTGTTGTTATCGTCCTTGCTGCATGAGGTTAACACAGTTATGCCGCAAATCAGGATGGCGGCCATCATCCATAGTTTAATTGTTCTCATGTTAAATTACTTTTTATGCTTGACATCGTCTTATGCTTTAAAACCTCTTCGCCATCAACGATGGTTGCAACGATAGTGGCCTGTGCTACCATCTCGATGTCGTCGTGTAGGAAATCACAGTCGAATACCGTCATGTTGGCAATCTTCCAACTGATGTTTTTAGTTATTTCGTTTCTGGTTTCAAAAGTAATCAAATTTCTCCAATCCTGCAAGGCAAAACACACATTTCTTGCACTTTTTGCATATTTTGAAACAATTATTGCATATTTTGAAAGTCCGAGCGCACCATGTTACGACCAGTAAGAAACTGCAGAGTAGGATGTTACTTATCGCCCGCTTTCATCATGAGCGCTCATATTTTTGATAAACAGATTTACCAACCGCTTCAAGATGAAGGTGTTTCTGACGGCATGGCGCACCTTGTCGGCCATCGACGAACCATCGGAAGCGGTGGTCGCTTCTGCTGCTGCCACCTGCTGCTCGCGCTGGTCGATCTTGGTGCGCAGACTGACCGAAGTGTGATTGTAGAGGAATGTGTAGCATGGCAGCGCAGCCTTCATGATATAAGGTGTTAGGAAGGTCGTCACCACACTGGATGCCACGATGATAGGATAGATTATAGGATCGAGGACACCCAAACTGGTACCCAGCGAGGCGATGATGAACGAGAACTCACCAATCTGCACAAACGAGAAGCTCGTCAGCATGGAGTCGCGCATCGTAGCGCCACCCCACCAGCAACCCAAGGTGCCGAAGAGTATCATGCCGACGATAATCACCAGGCTTACCCAGAGGATGCTTATCCAATATTCGGCCAAAGCAGCAGGGTTGATGAGCATACCCACCGAGATGAAGAAGATGGCCGCAAAGACATTCTTCAGCGGTGTCATCAGCTTCTCGATACGGTGCGACTCCACCGTCTCGGCGAGGATAGAACCCATGACAAAAGCACCGAGAGCACTGCTGAACCCTGCTTCCTCCGCAGTCAGCACCATGCCTAAGCACAGACCCAAGGCAAGGATAATCAGCGTCTCGTCGTTCAAATGTTTCTTGACTATGCGCAACAGCGTAGGAATAATCAGGATGCCAGTGATGAACCACACCGCGAGCGTGAGGGCCAGCACGAGCACCTTGTTGAGCAACTCGGCACCTTCGAACTGATGGCGGATGGCGATGCTGGAGAGCAATACCATCAGCACCACTGCCACCACATCCTCCACGATGAGGATGCTGGTAGCGCCCTTGACGAAGCGCTCCTTGCTCATGCCAGCCTCTTCGATGACCTTCATCACGATGGTGGTACTCGACATACAAAGCATGCCCGCCAGGAACAGCGAGTTGATCATATCAAATTGGGCATCCTGCCCCACGAGGTAGCCTAGGAGCATCATACCGAGGATGATGGTCATGGCGCCTATGGCGGCAATCTTTCCGCTACTGATGAGGTTCTTCAGGCGGAACTCCAGACCGATGCAGAACAACACAAACAGCACGCCGATGTCGCCCCATGCCTTTACATTGTCGGCATTCACAATGGTCTTGCCATACAGATAAGGACCTACCAGCACACCGGCCACGATATAACCCAGCACCACCGGCTGCTTTAGAAACTTAAAAACAATACTGACCACTGCGGCCGTAATCATCAAAATGTATAAATCTTGTACCATATTATTATTTATAAGCTTCAACCATTAGTACTCGACATGGGTATGCCTAACATCATTGTAAAGCATAAATCTGCTCAGCAGTCAACTTGCCTGAGTCAATATATGACTGCTTGATGGCATAGAGTTTCTCTTGCAAGTCTTCTGTCATCGTGTAGTCCCACTGCTTGGCCGCTTCCGTGGTCACGCGCTGGCCGCCGTTATTATGGTTGTTGTCCAAACAGTAGAACTTCATATCTGGATAGTGTTCCTCGATGTACTCCACCCTGCCCTGGTACTGCGGGAAGACGGAGATATAGGCCTCACAAGTCACGGCACGGTTGGAATGAATCAAACGCTCCATACAATTGGTATAGCCTGTCTCAGCATCGTTGTAGACATAAATAAGGTGGGGTTCAAAGCCACGCTTCCCACTCTTTTCCACCATCTCGTCGAAGTATTTCACATTATTGTAAGCCCCCTCGGAGACTACGCCCACCTCACTGACCAGCTTCTTCAGATCGGGATTGTTGTTGAGGCTAGTCGTCTTGCCGCATCCGTACATGCCCATCGTGAAGAGGATGGTCTTATTATTAGCCACTTCGGCGCGATCCATCAGACGGATAAACACGACGCTGTCTATCAGCCAGCCGGCCTCCCTATAGTCGAACACATTCAAACGTGTATAGCCGATACACTTCAGCAGGTCTCTCGTCATATCAGGATCCAGCAGATTGCCGCAGTCGGCCATGTATACGTTCACCAGCGAATCGAGATGGTTCTTTGTCCACTCCACAGCAGCTTCGCCTTTGAGAATGACAGGCTGAGGTTCTGGATTTACAGGGTCATCCTTGCTGCACGACGTCAACACCGTTGCGCAGCAAATGAGGATGGCGGTTATCATCCATATTTTAATTGTTCTCATGTTAAATTACTTTTTATGCTTGACATCGTCTTATGCTTTAAAACCTCTTCGCCATCAACGATGGTTGCAACGATAGTGGCCTGTGCTACCATCTCGATGTCGTCGTGCAGGAAATCACAGTCGAATACCGTCATGTTGGCAATCTTCCAACTGATGTTTTTAGTTATTTCGTTTCTGGTTTCAAAAGTAATCAAATTCTGCAAAATCTGCAAGGCAAAACACACATTTCTTGCAATTTTTGACGATTTTGAAACAAAAATTGCATATTTTGCAAGTCGAAGGCTCAAAAATTGCAAAAAAAATTAAACAACAATCACCCGTCTTTTATTTATGCTGACAGGTACCCTTGACAAGTTTGAACTGGGCTTTCAGGCAAAGACCGTTCACAACATCCGAGGCTATGTCGTGGTGCGACGCTCTGAACAAGAGATGCGGTCTATGCGTTACCGAATGGCTCAAGGGACAGATGGGACAGATGAAACAGCGTTTTTCTAAAACTTCTTGCGTACATATACACGCACACGTACGCGGGGCTTTTATCATTTTTACTGTCCCAAGTGTCCCATGTGTCCCATGTACACAGCGGAACCGACCCTATTGTGTACTATTTCAATTAACCCAAAAATACAAAACAATGAATACCCAACATTATAATCCCAATCTGCGCCTGTCGCCACACTTCCGGCTGGGCGAGTTCACCCGAAGCATCACCGTCGAGCGCCTCGGCATCAGTAACGAACCCAACTACGAGCAGCTGCTGGTGGGAGCTCTATGGCCGCCGTATGCGCCAGCGATACATTCTGCGGCAGGTGGAACAGCGGCAGAAAGAGATTTAGTATAGCACGCCGTAGGGGAAAACCTTGGAATCGACCGGAAAATGTAGTATCTTTGCAGTGTAATTCAGACGTAACATAGACATCGTTGAAGTACGACTTCAAGCGCGCGGAAGTCCCACTTTAACACTGTTAATGCGTAGCCTGAGTTCGAGAGAAACAATAATCTATTTACCATTTAAAACACACAACAACTATGGCAGTTAACACCAATCTGACGATGGAGTACTACCTCCAGCAAGACAACTGGACGGCATCGGCTGCTTCAAGGCAGGCCTGTCGAGCCGAGGAGCGGAGTCGGAGGACAAGTTCGAGGTGCAGAAGCACATCAAGAACCTGCACCTCACTGACCACAACGTCGTGTGTACATTAACAAAACAGATTCCGCCGGGACCCCTCACACTGGGAGTCTCGGCGGGTAGTTAGAAAGTGAAATTTACTAATTTCTTTAGAAGTCGAAGTCGTCGTCGAAGTCGTCGAACTCGCGGCTCAGGCCGCTGCCCACCGGATTGTTGGTGTCTATGGGGCCACCGTTTCCTGTTTCCCCCTCTTTTAAATAGGGGTTAGAACCTGACAGCAGGGAAACTGCTCTGCTGATGAGCAGTTCCTGCATGATGGGGCGTTGATATATTTTCTTCTTCATTGTCTCTTACTTTACTATCACCTTACTTCCATTCACGATGTACAGGCCCTTCTTGGTGGGGTCGGCGTTGAGCTTGCGACCATCTATGCTATACCATACATCTGACATCTTACTTCTTCCATCAGACATCGTGCTGATTCCCGTGGCGTCTTCCTCGAAGACAATCTTGACCTCACGTGCATTGCTCGTGGCGATGAACGAGGTGGGCACCTGCAGGTAGGCCCTGTTGGCGCCGAGCGTTGCGTTCGCCGAGGGTGCACAGAACATGAAGTAAGCACCTGGCTTGGCCAGCAGGAAGTTGCTCATGTCGCCATCGGTCTGGGCTATCGGCCCTGCCGTAAGGTGAGCCTTCAGCATGTTGACGTAGTACGACTGTGAGTGGTCTTTAGGTATGTTATACTTTACACCAGCCTCACCCTTGAGGAAGATACCCGTTCCTGCAGGCACGTCATAGACGCGTACCAGGAGCACCTGATTCTCGCCCTTGTTGTAGCCTGCGGCGATGTAAGCCTTCAGCTCGCTGCCAGTGAAGTTCAGGTCCTCATCGCAACTGTAGGTTCCCACCTCCTGAGCCAGCGTAATCAGGACGTGGTCGCCAATCACCTTGATGTGGTAGGTCTTCGTGCCCACATAGTTGCCAGTGCCTGTGAGGACGAGCGTGTAGTTGCCCACCTCGTCGATGGCGATGGGAAGCTGTGCCACGTCGTCACCGTTCAGGGTGGCTGTGAAGTCGTTGCCGAATGAGAGTGCCATGCTGCCGGGGGCTGTCACCGTTGGGGTGATGCTGACGGGATTGGTTGTCCTCAAGTCGTAATCGGCGTTAATGCCGTTGACCGTGCATACCTCCGCCACGTACACTGTCGTGTTACAGATGGTTACCTTCCTATTGAGCTCGTTGTCTGTGGCAGTGGTTTGCACCAGTGTCCCCTGAGTATTACCCAGCGCCGCGGTGTTGTAGCAGTTGCCGGCAATGGTTACACGCTGCTGAGCACCTGCAGCAAAGGGGTATGAATTATCTGTGCTGACCGTGACCTCGGCAGGAGCAAAGAGACAGTTGGTGAAGGAAGCGTTAGAACCGTTGGTATCCGACTTCTGTCCCAGCAGACCGCCGATGTGGTGGCTGTCAGCACCCAGCAGTTTACCGGTGAAGGCGCAGGTTGTGAACGACGCATTGATGGCATAGCCCACCAGACCGCCGTGGTAGCCAGCGCCGCTGAAGGTGCTATGGATGGCGACGTCGCTGCTCACGTTCTCGAGCGTGATGCTCGCCGTCCCGTTGCGGCCCACCACCCCACCGGCATTGGTGTTGGAGGTGTAGATGTCGCCCGTGGTCTTCAGGTTCTTAATGGTGGCACCGTATGTGTAGCGGAAGGGGCCGCAGAAGCGCTCGGTTATAGGCGCCTCAGCGGTGCCGATGCTGACGGTCAGCGTGTGACCACCGCCATCGAAGGTGCCTCTGAACGGATTATTACCGCCTTCTGTGCCTATCATCTCCGTGACGCTGATGTTGGCATCGAGACGTATGTGCTTGTTATGATAGCCGTTGAAGGGGCTGTTGAAGTAGGTGATGTTCGTGGCCAGCGCATCCCAGTCTTCTGTGCTGTCGATGATGTAGGGACTCTGTTCCGTACCGTCACCGGGGATTACCTGCGGCATGATATTGTACTTCGGATAGAGGATGATGGCATCTGAGCTGAGCAGCAGGTTGGCGTCAGGCGTGTAGCTGGTTCCGGTGAAGTCGGCCTGGGTGTTCCATTCTGTTAATGTGAGGCCATCGTGCACAGGAGCATAGTTGTTCAGCCGAACGAGACTGCCCTTGACCGCATAATAGTCGTGTGTCTCCTTGAACGCCACGTCCTGCACTCTCAGCGTTGTCAGGGCCGGCGTTGCTTCGTTGGTGTAGCCCGTGTAGTTCTGTTGATTGTAATCTATAGAGTGATAATAAACGGTAGGAGAGGTACTGTCGGGTACTGGCAGGGCGTCCGTGCCGATGCTCTGTCGCCAAACGGTATTGGTGCTGGTGGAGCCGTTCAGCAGATAGCATATCTCACCGCGTTGCAGGCTGAAGGCATCATCCGTGGTGGAAAGCGTATAGCAATGCTCGGGAGTGCCAATGGCCTTATTGCCGCAGATGGCTTTGGTGGTGTTCGTCACCAGACAGCCAGTGACCGTAGTACCATCGGCCATGGCACCGACAATGGCCCCTTCACTGCCACCAGTGTGATCGTTGTTGGCCACCGTGATGTTCTTGAAGCGGCAGTTGGTGATGCTGCCCGTGCTGCCCAGACGTCCGGCGATGGCGCCCGCCTCAGCATTGTCTTGCTTGTAGCTGACGGTAATATCCTCCATGCAGAGACGCGTCACCGTGCCAGTGAGGTTAGCGAAGAGACCTACCTGAGCTCCTGTGGACGTGATGACACCATTCTTGATGGTATATCCGCCACCGTCATAGTGGCCTGCAAAGCTTGCCTCGCCGGCAGCCAAGGGGACGAGCGTGCCACCCTCCAGGTCAACGTCGGCTACCTGCTGGATATAAATATCGGTGTTGCGGGATGCCTGGATATATTCTTCCACAATATCCAGGTCATCGGCATATTCTATCTTGAACGGATTCTCTGCGGTACCTTGTCCCAACTGACTGATATCACTCGACATGACCGTGGCCGTGAGGTTCAGACCATTGAAGTTATTCTGACCATCAGAGTAGAACTCTATCGTCATCTTATCACTCGTACCCAAGAGTCGACCGATACTCTTCTCGACACCGTCCGTCGTGCTGACGAAGACATGGCCTTTGCCAGCAACGTTGGTAGACTTATCATTGGACATGATATCAGCTGTTGTACCACCGTCACGCACAATCATGTAGTCGCGAGCCTCGCCGCCGACCAGCGCCTCTGTAGCGACGGTACCTGTCAGGTAAATAACCTTACCAGTAGGAGCCTCCAGTGTGAGTTTTCCACTATAGCCAGTGCCGTAGGGGGTGTCGGCACCACCGCCGTCGTAGATCTTGAAGGTCGTCTTGTCCGTTGGCAGCGTCACGGTGAGTGCTGTACCGTCAGAAGGCACCGTCATATCCCACTGTGCATAGAGCGTCTGGGTAGCGCTGAACGGCAGTACCTCGCCATCCCTTGCATAGCTTGTCCCATTACCGTCGGCCTGTGTGTTCCAACCGGCAAAATAATAATAGTTTCGCGACGGAACGCTATTTTCGAGCTGGTAGCTGGGTACATAGTAGTTGTCGTTGGCCTTGAAGACCGACACCACAGTCGATGCAATAGGATCATTATTACTATCCAAATAATTAGGATTCAGCGTGAGCGTAACGAATTGAGGCACCTCGTTGGTGTTGGTATACATGGTCTGCGTCTCGTAGGTCCACTTGTAAACCGACTGGTGGGTGCTGTTGGGTATGGGGTAAAGGTCTGTCTTGATGGTCTGACGCCAGAAGGTGGTACCGATATTCACTGTCGGTGAGCCATCGAGCAGATGAGCCAGCTCGCCCGTTCTGAAGCGGAGTTCGGCGACATTCGTTTCGGAGTAGGTGATATTGCTGAAACCGCTTTGTGCGTCGGCACACAGCGTAGGACCGTCGGTGAAGACGAGTGTGGCAGAGGCATCACTGCCCATGTCGCCCACGATGTAGCCATAGCGCTTGCTGCCGCCGTCGCTTTGTCCCATGACGGTATTCAGGTAGCCATAGCTGCTTTCAATGCGAGCATGGTCTGTCAGTTCGCCCACCAAGGCTCCCACGACAACGCCCGACTTGTAGTTGTAGTTGACCGTGCATCCTATGGCATAGCAGTTGTGCAACAGGCCGGTGCCTGTCATCTTGCCCGCAAAGGCTCCCACACGGTTGATATCACCTGAGGCCGTAAACGTGCTGCTCTCGATGCCGAGACGCTGGACGGTGCCGATGATGGTGTTGAAGAGACCTAAAGAGGTGCCCTTGCATTCGGTGAAGCTCAGGTTCTTAATCACATGACCATCGCCGTCATAGTGACCTGTGAAGCCGTTGGTGCCTATACCGATGGGGGCTATGGGCTCCGCCTCCTGCATATCGATGTCGGCCGTTTGCCTGACATAGAAATTGCTATACCTCATCGTCTCGAAGGTGTCGCTGATCTTCTTCAGGTCTGCAGCGCTGCCTACCAGATAAGGACTCTCCTGAGTACCTTGACCTAAGCTGCTGATGCCGCGATAGTCGTTCGTGTAGCCGCCGCTACGGTCGAACACGATGGCATGGTCGGGCGACAACACTGGCGTAGCGTCGTTGTGTCCCTCAATGGTCACGTTCTGATACCATGCGGGCGACAGGGATTCCTCTTCGTTATTCAGTTTATAGCATATCTCGCCACTTACTAACGATTGTTCATCGACAAGCTCAGCTTGATCGAAGGTACAATAAGAATCACTACTTACCAGCGCAGCTCCGTCCGTGTAGCAGCGTTCGATACGGGTGCCAGCCTTCGTGTCGCTACAGATGGATCCGGTTCTGGTAGCTGTCAGCGAGGTATTTACCACAAGGCAGTTTTTGATGACAGCCTGATCGAACATATCGGAAGCAATGCCTCCCACAACGCCGCTAAGACCATTGTTCGCTATCGTGCAATCCTTGACGAGGCAATTGGAGATGACGCCATTGCCAGTGATACGTGCGGCAATACCGCCTGCTCGCATACCGTCATTTCTGTATTTGACCGTCGTATTCTCCACGCAGAGACGTGTCACCGTACCAGAAACGACAGCGAAGATGCCTACCACGCCATCTGTTTCTATGTTACCATTGCGGATGGTATGTCCGCCACCGTCGTAGATACCAGCGAAAGCGTGTGGAGCAGCCAACCCTCCACCATTCAGGTCGAAGTCGGCAGTCTGTAGGAAGTAGAAACCGGAAGTATTGTTGCCGTTATTACAGAAATCGGCCATCACCTCAAAATCATCAACATTGTTGATGAGGAAGGGATCGCTGGCAGTACCTTGTCCCGAGAGATTAGTAAAGAGAGGGCCGTTGCCGGAGTTGGAATACTCCCCGCCAAAGTAAAACACACGACGATGCTGGCTGTTGAGCACAGGATAGTCATCGGGATTACCCTGACTGTTGTCCAGGTCCTGATACCATACGCCGCCGTATGGTGACTGGTCGTTCAACAGCCAGGCAATCGCACCGCTCTTCATCCGGTCTGCGGCGATATTGGACTCACTGTTCGTCTGCTGATTGTAACCGTTTCTGTCAAACGAGCGACTGGTGAAACACTTGTCCACCACACAATCGCTACTAATCTTGTCGGCGAGGCCTCCCCAATCGTAGCTGATGATGTATGTGTTGAGACTATTTTTAGCCTCTACACAATGACTCATGGTGGATGCATTGGTCATCCCGCCCACCAGACCGCCGGCATAGTAAGCCGCGATGATGTTATTGGCTGCATAGCAGTTGCGTATCTCTGCCGTCGTGGCTTGCTCCATGTCACATCTTAAGAGTCTGCCTGCTATGAAACCACCATATGATTCCTTGAAAATATTAGCGCTGAAATTACAGTTCTCAACTCCTAAGTTATGGATACTACCCGACACCTTGCCGAAGATGCCGACAAGGTCAGGGTCAGTATTGGAAATGGTGGCATTGATGATGCGGTTTCCGTCACCGTCATAGTCACCCTCGAAGACTCGTTTATGGCCAATAGGAGTCCAATCACCACCAGGCTGAATAACCGAAACGTCGATTTCTCCCTTTTGCTTGAAATAGATACCGCGCGTGTTGCCGCCATCGTTGACATAGTTGGCAAGGTCTATCAAATCGTCGCCTTCAATGATGAAGGGATTGCTCTGTGTTCCAGTACCATGCGTGAAAAGGGCAGTATAGTTCTGCCATACACCATATAAGTCGGTGGTGCCACAACCGATTGACTTTTCATCGTAGGCTGCCTTCCACTCGCCAGTGCAGTTATCGTTGGTGTACCATTTGGTCACATATTTATCAGATTCGGTAAGTCCCAATTGATAGGTCGTCGGAATGGTGACGGTGACATTGCCAGTACTCTTATTGGACTTATAAGTAATAGTCGCAGTCTTCTGAACCGGACTACCTTGCACATTCAACTTAAGAATGTATTCGTGAAGATTGTCAACAGACATACCATCACTGGGCGTACCTCTACCACCGCCAGAGCCACCGTCATGCCATTGGTTATTACCATCCCAGCCGCCGTCCCAGCCGTCATAACCACTGCGCGAGTCTCTAAGGTTAGATGCTCTATCAGCAGCATCGTGAGGGTGAGTCAGTTGAACAGAAGCACCGCCATCAGCCGATGTGCCATCACCATTTTTACCTCCACTGCCGCCCTTAGCACCAGCATCATGGTAGTTATTAGCAGTACCTGAGAAATTAGTAAAAGTAGTGTTACCAGCGGCACCACTGCCACCGCCGCCACCACCGCAGCCACCGGTACCGACGCTGTAGGCTTCACCACCGCCTCCGCCGGCACCGCCACCGCCTCCGCCACCAGCAAGATACAAATTTGCGCCTGGGTGTGCGGCAGCAGAGGAACCTCCCGAGCCACCCGAGCCACCATAGCCTTTGCTGCCACCATGGGCTTCTACATTAAGGCCGAATGTCTCATCAACATAGAGCTTGCCCATGGCAGAAGCCCCGCTACCGGCGCCACCGGGATTACCATCAACACCCTGTACGTCTGTCCAGGCCGCAGATCTGTGTCCAGGACCAGAACCTCCATTGCCACCATCTCCACCGCGTGTGCCGATACCAGCACCGGCACCACCGCCGCCGTTGCCGCCGTCGCCGCCGTTGCCGCCGTGTATATAATTACCGGACTCAGATTGACATGCATTGCTTCCGTTGCTTCCGTTGCTGCCATTAGCAGCGTTGCCACCGTAAGCTTCCACCTTGCCTTTACCCATCAGATAGAGCGTACTACCTGATGGCAGTTCAATACCTGCGCCGGCACCGGTCACGCCAGAGGCATTACCGCCAGTGGCAGTGAGCGTGACACCTTGCGGGATATAGAGATAGACGGTAGCACCACTGGCTATGGTCAGTCCGCTGCCGGTATCGCCGTTGGAGAAAGTGATGTTCTCAGTGACATAATAATGTCCCGAAGAAAGCGTATAGCCTGTAGAACTTCCATTCGACAAATAGGTCCAATCGTTCATGGTCGATTTCTTATCCATCTTTGGTACGGCCTTACCCTCAACCATCTCCCACGAACCAGCCTTATCAGTGTTCATGATGTTAACAACCTCGCTCTGGTCGGACTTGTTATAATAGGTCATAGACGTCCAACCGTGATGGGTCACGAGGGCAGAACTCTTACCGTTGCCCCACCAGGCATTCCAACTACCTGTGGATGCATTATAGTCGATGCAGAATAATTTATAATGGGTATTCTTGAAGTTGCTCTGGTCACAGATACGGTGGAAGGTCCAACCGCCTCCATTACACCATCCGACAATGGAACCTGCATACGAATCACTTTCTTTTCCATTGGTTTCAAGACTGCCATCAAAACGACAGTCATTCATATACACTGCTGCATAGTCTGAATGACCTATGATGCCTCCGGCGTGGGTCGCGTTTGATGCTTTCACATCTGTCGATATCCACACACAGCTAACATTAACGGTGGAGGAGCCTATAACTTTGCCAATCAGTCCTGCGGAATGGATACCGCCAGTGATGGTGCCCTTCACGTGCAGGTTCTTGATGGTGGCTTCTTTCACATAGCAGAAAAGGGCACACGGCTTACCGTCTGAGCGAGAAATACCAACAGTCATCGTATGACCATTGCCGTCGAAGGTACCATAATAGGGGGTATCTTCGCCAATTCCTATACCACCGGTAGTGGAGAAGTCGGCCTCCAAACGGGCATCAACCCTATATTGACCCTTGGAATTCGCCACTGCTTGTTGGAACGCATACCACTCGGTATCATTATGGATAGAGAAAAAGGTTTGAGCTGCTACCTTTTCAATGCATAACGTGCTGCCGAGGCTGAGGAGCATCGCCAGTGTATATAATATCTTTTTCACCATTGTAATTTACAATTTGACCATTTACTATTTAACAATTGATTGTCCAATTGGGCTATTTTGTTATTTTTTAATCATCTTGCGACCATTCACGATGTAGAGCCCCTTTGTGGGCTTGCTGACACGCTGTCCGCTGAGGTTATAAATGACTTTATCATTTATCATTTGTCCTTTATCATTTAGACGCGTAGCGTCGTTAACTCCCGTTGTTTCTGCCGGCACGAGGAACTCTACGCATACACGGTCGCCTAAGAGGGGAAGGAGTTCGTAGGTCTTGGCATTGAGCAGCGTGATGCAATAGCTCATGGGTGACGTGCTACGGGTGTCGTTGGCAGTAGCATAGACAAACGACTGGTCGTAGTAGTTGTCGTTGAACATCATGCAGCCATATTCATACAAATCAGCATAGCGCTCAGGAGCTGGCAGTTGCCAGATATCGAGACGGTTGTCGAACGAGGCACACCAGTAGTGTGGTATGTCGAGGGCATCCTCGTCATCATAGTCCTCGTCATAGTCCTCATCATAGCCCTCGTCGGTTTCATCTTCCTCCTCCATCATCTTCATGAGCAACTCCTCAAGCTCTGCACCGGTCTTGGCGTCCACCAGCGGCTCAGCATCGGAACGCTTGGCACGTACCAACAGGGGCAATGCGGCAGGCAGGTCCATACGACTGTCGGCCATCATATAGACGAGTGACACGACAGACAGTGGTGTATCATCCTCTTCGTCGAGCACCTCGCCACGGATGTCAGCGAGATAAGCCACATCGTAGTAGTCGAGCATACGAGCCGTGATGCTCTGTGGCTGACGCGGATCGAGGAAGATGGGCTGCCAGCCGTCGGCTACTGCCGCAGCGAGGCGACGCGATGCCTTGGCTTGTGTGCTGGGGGTAGCATTTTCCATCTTGGCCCACTGGGTTTGCGAATACTTGACGAACTTCTTGGAAGTCGTGTTGTAGAACTGCAGGTAGAAGCGGTTGGGCAGGATGGAGGTGGAGCCGTTGGAAAGGACAAACTCCTGCTGAGTGCCATTCCATGCGTACATGAGCTCATCGCTGACAGTCTTGGCAGGAATGGTGTCGTAGGCGGCAAAGAAACTGCCTATATCCATAATGGACTTATAGCGTGCGACGCGATGGTCGTTGGTTGCCTTGATGGTGATGGGGCTGCCGTCGGCGTTGCTCAGCACGTATGTCCTTTCCTCACCGTCTTCGCCATTGCTGACCAGCCAGGGCTGGTTGAACGTATAGTTGACGGACTGCGGTGTATTGCTAAGCGTCAACGGATGGGCAGATCCAATGTCTGGCATGTTGTTATTTTCTACCGCCTCATGGTAGGTGAACTGGCCATCGCCGGCAATCTGAGTGAATGCAAACGGCAGTACCCACTCCTCGAGGTTCTTCGTGGCTTTACGCTTATAGACAACGCGATTGACCTGCACGTCACTGGTACAGACAAACGGCTCGCCATCGGTGATGGTGAGTTCGGCCAGCGTCTGCCCATAGGGCACCGTCTGGCTATGGCTACCTGTGATGACGCGGGCATCAATCCTGTCGAGAATGCCCTGAGCACAGACCGGATAGTCGTTGAGCATGGCCTGAGCACTCTGCAGCAGCTGCTGGTATTGCTCTGCCGTCAGAGCAGCACCAATCCATACGCAGTCTTTCATCTTCGCTTTATCGCTGACAGCGTACAGCGGACAGTTGTTAACAACCGTCTGATTAGCAGAGTTGCTCAGTATGCCCGTGGCAGAACAGTGGTCAACGAGGCTGGAGCTGCCTGCATTACTATAGACAAGCGCTGCAATACGGTTCTTTCTGGGACGGTTGCCCTCTAACCTCGTAATTTGGCCACAGAAATGACAGTCACGGATGGTGCCCCAGTTCTCGTAGGCGATACCGGCGCAGTTCTCACTGGACTCTACGATGCCGACAACACGCAGTCCCTCGAGCAGTGCACCCTCACGGATTCTGCTGAACAACCCCAGGGAGGTACCCTCTTCGTGGTATCGGATGGTGTGACCGCCACCATGGAAGGTACCCTTCAGACTGATGGCCCTATTCTTTCCCCAATTGTTCAGGTCAATATCTCTTGCCAGATAGAAGATACCTTCCCTGTCATTGATTTTCTCAAACTGGGTAGCGGTATAGATGAATCTGCCCTCCTTGACCTGCGGAGTGATGAGCACTTCATGAGCGGGCATCGTGAACGAGAAGGTATAGACGTTCTCGGTGTTGTCGGTGAACGGGCACTGGAAGGCGTCGCTACCGTCAGGTGCCGCGATGGTGATGCTCTCCAGGTGGTTGTTGCCTGAAACGCTCACGGATGCGGTGACCACGGTGCCGGCATTAGCCGTCTCTGTCGAGAGGCTCTCCACTGTGACGTTGGTCGTCTCGGCGAACTTGATGTCATTGCCGCCTATGTACTTGCTCTTGATGCTGGCAGTAAAGACGTAGCAGGTCTTGGGCACATTCTTGAGTGCGTCAGCCAGCGTGGCAGACGTGGCCGCTGACACACCCTTGCAGAGCACCGCTCTTGAATTGCCTGCACTGGGAACATAGTAATTGCGCTCGATGGTGACGCTGTCCTGGTCGTTACAAATCATATAGGAAAGTCTGTCGCCACTGACAAACATACCACTGAAGACGTTGTCCCTGATGACGGCATGTTTTTCCTGACGGGCTACGCCAAACGACGTGCCAGCAGCTTCCAAACCGTCGCAGAGAACGTGGCAATAGGCGATGGTGCCTCCCTTCTTATTGGCGCCGTTGAGTCCGGCAACACCACCGACGAAGGAAGCTGGTCGCTCGTTCTTCACAGAGCCGCTGACCACGCAGTCTTCGATGACACCATTGTTTTTCATGCAAATGCCACCCATATAGTCGTCACTGGCTTCTCCAATGACAATTCCCTTCACATTCGCGTTGACATAGAGATGGCGAACGGAGCCTTTGGGGGAGACGGTTTGGAAGAGGCTGGTATTACCTCCGTAGGTGATGCGATGGCCGTTACCGTCGAAATCGCCTATGAGTGTAATCTTCTTATTGTCCCACAGGTTACCCAGGTCGAGGTCGTTATCGAGACGGAACGTTCCACACTGATTGGAGATGCTGTCTACCTGCTGCGCAGTAGTGATGGGCACGATAAATTCGCCTTTCAACGTGATGTAAGCGCCTGGCATGACAAAAGAATAAGTGCCAGCACCCGTATTTTTATCTACCTGCACCTCGGTGAATTGTGCTGCGTTGGCAGGGATGGTCCTGATTTGCTTCAATTGGCAACCGGCTTTGGGCGTGACCGTGACAACCACCGTCTCACCCTTTTTCGCTGACTCGTTATCGACCGCAATCTTGCCACCGTAATAGTTCTCCAGCATCACTTGCTGCTTGTCAACAGTGGGCGTGATGGCGATGTCGTCATCATCTGACTTGACGTAATGGAAGAAGGTCTTATTGGCAGCCACGTTAACGGAGTCGGGCTCGAGGATTTCAGGCTCGTCGTCATCCCATGCTACATAGGCACGATGAGAAGCTCTCGCATTGCTCTCCTCGTCAGGAGCAGCACACGACAGCTCATAGACGGCATAGCCGTCATCAGCCTTGCCTGTGATGAGGATGACATCATCGGTCATGGCCTTGACGCTTTCGCCCTCTTCGCCAGTGGCCGTATTGAGTAGCGTCAGATTGGCATGGTCTGTCTTGACGACGCTTACCGTGCCTTCGCTGCCAGAGGGTGTATAGTCGATGGTGATGTCGTTATCGCCCATTTTGAAGATCAGCACGTCTTCGTTTTTGATAGACTGACCATCCGTGGGCAGCAACAGACAGAGGTCGTCGAACATCGGACCTTCGTAGCTGCGCTTATTCTCGTCGTCGGCAGTAGCCTCAACTTGCAACTTCATCTCGGTAGCAGTGGCACTGACCGTGCCCACCTTGAGCTCGGTAATCCAGTCTTTCTCCTTCCCTGACGGGTCGGCAACGACCAGGGTCTCGGTGTTGCCATTACCGGTAGCCTCAATACTGACCTTTGCACTGCGGGCATTGCAGGGATTAATGCTGGCAATGGCTGCCACATTCAAACGGCCATTCTGCTTGGCACTGGGGGGGAAAGAGAACTTGGTAAGGTCCACCGTTTGCGACATACTGTTGACCCCACTAGTACGCCAATACTTATTACCGACGGAATCGGTAAACACCATGACGGGAAGTCTCTTGCCATCATCTACAGTGGTGTCGTGCCAACCATCCATACCCTGATCAGCAAAACTGTTTTTCAGGGCATTATGGTAAACCAACGGAGTCTCGGACGCTCCTTGTGTATTGTAGTTGACGCTGAAGCTTTCAGGCATCATAAACACCATAGGGATTTGTTGTCCTGAGCGTGCCACGCCTGCGTAGCCGGGAATCATCTCAGGAATGTAGGTCTTGACGCGTTTGGAGTTTTGGGTGTCAGTAACGATGAAATCATGTACTTGATCAACACCATAAGTGATATCGACATTCTGGAAATCGACCTTGAAACGATAAACGGTCTTCCATTTACCATCTTTTAGTCGCTCTGGTTTACCCGCCATCCACGACTGCTTGCAGCCCGTGATGGTTACTCTGGCAGGGATATAGTCATCATCTGTCACCAGTATAAGATCGACCTCTTCGCGTGCCTTCGGCTTTAGATTGGTCACGGTTGCCTGGATGTGCTCCATCTCATTGGGTAGCTTCACCTCATAGTGGTTCTGTCCGAAGATAGGAGTGACATGCATAATGACATCCTCGGTAGGCATGAATATCTTAATGATAGAATCATTCATCCTCTCGTAATACCCCGGAGCGATATTGGTCTTTTCAACATCCACCAGTTCGTAACCTGTTTCGGGTTCAATCTTCAAGTAGACCGGCTTCTTGGGAATATTCTTTACAACAGTATAGTCGTTCTTTACCTCTTTTGAAGTATACGTCGGCACTAACTTGCTTTTGGCATTTTTAGACTGATGGATTCTCAGCTCGCGCAAAGGAACAAAGTATGCCCACACCTCGACATCTGCTGCGGGCATCGTGAACGAGAAGGTCTGTGACTCGTTGGCACGGTCGTCAGGGTCGTGACTTGTATTGTCAGCCAAATGGGACTCGGAAAGTCCGCCATTTGCGTTGCGGGGGGCATAGTAAACGCCTCTCGACAGGCCATAGCCTTGATCCGGTTTGCAAGTGACCGTCACTCTAGACCCTACAGCAGCCTGCTGGTCGGGAATATCAATGCTTCCATTGACCATGGGGTTGCTGGGACTTAGCATCAGACTATATTTCTTCGGCTCTTCTGCCCATACACAGACTGTGAGAAGCAGCAGCACTGCAAGTAAAAAGCGTTTCTTTTCCATCTTTATGCCAATTTCTCAATATCTCATTTTCTCAATTTCTCTTCAGGTACTTAGCACCCTGATAGATGTAGAGTCCGTTAGGAAGACCGCTGAACGGGTTGTGCACGTCAGTCACCCGGCGCACCACACGGCCATGCATATCGTAGACATTATAATCTGTTTGTTTCTGCAATGACGGTTTTTCCACTGTAGGTATCTTGATAGCCGTAGGATAAGGCTCGGGCTCCCATAGACCGAGATACTCAAAATACAGATAGGGGCGCAGATCAATGCCAGGCTTGTTGGCATCTTCCGGACCGTAAACCACAGACTGCAGAAGGGTCTTCCGCCCATCTGTCTCATCATCATCATAGACGAAATACATGCCAGCTGTCAGGTATGGCTCGTTGTCAATCATTTTCTCCGTAAGAAACTGCATGGGATACTCGGTAGAGGCATCGAGAATAAAGTGCTCACGGGAGATGACCGCACCAGTAATGGAGTCCAAATAATTAAAGAGGATATGGATGGTATTGGTCGCCTCGTCCGTATATTCTACATAAGTTTCGACTTCTTGATCTGTTCCCTCCTTACTCTGACCGAATTTTGTACGATACTGCAGCTGGGTTTCGCCCGTCTTATAGTTATGCGAATACACTTCGATGGCTGTAGCATCGCCCGACTCGTCGTATGCGGTCTGGATGGACCATTTCGTCCTCAAGATGCCATCGATATTTTCCTGATAGAAGATGTTTTCTTCTCCCTCGATGATGGTACGTGACACCAGGGTGCGGGTGCCGTCTGCAATGGCGTATTCGTCGATGAAATCATCGCTTCCAGACCAGTCATTGATCGACTCTGACACAGCCTTTACCTTTTCTGGTGAGACAAGAAGAAATTCCGTCTTTTTTAGGAAGGTCGAATCGGGAGAAAGCATATAAGACTCAAAAGTTAACAGTTCGCCTCCATCCATGGGTTTGAATAGTTCAAGTTCCTCATCAGAGATACTACGTGTCGAAATGTATGTACGGTCGAAATCCGCATACTCAACAGAATCCTTGCTGACGACATCCTCTATGGAAGTTCCAAATGTGGCAATAGTACCCTCATCGACATAGCCGCCGAAGACCTCTTTCTCATAATTCTTCTCGTCATCCTCATCGTCAGCATCCGTCAGGTCTGCCATTGGGGCGCGTCGCGGTATGGCTTTCCACGTTGTAGGAATGGAACGATTAGGCGCTGCCTGGATGGTGCTGTTGACTACAGGAATGGGGTAAGCGTCGGTCTCCGACATCATGAAGCTTGGCGACTCACTCTCTTCGTTGAGCAACTCAAGCATGCTATATGATGACATCACGTCAGGACTGACTTGAGTGAGGCCCTCGTCGCTGCCCATCGTGGTGAAACAGTGACGGAAGGTGGTAGTAAGCATTTCGTCAGGCTGACCATCCAAGCTGTTGGTAGCTGCCCCATAACTGTTCAGAATGTGTCCGTATGGCAAACCGCATGCCATGGGGTTCCAATGACCTTGTGTCCTTATCGAGGATACTGATGCACAATTGTGGAAGCTTACCTGCTGGTCGGCATAGCCCACGATGCTGCCGACATAGTTGGAGCCTTCCAATACTCCGAAACTGGCGCAGTTCACAATGTCACAATATTCGGCATAACCCACGATACCGCCTACGCAGGCTGTACCCCTCATGGTGTTTTCGGCGTCGAAGATGAGGTTGGCAATGACAGCATGTGACAGAGGTGTTCCCTTGGCCACACCCACGAAGCCCAGACAGTCGATGCCCTGGAAGCAGTTGGTGATGCCACGAATACGGTGACCGTTGCCATTGAGCACGCCCTGGAACGGATGTTCGATGGTGCCTAATGGCAGCATGGACGTTTCATTATTGAATACCAGGTCTGCCTTGATGTCAATACCGATGTTACCTGGAATGGTGCCTATCGACACCATCTCAGCCAGGACACGCATCTCACTGGCATTGTTAACTTCGTACACCGAATTCGCTGCATTGCTTTTAGGCTTGCGCAGGCCACATACGGTGCACACGCCGTCATTGTCAAATGTATGACTTGTTATCTCATCATTGTGTTCGATTTCCGTATAAGGACAATGCTCGCAGATGGTCACTGAGCCCACATTGGACAAACAACTGTTTTTGGTTGTAGAACTTTTTTTCAGGCTGTGCTCCTTGTATTGAGGAGCGATATAGACCGTGCTGTCAATGCCACAGACTTTGCATTTGGAATTGGTCACACCTGGCTGGCCACATATAGGTTGACGCACTAATCTCGATTCGCCGAAATGATGGACATGGATATACATGGTCTTGATGCCACCTTGCATGGTGCAATATTGTGCATTAGATGAAGCAGTAAAATTGGCTTCAAGCGTAATCGTGTGTTCTTTCCCAGAAGTAATACGGATAACCTCTGAATTGGCATCAATGATCATGGATTTGTTATTCTCATGTTTTCCGACTACTTTGTCATCCATTCTCGCGGTGAAATACAGTTTAGGGCTTTTTACCTTTACACCCGCTTCTTTCATTAACATGATAAAGACCTTGTATTCAAGAACTGCCACTTTCCCGTCAGGAACGGTGACGTTGAATGTCATGGTGGCTTTAGTTTTTCGTTCGATGACATTCAATTCTTTGGTATTTTCCATGATCAGGAAGCCGTCTATCAGAGGCTCGGTGACTTTAATTCCATCACTCGTCGTGCCGCCCTTAATAGGAAACGGCAACTTAGTCTCGTTGACTGCGCTGGCAGTGGAAAGGGAAAACAGTAAAACGGTAAAAATATAAAATAACTTCCTGCCCATATCTTTCAAATCTTAACTCTTAATTCTTAACTCTTAATTACTGTTCGGATGCGGCTTCCGGCAACGTGGCATCAGACCCGCTGCCACAGATGGCTGCAGTAGTATTGCCCGACAGCGTTCCTCCTTCGTTGGTTCCACAGATGCCACCGGCATAGTCGCGCACACCGCCAACCCATACGTTGCCTTCTGTAATACACTTGGAGATAGTGCCCTTGTTAAGTCCACATATACCGCCGAGGTTTTTGCCCGTACCTATCGTTTCCATCATAGAGAACACCACGTGGCAACTGTCAATGGTTCCGTTGTTGACACCGGCTATGGCTCCGATATTGTCCCAGCCGCGCATATTGCATGCTGCAATGCCGACATTCTTCACGACGCCCTCGTTGCCAATGGTTCCGAAGAGTCCACGAGGGCTGCAGCCAGCTACGGGTTCTTCCGTCTGGAGCATGGTGATGGCGTAACCTTTACCGTCGAAAGTCCCCTGGAATGCCGTGCTGTCAGTATCGCCTATAGGATGCCACGGCAATCGCATCAGACTGTCGGCAATCAGATCGTTGCCAAGCCGGAAATGAGTCTTGGGACGGCGGTTGTTGATATAGTCGGCCATCCAGTAGAGGTTGCCGAAGGACTTGACGACATAGGTACTGTCGCTACTGCCATTGGGATACTCCACGGCAGGACGCTGGTAGGGATGCAGACAGCCCTTGCGGGTACAAAAACCGTTAGCGTCGAAGTCATGGCCTATGCCTGCCTCCTCGAAATACACCTCATGGAAGCACTGGCCGCAGGTATATTTCACGAGGGTGTGTTCGCAGTCTGTTCTCACTTCTCTGCGACGTTCCAGCGAATGGGGTAGTTTGTGGAGGAATCCGCAAGGACAATATATCAGGTGATGATATTCGTCAACGGGCAGCTTCTGCTTACCAAAATCTTTGTGCTCCGCCGTAATGACATAGTCACACACCAGACAGCGCTGGTTGTGTTCTTTCCAGTCAGAGGAACAGGTCGAGAAATTATGCTTCTCTACGACCACTTGTCCACAATCCATACATTTCTTGTAGTGCACCGAATCGCGATCATACTTTTTTTCTTTCTCGGTGAACTGCATCCATAAATCATTGCCGTACATCTGCGGGAAACGATGGGGCTCTTGCACCGTGAGTTTGCATCCGTCGAGATTGCAATAGTGCTCGTGGTCTTCAATGCTCTCAGAAGGCAATTTACGATATTGGGATTTGTGCGTATGCCAGGTAAAGAGGAAGTAGCGTCCACCACCGGCATGACCACCGCTAATGGTCTGGTTCTTACCCGCCGTTGGCTTGCTGGTCTTGACTTCAGCCGACTGGAGCACTCGCTGGTTAAAATCCTTGTTGCCGCTACGGGAAAAATAGACATGGTCCTGTTTAGGGTATGCTCCACCATAAATTTCATAGTTACGGCCGTTAAGTCCACCGCGGTAATCATTATCCTTACGTGATTTTGCCTGATAGAAGGGTGCCGGCATGTAAGCCTTTCCACCCTCATTAAAAGCATGACCATAGTCATCCCTCTTCAGGACTTTCACGTCGGTGATGTATCCATTCGGGTCTGTAGTGTTCTTGAAGACGGTAAACACGTAGCCACCGCCACGTCCCTTACGGAAATCCAAATCATAGTTACCTGTGCCACTATAGCCTACGGCCTGGGGGGCAAGACTGTCCTTGTCCTGAACAGCAACGACTTTGATCTCCGATACAAAGCCCTGTGCCATGGCTGCGGCAGTAGATAGTGAAAAGAGAATCGTGAATAGTATTTGTTTCATATTTCTAGTTTCATGTTTCAAGTTCCAAGTTCCAAGTTTCATCTACTTAAATTCGAAATCCTGTTTGCGTATAAGCAACGCCTGACCGATGGTCTCTAACTCCATCGGAGTGACATAGTCCTTGCCAGGCTCAAGTTTGAAAATACCATATTGGTTCTTAGTGTCATCTAACATGATAAATCGCTTATAACTGAAGAAGGACGGAACGTCGTTCTGATTGATGCGATTTGGACCAAAAACCTCACCAGACTTATACATAAAATGTATAATGCTGTTGAGCTTCGTCGTGTTGGCCACATCATAGCCCACTGGAACATCCTTGAGTAAGGTACGAATGGTGTTCATGGCCGTTTTATCTGAGCTGGTATTAGCCATCACTCCCTGATGCAGGTAGTAGGGACCAATCTTCATGTTGGCCACGCAGGTGTCGTTCCACATATAAAGGGTACCCCTATTGACAGCGATGTTGGAAGTGTAAGCCTTGATGCTATCGGAGGGAGCAATGTCGATGTCACCGTTGTTATAATAGATGTTGTCATCATAGTTGCCTCGTACAAGCGGCGTGACGTAAGCCTTTGCCTGGTCCTCTGCGCCTTTGAGATACTGCCACGTGATGGTGAACAGACTGTCGTCGCTGCAGCGGCGGCCAAGACCCTCACGAGCCAGCTTGCCACCTAAGGTTGGATAGAACACCGTATATTCCACATTGTGAACATACTCGTTGAGCACCTCGCCGATAATCTCGTTATTCACAACAACCTGATTGGTGGTGGAACGGTCAGCGATTCTGAGCGTAGAAGTAGGAATCTTGGCATATACCTGACTCCTTGCGCGCGGCATGACACTGGTCTCATAAGCGATTTGCTTACCTGTCATCAGGGCGTAGAGGGCAGCCACCTGAGGGTCAGAAATAAGATCGGAGATGGGGGCTACCTTGATGTCGATAAGCTCCACGTTATTCTCGTCCTTATCGGCATTGGGGGCGAACTTGATCGACTTGAACCACTTGTCCAACACCTCGTTCTTCTTCGCCATGTTACTACTCTCATGCATACCCGCCAGCTCCAGAGCGTAGGCACTATTGCCGCCGAGAGCCTCGATGTGGGTCTCACGGTCTTCCTGTGTGTTCACCACCCAGTTTTGCTTCTCGGTGCCTTCGGTGGTTCCGATGCTGTAGAGGAACGATGCGCTGGCTTGCTCGTCAACCGTGTTGCGAGAGTCTACCACATGTCGGTTCATCGTGGTGCTGAACTTCAGCTTGCCACCCAACTTGGCATGATAGATAATATGGGTGCCATAGGTCTGGAACATATTCTCAATGATGCGCATAGCCTCCGTGTTGTGGCCATCATTAATAGCCTTTGACGCCATACTTACGTAGCGGGTGAATCCCGGAGAGAGTGCTTCGGGGTGCTCGCGGGCGATATGATAGAGGTCATAAGTCTCCAGATGGCGTGAAGCCACAGTCAGACCATCGTAAATGGTGCAGAAGGCATATTCATTACTCGTCATGTCGGTCTTGTTGAAGGTTGTCTTGACCTCAGACTGGAAGAGGAGCAGGTCCGTCTTCACCGACGACTGGCGGGTAAGCTTCTCGCAGATGGTGATAGCATCGGTGCCGCTATAGACATGATGGAAAGATGACGGCGAGACATCATCGATGATGGTTGCGGAACCGTGCTGTGCATCATACTGCTGGATATAACTCAGGTCGATGACACGGTCGCGAACCTCGTCGTAGTCGCTGTACTTTCCGGTGCCGTTATAGCCATAACCCACACCATAGCTGCGATACAGATCACCGATATATGCCTGGCGCTGGGCCGCATGCACTCGCCTCCAGTGGGCTTCCGAGTAGGTGCCGTTAGCATTCTCAGGGTCGTATTCCTCCATAACCGTTTGAAGGTCGTCCTCACGTGTACAGGAGGTAACCATAGAGGCCCCGAGGGCGAATAGCGAGAAGTATAGTATTGCCTTATTCTTATTCATAACGCTCAAAAATTGTCTATCGTAATAAAAATCGGGAAGAACTTGAAGAACACCTGGTCAGAGTAGTTAAATGCCTTGACATACTCCGGATAATCGAGCAGCAGGTCGGTTCCCGAACCACTCAGACGCAGGATGCGCGCCTCCCCTTCGTCGTTGGTTACTATCGGTATTCCCTGACCATCGTTCTGTTCAGGAACGATAGCCATCGTCTGCTGTGAGGGGTCGGAGATGACCCAGTAACCGGTGGGCCAGTCCAGTCCGAGCATATTACGACCATTGGATAAGCGGTTGTAGAACAGGCTCATGCGGTTGCCCAACATGCGGGTGATACTCTTTGACTGCTCAACACTGGGCAGATAGTCATTCAGACCAATGGCCTTCATCGACCGGCTCACAGCTTCAATCCACCTTTTGGTGGCGTCGGGGTCATCGTCAGGCTGTGTGGCACGTTTGATGTTGTCGCCGCCATCCAACAGACTGTAGCAGTAGTTACCGGTCTTATACAACACCCCGTCATTCGTCTTATTTCTTATCTTTGCAAATTCCGGGAATCTGCTGTCACCATCCCAGTAAGCCTTAAGGCTGTCGGTTTTCGGCACCACCGGACGTGTCGACCAGAAGGTGCTGGCCACCTTGGCAAAAGTCGTCGACTCGGCAAGGGATGCCGGATTTATACTGAATACGGTGGTTGTATAGTTCTTAGGCTCTTCATCCCTTTTCGTGGGACAAGGAAGTGCGTGAACGGCATTCCAATAGATATACACGTTCTTCAGGGCATGGGTGTTTGGGTCGAAGAGTTCACTGATAGCAGTACTTGGGCTCTCAGCGAAGATGCTGTCGGAGGGGATGTACGTCGATGCGCTACCCTGCCAGATGACACGTCCGGGACGATGGCTCTCGTCGCCTACGAACAGACCGGTATAAAAGAACGGACGTGATTTATCATCCTTGCCACGGATGAGCGGATAAGCTACCACGCAGGGTTTGTCGCTTCGGATGGAGGGAACGTATTCCTCACAGATGATGCATGCCTTGTTGTTGTCTACCGTCGCTACCCGCACGTCGGGACCGTAATTGCCCTCCACCGGCATGACGCCGTAGACAGGCTCGTATTGTTCCTTTGTCGGGGCCTCTTTCTTCAGGTACAACTCATAGACTTTGCGCAAGACCTTGCGGGTGATGGAGTCTTCGAATAGCTGATAATAGGGCAGGAAACGTCCGCTGACGAAGGCGGCATTATAAGAATCGGGCTCGATGCTGATATTGCTGGCCCAACTGGAATAGTCGGCATCGCCAATTTTCTTAGCAACGGCATCCTTATGGTCGAAAGTCCTGTGAAGCGCGTCGCAGTGTTCTTGCGTACCGCCCTTGACATTGATTGCTCCTTCATACTCAACGGTATTTTTGCGCACCGTTTCTTTGAGGTTCATAGGCTTGCTGGTCTTGACAACCTGCTGGCCTACGACGTCCTCAATCACTTGCTGAGTAGTGTATTCCTTATCTACGCAGGAGTCACGGTTGATTTGCATCTGCAACTCTATCATGCCACCGAGATTGGAAGACACCACGAGGTGCGTGCCGTACTTCTCGGAGAACTCGGTCGCTTTGGTGGTATCGACACTCGCCTCTCCCACCTGAACCAGTTCCTTGACGGCCTGGCGAAAGTCTGTCTCGAGCACGTTGTCAGCCTTGTCCAGACTATCCAGCGCCATACAGTGCAGCATGCCGACATCAATAGTCATGGTCGCCATGATGTGCTTGACGAACATGTGCGCCTTATAGCTACTTGTAAACCTGGTTTCGGAGAAAATACTGTTTTTGCGGAAGTAAACACCACAACCGGCCACGCCAATGTCGTCAACGGTGTACTTCGTCTCCGAATGGCCCACTTCCTGAAGCGTGTTACCGCTGAAGATGTCCAGGGACGTATAGTGGCGACGCTCTGAGCTGATGATGAGTCCATACTTTGCCTCGGCAGCCTTGAGACGGTCCATATTGATGATGGGGCTGGCAGTGAAACTACTGTCGTCCATCACATTGCCAGCGGCATTGTAGGCATACCCCAAGCGCTGCACCTTGATCTGATCGTCTGAAAAAGCTCTTCTGGACAGAGGGGCGTTGGTGGTCACCTCTTCGTCTGTAAGCATGTCGTCGGAGCAGGAAACAAAGCACCAAGAAGCCAGAAAGACTGCTATGCCCAGCACGCCCTTCATAGCCATGCTCATGCTATTTCCTCCGCGACAGATATATTTGTATGTATTCATCTCACTCATCTTCAAAGTTACGTAATGATTTCTCCATATAGTTCTTTAGGATGGTTCGCGTCTTGGCATCGTATATGACCTCATAAATAGGCACCAGACGGATGTCTATGAGTGCTGCATCCTGTGGTGTCACCGTCTGCTGCCACGTCTTCAGCGTTGTCGGGTCTATCGTTGCCTGCTGACCGGTGGTGAATGCCGTTACCTTCGACACGTCACCACCACGGGCAGTGATATGACTCTCTGAATTGCGGCTACACTTTTCGGCGGCCTCATGGTATTCGGTACTCAAACCGGCACTGAGGGAGATAAATTTGATTCGAACGGTCAACTCCAAAGCCACAGACACGTCGAGCGAATTAGACACAGAGTCCATGCGCGTTGTGTTGTAGTAGTCGAGCGAACAGCCTAAGACGGAGCGGGTTACGAAACCGGAGCCCACCTCATCAATGAACTCACGACAGAGACCGCTGGCAGCAAATGCCGATGTAGCGCCATGAATCTTACGGACAAACCTCTGCATCACGTCGGAAAAACCTGGAGCGTAGGCCTCACGGAAGAATGGCACCACCTTGGCCAGTGAGTCAGCATCAACGCTGGGATAGGTGCTTTTCAGCGACGAAGCGGCAATGGCGTTGGCAACCTGTTCACGAAGATTCAGGTAGTTGAGTTCGCGCGTGAAATAGCTCTGCTTCATGCGCATCAACGTATAATAGTTCTTCGTCGTTGAGAAATTTTTCTTGTTGAAGCCCACCTCCAAATCCATGGCGAACACGCCTGCATCGAAGCCAATACCGATGTCCAGCGACAACTTTTTATTCAGCTCCTTGACACTCTCGCTGTAGAAGAACTTCTGTTCGTTGGCAGGATTGTAGTCGTCCACGATATAAGAGGTATTGTATTTCTTTTCCATATCGCGCAGCTTACGCATGTTAAAAACCTCCATATCGGTACCGACACAGTATGACTGATTATCCCTGTAGGTGTAGCCGGCACCACGGATGGCACTAACGGCATCTTCAACAGACTGTATCTCTTCGGCAGTATAGGCTCTGGTAAGCCATGAGGCGGGCTCGTCGTTGCCATTGTTTTCGCCTTCGGAGGCGTCGACAGTCTGAGGTGCTTTTGGAGCAACGTCCGTGTCGTCACTGCTACACGATACCAGCGCCAACATGCCTACTGCTATATATAAATATAATAAGGTGTACTTCATCCTAATTCTCAATTCATTATTGTGCGTACGTACGCAAAATATAATTCACCCTGTCTTGCACCTTTCCCGTAAAGAGATAGGCAATAGACGCTATCTTCACATCGGTCATGGCACATGTCTTCAGCTGCTCGCTGTCAGGAACGGGCGGGAAGTTGACGCTCGCCATCCATTCCTGGATACCCTTTGGCGAGGTGCTCGTACCTGCCAATACCTCCGTCACTGCCTGCACATCACCACCACGAACGTGGATGTCCATGCTGTAGCGGTCACGGGAAACTGTCTGGAACTGCTGAGTCTGCACACTTGATGACACGTCAACACCCACAATGAGTCCCACGCTGGCATTGATGGCCATCTCAGCACTCATGTTCTCGCTGAGCACCGACTTGTCAATCTGCATGGTATATTCCAGCACACCGCCCATGAAGGACCGTGCCACGAAACCTCTACCCCACTTGTTGATGAAGTCGTGCACCATCTTGTTGCTCACGTCAGCCTGATTGGTGCTATTGCCTTCAAGCTTCTTCCAGTCGGCAAAAAAACCTGGGGCGAAAACCATGCTGTCGCCTGTTTCCTTATAGTACTGGATGACGTTCTTGTACTGCAAGTCACGGCTGTATGCCACACGCTTGGTGCGCTTCATGGCAAACACCGACTGGCTCTCCTGTACACTTCCCTTGGAGAAAGTGCCTGACACCTTGATGTCGGCAACGATGAAGTTGGCGCCAAGGCTTGCTGAAACGGCCAATTGCTTGGAAACGGCACTGCGTGTCTCACCAGTGATGACCTGTTCCTCACTGAACGGAGTATAATCGTCGCTGATGAAGTTCAGACCCTTGACGTACTGGATGGAGTCCAGATAGTTGAGGTTGAAGATGTTGAATGTCACTCCTTCCAGATAGTCAGCCCCCGTGGCATAGCAATAGCCCACGCCACGCTCATAGCCTGGAGGGGCCAGCAGTCGGGACACATACGTACCCCCCGTCGGCTGTACTTCTTCGCCGCCTCCGCGACGAGCAGCAAAGCTGTCGCCTGAAGCATCATCCTTGCTACAGGAGGCCATGCCCAGCACAGCGGCAAGAAGGAGGAAACAATATATTCGGTTCGTCATTTGTCTCTGTATCTCTTATCTGTTATCTCTTAACTTCACATCAAAGTAACTCATCAACACTTCACGGGCATAGGCATCGGCTATAAGCGTATAGATGGGGATGAGCGTCATATCAACCATGGCGGCACGTTCAGGAAGACAACTGTTCTGCCACGCCGTGACATCACTGTCGTACAGCTCGCCGCCAGTCACCAGGATACACACCTGGCTGACATCGCCGCCACGTACCTTGACAGTGGCCGTCGTCTTTGACATCAGTTCTTTGCCTTCCTTGGAAACACCAATGTTGAACGAGCCTTTTCCGCCAACTTCCCTACACTTGATTTGGGTCTGGAATTTCGCTTCAAGCGCCACCTTGACACCCAGCGTATCGCGTAGCAACGTGCTGTCGACGCTGATCTGGTAGTCAAGCACAGCACCCATCGCCGCCTTGCTGATGAAGCACGGACCAATCTCGTCCAGGAACCTGCTGCAGATGTCGTACTGCTTCGTGGTGTTGCCCTTCGCAGCAGCAATATTCTTGGCAAACGTCTCCTGTACGGAGAGGAATCCTGGCGACAGCAGCTTCATGGAGTCTTCGCGCGTGGTGGCCTTTTCCAGCAGAGCCATGATGTTCATATACTGAATCTCACGCATGAACTGGGTGGTCTTCTGGCGCTTCAGGGCGTACTTGTTGATGGACTTCTCCTCATGACCTGTTCCCACACCGACACTGATGCTGCCGCTACCAGTGCCCTTGCCCTTCACCAAACCGAGGTTCAAGCCTGCCGACGCGTTGACGGTCAGGTTATTGACGATGGCATCCTCACTGTTTGCTGTGATAATCTCCTGGACAGTCTCAGGAAAGATGACGTCAGATATCAGGCGGACGCCCGTGGCACGCTGAATGCTGTCAAGCGTGACCAAGTTGAACAGCTGTATCAAGGCGCCGTCGCAGTATTCGCCACCAGGCATATAGCTGTAGCCGGCGCCTTTGTTGGCAGAGAATACCTTCGAGACGGCATCCAGCGAGGGATTGCTCGCCTGTACAATAGACAGACTCGTCTGGTTGTCACCACCAGCTCGCGTGACAACCTCTTCGCTCTTGAGCGTCAGCACGTTCTCGCGCGCTGCACCCCAGTTCTCACCCACCTGGACGATAGCCGTCGTCGGACCTTCGCCCGACGAGGGATACACGTTGGCCAGTCCCTTCGAAGTTGCTATAGACCACTTGCCCGGCACGTTGATGTAGGCTGTGTACTCCCCATAGGAGGCGCCCGTATTCACGATGTCGCTCCCAGAGGTTCCGAGAATGGAAAACGGAGCATTGCTCTCGCTGCCAGTCCCCTCATTGCCTATCATATCCTCACTACCGGAGCATGCTGTCGCAAGAGCGGCAACAAGCACCAGTACTGAGCGTGATATGTTTCTGTTCATATTTGTTATAACTTTAACAGTCAAAACCGGGTAAAAAAACTTAATTCGATTTCAAGCGCTGCTACTCCTCTAGCTTGCCAAAACCGTCTTGTGCCTTTTTGAGATTATATTTCGTATCTATCAGGTCCTTGAGATACGTGTACGCGGCTGCCTCTTCAGCTGTTCCACCCGAATCTTTAAACAGTCGGTAAATAGGCTCAACGAGCATCTCTGTCATGGTAGCTTTTTCCGGTTCAGTGCTGAGCAACCATATAGCCAGGTCTGCACAGTTGAGCGTACCACCTGTGGCCAGGATACTCACCCTCTCCACGTCACCACCACGCGCCTTGACCTGTGCAACGGTAGCGGAGGCTGCACTGAAGGTAGAATCCTTAACCATCACACCTCCATGGAACACGAAGTTCTTTCTGACACTGTCGGGGAGCAGTTTTTTCAGGCTGTCCAACTGAGCAGAGTCAACCTTGGCGGTGTCTTTCACCTGCTGCTTCCACTTAAAGTCAAGGGCGGCCTTCACGTCGGTAGATTTCTCGGCTTTGCTCTTGGCTACAGCCAGTCGGTAGTCGAGTTCACTGCCTAACATGCCTTTATAAACGAAGTGTGTACCTACGTCATTGAATAATAATTCTGCAGCTGCTTTCTTCTTGGCTTCATCGGTACCTGCAGCCGCAAGTTGAGTAATGAAACGCTGCTTACACTCTTTGAAACCGTCAGTGAAGTTGTCATCGCTATTCTTCACTGTAATCCAGTTATGAATCTCACGGCTGTAAACCGAACGAGTCATCGACTTCTGCATGACGGTGACTTCGAATTTGGTTTTGCGCGTTACATTTACGTTATCTAAGTCCAAATGCATTTTAACAGCACCGAAGTTGCCGCCTGGATGGCCATTGACAGCAACCACTTTATCCAAGACGGAATCGCTGTGGGCGTAGAAATAAAATTCATCATTCTGCGGCGCAAGACTGTTGACAACGTATGATGGATTGCCATCCATCTTGAAAATCTGGACGCCTGTGCACAGTTCTGGTCTTACATGCTTGGCAGGATAGTAACCATAACCAACAAAGGTGTTCGAGTTAATGATCTGCTTGAATCCTTCCAGGTTGGTGGCCGACTGCTGAGTCACGGTCTGCGTGTTTTCACCAGGAGCACGACGCTTAGCACCAGTCTGACCGTTTTCGCTGACAAAGTTCACCTTGTAAGACAACTGACGAGCCTCTGCCCAGTTGTTACCAATCATTACTGGTATGCGAGCACTGCCCTTACCGAACGTCCTGGTGGGAGTGAACTCCATGTTTTTGGGAGTCTCGATATACCAGACATCATCGGTCTTAATGTTCAGGTAATAAGTACCAAAGTCAGCAGACACACTTGAAATCTGTTCACCATTTGCGTTGGTCAGCACGGCGGAATTCATGGTCTGATTGTCAAATGCGCCGTTTTCGCCAACTCCAGGATTGAACTCAGCAAAATTAGAGTCTGAGCAAGCGTTGAAGGCTACTAAAGCCACTGCAGCTGCAAAGAGCTGTTTCGTCATTTTCTTCATAATCGTTTATTATTAGATTGTTTAAATTTAATATATTTTAGATTTGACTATTCAATCAAGTTCCGGTCTCACGATGGAATGATGCTACAAAGATAAATAAATAATTATTAAAATACAATAGTAAAATGCCTCAAAACCACAAATTTTGCAGATTTTGAAACTATTATTGCAAATTTTGAAAGTCCAACTTGTTAAAATGCGCAAAAATAATGGCAGTTACCATCAAAATGTCTCGATTCAAAGAAACAAATGTTTAGAAGACACTCAGAATCGGCTCTAAACACGGAACGTTACTCCCCAAAAGCATCAATTTTCGCCCATTTCAACGGAAAAATCGTTCGAGCGCATCCATGCCGTTACATTCTGGCCGATGCGCTGCTTGAAGGCGAGGCTGAAGGTGCTATAGCTGCGGTAGCCGCTTTCGCTGGCCAGCTGCTGGGCGACGATGGGCTGTCCGGCAGTAGCAAGCTCCTGGTAGCGGCTGATAAAGTGGTTGATGCGCAGGTTATTGATATAGATATTATACGTGATGCTCTGCCGCGAGAAGTACTGGCTGAGGTAGTAGCGGTTGGTGCCAATGGCCTGGGCCAGCTGCTGCAGGGTGAGGTCGTGCTGTAGGTAGAGCCGCGTGTTTACGCAATGCTCCTTCAGCAGTTGCTCGATCTGTGCGAGGTCAATATTCGAGATTAGAGGTGAGAGGTGAGAGGTGAAAGGTGAGAGATTAGAGGGTTCTGCTTCAGATGCGGGGCTCGTTTCTTCCGTTGGTGTACTTTCCAACTGCGGTAGCGTCTCCACGCGCCACAGCAACAGGCCGACAAGCACGAGTTCGAAGATATGTATGAGCCAGATGAAGGCCATGTCTGTGGCAAATACATAGATGACAAACAACAGCATACAGCCAAGCGCTACAGTCTGACACAGCCACACTTTCTTATTCTCCAGGTCGGCATAGTTGTCGTTCAGCCAGCGTCCGTACTGTCTGATGGCAAACACCATATATCCAGTAAAGACCATGCCGAGCAACAGGAGGTAGATGTTTACAATCTGCTCTATCAGTTTACTGGGATAAACCATGTACGCTCCCCAAAGTGCCACGAACGGTATCATGGCCACCAGACCATGCCACACGGGGCGGCGACGATCCTGCAGCATGGACAGCAACATGCCGACAAAGGTAGTGAATAATGTCACACAGTCGAGCATGACGAGCACCAGATAACTCACGGACTGCAGGTCGCTAGAATAGATATAGAACAGTAGCCACCACACATGCGCCAATGTCGATACAACAAAGAACGATGCCGTCCAGCGGCGCAACCGCAACGGCGGCATGATACCTGGCGCTATGGCATTAGCCCGCCGCAGTAGCAGGTAGAAGGCCGCAACGAGCAGCACTGCGCCCGATATGCCGTAGAGAGTGAAAAACAGTATCGTCTGTAGTGATGTATGCTCGAATATTTCCATATTGTGTGTGCAAAGATACACATTTTTCGCGAAAAAAGAACAATCAGTAGTAAAAAGTATATAGAAAGTACTCATGCTCGACAATATTTAGAGCCCCTTGATAAGGGGCGGCTATAATGCAGGATTAAATATTTCGGTTTTCTCTTGGTTTTTTGCTCACTTATTCGTACCTTTGCAGGCTGAAACAAAATAAAATACAATGAATTATCTTGATAGAAACGAGTTCAATTTTGAACCAAGTCAGAAGGTGATTGACGCCGTAAAGGGCTTTGATCCGAAGGACCTGTGCTTTTATACCCGCATCTACGACCAGGGTAAGAAGAGCGTAATCTCTGTACGTGTAAGCGAAATATATGGTGTGCCCGAAGAGCAGGTGTTGCTGACCTACGGTGGCGAGGACATGCTGAAGAATTCCATCCACTACTTCCTGAGCAAGGGCGACAACAAGAAGATTCTGATTCCTGAGTTCTCGTGGTGGTACTACAACCGCGTAGCCAGCGAGTGCGACGGCGTCTTCGAGATGTATCCCCTGCATGAGCAGGAGGACACCTTTGCCTACGATGTGGAGGAGGTGATAGAATATACCAACCGCGTACATCCGCGCATGCTGTTGCTGGCCTCGCCCAACAATCCCACGGGTAACGGTCTGACACCCGACGAGGTGGGTCGCATCATGGAGAACATCCCTGAAGACACGATGGTGCTTATCGACGAGGCTTATGCCAGCTTCATCTCGACGGACACGGCCTACATCGCTCCGCTGGTGAACAAGTACAACAACCTGATCATCTCGCGCACGCTGTCGAAGTTCTACGGACTGCCCGGCCTGCGCTGTGGCTTCGGATTCATCGGCAAGGGTCACGACCAGTTCCTGAGCTATGTGAACAAGTATCTGGGCTACAACCGCTTCTCAGAGGCTGTGGCGCTGGCCGCCCTGGACAGCGACGAGCACTATCGCCACGTGGCCGACGATATGGAATGGGGACGCCAACTGTATAAGAAGGTACTAGGCGACCTGCCCGGCTTCAAGGTCTACAAGTCGGTGGCCAACTTCATCCTGATCAAGTATCCCGTCGCCATCAAGGATTCGCTGATGGAAGCCCTGAAGCTGCAGGATTACAAGATCAAGTTCATGGGCGACAAGGGTCTGGAGGACTGCCTGCGCATCACGTTGGGTCGTAAGGAGCAGACGCAGTTTGTCTGCGATACCATCAAGAAGTGTTACGAAGATTTGAAGAAATGACTGAAGGATATAAAGCAACCTTAAAATCATCAGAGACGGAAGACTGGCTTGACCTCCATGTCATCCGTCCTTTCTGTTATTATTGCGCGCTGGCTTTCAACCGCTTCGACATCCACCCCAACACGGTGACGATATGGTCGATGATCATTGGTGCCGCCAGTGCCGTATTCTTTGGCTGCGGCAGCTTTTACTATAGTGGTTGGTGGGGACTGTCGATGAACATCATCGCCATCGTGCTGCTGATGGTGGCTGACATCCTGGACTGTACCGACGGTCAACTGGCCCGTCTGTCGGGCAAGAAGAGCCGTCTGGGACGTATCCTCGACGGTGTGGCAGGCTTTGTGTGGTTTCTGCCCATCTACCATGCGATGGTCTATCGCTTCTACCTGCACCACGACCTTGAGTTCCAGTGGCTGGGCATCGAGAATACGCAGGAGAACACGGTGATAGCTACGGCCGTCGTCTTTGTGCTGGGCTGGATATCAGGCCTGGTAGGACTGGCCGGTCAGCAGCGTCTGGCCGACTACTACATCCAGATACACCTATTCTTCCTGAAGGGCGAGAAAGGCTCGGAGCTCGACAACTCGAAGCGTCAGCTCGAGATCTACGAGGCGATGGACAAGAACACCAGCTTCGTGGAGCGCTACTTCCAGAAGTCGTATATCGAATATACGAAGAAGCAGGAAGAGGTGACCCCGCAGTTCCAGCGCCTGATGCAGAAGCTGCGCGGCAAATTCGGTGCCACAGAGTATATCCCAGAAAGCATACGCAAGGAGTTTCACGACCAGTCGCTGCCCGTCATCTTCTGGAACGGACTGCTGACGTTTAACTTCCGCTCGTTCTGGCTGTTCCTGTTCTGTCTGCTCGACGTGCCCGCCATGAATTTCCTGTGGGAGATTATCGCCATGGGTCTGCTGTACACGTATGTCAACCACCGCCACGAAGCGTTCTGCAAGAAGATAGCCGATGGTCTGGACTAAACAACGACTGAACAACCTGTTTTTCTTTCTTGGCTGCGCCGCCTGCGTGGTCATGCTCTTCACGTTCGACGTCAGCTTTGTGGAACTGTGGGAGCACATTACCCATGCCGGTTACTGGCTCATCCCCATCATTAGCATCTGGATAGTGGTCTACGGACTGAATGCAATGGCCTGGCAAGCCATCATCAAGGGTAACTGCAAAGAAGCCCAACACCTACCCAGCTTCTGGCGCATCTACCGACTGACCATTACGGGCTATGCCCTGAACTACGCCACACCCGTAGGTGGACTGGGTGGCGAACCCTACCGCATCATGGAGCTCTCGAAAGACATCGACAACCAGCACGCCACGTCGAGTGTGATACTGTATGCCATGATGCACTTCTTTGCGCACTTCTGGTTTTGGTTTATCAGCATCTTCATCTATTTGGCACTGGTGCTGGTAGGCGATATGCCCATGACCACCGCCATCGGCACCATACTGGGCATCATCATCCTGTTTTGTCTGTTGGCTTTCTGGATTTTCTCCAAGGGCTACCGCAACGGACTGGTGGTCTACGTGCTGGGACTGATAGGCAAGATACCGTTTCTGAAGGGCTGGAGCCGTCGTTTCCGTGGTAAGCACGCAGAGGCACTGCGCAATATCGACGCACAGATATCGGCACTCTACAGTCAGGACACCAAGGCGTTCTATACCAGCCTCATGCTGGAATATACCTCGCGCATGGTGCAAAGCCTGGAGGTGATGTTCATGCTGCTGCTGTTTGGTATCGACAATGGTGGCGGACTGGACGGCATGGTGCTCACCTACCTGCACAGCGTACTCATCGTGGCGTTTACCACGCTGTTTGCGAACCTCATCGGTTTCCTGCCCATGCAGATTGGCGTACAGGAGGGTGGTTTTGTGCTCTCTATCGCTGCCTTGGGACTCTCGGCAGCCTTGGGCATCTTTGTCAGCATCATCTGCCGCGTGCGTGAAATCATCTGGATAGCCATCGGAATGGCACTGATGAAGATAAAAGAATGAATAGCAAATTGACAAATAGTAAATCGTCAAATAGTCAAATATCATGATTGGAGTAATACTTGCTGCCGGAATGGCCAAGAGACTGCGCCCGCTAACGGACGCCTGTCCCAAGTGTTTATTGAAGATTGGTGAGCGTACGCTGTTGCAGCGTACCGTCGACGCAATGATAGCTGCCGGCATCAACGAGCTGGTGGTCGTCACAGGCTATCGTGCCGAGATGATTCGCGACTTCCTGAAGGAACACTACGCCGACCTCACCATCCACTTCATCCACAACGGCGACTACGAGCACAACAACAACATCTTCTCGCTATGGATGACGCGCCCCTATACCGAGGGCCACAGCTTCCTGCTGTCAGACAGCGACATCTTGTTTGACCCGCAATTGATTCGTGCCGTCATTCAGGCTGAGGGCAATGCGCTGGCACTGAACCGCCACGAGTGTGGAGAAGAGGAGATCAAGGTGATTGTCGACGAGAGCAACCGCATCATGGAACTCAGCAAGACCTGTTCCATCGAGAAAGCCATCGGCGAGAGCGTAGGCTTTGAGAAGATGACGGCTGAATACAGCATCGCCCTATTCCGCGAGCTGGAACAGATGATTGAGCGCGAAGGACTCATCGACGTGTTCTACGAGCGGGCCTTCGAGCGTCTCATCCCTCAGGGACACACCTTTAGCATCGTAGATACCACGCAGTTCTTCTCTATCGAACTGGATACCCCCGAGGATTTTGAGAATGCCAAGCAGCTGATACCTGCAGCATTATATTAAAAAGAGCAACCGTCAGGCGCCTTTTTGCCGCAGATAGTTGGCAAAGATGCGCGCTGCACTTTCTACCTTCGCCGCACACGGACGAGTCTTATAGTATTCGGCTGTACGCGGCGAAGCCTCATAAGTAGACACCGCCTTCTCGTGGCCCTGCAAACCAAGTATCTCGGCACAGATGATGCTGCCGTTGGCCTGCTTAAACTGTTCCAGCAGGTCTTGCACTACCTTGTAGCATGCTGACTTCCCCTCGCGGTTACTACCATCGGTTTCACCGCAGTCCAGTCCTGCCAGCACCACCAGACCTGATACGGCACCACACATCATGCGCAGTCGGCCCACGCCGCCACCGAAGCCTGCACCTACCTTCAGCGCCATCTCTTCGTCCATACCATAGAGGTCGGAAAAGGCGGCCACCACACTCTGGCAACAACCATAACCCTGCATAAAATAGTCTACCGCACGGCTCACGCGTACATCTAATTCTTGTTCTGTCATTTTCATACTATTTGTCATACGTAGTTTGCAAAGTTATAAAGATTTTCGGGGAACAGCAAAAAAGTGGCGGAAATGTCTGTTAATTGTTCTTAAATAATAGAAAGTTGGTTTGGTCTCGTCAAATTACCTTCGTAACTTTGCAAAGATATCGACAAATACTCTAAGATTTTATTTTTCTTTATTTATATTTTAAGTATGATTTATTCAAAGGAAGTTGAAAACATGTGTAGCGTCTGCAAAGGTGCTTACCATGGTCCTGCACCCATTCCCGAGGAGGGCAAGTGGATTCAGGCAAAGGAGATCAAGGACATTTCGGGTTATACCCACGGTATTGGTTGGTGTGCTCCTCAGCAGGGAGCCTGCAAGCTAAGCCTCAACGTGAAGGACGGTATCATCCAGGAGGCTCTGGTGGAGACCATCGGTTGCACAGGTATGACTCACTCTGCAGCTATGGCCAGCGAGATTCTTCCTGGCAAGACCATCCTCGAGGCCCTGAACACTGACCTCGTTTGTGATGCTATCAACACCGCTATGCGCGAGCTCTTCTTGCAGATTGTCTATGGACGTACCCAGAGTGCTTTCTCTGAGGGTGGTCTGCCCATCGGCGCTGGTTTGGAGGACCTCGGTAAGGGTCTTCGCTCACAGACTGGTACACTCTACGGCACTGTTGCCAAGGGTACCCGTTACCTGGAGCTGACCGAGGGTTACATCACCAAGCAGTTCCTCGACGAGAACAACGAGGTTTGCGGTTACGAGTATGTACACCTTGGCAAGATGATGGAGGCTATCAAGAATGGCATGGACGCCAATGAGGCTCTGAAGAAGTTCACCGGTTCTTACGGTCGTCGTACCGAGGATCAGGGTGCAGTTAAGGCTATTGACCCACGTAAAGAATAAAGGAGGATACGACTATGATAAGAAAAGTACAGTTTGAGAGTCAGGAGCGCCGTATCAACCAGGTTCTTGCTGCTCTGAAGGAGAATGGCATCAACTCTATCGAAGAGGCCAACGAGATTTGTGAGAAGGCAGGTGTGGATCCCTACCAGATGTGTGAGGAGACCCAGCTGATCTGCTTCGAGAACGCCAAGTGGGCATATGTTTGTGGTGCTGCTATCGCCATCAAGAAGGGCGTAAAGACAGCTGCTGAGGCTGCTGAGGCCATCGGTATCGGTCTGCAGAGCTTCTGTATCCCCGGTTCTGTTGCTGACGACCGTAAGGTAGGTATCGGCCACGGTAACCTGGCTGCCCGTCTGCTCCGCGAGGAGACTGAGTGCTTCGCCTTCCTGGCAGGTCATGAGAGCTTCGCTGCTGCCGAGGGTGCTATTAAGATTGCTGAGATGGCTAACAAGGTGCGCCAGAAGCCTCTGCGCGTCATCCTGAACGGTCTTGGCAAGGACGCTGCTCAGATCATCAGCCGTATCAACGGTTTCACATACGTACAGACCCAGTTCGACTACTTCACTGGCGAGCTGAAGGTGGTGAAGGAAGTTCCTTATGGCAACAACCCCAGCCGTCTGAAGGTAAAGTGCTATGGTGCTGACGATGTTCGTGAGGGTGTAGCTATCCTATGGAAGGAGAATGTTGACGTGTCTATCACGGGTAACTCTACCAACCCCACTCGTTTCCAGCATCCCGTAGCAGGTACTTACAAGAAGGAGCGCGTGCTCGCTGGCAAGCCTTACTTCTCAGTAGCTTCCGGTGGTGGTACGGGTCGTACCCTGCACCCAGACAACATGGCTGCCGGTCCTGCTTCTTACGGCATGACTGACACTCTGGGCCGTATGCACTCTGACGCTCAGTTCGCAGGTTCTTCTTCTGTTCCTGCTCACGTAGAGATGATGGGCTTCCTGGGTATGGGTAACAACCCAATGGTAGGTGCCAGCGTTGCTATCGCCGTAGCTATCGACCTCGCTCTGAACAAGAAGTAAGAGGTTACTTATTCCGCATAATAGGGACGGTTCTCACCATGTCGTTTCAATGACACAGGAGAACCGTCCCTTTTGTGTTCCCTTTGTGTTGCTATGCTCGCAGGGCACGCATAGCGTTAAGCACGGCCAGTACGGTGACGCCTACGTCGGCAAAGACGGCCAGCCACATGGTGGCTATTCCAAAAGCTGCTAAGACGAGTACGGCTATCTTGACGCCAATGGCGAACCAGATGTTTTGACGGGCAATGCCAATGGTACGACGGGCAATACGAATGGCGGTGGCAATCTTTGACGGCTGATCGTCCATCAGCACCACGTCGGCAGCCTCTATGGCTGCATCAGAGCCCAGGGCGCCCATAGCGATACCGACATCGGCACGGGCCAGCACAGGGGCATCGTTAATGCCGTCGCCCACGAAGGCCATGGGGAGAGAGTGAGAAGGTGAGGAGGTGAGTTTTGTGACCTTGTCGGTAGGCAGCAACTCTGCGTGATATTCATCGATATGGAGCTGTTGAGCTACACGGCCAGCCACTTCCTCACGGTCGCCAGTCAGCATCACGGTCTTGTTTACACCCAGTTTCTTCAGTTGCTGGATGGCCTCGGCACTATCGGGCTTTACTTGGTCGTTGATAACGATATGACCCGCGTAAGTGCCGTCAATGGCAACATGGATAATGGTGCCGTTATCGCCATGTTCGCACTGGTGCCACTGAGCACCTATCACGTCCATCATCTTCGTATTGCCCACAGCGACCTTGCGTCCTTCGATTGTGGCTTGAATGCCCTTGCCGGCAATCTCTTCCACATCGGTTACCTTACAACCGTCGGTGGCTTCTTCAGGGAAGGCATCACGCAGGGCGGCACCAATGGGATGGGTCGTTGAGTGTTCCACATGAGCGGCAAGATGCAGCAGCTGATACTCGCTGCACATCTCTGGATGTACGGCCACCACAGAGAAGCATCCGTGCGTCAGCGTGCCAGTCTTGTCGAACACCACGGTATCGACCTTCGCCAGCAGGTCCAGATAGTTGGCACCCTTTACCAGAATGCCTTTTCTTGACGCTCCGCCAATGCCACCAAAGAAGGTAAGCGGTACGCTGATGACCAGTGCGCAGGGACAGCTGACGACGAGGAACATCAGGGCGCGGTAAAGCCAAGTGACAGAGCTGCCGCCCAGCAATGTGGGAACGATGGCAATAGCAATGGCCAGAAACACCACGATGGGGGTGTAGATACGGGCAAAGCGGGTGATGAAAGCCTCGCTCTGCGACTTATGCTCGCCAGCGTCTTCTACCAGTTTGATGATCTTCGACACAGTACTCTCGCCAAAGGTCTTGGTGGTACGTATCTGTATCAAACCGCTCAGGTTGATGCAGCCCGATATGATCTCGTCGCCAATCTTCACCTCAAGGGGCACGCTCTCGCCTGTCAGCGCCATCGTGTTCAGGGTCGACGCGCCCTCAATGATGACGCCGTCGAGAGGAACTTTTTCGCCTGGACGTACGACAATGACGGAGCCAACACCCACCTCTTCAGGCTTCACGTCGCCAAGTCCTTCTACATGGGCTACGTCGGGTCTGATATCCATCAGGTGAGAAATGCTGTCCCTACTCTTTCCTTCGGCATAGCCCTCGAAGAGTTCGCCAATCTGGAAGAACAGCATGACGAAGACGGCCTCAGGAAACTCTGTCTCTGCCCCAGGAAAGAAGCCGATAAACAGGGCGCCGATGGTAGCCACGGACATGAGGAGGTGCTCGTTGAAAGGCTCACCGTGAGCAATGCCCTCGGCAGCTTCCTTCAACGTGCCTGCGCCTATTAAGAAATAAGGTACGAGATAGACCAGTAGCAGTTGCCACGTAGGCAAACTGGTGTTCTTCTCTATGATGACTGCACCGATGAGCAGTACTACCGTAGCAATGATGGTCCACAATTGGCGGTGCCCGTCATGCTCGTGGTGATGATGATGTTCGTGTGCCATATTCTATGTATTTGGAGGCATCACACCTCAAAGTCGAGGCACGAGCGCTGGACGGTATAGGGACGAACCTTGCCATTGGCCACCGCCACGTGTTCTGGATGAACGGCATAGCCCTTCAGCGCCTCTTCGCTCTCCAGCGTGCTGTCGAGCATCACGTCGGCATTCGACGAAGCCAGGCGGCCATCGATGTGTACCTTCACGTCAAGGAGTCCGGGAACCTTTCCTACAAGTCCTTCCAAACCAGCTTTAATACCTGCCTTAACGGCTTTCTTCTCTTCTTCTGACAGTTCTGGATTCAATGTCCAGAGGATAATGTGCTTTACCATAAGCGTAATTTACAATTTGACAATTTACTATTTACAATTTGGGGATGATTCAAAATGCATGGGTTCACCCGTTATGGGATGGGTGAACCATATCTCCGAGGCATGCAGACACAGGCGGTCGGCCTTCGTGCCATAGAGTTCGTCGCCCTTGATAGGACATCCTAAGCCGTCGGGATGGGCACAATGGATACGTAGCTGGTGGGTACGACCCGTCTGCGGATAGAGGGCAACGAGGGGGTGAGAAGGTGAGGAAGGGAGAAACTCGTAGTCTGTCACCGCCCGCTTGCCGTGCTCCATGTCGACGACCTGTCGCGGACGATTCATGGGGTCGGGTCTTAACGGTAAAGAGATGGTGCCAGACTGTTCTCTCACCTCTAACCCCTTACCTCTTACCTCTAAAAGTGCTATATATTTCTTCTTCACCTGGTGTTTCACAAACTGCTCCTGCAGAGAGCGATAGGCATCTTGCGACTTGGCGACGATGAGCAGGCCGCTGGTAGCCATATCCAGGCGGTGGGCCACCTTGGCCTCAGGATAGCGCTGCTGCATCAGCGTCTCGACGCTGTAGTCGTCAATGCGGCCTGCCACAGACAGCATGCCACTGGGCTTGTCGACGACCACGATATGTTCGTCTTCATAGACGACGGGGATTTCTTGTCTGGGCAAACCAGACAACACAGGGTCGGGGTCGACGTCCAGGCCTTGCAGCATCCACGTCAGGATGGGCTTGCACTTGCCGCGACAGGCAGGATAGTAGTTCAGATGCTGGCGCACCTCCTCCTTCGTCGACTGTCCCCACCAGAACTCTGCCATACAGACGGGCTTCAGGCCCTGCTCATAGGCATACTGAAGGAGCTTCGGCGCGCAGCAGTCGCCCGTACCGCCTGGCGGCAGCGGATATTTCTGGCGCAGCTTAGGGCGGTCGTAGTAGTCTTGCCAGATAGCCACGAGATCTTTCCGTTCGCCACGGGCATTCAACAGCTGATACTGGTGGAAGAGCCACGTCTGCAACTCCTGCGACAGCTGCTTAGAGGTGAGTGGTGAGAGGTGAGAGGTGAGAGAAATGACTTTCTCCTGTTGTTTAAAGTGGCCGTCGGGCTGCTGGGCGTCGTAGACGGGAGGAACGAAGTACGCCCAGTCGTTGCGTCCAGCCAACAGTCCGCTATAGGCAGCGAGATAGGCCAGACCGCCCTCATGCTCCACTACCAGCACACCAAACATCTTTCCGCGGTCAGCATCCTCCCTGATATCCGCATGAGTGGCGATATACGCCTGCACCTCCTTGGCCGCCATTTCACATAGCGGATGCGGCTCGTAGCAGAACGGATAGGTAAACCGCTCAGGGGCCTGGACATCAGTATTTAGCGGATGCAGGGACGTCATTTGGATGCAAAGTTACGAAAACTTGAGAGCAAAACAAAGAAACTCATTTCTTTTTTTCGCAGAACCGGATGACGGCATTACGAATGCTGGTGAGGCCAAATTCGTCGGGATTGATTTCGCTGATAGGAATCCATAGTGCCTCAGCAGCATCATCGGCAGCATGGACTGTAGCCTTCAGGGTGTCGGGGTCACCATGCACACGGACAAGAAAGTCCATATCAAGTGTATGGACGCCCATGCCACTATACTCGTAGACGTTGGGCGACGAGAAGAGATAGCAGATGTCCTGGACGTCGAGGCCCGTTTCTTCCTTGATTTCGCGACGCATGCCCTCTTCCACGGTTTCGTACATATCGACAAAGCCACCAGGCAGGTCGAGCGTTCCCTTGGCGGGTTCCTTCGCTCGTCGCACCACCAGCATCTCGTTGTTGTCGTTGACGATAAAAGCAGCTGTAGCCGAACAGGGGTTCGCATAGTACGTGAATCCGCAATCCTGACACCGCTTGCTCTTGAAGTTGTTAACCACAAAGTGCTTACTGCCACAAACGGGGCAGAACATAAATTTCTGAAGAGGATGTTCCATACATTTCTAATTTTCTGCAAAGGTAAACAATAAATGGAACATTCAATCATATTTCTGTACTTTTATGGGGTGTCAGGTAACAATCCCCCTCTATGACTGACAACGACATCTTTAGGATATCTGATTTGAAAGGATGTTTTTGAGTACAAAAAAGACAATTAAACGTCTGATATACACGAAACAAACTACCAAAACAAAATGAAGAAAGTACTATTCTCAATGATGATGATGTGCTGCGCTGGGATGGTGATGGCACAGAATATTGACTTTAACTTTAACAATGCCCAAGATGCCATGACCAACGAACCCGGTTATGTGCAATGGAAAATGGGCCATTTCGCCAGCGACACAAAAACACTTGACAACGGACTGACGGTTACCATTGCTGCTGCCGGCAATGCCGACATCCTGCGCGACCAGTGGCACAGGAACACCTGCCAGTGGGGACGTGACGACGGACTGACAGGCAACAGACTGTTTGGAGACGGTGCCGTAGCCTTTATTGCTGACGGAAGCGAAACCCCATTGCTTACCAATATTGCCACCACCATTGACATCACGATTGAGGGACTTCCCATTGGGCACCACTCTGTGGCAGCCTATCATATATGGAAAGACCCTAAGACGGGAGAAATGCCCACCATCAAGGTTGATGCCGTACGCACCGACACCAAGGAAGAAATCTCCATTGTCGGGAATGAGGAGGTGGTCAACAAAACCACGGAAGACGTCGTTGTAGCCACGCTCACAGGTGTGGAATATGTCAACGTCATCAACACGAAGGGCGCGCTGAAAATGGCAGACTGCTCGTTCTCCTATATCGAATTCGACATTGTTCAGGAAGGACAGCCTGTCGTCATCAGCTATACCACAGAAGTTGAGAAAGGGAAGACCTACCAGACCACTAATATGATGATCAATGGCCTGCTCATCGACCGTTCACCGCTCATCGCTATGGATCCTGTACCTTACCATCAGGACTTCCACGTAGATGCTGACAATGGAACAGCCACCCTCAGTTGGGCAGGTAGCACTGTTGCCGTCACCCACAAACTGGTATGGGGTACTGATGCCGATGAAGTGGCTAATAGCACTAATTACCAGTATACAGGTAAGGAGACTTCTTTTACCGTCAGTGGCCTAACCTCTGCACAAGCCTATTATTGGCGTGTCGACGAGGTTGATGCCAGCGGCAAAGTCTTCAAGGGCAATGTCTGGTCGTTCCGTCCCCGTCAGTTGGCATTCCCTGAGGCCGAGGGCTATGGACGCTTTGCACAGGGAGGTCGTGGCGGTATCGTCTATCACGTGACCAACCTCAGCGGTGATGTCAATCAGGAAGGCTCGCTACTCTATGGTTTGGTGAACATCAACCAGCCCCGTTATATCGTCTTTGACGTCAGCGGCATCATTGAACTCGACTTCAACTCCTACTTCGTCAAGCCTTACGCCTATATTGCCGGACAGACGGCTCCAGGCAAGGGTATCTGCATCAAGGCCTCGAACATCAATATCGGCTCGGACGTCATTGCCCGCCACATCCGCTTCAAGCGCGGACTGGGCATCTATGGCGAGAACACAGGTAATGCGATGGGAATGTCGGGAGCCAACCACGCTATCGTCGACCACTGTACAGCGGCATGGGGAACGGACGAGACCGTTAGCGGACGCGGCGCACAGAACATCTCCTTCCAATACAGCGGAATCTTCGAGGCTTTGGGTATTACAGGCCATAAGAACTATTCCGACGGCACTAACCACGGCTATGCAGCCACCATCGACGGACGTATAGGCTCATGGCACCACAACCTGCTACTCAACTGTGAGGGCCGTAACTGGTCGATGGGCGGTGGTATGGATGCGCAGAACATCCCCATTGGTGGTCTGGACCTGTTTAACAACGTCTGTTACAACTGGCATGGTCGCACTACCGACGGCAACTGCCACATGGTAAACTTCGTGGGCAACTACTATAAGATGGGAGCCAACACCAATAAGAAAGTACTCTTTACACAGGATTTCGAAGATGCTATCAATCCAGCCGGCACCGACCAAGCCTACGTCCACGACAACATCCGCGAGAACAAGGACCATACGCTAACCACATCGGGATTAAACAATGCTACAGGCAACAAGCCTAGCAATTACCAATATGTGGTCAACGACCCCCTATTCCCCAGCTACGCTACTATCCATTCAGCCAAGGATGCCCTGAAGATTGTGACGAGCTATGCAGGTGCAACAATGCCACAGCGTGACGAGCAACATGTGCGTGTAGTCAAGGAGACACTGAGCGGTACCCATACATATATTGGTTCAAAGTCGAAGATCAAGGGAGAGATAGACACCGAAGCCGACATCACCGAGCATGCTGCAGGCAACGGTTGGGAAACCTATCCTGAAGAGCAGCGTGCTGCCAACTGGGACACCGACCAGGACGGTATGCCCGACTGGTGGGAAGAGATGACTGGCAGCAATCCCAGCGCAGCCAACCAGAACGACGACCCCAATGGTGACGGCTGGACGCTGCTGGAAGACTATCTGGAGTTCATGGCTCACCCCTATATTGTGGTCAACGCCAACGAGACAGCGACACTCGACGTGAAGCCTTTCTTCGCCGGATTCTATGGTCAGAACGCCAACTACGGTAACGCAAAACCCACCTATAGTGTGGCTACTGAGAGCAGCCTCTTCACCCCGTCGGTAAGTGAGTCTGTAGTGACCGCTCAGGCCAAGGGCAATGCTGGCACAGGCTATATCAAGGTAACCGTCGATGATGGTCAGACACAATGGTCACAGCTGATTGGTGTTGCCATCAAGGGCACAGCTACTGGCATCTATTCCATCCGTCACGATGCAGCAGTCAGCGACAAGAATGCTCCCTGCTACGACTTGAGCGGACGCCGCATCGGCCAGCCCGGCAAGAAGGGACTATACATCCAAAACGGGAAAAAGTATATCGTCAGATAAAACAGGAAACTGAACTTTTTAGCGAATGGGTGCAGAGTTACGCAGGAAAATGCGTACCTTTGCACCCATTATGAGTCTGACCGCATCGCCCATACAGCAACTCGAGCAGCAACGCCTCTTATTGCAGTTGGAGTATAACACCGAAAAGGAGGCCTTTCGCCAGCAAACCGAGCAAATCGGTATCGAGCGAAAGGTCAAGCGGGGTGATGCCTGGTGGCCCGTGAAGGTCGCCAAGAGCTACTACAACTCGCTGAACCAGTTGGCAGTAGAGGTCGTCAGGACCACCGACACCGACATCGAGCACAGCTTTGAGTTCGGAAGGCCGGTGCAGTTTTTCTATGGGGTTCATGAGCCTAATGAGGCCAATAGGCTACAAGACCCTATCCGCTATTTCCGCCATACGGGCACGGTGAGCTATGTCGACGGCGACCGCATGGTCATCACGGTGCCCGACGGCTTTCCCGTCATCGATCTGCAAAACGCGGAAAACCTGGGCGTACAGCAGTCGTTCGACGAGACCAGCTACCGTCTGATGATGGAAGCACTCGGCAGGGCCGTCAAGGGCAAAGGGCGCTTAGGTTATCTGCGCGACTTGTTCTACTCGCACCAGAAACCAGAGACCTTCGTCTTTCCACCCATGCACTTCCCCTATCTGAACAAGACACAGGAGGAGGCCGTCAATATGGTGTTGCGCGCCAAAGACGTGGCCATCGTGCATGGACCTCCAGGAACAGGCAAGACGACGACCCTCGTCGAAGCCATCCGTGAGACGCTGATGCGCGAGAATCAGGTGCTGGTCTGTGCACAAAGCAATATGGCCGTCGACTGGATCAGCGAAAAGCTCGTCGACCGCGGCATCAACGTGCTACGCATAGGCAATCCGACCCGCGTCAACGACAAGATGCTGTCGTTCACCTACGAGCGACGCTTCGAGGGACACCCCGACTATCCCCATCTATGGGCCATCCGCAAAGCCATCCGCGACCTGCGCAGCCACCGTTCCCGTCGGTCAACCGACGGGTATCACCAGAAGTTAGAGAGCCTGAAGAGCCGCGCCACAGAGTTAGAGATACGCATCAACAACGAGCTCTTCGGCGAGGCACGCGTCATAGCCTGTACACTGGTCGGAGCGGCCAACCGCCTGTTAGACGGCCAGAAGTTCGGAACGTTGTTTATCGACGAGGCCGCACAGGCTTTGGAAGCAGCCTGCTGGATACCCATGCGGCGCGTCAGCCGCGTAGTGCTGGCTGGCGACCATTGTCAGCTGCCGCCCACCGTCAAGAGCATTGCCGCCCTGAAGGCCGGACTGGGTACGACGCTCATGGAGCGTATCGTTGAAAACCATCCCGAGGCCGTCACCCTGCTGAAGATACAATACCGCATGAACGACGACATCATGCGCTTCTCGAGCAACTACTTCTATGGCGGACAGGTGGAGAGTGCCCCCGAGGTGAAATATCGTGGCATCCTCGATATGGATGTGCCGATAGAGTGGATAAGTCCGATAGATGCTATGGGTCCTATGAGTCCTATAGGCCAAATAAGTCCTATGAGCCCCAACTACCAAGAAGAATTCGTGGGCGAGTCGTTTGGCCGTGTCAACAAGGCCGAGGCCGAGCTGACGCTCGACACCCTGCAAAACTACTTCAACAAAATTGGCAAGCAACGCCTGCTGGACGAGCGCATCGACGTAGGTATTATTTCGCCCTATCGAGCCCAGGTACAATACCTGCGCAGACTGCTGATGAAGCGCGAGTTCTTTAAACCCTTCCGTCGTGCCATCTCAGTGAATACCGTCGACGGCTTTCAGGGACAGGAGCGCGACATCATCGTCATTTCCCTGGTGCGCTCGAACGACGAGGGACAGATAGGCTTTCTGCGTGACCTGCGCCGCATGAACGTCGCTATCACCCGTGCCCGAATGAAGCTCATCATTCTGGGTGATCGTCAGACGATGACGCGTCACCCATTCTATCGCCAATTATGGCAGTATATTTGTAATTTGAGGGGCTGACATTTGCTTTTATCAAAAAAATGACGTAATTTTGCAGGCTGAAAACAATAAAACTATGAGCGCTATTGAGATAAAACCAGTATCCAATCGCAAAGAGCTGAAACAATTTATTCAGTTCTACTACGATCTTTATCGCGGCAACGACTGCGCCGTACCTTATCTATATTTAGATGAAATGGCGACGCTGCGCCACGACAAGAACCCGTCGTTCGAGTGTTGCGAGGCGAAATACTTCGTGGCTTTTCGCGACGGACAGATGGTGGGGCGTGTCGCTGCCATCATCAACCGCCGTGCTAACGAGCGGTGGAACTGTCATCAGGTACGCTTCGGCTGGTTCGATTTCATTGACGACCAAGAGGTGAGCAGCGCCTTGCTGAAGGCTGTTGAGGACTGGGGACGTCAGAAAGGCATGACCGAGATAGCCGGACCGCTGGGATTCATCGATACCGACCGCGAGGGTATGCTCGTCGAAGGCTTCGACGCCCTCTCAACGATGTACGTCAACTACAACTATCCATACTATCCGCAACACATGGAGCGCCTGGAGGGTTTCCAGAAAGACAACGACTATGTAGAGATGAAGGTGAGAGTGCCCGAGCAGGTGCCCGACAAGTTTGCAAAGATTACCGAGATGGTACGCAAGCGCTATGGACTCCGTGTACATAAGTTCACCCGCAAGGAACTCTGCGACGAGGGTTGGGGCCGTAAGGTGTTCGACCTGCTCAATGCCACGTATAAAGACCTCTATGGCTTCAGCCAGTTATCTGACTGCCAAATTGACAAGCTGGTAAATGACTACATCAAAATTGCCGACCTGAACCTGGTGACGGCCATCATGGATGGCGACCAGATGGTTGGGTTTGGCATCACTTTCCCTTCGTTCTCACGCGCCATGCAGAAAACACGCGACGGACGCTTCCTGCCTTTCGGATGGTGGCACATGTTGAAAGTCCTGAAGTGGCACAAGACACCCCTTGTCGACCTGCTACTCATTGGCGTCCTGCCCGAATACCGTGCCAAAGGCGCCAATGCGCTCATCTTCGACGACCTGATTCGCTGGTTTCAGCGCTACCATTTCGAATGGGCCATCACAGGACCGCAGATGGAGAACAACGAGGGCGTACTCTCGCAGTGGCAATATCTTGAGGCCACGCAGGTACGCCGCCACCGCTGCTATCGGAAGAAGTTTTAGAAAGAAGAAGTGAGATATAGAAGAAAGTAAGAGGTGAGCACGTGCTCACCTCTTATCATTTGCTATTAACTCCAGCAGTTTATCGACAGCCTCCGCTTCTGGTATGTTTTTCTCTACACAAACCTTCTGCTTGTATAGGCTGATCTTTCCGCGTCCAGCACCGACATAGCCATAGTCGGCATCGGCCATCTCGCCAGGCCCATTGACAATACAGCCCATGATTCCTATCTTCAGACCAACCAGATGGCTGGTGGCTGCCTTGATTTTAGCGATAGTCTCCTGCAGGTTGTAGAGCGTACGGCCGCAACCCGGACAAGAGATATACTCGGTCTTGGTAAACTTGATACGCGCAGCCTGAAGGATGGCGTCAGCAAGTTCGACGAAGCTCGTGGGGCTTATATGCCCCATAGGCCCAATTGAACTTATAGGTCTTATGACCAACTTCGTGGCCTTACGGTCGATGAGCAGGGCACCTACGGCCATAGCCGCCTTCAGCTGAAGCGTCTCCCAATCGGGAGCGTCGAGCGTCAGCGTGATGGTGTCGTCCTTGATGCTGGCCTCAGCCTCAGCACGCAGCTGGGTGCACTCAGAAATGAGCTCCACCAGCTTACGGGCTACGGGAATCTCGCACTCAGGCTCCTCGGAAAGCGACACACGGATAGTATCGCCAATACCTTCCGTCAGCAGGGCACCAATACCCACAGCACTCTTGATACGTCCGTCCTCGCCCTCGCCAGCCTCGGTGACGCCCAGATGCAGGGGATAGTGCATATCCTCTTTGTCCATTGCCTTCACCAGCAAACGAACGGTGGTGACCATCACCACGGTATTCGAGGCCTTGATGCTGATGACCACATCGTCGAACTGCTCGCGACGGAAGATGCGCAAAAACTCCATGCAGCTCTCGACAATGCCCTCAGGAGTGTCGCCATAGCGTGACATGATGCGGTCGGAGAGTGACCCGTGGTTCACACCGATGCGCACAGCAGTATGGTGCTCCTTACAGATATTGATAAAGGGCACGAGCTTTGCCTCTATCTTCTTGAGTTCGGCGGCATACTCCTCGTCGGTATATTCCAAGTGCTTAAACGTACGGCCCGGGTCTACATAGTTGCCGGGATTGATGCGTACCTTCTCGCAGTACTGTGCAGCCACATCAGCGGTATGGGCCGTAAAGTGCACGTCGGCTACTAACGGCTGTGTATAGCCGGCAGCCTTCAAGCGTGCCGAGATATTCTTCATATTCTCGGCCTCGCGGGTGCCCTGAGTGGTAAAGCGTACCAGCTCACCACCGGCATCAATGATGCGCTTGGCCTGGGCCACGCTACCCTCGGTGTCGTTGGTATCGGTGGTGGCCATCGACTGGATGCGGATAGGGTTGTCACCACCTATGGCAATGTTGCCCACATGGGCCACACTACTAATTCGTCTTGTACTCATATTTCACCTCGGCTAAGTCCTTATTGGCCTTCTCGATCTTTGCCTTCAGGCCCTGCTTGTAGTCGGACAGTCGCTGGGCAATGGCTTCGTCGCTCAGGGCCAGCATCTCGACAGCAAGGATGGCAGCATTCTGGGCACCATTCACACCAACGGTGGCTACTGGGATACCTGGTGGCATCTGGATGATGGAGAGCATGGCGTCGAGTCCGTCGAGCATACCCTTGATGGGTACACCAATCACCGGCAGGGTGGTAGAAGCGGCAATAACCCCAGGCAGGGCGGCAGCCATACCGGCAGCAGCGATAATCACTTTGAGGCCGCGTTCCTTGGCACCTTTGGCGAAGGTCTCTACGGCCTCGGGAGTACGGTGTGCCGACAGGGCATTGACTTCAAACGGCACCTGCAACTCATCAAGCAACTTGCAGGCTTTCTCCATAACGGGCAAATCAGAAGTGCTGCCCATGATAATGCTAACAATTGGTTTCATTTCGCTTTATTTCGTTATTTTCGATGTTTCGATGTTTCGATATTTCGAAGATTCGATATTTCGAAGATTCGGCATTAAAGGAATAATATCGCTGCGGCGGCGCAGACAAAGCCCACCCAGAAGCCGCCGACAACCTGGCCGAGCGAGTGCTGGCGCAATATCATGCGACTGGTGCCCACCATACCGGCAACGATAAAGATTAGACACAGCCACCAGACAGGATTGAAGCCCAGGTATTCAGCAAAGGCAAACAACGCACCCGCCATGCCGCCAATAGCCGCCGTATGGGTCGATATTTTCCACCAGACGTTAATCAATGCACAGACAATCTGCACCGCTAAGCCTGCGATGACGATAGCTGCCATGAAGTGAGGGAAGTGCAGACGCTCCATAACATAGACACATGAGAAGTAGCAAATGATGGAGATGACGTAAGGCACCATGCGGCGCTCACGGAGTCCGAGCTCTATCAGATTCCACCCTTGATAGCGGCGGTAGAGATGTATCATTACTGTCGGCATCAGGATAGTAAACAGGTAGACCATGACAAGTACCTGTAGCTTATACATCCACGGGAATATGCTGAGATAGCTGAACGAGAACAGCGCTATCAACCCCACAATGGGCAGATAGAACGGTGTAAACACCATACTCATAATCCTCGCGGCAAAAATTATTTCTTTCTCTCGTATCATAACTACTTCTTTCCTCTTGCTTCTCACTTTTCCTTACGCAAACGCGCCACAGGAATACCCAGCTGTTCACGATATTTCGCCACCGTGCGACGCGCTATCGGATAGCCTTTAGCTGCCAACAAGTCCTTCAAGGCATCATCGCTCAACGGCTTGCGGTGGTCTTCAGCGTCTATCACGTCGCGCAGGACGGCCTTGATTTGTCGAGTAGACAGCTCCTCACCATCGGCCGTCTTGTAACCGTCGCTGAAGAAATAGCGCAGAGGGAATGTTCCCCAGCGTGTCTGTGCATACTTGGAGTTTGACACACGCGAAACGGTACTCAGGTCCAGTCCAGTACGCTCAGCAATGTCTTTCAGAATCATCGGACGTAGCGAAGCCTCATCACCATCCTCAAAGAAACGGTGCTGCCACTGTATAATGGCACGCATGGTGATGGTCAAGGTATGACGACGCACACGGATGGCCTCAATAAATCCCTGAGCGGCATCCACCTTTTTCTTGGTATAGAGCAATGCCTCCTTCATCTGACGGCTCATGTGGTCTTTGTTGGTCTGGTATTCTCGTAAGGTGTCGGTGAACGACTGCGAAACATGCAGTTCAGGCAGTTCACCAGAATTCAGCGCGAACGTCACCGTACCATCATCCTGTGTGTCGATAATAAAGTCGGGAGTTATCTGTTGTACGCTACGTCCCACCACTTCGCCCATGGCCGTACCAGGTTTGGGGTTCAACTTACGCAATTCCTTGATCAGCGTCTCGGCCTGCAGGTCGGTCAACTGTAGCACCTGCTGCAGACGATCCCAATGCTTTTTGGTAAACAGTTCGAAATACTCCTCAATGGTACGCTCCATCAGGTCTCTTAGGCGTGAAGGTTCACGGCGTCTGACCTGAAGCAACAGGCACTCCTGCAGCGAACGGGCGCCAATGCCTGCCGGATCAAACGTCTGCAACTGCTGTAGAACCTGTTCGATTTGCGCTTCGGTTACATCGACATTATGATAGATAGCCAATTCGTCGCAGATGCTATGCAGTGGCTTACGCAACAAGCCGTCATCATCGAGTGAGCCGATAAGATATTCCATTATGTCCTGTTCGGTCTCCGACAACTCACACATGCTCATCTGTTCCTTCAACTGGTCGTAGAACGACTCTGTCTGCCCGTAAACCATTTCCTCACGTTCATCCTGCGACGATAGGCCACCCTGATAGACCGGCAATTCCTCGTCGTCTCGTCCCAGCGACGCCAAGGCTTCATCCAGCGCAGACTGGCGCTCTTCTTGTTCATAGGTGTCGTCGCCCAGACCTTCTGGGGGTTCCTGGGTGTCTGGGGTGTCGGAAAAATCTTGTTCCTCTGCCGATATCTCCAGAGCAGGGTTGTCATCCATCTCTGCCTGGACACGCTCCTGGAGTTGTGTGATGGGCAATTCCGTCAATTGCGCCTGCAACAACTGTTGCTGCGTAATCGTCTGTGACAGCTTTTGTTGCTGTATCAGCCGTTGCTCTTGTATCTGCTCCTGTGCCATTTCGGCTGCAAAATTACGAAATAATTATGAACAATCAACCATAAACGCCCAACTTATTTGAAGTATTCTTTCAGTTGTTCTGCGTAGACAGCCAGTTGTTGTGTACTACCATTACCATAGCGCTGCCAGATATTCTGACAGGGTGACAATAGCGGACTGAACGTCACATCACGACGTTTCAAGTACGGGTCACAATGTTGGAAGACTTCTAAGATATCAGCCACCAACTGTGCCGGCACCTTCATCAGACGCGCCAACTCCTGAACCTCTGGTGTTTCAGGCACCATGGTGATGGGGGTCAGTCGGAAATACAGGTCAATGACCAATATCAGCATGACAGGTGTAAGCCGTTCGTCCTCGGCTAACGGACGGAAGTCACGCTCAAAAGTTTCTTCTATCTCTACGCCCTCATAGAAATCACCGGCACTACCAAAGCCCATCATGCCTCGCAACAACTGAACGGCACGGCTCAGCCGCTTGGGGTTACGACTATAGTCCTGCCAGATGCGTTCTATGCGGGGTGTCTCCAAACGAGATATCTGACACAAACGAGCATGAAGCTGTTCTGGGGCAATGTGCAACTCCATGCTCAACTCCACTAACGGCTTGCTATACATAGGCTTTATGCCCACGGGTTTACGCAGATACAGCTGCATCAACAGCAGCCAATAGTCGTCTTGCCAATACTGTTTCTTTGCCATTTATAAAGATTTTTCTGTAATTCCTTTGCAAATATACAAATAAATTCTTATATTTGCACCATAATAGGTTAAATACTTTATGAGAAAAATACTCTTGGCGGCTGTATTATCACTACTTATTACCACCCTATTTGCACAGTCCGCCTATGATGAGATATATGAGAACAGCCTGTTTTCGGCCAGTAACTATATGGCCTATCCAGGTCCGACGCAGCATCAGTTGACGCCGGCTCCCCGTGGTTACAAGCCTTTTTACATCAGCCACTACGGACGCCACGGTTCCCGATATCACAGCAAGCCCAGCACCTATAACCTACCCTACCAGACATTGGCCAAGGCCGACAGTCTGGGTAAGTTGACGGTGATGGGAAAGGATGTCCTGCACCGTTTGGACATCATTCGCAAAGATGCCGAAAACCATTGGGGCGACCTCACGCCACTGGGTACGCAAGAACAACAGGACATCACCCGTCGCATGTATGAGCGTTTTCCGGAAATCTTTACTGGAAACACCTCTATTGATGCACGTAGCACGGGTGTCCCCCGCTGTGTGCTCTCTATGGAATATGCCCTCATGCAGCTGCTCCGTCTCAATCCCGATCTCAACATCCGCCATAATGCGACCCATCGCGACATAGAGTATCTGAACCTGCAGGACAAGGAGCTCTTTGCTCTGCGTAAGAGCAAGAAAGCCACTCAACTCTACAAGAACTTCGTTGCCAGCAATAACGATAGCCGTCATCTGATGCAAACACTCTTCAACGACAGCGTCTATGTCAGTAAAAACGTACAAGCCTACACGCTCGCTGAACAGCTCATGCTTGTCGCTGCCATCATGCAGAATGTTGAATTGGGCAAGAAGATGACGCTTTTTGACATCTTCACCAATGAAGAAATTTATCGTATCTGGAAGATTGGTAACGCATGGTGGTATATTGGATGGGGAGCCTCTCCTGCTACTAACTGTAAGATGCCCTATCTACAGCGTAAGCTATTGCGTAAAATCATAGAACAGGCCGACAGTTGCATCCAGCAACCTACTACGAATGTTCACCTGCGCTATGGTCACGAGACCGTCATACTTCCTTTTGTATGCCTGTTGAACCTAAATGGTTTCGGACTTATCACCGACGACCTCAACCAGCTCGAAGCCAACGGATGGGTAAACTACCGCGCTTTCCCTATGGCCTGTAACGTACAGTTCGTCTTCTACCGCAAAGACCCGAAAGACCGCAATCCTCTCTTTAAGGTTTTGCTCAATGAGAATGAAGCCACTTTGCCTTTGCCGTCAAAGCGAGCACCCTACTATCGCTGGAGTGATTTCCGCAAGTATTATCTCAAGAAACTTGATGCTTATGAAGACTAAAAAGCTACCCCTCCTGCTTCTGACCACATGGCATCTGCTTCTTGTCGCTTGCATCTTGCCCTTAACGGCGGATGCACAGTCTGCCTTTGACCTCATTGAGCGTAACCACAGCTTCGCTGCAGGCAGCTATGGTCTCTATCCAGAGACAGACCTGCCGAAACTGACACCTGCACCTGACGGCTATGAACCTTTCTACATCAGCCATTACGGACGACATGGTTCCCGCTATCTGAATGACATGAAGGGATATATCGAACCCTATAAGACGCTACAAGCAGCCGATTCGTTGGGTAAACTGACACCTGTGGGACAGATGGCTTTACGTGAGATACGTCTGAACATCGCTGACGCAGAAGGTCGCTGGGGTGACCTCGCAGACAAAGGCAAGCAGCAACAGAGTCGCATAGCTCATCGCATGCTCCAAAACTTCCCCCAGGTATTCAACGACGGTGCCTTTGTCGACGCCCGTAGTACCATCGTCACGCGCTGTGCTCTCTCAATGGGTACTGCTGTACTGCAATTAGTCAAAGAGCGTCCAAATCTGGAGGTATCCATGAACAATTCATATAGTGACATGTGGTATCTGAATCATCAGAACAAGTCACTGCGTGACGCAGCGCCTACCCGTAGTTCACAAAAGGCGCTCACAGCTTTTATCAAGAAGTACTGGAATTCAGACAGGGTGATGAATTTGTTCTTCAACGATATTGCCTATGCACGAGAACATGTTGATGCGTTGTGGTTCATCTATTACATAATGAAGGCCTCCCTCATTCAGCAAAACACCGAGCGCTCTACCCAGCCTAACCCACTACTACAGCTCTTCAGCAGCGAGGATCTCTACATCTTTTGGCAGGTCGAGAACATCTGGAGCTATATCCAATCAGGCTTCTGTGAACTCAATGGTGCCAAACTGCCTTACCTACAGGTCTATCTGCTGCAGAAAATGATTGATGAGGCCGATAGCATCATCAACAGCCAACGACATGGCGCATCACTACGCTTTGGCCATGAGACGGTAATACTTCCGCTGGCTTGTCTGATGGGTATCAACGGCCTCGACCTGCGTACCAGTCGACTCGAGGAGTTGGAGCAGAAAGGATGGTGGGCCAATACGGTATGTCCGATGGCAGGTAACGTGCAAATCGTATTCTATCGTAAGAACGTTGAAGACCGTAATCCTCTCATCAAGGTGCTACTCAATGAAAAAGAGGCTACGCTGCCCTTACCGAGCGACTTAGCCCCTTATTATCAGTGGAGTGATTTCCATGACTTTTACCTGAAGAGGATTGCCGAAGGCGAATCAGTTCTTAGCGTTAAACGCTAATGCATACATACGCATCTGCTTGACCATCGCCAACAGGCCGTTAGAACGGGTTGGCGACAAATGCTCCTTCAGTCCTATCTCTTCAATAAAATAAAGGTCTGCATCCAATATCTCCTTGGGGGTGTGTCCAGACAGCACACGGATAAGCAAAGCCACGATGCCCTTTACGATGAGTGCATCGCTCTCAGCCGTGAAGCGTATCTTACCATCTTCGTAGTCGGCCTGCAACCATACACGACTCTGACAGCCGTCAATAAGGTTTTGCTCGGTCTTGTACTGTTCGTCAAGGGGAGCCTGTTCGTTACCCAAGTCTATCAGTAGCTGATACTTATCCATCCAGTCGTCAAAACCAGAGAATTCGTCAATAATCTCGTCTTGTATCTCGTTAATTGTCATATTCTTATTGAAGTTATTACGTTATAACGTAATTTCGTTATTACGCCTTGATTATTTTAAACAACTTATCGCTGGGGCGCACCTTTTCGGGTACCTTGATGCTTACGCGCGTTCCTTGTTGGGCCGTCTGAACGGCCTGCACGTCATCGTGAATCTCGTCAACTGTGACATACAGTGCACCTGTGGTTGGCCCTGTAATTAGCATCTTATCGCCCACACTGAAAGTATCGGCCTCAACAGTAAACTCGGCGACACCCAACTTCGAGAAGTATTTGACGCCTTTACCGATGTACTGTTTGCGCTCTGTTGCGTTCGAACCGTAGTTCGAGTTCCACTCACCCAAGAGCTGTCCCTGATAATAGCCGTCCCAAAAGCCGCGGTTAAAGACCGTAGCCAGTCGCTCGTCCCAAGCGTCTTTCTGAGCTTCAGTGAAGGTACCGTCGAGCACCGACTGAATCGCTTCTTTATAGCACTGGACCACTGTCAGCACATATTCAGGACCACGGGCGCGACCTTCTATTTTAAATACACGAACACCCGACTGCATCATCTTATCGATAAAGCGGATGGTCTTCAAGTCTTTGGGCGACATGATATACTTATTGTCTATCTCCAGTTCCGTACCTGTCTCACGGTCAGTAACGATGTAGCTTCTACGACATATCTGCATACAGGCGCCACGATTAGCCGAACGTCCTGTATTGTCGAGACTCATATAGCACTTACCGCTGACTGCCATACACAATGCGCCATGACAGAACATCTCGATGCGTACCAACTGGCCACTGGGACCGCAGATATGTTGTTCCTCTATCTGACGATAGATATCGGCCACCTGCTCCATCTTCAACTCACGCGCCAGCACCACCACATCGGCAAACTGGGAATAGAACTTCAACGCCTCGATATTCGAGATATTGAGCTGCGTCGACAGGTGTACCTCCATGCCAACCTTGCGACAGTAAGTCATCACCGCAATGTCGCAGGCAATGACTGCCGTGATGTGAGCCTCAACAGCAGCATCCACTATCTGGTGCATCATCTCGATGTCTTCGCCATAGATGATGGTGTTGACCGTGAGGTAAGTCTTTACGCCAGCCTCGTTACACTGGGCGGCAATGTCGCGCAGGTCGTCAATGGTGAAGTGATTGGCCGAGTGTGACCGCATATTCAGCTGTTCCACGCCGAAATATACCGACCCAGCACCCGCTTTCAACGCGGCTGCCAGCGAGTCGCGGCTGCCCACGGGCGCCATTATCTCATAGTCTGATAACTGATTCATGGGTGCAAAGGTACAAAAAAGTTAAGAGTTAAGAATTAAGAGTTAAGAATTATTAGCCATTTGCAAACGTTTACGGGAGTTTTTTCCTTGATTTGTATCAATAATCAAACAAAATAAGGTACTTTTGCAAGCAGAAACCAAAACTAATACATTTCAACAACGATGAAAAAGTATCTTCTTTTGAGCTTAGCACTCATGATGTCACTGACCATCATGGCCGATGGGAAAGAGACGATTGATGCAGCTCAACTCACAAAAATCACCTTCAACGGTGACCAAGTTATCCTCCATTTCTCGGACAATACCGTCCGTAATATTGAGGATATGGAGACCATTACCATTGACATGTCGAAAACAACTGGCATCAATGAACGCTTGAACGCTACCACCAAAGCTGGTATTGAAGGAAAGGCTGTTTACAATATGAAAGGACAACTCGTGGGCAAAAGTGCTGCCAACCTCTCGAAAGGCATCTATATTATTGGCGGTAAGAAAGTAATTATTAAATAAGGAGGCACGGAACATGAAGAAACTATCTACTCTTTTTGCCCTACTCATACTCATTGCGCTGACGATTCATGCTCAATCGTGGAATTTTACATCTGTCAAAGATGCAGACATTGCAAACATCCAAGCCGACATCGCAGCACAGAAGGGAACTTGGGTGCATAACACTTCCGACGGCAAAGATTTGTATGGCAGCTTAACCAAGCATGAAAAGGAAGCTGTAACAGCTAATAATGTAGAGTTAGAATACACCAAAGGCCTGCTTTTTACTTATGGCAGCAGCACTGGTGATGGAACTTTACGTATCGACAAAGGAAAGAGCCGTATGTGGTTTGGCAATGGCTCTATTACTATTCCAAACCTGACAGCGGGTCTTGTTGTTACTGTAAATTACATGTCATCAAGCAAAGACGTAGCTCGTGGTATCAGTGTCACGAACTTGACGGCCACATCTGGTAAGTTTGGGCAAAATGTAAAAGGTGGTAGCAGCACCAGTGACGCTATTACAAGCGAAGGAACGGTAACTGCTGACGGTGAGGTTACATTAACCATGACCTCTTCGAGCGAAACAAGTTTTGGCATGTATATCTACAGCATCAAGATTACAGACCCCAACAACGGCAGCGGTGGCAGCGACGAGCCCACCACTATTGTTGATGACTACTCTACAACTTCTAATTCCCAGAAGAATCAGGTAATCTTAACGCTGACTGACAACGCCAAGAAGTTTTACAACACAGAGTCTGTACAGAGCATTGACTTTCAGGACAAAGATGTTATCGTAAAGCAGGCTATCGGCAACTACACCTTCAGCAATAATGTGAAAGACATCTCATTCAAGAAGGCCGAAACCATTGAAGAAGGAACTATCGAGAATGCTCCGGGGAAAATTAACATCACTGAAGCCCGCGGCTGGCAGGAAAGTGCATACGTGAAGTTCGACCTCTTTGAGTCTGCCAAGAGCTATAACGTGTATGTCAAGGGGGGACAATATACTGACTACACCAAAATTGACGAGCAACTGGTTCGTAACTACGGGACTTATGGACGTGCTGACGTAGTAGGTCTAAAAGCCGACACCTACTCTTTGAAGGTAGTAGCTGTCAATGAAAGCAAAGAAGAAATAGCCGCCAGTGCTAATGAAGCCACAAATCTGAATGTTAGAAACTATGTTCGCGAGGGTTTTGCCTTCTTTGGACGTGGTGCTGGTGTCGGTGCATATAACAACGATGGTACTCTGAAAGCCAATGCTATTGTGCTCTATATCACCAACAACAACTTCAACACCATCACCTGCGACGTAAACACTGGAGGTAAGACTTTGGAGACACGCACAGGTCTTGGAGACATTATGCAGGCTTTGGAAAAAGGTAAGGAAACACGTCCCTTTGCCATCCGTTTCATTGGAGAAATCAAGGTTGGTAGTGTTCAGGCTGCTCAGCTGATGGGTGATAAGAGTTGTCTCAACCTGAAGGGCAAGACCTTTGGTGACGAACAGCATGTCACCTACGAAGGTATTGGCGACGATGCCACCATGAATGGTATTGGTTTCCGTTTCAACCGCGCAGGCTCTGTAGAGGTTCGCAACCTGGCCATTATGAACCACGCCGACGACTGCTTTGAATTTACGCAGTGTGTACGTATCTGGGTTCATAACATGGATTTGTTCTACGGCAATCCTGGTGGTGATGCAGACCAAGCCAAAGGTGACGGTACTATCGACCTGAAGAAGGGTACGCGCTATTGTACTTTCGACAACAACCACTTTTGGGATTGCGGTAAGGCATCACTCTGCGGACTTAGCGGTGAGACCACTGCCGACTATGCCACCTACCACCACAACTGGTTCGACCATGCCGACTCTCGTATGCCCCGTGTTCGTGTGAAGACTATTCACATCTACAACAATTACTACGATGGTGTCTCGAAGTACGGTGCTGGCTCTACTATGGGCTCCAGCCTATTTGTTGAGCGCAACTTCTTCCGCAACACGAAGTTCCCGATGATGATTTCGCTTCAGGGTAATGATGTGTACGCAGGAAGCAGCAAATACGATCCAGCAAACTACGGTACCTTCAGCAAAGAGTCTGGCGGTATGATCAAAGCATACAACAACGTCATCACTGGTGAGACGACCTCTTACTGGCCGTATGGTGCCACAACCATACTCACCAAAGGCGCCATGGTCACTGCTGAGAGTCTGGGAGTAGATACTGAAGTCCACTTTGACTGCTATGAAGTGAGTGATCCCTCTGAAAAAGTTCCTTCAAGCGTCACCTCTTTCAATGGCGGTAACTTGTACAACAATTTTGATACCGACAATAGTAAAATGTACGAATACAATGCCGACGATCCAGCCGACGTACCTGCTGCCGTTGGTAGCCATTATGGTGCTGGCCGCCTAAATCACGGTGACTTCAGTTGGACATTCGACAATGCTACAGAAGACACAGATTATAGTGTGAACAAAGAGTTGAAAGCAGCATTGAATTCTTACAAGACCACGTTTGTCAGTATCTTTGGCGACGAGAATGCCACTAGTGGCGAGTCAGGCATTGACGACGGCCATAGTGGTGAAACGGGTGACAATGGTGACACAACAGACGATGGCACAGATGATCCCACTGATGATGGCGATGGAGAAATCGTTCCTGCTGTTATTGTAGACGGTATCATAGAGTGCTCGTTTGCCAACGGAAGCGCTACCAACTCTTTCTTCACAACGGCTGGTACCAAATCTGACTACACAGGCAGCAAGGCTATCACTTACAATGGAAAGACCTATACACAGGCCTGGAAACTGAATAGCAGCGGTTCTATTACGTTTACAACCAGCCAAGCCATGAAGATGACCATTGGTCTCACAACCAAGAACACCAAGGTTGGTGTTGACGGAACCTCTTATACAGGAACTACAGGAACTGGCTACTATGAAGTAATTGTTGATAGCTTGCCTGCAGGAAATCATACCATAGCAAGGATTGATGGTGAGACACATGTGTTCTACATCAAACTTGAACCTATCAATTAGAATCAATAGGTAAACGCAATATATACTACAAACAAACTAACTACTAAGATGAGAGGGGCGGACGGAGCGCGATGCTTCGTCCGCTTTAATTTTGCTTAATTATTTTGCCGTTAGCATATTTCTGTGTACTTTTGCAACCATGAAGAGAATCTTGCTATTGACATTCACCTTGGTGATGTCACTTTCAGTGGTCGCGCAATACGACTTTCTGAAGGCCCATCGTGGGGTCATCAAGGGTGGTTATGACTTCTGGGTATATACTCCTGAGGACTACTACTATTCTCAAGAGCATACACCGGTCATCATTTTCCTGCATGGTGCCAGCCTCTGTGGTCGCGACATCAACCGCTCGCGACGCTATGGTCCGCTGGATGCCATCGTTCGTGGTCGTGAGATTCCTGCGCTGGTCATTGTTCCCCAGAATCCTGGTGGTGCCTGGAATCCCAAGAAGGTGCTCGACGTATTAGAGTGGACGCGCCAGCACTATCCTTGCGACTCGACACGTGTCTATGTGTTGGGAATGTCGTTGGGAGGCTATGGTACGATGGACTTCGTAGGCACCTACCCTGACAAGGTCGCTGCTGCGCTGGCCATGTGTGGAGGCTGCAGCCTGCGTGACGTACAGCCGTTAGGCGAGGTACCGCTGTGGATCATTCACGGTACGGCCGACCGCGCTGTCAATGTCAAGGAGTCGAAGAAGGTGGTCAGTGCCCTTGAGGCTGAACATAACGACAGCCGCCTGCGCTACGACTGGTGGCAAGGCGCCAATCATGGAGCTCCTGCTCGTGTGTTCTATCTGAAGAAGACCTACCAGTGGCTTTTCTCCCACTCGCTACTTGATGAGGACCGCCCCTTGAACCGCTCTATCACTATTGAGCAGAGTGAATTGAGGAATGCCTATACCGATATGATGAAGAATGCACCCAAGCCCGAAGTCATTGATGGAGAAGAAGAGGATTTCTAATTATGCATTATGCATTATTTATTATGCATTGATATTGCTGCTCGCCGGCTGTAGCGATAAGCCCCAACACACCTTTACCAACGAGCTATTGCTGCCTATGACCCCCATCAAAGACCAGGGCAAGACCGAGCTGTGCTGGGCCTATGCCATGCTGGCCACCATCGAGACCGAGCACCTGTTGCGCGGCGACTCTGTAAACCTCTCTCCACAATATCTCGGCCGCATGCTGAAGAGAGAAAACCAGCGGGCTATGGGGCAGACAGCGCTGAACCTGATGGCACGCTACGGCGTGGTGGGTTACGACGTAATGCCCGACGACGCCACTGATGACTTGCCTACGCCCAAGAACGTCTTCCTATTGGGTGCCCGTTACACCCCACTGGAGTTTGCCCATAGTGTTTGTGCTCCCGACGAGTACATTGGCCTGACGAGCATACCCGACTCACCCTATTACAAAAAGATTGTCGTCCCCGTTCCCGACAACTGGGAAAAGAACCGCCTGCTCAATGTGCCGTTGGACACGCTGCGCCGACGCATCAACCACGCGCTGAGGCACCGCCACCCCGTCTGCTGGGAGAGTGCTGGACATGCTATGGCCATCGTCGGACTGGCGCGCGACGAGGACGGGCGACCCTACTATATCCTGAAAAACTCGTGGGGCACCAAAGGTCCCCACAATGGATTGGTCTACATGTCCGCCTCCAGATTATGGCGCGACATGATTGCCCTTTATATGACAAAAGAAGCCTACTACAACGAGTAGGCTTCCTTTTATTTTCGTAATCGTATTACGGCTTACTTGCTCAGTTTCCACGTCACACCGTCCTTGGTGTCCTTCACCTCGAAACCGGCGGCAGCCAGTTCGTCGCGAATGCGGTCGCTGGTAGCCCAGTCTTTGGCAGCCTTAGCCTTCGCACGCAGGTCAAGCACCATGTCGACCACCTTACCGAAAGCTTCCTCGCGGGCATCGTTAGAACCGGCATTGTCTGCCTTAAGGCCCAGGATGTCGAAAGCGAAGAGACTCATCACCTCTTTCAGCTCCTTCAGACAGTCGGCACAGATGGTAGCCTTATGGTCAACGAGCTTATTGATGGTTGTGCAAGCCTCAAACAAATTACTCAGCACCAAGGGTGTAGCCAAGTCGTCGTTCATGGCGTCGTAGCACTTCTGACGCAGACTCTTCACCACCTTCTCGGTCTCTGGGTCACATTGTGGGGAAACCGCAACGCGCTCCAAGTCAGCGATGGCGTTCATCAGCTTCTCGTAGCCCTTCTCGGCAGCCTGCAAGGCTTCGTTCGAGAAGTCGACGGTGCCACGATAGTGGGCAGAGAGCACGAAGAAACGGATGGTCATAGGCGAGTAGGCCTTCTCCAACAGCGGATGGTTACCGGTAAAGAACTGCTCCAGCGTGATGAAGTTATTGTACGACTTACCCATCTTCTGTCCGTTGATGGTCAGCATATTGTTGTGCATCCAGTACTTCACGGCGGGATGCCCCATCGAGGCCTGCGCCTGCGCTATCTCGCACTCATGGTGGGGGAACACCAGATCCATGCCACCTCCGTGGATGTCGAACATCTCGCCCAGATACTTGCGGCCCATCGCTGTACACTCGCAGTGCCAGCCGGGGAAGCCGTCGCTCCATGGTGAGGGCCAGCGCATGATGTGCTCGGGCTGTGCCTTCTTCCACAGGGCGAAGTCTGCCTGATTGCGCTTCTCGCCTACTCCAGCCAGTTCACGACTCTCATCCTTGATGTTCTCCAGCGAACGACCAGAAAGAATGCCGTATTTGAACTTCTTATTGTATGCCTCAATATCAAAATAGATTGAGCCATTGCTCTCATAGGCAAAGCCGTTGTCGATAATCTGCTGCACCAGCTGCTGCTGCTCGATGATATGACCCGTGGCGTGGGGCTCGATACTCGGACGCAGCACGTTCAGCGCATCCATGTACTGATGGTAGCGGTTGGTGTAGTACTGCGCTATCTCCATGGGCTCCAGCTGTTCCAGGCGTGCCTTCTTGGCTATCTTGTCCTCACCCTCGTCGGCATCGTGCTCCAAGTGACCTACGTCCGTGATGTTACGCACATACCTTACTTTATATCCCAAATGCTTCAGGTAGCGGAACAACAGGTCGAAAGTGATGGCAGGACGGGCATGACCCAGATGGGGATCACCATAGACGGTAGGTCCGCAGACATACATGCCCACATTGGGGGCATGAAGGGGCTCGAAACGCTCCTTCTGCCTTGTTAGCGTATTATATATTACAAGTTTTGATTCCATTATTTCACGTATTCAGAAAAGTCTGTCAGCTTCATGTCGCCCTTGCGAGCCAGCGTGTCGTGCATAGCGAAGGCAGCGGGCAAGTTGTGACGGGTCTGACCCATCTTTGCAATCTTCAGGTAGTCCCACAGCAACTGCTTGTAGTCGGGATGTGCACAGTTCTCGATGATGCACTCTGCACGCTGGATGGGACCCTTGCCACGCAGGTCGGCGATACCCTGCTCTGTCACGATGATGTTCACGTCGTGCTCCGAGCTGTCCTGATGGCTTACGAAAGGTACAATCGACGAAATCACGCCGCCCTTGGCCACAGAAGGACAAGTGAAGATAGAAAGGTACGCGTTGCGGATGAAGTCGCCCGAACCACCGATACCGTTCATCATCTTCGTACCGCTGATGTGCGTCGAGTTCACGTTACCATAGAGGTCGGCCTCAATAGCGGTATTGATGGCGATCACACCTAATCGACGGATGATCTCAGGCGAGTTCGAGATCTCGCTCTGGCGAAGCGTCAGGTGATTCTTGAAGTAGTCCATATTGTCGTAAACCTGCAACAGACACTCGTTAGAAACAGTGAGCGAGCAAGCTGAGGCATCCTTTACACGTCCATTCAGCATCATGCCAACCACGCTGTCCTGCAGCACCTCAGTATAGATATTGAAGTCGGGCACGTGCTTGTCCTGACCCAGAGCGCCGAGGATGGCGTTAGCCGTTGAGCCTACACCACTCTGCAATGGGAGGAATTCCTTGGGAATACGGCCCTTGTGCATCTCTTCCACGAGGAACTCAGCAGTCAGGAAACCAATCTTGTCGGTTACGGGGTCGCTGTCCTTGAAGGCACGGGCCTCGTCGGGGATGTTACACTCTACGACACCAACCACCTTCTCCTTGGGGATTGACACGTAGGGCAGTCCGATGCGGTCGCCGACGTGCTCGATGGGGATAGCCTTGCGGTAAGGGGGATCCAACGGCTCATACACGTCGTGGATATACTTCGCGTTGGGATTGTGGAAGCTGTTAAGCTCCAGGATGACGTGCTTGGCCAGACGGGCAGCCGTGGGAGAAATACCACCAGCGGCAGTCAGATAGACATGATAGTCGTTGCCCACCTCTTCAATGTCGCACACTTCGAGGATAGCCCAGTCCAGCGGACCATAGAAGCCATAGCGCAGCTCCTGTGCCATGTGGCTCAGGTGCAGGTCGTTGTAGGGAATCTCACCCATGTTCACATGCTTGCGGAAGTCTGGGTTCGTGGTGTAGGGGGCACGATAGAGGATAGCCTGGGCGTTTGCCAGGTCACCATCGGTGCTCTGTCCAGTAGAGGCACCCGTGAAGATAGCCACCTTGAACTCGCGGCCGGCCTCGTGCTCAGCCACAGCAATCTTTGCCAGTTCCTTGGTTGTTGCCTTAGCCACACCAGCGGGTGTAAAGCCACTCATGGCGATGTGCTCGCCATTCTTAATCAGCGCCGCAGCCTCTGCGGCAGTCATACGTGTATAAGCCATAATCTAGTTAAATTTGCAAATTTGCCTGCAAATTTACTACTTTTCAGCCAAACCACCAAACAAACTGCTACTTTTCAACTTATCTACAAGTATTCCATCAACACGTCCCACACGGCGATGATGTGGCAGATGCTGCCGGCAAGGACAAAGAAATGGAATACGGAGTGCATGAAGCGCTTGCGGTGTAACGAATAGAAGAGGGCGCCCGTGATATAGCAGACGCCTTCGGCTATAATCCAGATGACGGCGGCCGTCGACACGGAGTCGATGAGCGGCTTGAAGGCCACGAGCACGCTCAGACCCATACCTATGAAGCAGAACGTCTCGATGTTGCTATGTTCCTTCAACCGAATGAAGCTGATGATGGTGCCGGCAATGGCGCAGAGCCAGACAAAGCTGAACAGCGACCAGCCCCAATAGCCTTGGGTGCGCAGGGCTACGAGCGTCAGCGGCGAATAAGAGCCGGCGATGTGCCAGTAGATGGCTGCATGGTCCCAACGGCGCAGGCGTTCACGCCACTTCGAGCGCAACGGCAGGGCGTGGTACAGCGTAGAAGCCACATAAGAGCCCAACATGCCAAACAGGTAGAGGCAGACACCCAGTCGCGCCCAGGGGTTGTCGCCCTTGAACGACATGACCAGAAATACCACGCCAAAGACTGCGCCCATGACGATGCCACCAGCATGCGACCATGAGTTCAGCAATTCTTCTTTATGGGTATAACGGATCAAGGTTGGTAGATATGAAAAAAGAAGAGAAATGAGGAACGACCCTCATTTCTCATCTTATATAATTAGAAGTCCATCTTGTCGAGTTCGTCCGAGAAGTCCTTCGGCTCGTGGTTCTCTGCAGGAGCCTGGAACTCTTCGTTACGCTCACGGCGCTCGCCACGCTCAGGACGGGGACGACGCTCACCTCTGTCACGACGTTCGCCACGATCACGGCGCTCACCACGCTCAGGACGCTCACGGCGCTCGCCACGTTCACGTGCAGGACGCTCCTGATAGCCCTCGGGCTTCTCGATGAGCACACGGTGAGAGAGCTTGAACTTACCGGTCTTCGGGTCAATCTCGAGGAGCTTCACCTGAATCTTGTCGCCCTCCTTGATGCCGGCCTCCTCGACAGTCTCGAGGCGCTTCCAGTCAATCTCAGAGATGTGCAGCAGACCGTCCTTGCCCGGCATGAACTCTACGAAGCAGCCGTAAGGCATGATACTGCGAACGGTACCCTCGTAAACCTCACCAATCTCGGGGATGGCAACGATAGCCTTGATCTTAGCAATAGCTGCGTCAATGCTCTCCTTGTTGGGAGCGCTGACCTGTACCTTGCCGACACCGTCGGTCTCGTCAATAGTGATAGTAGCACCGGTATCCTCCTGCATCTGCTGGATGATCTTTCCGCCCGGGCCAATAACAGCACCAATGAACTCCTTGGGAATATCGAAGGCCTCGATACGGGGAACCTGAGGCTTCATCTCGGCACGTGGCTCAGCGATGGTGTCGGTGATGCACTTCAGGATGTGCTCACGACCAGCCTTAGCCTGCATCAGAGCCTTCTCCAGAATGTCGAATGACAGACCGTCGCACTTGATATCCATCTGGGTAGCGGTCAGACCGTCCTTCGTACCGGTAGTCTTGAAGTCCATATCGCCCAGGTGGTCCTCGTCGCCGAGGATATCAGACAGTACAGCGTACTTGTCCTCACCAGGATTCTTGATCAGACCCATAGCAATACCAGAGACGGGCTTCTTCATGGGAACACCAGCGTCCATCAGCGCCAGCGTACCAGCACAAACGGTAGCCATTGATGAAGAACCGTTAGACTCCATAATCTGGCTCACTACACGAACGGTGTAGGGAAAATCAGCAGGAATCATCTCCTTCAGGCCGCGCCATGCGAGGTGTCCGTGACCAATCTCACGACGACCTACGCCACGTGAAGCCTTGGCCTCACCCGTACAGAAGGGAGGGAAGTTATAGTGGAGCAGGAAGCGCTGATAGCTCTTGTCGAGCACATCGTCAACCAGCTTCTCGTCGAGCTTGGTACCCAGGGTAACAGTTGTCAACGACTGTGTCTCACCACGAGTAAAGATAGAACTTCCGTGAGGCATGGGCAGCGGAGAAACCTCGCACCAGATAGGACGGATCTCGTCAGTCTTACGACCATCGAGACGGATGCCCTCGTCGAGGATGCAACGGCGCATAGCGTCGCGCTCTACATCGTGGTAGTAGCGGTCCATCATGGCATATTTCTCTTCCAGATCGTCTTCTGTCAGGTCAGCATGCTCAGCAGCATACTTCTCCTTGAAGTCAGCCAGAATCTTCTCGAAGGCCTCAGCACGGGCGTGCTTCTCGAGAGCCTGCTTAGTGATGTCGTAGGCGGGCTGGTATAGCTCCTTGTTCATGCGCTCACGCAGTTCCTCGTCGTTGACCTCGTGGTCGTACTCGCGCTTCACATCCTTGCCAAGCTCCTTGCTCAGCTCCTTCTGCAACTCACACATGGGCTTGATAGCGTCCATAGCAGCCTTCAGGGCACCGAGCAGATCCTGCTCTGAAACTTCCTTCATCTCGCCCTCTACCATCATGATGTTCTCGGCAGAGGCACCGACCATGATGTCCATATCGGCCTCCTTCATCTGCTCGAAGGTAGGATCGATAACATACTCACCATTGATACGGGCTACGCGCACCTCAGAGATGGGGCACTCGAAGGGGATATCTGAACATGCCAGCGCGGCCGATGCAGCAAAACCTGCCAAAGCATCGGGCTGGTCAACACCATCGGCGCTGAACAGCATTACGTTGACATAAACTTCTGCGTGATAGTTAGAGGGGAACAGCGGACGGAGCACACGGTCTACCAGACGGCTCGTCAGAATCTCATTGTCAGAGGCTTTACCCTCGCGCTTGGTGAAACCACCGGGGAAACGACCTGCGGCGGCATACTGCTCTCTGTAGTCTACCTGCAGAGGCATGAAATCTGTTCCGGGAACTGCATCTTTTGCGGCACAAACAGTAGCCAGCAGTACAGTGTTGTTCATGCGGAGCATCACACTGCCATCGGCCTGCTTTGCCACTTTCCCGGTCTCAATTGTGATGGTTCTTCCATCAGGCAACTGAATACTTTTCGTAATTACGTTCATCTTAAAATTAAAACATCTAAAAATAAAAATACTGCGACAAAGGCAGTGCAAACCGAATGCAGAAAGCTCGCTTTATGCTGAGATGTAGCCTGCCTTCGCGTCCGCAAAACCCTTTTTGCGGGCGCAAAGGTACACATTATTATAATAATAAACGAATATTCCTACCGATAATTATTGTTTTTTAGTAAAAAAGGTGTACCTTTGCAGCCAAAATAACAATATTCGCATCAATAATGAAGAAATATCTATTGTTTGCACTGGCCGTACTTGCTATAGCTTCGTGCACAGAAAAGAAGTTTCACGTAGAGGGAAACATCACCAACGCCAAGGACTCGTTGCTCTATCTGGAGAACGTGGGAATCGAGGACATCAGCGTCATTGACTCTGTACGTCTGGACGACGATGGTGCCTTCAGTTTCAGCGGTGCCGCCCAAGAAGCACCCGAGTTCTACCGCCTGCGTATCAGCGACCAGATCATCAACCTCTCGATAGACTCTACCGAGACGGTGACCGTACGTGCCCAGTATCCGCAGATGGCCACAAAGTATGAGGTGGAGGGTTCAGACAACTGTCTAAAAATCAAAGAGCTGGCTCTCAAGCAGATTGACCTGCAACAGCGCGCCATTGCCGTCAGCGAGGACGAACAGCTGACCGTCAAGCAGACCAACGACAGCATTCTGCAGATGATCAACCGCTATAAGGAAGATGTGAAGGCTAACTACATCTTCAAAGAGCCCAACAAACCCTATGCCTACTTCGCCCTGTTCCAGACATTAGGCAACATGCTGCTCTTCAATCCACGTAACGACAAGGACGATATCAAGGCCTTTGCTGCCGTAGCCACCAGTTGGGACACCTACTATCCTAATGCTGAGCGTGGTGCCAACCTGCACAATATTGCTCTGGAAGGCATGCGCAACGTTCGTATTGCAGAGGCAGAACGTGCAGCAACCATCGATGCTGACAAGGTACAGACAACAGGCGTTATCGACCTGCCGCTACGCGACAACAAGGGTCGCCTACGCCATCTGACAGACCTAAAGGGGCAAGTGGTACTGCTCGACTTCCACGTCTTTGCTACCAATGACTCGCCGACACGCATCCTGATGCTCCGCGAGCTCTACAACAAATACCACGCACAGGGATTGGAGATCTATCAGGTCAGCCTTGACCCCAACGAACATTTCTGGAAGCAGCAGACGGCACAGTTGCCGTGGATCAGCGTCCGCGAAGAGGATGGTCTGCAGTCGCCGACCCTCTCGCTCTACAACCTGCAGGGTGTGCCTGAGTTCTTCCTGATTGACCGCGGCAACAATATCGTAGGTCGCACACAGACCATCAAGGATCTGGACCAGGCCATCAAGGACCTGCTCTAAAAGCTGTGCAACCAGGCCTTCAGGTCAAGCATCATCTCGAAGTGGTACTCAAACGACTGGCGAATGCCAAAGCCGTGACCGCCTGTAGGATAGATATGTAGCGACGCCGGCACTTTGTTGGCGTACAACTCCTCATAATAGTTCAGACTATTGACTGGAACGACCACTCGGTCATCATGGGCCAGTGCCAGAAAGGCACGCGGCGTATGGTGACCGATGTGTTGTTCATTACAATACTCGTTCACCAGCTTACGCTTAGGTTTCTTGCCCAAGAGGTTGTTGCGCGAACCCTGATGGGTGATGCCCTGATCCATTGAGATAACGGGGTAGAACAGTATCTGGAAATTAGGAGCGGCATCACCAGAGGCATGGGTGGCTACGGTAGATGCCAGATGACCACCGGCCGAGAAGCCCATAATGCCGACATCCTTGGTATTGATATGCCACTTCTTGGCGTTATGACGCACCAGTCGCATAGCCTCCTCGGCATCTTCGGCAGGCACCTGCCAGACGCCATGAGGCATACGGTATTTCAGCACAATGAGCGCAATACCCTGCCCATTGAAGAACGGTGCCCAGTCGTGGCCCTCATGGTCCATAGCCAGATGCTGGTAGCCTCCACCGGGACAACACACGATGGCTCGTCCCGTTGCCTTTTTCTCGTCAGGCAGATAGACCCACACCTTCGCCATATCCGTCGGGTCGCCATTATTGGTCTTGGGACCTTCAGGCCACAGATTCATCTCTATTGGTTTCTGGGCTGCTGCCGACAGCGACAGCAACATCACGGCAAAAAACAATACTCTCTTCATAATTTATTGGTTTTGTTGTTTGCAAAGGTACAAAAAAATCGTATCTTTGCACCATTATTACAACAAAAACTTTAAAAACAATGAATAGACTACTCCTCACACTGGCCGTATGGACACTTTGTGTCTGCGGCACTCAAGCCAAAGTACGACTGCCTCATCTGGTCGGCGACAACATGATTATCCAGCAACAGACGGATGTCCGCCTATGGGGATGGGCCCAACCCGGCAGCAAGGTGGTGGCCACGACGTCGTGGTCGAAGCAGAAGTCAGTAGCCAAAGCTGACGACCATGGCCGCTGGCTGCTGACGGTGAAGTCGCCTGCGGCCTCCTACACTCCGCTGACCATCACCTTTGACGATGGTGACGGCAAGGTGACCATCAACAACGTACTCGCCGGTGAGGTGTGGGTATGTGCCGGCCAGTCGAATATGGAGATGCCCGTCAAGGGTTTCTGGGGTTGTCCCGTAGAAGACTACAACTCGGTGGTGATTGATGCCGCCCAGCATGCTGGCGTACGCAGTGCCAAGATTCCCAGCATCATGCGTATGGAGCCCCAGGAAGATGCCGACACCAAGTGGGTCGACTGTTCGCCGAAGACCGTTAGCGACTTCTCGGCGACGGGTTATTTCTTTGCCCGTGTCATGCACCAGGCCCTCGACATTCCCATCGGACTGATAGAGGCCAACAAAGGTGGTTCGCGCGTAGAAAGCTGGCTGACAAAGGAGAACCTGCAGAAATATACCCAAGAGCCGACAGACACGATGGGTATCGTCAACTTCAAACCCGACCAGGACTACCTACGTGCCTTGCTGTGGGGCAACGGCACGTTCAACCCCATCCTGAACTATACCGTCAAGGGCATTCTGTTCTATCAGGGCTGCTCGAACATCGGCGACCCAGACAACCAGTACTCTGAGCGCCTGAAGCTGTTGGTAGAGCAGTGGCGCCAGCAGTTCCGCTTAGGCGAACTGCCATTCTACTTCGTACAGATAGCCCCCTACGCCTATGACGGCGACGACGTGAACGGCCTGAGTGGTGCTCTGCTACGCGAACAGCAGTTGCGTGCCGCACAGATCATTCCCAACAGCTCATTGGTATGCACCAACGACCTGGTCTATCCCTACGAGACCACCCAGATACACCCCACGCAGAAGCGACAGGTGGGTGAGCGCCTGGCGTGGACGGCGCTACACCGCGACTACGGTTTCGAACAGGTGCTCTACAAGAGTTCTACCTATAAAGATATGATGGTCAAAGACGGTGCCATACTCATCCACCTACAAGACAACTACCACGCTGACGCGCCCTACGAGATGATTGAGGGCTTCGAGATTGCAGGCGAAGACCGTGTGTTCCACCCCGCCACAGCCCGCCACTTCTGGCGCCCTGGCGGCAACTATTGGGACGAGGGCATCAGTGTCAGCAGTCCTGAGGTCCCCAACCCCGTAGCCGTGCGCTACTGCTTCCGCAACTTCCTGCTTGGCAATGTAAAGAACGCCGCCAACCTCCCCCTTTTCCCGTTCCGCACGGATCATTGGGAGTGAAGGTTATTTTAAAGAAGTTGTCTTTAATCTCCCCCTCCGCTTCCTGTCGAAACGTTAAGAATACTAAAAAACTACTATATATATAAGGTGTAACCAAAACTTTTGCGTACTTTTGCCGCCCAAACGAATAAATTTTAAACCGAAAAGAAGTAAAAAGGTAAAACCATGCAAAAGAATTTGGTAATCGTAGAGTCGCCTGCCAAGGCCAAAACCATCGAGAAATTCCTGGGCAACGACTATAAGGTGATGTCGAGCTACGGACATATCCGTGACCTGAAGAAAAAGGAGATGAGCATCGACACCACTACGCTCGAACCTGAATACGAGATTCCTGAAGAGAAAGAGAAACTCGTCAAGGAACTGAAAAACAATGCCCAGAAGGCTGAGAAGATATGGCTCGCATCCGATGAAGACCGCGAGGGAGAGGCTATCTCATGGCACCTGTGTGAGGTGCTCGGACTGGACGAGGAGCATACCAACCGTATCGTGTTCCACGAAATTACCAAACCGGCCATCCTCAAGGCTATCGAAACACCGCGTCACATTGACATGAATCTGGTGAACGCCCAGCAGGCCCGCCGTGTGCTCGACCGTCTGGTAGGCTTCAAGTTGTCGCCCGTCCTGTGGCGTAAGGTCAAGCCCGCCCTGTCGGCTGGTCGTGTACAGAGCGTTGCCGTACGTCTTATCGTCGAACGTGAGCGTGAGATACAGGCTTTCCAAAGCGAACCATACTATAGCGTGGCTGCTACCTTTGCCATCACCAATGCCGACGGTTCGCAAAGCGAGGTCAAGGCGATGCTGGCCCAGCGCCTGAAGACCCACGACGAGGTCCTTCAGCTGTTGGAGCAGTGCAAGGAGGCAACGTTTACCGTCAGCAGCGTCAGCAAGAAACCGCTTAAGCGCACGCCGGCACCTCCCTTCACCACGTCGACGCTACAACAGGAAGCCGCCCGCAAACTGGGCTTCACCGTCTCGCAGACCATGATGGTTGCCCAGCATCTGTATGAACACGGACAGATCACCTATATGCGTACCGACTCCGTAAACCTCTCTGCGCTGTGTATCAATGCCAGCAAGGAGGAGATCACCAAGCTCTATGGCGAGGAGTACTCGAAGGTACGCCAGTATCACACCAGCTCGAAGGGTGCCCAGGAGGCCCACGAAGCCATCCGTCCTACCTATATGGACCGCATGGAGATTGAGGGCACGGCTCAGGAGCGCAAGCTCTACGAACTCATCTGGAAGCGCACCATTGCCTCACAGATGGCCGATGCCGAAATTGAGAAGACCACAGTGGAAATCAAGCCCTCTACCACCTCTTCTCTCTTCGTCGCCCAAGGCGAAGTGGTGAAGTTCGACGGTTTCATCAAGGTTTATCGCGAATCTGTTGACGATGATGATCAGCAAGACGAAGAGAGCCGCATCCTGCCGCCTATGAAGAAAGGCATGGAGCTGACTCGTCGCGAGATACAGGCTACTGAGCGTTTCAGCCAGGGACCACAGCGCTATACCGAGGCCTCGCTGGTTCACAAGCTCGAAGAGCTGGGCATCGGACGTCCTTCTACCTACGCCCCCACCATTTCGACCATCCAGCAGCGTGAATATGTGCACAAAGGCGACAAGAAGGGCGAAGAGCGCAGCTACACCATCGATACGCTGAAGGGTAAGGTCATCACCCAGAAGGAACGCACCGAGATGGCCGGCTCTGACAAGGGTAAGCTGCTGCCTACCGACATTGGCAGCGTGGTCAACGACTTCCTGATGCAGTATTTCCCCACCATCATGGACTATAACTTTACAGCAAAGGTCGAGCAGAACTTCGATAAGATTGCCGAGGGTGGCGAGACATGGACCACCATGTTGAAGAACTTCTACAAGAAATTCGAGCCTACTGTCGAGAAAACCATGAATGCCCGTCAGGAGCATAAGGCTGGCGAGCGCCAGCTGGGCAATGACCCCAAGAGCGGACGTCCCGTCTTCGTGAAGATTGGCCGCTTCGGACCCGTGGTACAGATAGGCTCTGCCGAGGATAAGGACAAGCCGCTGTTTGCACAACTGCCCAGCGACAAGAGCATGGAGACGCTGACACTCGACGAGGCACTGGAGCTCTTCCAGCTGCCGCGCACCCTGGGCGACTTCGAGGGTAGCACTGTGACCATCGGCGCCGGACGCTTCGGACCATATATCCTGCACCAGAAGAAATACACCTCGCTGCCCAAGGATACCGACCCCATGGCCATCACTCTCGAAGAGGCCGTGGCACTCATCAAGGCAAAGCGTGAGCAGGACAACAAGAAACACCTGAAGATCTTCATCGAGGACGACAAGCTCGAAGTGCTCAACGGCCGCTATGGTCCCTATCTGGTCTACGACGGCAAGAACTACCGCCTGCCGAAGAACCTGCACGCCAAAGCCGACGAGCTGAGATACGACGAGTGCATGGCCATCATCAAGAAGACTGAGAAATGAGACGCATCATTCTCATAGGTTACATGGGCTCCGGCAAGACCACCGTGGGCAAGGCGCTGTCAAAGGCTACGGGCATGATGTTCTACGATATGGACTGGTATATCGAGAGCCGCATGCGCAAGACGGTGTCGCAAATCTTTGCCGAACGGGGTGAAGAGGGCTTCCGACAGATAGAATACAACATGCTACACGAGGTGGCCGAGTTCGAGAATGTCATCATCAGCTGTGGTGGTGGCACGCCGTGCTTCTTCGACAACATGGACTATCTGAACCAGCAGGGCGACGTCATATACCTGAAGGCTACGCCCGAAGTGCTGTACAAGCACCTGCTGATGGGAAAGGTGGAACGTCCGTTGCTGAAAGGCAAGACGCCCGAGGAGCTCATCGCCTATATCACCGAACACCTGAAGGAGCGCGAGCCCTACTACAACAAGGCGCAACACGTGCTCGACGTCAGCGTGCTCGACAACTACGACAAGATCAACATCAGTGTGGAGCGCATACGCGCCCTCCTGTCACTATAAAACCCATGAGGCCCATAGGCCCCATAAGACCCATAAAAAACCAACTATGAAGAAATGGACCATTGAGGACTCCAAGGAGCTCTACAACATCAATGGCTGGGGAACCAGCTACTTCGGTATCAACGACGAGGGTAACGTCTACGTGACACCCTGTAAGGACGGTACGAAGATTGACCTGCGCGAAGTGATGGACGAACTGTCGCTACGCGACGTGACGGCACCCGTGCTGTTGCGCTTCCCCGATATTCTCGACAACCGTATCGAGAAGACGTGGAGCTGTTTCAAGAAGGCCGCCGAGGAGTACGAATACAAAGGCGAGAACTACGTGGTGTTCCCCATCAAGGTAAACCAGATGCAGCCCGTCGTCGAGGAGATTATCTCGCACGGCCGCAAGTTCAACCTTGGCATTGAGGCGGGTTCGAAGCCTGAGCTGCACGCCGTCATTGCCGTACAGTGCCAGAGCGACTCCATCATCGTCTGCAATGGTTACAAGGACGAGAGCTACATCGAACTGGCCCTGCTGGCCCAGAAGATGGGCAAACGCATCTTCATCGTCGTCGAGAAGCTGAACGAGCTCGACATCATTGCCCGCGTAGCGAAGCAGTTGAATGTGCGTCCGAACATCGGTATCCGCATAAAACTGGCCTCCAGCGGTAGCGGCAAGTGGGAAGAGAGCGGTGGCGACGCCTCGAAGTTCGGACTGACGAGTGCCGAGCTGCTGGAAGCCCTCGAGCTTCTTGACAAGAAGGATATGCGTGACTGTCTGCGCCTCATCCATTTCCACATTGGTTCGCAGATTACAAAGATACGCCGCATACAGACGGCCCTGCGCGAGGCGTCACAGTTCTATGTCCAGCTGCACAAGATGGGCTACAACGTCGATTTCGTCGACTGTGGCGGTGGCCTGGGCGTCGACTACGACGGCACGCGGTCTCCGTCCTCTGAGAGTAGTGTCAACTACTCCATCCAGGAGTATGTCAACGACTGTATCTACACCTTCGTAGAGGCTGCCAACAAGAACGACATACCCCACCCCAACCTGATTACTGAGAGTGGACGCTCGCTGGCGGCCCACCATAGCGTACTGGTCATCGACGTGCTGGAGACGGCCTCACTGCCTGAGATGCCCGAGGAGTTCGAGCCCGACGCCGACTCTCACCAGCTGGTAAAGGACCTCTACGAGATATGGGACAACCTGTCGCCACGCAACGTGCTTGAAGACTGGCACGACGCCGAGCAGATACGCGAAGAGGTGCTCGACCTCTTCTCTCACGGCATTGTAGACCTGAAGACGCGCGCTGAGATTGAGGCAATGTATTGGAGCGTCTGCCATGAGATCCATGCGCTGGCCAAGAACCTCAAGCACGTGCCGGAGGAGCTGATGAACATCGACAAGCTGCTGGCCGACAAGTACTTCTGTAACTTCTCGCTGTTCCAGTCGCTGCCTGACTCGTGGGCCATCGACCAGGTATTCCCCATCATGCCCATCCAGCGTCTGCAAGAGCGTCCCACACGCAACGCCACCATACAGGACATCACCTGCGACTCCGACGGAAAGATAGCCAACTTCGCCACCAACCGCCACCAGTCGCACTCGCTGCCTGTCCACGCGCTGAAGCGCAACGAGAACTACTACCTCGGCGTGTTCCTCGTAGGTGCCTACCAGGAAATCCTCGGCGATATGCACAACCTCTTTGGCGACACCACCGCTGTCCACATCTCTGTGAAGGATGGTCACTACCATATCGACCAGATCTTCGACGGCGAGACCGTCGAGGAGGTGCTCGAATATGTGCAGTACAACCCCAAGAAGCTGGTGCGCCAACTCGAGATATGGGTGACCAAGAGCGTCAAGCAGGGCAAGATTAGCCTTGAAGAGGGTAAGGAGTTCCTCTCAAACTACCGCTCAGGACTCTACGGATATACTTATTTGGAATAACGAAACTTCGAAGTATCGAAGCATCGAAATATCGAAAAAAAATGAAACAACCCATCACCATCGTCAAGGTCGGCGGAGCCGTCGTTGAAGACGAAACGCAGTTACAGCAACTTTTGCGCGATTTCATCGCGATTGACGGACCCAAGATACTCGTGCACGGCGGTGGTCGCAGAGCCACGAAGATTGCCGAGCGACTGGGTATCGAGACCCACATGGTCAACGGCCGACGCATCACCGACGAGGCGATGCTCGAAGTGGTGACGATGGTCTATGGCGGACTGGTCAACAAGAATGTGGTGGCACGCCTGCAGGCCTTAGGCTGCGACGCCCTCGGACTCACAGGTGCCGACGCCAACATCATCCTTTCCCACAAGCGTCCACCCGTCGCCGTTGCAGCCACTACTTCCGACGGTTCTCCGTCGGGAACCCTCGTCGACTTCGGCTTCGTAGGCGACGTCGACCAGGCTGCAGGTGCAAAAATCGCCCATTTCATCGAGGCCGGCCTCGTACCCGTCATTGCACCGCTGACGCACGACGGACAGGGCCACATGCTCAATACCAATGCCGACACGATGGCCTCAGAGACGGCGAAGGCAATGGCTGCCGCTGGTTACGACGTCACCCTCATCTTCGCCTTCGAGAAGCCCGGCGTGCTGCGCGACGCTAACGACGACACCAGCGTCATTGCCACCATCAATCGTGCCGACTTCCTGGTCTACAAGGCCGACGGCACCATCAGTGGCGGCATGCTGCCCAAGATAGAAAATGCCCTCGCTGCCGTCGACGCCGGCGTCTCCCGCGTCATCATTACCCTGGCCACCGCCATCGATGGCCACCACGGCACCATCATCACCCGCTAAGTTCTTCTTTGTTAAATACTATGCTTTGACGTAGTCGATACTATACTTTGACGTAGTCGATACTATACTTTGACGCTGTCAATGTGCCACTTTGACAGTCACAAAGTTACGCCTCGACGCCAACAAAGTGCCACATCGACGACCAGCAAGTGCCACATAGACGGCCAGCAAGTGCCGTCTCCGTCGCCACGAAGTGCCACATGCGCAGAAACACCTCACCACCTCACCTGACAGGTCTCAAACCCCGATGCACAAAGGGATTGAGCCCAGTTAGGTGTTGCTCAAAGACCTAACCAACACCTAACTCACACCTACCTCGTCATTTTCCCTAATATTTCAGACAAAAACATTAAATTCATGTTCAAAAAGAAAAGTCTCTGGTTTATATCTTAACACGAATTCCCATGAATTGCCCATATAATTTTTCATGTAATAGTTTTATAAAGTGCAACAATTGTTTTTCCTGTTTTTTCTCCCCCCCAACAGGCCGAGCTGTTTTTGCCTCAGTTAGGTGTTAGTTAGGTGTTGGTTAGGTCTTTGAGCAACACCTCACTGGCCGCAAACGCCCTGTACATCGGCATTCCAAGGGTGTCGAGTGAGGTGGTGAGGTGTTTTTACAAAAAACCCTCACAGAGCCACAAGAGCGCTGTGAGGGTGATCTATCTGAAGCAAATGCTTGCTTACCAGTCTTCGTCAGGACTTAGAAGTCTATGTTCCAGCCTCGAGAACCGGCTTCGCCATCGTATTCTTCGTCACTAAAGTCAACGTCAAAGCTGTCGGTTGTAGAAACCTCTACTTCACCTGGCAGTCCTGATATTGCCAGCATCGATTGAGTTTCTATGCGTACCACCATTGCGGTGGGTGATATATATGTCTTTTTCATTGTTCTTTTTCTTTAAAGTGAATTTACTCGCCTCCCTGTTTCCCCTCCCTTGGGGAGGGGTCAGGGGTGGGCTTTTACTTTATCACTACCTTGAGCTTTGCTCGAGCTCGCTCACGTTCGATAAAGCATTAGCGAGCTCTTGCTTTATTCTCACTTAATCACGACCTTCTTGCCATTTACGATATACAGACCCTTCTTGGCATTCTGTACCTTCTGACCATTCAGGTTGTAGACGCTCTCCATCTGCAGTTCTCCATCAACGGTGATGCTGGCAATGCCAGTCGTTTCGCCGTCAATGCTAATCAGCATACGAGCAGAAGCAGGAGCGTCGAAGTATGCACGGAAGCCCTTCATAGAAGCAGATGCCGTTGCCTTAGCAAGTTTGCCGCTGGTATTCAGCACATGCTTGCCAGTCAGAGTGCCAGCAGCCTTTGGACTGTAGGTACCTTGGAATGTAACGGTCTGCTCAACTGAACCGGCTGTAGCCTCAGTAATTTCAGTATCGTTGAACGTAAGGTTGCCAAGCGAAACGACACTAGGAATGTAAATCAAGTAAGGCTTGCCTGCATCCATAGCGCTAACCGTTTCGAAGTGCAATCCGCTTACGTCGCTGTAGCTATCAAATGCGAACACCTTAGCTTCAGCACCAAACTTTTCGCTAATAGCAGAACTGTTCATAGCAAACGGCAGACAGATGGTATTCCATCCATCGATATATGTACGCTGCAGCGTGACATTATAAGTTCCTGTCTCGATAGCTTCGCTTGAAGTCTGACTTAGCGTATAGTTCACCTTCATATTGTTCACTGCAGTAGCGAAGGCCTCAGTATCATTGCTGTAGTACACCTTAATCTGAGCCGTCTTGTTCTCAGGAATAGCATAGGTGAACGAGAAGGTCTTCGTGCCGTTCAGAGCAATGTCCTGAGCAGCGCTAGCATCACCTTCCTGTACGCCATCAATGAACAACTTAGCATATACGCCAGTCTCATCAGCTATCAGCGAGGTCACTGTAGCAGAGATCGTAGCGCTATTGCCCTTCGTTGTCGTAGCTGGGAAGCTGGTAGCGGTGACGTAGAGGTCGTGAGTGTTGTTCTTCTTCTCCCAACCGAGGAAGTTGTCAACCTTTACACGAGCACCCGAAATCTTTACATAGTAGTCGCCAGCGGCAAGACCACTTATGTTCACATCCTGATAGCTGGTAGTCAGAGTCAGGCTGCTAAGATCTACCTCATTCCAAGTAATACGATCCTGAGATGTGTAAACCATGAAAGTCTCTGCACTGCTACCAGTCTTAGCTGCCTGGAAGGTCAGTACATCACTTGTGCCTGCAACAGAAAGCTGCTCTGTAATCAAATCAGCTACGCCGCTTGCAGTGTTCTCAGCACGTTGGCTGTTTACCTCCCAATATCCACCAAAGTACCATCCTGCAGGCTTGCCGGAAGCGAACTGCTCGTCAAGTGCATTCGGATTCAGAATGGTTGCATTGTAGTTGATGACGAAGTCGCCAAGGCTGGTCACAACAGTCACTACGCCTTCCTTGTATTCGTAAGGAGCAGCAACAGGCATCGTGATGGTCAGCGTAGCAGACTCACCGTTAGCCAGTGATGTAGCATTAACTGCAGCAGTTGCAACACCCGTTGTAGTCACAGGCGAAGTGATGGTCAGCGTACCGTTACCAACATTGGTGATGGTATAAGTCGCAGTAGTCTCGCCGCTGATAGGACCAAAGGCCTCAGTAGCACCATTCTCAACAATAGCAGCGCTCTTTGTAACCTTAATCATAGAAGCGGTATTATTCAGCGTACCACCATAGACATTGTCGATGTACATATAATAGTAGCCCTTGAACTCTACGATAGCTGTTACAGCAGAAGCATTCTCTAAGTCAATCTCGTGAGAACTATATGCAGACGTTGAGCTGATAGCAGCTGAATAGTCAACATAGTCAGACCAACTGATACCACCATTCACGCTGTAACGTACTTTCAACGAAGGAGAACCGTATGAAGGCTTCTTCGCATCGAAATAGATCTTCTCTCCAGCAGCCAGGTTGATGGGCTGGGTGATCAGAGAAGTTTCTGAAGAAGATCCAGAATAAGCTGCTCCAGACGAAACAGTCCACGAACCCTTCTCCACGAAGTTCGAAGGAATCTCGCTGGCAAAGTCAACGTACCACTTATCTGCATCACGGGTCTTACCTGTCAGGGTAATCACCTTGTCTGCCAAACCATCAGCAGAGATGGTCAGCGTAGCGTTGTGAGTCTTATACTCAGCGCTTGCTTTCAGTGTAGCAGTAACTTTCAGCGTCTGTCCGACAGGAATAGTTGCCAAATTCTCGCTAATTGTTGCAGAACTGCCATCAGGAACACTCAGTGCCACCTGATAGTCAGCAGCATCATCACCAGTCAGGGCTGCAACAACAGTGGTCATCTCAGCTGTACCACTATTGGTAACGATAATTTCGTAATTAGCAGCAGCTGTCTGCATATCGAAGTCGTAGTCTGCAGCAGCGGGAGAGAGTGTCATCACAGGTTCAAGGACAGCGGTATAGCCGTAAATACGACGGATGTCCATATACGAACCAGTAAACTCAATCTTGGCATTTCCAGCAGGAATATCGTCAATAACCTGTAACTTGTAGTCAGATGCAGAATAGGTATAACTAAGAGTAGATGTACCTGCCGTCCAAGAAGAGCCACCATCGGTAGAATATCTATATGTCAGAGAAGGTGAAGACCATGAGCTATTACCCCTACCTTCAATCACTAACTTTTCACCTGCAGCAACAGTGTAGGTGCCAGTGGTAAGCATCTTGCTGCTTGAAGAAGTGGTGGCCTTGGTGTTGGCTGTTACACTCCATCCATCAGCTTCCCAACCAGCGGGGAATGCAGAGAGCGTTGTGAAGTTGATATCAGTCTTGCTGCCAACCACCACACCGCTTGAGGTAACGGTGAAGGTGCCCAGTGTCTCAGAAGCGCTGTTCTTACCAGTCAGCACAACATCGCCAGCGTGATAGCCTTCGTTGTTCTCTGTATCGTTCTCCATCGAAATAACAAGACTTGTGATTGCGTTTGCTGCCAAAGAGGTTGCGCCCAGCGTAGCAGTCATGCCTGCAGGAGCATCAGTCTTGGTGAGGTTCAATGTACCTGTACCAGTGTTCTTTACATAATAGGTGGCAGTCTTGTCCTCATCTACGAAGCCCCAATTGTTGGCAGCTGTTGTGCCGGCGATAGGTGTGTTGCACTCCGGGTCGCTAAACAAACTGAACTCAGGATCGTTCTCGTCGTAGGCGAAACCGTTCAGGCCGTTCACATAGACGTAATAGCCCACGAGCTGAATCTTATTGACCGTAGTGGGAACGTCGTCAAGTTCGACTACCGTATAAGAGTCTTTATTAAGCACGTCATAGGTGAGAGTGTTAGTGTATGCATCCCAAGTGGAACCGTTATCAGACGAACCCTTAATGGTCACATAATAGTATGTGGAATTGGAATTAATCTTGCCACTGATTGCTAACTTTTGGCCTTCAGTGACGATTATTTTCGGAGAGGTTAACTTGTAAGAACTAGAAGACGAGTAAGCACCAGTAGACGCATTGAACGTCCAACCACTATTCTCCCAACGGTCAGGCTTGGAGGCGAAGGTGGTGAATATCTTCGAATCATCAGCCACATAGCCCTTTACATTGAGTGTCTTCGACTCAACACCTGTACCTGCGATAGTGACAGTACCGGACTGTGAACCTAACGCAGTAGTCTTCAATGCCACAGTGAATGTCACGCTACCACCGGCAGCAATCGAAGTTGCATTATCTGCCACTGCAATCTCGAAGTTTTCATTGTTGCAAGTAACAGAGAGACCATTCAGAGCAGCGCCACCAGTATTGGTAATGGTATAAGCATCAGAAGTGGTCTTTGCGGTAATCATGCCGAAGTCCTTTGTCGTGCCCTCAGCGGCAAAGCCCATCACAGGCACAGAAGCCCCCTCGAAGCCATAGAAACGACGGATACCAACGTATGCACCTGTAAACTTAATCCTGACCAGCCCCTCAGAGGCACCAGTAAGCTCAAAAACCTTCCAATCACTTCTTGAAATACCCGTGACAGCTACGGGTTCTGTCCAATCAGCATCACCCACCTTGAAGCTATAAGAGAGAGAGGCATCGTTATAGCTATTGACACCCTTGGCCTCAATGAGCATTGTTTCACCCTCCGCAACGGTAAATATCTGAGAGGTCATGTCGTATGCAGTAGAAGAACTGTTGTAAACATAGGTGCTAGCGGACATAGACCAGTTTCCACGTTCCCAACCGGCAGGCATCTCGCTCAGTTCGCCAGCAACAATATTGATGTCGTTCCTCAAACCAAGAACAGCACCATTCAAATTAACAGTGAAGGTACCAAGCACTGCGTCGTCAGCATGGTTCTTGGCAGTAACAACAACTGAACTATTGTGCAAACCCTCTGGGGTATTAGGCATCGTAATGGTCAATGTAGCTTTCTCGTTAGCTGTCAGAGCTGCATTGTCAATAGCTGCCGTAAAGCCTGTAGGTGTGTTAACTGTCAAGTCAATCTGACCACCACCAATATTCTTAATATAGTACTTTTGTTGCTGAGTTTCAGTTATGAAACCAAAGTTCTTGTCTACCTCTGCGGCAACAGATGTAGTGCATTCTTCGTTGTTATAGAGAGCTAATGAAGGAGCATAAGAGAAACCATTAAAAGCATTGACATAAACATCTGAACCCTGAATACGCAGGTTATATGTTCCAGCGGGAATGTCATCAATTATTACCAATGTATAATCAGTTGTATTCAGACCAGTACTATTATTATAAGTCTTAGCATCAAATGCATTATAATTCGTTCCATCTGTTGATCCGGTAATAGTAATATAACCAGTAGAATAACTTAATTTTGCATTGATAACTACTGATTCTCCATCACCAACCACAATCTTAGGAGTTGTTAACGTCCTAGCTGTACTTGGGAATTTAACACCACTCGTAGAATTATAAGTTAATGTAGAGCTCTGAGTCCAATTGTCAGGAAGACTTGCGTACGTCTCAATAATCTTCGTATCGTCAAGCATATAACCACTGACGGTTACTTGCTGAGCATCAATCTCGTTACCATCAATAGTGATTGTACCATCCTGCTGGCCGAGTGCACTAACTTTTACCTTCACAGTCAGCGTAGAGCTGGCTGCAATTGTAGTAGCAGTCAGGGCATTACCCTCAGCATCCGTTACTGCAAAGCCAGCACTGGGAGTAACAGTCAGACCTGTCAGGGCTGCACCACCACTGTTGGTGATGGTCAGTGTCAGAGCCTGAGCGTCGGCATCACTTACAAGACCAAAGTTATGGTTTGTTGCAGAAAGCTCGATAACAGGAATGGCAGCTAACGTAGTAAAGTCAGCCTTGTTGCTCCAGTCACTGTATTCCTCAGCCTTCTTAGCACGAATGTATGCATAGTAGGTGGTTCCTGCTGTCAGACCTGTAAGTGTATAAGGATTAGCATCTACAGCTACCTTTGTACCCTCAGTGTCAGGATCAAAGTCTGTATCTGTTGAGTAAGCAATCTGCCAAGCAGTCTCATCACCACCGTTTGTCCAGCCCAACGTTGCTGTAGTTGTAGTCGTTGCTGAGTCGTCAAAGTTCTTTGGCTTCTTTACAGTTGCGACCTGAGGTATAGACGTAATGGTCATCTTGGGGAGGAAATTTTGTTGGCTAAGTGTTGAGCTATAACCTCCATACGATGCTCCACTAGCAGTAACACCAGTCCATGTTGTTGTTACCCACGTACTTCCACCTGATTGCTTAAAACCAACAAGCAAGTTGCCTCCAGAATAATCAAACCCATCATCTAAGGCTATTACCATTTTCCCGTCAGAAATTGTCATACTGCCACTAAACACTTTATCTAATGTTGCCCAATCAGCTAAAGAAGATATAGTGGTATTATCGGTTTCTGACATATAAATGTCAATGGTATTTGAGCCAAGTTTTCCTGCGGTGCTTTCTGTTCCATAGAAAGTAATACCTGTTATCTGTCTACCATTTACTTCTGTAAGACTAGTACTTGGCAAAATAAACTGGGTTTTTGCATCACCAGAATCCAAATAGGTACCATAGATAGGTACATAAGTGTTTGTTTGGGAGCCATCATTGACTGTAGTGTTAATTGTAGCCGAAGGCTTGAAGCTAATCTCATCACTCCAATTACTGTAATTACCACTGCCATAGTCGGCACGAATGCGAGCATAATAAGTGGTCTCAGCAGTGAGTCCAGTCAATGTATAAGGCTTTGTCGTTACATCAACGGGTGTTACAGAACCCGCATCAAAGCCTTGGGTTGTAGAATATGCAATTTGCCAAGCTGTCTCATCTTTACCATTTGTCCAACTGAATGTTGAAGAGGTTGAGGTGTAGCCTGTAAAGATAAAAGCAGTAGGCTTGGGATATGCCTCAACTTCTGAAACACAGAAATCGTCAATCCAAAGTTTGTATTGATTATTTGCAGTATATTTAATTGCAACATATTTTGTTCCTGCTGGTAATGTCCTTGTATACTCAGTCCATGAAGATGGTGCTGTGATATCTGTAGCTTCTAACCATGTAAAAGACCCTGTTTCAGAATTAGAAGTAGAATAACCAACGTTAAAGGTCTCAGTATATGTAGAACCATTTTTATACCAAAAAGACAGATTTAATGTTGCATCTGAAGTTGTAAGTTCCGGAGAAATAAGGTACTGTGGTGGATTTGTGTTGTACCAAAACTGAAATCCTTTATTATCACTTCGTTTAGCATCAGACATGATAGCAGTATTGGTAGGTATAGAAGAGCCAGCAATTGTCCATCCTTCACCTGCTAAGTTATTATTCTCAAACCCATAGCTATACGGCAATGCTTTGCCATCCGCCCACGCCGTTCCGCTGCCGACAATTAGGGCAAATAGAAAAAGGAGTAGATACCTACTCTTAGATAGGTAAGATTGTTTTTCCATAATGTTTTTGGTTTTTGTTAGTAATATTTTATTTATTCTCTGTCTTTGTTTAGTCGCTTCTCCAACCTTCATGGTCGGAGTGCTTTCGTCGCACCTTTTTATGCTGCGTAGGTTTATTGGCTCTGCGCTCGGTTTTCACGGTTTTTTGCCACCATGATGGCGGAGTTTGGAAACCAAACCGTGGTGAACTTGCAATCTGTGCGAGAGCGTGCTCTCAGGCACAAGAGTGCAAGTCCAACACGCAGGGCCTTAGCCCGTAGACATCACGAGTGGTGTTTTTATTGTTTTTGTTTCCATCACTTAATCACGACAGTGCGACCATTAACGATATACAGACCCTTTCTGGGGTTCACCACACGTCGGCCCTGCAGGTCGTAGACATGATCATTTGTCATTTTTCCTTTATCATTTAGCGTAGCGCCAACGCCGTCGACGGGCTCGGTCTTGCTGACAACGACATTAGAGAAGATGCCGAAGGGATTGAAGGCGGTGGTAGAGGTGTTGACAAGGACGGATGTGCAGAAGTAGGAGTCGCCATCGTCATTGGGTATGAACACCATATTGTCGAGCAGATTCTGTTCGGCATCAGCTCCACAGAAGTAGGTCTTATAGCCGCTATACGAACCAATATACTGTCCGCTGGGGAAGACGAGGCAGCCATCAGCATCAACAGTTCCTTGCATCCATGTGCCGCCAGTGATGGGCTCAGGGAACTTAAAGTAAATACGGTCATCATCGATTTTAACCTCCATCGTCTCAGTATCTACTTCTGAATGGTCGACGCCATCAACCTTATAGGAGAAGACATAGCTGACCCACCACGTCTCCTTGACAGCTGAGGAGCCTACCAGCTGGAAGCCCTCGAAGTTGTCGAGACAGAGGTTCTCAGTAGCTATGCGGAAGCGGTAGGTGCCAGCCTCCAGACCACTGATGGTGAAGGTCTCGTAGTTGTCTCTGATACTGCTGATATCCTGGCTCAGCTTAGTCGTCCATGCGCCACCATCCTTCTGATACTGCACAACGAGGTCAGTAAAGGCTTGGTTGGCCTTAGCCTGGAAGGTGAGCGACTCACCAGCCTTGACGATGAGCTGTGGAGTGAGCAGCCAATGGCCAGCACCCTCGTATTTGCCTTTGGCCTCACCATTCTCGAAGGTCCAGCTGGCAGCAGAGCCGTCAACCTCCCAACCATCGGGCAGGACACCTGCCGAGAAGTCTTCGCTCCAGGCATTGGGATCCTTGACACTGGCCGATGCACTGATAGTTACCACTTCGCCGACATTGGGCGTAAGGGTGATGGTAGCAGCGTGGCCACCATAGGCCTCAGCATTATAATGATAGGTAATGGTAAACGTCTCTGACTGGCCTGCAGCAACATTGATGGCTGCCTTGCTGACTGTGAAGTCGTCGTTGTCAGAAAGGATAGAGGTCGTCAACTCAGCATCACCGGTATTGCTGATGGTAATTTCCTGAGAGGCGTCGCCAGAAACGCGGCCAAAGTCTACCTTCGTGGGGTCGACGCCCATGATGGGTGCTGGCACCTTATACGTGCTCTTCAAATTGATGATGTAGGGACTGTTGGCGTCGCTGGACGTGATGGTCAGCACACCCTCGGCATCCTTGGCGGGAGTGGCGATGGTCACCTCGGCCGTCGACTTCGAAGCGACAGTCGTCAGGTCGGCACCTGCCGTAATGGTGAAGTCGCCCGTAACGCTGATGGCGCTGATGGTCAGGTCGGCCAAGCCGCCATTCCACAACGAGAAGGTCTTCGTCGTTCCTGCTGCCACCGTACCAAAATCGAAACTGCTGCCCGACGCATAGTCGGCAATGGTCAGCGTAGCCTCGACAGAAGCCTGATAGGGAGTATAGGTGAAGTCGTCGAAATGGCCACGAGATATCAGCAAGGCCACACGAGTACCTGTCTGAGAACTGAAGGTAACCTGCTCCCAAGAGGGTTTTGATCCAGAGGTCTTGGCCAGCGTCTTCGTACCTATCTGAGCACCCAGCGTCATTACACCATCAGCATAAGTGCAGGCATAAGCAGTAATGCTGGCCTGATAGTTCTTGGTCTGATTGCGCAACCAGAAGCTGAAGTCTCCTGTCAGTTCAGGGGTAATGAGATAAGTATCGGTATTCACTTGGGGAACAGAGACACAGGGAGCCTTGGTGTGGTATGTCTCCGTTTCTCTGACAATCACTCCGTCAGTACCAGAGAAGTTCCACCCACTGGGCAGACCGCTGGTAAGTGTATAGTCGTCGAAACCCTCGGTTACTGTATCGGCACTAGCCGTCATACAGCCTACGATGAGGACTGCAATGACGGCCAGGGCCTTGGTAATAGTTTGTTTTAGGGAATTCATTTATTGTATTCGTTAGTAAGAAGTAACGTGTCAAAGTTTCACCTTCACCACCTTGTCGGCCACCTTAATAATATATAAGGTATTAGGCTTCAGGCTGATGTCGGCATAGGTGCCGCTGAGCTTGCGTGAGTAAACCACACGGCCATCGACGCCACAAACCGTCACCTGGTCGCCGGCCTTGGCATTGGCGATGTGAACGCCCTCGGCAGAGCCCAGAATCAAAGCCTTAGAAGGAGTAGCGGCAGGAGCCTGCTCAATGGCGGTAGCCTGCTGCTCGTAGGTCACAATGAGGCGGTTGTACTGCAGAGAAACGGCGGGAGTCACAACTACATTTTCCTCGACAGTCAGCTGAGAACCGTTGAAGGTCACGCTATGAACCTTCCAACCCTCAGAAGCCTCGATGAAGTAGCTATACTGCTGGCCCATCTCGACATGCTGCCAGATGCTACCGTTGTCGGCTTGCTGGATAGCAATGAAGTTTCCTGTTGTGGGGATGTCACCACCAGGATTGAAGGGATCAACATCAGCACCATCGCTGCAGTCGTCACCCTCTACCCACAGGGCAGAGAAGATCCAGCGCTTGTCGACATTTGCCAGACGAGTAGCCTCACCAGTGGTGATATCTACCTCGTAGAGAGAGGTATCGTACTTGCCATTGGTCTCCCAATCCTTATCGGGCAGAGAACTCCAAGAACCCCACTCGTTGACGCCCTTACCACTATTAAAGTAGCCTACCCAGTACATCTTGTTGGGATTGCTCTTGGCAAAGCAGGCTGCCTGACGACGATACTGTGAGCTGTAGCCCGTAGCACCTACCAACGGCTCATAGTCGGTATAGAGCTCACCAGTCTCAGAATCAGTCTTCTGAACAGCCTTGGTCTTCATCAGACCCGTAGTAAGGTCGAACTCATAGAGCTGAGCACCCGTCAGCTTGTTGTCAATATCACGCTGCTTGCCATCTTCACCAGGAACAGCATTGCTGCCACCGCTGGTCAAAGCAAAGGCACGACCCTCGCTATTGATGGCGAAAGTGATAAAGTTGTAATAGTACAGTCCAGGAGTGACGGGGGTGACCTTCATAGTCTTCAGGTCGACAGTGCAAATAGCATAACCTGCGTCGCCATCGGTCATATCATCGTCCTGATCAGCAAAGTATTCGGGATCGGAGGTAATCTCCTCAGACAACTGGTTGCCTGTCAGATAGAACAGACCATAGACCTTACCGTCTTTAGGGTTGTAAGACATACCGGCAGACTCCAAGTGGTCGCTCTTGGGACGAATCTCAGTACTGAGCAGGGCGCCAGTCTTGGCATTCCACTTGCAGACACGGAACAACTCTTCGTCAACGGTTGACGACTCGTCGCGAGAGGAAACGGTCACCAGCTTGCCATTGACATAGCAAGCGCCCGAGTTGCCATACATCATATTGAAGTTGTTGGCCCAGATTTCCTTCTCGTTGTTGCCTTTTATCTCTTCCTTTACGACGGCAGGATCCTTTTCAGGCGCAGACAGCGAGGAGCCGTTCCACGTCATACCATAGATGCCGTTCTCAACTATAAAGATAGATTTTTGCAGCGTGTTGTTCCAACCCAGATATTCGGTTTCCATCTGACAAGTCTCTTTGTTCTTCTTGTAGCGATTGTCGTGGCCGATACCTTTCAGTGTGATTTGTGCGCTGGCTGTCATCACTACCAAGCTTAACAGCAGCAACATCGTTTTTTGTTTCATTTTCGTTCTAATTTCGTTTAATTGTTTGCAGTTTGTTATTACAACTAGGCACAAAGGTAACAAATCAAAGCCAAAACGCCGCATAAAAACCATTAAAGCTTCGTACATTTTTGTAAATATGCACAAAAACTCACCATAACGGTTTTAAAAATCGCCCATTTCAACGGGAAATACAAAAAAGGCAGGATGGGCAATAAATACCCATCCTGCACATTATTTTAGAGGAAAAAGTGTGTTATTTCACGACGACCGTACGGCCATTGACGATGTAAACACCCTTCTTGACGTTGTCAACCTTCTGGCCACCGACGGTATATACCTTCACGTCGTCACCATGCTTAGCCTTGATGGCGGCAATGCCATTGCCTTCAACAACGGTAACGTTAACCCACTTCGTCACATTGCCAATGGCAATCAGCAGCTGGTTCTTGCCAAGCTGGAGGTAGCTGGTAGCCACCTTGATGACATCATTGGCCTCGCTGTTGGCTTCAAGCTTCTGGATGGTGATGTATCCAAGACGGCTACCGTCCAGATAAGCACCAACCTCTACATTCTCAGCATCAACCTTGCTCGTGTTCTTGACAGTCACAGGAATATCGACGGTCAGATCACCCTTATATCCCGTCACGTCAGCAACAGCCAGCTCGAAGGTAGGCTGCAGAGGAGCGATGGTGTAAGACTGCGTGAATGAGTTGTTGGTCTCGTCGATATCGCCTTCAGCAGTTACAGTAGCGGTAACGCTGGCTTCACCTGCGTTGAGGAATTCAGAAGAAACTGTGAATGTCAATATCGAGCTACGACCAGCACCCACAATGACCTCACTTTCAATCTCCAAAATGTCCTCGCCACTGGTGACTATCAGCTTAACAGGAGCGTTGAAGGCATCTACAGTACCCTTGTTCTCAACGAAGACGGTGAGGTAGTTGTTCTTAACTTCAAGACTCAGCGTACCCTGGATAGCGGTCACTGCCAAGTCAATGGTCTCGGCAACGGGTTCGGGCTTCACGGTGATAGCCACCTCGGCCTGAGCGTTCGGAGCCTGTACATACATGGTGTAGGTACCAGCCTTGGTGAACGGATTCTCTACGTCGTTGAAGGTAACGGTCGTTGTGGCATTAGCAGCTACGCTGACAGTCTGGGTAGCAATGACGCCATTGTGGAACAGATTAACGGTAACGTTGTCAGCAGCAATGTTGTTAGTGTTCGTGACAGTAGCAACGACATTGAACTTCTCAGCACCAAACTCAACCTCAACAGGAGCAGCAGCAACCTCGTAGACAGGATCAGTAGCGACAGCGCTGTTGACAATGTCGTATTCACGAGTCAGCGTGGTAGCCTCGCTAGTGTTGCCAGCAACGGAAACGGTAGCCACAACAGTAGCCTTCGTGCCGGCGGTCAGACCAGTAGTGGGCAACTCGAAGTTAACAGCACCATTTCTGCCAGCCTGCAGACTCAGGGTCTGGGCCTCGCCAACGGCAGTGCCATTCAGCGTGACGCTGATGGCAGCATCAGCATCCTGATTACCCGAGTTCTCAGCCCATACGCTGATGGTGTTGGTAGCATCCTCGGCCAGATCGATATTGCTGATGCCCTGGATAGCGGTCAGAGCAACCTCCATCTTAGCCACAACGGGTTCGGGCTTCACGGTGACAGTCACTGCACAGTTAGCCTTCGGAGCCTGTACATACATGGTGTACTCACCAGCTCTGGTGAACGGATTCGATACATTTTCGAAGAAGACAGGTGTCTCGGCACCAGCAGCGAGAGAACCAATGTTTATAGAAGCCAGCGTCTCATTGTAGAACAGGCTTACCACCACATTCTCAGCGTCAACGGCAGAAGTGTTCTTGACGGTAACAGGTACATTGAACTTCTCGGCACCAAACTCAACCTCTACAGGAGCAGCACTGATCTCGAAGACGGGCTCAGTAGCGACAGCGCTGTTGATGACGTCATAGATGCGGGTTATCGTGGTAGCCTCGCTGGTGTTGCCCTCTACGGTAAGGGTAACCGTAACGGGAACCTGTGTGCCAGCGGTCAGACCATCGGTAGGCAGTGTGAACGAAACATTAGCGTTCTTGCCAGCACCAACGGTAGTGGTCTTAGCCTCCAGTTCGGTATTGCCAATCATAGCAGCTACGCTTGCATTGGCAGCAACGTTACCCTTGTTCTCCATCCAAACGGTGATGATGTTGCCATCAGAAGCCAGGTCGATATTGCTAATACCCTGAATCTGAGTCAGAGCAACGTCAACAGTCTCGACAACGGGCTCGGTAACCTTCACGTTCACGTCGCGATAGGTAGAAGTGGTATTACCGTTGACACTTACTACGCGTACATAATAAGTATAGTTGCCAGCCTCCAACTTACCAAGTTTGAACTCAACATCCTGCTGAGCATTAGCGGCAATCTCCTCGAAGGTCTGCATGATACCCACCAGCTGATAATCATAGTTCTCGAGTTTATAGACACCCACCTTGACATTCTTGGCAGCGAAATCGCTCTTGTTGGTCAGGGTTGCGGCAATCTTAACCTCCTGCTCAGTGGTAGCCTCGATATTGGCAATCTTAGCAATAGCCACATCAGCGACAGGTGCCGGACAGGTCAGCGTAAAGGTACGCATGTTGTCTTCAAGGTTGGCATCCTTATAGTTCGTGAAGACGGTGAAGTCGTAGCTCTTGCCTTCCTCGAAGGTGTAGGTGAACTGGAACTTCAGCATCTGATAGCCATCCTTCTTGATGTCAACCGTCTGAGGTGCGCAGAGGCCGTCGCCATAGCTCTTGTAGAGCTCAATCTTCACATCCTTAGCATCAGCATCTCCCTGATTGAAGACGCTGACATTAACAGTAACCTGCTGTTCGCCGGCACTGACATTCCAACCGCGAATCGGGTTGATCATAATCTCAGCCATAGGCTCTGCCTCGCCAGAGACAATGTCGTAACTCTTCTCCAAACGGTTGTCGTCCAGATTTGTATCACCTTCGACTGCAAGGTTCACCTCAACGGTGGCCTTCTGGCCAGCTACGAGACCCTCGGTAGGCAACGTGAACTCAACGTAGTTCGAAGCACCATCAGCAATGTTGGTGATAGTTTTGGTTTCTTTCACTTCGCCATTTAACTTAAACTCAACAGAAGCATTGTCAACAACGACATTACTGTTGTTCTTATACCATACCTGAATCTTGTTCTCTTCCTTCAGGTTAATCTGAGAAAGACCCTGGATAGCAGTCAGAGCCATATCGACCTTATCTTCAGCAGGAGCAGTCTGGTAGGTCACATGAATCTCGGCCTGGGCATTGCCAACTTGTGCATAGTAAACCTTAGCACTCTGGTCAATAGCTTCAATGCGCATAGAGGTTGTTTCAGAGCGACCAGCAGGGAGGTTCTCAATAACCGATGTACCAATCGACTTAGTACCTTTCTTCCATTCTACACTAACGTTCGTAGCATCAATATCGCTAGTATTTGTGACTAAAGCAAACATTTCGAACCAGGTGTCGCCATAAGCAACAACCACGTCGTTAGATTCAATGCTGAAGGTAGGCTGAGGAGCATCAGCGGCCCTGACGGTCAGGTTCTCTGTCTTGGTATTGTCAGCGGAAGTAGCGTCGCCCTCGAGCTCAACAGTAGCGGTAACAGCCAGCGTCTCACCGGTGATACCTGCAGAAGCCACTGAGAAGTAAGCATAACCCTGCTGACCAGCCTTAATGCTGACGGTCTTCTCGAGTGTGGTCTCACCGTAGCTCAGCGTCACCTTAGCATTTGTCACGTCAACATTACCATTGTTCTTCACAGTCACGGTGACGTTACTCGTCTCAGCACCCAGATTGATAGTACCCTGGATGCTCTCGATAGCCAGATCCTTCACCTCGGCGACAGTCTCCTTCTCGAAGGTGACCTCAACCGTTGTCTGGGCCTTGCCAGCCTGTACATAATAGATAACGGTCTTACCTGCCACGAACGGCTTATCCTCAGTAGCAGTGATAGTGAAGGTCTCAGTAGTAGAGTTACCTGCCTGGAGCAGAATATCAAGCGTACGAGTCTCAACCTCAGTGATACCCTCCAGCAGTTTAACGGTCAGACCTTGAGCATCCACCTCGCTGGTATTCTTGATGGTTGCCTTGATCTCAAAGCTTGTAGCACCGAACGGAACAGTCACATTGTCAGCAGTAACGCTGAAGGTAGGCTGAGCAACGGGAGCGGCCTGTACGGTCAGCGTAGCAGACTGCTGAACAACCTTCTCTTCATATTCAACCTTAGCGGTAACATTCAGCTCACCAGCGGTCAGTCCCTCAGAAGGAACCTGGAAGTAAGCATAGCCAACCTCACCGGCTCTTATGAACTGAATAGTGCTCTCCAGAGTCGTCTCGCCATAGCTCAGCGTAGCCGGAACATTAGAAGCGTTGGCAGTACCATCGTTCTTTACAGTAACGGTGACTCTGCTCGAAGTATTGGCGAGGTTAATAGTACCCTCAATGCTCTCAATAGCAAGCTTGGCAACAGGAGCCTTGACAATGATGTCGAAGTAGCCAGCAGCCACAACGTCGCCACATGTAGCCCAAGCCTGCATCTCATAGGTGCCTGCCTTGTCGAAATTATTAAACTCGATAGTTACGTTCTTGTCGGCACCAGCCTCCAGACCCCAAATATACCCAGGCTCTCCAATTGGTGTAGTGCCCTTCTTCAGCTGCACATCAACCCGATCAGCCTTGGCATTACCAGTGTTCTTCACGTTCACCACAACCTTTACCTTCTGGTCGGTGGTCAGCACCTCAACCTTCTGAGCGGTAACAGTGAAGGCAGGAGCGGGAGCAACCTCGCCAGAGACAACAGGCAGCGTCTTGGTCACCTCAGTGGTGTTTCCATCCTTATTGCCTGTAGCGTTCAAAGTAGCTACGAGCGTAACTTCCTGACCAATTTCAAGACCTTCAGTTGGCAGCGTGAACGAAACGCTAGCCTGACCCTTGACAATAGCCTGAGGTTCACCAACCTGTGTACCGTTCATCGTCAGTGTGATGGTAGCGTTCTCTACGTCGAAGTTGCTGTTGTTGGTAAATCTTACCAAAGCGGTGTTTACAGCACCTTCCTTCAGGCTGATTTCAGAGATACCACTGATGTCAACCAGAGCAATGTCTACAACTGGCTCGACGTCAGCAGCTGCTACGGCAACGTTGACGTGGCAGCCAGCCTTACCATCGGTGGTCAAAGCCTGAATATCGTCGAAAGTACCTGCGGTAGTATATGGGTTTGCAACAGTAAAGGTCAGTTCCTGCTCGCCATTAACTTCCAGAGAGTTAGTTGTCAGAGCGTCAGCAAGAGACTCTGTACCCTTAACCAGCTTCACCTCAGCGGCGCCAGCTGCGGTACCAACATTCTTAACTTTTACCTTAACTGTGAAGTTTGCTTCGCCAACCTTGGTCGAAACGTTCTCAGCAGTCAGTTCAAACTTAGCAGCAGGAACAGGAGCAGCCTTAACAGTCAGCGTAGCCTCCAACTCGGCACTCTTGCCTTCGTCGTATGCAACAATAGCTTTCACAGCCAGTTCACCAGCAGTCAGACCCTCAGAAGCAACAGCAACATAGCAGAAGCCCTGCTGTCCTGCCCTTGCAGATACAGTGGCAGTACCAAGTGTCTTCTCGCCAGCCATCAGCGTAACAGGAGCATCCGTGATGTCTACATTACCCTTGTTCTCAACGATAACACGTACATTACTGCTCTCATTGGCCAGATCGATAGTACCGTCAATAGCAGTAATGACCAGATCTTTAGTCTCTACGACAGGAGCCTCTTCGAAAGTAACGTCAACAGTGTTCAAGTACTTGTCGTTAACATAGAGATAATAGGTCTTTGTGCCGGTTTCGAACTGTTCTTTAGCAACGGTAAGCAACACCTGTGTCTCTGCATTAGCGGCTACTGTCTCAAGAACCGTGGTAGCCAGCATGTCAGAAAAGCCCTTTCTCAGTTGAACTTTCACTTCATTTGCAGCCACGTTATTGGTTTCCTTCAGCGTAGCAACAACATTATAGCTCTCAGCATTGTAAGGAACAGTAACTGCAGGAGCTGAAATAGTGAATGCAGGTACAGGATCAGCCTTCGTGAAGTTTACCTTTGTCTTATCAGTATTTACGGCATCAACGCCATCAGCAGTCAGAGAAATGTAAACCTCATGCTCACCTTTCTCAATCTTTGTTACATCGTAAGTGATGTTCTTCCACTTATTAGAAGCACCAGCAGCAATCGTTCCAAGATCTACGACTCTGTTTGCTGCATCACCAACATAGAGCGTCAACTTAGCATTCTCAGCAGCAGCCTTGCCAGTATTGGCATAATAGACTGCAATCGTTTTGCCACTTTCTCCGTCGAGAGCAACAGTGGTATTCAAGCCTGACACACTAGTAATAGCCAACTCAGGAACCTTTACAACGGGAGTAGCAGAACCAGTATAAGTCACAGAAATTGACTTCACATAGCGCTTGCCACTAGCCGTGAAAGTAATGCTGTTAGCCTCGCCAGTCCAAGTACTAGTGTTGTCACCTAAGTTATTGCTAGATGTACCAACACTCGGTGAAAGTCCAACGTTATCACCAACATAAGTAAAGACTATCTTGGTGATAGTTACATTAGCGTCAGCACCAGCAACAGTTAGTTTGTTGCCACTCCTCATGTAGACAACAGTCTTGTTGCTCTGGGTTGAATAGGAAGGGGCTTGGTCGCCACCAGCCTCAATCCAAGTCAGCGTAAGGTCACTGTTTACACTTATGTTGGGAAGAGCATCCTTAGAGGAAGCATCCCATGTAACAGGATCTTGTGCCAACACAATACTGCACACCATTGTTAATGCAGTAAGCAGCAAAAAGCGTAATTTTTTCTTCATTGTGTTTGTGCTTGTTTTTAGTTAGAATATTCAAAATAAGCAATAATGGCTGCAAAGGTACTAATAATATTAGCAAAAGGAACAAAAAGGAGAAACTCTATTCGTTCACATTTGTAAATATGCACAAAAATAGCAATTAGGCTATTTTGGCGGTGGCCATACGCAAATACTCCGACGGCTTAAGGCCTGTCTCGCGCTTAAAGACATTGACAAAGGCCGTACGCGACTTGAAACCAGTACCCGTTGCAATAGCCTCGATGGTGATATTGCCGTAGCGCTCAGGGTCTTCCATCCACTGACAGGCAATCTTAATACGGCAGCTGCCGAGAAGACTGCTGAACGCCATACCGTATTTCTCGTTAATGACCTGCGAAACGTAGGTGGTGTTCGAATTGATGAGCTTTGCCAGTTTGCTGAGCGTGAAGTCCTGCTGACAGATGACGTCAGAGTCGTTGAGCACCTCCTGAATGCGAAGAATGAGCGACTCACGCTGTTCATCGTTCAGGCTGCTCTTGCTATAAGCCTTGCGCAGGTTCTGCTCGTCGGCCTCAATACGCATCACCTGACGGTTCTTTTCGTACAGGCTCTTGTTGCGCTCCTTCAGTTGGCGGTTCTTATACCACAGCAACAAGACGAAGAAGAGGATAACCACCAACACGACCAAAGCGGCCAGCAAAAGGAGTTGCTGTAACAACTGGCGCTCTTCCAACTGTTGAGTTTTCGCCGCTTCTTTCTTCAGTTCGCGAATGTAGTTCAGCTCGGCAATATGCGACAACTGGTTGGTATGGGTCTTCTCCATCATCTCCATATAACGCAGATGATAGTGAGCGGCCTCCGTCTCGTTACCCAACAGTCGGTACTGTTCTGACAACTGCTTACTGATATGTGCGGAGAGGTCGCTAATATCCTTGTCGGTAGTCAGTTGCAAGGCTTTCAGCAGATAGTCAACAGCCGACTGGTAGTCTTTCTGTAGCCGGTAGGTGGCAGCAATATTCATATACGAAGCCAAGGAGTCGCGCTCAGGAGCCCACTGGGTACTGATGACCTGCAACTGACGATTGAAGCAATCGCGTGCCTTGACATACTCCTGACGCTGCATGTGACCTATAGCTTGATACAGCAAACGGGTATAGGCCAGATCGGGAGTGCTGTCAGGTATCTCCTTCGACAACAACACACGATAGTTGTCGAGTTTCAAATCGTAATTCTGGTTGGCCAAATTGAAGAAGGCTGTCGTCAGCAACTCCCAATTCTTGGTTTCTACTGCCTGATGAATGCATTTATCGAAGAGTTCCTGGGCCTGTTGGGCGAGAGGTTGCGAATTGTAGTTCAGACTATAGTCGTTCAGCAAATCACCCAAATTGACCATGATGACGGGCAGGAATTCATCGTCACGAAGCTCTTCGCACAGGTCATAGGCACGAATAAAATAGTCGTAAGCCTGAGTATAGTCGAAATAGTAGTACTTATAGACACAGCCACAGTTGTTCAGCGCCCTGACCCGCAACTTCGAGTCAGCATCAGTCTTAGTAGAACGTTCACTGATAATGGTGAAACATGCCAGTGCCTTGGCTGGCTGACGCTGTATATAGTAACCGCGCCCCTGTTCCATCAGCTCCTCTGTCGACAGATGGCGCAGTGAGTCAAACCCGGCTGTCGGACCGACGGCATAGGTAACCAGCGGCCATAGCAACAACAGGAACAGCACATACCTTATTATAATATATCGTGTGTAAAGACTCGTCATCAGCTGCAAATATACAACTTTTTTTTCACAAAACACCGCTATTGAGCGTTTTTTACCATAAAAGTGTCATAAAACTCTTGCATACCCCAGCAAAAAACACTACCTTTGTGGAGTCAGAACAATGAAGACCATTAGTTTCCAAAACGACATACTGCCGCTGAAGAACATACTCTTCCGGCTGGCTCTCCGCATCACCCAAGAACGTACGGAGGCAGAAGATGTTGTGCAGGAAACCATGATGAAGGTATGGAAACGTCGCGAGCAGTGGGCTGAAATGGAATCGATAGAGGCTTTTTGCCTGACCGTCTGCCGAAACCTCGCCCTCGACAAAACGCGACGTATGGAGCGGCAACTGCGGACAGCACCACCCCTTATCGATCCTGCCGACCAGAGCCACGCGTCGAATCCTGAGCAGGTAGCCATCGAACACGACCGTCTACATCTGGTGCGCCAACTGATTGCCCAACTGCCTGAGAAACAACGAACATGTATGCAGTTGCGCGATGTCGAAGGAAAGTCGTATCGCGACATTGCCACCATACTCGACATCACCGAACAGCAGGTGAAAACCAATATCTTCCGTGCCCGCCAAACTATCCGCGAGCGCTTCCTCACACTGACTAATGAGAAAAAATAAAAAAACTTTCACCTTGCTGTAACTTTCTACTTCGACAATCGTCTGTTAATATAGAGAACCACAAAAAGATTATGGACTACAAGTACATCGAACAACTGTTAGACCGCTACTTCAGCGCAGAAACGACCCTCGAAGAGGAGCGCATCCTGCGTACCTTCTTCAGCCAGGAGCACATCCCCGCTGAGATGGAGCAATGGCGCATCCTCTTCACAGCCGACGCTGAAGAGACGTTGGGCGATGACTTCGATGCCCGTATGATGGAAATAATCGACGAGAAGCCAGCCAACGACGGAGCGCCTGTCGTGAAGGCTGTCGAGATTACGCTCACCCGTCGTCTCATGCCGCTTTTCAAGGCCGCAGCTGTCATTGCCATCTTCCTGACTGTGGGTGGTGCCCTACAAGCACCATGGGATAATTCGTGGAACAAACATGATGACTATGCCGCCATCCAGCAACAAATGGACAGCATGGCAACAGTCAGTCCTGTGCAGGCAGAAAACACCAGTGATTGGACTGCAGACAGCACCAAGGTGATGCTACCCGATCGTCCCAAAGACTAAGTAGAATTTCTATGCTTTCTCTATATTTACACACATTAAGTTATTAAAACACCGCGAAACTGTGAAGTTTCATTTCTCTCTCAAATTTTTCATAACATACTAAATAAGACGGACTGCCCTGAGGATTTCAGAAGGCAGTCCGTCTTGCTTTTATAGTACACTACTATTATTTCGTTGACAGAAAATCGCTGATGGCAGCAACAAGAGCATCGTTCTCTTCAGGCAACTGAGCAGTAACACGAAAGAAATAGTCGGACAGTCCATAGAAATTGCTACAGTCGCGTATGAGCATGCCATGTTCTTTGATAAGGTGGTTTTTAAGTACCAACGCCTTGACATCACTCAGTTCACAGAGCATATAGTTGGTCTTGGTTTCAAAGACCCGCAATCCTTTGATTTTGCGCAAAGCACTACGCATCCGTTCCGTCTCAGCCAGATAGGCATCAACATCATCTACAGCAGGTTTACCTTCTTGCAGCAGAAAGCGGGCTGCCTCAATGCTTAGGGCAGGTATCGCCCAAGGGTGACGCTGCGCACGCAACAATTGGATATTCGTGGGATGAGCCAAGATGTAGCCTATGCGCAAACCTGGCACACCATACTGCCTGCTCAGCGAATGAAGTATAAACAGATTGGTTTGCTCTTGAACATGGTGGGCAGCAAGTAGATGCTCCCGAGTAAACGCACCATACGACTGGTCGACAACGAATGTATAGCGCGGTGAACGACGGACGACATACTCGACAAAACCCTTCATTAACACGTTGCCTGACGGATTGTTGGGGTTACATATCCAATAGACGCGGTCTTTCGGCATATCGGCCACATCGCCCATATTCTCGTAAGTGATAACATGCTTGTACAGGCGACAGGCATCGGCATACTCCATATACGTCGGTCCGGGAATGATGCTGCAACTGTCTTGCAATAGTTGGGCAATGAGATAGATGGCCTCGGTAGCTCCGTTTGTCACCATCACCGCTTCGGGCGAGATGCCATGTTGACGGGCAATAAGCCGTTCCAGGTCTTGCGGGTATGGCTCAGGGTAGTTTGCCAACACATCAACATGCTCAGCCAGATGTTGGCGCAGGGCCGTATGGTCAGCATGCTGATAACAGGTCGAGCTGAAGTTCATCTTCAGCAACTCCCGATAACGGAAAATATCGTCGCCATGTCCTTGTATCATTACTGTACGCGTATGGTTAGTGACTGTGTGTCAAAGGTGATTCCTCCCTGTTCGATGAATTTGCTCAGTACTCCAGAGTCTGCCAGTTCATGTGGTATTCCCACATGGAGCATGTCAGGCTCCATCAGCCAGATGCGGTCAGCCAACTGTAACGACAGTTCCACATCATGCGTCGAAAGGAAGATGGTCTTTTGGCCGTCACGCGCCAATCGACGTAATAGTTGCATCATCTCGACCTTACTGGGAAAGTCAAGAAACGCCGTAGGCTCGTCTAAATAGATAATTGGTGTCTGTTGTGCCAGCGCCTTGGCAATCATCACTTTCTGGCGCTCGCCGTCGCTAAGTGTCTGCACCTGCCGGTTTTCGAGTGATTCAATACCCACCATGCGTATAGCCTCATCGACAATCGCCTCATCGGTCGCCGACAGGGTACCCCAAAAGCCCGTATATGGTGAACGTCCCATACCTACCAGGAAGCGGACCGTCATATTCTGCACGTCAGGTCTCTCGGTGAGTACCAATCCGATGGTTCGGCTTAGTTCTTTGTCAGTCAGAGCAGTAAGAGGTGAGGTTGCCAAGAGAATAGAGCCTCTTAGAGGTGGCTGGAAAGCAGCAAGCGTTCGTAGCAATGTCGACTTACCAATACCGTTACGACCCAACAGACAAGTCAGCTCACCAGCATTGAGGGTGGCATTCAGTCCTTTGGCAACTACCTTTTCGTTGCCCTTCGACGTATAACCGATAGTGAGGTCTTGTAGTACTACTGTTTCCATTTGGCGTGACAAAGGTACGAAATTAAATGCAATAACGGCATATCAGTTCAGAAAAAATTGCATTTTGCCTGAGAATGTCCATATTGCCCGTCATCAACAATTGCTTACGGGCCCGTGTCATTGCAACGTTCAACTTACGGTCAATGACATGTCCGCCCTCTTCGAAACTGTTGGAGGTGAGGAAGGCAAGCTGTTCAGCATCCTGTACGCCCAGCGAATAGATGATGACATCACGCTGCGACCCCTGATAGCGTTCCACTGTATCAATACTGATGTCGAGCAATTGGGGGATATTCAGTTTGGCTATCTCCCGTCGTATCAAGGTAATCTGATAGCGGTAGGTTACAATAACTCCTATGCTACGGGAATGATCAAAATGTTCACTACCTATCTGACGATAGAGACGGCGCAACAAGTCGGCAACCATAAAAGCCTCATCGTCAACAGGAAGGAAGAGCACGCGATGCTGTTTCAACTGGTCGTCAAGCGCATCTGTTGAGGGTTCATGGTAGTCTAACCGTTCTTCCAGCTGATGGGGGCAGGGCACAGGCTGTAGCCGTTCTCGTCTATAGAACCACTCATTAGGGAAGGCGGCGATATCAGGATGCATACGTCCTTGATATTGAAGGATACCTGTAAATACCGTGCGCCCTGTCTCCCGCTCTTGTCGAAGCAATCGCTCAAAGAGTGACTGGCGACAATCATGCAATCGAGGTTCATCGTCGGGCTGGGCCACCACGGCAGGCAACTGCTTATGGTCGCCTATCAGGATGAAACGGTCTATACTATCTGATGACAATAAGCCGATAATATAGGGTTCCAGAATCTGAGAGGCTTCGTCAACAATACACAGAGAGAAGTGCTTCATGTTGAACAGGTAGGGACGCGTCAACAAGGTCAGCGTGGTGCTGACCACGATGGGTACACGTTCCAACCGTTGACGGATTTCGTCCAACCTTGGTTTCTCGCAGAAGGCACTGCTCAGCAGACGATGGGCAAAACGAGGGTCGCACGTAGCTTCATTACCTAATCGCAGATAGTCCTGTCCGCTCTCTTCCAGCATAGCACATATCTCATCAACTGCCCGATGGGTATAGGCGGTCAAGAGAATTGAAAATTGAGAATTGAGAATTGAGAATTCCTCTTCCACCAAGAAGCGGAGGGCCATTGAGGTCTTACCTGTTCCCGGGGGACCTTGCAACAGGAAATAGTCACGAGCCTGTTTGGCACGCAATAGGATATCATCGTAAGCAGGATGATAAGAACAGGAGAGTTGCTGCGAAACATCCTGACGGGGAGCACGCTGCCCCAGCAGCAAGTCGCGCTTGTCTGGCGAGGCTTTGCAAAAAGCCATCAGACTGCGCAGTGCCGCCGTCACTGTGGCCTCAGTAGTTGCTGGCTCTATGGCATATATGTCTTTACGCAGGGTTTCAGGGGTGTCTTCCTTACTATCACTGGGCCACACCGTTATCTCTTCATCATCTATCTGCTCTATCACACCTTTATTTAATATATGGTGGCAGAGGTCTGGGTCGCCATCCTTACGATAATAATAGACCATATCGCCACGACGCAGATCATCTTCTGTATTCTCTGTGAATCGCTGGGCCATCTGCTCGCGATAGACGAACGTCATCATGCGTTCCACATAGTCCTGTTCAATGGCTGTCAGATGGTGCAAAGGCTGCAGCGCACGCTCCATCTCAGGATAGACATAGCGATAATAAAATTCCGCCTTCTCTTGTCGCTGCAACAACACATCGGGCTGTAACAGAGGTAGAATAGAGCCAAAGCCCTTACGGGCGATGTTGATTTCCATGGCGACAATAAGGTTGCGCAGGTGGATGGCCTCACGAAAAAGATCTTCATAATGCTTCACCCTCAGCAAACCATCGCTGGGCGGATATTTGGAATAAAGCAAACGGATGTCTACATGGTCGGTCTGCTGCTGGAAGTTATAACGTAGCACTCCATAATAAAGCAGGACCTGTACGAAATGGGCCTCACGGAAACCCATCCACTTCTTGCCCGATTTCTGCTCCACCAACAGCCGCATATCACTGGTCATCAGGTCTACGCGTCCTCGCAGGCCTAATTCCTTGCAGACAAAAGAAGGCTCAAGCAGAGCTTTTTCGCGGTCATACTGCTTAAACAGCTCATCTACTGCCTCGCGAATGTTCGCCACCTGTCGCTGGGCATCGGCCTTAAACTGTGCCGGGCGGAAGCCCTCACAGGTACAGAACTGCAGCGCCTGCTCACTAAACGAAGTGCGTAGCATGTCGCCAAAGCCAGCATCAGGATCGTGGATGATTTGATCGAGGGCCGTTCCAGCAAAGTTTCCCAACAGGACAGGCTGTGTATTTGCTGATGCCTTCAGGCGATTGATGAGGTACGCCAACGGATGATGCCCATAGTCTTGGAAGCATGCTGCAATGGAAGAGATGTCCACCAACACGTCAGGCTCTACCACCTCGAGGCCATCGTCCAGGACGACCACCCTCAACCCTTCGAACAGTTCATTTTCTTCCATGTCGCAAAGGTAGCTCTTTTTTAGCAAATAATCTTATTTTCCTGCTGTTTTATTTGGTTTTGTTCTCGCTAATTTGTAACTTTGCCAACAAAAATAGATATGAAGAAGATTATTCTGATGATGATGGCCGCCATGTTCTTTGGGACGGTAGGCGATGCTAAGGTTAACGTAGTAGACGACAACACTAAATCTCCTGACGGAGTTGAGGCCGTTGATTTAGGACTTAGTGTGAAATGGGCCAACATGAATGTGGGTGCGAAGAAATCTTCTGGCTTTGGCACGTATTTCGCATGGGGTGAGACCAAACCGAAAGAATATTACTCGTGGAATACCTATGCCTGGAGCAAAGGAAACTCTCAGTACCTGACCAAATATTCGACTGCTGACAGAAGAACCCAGTTAGCTCCTGCGGACGATGCTGCCCGTGCAAACTGGGGTGGTAAATGGCGTATGCCAACCATAGATGAGTACGAGGAGTTGATAAACCCGGCTAACTGCACATGGGAATGGATGACAAAAGACGGCGTCAATGGCTATAAGGTAACAGGCAAGAAGACAGGTAACTCCATCTTCCTGCCTATCACAGGTTTCCGCTTCTATGCGGACACACAGTTTCGCGGTATCATGGGCGTCTACTGGACCTCAACACTCTACACAGCTAATCCTAACAAAGCGTGGTGTCTGGAGTTCAACTTCTCCAATATAGATGTGCACTATGGAGACCTGTCAAGCAATCGTTTCAGCGGACGTTGTATCCGTGCCGTACAATAGCACCTTTTATCTGGAGCACTATTCTATCTTCGACTCCATAGGATTGCGCAGACCCTTGTAACCCGTCAGATAGGCCTTGGCAGAGCCGAAATTCAGGAACATGTCAAGACGTACGGGCAGGTGGTTCTTGTCGTCGGTGATATAGAAACGTATCAGTTCACGGTTCTTTCCATCCTCACGCTCGATGAACGAGAACACCAAACAGCGGTACTTATTGTTCGAGTTCTTCATCTTGACATTGGTCTTACCATTGTATTTCAACCATGAGTTGACGATCTTTATACCATCGGCAATAGGCAAGGGTATTTTATCACCCTCCTTCAAGTTTGACGCATCGAAATTACGGGCACGAAGATAGATGCTCATCATGTCGTAGATACAGTCCTTATACTCTGAGTCCTTGTCCAAATGTTCACCACTACTGGTAATCTGGTGCTGGTGCAGATGACAGTTGCCCTTAGGATATGAGTAGTTGAACTTGTCGATATAATAGCGTTTACCCTCACGAGCGGCCTTCCGATAATACAGCGGGGCAAGATTCATATCGGTATAACTGAGTAGCGTATCACGCATGATAAACACATTATCGAGTTTATTGTTGCCACGTGTAATCAGACTACAACGATAGGCATCTTGGCCATTGTATTTCGACTGAACGGTAGACATGGACGCCGTACCAACCTTCAACCATACGAATTTCCAGTTGAAATAGAGGTCGTAGCCCACAAACTCGCCCGACTTAAAGGCTTTATTCTCAATACCACATTGGGCAAATGCCGTCGTCATGGTGACGCTCAACAGGAATAAAATGATGATTCGTTTCATACGCATAAAATCATTTATCTCTTAACTTTTATTTCTTGACTTTTCACATATTCTATGCCTAACTCACGAGCGCGGTCGGCATTACGGTTCTTCACCGTCCTTTTCTTGCTTTTCTTCTTTGACAACGCAGCAGGTTTCTGGTGGTGACGCGACTGGGCTGTCATATTCCACTGACGGGTAATATCCCAACGCGCCTTCGCCTCAAACTCTTGAGGACAATAATATACCGCCTCAGCCTGACGACCTGTTGCATAGTCGCCAGTATCCCACTGGCCATTGCTATTGCTGTCTACGAAGGCCCGTATATAATAGACACCCGGTGACACATAGAAGAACTGTGCCGTACCGTCACGTTCGACAGATGCCTGCTGTACCATCTTGTCCGACTTATCCAGCAGTTCGACGATAATAGTCGAATCCTGCAGACCGCTGACCTCTATCACCACCGTAGCAAACTCGTCAAGCGAGCGTACCTTGATACCTTGTTTGTAGGGTGCAGATACCTGTCCGTAGATATCGGTAAAGGCCAGCGTATCGACCTCGAAGCTATACTCCGTATCAGGATGCCAGTCAGCCATCAGTTCAAAACGTCTCAACTGGTGGGGCGACGGTCGGAATTCAAAAGGTGCCCGATACCATAGTGTATCGATTTTAGAGTAAAGATGGATGGCCGCCGTATCGAGAGAGGCCAGTGGTGTAGGCGACTCTATATTGACAATGCCATTAGGACTCATCGACTGTGGAACGGTATACCTGATTTCCAGCGGTTTTGTCGGATAGATGCTGTCGTAGGGCTCCTCGCGCTTTTTCTTTTTCTCCTGTGCCTTCTGCCAGGCTTCATATTCTTTTTGTTGTGCCTTCAGACGTTTGGCATAAGGCGTTTTCGCCAATGCCTCAATGGTGTCCGTCCGACTAACTAAATGTCCCAGCGTATCTGTTGCCAGATAATCCATCGCAAAGGTCAGCGTGTCGCGGTTGACCATCATCGTATCGCGTAGCCAATAGGTCAGCGTATCGTTCTTAAGACTATGTTCCAAGATAAATGCCGAGTCTGTCTCAAAATCCAAGCCTCGGATAACAGGCAACTGATCGTTGCCGACAGTAAAGAACATAGTGATACGATTGGCTTCTTTGCGTTCAACTTTCAACAGATAGCGGTCTGTCTGCTTCTCTTGGAAGGCCAGCAACACCACATCGTCGGGATAGAAATGCATATATGGCACTCGGGCTATACTATCGATGTGCAACGAATCACGCCAGATGGTGTCCTGACGGGTATCCAATGCTGCCGAAGGCTTATAGGTCTCGTACGAAAAGGCAATCTTCTCACTCTTCTGCGTAAACATATAGTTGCCATCGGCATCCTGTAGCGCATAGACACGATACTCACCAGGTGCCACACCACGAATGGCAAAATGACCGTTCTCATCGGTACGTGCCACACGTAACATCGGCTTCGTCTGGAATGCTGAGTCCGTCAGGTCGTCATAGAGTCCGACGAGGATGCCCTGGACGGGTTCTAAGTTTTCGGCCTCAATAACATAACCAGCCACCTCGAAGGTGTCAATCTTCTCTCCCGTTGAGAAGGTGTAGGTATAATTACCCAGTGGATTGCCTTCATTATTGTCGCTGATGGCATCACTAAAGTCTATCGTATAGGTAGTGTTGGCCTTCAGCGTATCCTTCAGCGAGACGACGATTTTCTTACCTGCCTCCTTGATGTCGGGCATCTCCAGTTGAGGAGGAGAAACAATGACGTTCTGACTGGCATCAGCCAACTTGATATATTCGTCGAAATAGATAGTCACCTTCTTGGCTGTCACATTGGTAGCCTGCTCAGCAGGGTTACTGCCGATGATGCGCGGAGGCTGCTCGTCATACCAGCCACCATCGGGTGATCCCATTCTTGCGCATCCGCTAAATGACAAATGACAAATGATAAATGATAGGAGTATCATTGTCACAGGCCTAAGCCGCAATAGCCTATTAATGTTATCAGACTTCTTCATTTGTCATTTATCATTTGTCATTTAGATGGAGTAACTGCTCCATCGTATCACGTGAATTGCTTAACCGAGGCACCTTATGCTGTCCACCCAACTTACCACGCAGTTTCAACCAGTCATTAAACAAGTTCGGACGGGCCACCATGATTTCAAGATGCTGCAGGGTAATATCCTTATAGCGCTTAGCCTCGTAGTCGCTGTTGATTTCCTGTAGACGCTTGTCCAACAAGTCAGAGAATAACGCCAAATCCTTGGGGGGCTTGGAGAACTCAATGAGCCACTGGTGACGACACTTGGCATTGGCATCCATAAACACTGGAGCGGCCGTATATTCCAGCACCTCTGCACCAGTCTGCTCACAGGCATAGGCCAGTCCCTGCTCGGCATTATCGACGATGAGCTCCTCGCCAAAAGCATTGATAAAACTCTTGGTACGTCCACTAATGACAAACTTATAAGGATTGGTAGAGGTGAAGCGTACGGTGTCACCAATCATATAACGCCACAAACCACATGCAGTACTAATTATCATGGCGTAATTCTTGTCCTTTTCCACGCCCCAAAGAGGGACAATGTCGCCACCGTCCATCGGCTGGAACTCATAGAACACACCATAGTCCAACATCAGCAGCATGGCTTTGTCGGTAGGATCGTCCTGTAATCCGAAGAAGCCTTCCGAGGCATTATACGTTTCCATATAATGCATGTTAGGCGAGGTAATCAACTGCTCGTACTGCTTACGATAAGGCGTAAAAGCCACACCACCGTGGAAAAACACCTCAATGTTTGGCCACACCTCTTCGAGATGGGTCTTACCCGTCAGCTCCATCATGCAGTTCAGCACGGAGAGCATCCATGAGGGTACACCACTGATATTGGTGACGTTCTTGTTCATGGCCTCACGGGCAATACTTTCACGCTTCACCTCGAAATCGCTCAGTAGAGCCGTCTCCTTCTTAGGAACACGTACCAAATTGACCAGTGGATTGATGTTTTCTATCAGAATGGCGCTGAGGTCACCCACTAAAGAGCCTGCAACATTATAATTAGGTGCATGACTGCCTCCAAGAATCAGGCCCTTACCATCGAACATCTTTGACTTAGGATTATTGCGGAGATAGAGAGCCACTGAGTCACGTCCACCGGCATAGTGTATCTTTTGCAGACCTTCGTCGCTGACTGGAATAAACTTCGACTTGTCGTTCGTGGTACCCGATGACTTTGCATACCAACGAACACGTCCTGGCCACAGCACATTCTGCTCACCATGACGCATACGGTCGATATCGCTCTTCAGCTCCTCATAGGTATTGACAGGCACCCTACTCACAAAGTTATCATAGTCTTTTACCTGGTCAAAAGCGTGATTCCTGCCGTATTCTGTATCTTTAGCGGTATGAATCAGATGTTCCAGCACTGCACGCTGCAGTGCTTCTCCCCCATTCTGATGCTTCTCCAAAGCTTTCTGACGGGGTATGAATACCTTTCCTATAATCTGAGTCAGACTCATGTTCTTACATTATTTGGGTACAAAATTACGTAATTCTCTCGTAATGGGGGAATTTTTTTCGTTTTTTTATATAATCACATAGAAATCGAGGTCACCGATTGGCAACCTCGAATAACTTATTTCTGACGTTCTGATCAAAATGGGGCCATCAAGCCTCTGCAAAGGCTGCAGCCTCGGCTTCTGCGATGATTTCCTCACGGGTCTTTTCACGAGGAGCAGCCGAAATGTCGTCGAGGGTGAATTCGTCCTCTTCCGCTTGAGACTGTTGCACAGCATCAGCCCCAACAGCGTTCCCTGACTCTACTTGTTCTGCAGATTCTTTGGGCTGTTCCACGATGAAATTCTGTTGCTCTTCCTGCAGCTTGTCAATATCAGGAGCAGCCATTACTGGCTCTTCTTCCATCTTGGTGCGATCGGCTTTGGCAACAAAGATGGCATCAATGAACTGAGGCTCGCGACGAAGGCGTTGCAGCGTTTCCTTAGAGGCTAACTGCTGACTTTCCTTCTTCGAATAGCCTGTACCTTTGCATCCTTCAATGCCTTCCAGGAGAACCTGCGTCGTAAAGACGGGACTACCCTGCTCGTCGCGTGTTTGCTCTAAGTCACAGAACGACATCTTTACACGGTTCTTTTGGCTCCACTCCAATAGCTTCGACTTGAAGTTGACTTCCTTATAGGCCACCTTGTCGATGTTGATAAGCTGTGCCAATATGCGCTTCTCCATGAAGCGCATGCAGGCACCATAGCCACGATCCAGATAAATGGCGCCAACCAATGCCTCGAACGCATTGCCGTTCATGTAGCTATTATGCGACATCGAGTGTCCTGATGACAAGATGAGTTGTGAAATACCCATCTCCTTTGCCAACTTGCCCAAGGTGTCGCGGCTAACCAGCTTCGAACGGGTATTGGTAAGAAAACCCTCACGCTTACCCTCAAAGTGGCGAAAGACGATATCTCCCACAACAGCATCCAGCACTGCATCACCAAGAAATTCCAGACGTTCATTGTTCTGTGGACGCCCTTTCGCATTGCGACGTCCGACACTTTTGTGTAACAACGCCTGTTTATAAAACTTGATGTTGTGAGGATAGAAGCCCAGAATATTGTAAAGAGCAGAAAAAAGCTCCTTCTCCTTGCGGAAAGGGAGCTTGATTCTATCAATGATATTGTTAACCCACATACTTTTTGAATACTACGCAGGCGTTGTGGCCGCCAAATCCAAACGTATTGCTGAGTCCGGCACGTACCTCACGTTTCTGAGCCTTGTTGAAGGTGAAATTGAGGTTATAGTCGATTTCTTCGTCCTTATCATCCTCTTCGTGATTAATCGTCGGAGGAATGATGTCGTTCTGGACTGCCAGTACAGTAGCCATAGCCTCTACAGCACCAGCAGCACCCAGCAGGTGACCTGTCATAGACTTTGTTGACGAGATATTCAACTTGAAGGCGGCATCTCCGAAGACGTCCTTGATGGCTTTAGCCTCAGAGATATCACCAACATGCGTTGACGTACCATGTACATTAATGTAGTCAATATCCTCAGGCTTCATACCAGCATCCTCAAGTGCATTCTGCATCACGAGCTTGGCACCCAGACCTTCGGGGTGAGAAGCGGTGATGTGATGTGCGTCAGCACTCATGCCGGCACCAACCATCTCAGCATAGATCTTTGCACCACGAGCCTTGGCATGCTCCAGCTCCTCAAGAATGAGACAACCGGCACCCTCGCCCATGATGAAACCATCGCGGCTGGCGCTGAAAGGACGGCTGGCCTTCTCGGGCTCATCGTTGCGTGTTGACAGAGCCTTCATGGCATTGAAACCACCAACACCTGTCTCACAGATAGCTGCCTCGGCACCACCGGCAACAATGGCATTAGCCTTACCCAAACGAATCAGGTTGAAGGCATCGGCCAGCGCATTCGATGAAGAAGCACAAGCAGAAGCGGTGATATAGTTAGGACCATGGAAGCCATACATGATGGAAATCTGTCCGGCAGCGATGTCGGCAATCATCTTCGGAATGAAGAAGGGGTTGAACTTGGGACCATCCTCACGATGGGCACCATAATAGGTTACCTCGTCCTCAAAAGTCTTGATACCACCGATACCCACACCAAACACCACACCAATGCGGTCTTTGTTCTCCTGCTCCAAGTCCATATTACTATCCTCAACGGCCTGCTTGGCAGCAATCAGGGCCAACTGGGTATAGCGATCCATCTTACGTGCCTCCTTACGGTCGAGGTAGGCATTGATGTCAAGGCCCTTTACCTCGCAGGCAAACTGCGTCTTGAACTTCGAAGCATCGAACAGTGTAATAGGTGCAGCTCCGCTCTTACCGGCTAACATACTCTTCCAAGTTTCCTCGGGAGTGTTTCCCAGTGGTGTGACGGCACCCATGCCCGTTACTACTACTCTCTTTAATTCCATAAATTATCTTTATAACTGAAAAATACGCAGATTACACAGATTTAATGATTATCTGCGTAATCTGCGTAATCTGCGGTTTATCAACAAATAAACTTATTTTGCGTTCTCCTCGATGTAAGCGATAGCATCACCAACAGTACCGATCTTCTCAGCCTTATCGTCGGGGATAGAGATACCGAACTCCTTCTCGAACTCCATGATGAGCTCAACGGTATCCAGTGAGTCAGCACCCAGGTCGTTTGTGAAACTTGCCTCGGGCTTAACCTCTGCCTCGTCAACACCCAGTTTGTCTACAATAATAGCCTTTACTTTGCTTTCAATTTCTGACATAATTCTTTCTCTTTAAAATGTTAATATTTGATGTCTTGTTTATCCACTCAGCAACCAAAAGGGTCGCTTAGCGGGTGCAAAGTAACACATTTTTATTGATTTACGCAAATTTTACGGAAAAAAAAGCACTTTGAGTTGCACAATTACCCCCTACTTGTGCAATATTTCGACCTCAAAATAGGCTTTTTTACACTTTACCTCCTTCTAACCATCATATTTATAGTGCCATTTTTCCTTACCATTGCTCTCTTCTCAGCGGATAATGATTGCGAAGGAACTCAAATTTTGTAGTATCGTTTTTCAGCTTTTCGCTGTCGTTCATCGGATTATACAAATCAAGTGGATTACCCGTCTTAGGAGTGTCATCTGGCAATGATGGAGGAACTATCACACCAGGATGCGGCAGATGGAAATGACGGCATAGCGCATCAATCACCATATTGTCGGCATTGACTTTCCCATCTGCCGAATAGCCGGCAATATGCGGCGTTCCAATAAATACGCGGTGTAGTAATGACTCATTAATTACAGGTTCATGTTCCCAGACATCAATGACTGCATCGCGAACCGTCCCCTGTTGCAAGGCTACCAACAGCGCATCGTTGTCAACAACGCCACCTCTACTGGTATTTATAATATAAGGTACGCGCGAGAGATGATGGAAGAATGTTTCATCAGCCATGTGCCATGTAGCATTAGCGCCATCACGTGTCAATGGTACATGGAACGTGATGACATCCGACTCACGAGCAATCTGCTCCAGACCTACAAAGTCAGCATGTCCTAACGGCGGATCACATACCAAGACACGCATTCCCAACCGCTGGGCAACCGCCCTGACTTTCGACCCCACATGTCCACACCCCACTATGCCGATGGTCGACGACGATAAAGCCAGTCCTTTCTCGCTGGCTAACAAGAGAAGGGCACTCTCTACATACTGGGCTACCGAACCCGCATTACACCCTGGGCAATTGGTCCAGCTGATGCCCGTCTGTGCCAGATACTGTATGTCAATATGATCGTAACCGATGGTTGCCGTAGCCACCAACTGTACGCGACTGCCTTCCAATAGCTGGCGGTCACAGCGCGTTCGGGTTCGTACTACCAACGCATCGGCATCACGAACATCTTCAGCTGTAATGTCTGCACCACTTTTATACACGATTTCTTCTGCCAAAAGAGCCAGTTTCTCTCGGATATAAGGTATCTTATCGTCTACAACTATCTTCATATTGGGTGCAAAATTACGAAATAAAATTAAAATATAAATTATCATTCGTTAATTATCAATTATTTATTGTATCTTTGCAAAAGAAACAAAACAACATAGCGCTATGACATTTACAGAAAAAGCTAATGAGATATTCCGTCAGGCGATTCGCGACTATCATCTGAAAGACCATGTAGACACGCCCATCAACAATCCTTACGAGCGTGAATCTATTGAGTACAGCCTCTATCTGAAGTGCTGGATTGATACGGTACAGTGGCATCTGGAGGATATCATCCGCGACCCACACATCAATCCGGCCGAGGCGCTGGGTCTGAAACGACGCATCGACCGTTCTAATCAGGACCGTACCGACTTGGTAGAGGAAATTGATACCTATTTCCGCAAGGTATATGCTGATGTGAAAGCACTGCCAAACGCCCGTCTGAATACCGAAAGCCCTGCATGGGCCATCGACCGCCTAAGCATTCTGGCACTGAAGATCTGGCACATGAAGGAGCAGACTGAGCGTACCGACGCAGAAACAGAACACATCCAGCGGTGTCAGGCTAAGCTTGACGTGCTATTGGAACAGCAGATTGACCTCTCGACGGCTATCGACCAACTGCTGGAAGACATCGAAGCCGGCCGTAAGTATATGAAGGTATACCGCCAGATGAAGATGTACAACGACCCCAGCACCAATCCGGTACTCTATAAAAAATAACATCGAGACTTCGATACTTCGGAATATCGAAACTTCGCAATAAAAGAAGAATGAAGAAAGAGCACATATTAGTGATTCGTTTCTCGGCCATGGGCGACGTAGCGATGGTCGTACCTGTGGTTTGGTCACTGGCACACCAATACCCAGACATCCGCATCACAGTGCTGAGCAGAACCTTTGCGCGTCCATTCTTCGAAGACCTTGCCCCTAACGTTGGCTTCATGGCTGCCGACCTGAAGCACGAATACCGCGGTATAAAAGGTCTTAATGCCCTTTACCGCCGACTCACTGCCAAGCAGTTTACCGCCGTAGCCGACTTGCACGGCGTACTCCGCTCGGAATATCTGCGTATGCGATTCACGATAGGGCGCTACCACGTGGCCCATATCAACAAGCACCGCAAAGGGCGTCGCCGCATCACATCAGCCTCACACAAACAACTGACCCAACAGCCGACATCGTTCCAAAACTATGTCGATGTCTTTGCAAAACTGGGTTATCCTGTTGATATACAGTTCAACAGCATCTTCCCACCAGAGGGTGGAAACCTCAACATGCTGCCAGCCAACATGTGCGTGAAGAACTCCTTCGAACAGTGGATAGGCATTGCGCCCTTTGCGGCCCATCAGGGCAAGACTTATCCGCCACGACTGATGCATCAGGTAATAGAACAGTTGCTGGAGCATTATCCTAAAGGGCGCGTTTTCTTCTTTGGCCGTGGCCAACAGGAAGACAATTTCTTCACAGAGTGGTGCGCACAACATCCACGATGTGTGAATGCTTCCAAAGACCTTGAGTCCCTACACCAAGAACTAATACTGATGAGCCACCTTGACGTGATGATCTCTATGGACTCGTCGAACATGCATCTGGCCTCACTGACGGATACCCCCGTAGTCAGCATCTGGGGCGCCACGCATCCTTTTGCTGGTTTTTTGGGTTGGAGACAAACGACAGACAATGCCATTCAGATACCTCTCGACTGCCGCCCATGCAGCATCTTTGGCAACAAGCCCTGCCTGCGTGGCGACTATGCCTGTATGCAAAATATTGCCCCCGAAACTATCGTAGAGAAAGTTAAGAGCATTATCAATAGTAATAACTAAAATTTTACAAACTATGAAAAAGTACATTTGCGAAACCTGTGGTTATGTGTATGATCCCGAAGTAGGCGATCCCGATAGCGGCATTGCTCCCGGAACAGCCTTTGAAGACATTCCTGAAGACTGGGTATGCCCCATCTGCGGAGTAGGTAAGGACGACTTCTCAGTAGAAGAATAAAAGGAAAAGTGAGCTCACCATTTGGTTGGCTCACTTTTTCTTTGTATCTATGAGACTACGTCTCGAAGGTACTCTCGCTCGAAAAAGCCCAAATTTATTTGGCTTTTTCCTCACTTATTCGTACCTTTGCAAGCAAATAAACGTTTACAAGAAAAGATGTCATTAAAATGTGGTATTGTAGGACTGCCCAACGTGGGTAAGTCCACATTGTTTAACTGCCTGTCAAGTGCAAAAGCACAGGCAGCCAATTTCCCTTTTTGTACGATAGAACCCAATGTTGGTGTCATCACTGTGCCCGATGAGCGACTGACCAAACTCGCTGAACTGGTACACCCCGGCCGTATCGTTCCGGCCACTTGCGAGATAGTGGATATTGCCGGTCTGGTGAAGGGTGCCTCGAAGGGCGAGGGCTTAGGAAACAAGTTCCTGGGCAACATTCGCGAGACAGATGCCATCATCCATGTGCTACGCTGCTTTGAGGACGAGAACATCACCCATGTCGACGGCACCATCGACCCCATCCGTGATAAGGAGATTATTGACACCGAACTGCAGCTGAAGGACTTAGAGACCATCGATTCACGTCTGGCCAAAACAGAGAAGGCCGCAGCTGCCGGCAATAAGGATGCCAAGGTAGAGGTCAGCGTGCTGAAGGCCTACAAGGAGGTGTTGGAGCAAGGCAAGAACGCCCGTATCGTAGAGTTCGAGAGCAAGGACGAGCAGGACTGTGCCCGCAACCTGTTCCTACTGACTGCGAAACCCGTGCTGTATGTCTGCAACGTTGGCGAGGCTGATGCCAAGAGCGGTAACGCTTTCACCCAGAAGGTTGAAGCACTGGCTAAGGAAGAAGGTGCCGAGTCGATGGTGATTGCCGCCAAGACAGAAGAGGATATCGCCGAACTCGAGAGCTACGAAGACAAGCAGTTGTTCCTCGAAGAACTGGGCTTGGAAGAGAGTGGTGTCAATCGCCTCATCAAGAAAGCCTACGCCCTGCTGAACCTTGAGACCTTTATCACAGCTGGCGAGATGGAGGTAAAGGCTTGGACCTATAAGAAGGGGTGGAAGGCTCCCCAGTGTGCTGGTGTCATCCATACCGACTTTGAGAAAGGTTTTATCCGTGCTGAGGTCATCAAGTACGAAGACTATATCCAATACGGCTCTGAGGCTGCTGTCCGCGAAGCCGGCAAGATGGGCATAGAGGGTAAGGAGTACGTCGTGCAGGATGGCGACATCATGCACTTCCGCTTCAATGTTTAATGAGCCTTATAAGCCCTATAAGCCTTATGAGCCCTATGAACGAACTACTCTACATTGTCTGGAACCCCTCGCTGAGCATCGGCCCTTTCCGCTGGTATTCGCTATGCTGGCTGATTGGTTTGGCGTTGGCATATATGATGGTAAGACGCTTGTATAAGGAGCAGAAAATCAAAGACGAGCTGTTCGAGCCGTTGTTCTTCTATTGTTTCCTTGGCATTCTCGTTGGTGCCCGACTGGGGCATTGCCTGTTCTACCAGCCCGACTACTTCCTGACCTCGTGGCAAGGAGTCGTTGAGATGATACTTCCCATCCACTTCCTCAGCGATGGCGGATGGAAGTTCACAGGCTACGAAGGTCTGGCCTCACACGGAGGCACACTGGGCTTGATGATTGCCCTGTGGCTGTATGTCAAGAAGACCAAGCTGAGCATCTGGCGTGTATTGGACAATATCGCCATTGCCACAGGTATCACCGCCTGCTTCATCCGCTTAGGCAACCTGATGAACTCAGAGATAATCGGAAAGGTAACGGACGTACCCTGGGCGTTTATCTTCGAACGTGTTGACAGTATGCCACGCCATCCTGGACAACTCTACGAGGCCATTGCCTACGCCATCCTGTTTGGCATCATGTGGTATCTCCATAAGCGTATGGCAGAGAAGATTGGCTCAGGGTGGTATTTTGGCTTCTGCCTGACGTATATCTTCACGTTCCGCTTCTTCATTGAGTACACCAAGGAGATACAGGAAGCCTTCGAAGCGTCGCTGCCGCTGGATATGGGGCAGATACTTTCCATTCCCTTTATCCTCATTGGCGTTATCTGCATGATAAGAAGTAAAAAAGAAATCGTCTCACTTCCCTGAGACGATTTTTTTGATATCATTAAGCTTATTGAGCGCTTCCAGCGGCGTCAAGTTGTTGACGTCAAGACCTAAGATTTCGTCACGCACCTGACAAAGCACGGGGTCGTCAAGCTGGAAGAACGAGAGTTGCATACCCTCGCGGCTCTGGGCTATCTCTGCAGTAGGCTTGCCCACACTGCCCACCTGAGCATTATCACTCTCCAGCTGTTTCAGGATGACGTTAGCGCGTTTGACAATACTCTTCGGCATACCCGATATCTCAGCCACGTGAATACCAAACGAGTGCTCACTACCACCACGTTCCAGCTTTCTCAGGAAGATAACCTTTCCGTCTACCTCCTTGACTGAGACGTTATAGTTCTTGATGCGCGAGAAGTTCTTCTCCATCTCGTTCAGTTCGTGATAGTGCGTAGCAAAGAGCGTACGGGCTCGTGCCTTGGGCTGTTCGTGCAGGTATTCTACGATGGCCCACGCTATAGAGATGCCGTCGTAGGTCGATGTGCCACGTCCCAACTCGTCGAAAAGTACCAGCGAACGGGGCGTCACATTATTTAATATATTGGCGGCCTCTGTCATCTCCACCATAAAGGTCGACTCGCCCAGCGAAATATTGTCGCTAGCACCTACCCTCGTAAAGATTTTGTCTACCAAACCTATCTGCGCACTCTCAGCAGGTACGAACGAACCAATCTGGGCCAACAAGACGATAAGGGCCGTCTGACGCAGCAGGGCCGACTTACCAGCCATATTGGGACCTGTGATGATAATGATTTGCTGACGCTCGCTGTCTAATAGGATATCGTTTGGCACATAGTGCTCACCAATAGGCAACTGTGTCTCGATAACGGGATGGCGCCCCTGTCGGATGTCAATAGTATCCGATGGGGAAACCATCGGGCGCACATAGTGGTTCTCTTCGGCTGTCTTGGCAGCACTGAGCAGACAGTCGAGATGTGCCAGCACGTTGGCGTTGATCTGAATCTGTGGGATAAACTCCTGCAAAGCCATCACAAGGTCGTTGAAAAGGCGTTGTTCCAACGAGAGAATCTTGTCCTCTGCACCCAGAATCTTCTCTTCGTATTCCTTCAGCTCCTGCGTGATGTAACGCTCGGCCTGAGCCAACGTCTGCTTGCGGACCCATTCCTGCGGAACCTTATCCTTATAGGTGTTGCGCACCTCGAGATAATAGCCGAAGACATTGTTATAGCCCACCTTCAGCGACTGGATACCGGTCTCCTGAGATTCGCGTTCCTGAATCTGTAACAGATAGTCCTTACCACTATAGGCGATATGTCGCAACTCGTCGAGTTCGTTGTTAACACCATCACGGATGACGCCACCCTTGGCCACGAGTTGTGGCGGATCGTTCTGTATCTCGCGTTCTATCCTGTCGCGAATCGACTCACAGAGGTTCAACTGCTCGCCCACCCGCTTCAGCACCTCGTTGTTGGCATAGAGACACGCCGTCTTGATGGGCTGGATAGCCTGCAGTGCCATCTTAAGCTGTACCACCTCACGAGGTGACACTCGACCCACGGCGACCTTCGAAATGATACGCTCCAAGTCACCCATGCGGTGCAACTGGTCGTCAATACACTGGCGGAACTCTGGCTCGCGATAGTAGTACTCCACGATGTCCAGACGTTCGTTGATGGGTTTCTCGTCTTTCAGCGGAAACACAAGCCAGCGACGCAACAAGCGGCCTCCCATAGGCGTCACGGTATGGTCAATGACATTCAACAGCGACTTGCCGTCGTCCTGCATGGGTGCGATGAGCTCCAACGAGCGGATGGTGAACTTATCGAGGCGCACATAGCGTTCTTCCTCGATACGCGAGATACTCGTAATATGTGCTATCTGCGTGTGCAGCGTCTGTTCCAGATATTGCAGGATGGCGCCAGCGGCAATGACACCACTCTTCAGATGGTCGATGCCAAAGCCTTTCAACGACTTCACGTTGAAGTGCTTATAGAGTTTCTGGTGGGCTGTTTGCTCAGTAAACACCCAGTCGTCGAGCTCGAAGGTCACCAGACGATTGCCAAAATAACGCTCAAAGTCGTGCTTACGTCCACGGTCGTAGAGCACCTCCTTGGGTTGGAAGTTGCCAATAAGCTTTTCGATGTAGTCGTAGGTACCCTCGCCCGTCAGGAATTCACCCGTCGAAATGTCGAGGAACGCCACACCACACGAGCCCTTGCCAAAGTGGACAGCAGCCAGAAAGTTGTTCTCCTTGTAGTTCAGCACCGTATCCTGCATGGCCACACCTGGGGTCACCAGTTCCGTGATGCCGCGCTTGACCAGTTTCTTCGTCAGCTTAGGATCTTCCAACTGGTCGCAGATGGCCACACGCTTGCCAGCCCTGATGAGCTTTGGCAGATAGGTGTCCAACGCATGGTGAGGGAACCCCGCCATCTCGTCGCCCTTGTTGTAGCCGTTGTTACGGTGGGTCAGCGTGATGCCGAGTATCTGCGAGGCAATGATGGCGTCCTCGCAATAGGTCTCGTAGAAGTCGCCGCAACGAAACAGCAACAGCGCCTCAGGGTGCTTGGCCTTGAGGTCGAAAAACTGTTTCATCATCGGGGTGAGTTCCTTCGCCATGTTCTTTCTCCTGTTGTTTTTTTGCTTTCTTAATGAGTGTACAAAGTTACAAAGAAATTTCGGACCTGCAAAAAAAATAGCGCAAAAAACTGATGATACCATCATGGCATTTTGAAAACTATGTTTTCACTGCGTCAATACTATGTTTTCACGTCGTCAAAACTATGTTTTCAGCGCGTCAAAACTATGTTTTCACGACGCCAAAACTATGCTTTTACGAAGCAAAAAGCAACCAGCTGATTATCAACTGGTTGCCCTTGCGAATATCGGAAGATAACTTCCTTTATGTTTTTACGAATAGTATAGATGATGTTATTACTTATTCACAAACTTACGGCCATCCTGGATCACCAGACCCTTGTAGCCCTTGTTGACTACCTGGCCAGCCACGTTGTACATCTTGCCAGAGAACTGAGCATTAGCCTTGATGGCGTTGACGCTGGAGGTGTTGCCGTTCAGCGAGTAGATATTGCAACCGCTTATAACCTGAGGAGAACCACCATACCACTGAATCTGACCATAGACAATAACGTCGTCATCTAACTTAATCTGGTCAGCAGAAGTAAACTTCTTATTCTCCAAGAAATTGCAGCGATAAACCTTCAGCTTCATGCCAGCATCATAATCACCCTTTACAGCAGCTATCTTAAAGGTCATATTACCATATTGTTGTAAGTCTGCCTCTGTAACATCGTCAATATTTACAATATAGCCTTTTACATACAGCTTTGCTGACTTAGGATTATTAGAAGCTGTAGAGGACACGTCTTCAGGTTGCAAACCTGTAACTAAAGTTAAGAAGTCCGCATCAGTGAGCAGATATGGGTTGTTCTTCTGTCCCTTAGCATCATGATCAATGGCTGGATTTACAGTAATTTCGATTGAAACAGTCTGTGCCTCATACTCATCATTACCAGCAAACTCGGCAGTAATTTTTGCTTTACCATCACCTACAACAGTGATAACACCTGCATCAGTTACGGTGCAAACAGCCTCATTATCAGAAGTACAAGTTACTGAGAGGTTATTGGGATTCTGAAGAGTCGGAATATTGTCATAGCTCTCACCAAATGTCACGGATGTTGAGGCCTTACCCCAAGAGAGTCCAGCAGCCTTTTTAGTACCAGAACCTTTCTTACAGATTTCAATCTTTACAATCTGATCATTGTTATTGTTAGTGACTTTTAATGTATAAATAGTTCCTGCCGCTTGTTTTCCTTCAGCAATATTAAAAATGCTAGTCGTTGTTGCACCTTTAATCTCCGTACTGACAGCTTCTTCACCCACGAAAATGTTATGGGTTACCTTACCACTTGCACCTTCTCTACCATAAACTTTAATGGCTTCTACATCAAAACCAAATGCAGGAAGAATAATGTACGCACCTGTCTTACCAAGCAGAAGATATTTATCTTTGTCGTTCCAATAATAACCCTCACCTGCAGAGCCAGCTACTTTAATCGTATAGCCATCATAAGTAAACTCTTTCTCGTCAACAGTTTTGTTCTTAGAAGAAGCAGGCAATCCCCACACACTCTCCTTTGATCCTTCTGATGTTTCTAAAGAAAAATCAAAAATCACATTCTGTGCCATCACATTTCCAAACATCATAGCCATGAGGGCCATGAAAGAATAGCGTAAAATTTTGTTCATAAGCATTAAATTTTTTAGTTAATAATAAATTCGATAGTAGGTGCAAAGATAGAAATAATAATTGACACTTCCAAATAATTTAAGGAAAACTTTTCATTCCTCTGCACGACGCATCCAGACATGCAGCTGATAGAGGGCTGGCAACAGGATGAGCATCGAGAAAAACACGGCCATATAGACGTGCAACTGGGAACCCTGAAAGACGTCGATGAGCTTGATGTCAGGATTGGGATAGATGGCATAAAGCACGAAAGCAACGCTGTTGTTGGCCCAGTGGTAAGCCACGCCAGGCAAGATAGACCCTGTACGCCAATACATCCAACCTAAAAGAAGTCCGATGAAGAAGGCATGGGGCATCTGAGCTGGGTTCATGTGAATCAGGGCAAAGAACACAGCCGACAGGGTGATGGCTCCCCAAGTGGAGAGGCGCGACGAGCATAGCAGTTGGCGCAAGATGGCACCACGCAACACTATCTCTTCGCTAAGCGGAGCCAACAGGCCAATGACGAGATAGCCCCACGGCGTGCCCATGATGGTGTCGAACTCGTTCTCTACCAAGTTGGGCAACTCAGGCATCTGCTCCTGTATCCAAGCCGAGGGGATGAGTGCTCCCAAGGCAGCAACAACACTCCACGTCAGCACCATCCAGGGACGAGTACGCAACCAAGAGGGAGACACCAAGGCATAGCGAGCCCAAAGGAAGACGATAATGGTCAGCACGCCAACAACTCCCGTTGTGGTGATAAGCATGGGGGCTGTCTTGTCGACACTGCCAGTAATAAGGCCCCATATAGCTTGTACTATGGTGCCACCAATGAGTTGGATGGCGACGAAAAAGAGCAGATAACGAATGGCTTCTTTCATTGTAATATGTGTTTGGCTTGTTGTGAATCGATTTGTAACTGTTGGGCAAGGACCTCAGGACTGTCAAAATGTTGCTCATCGCGCAGCCTTTCGACGAACGACACGCTAATCTGACTGCCGTAGAGGTCGCCGTCGAAGTCGAAGATGTTAACCTCAAGGGTCTGATGGTTACCATCAAAGGTGGGACGCGTGCCGATGTTCATCATTCCCCCATAACTGCCGACACGTACTGCATAGACACCTGGAGCAGGAAGGAGCTGGGTAGCACAATCAGGCACGAGGTTGGCAGTGGGGAAACCCATCTGTGTGCCTACATGCTCGCCATGAACCACTCGCCCACTGACAGTATAGGCACGCCCTAAAGCCTCAGCGGCAGTAGCGACATTACCATCGGACAGCTGTTGGCGAATCATGGAAGAACAGACACTACCCTCAGCAGGCAACTGAAGCACATCGATACCCAGTTCGCGTCCATAGCGTACATAGTCTTCGAAGCCCTCAGCGCGATTGTGGCCAAAGCGGTTGTCATAGCCAATCATCAGCACACGCACATCATAGCGAGCCTGCAGCACATCGGCCATAAACTGACGAGCTGTCAACTGCTTCAAAGCATCGTCGAAGGTCAACACCTCTGTACGCTCAATACCACATTGAGCCATCAAACGCAACTTGTCAGCAAGCGGCGTAAGCGTGGGGGCTCCCTGGCGGTCGAACGTGACAGCCATAGAATGCAGTCCGCGGCGTTGTGCCTCGTCCACCACGTGGCGCAACACAAACTGATGACCACGATGGACACCATCGAACATTCCTATTGTCGCTACAAATCCGCCCATCAACTCTTCACTCTTAACTTCCTATATATTTCTCCTACCCATAGCACAGGCGACGTGGCGAGGAACATCCACAGCCAAGTATCCCACGGCAGGGGAACGGTACGGAACACACGACCACCAAAGGTGACTATCAACCACTGGCCCACAAGTACGGCAAGCAATACCAGCAGGAAACCACCGCAGGCCCATAGGCGACGGAAGGCAGAATGGCATGAGCCCATCACACGGGCATTAAACAGGTTCCACCACTGTAACAGCACAAAGAGGGTGAAGAAGATGGTCAGCTCTACCTCGTCGACGCCTGCAATCCGCTCAAAATACCAAAGCAGCGAGAAGGTAAAGAAAAAGAACAGGCCACCGATGAAAGCTATGCCTCGGGCCATCGGACGAGTGATGATAGATGCGTTGGTAGCACGGGGCTGTTCACTCAGCACCTCGCGCGATGGTGGCAACGAGGCCAGCGCCATAGCGGCAAAGGTATCCATAATGAGGTTCACCCACAGTATCTGGGTGATAGTCAGCGGCATCTCTGTACCAATAAAGGCTCCGCCAAGCACCAACAATAAGGCCGTCACATTGACGATGAGTTGGAAGAAGACGAAGCGCTGGATGTTCTTATACAGCGAGCGCCCCCACATGACAGCATGGACAATGCTGCGGAACGAGTCGTTGAGCAGAGTGATGTCACTGGCCTGCTTGGCTACGCTGGTGCCACTGCCCAGCGACAGGCCGACATGGGCACGATTCAAGGCTGGAGCATCATTGGTGCCGTCGCCTGTCACAGCGACAACCTCACCACACTGTTGCAAGAGGGCTACCAGCCGTTGCTTGTCGCTTGGTCTTGCTCGCGACATGACCTTCAGGTTGCGAATGACCTTCAGCGCCTCTTCATTACTCATAGCGGAAAACTCCGCACCGGTGATGCATTTGTCATTTATCATTTCTCCTTTTTCATTTAGGGAGTCAATGACTCCCGTTAGACGCGCTATCTCCATAGCCGTAGCTGCCGTATCACCCGTCACTATCTTGACGTCAATACCAGCCTTCTTACATTGACGGATAGCCGCAGGTACCTCTTGGCGTAAGGGGTCACTGATGGCAACAATAGCCAATAGCGTCTTGTTCTCGGCAATGGCCAAAGTACGCATGGCATGTTGCTGCCAGTCGCGCAACTGCGCCTCAACCTGTTGCCGCTCTTCATCAGTAAGGTCGCACATCTGCATCACTATTTCAGGGGCTCCTTTAATGTATAAGGTGTCGCCAACGGTAGTCGACATGTATTTGCGCTCTGTAGTAAATGGTTCGCGAGCCGTGATGGGGTTATCGTTACGTAACTGTTGGTAGTCGGCGCCCTGATCCATGAGCCAACGCAACAGCGCCTGCTCCGTAGGATTGCCCACATCGTGCGTCGCAGTCGTATTCAGCGCAATGGCACGGTATAGGTGATGGGTGTTGGGGGTTTTACCCATCACCATTTCCACCACCGTCATTCTGTTTTCCGTCAGCGTACCCGTCTTATCTGTACAAATCACGGTAACTGCTCCCATCGTCTCAGATGCCTGCAACTTACGCACCAGGTTGCTGGACTTGAGCATGCGCCGCATGTTGAGTGCAAGGGCCAGTGTGACAGCCATTGGCAGACCTTCAGGGACAGCCATCACAATCAGCGTGACAGCCATCATAAAGTAGCGCAACACCACCTCAACCATATCTACATAGTTAGTGGTATGCCACAAGGGATTGACCAGAATGTCGTGGACGAGGAACACCACAAAGGCAGCAACAGACAGGATACCACCGACCTTGCTGATGAGTTTGGCCAAATGACCTAACTGTATGTTCAGAGGGGTCTTGACATGGGTGAGTTCAGTAGCCTGACGCGCTACATGACCAATCTCAGTATGGTCACCAACCGCAGTCACCACATAACGGCCTGTACCCGCCATCACCATCGACGAGCGCAACAGCATCTCCTTCGGATACGCCTCTTCGCCTTTCTTCTCTTCTCCTTCTCTCCTTACTCCTTTCGTCGTAATCGTTTCACCAGTCAGACTCGATTCGTCTACCTGTAAATCAGTAGACTCAAAAAGACAACCATCGGCAGGTATCTCGTCGCCAGTCTCAACGATAACGACGTCGCCAACGACGACTTCACGACGGGGTATCTCTACAATAGTACCCTCGCGCACCACCTTGACGGGCTGTTCTTCACCCAACTGGGTCAGCAGACTAAAGCGACGGGCAGCATCACGCTCAAAATAAAAGCCAACAGTTGTTGCCAGAATAATGGCTGCAATGATACCCAAGCTCTCTGTAAAGTCGTTCTTAACAAAAGCCAACACCAACGACACCACTGCTGCCACCAGCAAGATGCGCACCATGGGGTCCTGATACTTCTCCAGATACAATCGCCACATGGACTGAGGCCGTGGGGGCGTCAGCACATTCTCGCCGTGAACACTGCGACTCTGCAGCACTTCCACGGCGCTTAAACCTTCTTTCTTAGCTGTAATCACGGTGCAAAGTTACGAATAAGAGCGAGAAATACCAAAAATAATTTGGTTATTTCCATAAATCTTCGTAATTTTGCACCCGCTTTATTGAAGCACTGGACTTGTAGCTCAGTTGGTTAGAGCAACAGACTCATAATCTGGAGGTCCTTGGTTCAAGCCCAAGCTGGTCCACACTGAAAATCAGAGAGTTACGAACATTTTGTAACTCTCTTTTTCTTTTTAGTGAAATTCGGGCGAAATTCGTGGCGAAAAACTTAGGGTATGAAATGTGATGCAATCTTTTCGATTGTAACTGCATTGCATGGCATTGCAGAATCAATGAATACCTTGATAATCTTTTGCCAGTTTAAATCCTGTTATTCCCTACAGAACGTTAAATATCGGACGGTTTTCGGGCGGAGGTGACGAATGTTCGCGGAAAAACAGTAACTTTGTGCTCGATTTTAAGAATTACAGCGCAATAAAACAAGTGAAAGTTATGAAGATGCAAGAAAAGGCCTGTGAGCGCAAATTGCGCTGGGACGAGGAGAACCGCCTGCTGTCATCTGACGACAATGGATTCGTGACCAACTACTGGTATGATGCCGACGGCGAGCGCACGGTGAAGACCAGCGGTGAGGGCGAGCAAATCTATGTCAATTCTGTGTTTGCCGGAGGACGTACGAACACTGCAAAGTTCTCGCTGTATGTGTCTCCCTATCTTGTAGCCAACCAGGGCGGACGCTACACCAAGCACATCTACATCGGCAGCCAGCGCATCGTATCGAAGTTGGGTGACTTCGACTCCTACGGCTCTGATCCGCGCAGGATTCCGTATGCCGGCAGCGAGGCTGATGCCGTGACGGTGGACTACAAGGGCAAGTATGCCAGCCAGCAGCAGGTCATCAGGGACAATTATGCCACGTTCGATGTACCCTACAATGGTGAGGACAACAACGACTACGTGGACGGCGAGGGCTTCTGCTGCAACGACGGTTCGATGGAGGCGGCTCAGGCTCGTGCCCTTGCACGCGCCAAGGCCAGCAACTTCCAGGATGCCGACGCATACGAGAAAATGCAGTTCTACTACCATCCAGACCATTTGGGCAGCAGCAGTTACTATATTTTCGTTCTTTAATAAATTAAATTGCAAAATGAATCACTATCAATTATCTTTTACTTTAGAAAAAAGTATAAGAAGAAATTATGAAATGCCTCATACGATTAGTATAGAGTCAAAGGAATTTCTAAGATATAATTTAGAAAAAAACAAAACCATATCTATGTATTTTGAAAACAAGAAGAGCTTGTATGACGAAATGCCAGATAACCTTCGTGGTAAACTGATTAAACGAAAGGGCGTGATTGACTTTATGGATTTCACACCTTCTTGCATAAGTTTGGTTGCAGTAGTTAGCCATAAAATTAAACAAATTTTTGAACGTTTAAATGTTTCAGAAGACGAGTATGTATTCAAAAAAATATCTATCAAAGATTATGATGAAGAGTTCTATCTTTTATTTATCCCTATAATACCAGATACAGAGTTTGTTTATCCAAAATGCATATTTAAGGATATGTTTGACAATGGAAACATTAAGACATTTAATAATCGTGCAGAATATTATAATGATTCTCATGATTTTTTATTGAAAAAAATTGCGTTAAAAAACATCTATCGAGATTATGATTTGTTGTATCCACAAGGATGCGGTTTCTATTTCTCAGAACGAATAATTAATGCTATGCAACACGATAATATTGTTGGATACGACCTTGTTAAAGGTGGATATTTTTATGAAGAAATGGTTTTTTTCTAATGACCCGACGCACGATGATTATGCCTAGCCAGACTATCGCCACCTATGTCACGCAATGGAATTGCAACAGCCACAACCGCCTGCTGGAGATGATCACCCCCGGTGAGGAAAAGATGATCTCCTCTTACAATCTCGGCAGACTGCTTGACCATGTTCGCGGCTACAAGTCCTACGGTTATGACTATGTGAACAGGATAGGCTATGACAAGTTCGAGCAGCGCACCTACCTGAAATACTGCAACGGTGCAGAGACCTTCTATTCCTACGACCCACAGCGTCAACACATTGCAAATAGTCAAAAATAAGAATATGAATGATAATATAATCGCATATATCCTGTCTATAATATGCATAATGTTACTACTAATAGAGTTTTTTATTAGTCACAAAAATGGGGTAATAAACACTATTGCGTTTGTCGTTTATTCATGCCCTCTGTACACCTTAATGACCTATAGGGGGGCGGGCGGAGCCGCTTTTACATGGTGGTTCTATTTAGTATTGTTCACATCTATTCATGTGATAATATTGCTGCTTAGATTTTTACGATTCTTTTTTAAGAGATATTATTAAGCATACCCTTAAAGTATTTGTCTATAAGCATATTATCATTAAACCAATTATTCATCTATGCAAAATTTCAAAAGTTTTATTTATACATGTATAAAAATATCAATAGTAATATTTTCCATTGATATACTTGTATTCATTATGATAGTATTCTTATCAATGTCGGATTCAAAATCTCCAGACATTGCAAGAGTTCTCTTTTTTATATTACAACACATACTAAGTCTCCCACTATCGTTATTAAACGACAATCTTCCTTTTTATCTTGAATATCGTGAATTACCCAACTTCATATTCATCTCTTTACCAACAAATATACTATTACAATCGATATTATGTTTTGCAATAATAAAAGTGGTCAAGTGGAGTATCACGAATATTGTTGGGAACAGACCGATAAAATAGGGGTAATTCATTCGAAAGAAATTGTGAATATGAGTAATACTGGTAACATACAATTAGCATCGGAATGGGCTATGACAACATGCACCGCATCACATCGAAGAGCAAGCACCTGACCCAGCAGAACCTGCAGTTCAACGGTACGCTCAACGTTGGCTACGACCTGTCATACACCTACGGGACGGATGAGGGGAAGAAATTCCATCTGGCTGACGTGACAGACGTGAACTACCGCACGGAGGAGACTCCGGGAGACAATAAAATCGAGAACAATCACGTATATTTGTATGATAAAAACGGAAATCTTGTATATAAGAATATCATTTCATTAAAATGAATAATATGACAAAAAAACAATTTGCTGAAATCATTTGTAAAACTTTTAATTTGAAGGGCATTACTTCAAATAGTTTCGTTTATGTGATAAATTGTACCCTTATGGGAATTGTAACGGTAAAAGTTCCGGGCAGAAATGCGTATAAAATATATTTCACCATTTTCCCTCTTTGGAAAGCAACTCTCAAAGAATGCTTAGAAATACCGTTGTTTCAACAAGCCATAGTAGATACAAAAAATTTGGATATCTATCTTCCTGAAAATATGACAGAAGAAGATATTAGTTTTATCCTTCATCAATGTGTTTTACAAATTCCGTTCATTCCAGCAAAGGACATCACGTCCCTTGATATCATTAAGTTTCTATATAACAAAATCATTGAAGATCCCGGTATTTCTGGAAACTTTGTATTGGAGATGAAAGTATATACGTTGATTTATAATATTGCCTTGATTTGTAATGATTATAAATCTGCGGAAAATGTCTATGAACAAATATCTCAAAACATAAACAAATGGGATGATGCTATATTCCGATACTGGTTCGGAGATAAAAAAAACTATTTGGAAAGACTGCAAGAATATGATTCTAATAGAATTAATCTTCAAATTAATATCCAAAACAATTTGTTGAATCCTAAAATATCAAAGTTGCCTAAATATGAATTCTTAGATTAGTTCGTTTTCTACACCCTCGCCATGGGCTACGACAACATGCACCGCATCACTTCCAAGAGCCAGCATCTGACCCAGGACAATGTGCAGTTCAACGGCACGCTCAATGTCGGATATGACCTGACATATACCTACGGCACTGAAGCCGGTAAGAAGTTCCAGCTCTCAAGTGTTAAAGATGTAAATTATCGTACCGAAGAGACTCCGGGAGACAATAAAATCGAAAATAATCACGTATATTTGTATGATAAGAACGGAAATCTTATATATGTGAACACCGGACGCATGATGAAAGATGGACATAACGAAACCGGCACGGGTGAGCGCAAATTGCGCTGGGACGAGGAGAACCGCCTGCTGTCATCTGACGACAACGGATTCGTGACCAACTAATGGTATGATGCAATATCGATTATCCCCACCACCAAAGTTATAGGCATAGTTAGCAAATCTTTCTCTGTCTGACAAGGGGGAGGCAAGCGTAATTTTTAGAAAACAAATAGTGCGGAGAACCAGTTAAGGCATTGGTTCTCCGCATTGTAATTATACTATAAGAACATGTTGTATGTATTAGCGACTGGCTCGTTTTGCTTATGACATTACACATGGAATCCACGGCTTCGGGTTTGTTGTCGTTTCTCCTTCATATCCCGTACAATGCCTGATAGTTCATCTTTCACCCGCTCACACTCATCAACTTTCAAAAAGGGAAATGAGGCATTAAGCACAGTTCTGGCAGCTTTATCTTTATCAGACTGGCCATTCATATAGCGCTTTATCTCGCCTTCTTGGCGGTAGGTGAAATGACGGTAGCCAGACTGAACAAAGTCAATAACAGCCTTAACAGCACCTCTTAGCAGTTCAGAGAGGGTTGACAGATAATGGCCAAGCCGCTCACGATAATCATTGATGATGCTATCCTTTAGCCGAATAATCCTGTCTTTCTCTTGATTGTCCTGCTGATGGCGGAAGAACTCTCCCTTATACTTGTCCTGCAGATTCTCAATTTGCTTATCCTTCTCTGCAAGTAGCTGGGTATAGCGGTTCTGTTCTGCCTCTAATGCCTGTTGGTGTTGTCTTTGCAAAGCAGCCTTTTGCTTTGGTAACTCCTCTTTCAGTCGCTTATTCTCCTTCTCCATATCGGCATACTTACCTTTACCAAAGAGATTGGCTACTCCAGAAACGATGGCATTGCCATTCTCAGCATTCAGTTTGTCACGCTTCCCGGCAATTTCGTTGTCAAGTTCCGCACTCTGCTTCCGCTGATTAGCTAAGATGTAGTCATTACGCTCCAAATGGGCAGCTCCCGTCTCTGCCTTTCGCTTGCCTCTTTCCATCTCTAATGCCTCAGCCACCATATCCTGAATTTGCGACATATCATCAGCGTTCAGTTTGAATGACTTGCCAGTTGTATGGTCTATCCAATCCCAGATGATGTGTGCGTGGAGGTTGGGTTGCCAGGTCGATTCATCCTCTGGGTTCTCATAATGTCCTTCGTCCCTGTGTATGTGTATCTGTATGGCAGTGATGCCCCACTTCTCATGCACTTTGTTCACATAACGTAGCAAGTCATCCATCGTAGTGTCTGGCTTGATGTTCACTACGCCCTCGCGAATAGGACTGCTGCCCTTGCGTACACGTATCTTACCATTCTTGTCCTTGTACTCCACGTCCTTCTCTTGCATTGCCCTGCCAGTCATTTTCTTAACTAAGACTTTGATAAAGTCGTAATGCTGCTGCAGGGTTCTACCTTCCATGCAGGGCGCAATATAGCACTCGTTGTTGTGGGTTAGGTCGAGGCGTATGTATAGCCATGCCGGATTGAGTGATGCGATATAGTCCGCATCCCTTCTGTTGTGTCGTTCGCACTGAGCAATGTTGCATGGCTTAATGTGCTCAGATGCTTTTGCTATTGAAGCCATATCTGTTTACTGTTTTATAGATTTATACTATTGTACTATTATCCCAAAGGGGGTATCGGGGTGCTAACCCTGATTGGAGGGTGCTTGGAGAGAGTCACTTCCTGCTCAGGGTTCTTAGGGGCAGATGCCACTGAGCGGGGCGGTCAAGGGGGAGGGTCACCCCCCTTGCGAGGTTCCATAGGGCAAGCAGCCCTTGGTGGGTTCTTAGGGCAAAGCCCTGAGTCCCTCGGAAGAGCCCACTAACTACGAAAGCGAAGCTCGTAGTTATAGTGGGCTATATCAAGGGCAAGCCCTTCATCTCCCTCCGCACACTCGTTACGGCTTACGGTACTTGCTGGTTATGGATGAAGTCTATCAGGTATTGGTTGATGTCGCTCCGGATAAAGCTCTCATCCACCTTGAACCTTTTACCGTAGTGCTCCCTCCAGAAATCATAACTGAAGTCATCAGAATAGAGGACGACCTGCCGCCCTATGAGTTTCTTCATCATCCCTTCTGTCAGGTTATTACCGACACCAACAGCCAGCCAGTCAATATCAGGGAATGCCAGTGAGCCCAGTAATGCAGTCTTCTCTTCCTGAACGATGACTACCTGTCCACCACGGTACTGATGTTCGCCAAAGAACACGTCAGGGTCAACATAGTAGTCGAAGGCATACCAAGAATAGAGGTGGGCAACGAGGCTGTCCTTTTCAATTATAGTCCCGCCATCGGTATTGTAGTAGATGACACTGCCGCCAACAATCATACCTTTCTTGTTTATACGAGGCAGGATGGTGCCAAAGTGTTCATTCTTTGTCTTATCGACAGCCCCAAGCCGATAGCGCATCACAAGGTTGTCAATCCTGTTTTGCATCTCACGACTATCCCCTAACACGCTGTCCAGATAGTCAGTCAACGAGGAATGATGTGGCGCAAAGCAATCTTTCGGTATCTCTATGAGAGACCGTTGATAGGCTGGAGCCTTGGTTGCGAGTATCTGTTTCAATTCTTTATCGTCCATGTCTTATTCAGTTTTATGCAGAATATTCAATTATGCAGCATGAATAATGTGAATAATGAATAATCTGCGACTATTCTTTCAGCAGTCTCGACACCTTACTTTGCGAGATTCCGAACTTTTCGGCAATGGCTGTCTGTGTCATTCCTTTGGCAGAGAGTTCCCTTACACGAGCTTTTATTTCTTCCCTTTCGTTGCTATTCTCGATACTCAGGTGCTCTTGCTCAGTACCAAAGCCACGACTGACGAATCCCAGATTACCATATTCATCCTTGCAGCGTTCATAGACTGCCACATGGTCGGCTCCCATTGTCAATTCCCCATTGCGCCACTTACATTGTTTGACGTAAACAAGGTTTGAGTCAATGCTGGATTGTGCTATTCCTATAGCATCGTCAATGAGCTGGTTAATCTTGGCAGAGCCTTGCATGGCTGAAAGGGAAAGAGGGACATTGCCTGAAAACATCTTGGGCACATGGTTGAGTACAACCAGCGTCCAGTTGTACTTCTTCTTCAGAGCATTGAGTGAAGCCATCAGGGTTCCTGCATCGGCACTTCTGTCAAGTGACTGCCCAAGAGCCGTGATGTTATCTATAAACACCACATTCACATAGTTGGCTACGGCTACTTCTTCTATCCCTTTTAGGATATCCTCGGCAGGATGCTCCCTATCCATCTCGGCACGGAGAAAAGTGGAAGGGAAATTGGCTGTCCCGTAGCGGTTGCCAAGCTGACGGGGAGTCATCTCGCAGTCCACGTATAATACCCGCTTGTCATGCTCGGCGATGTATCGGGCAATCTGCATGGCAAAGATGGTCTTGCCGATGCCCGACTGTCCGAAGATGATACTGAGATCACCTTCGAGCACGATGTCAGGATAGAGCGGAATCAATGGTGGCAGAAGATGGGCATCTTCGATGCACTTGTTCATTGGCTCAACATGGAATCCACCGCCATCAACAGGCTCACTATTCAGAAGGTCATTGAATGACTGGCTAATAATGTCTGTTCCCATACCCTATCCTTTTTTAATCAGTGCATCCAAATCATTCTTAGAATAGAGACAGCGGCCACCGACCTTGTGAACAGCAATCTCCCCTCGCTGTCTCATTCTCCACAGTGTACTGGGAGTGACGTGCATGTAGTCGCAAGCCTGGTCACTTGTTAAATACTTGTCCTCATCAGTAGAGGACTTTTCTGCAAACTTGTGTGTGCTGAGATAATTCTCAAGCATCTTGGTGAAAGCCTTCTCAAGGTCTTCCTCCGAAATCATAATGAAATTACCTGTCATACTTTGTGCGATTTAAAATTTCGCTGCAAAGGTCATGCGTGGAAAAGTGCTTGCAAGTGGCACGCAAAAAAATAAGTATTTTCTCTATTTGTTTAAAATTGGTTGATAATCAGTTGATTATTTATGGTCACACCCTTATAATTCCTTGAAAAACTCCTCGCTGTTTGCGTGGAAATGCGTGGAAACGTGTTTGCATGGCATTACATGAAACAAAATCGGCGCATATTCGATGTGAATATACGCCGATTTCGTTTAGATGGAGGTCAAAAACTACTTCTTGGTATCGTAGCTGTCAAATAGTGAACTTAACTCATGCAACAGCTTTACATTTCCTGGTTTCATATTTGTCTCGTCTTTATATTTCTTGCTGATGGTATCGACTTTGTAGCCGCATTCGGCTGCAATGTCATTTATCCAATCCTCTCGTTGTTCATCAGACAACAAATTACGCAATCGCCACAAGATGTGATAAGCCAACACCTTCTTGCCAGAACACTCTGCCAGTTTCTCCTTGTGGTCTTTTCTCTTGATAATACATCCCAATTCAGACTTAGAGGAAATATGCTTGAAAACGATATTGTCATAGTCATAAAGGTCTGATATAAGTTCTTCTGGAAAAGGATATTGGGGGCTTTCGTCTGGCTGATTGCCCACCTGCTCAGGGCTATTTTCTTCTACTTTCGTGCCTTCATCCTTTACTTCTTTCTTCTGTACCTCGTCAAGAATACCAAGAAGTACATCCTTGTTGGCCTCATGCTGCCTACGAACGAAAGTACGCCAGTCATCAACAGTCCGATAATTCAGTTTGATGGTTGTCAAAACAATACTATCTTTCACGTCGCCAAAGATTTGGGTATAAATGCCCATGCCCTTCACTTTTGCAAGGCTATCCAATGTAAGAACGGCATCTTCGAATGGTGCACCAGGCCTGAAAGCCTCATTGAATGCAGCCAGCATTTCATCTTGTCCCTTCTTGTCTGCGTTGTTGTAATATTCCGCCATCTTCTCAGCACCACCATGAGCCTTGATATAGTCAAGGGTCTTGCTCATGGCATGAATGTCCACACGTTCAACAAGCCTCTCTATCTCGTTCTTGATACCAGGATAGACCTGTTCCAGAATGTCGTTGATGCCCTGAAGTTTCTTCGGATCTATGGATTTGAGAATTTTGAAAAGTTTCTGGAGAGTCATCAACTTACGAATAAAGCCCATCATAACTACTTTTCCTTCAGTTCGTTTTCAATATCCTCGATGGATGGGAGAGAACTCTTGAAATTCTCAGGGAATGCCTTTGAAAGCTCATATTCCGAGATGCCCAAGGGCTGGTTATAGCCTTCAAGTGCATAACGTGCCATCACCTCATCCTTGTTCTTGCAAATCAACAGACCTATGGTAGGATTGTCTCCTTCTCCCTTTAGGACGTGGTTGGCACAGGATACATAACCACTGAGCTGTCCGAGGAAAGAGGGCTCAAAGGGCTGTGTCTTGATTTCGCAAATGATGTAGGAATGGATTTTGGTATTATAGAAGAGCATATCGCAAAACAACTCCGTTTCACCGACTACCATTCTATACTCTCTGCCCATATAAGCAAAGCCATTGCCCATTTCCAGAAGAAGCTTTTGGATGTTATTTACCAACGCCTCCTTCAATTCTGTCTCATCGTACTTCTCTTTGAGTTGAGTAAAATCAAAACAATAAGGGTCTTTGGTAAGTTGCTGTGCTAAGTCGCTTTGAGGCTTCGGCAACGTAGTCGTGAAGTTGGTAAGGCTCTTACCTTGCCGCTCGTAGAGGTCTGTATCAAGGAAGTTAAGCAGAACATTGCGGCTCCAATTGTTCTCTAATGTTTTGATGACGTAGAAGTATGATTTATGTGCATCGTATTTCTTGTCCAGGATATATCGTATGTGCCCCCAGGGAATACTACAAATAGTGTCAAGTGCATTTTGCGCCACAACTTGTGGCGTAATGTCTCTTTCATTTTGCGCCACAACTTGTGGCGTATTTTCTAAGAGGGGCATAAAAGTGTTATACATCTGCCTCATATATTGCAGATTTCGGACTGATAAGCCTGACACCCCTGGCAAAGCATCCTTTAGGTCGGCACTGAGGGTGACAAATATTTTATCGCCCCATTTGGCAACGACATCTTTTGCCACTATATCCTTGCCCAATGACCAGTAAAACTTCAACATTTCACTGTTCACTTTCACTGCTGCCTTAACCTGGCTTTGGCGAAAACGCTGGTTGAGGGACTTCACCCACTCGGCATATTCCTTATTTACATGTATCAGTTTGCTCATGTCTGTATTATTTTAGTGCAAAATTACTGCTTTTCTATTAAAACGAGTCAACAAGCCCGACATTTTACGTTGGCGTTGTCACTTAATTGACTTGGATAAAGCATCAAGAATTTCTTTCTGCTCTGCCTCGCTTAGCCCTTGAAGCTGTTCCAATAACACAGCACTACTGCTTTTTCCTCCGTTTTCATCGAGCAGATAGGCATTGTACTCTAGCATTCTTTTCAGTGGGTAAGCTCCGATATATTTAGAGGTAATATCCCCACTGCTGCTATGCCCCATACTGTCGCATATATATTTATAAGGTACGTTGTCTGAGTTGTTCAGATTTGTAGCAAAAGAGTGACGTGCCCATGTGGATGTCGGTCTTTCCTGCATTCCGAGGATTTCCGATACTATAGCCATGTGTTCACGGATGTATCGGTTATAGCGTTGTATGACCCAGATTTCTTGGTCGGCAGTAATGGACTTGCTCATAATCGGGAAGACTCTCTCACCCAGCATCGGCTCGTTGCCATATTTGTCGATTATCTTTTTCAGTTCATCCGTAACAGGGAATATGACCTCACTTGCACTTGCATTTCTTTCTTGCGTCTTATGACGGAAGAACCTCAGTTGCTTGCCATGTGTGGCAAAGTACCAGTCATCATAGGTTAAGCGCAGAGTGTCAGCCAGATTCTGCCCGTCACCAAGATACATAAACAGGAACAAACCCAAATCACGGAAAATAGCGTGCTTCTCTTTGGGAAAGAACAGTTCCTTCCCGTTTTCGTCTTTTGCCTCGTCTCTTTCCCAAAATTCATAAAGCATACGCATGGTTGGGACTTCCAGATAATCGGCTTTCCTGCTCCCCGACTTATTATACCCCGTGTCCTTAAACATCTCCTTGGTATTACCTTTTATCAGTTTACGACTTATGCAGACATTCACGATGGCGCGGAATGTGCGAAGGGAAATACCAATAGTCGTAAGACTTAGTTTCTTCTCCTTCATAATCTTAACCCATTTGTCAACAAACGATTTGTTGATGTCAGCAAATTGTACATTAGAACCCATGTGTCTTTCAAAACGTCTGCGCACATCTTTATTACATCTGGCTGTTCCTGCACTTTCTTTTTCCCTCTTGTTGTCGATGATAGAATCCCAGACGGAATAGATGGTACAATCGTTGTCTGCCTTTCCCTGATGGAGTTCTTGAATACGCCGCAAAGAGAAACTATCTTCTGCAATCAGTTGGTTGACCTGGTTCTCTACTTTCTGCATCAGGTTCTTCAGATCCTTGCGTTCAGCAGCTTTCTTATTCCTGCCCTGCTTTTCGCATTCGCAGAGTTCAAGCCATTCCCCCATCGTATATTTCTTCCCGATGCGCAGATAGACAGCCTTTCCGTCATAAGCTACCCTTACAGCTACTGGCAGTTCCTGAGTGTCATCATCAGTGGCTCGCCGGGTATCAAGAGCCAGCGTTCCATATACATTCCCATTAGCAGAAGTGAACTTGGCAAGGCTTGAAATGCCACGACTGCTATACTTTCTCGTTCCCAATTTCACTTCATAGGTGAAATTCATCTTTTCTTTTTTCATAATAAACCTCCTATTTATAAGGGTTTTGAAACATTCTCCGTGAAATTCAGGTGAAATTCGCGAGCGAAAACTGCTGCAAAATTACACAATTTTCTGCAAATGCCAAAAGAAATAATCCTTTTATTTACAGACTATTGCACTAACATGGCATTTCATGCAAAATCCGTAAATATGACTCATAATCTGGAGGTCGTAGGTTCAAGCCCTACCTGGTCCACACAACAAGAAAAGAGTTACGATTGCTTCGTAACTCTTTTCTGTTTTTCTACAAAAACGATGGTTAGCAAGGACGTTTCTTGGGCAGGTTAAACACATCCTGCACTTCTTTCATCTGTTCTGCCGTCATACCATCTGGTTCAGAACCCATCGAGCGGGCACACATATAGATGTTGGCAGCCTTGCAGAGCACGTCAGTCTGATCGAAGGCATCCATGATGTCGGTTCCCACGGCTACGGTGCCGTGCTTCTCCCACAATACGACGTCATGCGTCTTAATCTGCTCCAGCGTAGCCTCAGCGAGGGCTACCGATGAGGGCAGGGCATAAGGTACAATACCGATTCCCAGGGGTGCAAACGCCAGCGTCTCTGGAATCATCGACCACAGCACACGCGTCATCTCGTCACCCTTCAGGAAACGCTGGATATGACTCATAGCCACCAGCTCGATGGGGTGTGTATGCAGCGTAGCCTTATAGCACGAACCCGTCTCCAACAGGTAGTTCTGCAGAGCCAGGTGAGTGGGCAACTCTGAGGTCGGCACTACGTTCACGTCGGCGATGACTTCGTAGGAGGCGCAGTCGTCGAGAATGCGGATGATGCTGCCGTTCTGCATCGGCTCACGGGCCAAGTCGCGCATACGCTTGCCCGTTCCTTTACAATAAAAGTACTTACCCTTCAATTGGGGCAACACCATACCAATGGGCTTTACTTCCGAGATAGCCTTCATGGCCTTGCACTCGTCGTCCATATACTCGGTGACGTTGACGGTGATGTTACCACCGTTACGCTCCGCCCATCCTTTCTGCCAGAGATAACCAGTGACCTCAGCAATCTGATATACTACCGCCTTCAACTGTTCGCGGCCTTCCAAAATCGATTTCATTTGCTTTTCGATATTTCGTTATTCCGATGTTTCGATGTTAATAATTCTCCCCGTACCGTTCCTTGGTGATGTCCTCAAGGGCACGACCGCGAGTGTTGGGCACTCCGATGAATCCTACGATGAGCGAGATGGCCAACAGGATAATCATGCACCAGGCAGCAATAGTAAAGCCCTCACCGTTCTCGCCATAGATAACGGTAAAGACAAGACCCCAGACAGCTGACAGGCCACGCACGATGAAGAACATCAGGCCCTGCGCACCAGCACGGAACTTGGCGGGAAACAGCTCTGAGCCCCACAAAGCATAGAATATCTGTGGTGACGAACCGCCCTGCACACCCCACAGAATGGCGAACAGCCAGAGACCCACCATGCCGTTGACACCAATGGTGACGATAACCAGCCAGGCAGCGATGGCTACGACGAGTCCGAAGGTATAGATGGCCTTGTGTGAAGTCTTGTCGATGAGTTTCGACACGACAAACGTCACAGCGACGATGATAAACCACTGAATGCAGTTCATCCAGTTAGCCTGTTCGTTTGAGACGCCACCTGCCGTCTCGTAGATGTGCGGCTGGAAGAACCCCATCACCGAAGCGACAAGGTTCCACGTCAGATAGATACTGGCGAGGAAGCACACGGTCTTTACAGCCACGCTGTTAGAGAACAGCACTTTGATATTTTCTATCACGCCGGCTTTCTCTTGTTCCTTTCCTACTCCTTGTTCTTTCGTAAACTCAGCACTCTCCTGCAGACGACGCTGCAGGTTCCACGCGATGAAAGCCACCACAAACAGCGAGAAGAACACGATGCGCGACGAGAAGGCGTTGACCTCCTCTGTGGCCATGTCGGCACTGCCAAACGTGTGAGCTACACTCTCTACCCATCCGAACAGATATCCGCCAGGGGCAAAGAGCATGCCCAACAGCAGGATAACCATAGGACCGATACCCCACGACATCTGCGAGATACAGATGTTGCGGCCACGATTGTTCACTTCCGACGACTCAGAGATATAGGTCCATGAGGCTGGCACACCTACACCCACCGAGATTCCCGTAATAAGGAATCCGGCCAGTAGCATGGGGAAGTTTACGCTCAACATGATGGTGAGCACACCCACCATATAGACTATCATGTTATAGGTAAAGATAAACTTGCGCCCGTATTTGTCAGCGAGGAATCCGCCAATGATAGCACCCACAGCAGCACCCAGACAGTTGGCAGAGATAAAGTTCAGCCATCCCAGATGCACCTCACTTAGTCCGAGGTACTGCTGCCACAGCGTCAGTCCGCTGGCTCCGGCAACAATGGCACCAGCATCGAGATAATTGGTAAGAGACACGGCAATCGTGCTCTTCAAGGAACCTGAATTTGCCATTTTTCTTAATTCTTAACTCTTAATTCTTAATTACCTACACACCACGTCACATTCGATATTAAAGATCTTCGCTACCTTCAGGATGGTGTCGATGTGGTGACCCACGGCAGCTGCCATGTGGTGCGTAGGACCTGCCTCGCTCCACTTGTTGACAAACTCGCGGCACGACAGCGAGAACTTGGTGCGCATGTTGGTATCGCCGAAGGTAAAGATCTCGCCTTCCTCGTTGACGCCTTCGGCTGCGACAAACTTAAAGACGCCATTCTTGTCCTGCGTAATGGCCAGATAGGTCACAGGACCCGTAGGCGGATAGAATTGCGTCAAGTAGCCGCCACCGGCCTTGCCGTGGAACACGGGCACAATCTTCATCGTCGGCTTCTTGGCCTGCGAGATGTCGAAGTCGCCAGAGCCGGAGTGACCGATGATGCAGATGTCTTTGGGGAAGTCAATCGAGTACATCTCGGCCAGCGTACCTGTGCCACTGATGGTCTTCAGGATTGACATCGCCATAGCCACCTTCATGTCGCCCTCAACGGCACAGGCAGTATGCTGCTTGATGAGCATCGAGAAGGCAGGAATCAGCATCGAGTCGAGCTTGCCGGCAATGCCCTGTGCAAAACCGTCGTAATGCGAGGCTATCATACCCAGTTTCTCGTCCTTCACCCACTGTTCGAAGGCCACGACGTACTTCGCCATGTCCCAGACCTTTTCGATGGTACCACCACCCTCGATGTCAAAGGTATCGAGGATATCCTGCGCCTTTGCCTTGATGGCAGCCTCGTCAGTGATATTATCGGCAATGGCCCACATCTTCTCCCAGTCGAACTGCTTGGTATAGACAAACATACGGTGATAGAGGTTGGTCTCGTCGATGTAGAGGTCCATCATGCCAGGGTACGGACGACCAATCTGGGCGATATTGGTATCGCGGAAACGGCGACGCACCTGTGCAGCACGGCACCAGTCCTCAATCTCGGCCTGACACTCAGGGTCGCCACCCTCTACAACACCCGTAATCACTGCCGAGCGCTTGCCGGCACGATTCAGGTCGGCCACCATCTCACCGATGGCGCCACAGGCATAGAGCTCGCCTAGCCAGGTAGGGATATCGGTCTTGGCATAGTCGGGAGCCAGCTTCTTCTGCAGATTCACGATGACCACGGGGACATCAAGGTCGCGCACGGCGGGCAGCATATTATAAGAGGTACAATACGTCAGCATCTGCAGGATGACCAGATCGACGTCTGCCGCACGAAACTTGTCGCCAGCGGCCATCGACTGCTCCTTGGTGGTCACCATGCCGCCATCAACAATCTCGATGGTGTCGGGCAGGGTTTTCTTGAATGCCTCATACTGAGCCTCAAACTCAGGCACCAGCTGGGGGAACTGTGGCAGGTAAGCCTGCAGCGCAATGCTGAACACGCCTACCCTTGCTTTGGTCTCTACTAATGGTTTTGCCATAATTGCTATTCTTTTTGATTTGTTATTCCGATGTATTGTTATTTCGTTATTTCGAGGTAGCGCTGATAAGCCTGGTCCCATGCTGCCTGGTCTCCTGACGGATGATAAGCCACCATCTCTACTGAGTTGGCTATGATGGCGCGCATCTCCCAGACATCTCGGACACTACCCGACGCCTTGCCATTCTGGCGAGCCTGCTCATGCTCGGCAGCACCCAAGCAAGCTTGGTGCTGCTCTCGCTCACTCGCAGCCTTGGCCTGCAACATGATGTTACCGATGGCGGTACATTCCTGTGGGCCGGCCAGCACCTCGACACCACAGGCATCAGCTGTAAACTGCGTCAGGAACTTGTTCAGACTACCGCCGCCAATGACGTGCAGCACCTTGATCTGCCCCTGTTCCCCACGGTTCTCCGTGGGGTTCTTAAACTTCTTCAGCCACCCGAACACCTGGCGGTACCGCAGCGCCAACGAGTCGAAGATGCAGCGACAGATCTCTGCCGGCGTCTCTGGTACGGGCTGTCCTGTCTGACGGCAATACTGCTGGATGGCCTCTATCATAGAAGACGGATTGGCAAACATCTTGTCATCAGGGTTGATGATGCTGCGGAAGGCCTCGACCTGCATGGCGGAGCCCTGCAATTCAGGGTGCGACAACTGGCGGACCTCCTCGGGCCACTCCTTACGGCAACGCTCGTAGAGCCACATGCCGCAGATGTTCTTCAGGAAACGTGTAGTGCCCTCAATGCCACCCTCGTTGGTGAAGTTCAACTCGTACGAGCGGTCGTTGATGATGGCTTCTTTCGTCTCAATACCCATCAGACTCCACGTGCCGCTGCTGAGGTAGGCAAACTGCTCGTCCTTGGCGGGTACGGCAGCAACGGCGGCACCCGTGTCGTGGCCGGCAACGGCTATCACAGGAACAGGACCAAGTCCCGTCATCTTCTGCACCTCTTCCGTCAGCACGCCAATCTGCGTACCAGGCTGTACCATACGTCCAAAATGCTCGCGTGTCAGCCCCACGCTTTCAATCAGCTTCTCCGACAGGTCACCCGTCTTCGGGTCCAGCATCTGACTGGTCGACGCAATGGTATACTCGCACACCTCCTCGCCTGTCAGCATCCAACTCAAGGCATCGGGAATAAACAACACCTTCTTACAATGCTTCAGCGCCGTATTGCCGTCCTTACGCATGGCATAAAGCTGGAACAGCGAGTTGAAGTTCATAAACTGGATACCCGTAATGTCGTAGACGTCACGTCGTGAAACAACGTCGCGCAGATACTCCTCCATCCGTCCGAAAGTGTGAGGGTCGCGATAAGCCATCGGGTTACGCAACAGCGCGCCGTCATCACCAATGAATACAAAGTCCACACCCCACGTGTCAATGCCTATCGAGGTCAGCGTGATGCCTCGGCGTGCCACCTCCTTCAGTCCGCGAATCATCTCGAAGTACAGGGCGTAGATATCCCAATAGAAGTGTCCGCCCGTCTCTATGAGGTTGTTGGGAAAGCGCGTCAGCTCCTCCTGTTCCAGTCGTCCGTCAGCCAGCGTGCCCAGAATGGTACGACCACTCGTCGCGCCCAGATCAACGGCAAAATAGCATCTCTTGTCTTCCATTCACAAATCTGTTATGTATTCCTTATTATAATATAAGGACGCAACACTTGCTGTCACGTCCTCACTACACTTCAAAAAAATAATGGTATCAGCGAGCTTTCTTCACGGCCTTGACAACAGCCATAGGCTCAGAGCCAGCGAAAGCGGTGTCAAGCTTTCCAGTAAACTGAAGGCCATAGAGGTTGACGCTACCCTCGGTATATATCCACAGCTCGTCACCATCGGCATAGGTGTAGTCGACGACCTGTACGGCAAGGGGCGCATCTTTCTTACCTGTGACGGTGGCATCCTTGACATACTCCAACGTGGCCAGGTTCTTAAACGTTGCACCATTGCGCACACCGATATAGAGGTGCTTGACCTCCTCCTTGCCACCCTGAGCAAAGACGATAAGCTTGCCGCTGGACGTGGGCTTCAGCTGCAACATTCGTGAACGGGGTACGGCATTGACATCAATGACATTGTCTTTCTTGATGCCTGAGGCAGCACCACGGAAGTTAAGGTACGAGCCATACTGCACGTTCATCACTCCCTGCTTGAAGTAGCGCTTGCTCTTCTTCACCTGCATACCCTTCATCTGACCATCGGTAATCTTGTCGGGAGTACGTGTGTCGCCAATAAAGGCCACGCCCGACTTGACGGTCATAGGTGCGTTGATGTCGATGGGCTCCTCTGGGACGCCCCACAACTTTTCGATATTCACTTCGTTCTGTGCATTGGCGACTACTGCTATCAGCAGAGCAGCCATCATCACGATTTGCTTCTTCATTGTTTTTTAGTTTTAAGTTTAGTGAAAACAAGCCCCGCTCATTTGGGGGCGGGGCCTGGTTATTTCTGTTCGAGATTATCCTCGAGGTTTTTTGCTTAATATACTCACTTAATTACGACCTTACGACCATTCTGGATAGCAATGCCCTTGAAGTTATTGCTTACCTTCTGGCCTGCGAGGTTGTAGACAGCAGCATTGTTGGAAGTCTTCAGGGTCTTGATAGCCTGGATGCCAGTAGGCTTCTTTTCATCATCAAGCTTTACAGTTGTTCCAACGTTATTTGCTTTGATATCGTAGATATTTACAGAGCCTCCAACAGAATACAAGCAAATAATGCCTGCTGCACCGGTATATGAATATTTCACTTCGGTGAGATTTTTAGACGTAAGTTCTCTTGCAAGTTCAGTTGTTCCGTCAGAAAGAACAAGATATCTTTCCCCATCGCCACCTGCAACACAATGGACATAAATATCAGCATCTCCGTTTACATTGAAATAGAGGAATCGCTGAGTAGGAGTACCTGTTCCTTCTAAGGGACTGCCATTACCACCCATCTTTAAGCATTTTGTGTAACCTCCCTTGTTACTTGTGGCTATAGCAGCGAAATTTGTAATCTGCGACTCTGCATCTTGATAACTTGCAAGGAAACCAAGGTTCTCCTTTACCTGATTGGTAAATCCAGAAGCCGTAGCCCAATTTGAGAAATTCCATTCTGTGGAATAAGCAATCTCTTTTTCGTTTGTATAAACATAAGAAGCGAAACGCCATTTTGTTCCAGAGACAGAGAATGTATATGTCTTTCCTGCCTCAAGAGCATAAATTACACCATCATTAGAAGCAATATCGGCAGTAGGACTCTCATTATCAGCAATAGTAACTGTTTGGTTACTAGCCAGTGTAGCTGTCAGTCCCGTTCCATCTGCATCCTGCATATGCAACTTCTTATTAGTACTGACAGAACCACCAAAGATAATGGTAAGATTACCAGAGGCAGTAGGTTCAATAGTAACTGTTTGTCCATTTACTGCTCCAACGGCATAACTATTACTAAATGTCCATGTATGCGTTCCTGAATCATCAGTCAAGTCATTGAATGTAACCTTAACATTTGCTGTAGACACAGGAGAAGTAGATGAAGACGTTGACTTCCACGTGTCTTTAAATGCATTAGCACCTACAGCCACAAGGGCCATAGCAATAAGAGTAAAAAATTTTTTCATACGCATTTGTTTTAATATTGTTAGTAACTTAATGAATTATCTTAGTAGTCACACCATTTTCAACTGCAAATATACGGCTTTTTCGTGAACCATCCAAATTTCTAATATAAATTTCTACGAAAAGGTTTGCGGAAAAGCCGGAAAGAATATTCCTCATACCAGCATTTCTACTTTTTAGATGGAAAATCGTCCAAAGATGTTTGGAGGATACGAGAATAATCTGTAACTTTGCTGCAAAATAAGAAATAGGTATGGAAACAGATACGACGACGTTTGATTTTAGTAATGTGCCAGCCAGCTTTCTGATGTGCTTCCTCGGCGACTGTCCGCGGCGGAGCGACTGTCTGCACTTTCTGGCAGGAGAGCATCTGGCCGAGGATGCCGACTGGGGACCTGCCGTCTATCACACGATGAAGCGCGGCGAAGAGGGTTGCCGGTTTTTCAAGACCAGCGAGCCCAAGCTGATGGCGTGGGGCTTTAACACCATCTTCGAGGATGTGAAGGCGAAGCACGAGACAAAGCTGCGCGACAAGATAAAAATCTATCTCGGCGGCCACGGCACCTACTACCGCTACCATCGTGGCGAGAAGATGCTGACGCCAGAGCAGCAGGCATGGATCATCAAGCTGTTTCAGAAGGCAGGCTACGAGACGAACCTCGAGTTCGACCACTATACCAGGGTCTACGACTTCGACCACTAAAATCCTACATTTCCTACACTTGTCGTTGACAGTCAGTGGGTTACACGCTGATTTCCTACACTGAAAGTGACACTTTTCCTACACTGACGGACGAGGCAATGTGTTTTTATGAATATTTAACTATCGTACCAACATTTGTGACACGTCTTGGTACCATGGCTACCAAAGCTTGGTACTGGTCGTACCACATGATGGTAGTGTGGCTACCACAGCACGATACTCATAGTACAAACTAACGGTATGGTTTTCAGCGTTTTAGCCTCTTGACAAACCTCGATTTTTTTATTATCTTTGCAGTCGTAAACTCAAAAGATAATAAAAATATGAGAATCAGTAAAGCAATTGTGAAAGACGGCATCATGAAGCAACCCGTCACCATCGAGCTCGATGCCGCAGTAGAGAGAATGAAGAGCAAAACGCTGCTCGAAGTCAAGGAAACCCCTCAGCTGCTTGTCAGTGCCACGTTCGGACGCGGCGGCTTGGACGACGTGCGCACCATGACGGGACTGCTGGTGCTGCACGCTGAGAGCACGCGGCGACAGCTGGTGCGCCAGTGGCAGCAGGCGGTGATGCGCGTGCCGTATACGCTGCTGGCGTGGAAGACGACAGACCATCGCGAACTGTATATAGTGGTTCGCGCAGTGGCTGCCGACGGTCAGGAGCCGAAGGACACGGAGGCGTATCTGCAACTGTTGCGTAAGGCGCAACAGCAGGCGAAAGCTATCTATCAGGCGATGGCCGACTGTCCGCTGACCTGCCGCGACTTAGCCGTCGAAGCCACCTGTCCCATGACCTACGACCCGCAGCTGGTCTATCGTCCTGAGGCACAGCCGATGCCGGTGGTGATGACTGCCGACACGAAAGACCCCGACCTCCGCATGTACGACGACGGCAGCATCAGCTACGGACCTGCCGACGAGCAGCGTGAGCAGTGGCGTATGGAGTATCTGACATGTCTGCGCCGCGCCGTAGAGAACACGCCCGAAAATGCTGACGCTGAGCAGCTATTGACAAAGCTGGCCGACTACTGTCGACTGGCACGGCTGGAAGAGGAGCCCTGTGTGGTGCGTACCCTGTGGCAAGGACGCTTCGAAGGCAGAGAATACCTGGTACGCAAGGTGTTCCGCGCCGTCTATGCCGAGCCCTACAAGGGCAGACCGCTGTCGAAGATGAACCACAAGGAACAGGTGGCACGCACCATCCGCGACTTTTTCAGCCGTCGCTACCAACTCAGGTATAACGAGGTGAAGCAGCAGGTGGAGTACCGTCCTAACGACGGCACGTTCCGCTCGTGGCAACCGCTGGGCGACCGCGAACTGCGCCGCATAGCCTTCGAAGAGATGATGGAAGGTGGCGAAGCGTGGATGGTGGACCTTGAGCTGTATGTACACTCGTCACTAGTCGCCAGCTACAACCCCATCCGCGAGTTCCTGGACCACGTGGGCGAGTGGGACCGGAAGCACGACTACATCGAGGAGTATGCCCGCCGGCTGAAGACCGACTATGAACGCTGGCCGCACTTCTTCCACCGCTGGTTCTTGGCGATGGTGGCACAGGCTAAGGGCATGAACCGCGACCACGGCAACTCGATGGTGCCCATGCTCATCGGGCAGCAGGCCATGAAGAAGTCGACGTTCTGCAAGAACATACTACCCTACTCGCTGCGCGAATACTACATGGACGACATCAAGATGGACAATGCCGAACAGGTGGAGCGCGTGCTGGGCCGCATGTGGCTGGTGAACATCGACGAGTATAACGCCAAGACCGAGCGCGAACAGGCGAAGATCAAACGTCTGCTAACAGAGAAGGACGTGCAGGTCAGGAAGATGCGCTCAGACCAGTACACCATGACCCAGCGCCTGTGCTCGTTCATCGCCACCACCAACGACCGCCAGCCGCTCTGCGACCCTACGGGTTCGCGTCGCTACCTGTGTGTCGAGATGACGGACGAGGCCGATATGTCGGGCAGCGTGAACTACCGCCAGATGTATGCCCAGGCCGTCTGGGAGCTGCAGCACGACGAGCAGTACTGGTTCGACCATGCTGACGAGCAGGAAATCATGCACCACAACGAGCAATACCAGCTGGTATCGGGATTGGAAGACGCGCTGTCGGCCATCTTCCTGGGGGCACGGCGTGAGAAGGGGTACTTCATGAGCACTACTGACATTCAGCAAACGCTACGCGAGCAGCTGTCGACGGCCGACGTGCCGACGCTGGCAAAGCTGGGGCGTGCACTGAAACGCATGCACTATCCTGACGGAGCCCAGGACGGCGTGCGCGGATACTACCTCCGTCTGCGTCGGAAAGTGGCTGAAAAATAAACGGAAAACGCGGTAAGTGTAGGAATTCCTACACTGCGCAGTGTAAGAAAATCCCGCATAACCTCCTGAGCCTCAGCGCTCAGTGTAGGAAATGCGGGATTTTCTTTGTTAGTCTAAGAGATTATCTCTGACTGACGTACTTGTGCAGGGTAGCACGGACGGCACCCTTGCCGGCATAGAGCTCCTTGACCATTCCCTCTATCTGGTCGCCCAGGCCAGCCTCATAAAGGTCGAGACCGAAGACGTCCTTGCGCGAGTACAGTTGCTTCAGCGGACTCCAGTCCTGGTCGGGCTTGCCAATCTCCAGCGGGGCGACGATGGCCTGCAGCTCGGCGAGCATGGGGTCGGGTGAAGGCTCGAAAGCAGTGAGGTCGTCTTTCAGTCCCTTCAGATAGCGGGCGTAGCCAGCCAGTGTGAGGGGAATGAGCACGAGGTTCGACTTGTCGAGGCCACGGGCGATATACTTCTTCAGGGTCTCGCCAAAGCGGATGGGCAGCTTCTGCGAGGTGTCCATCGCGATACGCTGAGGTGCGTCGGGCATGAAGGGGTTAGGCAGACGTTTGTTGAGTACGGCACCGATGAACTCGTAGGGGTTCAGCACGCCTGGGTCGACGACCACCGGCATAGCCTCCATATAACCAATCTTCTGGATGAAGCTGCGCAGGTCGTCGTCCTTCATCTCGGCCGAGATCAGCGTATAATCCAGCATGCAGCCATAGATGGACATCGCGGTATGCAGGGGATTCAGACAGGTAGTCACCTTCATGGTCTCCACCTTATCCACGGTCTCGCGGGTGGTATAGAGGGCACCACCGAGATCCAATGGCGGACGGCCGTTGGTGTAGTTATCCTCGATGACCAGATACTGCACCTCTTCGGCATTCACGAAAGGAGCGGTAAAGGTGTGTTTCTCGGTCTCGATATAGTCGTTGTCCTCAAAACCGTCCTTGGCCAACAGCTCTTTGACCTTCTCGTGTGGGCGTGGGGTAATCTTGTCGATCATCGACCAAGGGAAGGTAATCTTCGTCTCGTCCTTCAGGTAGTCGAGGAAGGCAGCGGGCACCAGTCCGTCCTTCACCCAGCGCTCAGCGTAAGCAAAGACGCCAGCCTTCACCTTGTCGCCATTGTGCGAGCAGTTATCCATCGACTGCACAGTGAGTGGCAGCTGTCCGGCGTTGAAACGCTCCAGCAGCAGGGCGCAGACCTTACCCATAGCGAAGAGGGGCTTCAGTCCACGAGCGAGGTCGGCCTCGTTGAAGGTATAGCCCTTCTCGGTGATGGTGAACGAAATCATCTGCAGGCTGGGGTTACGGAATATCTCCACCAGACGGTTCCAGTCCTCGAACTGAGGATCGGCCTTCAGGGCCTCGGTAACGCTGGCGATGACCTTCTTCTCGATAGAACCGTCAGAGCAGAGGTTCACGCACAGCGAGAGGTTGTTGTAGGGTGCGTAGGCCTTGTCGATAACCTCGAAGTCGAAGGTCTCGGCAACAATCACACCGCGGTCGTACTTACCTGTGTTGAGTGCATCGTTCAGGATGGCTGCAGGGAAAGCGCGAAAAATGTTTCCACCACCGAAGTGTACCCATGTGGGCTCCTTGGCTGTCTTTTCGCGTACAGCCTTAATATCAAACTTAGGAAGCTGGTAGCCCTTAGCTTCCCACTCTGCGACATTTAACTGGCCGCTCAGTATATCGTTTAATTTCATAATTATCAATTGTCAATTGTCAATTAATCAAAGAATCCGGGTTGTTTGTATTCTATTCCAAGTTCACGGTCAACGGTGGCGAGGATACCCTGTACCTGTCCGAGGGCGAACATGCGGCCCAGCAGGGTGTAGCCGGCATTGTGGCCGTGGCTCGACTCGTCGAGGATGCCGCCAGGCTCGTCGGTAAACGTCATACCGTGGTCAACGCGCATGGGCAGCTGTGGGTTCTCCTTCTCGAAAATGCGGCAGAGCTCGATTAGGTCGGCACGTCCGCCCAGGTGGCTGGCCTCGGTGAAGTCGCCGTTGGGGAAGATGTGGCACGAACGCAGGTGAACGAAGTGTGTGCGCGAAGCAAACTTCTTGGCCAGCTCAACGACGTTGTTGTAAGCACCTGCCGACAGCGAACCGGCACAGAACGTCAGGCCGTTATGCTTGTTGGGCACGGCATCGAGGAACCACTGGATATCCTCCTCGGTACGAACGATACGTGGCAGACCGAGAATCTCGATGGGGGGATCGTCGGGATGAACGCACATATTCATGTTGCACTCCTCGCAAACGGGCATGATGGCCTCGAGGAAATATTTCATGTTGGCACGGAGCTGTGCCTTGTCGATACCTTTATATAAATCGAGGAACTCGCGGAACTTCTGAACGGGAGCCTCATCGTTCTCGCTGAAGTTACCAGAAACAAAGCCCTGCGTCTTGATGACAATATTCTCTACGAGCTTGTGGTCTTTCTCTGGCGTCATGGTCTTAGCCAGCTCGTCGCACTCTGCCAGCACGTTGCGGCCTTCGCCAACACCAGCAGGGAACTGGAACTTGGCCCACTCCTCGCGAGCACCCGGACGCTTCAAGATATAGATGTCGAAGTAGGCAAACTCGGCATAGTTGAAATAGAGGTTCGTAGCGCCGTTGGGGTTATTGTGGAACAGGTCGGTACGAGCCCAGTCCAACACGGGCATGAAGTTGTAGCAGATGCAGTGGATGCCCTCTGCAGAGAGGTTGCGCAACGACTCCTTGTACACCTCAATCTGGTGGTCGCGGTCAGGACCGCCATACTTGATGGTCTCTACGACGGGCAGCGACTCTACGACGCTCCAGCGCATGCCGTAGCTCTCGATGTATTCACGCAGGTCGCGAATTTTCTCTCTAGTCCACACCTCACCCAGAGGCACATCATGCAGGGCCGTCACGATGCCCTCTACTCCGATTTGTCTTAGCATGGCAAGCGTAATCTTGTCCTTCTTGCCAAACCATCTCCATGTTCTTTCCATAATGCTATCTTGTTATTGATAATTAAATTTGAGTGCAAAGATAGCAAATATCTTCCATATCAACAATAAAAATCGTACATTATTATGTATAGGAGTACACTTCGTGTGTCATACCTGTGATTTTACGGCTTTTTATGGTTTGCGAAGAAAAAAGGGGAAAAGAATGTGTGTTTCAGAAATCCCACGTGGTTATGCAGGTGACCCATAATCAACGCTCCTACTCGAAGACGTATCCGCTCTTGGGATAGTTGTACCAGTCGGTAGCCAGGCTTTGGTTGGTAGCCCACTCGGCAAAGGAGTGGCCATTGGTCTGATAGGCACCACTATAGACTCCGTTAGAACCTGAGCCAATAGACTGCCACTCAATGGGATACTTGAATGAGCCGGGTACCATAATCGCCCACGGCTTGTTATCGCCATAAGCCTGTCTGTAAGCATCTGGATTGGGCTTTACAGGCGTCACCACCTGGTCTGTCTTAAAGCCGTTCTGAACGGTATGCACCTCCCAGTAAGAACCATTATAGGGCTCGACGATGAATACGTCGTAGATATTTTCCTTCAGCATATCCTTTGCCTTCTCGGCATCTTTGAATACCAAGGTGTAGGTAGCGACAGCGGGGTCGGGATAGGCCTTGTGGGAAGCAACATCACGAGCTACCGTGTTATAGAAAGCTCTGTCTACGCCACCAGCATCAGCCGGGTGAGGATTGATAGCCCAATGGGCATCCTTGAAGAGTACGATAACGAAACTGCCGGTATTATTGGGCGAAGCATTCTCAGCAAGGAAGGTTTCCTGAGTATTGATATTTTCGTAGGTGCCCAGACCCTGACCCTCAGGAGAGGGGAAGCCCTGCGTCACCGTATAGCTGGCCAAGTCGGAGGTCTTTACACCAATCAGGCGCATAGCTGCACCGATGTTCTCTGTAGCGCCCACGGCATCAAGGCTCACCTTAAGCGTGACGGTTGTACCTTGAACGGTAGGAGTCACCGTTATCACGGCATCATTGAAGTCGTAGTCACCCACATCGGGGAAGTTATCCTCAAAGCAGTAGCGACGCGAGAACGACTTTGCTTCCGGCTTTCCTCCGCCACTATTACCCTCCGAATTGTAGCCAATAGTGTTACAACCATCGGCATCAGCAGGTATCACAATGCTGTTGGGAGCCGTTTTCTCACTGACACTGTAAATCTTCATCTTTGCATTTACCTGATCAATGTGCCAAGCACCTTCCCCATCTTTACGTCCCTTGCCTTTGATGTCGTTGAAATCGCAGTAAACATAACCTGTGGTGGTATTGATGGCTCCACCGTTCTGCTCGTCTAACGCTCCCGTAACCTTAATTATCGAGAAATCACTACCACTGGGCTGACCATACAGCGTGGCACCATTATCATACCAATCGCCACACTTAATCATAGCCTTGCTGCCCAAGGTAATCTGACCTCCGCTATTGGTAAACAATCCTTCCTTAGCATAGAGCAAAGAGTTTTCTGTACCGACATAGGTCCAAACGCCAAAGAACTTCTCAAAAGTTATGTCGCAAAGATTGTATACCGTAGCGTTCTGCGCACCGGCAGAGACGCCCCAATCGTTCACAAACGTGGCACCGTCCTTAGCACAGTTATAAGCATGGACGTGTCCAACATTCGTAAAGGTAATACCGCTATTAAACTTGATAAAGCCATTGTTTGACAAGTCAATGTTGCCACTGTTGTAATAGGGTGTGCCGCCTGCGAAATTGATGCCTGCGCCATTGGTCCCCGTAATCGATCCTCCATTGAAGAAGCCTACAGTAGCACCGTTGGCATAGTCAACATACGTACCATTAAGTTCAATAGTGCCGTAGTTCAGGATATTCGATTTGTTGGCAAAGGTCAGCTGGGAAGCGTTACATATCAGCTTACCGCCCTGAGCAACGACGATGGTTTGTCCATAGGAAGTGTTACCCCATAGACGCAAGTTAACATCGCTGGGAATGGTCAGCGTACCACGTACAATGATAACAGTATTTTCCTGTGCATTGTTAAAGGTATTGCTGGAAATGGTATAGTTCTTGTTGGCAGGCAACACAAAACTCTTACCATCGCCATAGACCTGACTTTCTTGATAGTTGTTTTCTGGAAGATACGCTTTCTTGTTCAGAGGATCATAGCTAGGTACCGTAGATAAGTCGTAGTAGCCTGCAAAGCTGCTTGCATAACCTGGCAGATAACTGATGTAACTGTCAGTATTCGTCTTGATATAGTCAGAACGCGATACCGAGGCTGCTGCACGTCGCGCTGCTGCAGGTGTACTGTTGTTAAGATCTATCGAGGCCTTAATCATACCATTACTAATAGGAACCAGTTCAGCCATACCACGACCCGCCTTATCAAAGACACCAACGTAGACGGCTGTTTGGGCAATTGGCAACGACACCGTAACACTGAATGCACCACCGCTCACCACATCTTCTTCATATAACAGGGTGGCCTCTTCGGCACCAATCGGGTTGTCCATATAGATGCCCGCCTCATAGGTTTCACCATAGTCACCGCTAACAGAAATGTTTGCGTTGACATTAACTACCGTTGCCCATTGATGGGTGGGATCTACGTTCTCGACAGGAAACGACCTATTAACCAAATCGTTATAGGCATTCTGGTCAAAATCGACCCCTTCCTTACAAGCCGTTACGACCAAGGAAAGCAAGGCCAGACTGACATATACTAGCTTCTTCATGCGCATACTTTATTATAATAAAATCACTTTTCGGCAGCAAAGTTAAACAAAAAAAACATAAATAACGCATTTTTATAGAGGGAAATTTGATATTCAACTATTTATTTACTATCTTTGCAACCAAATTTGAATCTTTTAAGAACTAGAAGAGAGCATGAATAAGTATTTCATTAAAGGAATTGCTGTTTCGGCAATCGCTTTTTCGGCTATCAGCTGTAATCACGACCTGTGGAACCAACGTAATGATACGACAAACCAGGATGTTGCGGAGTTTCAGGCCAACTTCAAGAATACGGTGATGGGCAATCACGATATTGATGCCCAACAAACTTGGAACACAGCGGTAACTACCACCATTACACTGACAAGTGCAAAGAGTGGTACGCTGAAGATTTACCCCAAGGATCCTGCTCAGGGTTCTACGATTGCAGCTCTCTATACATCGACCATCAATAGTGGTGAGACGAAGACCTTCGTCATTGCAAAGCCCCAGGATGCTACTGTGCTTTATGCCACCATCCTTGATGCCGACAACTACATTATTGACAATCTTGCCTTTGATGCCAGCGAGAAGGAGATTACCACCGCCTTCTATACTACACCTGCCTCAGCCCGTAAGTTGCTGGCACGACGCACTATCCAGCCTATCTTCCAGTTCCCTGAAGATGCTGACGACAGCAAATTCTTAAATGCTGTGCCTGCAGGTATCAGCAAGTATAACGGCGGCTATGCCTCTGGCATCAGCTATCTGGATGGCTCTTGGCAAGGAGAAGTCAACATTTGGGGCGCTTATGATGGTAGCAAGACTACTGGCGGAACACTGTATATTAGTGGTCAGAACAGGTTCCTGGACCGTAAGTTCTATGTAGCGCCTAATACTGACATCTATTTGGTGGAAGGAGCCGTGCTCGTCTTAAGTGCTGCCAACGCCAGTGATCTTCAAGGTGGTTGCAATATCTATGTGGCCCCCACAGCTAAGATTACCACTCCCGATGGTGCTGAACTGGTGCTGAACAATGGTTTGAAACTCTACAACCACGGCATTATTGACCCTGGTAAGATGAGCATTAACAATAACAGCATGCTCTATAACAAAAATGAGGTAACGGTACGTGGCGAACTATCTACAGAGAACGGCAATTCTGTCATTGTCAACGATGGTACTATGACTGCCACCCGTCTGCATACAGCTGGCAGCAGCCACGTAGAGAATAATGGCACGATGACTATCAGCGGCAATACCGACATTGACAGCAATAATAACACGTGGGTCAATAACGGTCAGTATACTACTGACTATTTCTACTATACCGCAGGCAGCTGCGATGTCATCAACAACTGTAAACTCACAGTGAAGGAGCTGTTCAAGATTAACCTCGGCGATACCGATAAGAACGGCTTCAAGATGGACGCCGACGGTGGTGTAGTCACCAAGAATTTCGAGGCAGCTGGACCCAGCCATATCTTTATGGGTGCTGAGTCTGTCTTTGAGGTGACAGAGACTGCCACAATGAACATCACCAAGGATCTCTATGGCATCTATGGTCCTGAGACGGGCAATAAGGCAGTCTTCCACGCCAAAAAGATTGTCAACGGTGCAGATAACCCCAACCAAGGTTTTGTAGCCAACTACTTCGGCCAGCTTATCGTGGCTTACGACGAGAGCCACTTCGCACAAGGCTATTCAGACAAGAGCGCTGAACAGCAAGCCAATGGTGAGATTGGTGTACAGCCCTACTACCATATCGGTGAGGGTGCCGTCGTCGAACAAACCCAAAACATCAAGACCTCTGTTGCATCCTCTACCTGTAATCCTGGTTTCAATGGCGGTGGAGAAGAGAAGGTTGAACCTAAACAATATATTTACTTCGCCTTCGAAGACCTGGGAACCAGCGACGACTTCGACTTTAATGATGTGGTTGTTCGCGTAAGCTATCCTGACGAGAACAATCGCTCGACGGTAGAGCTCTGCGCTATTGGTGGAACATTGCCGGTTACCGTATTCTGCGACAACATACAGTTAGGACAGGAGGTACATAACTATGGGGAATTTGGAGACAACACCAAGAACAAAAAGAACGTTCCCATCGCCACATTATCAGAAATCACCGTTCCTGTCGGCACTACTGTTGCTGATTTGAACATCAATATACAGGTAACCAGAACAAATGGACAGGTGGTTACCATTGGGGCTCCTGCCGCTGGTTCTACTCCATTCCGCGTAGCGGTAAACGGCGACGAGAATGGTAAATGGTTCTGGAGCACTGAGCGTAACAATATCAGCAACGCCTATCCTCAGTTCGGCTTGTGGGGTGCAGACATGACCACTAATCCAGACTGGTACAAATCCCCCAGCAACTCAGGCGTATTTAGATGGTAAACATTCATTTAATAATTTGATTTTCGCAATAGAAAGGGTGACTGCGTGATGTAGTCGCTCTTTTTCTTGCTTATATCATAAATAGTTCGTAACTTTGCACCCATGGTATTGAATTACATTTGGATAGGCTTTTTCCTGATAGCGTTTGCCATCGCCGCCCTGAAACTGGTATTCATGGGCGACTATGATGTGTTTCCCGCTATGATGGACTCGACATTTTCGTCGTCAAAGACAGCGTTTGAAATCTCATTGGGCCTGACAGGTGTACTGTCGCTATGGCTTGGAGTGATGAAGGTTGGCGAAAAAGGCGGTGTCGTCAACGTGTTGGCCAAACTGCTCAGTCCGATCTTCACCAAGCTGTTTCCCGATATTCCTAAAGGTCATCCCGTCACTGGTAGCATCTTCATGAATATTGCTGCCAACATGTTGGGACTCGACAATGCCGCCACACCGTTAGGACTGAAGGCTATGGAACAGATGCAGGAGTTGAACACCAAGAAAGATACGGCATCAAACTCGATGATCATGTTCTTGGTGCTGAATACTAGCGGACTGACACTCATCCCCGTTAGCATTATGGTGTATCGGGCTCAGATGAATGCTGCCCAGCCAACGGATATCTTTATTCCCATCCTGTTGGCGACGTTCTTCTCAACACTGGCTGGTATCATCATCACCTCGCTCTATCAGCACATTAACCTTATCAACAAGACTATGCTATTGACGCTTGGTGGGGCTTGCGCCGTTGTGGCCGCAATCATTTGGGGCTTCTCGCAGATGGATCCCGATACGATGAACCGTGTGAGTACCACGGTAGCCAACATTCTGCTGATGACCATTATCTGCGGATTCATCCTGGCTGGTGTCAGAAAAAAGGTGAATGTCTACGATGCTTTCATTGAAGGAGCTAAAGACGGCTTCCAGACGGCGGTGCGCATCATTCCCTATCTGATAGCCATACTCGTTGGTATCGGTGTTTTCCGCGCTTCAGGTGCGATGGATATGTTGATAGGCGGTATTCGTTGGTGTGTAGAGGCTACAGGTACCAATGCCGAATGGGTTGATGCCCTACCTACCGCGCTGATGAAACCGCTGAGCGGTAGTGGTGCCCGCGGTATGATGGTCGACGCTATGACGACTTATGGAGCCGACTCGTTTGCTGGTCGACTGTCGTGTGTCTTCCAAGGGTCTACTGACACCACTTTCTATATTCTGGCTGTATATTTCGGTTCGGTAGGTATCAAACATACGCGTCATGCTGTCAACTGTGGCTTGTTAGCCGACTTGGCTGGCGTTATTGCAGCAATTTTTATCTGTTATCTATTCTTTGGATAAACTATGGCAAACTTAAAAGGACTGATGAAGGACACAGCCATCTATGGGCTGTCGAGTATCGTGGGCAGGTTCCTAAACTACCTGCTCGTACCGTTGTATACACACTATATGCCCAAAGCTTCGGGCGACTATGGCGTAAGTACCAATGTCTATGCATATACCGCTCTGATATTAGTACTGCTAACGTTTGGCATGGAGACCACGCTGTTCCGCTTTGCCAACGACGACAGGCTGACGCCAGAGATAGGAAGTAAGCATAGCGATACTGTTTTCTCTACAGTGATGGCAGTAGTAGGCACTTTGACTGTGGTGTTCCTGCTATTAGTCTTTGGCTTTATTGGTCCTATCAGCAATACCTTGGGGTATGCGGCGCACCCTGAATATCTGCAGATGATGGCTGCCGTAGTAGCGATGGATGCCTTACAGGCAATCCCCTTCAGTTATTTGCGTTACCAGAAGCGTGCCATTCGTTTTGCTTCTCTGAAACTGCTGTTTATTGCTTTGAATATTGGACTGAACGTTTTCTATTTTGTGGTGTTAGGCAAGACGTCTGTTTACTATGTTTTTTTTATCAACCTGCTTTGCACGGGTTTCATCTCGTTGCTGTTTATACCCGACCTGCTGAAAGTTCATTGGCACTTCGACGGACAGATGCTCAAACGCATGCTTAGCTACTCGTGGCCCATCTTGATTCTGGGTATTGCAGGTATCTTGAATCAGGTAGCCGACAAGATTCTCTTCCCATTGGTCTATCCCGATCAGGCACAGGCGAATGTCGAGTTAGGCATCTATGGCTCGTGTGTGAAGATAGCAATGATCATGGCCATGATAACACAGGCCTTCCGCTATGCCTATGAGCCTATAGTTTTTGCCAAGTCGAAGGATGCCGACAAGACAGAGTACTATGCCTCAGCGATGAAGTACTTTCTCATCTTTACGCTGCTGGCCTTCCTCTGTGTGGTGGGTTGGATGCCTCTGTTGCAATATATCATTGGCGAGGAATATCGTGAAGGACTGGGCGTAGTACCTATCGTGATGGCTGCAGAGATTATGATGGGAGTATACTTCAACCTGTCGTTCTGGTATAAACTCATCGACAAGACCATCTATGGCGCCTGGTTCTCATTGGCGGGCTGCCTCGTACTATTCGCTGTCAACATCATCTTTATTCCTAAATACGGCTATTGGGCCTGCGCATGGGGTGGTGTCGCTGGCTACGGAACGGCAATGGTACTGAGCTACATGGTAGGACAGAAAAAGAATCCCATTCCATATCCCATGCGGTCTATCGCCTATTATGTGGCACTTACCGTCATGCTCACCCTGACGATGAACTATGTTCCTGCCACTTATCATTTTGGAAGCGTTGTTACTTTGATCTTTAACTCACTCTGTATCTGCTGTTTTGTTTCGTATATTCTACAAAGCGACCTACCTCTAAGCAGTCTGCCTATTATTGGAAAATACTTTAGAAAGAAATAAAAACATGAAGAAACTATTATTAACTCTATTAGCCTTGTGGGCTCTGTCAACAGCCTATGCCGACAATCTTGTGATCAATGAAATCATGCCGTCGAATGCAGGAGTCGTTATGAGCCCTGCTACGAACTTCGACAGTTGGATAGAAATCTATAACCCCAGTTCAGAAGCAGTCAACTTGGCGGGCATGTATCTCAGCAACGACGATAAAAACCTCACACTATGGCAGATGCCCAGCGACATTGGCAGTGTTTCTGCCAAAGGCTTCCTCGTCGTCTGGCTGGGTTCCAATGAGATTAAGAACAACCAGGCCCCCTTCAAGCTCGACTGCGACGGAGCCACCATTTATCTAAGCGACCAAAATGGACAACTGATTACCTCGGTGGAATATCCGGAGGCCCTCAGCCGTACATCATGGGCACGAAAGATTGACGCTGGCGAAGAATGGAGCTGGACAGCCGATGCCACTCCTGGAGCCACGAACACCACTGCCGTTTTTGCCTCTAAGAGACTTGACGCACCTGTAGTGAGCGTAGGCAGTCAACTGCTTAATGGTCCACTCTCATTCCACGTAGAAATCCCTGAAGGTGCCACGCTGATGTATTCCACCAATGGCACTATGCCTACAGCACCTATCGATGATTCTGACGACACCGAAGACGAGAATGCTTCACCTTGGGTTAACCAAGTGAAAAATAGCGACTGTGAGAATGACGATGCCAGCAGCCTGGTGTGTAAAAACGGAGATGGTACGACAACCACCCATTTTATCAACGGGGTAGGTTATGAAGGAACTCGAGGTATTAAGATTCAGTCAAAAAACAATCCAGAGGAGGTTTGGGACACTCAATTGTTTGTCTACACCCCAAATCATATCTGGAGTGCTGGTGACAAATACCGTTTCAGCATGAAAGTACGTGCCGAGAGAGCCGATCAAATCGAACCACAAACACAGGGTACGCCAGGCAACTATATTCATTGGCAAATGCTCAATGGCACCTTTGATGTTACCACCGAATGGAAAGAATACAACTACGAAGGCATCATTACTGACGAACAAGCGGGAAATGGCACCATGCAGACCATCGCCTTCCATCTGAACAAAAGTGCAGTAGCCAACGTATTCTATTTCGATGATATCGTATGGGAATCGTATAAAGACGAGGGTAATTCCGTTGGAGGATGCAAGAAGAGCAAAGACGGCCAGTTTACCGTTTCACAAACTACCAACTATGTTTTCCGTCTATTCAAAGACGGTTATCTGCCTAGCGTACCCGTCACCCGCAGCTTTATCAAGACCAACAACAATTACACCATCCCCATCATCTCTGTCGTGGGCGACGAGCGTTACTTCACTGATAACACCTGGGGCATTGACGTAGCGGGTACCAATGGTATTGTGGGCAATGGCAGCGACGACCCCGTAAACTGGAACCAGCCCTGGGATCGTCCCGTTAATTTCAGCTATATCAGTCCTACGGAGGGCATGCTCTTCAATCAGGATGTAAATATCGCCGTCTCAGGCGGATGGACACGAATGGCCAATCCCCGTTCCATGAAACTGAAGTCCAACAAGGTGTTTGACGGTCAGAACCGTTTCGATTACGTTTTCTTCCCCCAAAAGCCCTATATCCGCAGTAAGACGCTTTTAGTGCGCAATGGAGGTAATGATGTCTATTCCGGTTCTCGTTTCATGGATCCTGCGCTGGCCACGATTATCCAGCGCTCAGGAATCGATATCGACGTGCAGAGTTTTGTACAGGTAGCAGAATATATCAATGGACGTTTCAAGGGCATTCTCAACCTGCGTGAACCTAATAATGACAAGTTCGTCTATGCCAACTTCGGCTATGACGACGACACTATCGACATGTTCGAGAACAGCACCTTTGCCAATGGTACCGATGAAGTCTACAACCAACTGGTGGCATTGAGCGAGAATATCAATCAGGCTGGTGTGTATGACGAAGTGAAGAAGCTGCTCGACATCGACGAATTTACCAACTACATGGCTGCCGAATTATTCCTTGGCAATGACGACTGGCCAGAAAACAACGTCAAGGGCTACCGCAGTCAGGCCGATGGTCGCTTCCGTTTTGTATGCTTCGATCTCGACTATGCGTTTAATGCATGGGGACACCGCCTCTCGTCGCTCAACGATTATGAGAATGTCAAGATGGTAAAGTTGTTCAAGAACCTGCTCAAGCACGACGAGTACCGTAAGAAATTCATCGATACCTTCTGCATCATCGCAGGTAGTGTCTTTGAAAAAGAACGCGCCACAGCCATCGTCAACGAACTCGCTGACGCCATGCGCCCCATGTCTCAATATGACGGAATGTCGCCAGACAACTCTGCAAACAAGATTAAAGAGATGCTTACGACCCGCATGGACGATATGACCAGTCAGCTACAGGAATATACACCCATGCAACTCAGCGGCGTGAAAAAACATCATGTGCAGTTTGCTGCCGATGTAGAAGGGGCCAACATTTTTATCAACGGCATCAAAGTACCTTATGCAGCATTTAACGGAAAGCTGTTCTCACCAGTCCGCTTAGAGGCGAAGGCTCCTGCTGGCTACAAATTCACTGGCTGGCGTAAGTCATCAAATACCTTCAAGCAGGTCTTTGCCATGAATGACAGTTGGAAATACTATGATAATGGTGAGGCTACTACCGATTGGAAGTCGGATACCTTCAACGATGCTTCATGGAAGTCTGGTGAGGCACCGTTAGGCTATAAGATGACTGGCGTGAAGACCACCATCAGCTACGGCTCAGACAGTCAGAAGAAGAATCCTACAACTTACTTCCGAAAAACCTTTACGCTTAATAGCGCCCCCAATACCACCGATCATTTCCAGCTGAACTATCAGGTAGACGACGGATGCATCGTCTGGGTCAATGGTCAGGAGGCTGGTCGCGTCAACATGCATCAAGGAACGGTCAACTACGATACCTTCTCTCAGACTTATGCTGCCGATGACCCCATTACTGGCACTCTCGACTTGAATCCGGCGTTGTTCAAGAAAGGCAACAACGTCATTGCCGTTGAGGTACATAATACCAGTTACACCTCGGGCGACCTGTTCTGGGACGGTGAACTACAGACTACCCTTGGCAGTAGCACCGACGATAATGTGCTGACAGATGACGTGATTGATGTGACAGACAATGCTGTCAGCCTGACAGCGCAGTTTACCCCATTAACTGTTAGTGAACGTTCTGCCCAGGGACTCTGCCCTGTTCGTGTCAACGAGGTGAGCGCAGCCAACGATATCTATGTCAACGACCTGTTTAAGCGCAACGACTGGGTAGAGTTGTACAACACCACCGACCAGCCTATCGATGTGGAGGGTATGTATCTCAGCGACAACGTGAAAAAGCCTACCAAATACAAGATAAGTAAAGCCAAAAGTCAGGCCAACACTATCATTCCTGCGCACGGGTACCTTATTATATGGTGTGACAAACTGGACGCGCAGTCACAGTTGCACGCCTCTTTCAAGCTGGGTGCCGAAGGTGGCGACGTACTGTTGACTGCTGCTGACGAGAGTTGGAAAGATCATTTTGTCTATACGGAAATGAAGGGCGACGAGACTGCTGGCCGCTATCCCGATGGTAGCAATCAGGTATATACCATGAACTTGCCCACCATTGCCAAAACCAACATTATCGGCAGCTATGCAACAGAGGTAGAGCAACCCGAAATTGTTAACAGCATCTCTGACGTAACCATTTATTCCCGTCAGGAATCACAACAGATATACAATTTGAATGGGCAGGCCGTCAAAGGTACGCTGGCTCCTGGCATCTACATCAAGAACGGACGAAAACTCATCATCAAAAGATAATTATCAGTAAAGAAGAATAAGTTTATCTATGAAGAAAAAACTCTTTTTGGCCCTTTTGGCCCCATTTATCATGTTTACCGCCCATGCCGACGAGGGCATGTGGACTTTGTATAATCTGCCGACTGCCGTCTATGACCAAATGAAGCAGTATGGCTTTCTGTTGCCTATGGAGCAACTGTATCAGACAGACAATGCTGTGAAGAATGCCGTCATCAACTTCAGCGGATACTGTTCAGGTGTTGTCGTGTCACCCAACGGACTGGTATTCACCAACCACCATTGTGGCTTCGACGCCATTCGCCGCCACTCCACTGTTGAGCACGACTACATGCTTAACGGCTTTGTGGCCCAAAGTTACGAAGAAGAGTTGCCTAATGATAACCTCTTCGTCAGCTTTATGGTCGACCAGAAAGATGTCACCGACCAGATTGTGCCCCATCTTAGCGGCATGAGTTCGCAAGAGAAGGCCCTCTATGTAGACTCGCTCGAGAACGCCTGGCAGAAAGACATCCGTCAGCAGGACTCTACCCTTCGCGTAGAACTCAAGCCATTCTACGAGGGCAACAAATACTACATGACGACCTATCGCGACTTTGAAGACGTGAGACTGGTGTTTACCGTTCCGAAGTCAATGGGTAAGTATGGTGGTGAGACCGACAACTGGATGTGGCCGCGCCAGACCTGCGACTACTCCGTGTTCCGCATCTATGCTGACCCCAAGACCAACGGACCAGCCAAATACTCAAAGGACAATGTGCCCTACCACCCTGCTACATGGGCCCCCGTCTCGCTGCAAGGCTATAAGCCTGGCGACTTCTGCATGATTATGGGCTATCCTGGCTCTACCAGCCGTTATCTTAGCAGCTACGGCATTCAGGAGCGTCGCAACGCCATGAACGAGACCATGGTGCAGGCTCGTGCTGTCAAGCAGGAGATTATGTGGCGCCATATGCTGAGCTCGGAAGCCATCCGCATCCAGTATGAGTCGAAGTATGCCCATAGCAGCAACTATTGGAAGAACAGCCTAGGCATGAACAAGTGCATAGACTCTATAGGACTTATCCAACAGAAGCAGCAGTTTGAACAACAACTTCGCCAGTGGCAAGACTCCACAGGCTATCTAAAGGGACAACTGGACTTCGACTTATTGCAGCGGCTCTATCAGAAACGTTTCGACGGCGTGCGTGCCCTCTATTATTGGAACGAGACATGGGGTCGTGAGTGCGACGAACTGACCCGTCGTGCCCGTTTGGTACATGGCGGCATTGAGGTGAAAGGTCCTAAGGACAAGAAGAAAAAGCAGTATGTAGAGTTCGAAGACAACAGCAAGGACTGGAATCAGGCTACCGACCGCGAACTGCTGGCGGCGCTGATGAAGAACTATCGCGAACACGTCAACAAAAAGTACCATATCAGCACCTTCGACATCATTGACCGCGACTTCAAAGGCGACTATCGTGCCTATGTTGACTATGTCTACGACAACTCTATGCTGATGAAGAACGGACAGAAACTCTATATCAACAAGAAGAAGTTCGACAAAGACCCTGGCGTGCTCTATGGTCTGGCACTCACCGAATTACGTGCCACCCTGCGTGCCGACCTGATGGGCGTTGCCGACAGCATTGCCCAACAGGAACAATGGCTGTGTGCAGCTAAATTACGTATGGAACAAGACCTTCCCAACTATTCAGATGCAAACTTCACCCTGCGTATGACCTATGGACAGGTGGGTGAGTACTCATTGGGCGGCAAGCCTTCAGGCTACTATACCACAGCCCGTTCACTGTGGGAAAAGATGCAGCTGGCCGACAAAAACGTGGAGTACTTTGCAGAACCCGTTATGCACCAGCTGCTGGGCAGCAAAGACTTCGGCATCTATAGTGACCCATTGACAGGCACCATGCAGCTGTGTTTCCTCTCGAACACCGATATTACGGGCGGCAACTCCGGTTCTCCCATTTTCAACGGCAAGGGTGAACTCATTGGTCTGGCTTTCGACGGCAACTGGGACTCACTGTCCAGCGACATCTTCTTCGACCGTCAGCTGGCACGTACCATCAATGTGGACATCCGTTTCGTGCTGTTTATGATGGATCGTTGGGGACATGCCGACCGCTTGCTGAAAGAAATCAATGCCAAATAGAATGAAGCGGGTAGCTTTCTGCCTCTTTGCCTCTCTGTCTTTATCCGTTAGCGCCCAGCGCATAGACTTGGAAGGAACATGGCGACTGACGCTGCCAGGACAGAAGGTGACATCGGTGGAGCTGCCAGGTACGCTGGACACCAACAAGAAGGGTACGCCCATCAGCAAAAAAGATGAGACCACCCACCTCTCGCGCCTTTTTTCCTATGCCGGCAAGGCTTCCTACGAACGCGAGGTCGTCATCCCTCAAACCTGGAGGAAGAAACCGTTGATACTCTTTTTGGAACGCACCAAACCCTCATGGCTCTACATCGATGGCCATTTGATAGACTCGTGCAACAACATCTCTACCCCTCATCGCTATCAGATAGCAGGCTTGAGACCTGGGCGCCATACCATCCGCATAGTAGTGGATAATGCCTGCGGAGTGCCTCAGCAACTCTATGCCAGCAGCCACGCCTATACGGAAGACACCCAAACCAACTGGAACGGTATCATTGGCGAGATGTATATAGGTGTCTCCGGAATATCCGAAAAATCCGGAAAATCCGGAAAGCCCGTCCTCACCATCCGCGGTCACCACTTCTACAATAAGGAGGGGCACCGTATCTTCCTTCGCGGCAAGCACGATGCCTGCGTGTGGCCCCTGACAGGGCACTGTCCGATGGACTTCATCGCCTGGCACAACTATTTCAGTACACTGAGCGACTATGGCATCAACCATGTGCGCTTCCACAGCTGGTGTCCGCCAGAGGCCGCTTTTGCCGCTGCCGATGAAATGGACATTTATCTGCAGCCCGAGTTGCCATTTTGGGGCGATTTCAACGCCAAAGACTCCGTGCTGATGGCATTTCTCCACCAAGAGGGCGAAAACATCATGCGCGAATACGGACATCACCCCTCGTTTGCCATGTTTGCCTTGGGCAATGAACTGTGGGGAAGTATCGATGAAATGGCGCGTTTTGTGAACGATTTCCGAAAAATGGCCCCTCATATCCTGTTCACCTTCGGCTCCAACTACTATCTGGGCTACCAGGGGGTGAAGCCTGGCATGGACTATTTTACGACTTGCCGAGTGGGCGGTGAGGCCTGGGGCTCCTATGACACCCATACCCGTGGCTCGTTCTCCTTTGCCGATGCCAAGACGGGAGGCATGCTGAATACGGAATATCCCAACACCACCATGACGCTCGATGCAGGATGCAAGCGCTCGGCAGTGCCTGTCATCAGCCACGAGACAGGACAGTTTCAAACCTATCCAAACTACGATGAAATCAAGAAATACACGGGCGTGCTCTATCCTTATAACATGGAAGTGTTCCGTCAGCGTCTCACTGCTGTCGGCATGCTCGACCAGGCCAAGGACTTTCATGAGGCCAGTGGACGGTGGAGCCTGGAACTTTACAAGGCCGACATCGAGCTTGACCTGCGCACGGAGACGATGGCGGGCTTTCAACTGCTAGACCTGCAAGACTATCCAGGTCAGGGCTCTGCCTATGTGGGCATTCTCGATGCCTTCATGAATCCCAAGCCCGTGTGTAGCGTTCACCAGTGGCGCCAGTGGTGCAACGACGTGGTGCCGTTGGCCGTCATGCCCAGCTACTGCTTTACGGCTGGTCAGCAGCAGGATATCGAGGTGAAGATAGCCAACTACAGTGGCCATTCGCTTTCCGGCAAGACACTGATCTGGAGTGCCGGCAACATGGAGGGCGACATGCCGATTCCCGATGGCGAGGGGCTTATCACAGTCGGGAAAATACCATTCATCGCACCTCAGCTGCATACAGGAGCCCAACTGATGGTGTCGCTCTACATCGAGGATACCGAATACCACAATAGCTATCACATCTGGGTATACCCCCAAGAGGTTGAGCTGGAGAAGGATGGCATCGTCATCACCCGTCAGATGACCGACGACGTGGTGGCACAGCTGGACAAGGGTGCCAAAGTGTTGTGGATGCCCGACTCTACACTGGTGGGTCATAACACGGTGGGTAGTCTGTTCCAGACTGACTACTGGAACTATCGTATGTTCAAAACCATCTGCGAGAACAATAAAAAGCCCATTTCACCGGGAACTTTGGGCATCCTCACCAATCCGCAGCACCCCTTGTTTGGCGAGTTTCCCACAGACAAGCATACCAACTGGCAGTGGTTCCCCGTCATCCAACAGTCCACGCCACTGATACTAGACTGTCTGGACAAGAGTTATCGTCCCATCGTTCAGGTGATAGACAACGTGGAGCGCAACCACCGACTGGGGCTCGTCTTCGAATTTTCCGTTGGAATGGGCAAATTATTAATCTGTACGAGCGATTTGGAGTGTGCCAAGGAGTACCTTGAGGGGCGCCAGTTCTATCACTCGCTGCTACGCTATATGCACAGCGATGACTTCCAGCCTACGACAAAAATAACATGGCCCGAACTGCGTGACAAACTGTCGGGCCAGGTGCAGGAGACGAAGCTCAAACAGCTGAACAACATCTCGCAGTATTGACGATTGACCTTATTTCTTCTTACGAGGTTTGCGGATGGCCCAGCCCTCTTCGCTGAAGTCTGGAATTTCACCTTTTAGTTTCATGCTCTTGGGATTCATGAACTGCATCCACTCGTCTTTCTTGTAGGTCTTATGTTCTTTGGGCTTATTAGTCCTATTGGCCCCATTGGCCTTATTAGCCTTATTAGCCCTATTTGCCCCATTGGGCCTTGTCTTATTGCCACCTTCAGCAGCATCATTGCAGCGTACGTCGCGTCCTTTGTATTGCTGGCCGTTAACATATTTGATGACACGGTCGGCATCTTCCTCAGGAACTTCAAAGTACGACATAGTGGTCAACAGGTCGATGTGGCCTACGCTGACGTGTCCACGTACATGCTTGTTGAGAAACTGCATCAGCTCACCAGGATAGAAGCCGTCCTTTTTGCCCAAGTTGATAAACAGCTTGGTATAGCCCTCAGAGGTCGGCGTAGCCGCCTTCTTACCCCTGCTTTCGCCCTTCTTGCTTCTTACCTCTTCCTTCTTACCTCTGACCTCCTCAATTTCTGGTGCATCAGCATAGTAGGCCAGGAACTTGCCAAACTCCAGCGAGACGATCTTCTTAATCAGGTCGTCCTTGTCAATATATTCGAAGTAGCGGCTGATATCTTGCATAAACGGAGCTATCTGCTCCTCGTCGACGTCAGACTTCACAATCTGGTCCATCACCTTATAGAGCTGCTTCTTGCAGATTTCTTCTGCTGAAGGAATCACGCCCTTTTCAAACTCCTTGCCAATCTCCTTTTCGATATTGCGAATCTTGAACTTCTCACGACTATGCACAATACAAATGCTCGTACCCTTCTTGCCGGCACGACCTGTACGGCCAGAGCGGTGCGTGTAGTTCTCAATATCGTCAGGCAGTCCATAGTTGATGACGTGTGTCAGATCGTCCACATCCAGTCCACGTGCTGCTACGTCGGTAGCCACCAACAGCTGAACGGTATGCTGGCGGAACTTCTGCATGGTCAGGTCGCGCTGCTGCTGCGAAAGGTCGCCATGCAACGACTCTGCATTGTAGCCATCTTTGATCAGTTTGTCGGCCACCTCCTGCGTCTCAATCTTTGTACGGCAGAATATGATGGCGAAGATGCGTGGGTTGTAGTCCACGATACGCTTTAGCGCCAGATACTTGTCCTTGGCATTCACCATATAGTAGATATGGTTCACGTGCTCGGCACCCTCATTGCGGCTTCCCACCACAATCTCCTTGTAGTCGTGCAGGTATCCCTTGGCGATACGCTCTATATCCTTGCTCATCGTCGCCGAGAAAAGCAGCGTGTTACGCTCTGCAGGAACATTCTCCAGTATTTCGTTGATGCTCTCCTGAAAACCCATGTTCAGCATCTCGTCGGCCTCGTCGAGCACCACGTTATATACGTCGTCCAACTTGGCGACACCACGCTTCATCAGGTCAATCAGTCGACCGGGGGTAGCAACGACAATCTGCACACCTTTTCTTAACGACCGTATCTGCTGTTCTATCGACGCTCCGCCATAGACGGCCTCGATGTGGATACCATCCAGGTATTTGGCAAAGTCGCGCAAATCGTCAGCAATCTGCAGACACAACTCACGCGTAGGAGCCAAGACAAGGGCAAGGGGCAGTCCGCGCCCTATCTCTCCCAATTGGGGTCTGGGCATTTCAGCTATCCGCTGCAATACGGGTATACCAAATGCCGCCGTTTTGCCTGTACCCGTCTGGGCCAGTGCTATCACGTCGTTTTTGTTGCCTAATAAATAAGGTATTACTTCCTCCTGTACAGGCATGGGCTGTACAAAACCCATCTCCTCAATGGCTCGGCGAATCCCTTCGCTGACACCAAGTTCTTCAAATGTCTTCAAATCAAAAAAATTATAATTCGTGTGCAAAGGTACAAAATATTTTTGTATATTTGCACCAATTATGAAAATATGTGTATTTTGTTCTGCGAATGCCAATATTGACCCAGCATTCTTCCGTGCTACAGAAGAGCTGGGACGATGGCTGGCGACGAACAGCCATGAGTTGGTGTTTGGTGGCGTCAATCAAGGACTGATGGAGTGTATAGCCAAGGCTGTGAAGGCTGCTGGCGGCAAGACCCTTGGCGTAGTGCCAAGCATTGTGGAAGCGACAGGACGTACGTCACAATACAATGATGTGGTGAAGACTTGCAACAACCTTAGCGAGCGAAAGCAACTGATGCTCGACCTAAGCGATGTCTTCATTGCCTTGCCTGGTGGCGTGGGCACCCTCGATGAAGTATTTACCGTTGCAGCATCCTATACTATTGGCTATCACCACAAGCGGGTCATCCTCTATAATATCAACGGGTTCTGGAATTCTACCATCGCCATGCTCGACGATTTGCAACAGCAAGGTATGGTGCGCAGCCTTTGGCGCGACTACATCTGTGTAGCCGACAATCTCGATGAAATCGCGGCAATTTTAACGCAGGGCTAACGCAGCATTCTCGGCAGCCTCCATCTGTTCGCGCTCGCCAGGTCCTTTGTCGTTGAGTCCGCAAAGGTGCAGGATACCATGAATGATGACGCGGTGCAACTCTTCGTCATAATCCTTTTTGAAGAGTTCGGCATTACTGCGTATCGTGTCTAATGAAATCACCAGGTCTCCATTGATAATGTCACCCTCATCATAGTCGAAGGTGATAATGTCGGTATAGTAGTCATGTCCCAAGTATTCGCGGTTAACTGCCAGGATATGCTCGTCGTCACAAAACAAATAGCCTACCTCACCAACGCGTTTGCCATAGGTGGCCGCCACACGACGTATCCATGCTGTGGTCTCTCGCCGCTTGATGTTTGGGAACTTAACGTTTTCTGTTGAATAAGTTATCATAGGGCTAATAGGACTTATTAGGCTTATTGGGTAAATACACACTCACATCCACGCCAAAGTGCTGCAACTCGCGCACCATCGTCGATGAAATAGATGAGAGTTGGGGCTCTGCATAGAGCAGGATGGTCTCTACGCCTGCCAACTGTCGATTGATATCTGCCTGCTCGCGCTCATACTCAAAGTCCTTCACTGAGCGCACCCCTTTTACGATGAAATGGGCATTTTCCGCTTTGGCAAAATCTACGGCAAGTCCATAATAAGGTTTCACCTCTATGCGAGGCTCATCCCGATAGAGGTCGCTGATAGCCTTGATGCGCTCCTCGGCACTGGGCATATCAGGCTTATGCACCTGGTCGCCCACCACGCCAATGACCAGACGGTCAAACAGCGGCAAAGCACGTCTCACAATCGAGTCATGCCCCACCGTAAACGGATTAAAGCTCCCCACAAATATTCCTGTCCTCATAATTTTCTCACCTACTCACTTTCTCACCCTCTCACCTACTCAAAGAGTGTTGGTTCCATGATGTTTCCACTATACGGATTGCGCCCGAAGTGCTTGTAGGCCAGCTCTGTAGCCATACGGCCACGGGGCGTACGCTTAATGAATCCCTCCATGATGAGGAACGGCTCGTAGACCTCCTCTACCGTACCGGCATCCTCGCCAATGGCGGTGGCAATCGTCGTGATACCTACTGGACCACCACGGAACTTGTCGATGATGGTCAGCAGTATGCGGTTATCTATCTCGTCCAGTCCATACTGGTCGATGTTCAGGGCAGTCAGCGCCACCTTCGTGATAGCAGTGTCTATCCGGCCTGTACCCTTCACCTGAGCAAAGTCGCGCACTCGGCGCAACAGGGCATTGGCAATACGGGGCGTTCCACGCGAACGGCGGGCTATCTCCAACGAGGCATCAGTCGTGATAGGTACACGCAGGATGCCTGCCGAGCGCTCTATGATGCGTTGCAAGGTCTCCGGATCGTAGTATTGCAGATGCATATTGATGCCGAAACGGGCACGCAGCGGTGCCGTCAGTAGTCCACTACGCGTCGTGGCACCCACCAGCGTAAACGGGTTGAGATCTATCTGTATCGAGCGTGCCGACGGACCTTTGTCTATCATGATGTCAATACGGTAGTCCTCCATCGCCGAGTAAAGATACTCCTCGACGACAGGCGACAGGCGGTGTATCTCGTCAATGAACAGCACGTCGTTTTTCTCCAGCGATGTCAGGATTCCTGCCAGGTCGCCCGGCTTGTCAAGCACAGGCCCTGAGGTGATCTTAAAGCCCACGCCCAACTCGTTGGCAATGATGTTCGACAGCGTGGTCTTTCCCAGTCCTGGAGGGCCATGCAGCAACACGTGGTCCAGCGGTTCACCACGATACTTGGCAGCTTCGACGAACACTTCCAGATTCTCTACAACCTGCTGCTGACCACTGAAATCGTGGAAAGCCAACGGACGCAGGGCATTCTCGAACTCCTTCTCGCTCGATGTCAACTGCTCTTGTCTGATGTCAAAATCGTCGTTCATGCCTGCAAAGGTACGAAATAATTCATAATTCATAATTCTTTTCTAAAGAAAAGTGTGGCGTTGCAATCATAATTCATAATTATTTCTTAATTTTGCACACAGAATTATAAAAACCTTCTTATGAAACGAACAATCATAGCTGTTTTTGTTACGTTATTGACAATTGGCCTACAGGCCAGCACCACCCTTCCCCTGAAAGGGACAGTCATTAAACCTACCGACCAGAACATCCAGTACGTCGGACGCATCTGCTTCGACAACCCTGAACGTCCACGCTTCACCTATCCTGGCACCCAGATTACGGCGCGCTTTACGGGCACGTCGCTCAAACTCGTTGCCAAACCTCATAGCGGCTATTATATGGCTCAGATCGATGATGCCGAACCCTTCAAGGTTTCGCTGATGGGCCAGCGCGACTCCGTCGTCACCATTGCGACAGCCTTGCCGCAAGGCGAACACCTGTGCCGCCTGATGTATGTCGTTGAGGGCTACGAACTTAAGCCCAGCTTCTGGGGACTCGTGCTCGACGAGGGTGCCCATTTGCTACCTCCTCCTGACCTGTCTGAGCGTATGATTGAGTTTATCGGCAACAGCATCACCTGTGGCTATGGCAACGAGAGCACAATGGCCCCCGATCCCTTTGAGTACGAAACGGAGAACCACTTTTTCACCTATGCCCAACTCACTACCCGCGCCCTGCAGGCTCAGGCTCATGTGGTGGCACGCTCTGGCATTGGCGTCTATCGCAGCTATGGTGGACCCAAGGAGGGAACGCCAGAGAATGTGATGACTACCGAATACGAGTATACCAATCTCTACGACCGCTCTGAGCGCTGGGACTTCAACCGCTATCAGCCTCAACTCGTGTGCATCAATCTGGGCACCAACGACCTGTCGACCAACAACTATGACGTCACCCTGCTGAAAGCCGCCTATAAGAAGTTCCTGAAACAAGTACGCCAGCACAATCCCAACGCCAAGATAGTCCTGCTCTGTGGCTCCATGCTAAACGGCAAGGAGCTCGGCATTGCAAAGACCATCATGAACGAAGTCGTTGATGAGGCTCACCAAAAGGGCGACCATGAGGTCTACCGTTTCGACTTCACGCCCCAGAACGGTTCCCTGGGCTTTGGCGCCTCATGGCACCCTTCCCTCCAGCAACATCAGAAGATGGCCGACGAGCTCATCCCCTTCCTGCGCCAGCTGATGCAGTGGTAACTTCTACGAAACAAGTGTCATTCCTTGTTGTCTCTTAGTCCTGCTCTTGGACTAAGATGAAACTGTCACCGTTCCACATCCAAGGAACATATTTCGTGCCGTCCCAGCGGTAGTAGAAATAGTCCATCAACAAGTCTCTGACATTGTTGGTTTTTGACTTCAGTACCACGAAGCGCTCGCCCATCATATAAGTAGAGGTCTCGCTCTGGTCTCTTCCCCACGTGATGTTGTCGAGCATCATGTCCTTACCGAAATTGGAGGCGTGCGAGTCGTTGTGACTCAAGGTCAGCACCTCTGGGATGCCATCATCATCGAGGTCGCACTCAACCTTTTTACTGTCAATCTCGTCTTCCCTGAACAGCATGGAGGTGGTGACGGCCATCTGAGCCTCGCCCATATCTTTATGGTCATTCTCTGTTTCGCGGACGGCATGGTTCTCGAAGACGTAGCGTACCCACTGGATACCCCGACGGAAGAGTATACTGGTCTGGCCATTCTCTGTGACCACCTCGGGAGTCTGTCCGAGGTTATCAATCGTCTCCGTCTTACGATACTGGCGGGCTTCGCTGTCGTAATAGACAATGTATGGGGGCTCTGGGCCTGCGCTGCCTCCTCCGTCTTCCTGTATCAGACACTCCTTGTTGCCGTCACCATCATAGTCGTTGATATCGAGGATAACAATTTTCAAGCTACTCCTGATATCAGTCGCTTCGCTCTTCTCGCCCAGCATCGCCTCCAAGATACAGTCGCCATCACTTTCTAACACGCGGTAGTCAGTAATAACCTCATTGCCGTCGCTACTGAGCGCCAGCTGTGAGGTGGAGGTATTGTCGTCTGTCAGGCGATAGAAGAAACCATACAACATATTGTCATTTACTTCAGGGAAGTAATAATATACCGTTTCATAGGTAGGTTTCTCCATGACCAATGACTTGTATAGCTGCTGCACCTGCTCGGCAGTCAGCTTCTGAGGATCGAAGAACTGCGTCATATGCTCGTCACTCGACGTCTGGTCTTCCGTGAAGGTCAGCCTGTAGCCGTTGCCATCAGCACTCAGCTGGTAAACATCCTCCGCCTGGCCACCCAAATAAACTGAATGCTGCTCAGGGGTTACCAGCACATCGTCCATTAGTTCGGCCAGTTCAAAGCTGTAGCCATCCATCTCGCTCAACTCCAAATGTAGCACCAAATTCTTCAGTTTGCCGTCCTTTACCATGTGATAATGATTCCAGCCAGACGAACCTATCTTGTCAAGCACTTCGGGGGTAACAGGTGTTGGTTTTATCTCGCGACAGTATCGCTTCTGTACCCAGGCCTCCGTACGAATGATGCCATAGTCACTCACTTGCACCTTGTACCACCCGTCGGTCTCCTCTAAGACGGGCGAAATCATTCCACTGCTGAATTCGTACTTATGTACGCTATAGCCTCGCTTTACGTCCTCGCCCTCCCAGCAGTAGAAGACATCCATGGCGTCAGATTCGATATTCTCTGTGGCTAACATCAGTACAGGACTGCTGGCATCTGCCTCTTTGTAGAGGGGCACATTACTGTCGGCAGATACCACAAACTTATCCCACGAAGGCTTTTGGCCGTGGAGCAGCGAACCGCCACTGCAACTCTTGAACAGCAGGAAGGCAGCCAACAGCACCGCAGCCGCCACACCACCACCGATGTAATACTTCTTGTTCGGGTTCTCCTCTTCCTCGTCGTCAAACAATGTTGTGGCCTCAGTCTTTTCTTCTTCAACGACAGCCTCCTCATCAGCCACTTCTTCTGAGGCCTCGTCTTTTGTCTCATCGCGACGTGTAAAGAAAATGCCTCTCATCACACACGTCACACTCATAGCCAATAGCCACAGCTGGGCAAAACTCATGCCAACCCACTTGGCACCATACTCACTCAGCATGAGTACCAGATCGTCAATGGATGAAGGCATCGAGAGTGCCAACTTCGACTTCTCGCTGGTAACACCCAGGAAAAACAAGAAGAACAGCACCGCCAATACGTATGCCACTATCATCATGGCCCGCTTGTTGCTGCTACGCAACGCCTCGCAAAGCAGCCATACAGAGAAATTAACGATGAGCATCATCAGCATAACAAAAAAGGCAATGCCACAAATGCCTACCGTATAGGCTCCTCCCAACATGCCGCCAATGCCTCCTCCAAAGTGCGATGCCTTCAGATGGTCTGTCAAAGCCACCATCACTATCAGGCTGATGATACCCATAACCAGATAAGCACCCATACCCCATAGGTAGCCATTACGCAATTCTTGGCGTTGACGCTTCGACAAGCGGTATGCCGACACTCCCCATGATGCTAACAGGAAAAGTCCCAATACAATAGCCAGGACGACCGCAAAAATCCATACGCCACCCGTTGATATATGCTTTGTAGCTGCTTCTGTTGCGCCAAAGGCACTACCAAAATCCCTGATACCTTCCGCTATGCCACTCATCCTTTTTGCCGCCATGTAGGCCAGATATGCCAGTGTCGCCATATGAACAAACACCACGGTGGTAAAGCCCGAGAAGCGTCCAACGAACTTCGACAAGATGGCCGATATGAAAACCAGCAATGCCATACAGATAAACGCAGGTCCAAAAGCGAACGGCGTCACCTCAAACACAGTCTCGCCATTTACCGTTATACTTGTCCACGAAGCAAAATGCAACAGCAGACACACAATGAGAAGGCTCACCTCTATCTGCTCCATAGAGGTCACCTCATAATCCTTGATTCTTGGTAGTTTCATATTCTTATTTATTGTTTTGGGTTAAAACAGAAATGTTACACTTTCTAAAGCAAAATATCACCTACGAGTGCCCCTAACATCTTTACTTTGTCCATACTCTTCATTATTTGTTGCCATTCTCATATCAATGCCTCTTCGCGCATCCAGGCGGTGACGCTCTTTTGCATGCGCTGCTTGAAGGCGGTGCTGAAGGTGCTGTAGCTATGGTAGCCGCTCTCTTGGGCCAGCTTTTGGGCGACGATAGGCTCATGTGCAGCGGCAAGCTCGCGGTAGCGGGCTACGAAGTGACGGACTCGTAGGTCGTGGATGTATGCATAGTAGCTTGTACCATGACTGGTGAAATACTGGCTGAGATAGTAGTGGTTCACGCCGATGGCATCCGAGAGTTGCGTTAGGGTCAGGTCTGGCTTCAGATAGAGCTGCATGTCCTCGCAGTGCTTCGCCAGCAGTAGGGTAACATTGGAAGCCTCACCCCATTCCCCTCTCAAAAGGATTGGGGATTGGTTAGTTTCATCGGTAGAATTGTCGGTGCTCAGGTCTTTTAATGTCTCCACCCGCCACAGCAGGAGGCCTGCCAGCGGGAAGCCGGTGAGGTGGGCGATGGTGGACATCACGTAGTTGTCGGTATATTCATAGCTCATGAGCAGTAGCATGAGGCCGATGAGCAGTGTAAGGCTGACCCACACCTCCTTGTGCTCCAGGTCGACGTAGTTGTCGCGCAGCCACCGCCCGTATTGTCTCACAGCCACCACCATATATATAATAAAGGCTACGGCGAGTACCAGCCCATAGATCATGTTCGGGGTCGTGAGGTCGATGTCGGGCAAGGCTGTCTGCAGCACTGCGATCACCGCACAGGGCGTCATGACGACCACAATAGGCCACAGCGGTCGGCGTCGGTCCTGCAGCATGTTCAGCAGTGTGCCGACGAAGACGGGGGGCAACACCAAGCAGTCGAGAGCGACGAGCAGCCCGTAAATCACCGAGCGGGTGTCGTCCGAGTATGTGTAGAACAGTATCCACCAGACGTGGGCCAAGGCCATGATGCCGAATAATGCCGCTGCCCAGCAACGCAGTCGTGCGGGTGGCGTGATGTCGGGCGCGATAGCCTTACCCCGACACAGTAGCAGGTAGAGACATAGCACGGTGCCCACGGCAATTCCTGCGCCATAGAGCAGGAAATACAGTACTGACAATGGAGTTATCTGTTCAGGCATATCGTTCTTGTTGCTGTTCCTATTGGAATGCAAAATTACTACTTTTTCAGTAAAATCGGGCAATTTTTCAGCCGAAAGTGCGTGATAGGGTGTAGAAGAACTATCAGCTAATGCAAAAATGTCTCAGCTAATGCAAAATCTTCGCTTGCAGCGATTTTAACCTTGCAAGTTTCGGTTATTTTGAGTACTTTTGATGCTTAAAATAATTAACGATTACCAACAATAATTATGAAAAAGATTTTGTTTTTATTTGCATTGGGACTGGTGTCATACATGCCGGCCCATGCACAGTGGACCCATTATGATACTCATAAAACTATCAGTGGTGTGTTTGGCGCTATCAATCATAGTATAGAATCCGCCGAGCGTAAGAAGCAGATGGAAATCTTCGCCCAAGAGAAGGCACAGTATGAACAGAGCTTCAAGGACGCAATGGAAAGTGCCAAGGACTATGAGGGAGGTGAATACTGGGAGGATGCCCTCAATAAATATGAGGAGGCAGCCAAGTTGAACTGTAAATATGAATATTCAGACCAGCGTCAGATTTCCCGTAAGATCAGCGATCTTTACGTGAAGGTTGGTCGCACGGAAGACGGCCCCAGCATCCTGAACAATGACAAGGTGACGCTGGCCGACTATTCTAAATATAGATATGTGCGCGAGAACCCAGTGTATGTCAACAAGAAGCTCACCAACACAAAGATTGTACGCGTGGCCTGCTCAGATACGGAGACAAGACTGGAGATGGAATGCGAGGCCAGTAGAATGAATGAAGGCTGGTTTATCAATGGGAAAGGCTATATCAAGGGTAATAAGGGCGGCAAACAGGAACTGACTGGTGTAGAGAACATCACCGTGGCCCCTGCAACCACCAAGATCCCCTGGCCCTACCAGAAGCTGCGCTTCGCCCTGATCTTCCAGCCCCTGCCCGACAATGCGACGGAGTTCGACTTCATTGTTCCCTCCAGCGCATGGCAATTCAAGAACATCAAGTGTAAGTAAACATTCTTAACAAACAAATAATAATTGTGAGTTACATCCGATGCTGCCACGCTTGGACTGTTTAAGGTAAACGTATATGGTACCGATGCTGATGGAAATGGTTTCGTAGAGACCATGAGCAGTCCGTCGTACACCAAGACCGTCGAAATTCCCGTTAGCAAACTGCCTTGCACGGTACAGTTATATACAGTGGCTACTCCTTTGGAGAACAAGGTAGCTACCGAGGCTTTTGATTTCAATGTCCAGAGGAAACTTGATGTCATGACCTTGAGAAGTGATAACACCGTGGTTGATGATAAAGAGCATGGAAATGGTATTCCATCTTTTGATAATCCCGCAGGCACTTCACTGTCTGAATTTGCAAGGAAGAGGAATAATGACCCCAGACTCATTATATATATTGATGCCAACGGGAATGTCACTGACCAAATGAAAGAAGAATAAATAGTAATTGCCAATATTACTTGCCGCCGAGGGTTCGACTCCCTCGGCGGCTACAATTTAAATATAGAATACATGAAAAAGAAAGTATTATTCATGTTTGCCCTGCTGTGCACGGTTGCACAGGGGGCGTGGGCAGATACCATCGACCTTAGTCAGGTGACTGCTGACGTGACCGCAAAAGACGGCGACCTGGCGGCACAGGCACAACGCTCACCATTCAAGGCACGGGCACGCTGAAAGCCCAAAGCGGATGGCGTAGTGCGGGTATTGGTGCAGTTAGTGACGCCGGTGGCGGTGGCACTGCTAGTTGTGGCAACATTGTCTGAACGAGAATTATACGTCAGATATACGAAAAGATTTCAAAAGCTTGGAAAAAAGTTGTTACTAAGAACACATCAATTCGTAAAGATAAGCGGGACTCTGGACGTAGAGTTCTCCTTCCTCGTCCTGTAAAGCCTCCATCAGTGGCGAATTGTATACACGCTCCATAGCTTCTTCAATAGAACAGCCGGTATCTTCCATTACGTATTTTACCAACTCACTCAAAGCATAGTTGGTCAGGTAAGTAGCTATTTGATGATGGGTTGGCTCGTTCATACAGATTCTACATTTGTTTTGTGAAGAAATTGCAAAGCCTGCTCCGTACCGAAATAATACTGCTGATCAAGATATTTGTCTTGTAACTGCGCTGCAGCTTGCTCAGGAGTATAGATGCCTTCACGGAAATTTGTCAACTGAAGAACAACGCCATCGTCGGCTATAGGCCCAACAACAATGTCATAATCATGTATGGGCGCTACGGTTTTACGGTCACGATTGGCATCCACGAATTTGAGCCATTCTACACATGCTTGCTCAGGAAAGACTTTCACTTTCAAATCAGACTGAATAACGGCATCATCTAGTTCATACGTAATCAGCGTTGCCGAACCTCCAAACAGACGAGTCTTTTTCTGTGCCATACGGATTGCAGTGTTTCTATCTGGAGTCAGATAAAAACCTTTTCCAAAGTCCTTATGACGCAAACCACGATTGAGGTCTATTGCTTCAATGTCTTCGTTGGTACCATGATAAAGTATCATGCCAATGCTCCTCCATTCTTTTGACAGACAATGAGCAGGTCATCAATAGTCTCATCCATAGACTGCAAGTGTTCCACATCGTAGAACTCAATCAGAAACGCAAGTCCCTTGTACTTATGTAGATAGCGGAACGCCGCCTGCCGTGTCATAGAGAAGCGTCGTCCGAATGCTTGTATGCATGCTGTCAAAAAGGGAATTTCATACTTGCTCATCTGTCTTCTTTTATAATGTATGGTGCAAAGGTACGAATAAGTGAGAACAATACAAAACAAAAATGGATTTTTTTCGAAAGAGAGATTTTGGTTGGAACACCTAACCACCTAACCTAATCTCTGGGAATGCCTTTGCAGAAAGGGGGTTGAGGGCGGTTAGGTGGTGTGATACCACCTAACCGACACCTAACCAACACCTAACTGAATGCCAGCTCAGGCTGCCACTAGAGGAACGGCCTTATAACACGAGATGTTGCCGGGCTTGATGTGTTCGAAGCCCAACTCCTTCATGGCCTGTCCAACATGGATGCGGGCACTATGGTCGACTTTCACGTTGGGAAAATCGTGGCGAATGATTTCGAGCACCTGCTTGCTGTTCAGCGCGTTGACTGCCTCGCCCTCCATCGGCTTACGGAAACAGGCTGTAATCATCTCGGCCATATCCTTCTGCTCCATGTACCTCTGGTTCAGCTGCTGGATGCGGGCCACCTCGTCGTTGTTGAACCAGTAGGGAGCCTCCAGCTCGCGCAGTTCGTGCAACACCTGGGCATACAACTGGTCGTAGTCGATGTTGCCAGAATTGTCGATGAACCGTCCCTCAGGGATGGTCAGGCAGATGTAGCGACGCGAACCCGTGGCGTCCGTCAGCGGATGGGGGTTGTTGGTCGTCGCCACAAACGAGGCGAAGCGTGGGCGGTCCTGCTGCGAACAACCATAGATGGGGCGTCCGTTGACCTTCGACTTCGACAGCGTCTGCTTCAAGGCCGCATGCTGGCTGGGACGGATGGCGTCGAGCTCGTCGAGGTTGACCAGCAGATTGTTCGTCAGCGCCATCTCCTTGTCGAACTTGTTCGACAGGTTCAGGTGGTCCAAGTAGTACTCGCGCAGATGCTGGGGCAGCAGTCGGCGAAGGAACGTCGTCTTGCCACAACCCTGCGGGCCAATCAGCGTCGGCACCACCTCGTTGCCGTGCAGCGTGTCCATCTGCAACCAGTGGGCTACCGTCGAGCGCAACCATATACTAAGGTACGCGAGCTGTTCGCTACTCACGCCTGGCAGTCGGCTGAAGAGACGCGCCACATGGTTCTGTCCGTCCCATGCGGGCAGACTGCTGAGATAGTCGCCGATGGGGTTGAAGACGGCTACTTCCTCAGAGTTGACAAACTCCTGGATCTCCGTCTTCGGATTGCCCTCGCTGATCTCCTCGCGCTTGGCTCGCAGCACGATGCTGTTCAGCGCCTCTTGCGTCAATACGCGATAGTCACCCAGCTGTCCGTCGGCAGACCTGACAGCAAACTCCAGCTTACCGTTCAGCACGTTGCGACGGAAATTGTAATTGTCACTCAGGAACAGCTCTACTTCGAGCATTCCCAGTTTTGAGGCACCAAGGGCCTCGCCATTGATCAAAAAACTCTCTTTGTTCATGGTACTAAAACTTTTAAAATGGTTAATAGATACAGTTAAACGATTCGGCTTAAGGCGTGTTTTTCGTCATCCTTTTTCCTCCTCTTTTTCACTATGCAAAGATACAAAATTTTTTGCCGTTTTCCAAGGTTTTCCCCCAGACAGTTGCATTAAAAAATGTTAACAGACATATTCGACTGCTTAGGTAGGTGTCAGGTTACTGTCAGTTAGGTGGTAGTTAGGTGTTAGTTAGGTGGTGTGACGCCACCTAACTGGCCGCAATCCTTTTGTATATCGGAATTTGAGCGGTGTCATGTTAGGTGGTTAGGTGTGTGGCACAAGATGGCCCTCGATGTGGGACTTTGTGACCATGGATGTGGGACTTTGTGACCGTCTAGGCGGCACTTTGTTGCTGTCAAAGTTACGTTTCGACGACCTCAAAGTTACGTTTCGACGATGTCAAAGTTACGTTTTCATGGTGTCGAAACATAGTCTTCTACTGCCTTACCATTCGTTTCACCTGTTCCTCGTCGACCAGCACATACACTTTTCCTAGGATGCCCAAGGTCACAGGCAGATTGACACCCTTATAGTTCAGCAAACCCACCGTCGCGACATAGTAATCGTCCACCCTCATGTGACTTTGCAGATAGAAGCCTGCATCATCACCACCAGCGCCACACCTAACAAAATAGTCACAACAATAAATACCTTTTTCATATCGTCTTCGTTCTTTAGTCCACATCAATAGCTGCCAATCAACCCTATTGGCATTTCCGCTTGCAAAGATACGAAATTTTTCGCTTACAATCAAATATCCGCACGGTTTGCGGAATTATAGAAAGAACAGAGGGAGGTAACAACACAGCACCTCCCTCACACGTCCCTAGACCTCATATGTCACTTCACCACGACCTTCTTGCCGTTTAGGATATACACACCCTTCGTAGTCGGCTTAGACTGTAGCAAAAGACCATCCAGCGTATGCCATTTCTCACTTCCAGTATCACCTTTAAGCATTATTCCTGGTATATCAGTCGGTGTGCTTTCCTCAAAGATGGGGATAAATGTACGTGAAGCATACTCCGTCGTCATGTAGGCTTCGAAGGGATGTATTTGTCGCATATTCAATACAAACCGGCTACCTTCTGCTGTACCGCTGTTGTTCTGGGCGTAGTCGTTATTCACATTCAGTGCATAAAGACCCTCTGTACTTGACTTATTGGTGAAGCATGGATAGAACGATTTGACATTAGACGTTATGCTTTGTAACTCGTCTGTCACATAAACGTAGACTTCTGAAGCAGCAAATGTCACATTGCCATTCAATAGCCATTCACTATAGTATTCCGAGTTGTTTGGCATACTGATGATATAGGGAATCTGTGCCTTAATGCTATTGGCTTTTACAAAGCCTGTTCCTGTCATCTCGTATAGCCAGAAAGGCTTTTCTGAGTTTGTTTCCTGCCATGTGGCAAAAGGCACTATCTTTCCTTTGCTGGCATGGGTGATGGTCTGCACATCGAAAGGTAGCGCTATGGTTTCCCAACCCTTAGCCTCGTTGATACCCGTTATCATACCATAATGGTGGGTATAGCTGATATGGTGGGCTAAGAATGCCTTGGGGCAGTAGAAATTATTGCCGTTAGAAGCATCATATAGCGTTATGCTGCTTGCCACACCGTTGACAATTACATTCTTAATGGTATTGTTGGCATACTCCGTAGCTTTGACATACAGCAACAGATTAGGATTGCTCACTGTCGCTGTGAATGGCGCTTCAGCATCCCACATTACAGCAGCCAGCTCTGAGTTACTCTTCAAGGCATCTGTTTCTATTCCCTTTACTGTCCATGTCGTACCATATTGCGTAAAGGTTGCTGGTACTGTTAGTAATTGTCCGTAGTTACCACCCACAACAATAACAGTTTTATTCGTTTGTGAGGTTACACTATAGTTTACCCCATCTACTGTAAGTGCATTCACATTCTCTATAAACACCACTTCCAGCACTGTGCTCGCTGAGAAGTTCTTGATTTCATAGCTGTTGCCAGCCACTTCATTTGTCACATCTGCACCGTTTACCTTTACGCTGCCCACACTATGACCATTGTCTGGGCTAAAGGTAACAAGCACGTTTGTTCCCTCAACAACCGAGAATTGCTGCGTCTTGTTTCTGATAGTCGTATTATTAAACGTAGCACTACCATTTCCCGAAGCCGTTATTGACAATGAGTAGGCTGTAACGGGAATCGGTTCAAAGGTTACCACTACTGTTGTATTACTCGTTATGTTGTTAATGGTATATTGATTAGCTTCTATCGGCGATATGGTAGCCCAATTCACCTTTACGCTGGCAACTCGATAGCCACTTTCAGGTGTAAACACTAATGTAGCATAGGTACCTTCTGTTACCGTGAAGTCTTTTGTCTGGTTTTGAAGTGTTATGTTCTCATAGGTCACGCTACCATTACCTGATGCTGTAACTGTTAATGTATAGGTCGTTGGTGGTATCTCCTCAAAAGTAACCTTCAACGTAATATTAGCAGAGATACTGTTTATCGTATATTTGTTGTTAACGACGCTGGCTGTCACATCAACATCATCTTGCAGCACTTTCGCTATACGATAGCCATTATCTGGCACAAATGTTATTTGTGCTGATGTACCTTCGTTTACGGTAAACGAACTTGTCTTGCTACGTATCGTGGTACTTCCATAGGTGGCATAGCCATTGCCTGTTGCCGTAATGCTCAGGCTATAGGTCGTAACAGGAATGGCTTCGAATTCTACTTCCAGCGTCGTATTATCATTGATATTATAGATTGTATATTGGCCGTTGGTAACATTCGTTGTCACATCAACATTATTCAACTTCACGCTCTTAAGGCGATAACCTGCATCTGGAGTAAATGAAATTGTTGCTGAGGAACTTTCTATCAATGAGAATATCTGACTTCCTCCACGAATAGTAGTACCATTATAGGTAGCATAGCCGTTGCCTGTTGCCTTAATTGATAAAGAATACATAGTATTACTAGTAAAATAGCCTGGATTACTTACACCACCATCAATATGGGCATAGCTATAGTCGACATGTTGTGCATCGTAGGTTGTACCTGCACCACCGACGAGTGAGCGACAGCCACTGAACATTTCGGATCCTGAGACACCTGAAGAACTATCAGGATTCATTGCAGATTCCGCAGCAGGCCATGTATTGTTGACATAGATAGTAGTCAGTCTGACACAACTTTGGAACATACCATCCGTGCAGGTTACGTCGGTCATGGTAAGATTGGTCAGGTCGAGCGTCCTTAGCTGCGACATGCCGTTAAACCAATAAGCGGTGCTCTCAGGACTATAACTGGCAAACGTTCTATCGAACTGCACCGTGGTAATACTGCTAGACATTTGAAGCCATCCAAGATCTTGGACGGACATGCCCTCACGACTATATATCTGATCGTCGTAGTAGAACGTCAGCACGGTATTGTTGTTACTTAATACGGCATAAGGACGATCACCAATTGCCTCGAATTCAACTTCCAAAGTAGTATTTGTACTGATATTGCTGATAGTATATTGGTTGTTAGTAACGCTTGATGTATTATCCGTATTATTAAGTTTTACACTCTTAAGGCGATAACCCATATCTGGGGTAAATGAAATAGTTGCAGAAGAACCTTCTGTCACTGAGAATGACTGACTACCACCACGAACAATGGTACCGTTATAAGTGGCATTGCCATTGCCTATCACAGATATATTAAGGTCGTAGTTTGACAAGCCATATTCCTCTATGGACTTAAAATTACTCGTCCATCCTGTATATGCTTGATAGAGACTCTTCGTTCCTTTAGGTACTTGCAAAACGGCTTCTGATGATATATAAGAGAAAACATCTTCAGAAATAGCAAAAGGATTTGTTATTTCAGATATTACCGATTTAAGATTAGCACATTGTTGGAATGCGCAATTACCTATGGAAGAAACATTTTTCCCAATAGTTATAGAATTCAAAGCATCACAATGCCAAAACGCGTCTTCACCAATGGACTTTACATTTTCTGGTATAACAACAGTTGTAAGTTTTCTGCAATTATAGAAAGCCCAATTTCCTATACTCGTTACACCATCAGGTATAACAATAGAATTCATATTGAGGCAATGAGAAAAAGCAGAATTTCCAATGCTTGTTACACTATTGGGTATAGTGGTGTTGTTACATCCCCATAGAAGTGTGTTTGTTGCCGTTTCTATTATTGCATTACAATTTTCTCTAGAATCGAATTTTGTGTTTCCGCTTTCCACGACAATTGAAGAGAGTCCATATCCACAATCTAAAAATGCACCAGTACCAATACTAGTGACACTTCTAGGAATAATGAGTGAAGTTAAACTTTCACAATCAAAAAAGGCGTTATTTCCAATGGATTTAACATTAGCAGGGATAATAAATGAAGACAATTTAGTACAATAGTAGAATGCTTCGCTATTTATACTTGTCAAACCTGTAAAATATTGCAATTCATTGAAGGATGTTATAACACGATTTTCTTTAAAAACATTTCTTAGTGTAGTGACAGCTGCAGCCTCAGCTTCACTTAGTTCTCCGTCTCCATTCGTATCCCAGTTGGCAACACAAAGTGCTTTTACATTAGCATCTGCAAAAAATATTACTGGAGAAGGAGCGGAAATCTCAATTATCACCTTGAACTCTTTCCAGTAGTCTACAGCTTCGTAGGCAGATTTACAACCTGATGGGACGGTGAGAGTAGCATTGGATCGATTGGAGAAAACATCTTCTGTGATAGCTATCGGCATATTCACTTCTATCGTTACGGAAGTTAATGCATTACAACCATAAAAAGCTCTTTCACCTATAGTGTTTACTTGTGAGGGAATATTTATAGAGGTTAAACCTGTACATCCTTCAAAAGCTCTTGGTCCTATAATTCTTACTTCGTTGGGAATACTAATTGATGTCAAGCTACTGCAACCATAGAAAGTGCCAGAGCCTATAATCTTCACACCCTTTGGAATGTTTACACTTCTAAGACTACTACAATTCATAAAAGCAGAGGCACCGATAGATTCCACCCCGTCATGAATATAAATAGAGGAAAGATTACTACAACCTGAGAACGTTCCATTGTCAATCCTCGTAACATTATTGGGGATTTGTATAGATGTCAGGCTACTACATCCATTAAAGACATCATAGGCTATTGTTGTCACACTGGAAGGAATATCCACAGAAGCCATTGAACTGCAACCCATAAACGCGTAACCGTCAATGGTCTTCACACCATCAGGAATGACTATAGATGTCAATTTATTGCAACCATAGAATGAACAAGCACCTATAGTCTTTACCCCATTAGGGATTATGGTTGAGGACAAATTTCCGCATTCACGGAATGCATTATCATTAATTCTGGTCAGCCCTGTAAAATAACGAAGCTCATCGAATGACGTAATAGAGGTGTTTTGTTTGAAGACCTCTCCCAAATCAGTTACAGCTGCTGCCTCATCTTCACTGAGTTCTCCATCACCATTCGTATCCCAATTTGAAACGCAGATGGCTTTTACATTAGCATCTGCAAAAGAAATAATAGGAGACTGGGCTTCGAATTCTACTTCCAGCGTTGTGTTAGCACTGATATTGCTGATGGTATATTGACCGTTGGTAACACTTTCTGTCACATCAATATTATTCAACTTCACACTCTTGATTCTATATCCATTGTCTGGGCTAAACGAAATGGTAGCAGATGTACCTTCATTAACAGTAAATATACTAGTATTATTACGAATGGTTGATCCATCATAAGATACCGAGCCATTACCAGATGCCTTAATTGACAATGTGTATGTGGTAGGTGGAATAGCTTCAAACTCTGCTTCCAATGTTGTGTTTGCAGATATATTACTGATGGTATATGAATTGTTCGTAATACTTGATGTGACATCAGTATTGTTTAGTTTAACATTCTTTATTCTATATCCAGTATCAGGAGTGAACGAGATTGTCGCAGATGTACCTTCATTTACTATAAACGATTGGGTTTTGTTTTTGATGGTTGTACTATTGTATGTTGCAGTACCATTACCCGCAGACCTTATACTTAAAGTATATGTGGTAGGTGGTATAACCTCGAATTCAACCTCCAATGTCGTGTTTGCTGAAATACTGCTAATGGTAAATGAGTTGTTCGTAACACTTGATGTTACATCAGTGCTATTCACCTTCACACTCTTAATTCTATAGCCAGAGTCTGGTGTCAGCATAATTGTTATAGCTGTTCCTTCGTCAACTGTAAACAAGCTTGTCTTGTTACGAATAGTATTACTGTCATAAGTAACATAGCCATTACCCGATGCCGTTATTGTCAAAGAAAATGTTGTAGGTGGAATTGTCTCGAATTCAACCTCCAAAGACGTATTAGAACTAATATTGTTGATGGTATATTGATTGTTAATGACACTCGATGTTATATCAACATTGTTCAGTTTTACACTCTTGAGGCGACTATTTGCATCAGGCGTGAACGTGATTGGTACCGAAGAACCTTCTATAACAGAGAACGACCGGTTTTCGTTACGGATGGTGGTGCCATCATAAGATGCAGATCCATTACCTATTGAAGATATATTCAAGTTATAGGTTGTAACAGGAACTCCATCTGTTATATTGGCGAAATTATTCCATCCTTCAGTATTTCTATATGTTTCAACGCATCCTTCTGGTACATACAATATAGCATTGTTATATATCTCTTCATCAAAAGTATTTTGAGTAATTGAGAAAGAGGTTGTTTCACCTATATGAACCTCATTTATTGAAGAACATCCACTAAATATACTCTCTCCTATTAATCCCCTTTGTTGGTTTAAATTTATAATAATAAGATTACTGCAATTTGCAAAAGCTCCAGAAAAGATAGATGCTGAATAAGTATTAAATGTAAGGGTTTTGATTTTGGAACAATCTGCGAATGCTCTTTGCTTGATTTGCCTAATAGTGTAAGTTATATAACTCGATTGTCCTGCTTTTCGATACTTAACAGACCATGGAATGACAACATCTTCTGATAGTTTACTATTAGTATATCCAACAATATCTACTTTCTGCTGTGTTGAACTATATATTTGATATAATATACCATTATCTTCAAAGTCATAATTTACAGCGAATATGTCAACTGTGCAGAATAAGAAGAAAAATAGTATTTTGAACTTTATCTTTACACTTTTCATTCCTTTAATATATTTATTATCTTGGGTTAAATTAGAAATGTAGATTTAGTACGTAGGTATCCCATTATCATCACCACCAGGCATTCCTGTAGAGGTGGTAAAAGACTTGCTTTCACCATAGTGAGTGCCCAGCGTAGTGATGAGATAGGCTCTGACATAATATACAGTCTTAGCATCAAGATTTGTCAACATCAGCGTGGGTGTTCCCTGTTTAGCTGTACCAGTGTCAGACACAACACCAAGAGCTGTGGAAAGCTCGGGATTATTGGTCTTGGCATAACAAACACCATAGGAAACGACTGTTTCTTCTGTGTCGTAAGAGAACTTGATGGTTGCGCTATTCTTAGTTACATCACTAATCTGCAACGCAGTTATATTCGTAATGTACTCTCTACCCTCTTGTTTAACGACGAGTTTCTCTTCTGCTGTTTCGCCCTTAAAGACTACTTCTACTTCACGATCATTGGGGGAAGTATTCTGTTCTAAAGTGATTCTCACTCGACCATTCTTTCCATCTCTGTCAATACTGGTCTTTACCCAATCCTGAGAGGTGCTGACAGTCCAAGAGGTATTGCTGGTGATACTGACATCCTGATAACCTCCTGTGTTTGCAAAAGTAGGAAAGGATGAAGGGGTCAACCTGATGTATTCTGTACTCTTGGGCTGGGTAATCACCTTCGGACGAGAGATGGTTCCAGCAGCGTTGGCCAGCGTCAGCGTTACTGTACGTTCTGATTTGAACGATGGGTTCTCCTCTAACTTAATGGTGACATCACGACTTCCACGGCCTGTTGTTGGCGAAATACTTTGAATAGCGTTGTCGTTCCAACTGATAACCCACTGACAGTTAGAGCTTGCATTAATTTTAAGAATAGCAGTAGTCTGGTCTGACATTGAAATCTCCCCATCAAGATATTCTGTTCCAGCAGAACCAGAGCCACCACTTCCACCATCATCGCCTCCACAAGCAATCAGCGTGAGGAGGGTAAAAAGATAAAATATGCTTTTCTTCATTATGTCGTTCTTTTAGAAATTAACTAACAATCCAGCATGAACGGCAAAACTGTCACCGCTGACGTTGCTGCTGTTTGAAATCATCTTGAAGTTATTGTCTTTAGAGAGGGCAAACATATATTCTGGTGCGACAAAGAAATAAAGGTGTTGCATTGGCACAAGCACCAGCTTAGCACCAATAGTCACTGCCTGCGATGAAGCTCCGTCGCCATAAGTAGTGTTGCCAGACTGAGCAGCATTAGCTGACAGGAAATTATAGCTCCAGCCCAATTGTGGGGTAATAGCCAACTGGCGCAGCAGGTTAAACTGATAGCCGTACTTCACGCTAACGCTGTTCATCTTGTATTTCGTAGCAGTATTCATGTCACCATTCCAATAGACGGCATCGGATTCTGAAATGCCGAACGTGTAGCCTGCCTGGAGGTCATGCCCATTGTACACAAGGCCCAGAATACCAGTAATGCCTGAAAGAGAACGAGCTGTAAAGGCGCCACCGAAATAGAAGGCAAGCGGCTTGACGTAGGTGACTCGCTGAAGGGTAACGGTATCGCGGATGGTCTCGTTGCGACGAACAGTATATTCCAGATTCTGGGTGACATAGCCCTTCTTCGAAAATTCCAGCTGATAGGTACCTACAGGCAGCGTCTGGGTCTCGCTGACATCAAAGGGAGTCGTCTTGACATTACGAGGACGGGTGTAAACATGCAGCCAACCAGTATGAGGCACAGGGGCATTGGCCTTAATGGTATTCTGCTGTTGGGCCAGAACGGTAAACGAAGTCATAGCAGGATCGCTATTGGCCTTGCGCGTCTCGATGGTGTAGTTGCCCTCGCGAAGCTGGGTCTTCCAAGTGCCTGTACCCATATTCTGACCATTATAGAAGATATCAGCGCGATTGTCAACAGTTACTGTCACATCGCCATACAGATAGCTCATATCCGTCATTTCCACGTGGATAAGCTGTTGCGTGTTTGCCGCTTGCTCCTGGCTGATAGTGACAACAGTTGTCGTTTCACCTTCAAAACGGTCCTTGACAGCCTTAATCGTGTGGCGGCCATAGTTCAGATACTTACGAACGGGCGAAATGCCACACTCGTCGCCATCCACGAAGATGGTGGCCTTGGCCACACCAGAAGTGATAGTAGCGTAACGGCCTGTACCTATATCTATCAGCATCTCATAGGTCTTGCCACCCTCAATGGGAATGGGATAAAAATAGTCGCGAAGCACGCCATAGTCGGGATGCTGAATAGTCAGCTTTTGTGTCCTGCGAGGGATATAGAGCCATATCTCGCCAGCATGCTCTTCAGTAGCAACGACTCCTTGCATACCTCCATCGAAGCTGAAGCCGCGTTCCGGTGTCTGAATCTTGATAAGAGCAGCTGTTTCGCCATTCATATCGACCTTTGTGGTTCCCTTAATGATTGCTGTCAGATCGTTTTCCAACAATTTGAAATCAAGCACTTTCATGTTTTGTGCCATAGCCTGAAATGCTATAGCCATGCAGCACAACAATAGGATAATAGTACGTTTCATATTTTAGTTCGGTTCGTTTCTCTTTTTCGCAAAGACAAAAAAGGCGTGGTTTACTTCTTCTGTCCATCCTGGCATAACAGGCCTTCGCATTGCCCAAACCACACAGGATAGACAACGCCAGTCAGCCCACGCCAGCACGAACTATATATAAAAGTATATAGAAACGCACCACGTAGACGCCTCGTTGTCATCTGTCTGTTGTGGTTTTACGGATTTGCGAAGTTCGTTATGCACAACGACAGACGTTCTGCTTGCGCAGACTTTTCTCACGACTCAACCAATCATGCAAGCATGTTGGCATTCGCTGCTCGAAAAGTTCGAAAACGTCTTCTCCATCGATGTTGTCGCCCGCTCACCCACCTTGTAGGCTAACAAGCGATACTGCAAAGATAGATATTATTTTTCAACAAAGCAAGTTTTTCTTCAAGAAAGTTCAAAGAAAATGTGGAAGGCCCTATTCATCGCAATCGTCCGAGAGAATCCAATTTTTATCTGAATGCCTGAATGGCAAGGGACTATCCCGTGATTCTCTAAGATTGCTTAGTACGACTCAAGTAGTCCTTTTATAGCTAATTTAAGTGGTGGAAGATCATCATTTATGGTGGTTGAAAATAGACTCCAAAATGGAATCGAGTCTGTCGCGTATGGTAAATTGGTTGTCAGACATAGATGACATCTCTTAGAATGTTTGACTTAAACAAGGGGCGGAGGGAGTCTCTGAACCTAACAAGATCGACCTCGCAAGCAAACAAGGCTTTCAATGCTTCCTTCAATTCGTACATCAATTTCAGAGAAGGCTTCTGCACCTCTACAACAATATCAATATCACTATTCTCAGTATTATCACTCCTTGCGACAGAACCAAAAATACCGAGCTTTATGATGCCATACTTCTGGCTGAATGCAGCCTTGAAGTCGGCAAGTTTATTGATGCAATCTTGAAGGACTAACATGTCATTTCACTTTATTACGTTTGCAAAGATAGGAAGTTTTTCGTAACAAAGCAAGTTTTTGACTAAGAAAATTCAAAAAACAGAATCCGCAAGGCTTGTGAAATAGTGTTAAGAGGTTGGGGTCGTCATCTATAAGAACAAGCAAAACGGATAAAAGGGGTACTCGTTCTTCGACCTGACATATGGTCGTTCGTGTTTCTTTTATAGAATTTCTATTATAGAATTTGTATAATTGATTTTTTTTGCTTACCTTTGCAGCCGAAAGGCTGCGAGACTGCTCACGCTCGGCATTGATGCCAGCATCATTGCCCTCGCTTAACCGCAGTTTTGCACCCAAAAGCAGTATTATGGAGAATCCGTTTTATATCACCGGTATTATCCCTGAGCCCTATTTCTGCGACAGGGAGAAAGAAACACAGTGGATTATGCGCACACTTGAAAACAAGGCGCACATTCTGCTCACCTCGCCCCGAAGAATGGGCAAGACGCAATTGATACGCCATGTTTTCGAGCAGCCGTCTATCAAAGAAAACTACTTTACCTTCTATTCGGATATCTACGCAACAACCAGCCTACACGAGCTTGTGTTGTTTCTGAGTAAGGAGATTTACTCGGTATTGGTACCCAAAGGAAAGAGTGTGTTGGACAAATTTCTGGCAGGACTTCATTCCTTGGCGGGGAGTTTCGGCTATGATCCGGTATCTAATACACCGACTTTCAATATCAAACTGGGCGATATCCACGCGCCTGAGTTGACGCTGGAAGAGATTTTCAGCTATTTGGAGCAGGCCGACAAGCCTTGTATCTTTGCCATAGATGAATTCCAGCAGATAGCGAATTATCCTGAGAAAAACGTAGAGGCCCTGCTTCGCACCCATATTCAGAAGTTGAACAACTGCCTGTTCATTTATGCTGGCAGTAATCGGCATGTTCTTGAGAATATGTTCAACTCTGCAGCCCAACCTTTTTACAACAGCGCAGAGCAGATATATCTGGACAGCATCTCCAAGAATGTCTATACGAGTTTTACAGAAGAACAGTTCACTAATGCCAACCGAAATATTTCGCCCGAAGCTGCAGCTCTTGCCTACGACCTTTTCGAAGGACATACCTACTACGTTCACAATGTGCTCCACAACGCATTCGCCTATATAGCCCCCGATAAGGCCATTGATGAATCCGACATTTACAAGATACTTGGTGACATCCTGGAGGAGAAAGGCCGTTCATTTGCCTCAGTGATGAACCAGCTCAATTACCAGCAGAAAGAAACGCTGATTGCCATTGCCAAAGAAGGCAAAGCCAGCGGTGTCACCTCTGTTGCCTTTGTGAAACAGCATGCGCTGAAATCACCCAGTTCCGTGCAGTATGCCATTGGTGCCCTGCTGGAAAAACAACTTCTGACATACACTAATGCGGAACGTACAAAGGTATATAGCGTTGCTGATAAATTCCTGGAAATGTGGATTTGCAAGACGTACTAATGTCTATTTCTTCTCTCACCTCCACTCTCTTATATTCGCCCTGGCCTCCACCTTTTTCTCGATGTCGTCGGGCAGCGAGGGGAAGAAGTCGTAGCCAGTGATACGCTCTACCTGGTCTATCGTGTTGTAGTACAGATCTTTCTTCTTCGCTCCCTCCGTATTCTTTACTACGACACCGATGGCCTTGGGTTTGCCCTTCAGGCAGAGCACGACCTTAAAGAACGCCTCGGGCACTACCACCTCGTTCGGGCCAATCGCCTCGTGTGCCTTGTTCAGATAGACAGGACCACAGACTACATATACCTCGCCATACTTTCTGGCCCACTTACGACAGTCCATCTCTATGCTGTTCCACACGCCGCTGTTCAGACGGGCATTCTGCGGACAGACGTTCACCAGGCTGAACGACTCGGCCATCGCCTCGCTGTCCCATTTGTTGTCGCCGGCTGGACACATGTGACCACGCGACCACCCGCTGCCCTTATAGTCGCGCAACGTTGCCCTCGGCTCCGGCACGTCGTCCTCCTCGTAGAAGTTCGCCCTTTTATACGGTCCGTCGGTATGTTCTGCCGTCAGCTTCCACGCCACCCAGTTCGGACAGCGGGTCTCCTGATTGTACGACACTGTATATGCCTTCTTCTCCAGCACTATCTCCCCCTCGATGGGGGCAGGACGCTCTACGCCTTCCCCTACCCTCACCTCTTGTCGCTGGGCACACGACACCAGGGAGAACTGGCGAAGCTGTCGGATGTATTCCTCCTTATGTGCCTGATAGGCCTGCGCATGTTCGGCACCCTTGGAGATCCACAGCTGCTTCGCACCAACTTTGGCCGCATAGAGCGGATAGACCATCCGCGTAGGGACAAAGGTGTCGTTGTCGCCATGGATGAAAAGCATGGGGTAACGACATTTCCTGACCTGCGCTATGGCAGACGCTTCGTCAAATCGCCAGCCATAGCGAAGGCGGCATAACAGACTCGTAGTGTACATCAGCGGGAAGGCGGGCAGGCCGAACTGTGCTTTCACCACGAACGTGTCGCGCAGGGCATTGATGCCTCGCAGGCTGTCCATCCACTCCCCACATTCCGGATACTCCGCCAGCAGCTGCTGGTAGCACGAATCCACGTCCCTCCGGTTCGGATCAGGTGCCAACGAATAGTCCAGCATATAGACGCTGGCGCCCACAACGGCCATCACCGTTGTCGCCACGACAACAGCCACCAGCATCAGCCACTTTCTCTTTCTCATGCTGCAAAGTTACAACTTTTCTGTAAAATATGCAAGTTTCGCCTGTTTGAGGAGACAGGGAGACAAGAAGACAGGGTGACGGGAGGAAGGGAGGGATATTTTTATTTCCTGGTCAAATCGGGATAGTCCATGATCCGCATGGGGCTTTTCCTACTCCCCCTTGTCTATCAGGCGGCACTCGCGGGGTGTGGTGGATGGTGTTCTGGCCAGGCAGGAAGCGGGCAATGAAATAGTAGGTAAAGCCTTCATTGGCTATAATTCCGAATATCTGCTCTAACTTCATCATCAGCTTTTGTATATCTCGTTTACAAAAATGGATTTTTTTCGAATAAACAAATAAAGTACAAGAAAAAGTTGTATCTTTGCAGACAGAACGCTAAAACAAAACGGAAAGAAGTATGGACTGGATGCATATTGCAGCGGTGGCACTGCTGGTGATACTGGGAGTGGTCATCTATAAGAACAAGCGAAACGGATAGATGAAGAGGCAGGTGGCAACCATCGTGGGCTGGCTGGCAGCAGTGACGCTGTGGGCACAGCCTGTGTGTGACGTGACGAAATACGACGAGGCTGACGGCGTGTCGTCGGCACACATCACGCAGTTGTTGCAAGACGAGCAGGGCTTTATGTGGTTTGCCACGTGGAACGGCCTGTGCCGCTACGACGGCTATGACTTTCAGACCTTTAAGCCACAGGTGGGCGACGGCTGTCACATGACGACCGACCGCATACGCAACATCAACCTGTTGCCGAAGGGGCGCATCCTGTGTCAAGTAGACGAGGACTACTACCTGTTCGACCTGAGCGACTATCGTTTCCGCGACCTGAACGCCGACGAGCGACAGCACGCGTCGGCCTATCGGCAGCAGTACCGCCAGAGCCGTTCGCTGATGAAGGGCAAAGGAATAACGTGGACAGACGGCCAGCAGATAGCATGGACGCTATATGGCGACGGCCACCTGACCTATCGTGAGCACTCAGGACAGGAAGTGGACTATCCCCTAACACAGCCATTCCATACGCTGACGTTTGCTGCACCCGACAACCAAGGCAACCTCTGGGCCATAGACTATGGCAACATTTATCGCTTTTCTACCAACCAGCAACCCACGCGACGGCTGGCCATAGAGCCCAAAGGCGAGGTGAAGTGCCTGTTTGCCGACAGTAAGGGCTACTACTTTGTCTGCAACAAGGGCGACAGGACCGTGCGCGTCTACGACAGTCGGGACGACAGGCTCGTGGGCTACCTGGGTGCCGACGGACATCTGCACCAAGGATATACCACTTTTGGCGCAGCTGTCTACTGCATGTATGAAAGCGCAGACGGAACGCTGTGGCTGGGCACCAAGCCCGACGGACTCTTCCGCCTACGACCCAACGGAGATAAAACATACAAAATAGCCCATTTCAGCGATATCCCTCACAAGGATATCTACCACATCACAGAAGACCGCTGGGGACGCCTCTGGGTGGCCACGCTGGGTGGCGGCATCAGCTATACCACCGCACCACAAGCAGAAAAACCCCACTTCACTACCCCACGCCACTATCCGAAGGCGTATGGCCAGCGCGCCCGCTACCTGTTTCTGACCCACGACGACATCCTGTTGGTAGCGACTGGCGACGGCCTGCTGGCAGCCAAGCTGGAGAATAACGCTGAAAACATGCGATTCCAACGGCATCAGCGTGAGCCCGACCGCCAGGAAAGCCTGAGCTGTAGTGCCGCGATGGATGTCGCACAAGACCAACAGGGACGCTACTTCATAGGCACCGAGAGTGGCGGCATCAACATGATAGAAGATCGCAACCTGCTGGCACCCTCGCTGACATTCCGCCATCTGAGGCGACAGTTCCACGTACAGCCCAACGACATCGTGCAGTCGCTGACCGCCACCCCTGAAGGTGGACTCATGGCCGTAGGCAGTCACCTCATCACACTGACCGACAGCAGCATGCTGGGCCGTGTGCTCGACGCCCGCTATCTGAATGCCGACTACCGCTTCAGCGAGGCCCATCCGTTGAGACTGACAGACGGCCGCTGGCTGTTTGGGCTGATGGACGGTGCCTTTATGACTACCATGGAGCAGCTGTCACGACAGGCACTCACGCCCAAAGTGGTGCTGACGTATTTAGAGGTGAGAGGGGGAGAAAGTGAGAAGGTGAGAGGGTGCTATGGTGCTGAGAGTCTGGACACGCTGACACTACTGCCGCGAGAAAGGAGCATCACCATCCACTTTGCCGCCCTCGACTTCAGCGCCCCTGACCGCATCAGCTATGCCTTCCGCCTGTCGGGCAACGACGAATGGACCTATATCGGACATAACCGTTCTACCACCCTGCTCGACATGGAGCCTGGCGAATACCTGCTGGAGATTCGCTCGACGAATGCCGACGGCGAATGGCAACAAAACGAGCGACGGCTGACCATCATCGTCGAGCCGACGTTCTGGGAGGCGTGGTACGGCCAGCTGCTCATCGTCGTGCTCATCGTAGGAGCGCTGACAGCCGTCGCGTGTACTTTATTATATATACGCCGCATCAAGCGTCAACAGCGCGAGACGCTGGAGAAGTATCTGGCGCTGATAGATAATAGAGGAGAGAGGAAAGAGGAAAGAGGTGAGAAAGAGCTCGATCCGATGATGGAACGCGTGATGCAGTTTGTCGAGGAGAACATCGGCAATAGCGACGCCGGTGTGGGCGACATGGCCCAGGCTGCTGCCGTCAGTCGCAGCGGACTACAACGCAAGCTGAAGCAAACCATGGGCATCACCCCTCAGGACCTGATGAAAGAGGCCCGCATCAAACGTGCCTGCCAGCTGCTCCGCGAGACGGACAAGAACGTCAGCGAGGTGGCCTACGCCTGCGGATTCACCGACCCCAAATACTTCAGCCGCAGTTTTAAGCAAAGCACGGGAAAATCACCGAGTGAGTTTAGAAATTGCCCTTTTTGACGCATTTTTCATACCCCTTTGATGCAAAGTTACCCCTACATTATTATTAATATGGCGTACCTTTGCAGCACGATTTTTTAAACAAACTCACTAAAACACTAACAAACAAAAAATGAAACAAAAGCTATTTCGACTGATGCTCGCCGTTGCCGCAGTACTCACGCTCGGCAACCTGCAGGCAGCAACCAAGAAGGTACATACCATCGGTGACTCGACGCAAGAACAGCGTGCCACTGACGGCTCAACCGACAAGCGTGGATGGACGCAGATGCTACAGCAGTTTATCGATGCGTCGCAGTTCACCGTTAACAACCGTGGTAAGTCTGGTGCTTCCAGTAAATCCTATTATCAAGAAGCGCCCTACTGGAATTCGTTGAAGACTGGCGGTAGCGACCAAATGCAGTCGGGTGACCTGCTCATCATCCAGTTTGCCCACAACGATGAGAAGACCAATGGTTCTGATGGTGACGAGGTGAAGGCTTACTACACCGCAAAGGGGGAAACAGATAAGGCCGCCAATACCGACTATCGTGGTACAACCCCTTGGGGTACTTATAAAGAGTACCTGCGTAAGTACATCAATGAGGCCAAGGCTATGGGTGTCAAGCCTATTTTGGTGGGTGCCATCTGTCGCGGCTATTTCAAGGATAACGGTAATAAGAACATCAATGCCGCCGGTCAGCACAACCTGTGGCAGAAATACAACTACATTGATAAAGAACATAATACGTATATAGAAAATGCCAAGTTGGCCACTGACGACCACACGATGGACTATACCTACCAGATGGCTCAGGTGGCTTCAGAATATGATGACGTCCCCTTCGTCAATCTGACAGAGGGAACCAAGGAACTGTTGGAAAACCTGGGAGAAGAGTATTGTGTGGGAACAGACCTGACCAAGCGCCAGTTCTTCTGTAAAGATGATGCCACCCATCCAGCACTGATCGGTGCTACGCTCATTGCCCGCAAGTTTGCCCAAATGGTGAAAGACCAGGCAGAGACAGAAACGAACGCTGCCAAGAAAGCCGTCCTGCAGGAACTGGCTGCTGCCGTAGTCATCGAAAACGAAATCAGCTTCACGCCTAAGGCCCTTCATCTGGGTGATGCCTATATCGGCACCTATGCTAAAGGTGAGGTAAACATCTCAGCCTTCGGACTCACACCCTCTACAGGTACTGTTACCGTCAGTGCCGACAACGACTTCGAGGTGTCTGCCGACGGCAATGCTTTTGCTGGTTCAGCAACGTTCAGCTATAGTGGTGCTACACTGATTTCTACCATTTATGTACGCAAGAAGATAGCTACCGTAGGCGAGCAGAAGTGTTCCATTACGGTGACTGACGGAACCAACACAAAAACGGTGGATGTGTCAGTCAACGGATTAAGCGTGACGACAGGTACCGAAACCTCACTGGTATGGCCATTGACGGCTGGTATCTCAGCAACAGAGAATGCCCTTTTCACCGCTTTCGACGAGACGTTGACAGGCATGGAAATCAAGAACTATGCCGATGTTGGCGACATCAAGATGCAGCGACTGATGCCTACAGGTACTGCCTGGCCCGGTGGCGAGATTGACGAGGTCTCGACACGCTATGTGGAGTTCAAGGCCACCATCCCGGCCGGCAAGACATTCTATATGGATAAAATCTCGTTTAACATAGCAGGTCTCTATGCCAGCGACTTCGGCATACACGCCTACTATGCAACCAACTCCAGTTTCTCGGAGGCAACGCTCATCGCAGAATACACCAACATGACGGGAAACAGTATCATCCCTGTTTCCAAAGACGTCATGAAAACCATAGAAGAAGGTGAAACTATCTATATCCGCATCTATCCTTGGAAAGCTGCCGCTGCCGCCTCAGGAAAGTATATCGGTCTGGCAGAAATGACCATCCACGGCATCATGGCCAATAAGACTTCTGACGCCACCACCTTTGGTATTGGACGTGAGTTCAAGTCTGAAAATGTCTTTGAAGACGGATTGGAGAAGGTGATGGGTACCGCACCGACAGGAGTCACCTTTGAACAATGCTCGACGACATTCTCGTCAACCAAAACAGGACAGACTCTGAAACATGGTGCTGCTACACCTACATACACTGGTGGTACCACCATTCGTAACCTTCACAATAGTGCTGCCGTCCAAAACGCTTTTGTTGATGGCTTCTACTGGGGCTTTAAGGTGACCATCCCCGATGGCTATTTTATGAGTGTGTCGCAGATGTGTTCTGACGTATATGGCGTAAAGAACACGCTGACCTCCAAGTTTGTGGTCAAGGCCAGTCTCGATGGAGCCAATATCTACGAGTCGGAGAACCACGCTGCCAATGTAGAGAATGGTGGTGCTACCTGTCAGTATACGCTGGACGCTACCAACATCAAAGCCTTGCAGGAACTTACTGGCGAGGTTTACTTTCTCATGCCCTGGTTTTCGGGGTCCAGCGCTACCTACTATGCGCTGAAGGACTTCAACATCACAGCCACGCTGACACAGGACGTGCCCACAACAAAGTATGCGCTGACCACCAGCGTATTGCCTGCCGAAGCCGGCCGCATACTGACCAATCCTGAGAGTGCTTCGTATAAGGAAGGAACAGAGGTCACGCTGACCACCGTTCGCAACTTCGGCTACAAGTTCAAGGAGTGGCAGATGGACGGCACCACTGTCAGCACAGATGCCCAGTACAAGGTGACGATGGATGCCGACAAGCAGGTAACGGCTGTCTTCGAGCAGGTTCCCACCTATACTATTAACACCAAGGTGAGCACCGATGCCGACATGTCTATTGGCTCTATTACCCTCACCCCCAATGAGCATAATAATATGTACGAGGAAGGCGAAGAGGTTGTAGCCACTGCCAACACCTCGAAGATTCTGAAGTTTATGAACTGGGAAGACCATACGACGGCCAATCCCCGTACCATCACAGTAGCTGATAATATGACCATTACTGCCCACTACGAAGTGCAGGACTTCATCGCCGTCTTCGATGACAGTAAAGTTGGCGATGTGTATGACAGAGACGGTTCAGGTTTTGCAGCAGACATTACGTGGGATACTGAACGCAACGCAAAGGTCTTTGTGGTGAAGGTTTCTGATGGCAATACTGTATATACGCAAAGCACGGGAACCCCTGTAGTTCGCAATCGTCCTACCGCTGTGGTAACAGGATTAGGCGGTGTGTTCCAGAATGGTTACAACACACGCGAAATAGCCTGGCAGTATCAGTTCTCTACCAAGAAGTTCACCTCAGCCAAGTTCTCTGGACAGATGGCTGCCAAGAATGGTGCTACCTTGTCTTATAAGGCCATGATTTCTACTGACGGCACCACGTTTACTGACATTCCTGGCGCAACGCTTAGTTTCACAGCAGCTGAAAGCAGTACAATCAAGGATTATGAGTTTGACCTGCCTGCTGATGCCATGGACAAGGAGCTTATTTATATCCGCATTACGGGTATTGGTGACGAGGTCTTTAATAGCAGCTACAAGTTCGACAAAGGAACATTCTGTGGTCTGGACTATACTGACCACTCTGAGACTGGCGTAGGCAACGTCTATATCCTGGGGACTGCCGAGGTGGAGGAAGACACCGAGGCTCCCGTCGTGAGCAGCATGCTGCCTGCCGACCAAGCTACAGGCGTGAGTGCAACAGGAAAGATTACCATCTCGTTCAACGAGCGTATCAAGGCTGTTGAGAATGCTGGTAGCGCCACATTGAACGGAAATGAGTTGACGCCACAATGGAATAGCCGCTCAGTCAGCTTCGAATACTTTAACCTCACCTACGGACAGCAGTACACCTTCTTGATGCCTGCCGGATACGTACAGGATAATTCAGGTAACAAAGCCGCTGCCGTACAGCTGTCGTTTACCGTCATGGAGCGTCAGCAACCTACGGCACGTACCTTCGACGCCATCGTAGACCAGTCGCTGGAGGTTGCCAAGATTGATGCTACTGCCGACATGCCTGCTCAGTACAAGAAGATTCAGGATGCCATCAATGATGCTCCATCGACCAACAGCAAGCCATACCTTATCTATATTAAGGAAGGTTATTATAACGATCCTAACGAAACTTTTGACGTCGGCATGCGCGGCTATCGCTATGCCAATCCTGCTGATGACAAAGACAATACTACTATCAATGATGTGCCCAGCAAGAAAAACCAATATGACGACTGCCGACTGGTTTATGTCAACAAGCCAAACATCCACCTCATCGGTCAGGCAGTTGACAAGGTAACCATTGCAGGTGATCGCCTCGATGGTGGTGCCAAACAGGATCGTACCCGTGTATGGTACCACGTCAGTGCTGGTGCTACATTGGAAGTGCAAGCCGGTGGTAAGGATTTCTATATGGAGAACATTACCGTAGACAACGAGAACTGGACTAAGCAGAAATGGGAAGGTCCGCAGGCGCTCTGTATGAACATCTCAGCAGACCGCGCAGTATTCAACAATGTCAATGTACGTTCTTATCAAGATACCTACTACGCTGGAGGTGATGTATACAACCGACAGTATTGGCAGAATTCTACCCTTGAGGGTGGTGTAGACTATATCTATGGTAACGGATGTGACGTATTCTTTGAAAGCTGTATTCAGAACATCAACCGCAAGACTGGTGGCTATATTGTCGCTCCAAGCCATCCTGCCAATACCCGCTGGGGATATGTATTCAACAATAATATCATCACCTCAACATACTTCACACCTGAAGAAGGCAAGGTTTACTTAGGCCGTCCCTGGCACGAGAATCCTAAAACCGTCTTCCTGCACACACAGATGGAGGTGGGTGCCTACGAAGGATACTGGTATGAGACCATGGGCGGTATTCCTGCTTTGTGGGCTGTCTACGACATCTGGGACAAGAACGGCAATAAGATGAGCAACAACTCTATTGAGGACTATTGGTACTTGGATGCAAATGATCAGAAGGTGACTGGTAAGGCCAAGAACGCACTCACAGACGAAGAAGCCGCCCAGTATACGCTAGCCAACGTGATGGCAGGTGACGGCACCGGTAATGCAGAAACGGGTGTGTGGAACCCGTTGCCTATCGTGGAGAAGACAGCAACACCCGTACTGACAGCTATCAATGGTGGTGTTACATGGGATGCTGTTCCGTATGCCATCTGCTATGTAGTCACTGTCAATGGTAAGGCTATCGCCTTCCCGACTGACACTAAAATCATAGGTCTGAAAAAAGATGATGTTGTTAGCGTACAGGCGGTCAACGAATATGGTGCACTTTCTGAGATGTCAGCAGCTGTCACCATCAGCAATGCAACGGGTATTCAGACCATCAGCAATGGCACCTCTGCAATGGAGGCAGTCTACTCGCTCGACGGCAAGCGCCTGCAGCACATGCAGCGTGGTCTGAACATCGTGAAGATGAGCGACGGAAGAATGGTTAAGATGATTTATAAATAAAATAGTGTTAGTTATTTAAGTGTTATCGCAGTTGTTCGCGACAACGTTCAAGGATGGCCAACAGGTCATCCTTTTTTTCTGCGCGCAGCATGGCGATACGGGTCTCGCGGAAGTTGGGAATGCCCTTGAAGACGGGGCTGGCGGCGAGGTGACGACGGGTATGCAAGATGCCGCAGAGCTCGGCAGACTTCTTGCTGTTACGCATCTCCTCTGTGTCGCACCGTTCGATGTTGATGCGCAGCTGTTCCTCCAAGACGTCGATCTTCTCGTCGAGCGTCAGACTCTGGCGACTGAAGAGCCACGGCTGGCCAAAGGTGGCACGGCCAATCATCACGGCGTCGACGCCATAGCGGTCGAAGGCCTCGTCGGCCTCAGCGAGTGACTTGATGTCGCCATTGCCGATAATGGGAATGTGGATGTTGGGGTTGCGCTTCACCTCGCCAATGAGCGTCCAGTCGGCATTGCCCGTATACATCTGACTACGGGTACGGCCGTGGATGGTCAGCGCCTGAATGCCGCATTGCTGCAGCTGTTCGGCCAGCGTGGTGATGATGAGCTGTTCGTGGTTCCAACCCAAGCGAGTCTTGACGGTAACGGGCAGGCGAACGGCGTCGACCACGCGCTGTGTGATCTCGAGCATCTTGGGGATGTTTTGCAGCATGCCTGCACCAGCACCCTTGCCGGCGACTTTCTTCACCGGACAGCCGAAGTTAAGGTCTATCAGGTCTGGACCGGCCTGTTCGACCATCTTTGCCGCCTCGACCATTGCCTCGACGTCACGACCATAGATCTGGATACCCACAGGACGCTCCTCGTCGCTGATGGTCAGCTTGCGAACGGTCGACTTCACGTCGCGAACCAACGCCTCGGCAGAGACAAACTCTGTATACACCATCGAGGCGCCAAAGCGCTTGCACAGCATGCGGAAGCCGATGTCGGTCACGTCTTCCATCGGTGCGAGGAAGATGGGACGCTCGCCCAAATCTATGTTACCTATCTTCATATCGTTTCTTTTTGACGACGGAACCGTCAAACATTATTAAAACATCTGGCTGACGCGGCGGATGCCTGCCACCAGCGTATCAATCTCTTCCTTCGTATTATACAGGGCAAACGAGGCACGAACCGTACCACTGATGCCCAAACGGTCCATCAACGGCTGGGCACAATGGTGACCAGTACGTACGGCAATGCCCAGGCGGTCGAGCAGCGTGCCCATATCCAAATGATGGATGTTGCCCACGTTGAAGCTGACGACAGCGTCCTTGTTTAGAGGTGAGAGGTGAGAGGTGAGAGGTGAGAGGTCACCTACGGGGCCATAAATTGTCATTCCATCGATGGTCTGCAGCTGCTCCATGCAGTAGCGGGTGAGCTCCTGCTCGTGCTGCTGGATGGCCTCGAAGCCGATGGAATCGATATATTCTATCGCTTTTGCCAGTCCGTGGGTGGCCACATAGTCGGGTGTGCCGGCCTCGAACTTAAACGGCAGACGCTCAAAGGTGGTCTTCTCCCACGTCACCTTGTCAATCATTTCTCCCCCACCCTGATACGGCGGCAACTTTTCTAACCACTCTTCCTTGCCGTAGAGCACGCCGATGCCCGTAGGACCATACATCTTATGGCCGCTGAAGGCAAAAAAGTCACAATCCATCGAGATAACGTCTATCTTCATGTGGGGTGCACTCTGCGCACCATCGACCAAAACGGGGATGCCGTGTTCGTGAGCTATGCGGATGATTTCCTCGACAGGATTCACCGTTCCCAACACATTGCTGACGTGGGCTATGCTGACGAGCTTTGTGCGAGGTGAGAGGTAAGAGGTAAGAAGTGAGAGGTCAAGCTGGCCGTCATCGGTGATAGGCAGATGTTTGACAATAATTCCCCGTTTCATCGCCTGCAACTGCCACGAAACGATGTTCGAATGGTGCTCCATCTCCGTCACGAGTACTTCGTCGCCAGCCTGCATCTGCGACTCGCAGAACGAGCTGGCCACGAGGTTGATGGCCTCTGTGGTACCTCGCGTAAACACAATCTCCTCCGTCTTGCGGGCATTGATGAATTGGCGCACTTTTTCGCGGGCGGCCTCGTGCAGGTCGGTAGCCTGCTGACTGAGATAGTGAACGCCACGATGCACATTGGCATTGACATTCAGATACTCGTCCCTCATGGCGTCGAGCACGCTCAAGGGCTTTTGCGTGGTGGCCGCATTGTCGAGATATACCAATGGCTTGCCATATACTTCCCGCTGTAAAATGGGAAAATCGGCCCGTATTTTTTGAACGTCGTACATATTCTATTCTTTAATGACGCGACAAAGGTACGAAATATTTATGAGAAAACTTGGCAGATTTAAAAACTATTTTGTATCTTTGCACCCAGACTAAACACTTAAATATTCATTGCCTATGAAAAAGTTATTACTTACATTAGTCGTTGCAACAGCTGTCTGCACTACAGCTTTTGCACAAAACAAAGTGAAGAACGTCTATGCCAGCTCAACGAAACTGGATGTAGAAATGTTGCAGAGCGATCAGCCCATCCAGCTGAACCGTTATTTCTATGCAGGCTATAACACGCTGTGTCTGCCGATGTCTGTTTCTGCCGAGCAGCTGGGCGATATCAAGGTCGAGCGCTTTGCAGGCATCCAGCAGGAGGGCAACATCGTGAAGCTCTATTTCGTAGAGTGCACCAACGAAGGCATTCAGGCTGGTGTACCTTATCTGATCTACTCGCCCAAGAGCCAGTATCTGCGCGTCAAGAACAGCGACGTGATGGCCATTGACAACCAGCTGAAGGTGGTGTGCATGAACGACAACAACGGCAACGTCGTGACCTTCAGCAGCGCCTGGGAAAGCATTGAGAAGGCTGGTCGCTACGGCATTCCTGCCCAGCAGAAGGTGACCCCGCTGGAAGCTGTGCTGATGAAGACGACCGCCGAGCAGAAATTCCTGCCCACCCGTTGTGGTTTCACCTGGAACAAGCAGAACGCCTCGGCAGAAGAGTTGCAGATTGTTCACCTCGCACAGGCGGACGTAACGGCTATCCAGAGTGTCAACATGCAGAAGGCTGACGACGGCATCTACTACAACCTGCAGGGCCAGAAGATGAGCAAGGACGCCAAGGGTCTGCGCATCCAGAATGGTAAAAAGACAATTGTTAAATAAATCCCCATTTCATCGACAAAAAGGGAACCTTCGCGGGTTCCCTTTTGTTGTTTATTTACAGAGCTTGCAACCTTCGCATTTATTGAGTTCCCCACGGAAACGCTTCTCTACCAGATAGTGCAAACGGTCGCGCAGCGGTTCAAGCTGCATGTGGTCTATCACCTCGTTGATGAAGGCATTCTGCAACAGCATCTTGGCCTCCTGCAGCGAGATGCCGCGCTGGCGCATATAGAACAGCGCCGCATCGTTCAGCTGACCTACCGTAGAGCCATGGGCGCACTTCACGTCGTCGGCATAAATCTCGAGCATGGGCTGGGTAAACATGCGGGCTTCCTTCGTCGCCGTCAGATTCTGATTGGTCATCTGCGACGTGGTCTTCTGCGCTCCGTGCTCTACCAGCACACGACCGGCAAAAGCACCTGTGGCCTTATCGTCGAGCACATACTTATAGAGCTCGTTGCTGGTGCAATGCGGCACCTTATGCACTATCAGCGTATTGTTGTCGACATGCTGCTGCTTGTCGGCTATCACACAGCCGTAACACTGGCACTCGGCACCCTCTCCGCTAAACGTCAGGTCGAGCTTGTTGCGGGTGATGCCGTTGTGCAGGGTGATGACGTTGTGGTTTACCCGACTGTTGGCCTGCTGGTCGATATAGACATTGCTCACGCGGACATTCTTATGATGAGTCTCTTCCAGACAGTAGAGGTCCAGCGACGCATTCTCACCCACATAGGCCTCGATGACCTGTGTGGCCAGGAAGTGGCGGTCGTCGGCAGCATGGTCGCAGAACAGCATCTTCAGCTCTGCACCCTCCTCCAGCACGATGAGCACACGACGATTGACCATCAGGTCGACATCACTACGCAGAATGTTGATCACCTGAATAGCGCGGTCAACCTTCACATTCTTGGGTACATAGACGTACAGGCCGTCCTGTGCCAGCATGGTATTCAAATCGGTGACCGCGTCATTGGCCTTGCCAGCCAGATTATTGTAGAAGTGAGAAGGTGAGGAGGTGAGAGGGTGAGAAGATAGTTCTTTCAGTGAGCCGATGATGACGCCCTCAGGAAGCTTTGGATTGGTATGAGGTATTCTCTCTCCTCTTTCCTCTTTCCTCTCTCCTCTATAAAAAACGTCGTTGACCACGAAATAGAGACTCGTCGAGAGGTTGGGGACGTCGCAACGGAACGCATTATAGGGGTCTACGGGTATCTGCAGACGATTCAGGTTCAAACCATAGTCGGGCTCAAAGAGCTTTTGGATATCGGTGTACTTATAGCGCTCGACCTTACGGGTGGGAAAGCCACTCGCAACAAAGCGCTCAAAGGCCTCGTCGCGCACAGCATTCATCACGTCGCTGCTGTGCTCACAGATTATCCCGCGACACTGCTTATAGAGATCAATATATTGCTGTTCGCTACCCATTATCATTTATCAATTATCATTTGTCATTTAGGGCGCAGCCCGCTTATTCCTCTCCGATTTCTTCCTTAATCCAATCGTAGCCATGCTCCTGAATCTGAACAGCGAGCTCAGGACCACCGGTCTTCACAATGCGACCCTTGTAGAGCACATGCACAAACTGCGGACGTATCATCTCCAGCAGACGGTCGTAGTGCGTGATGACGATGCACGACGTCTCAGGGGTCTGCAACTTGTTGACACCCTCGGCCACGATACGCATGGCGTCGACATCCAGGCCAGAGTCCGTCTCGTCGAGAATGCTCAGCTTCGGCTCCAACATCGCCATCTGGAAAATCTCGTTGCGCTTCTTCTCACCACCGCTGAAACCCTCGTTGACCGAGCGGTTCGCGAGCTTCGAGTCGAGCTCCACAATCTTTCGCTTCTCGCGCTGCAACTTCAGGAATTCTGCCGCATTCATCGGCTCCAGGCCCTGATACTTGCGCTTCTCGTTGATAGCCGCCTTCATAAAGTTGGTCATCGACACACCGGGAATCTCCACAGGATACTGGAACGACAGGAACAAGCCCTCGTGGGCCCTGTCCTCAGGCTTCATCTCCAGCAGGTTCTTACCGTTAAAGTAAGCCTCGCCCTCTGTCACCTCGTACAGCGGGTTGCCCACCAGCACAGCGCTCAGCGTCGACTTTCCTGAACCATTAGGACCCATGATGGCGTGTGTCTCACCATCATTGATCACGAGGTCGATACCTTTTAATATCTCCTTATCTCCGATTTTGGCATGTAAATTTCGTACTTCTAACATCTTTCTCTTTTATTTTGGGTGCAAAATTAATAAAAAAGATGCGAAACGCCAAATTTACACCTAATTATCCTTGATCGGCAATCACGGTAGGCGTGTCGTGATAGCGTCCCACGACGAGGAAAGTCTTTCGAGTCTTGTAACGATAGAGTCCGGAGAGCGTAGTGACCACCAGTTCATAACTACGCCCTATCTCCAACTGGTCGAGGGTCAGCAGATGACTGTAGCTGCGGCTCTCCTTAGGCTTGAATTCGTAGAACATACCGTCAGGAATCAATACCGTCTGTGGGTCGTCGAGGTTCAGCGGAGTGGTGAGGATACCCTCGGGCGAGCTGATACCCGCAAAGATAAAGTGCACCTGAGAGCCACAATAGGTGCGCAGCATGGTGAAGTTTGCACTCAAACAGTCTACGTCGCTCACGATGACGCAATGCAGTCCTGGCCACAGCTGTTCTACTATCTGTGTGCCGATATGGTGCTCCTCCATCACCTCTCGAATGGCATTAGCACGCTCTGCATCAGCCCTTACCAGCGTGTTGCCTTTTTCGATATCCCCTGCCAGCAAGGGCCAGTGTTTCTCGATGTAGCGCAATAGCTCTACCATGTCGTCGTAGTGTTCGCAGATGGCCAGCGACAAGTCTTTGTGACTCAAGGCATATAGCGCTTGACAGTAGCGGATATCCGTCTTCTCCGAGGCACTGGTCAAGTCCAGCGGGATGATGCACGACTGGTTGTTGTCTGCCTCACGCTTCGTCAGCAGACGGCCCAGCATTGTACCTCTGGTCATCCCCGACTCCAGTGTCTCCATCGAACAGTCTATCAGATTCAGCATCACCCCATCAGTGAGATAGCTATTGTTGCCGGCAATATAGAAAGCCATCGCGAAGCTGTAGTCGTAGAAAGCCTGCACACTCCACCGTGACTGTGGAAATGTGCGAATGCCGTCCTGCGACGTCAGATACTCTGTCAGATAGGTTGTCAAGATGGTCTTTTCGCCATAGGCTATGCGACCGATGTAGTCAGCATAGTCGTCGTACGACGTCAACGGAATATAGCTCCTAAAATCCTCCAGCGTATGGATATTCTTAAAATTGTTCCTGAGCCCGTATTCCGTCCGGCTATTCTCGCGTACCATTCTTATGACGAACTCTTCCTGGCTGCGCATAGGATTATACGTGATGTCCTCCAGACGTTTTTTTGCCGTCTGTCCGTCAGCCCATCGCGCCTCGTTCACCATCTTGATTAATCTTCTGTCCATAGTATTGTTACCATTTTTCTTATGTGGCTAATCCTTGATGAGCCTGGGGATTGACATGTCTGCCTCATAGGGCTTTATGCCTCCTTTGATGTTGAACGTCAGCTCTACATGGTCACTCATCACATCCAGCGAACACGGGGCGCCCTCAATCAGAGGGATGCAGCTGTCGCTGCCAACGGGAAATCCGCAGCAGACGGGGATGTCGTAGTCGTGCAGGTGGGATATCAGCATCTGCTATCTGGAATGCCATAGGTCCGTGTATGCACATCACGCCAGCATAGGCGATGGCATAGAGCAACATGGTGATGTCGCCATGACCTATCAGCCATTTGGGGTGTTGCTGATAACATTCCACGGGGATGCGATTCAGCAGGTGGATAGAGCCGTAGCCGCCTCGCGAGCAAAAAACGGCTTTGATAGTGTCGTCTTCCAATGCCCAGCGCAAGTCAGCAGCACGCTCGTCGGCCGTTCCTGCATAGGCATTCACGTTGAGGTTATTGGTGTGTGGTCCGATGACGGGTTGCAATCCCCATCCTTTGATCGTTTCCGCGGCCTGTTGCAAGGCCTCTTGTGGCACCCAATAGGCAGGCGAAACAAGGGCCACCTTGTCGCCTGCCTGTAAAAATGGGGGCTGAATTATCTTTTTACCTTTGTACATATCAATACATATATCGTTTCTATCAAATATCGTCCAGTTTCGCTTTTTTATCTGCAAAGATATTCCTTTTTTCACAATTTTGCAACAATCAAACGCCTGTCACCTATAGATTTTGAAAATGCTGAAACAATTTTTGTAAATTCTGTGAATAAAGCATTCTGCCATCATCAAATGCCATCAGTAAAAAGATTATGAATAAATCTAACAAAACGTTTGCTGAGAATCGCGCGAAATCCACCAAACGCTCAGCAAGGGTCAAATACGCGAAATATGAGGCGTTATGCGCAACTTGTTGATATGTAATTCGTTACGATTTTTTACCCTTTCAGGTATCTGGAAATGTTGTCCGATTTATCCATAAATATAGCTAAAACTCCGTTGAAATCGATAATTTTCGTACCACGAAAGTGCCGTTTTCACATCGTGAAAGCATAACTTTGAGGTCACGAAAGCGTAACTTTGTGGTCATGAATGTGGCACTTCGTGACCATCAAAACGTAACTTCATGGGTTGACAACCGTCATCTCGCTGCTTATCATCCTAGATCTATCAAAAAGCCAGACACGATTTTCGGCACTTTTTTCTTACAATATGTAAAAACACTTACGCTTCCTCCCTCGGCGGGGTGTTCTCCTTCATCCATGCCGTCACGGACTGTCCTTTGAATAACTTGAAGGCGGTGGCGAAGGTGCTGTAGCTGCTGAAGCCGCACTTGTAAGCCAACTGTTTGGCGGTGAAGGGATGGTCGCTGGCTACGGCCTTGAGGAAGAGATGCTCGAAATGGTCGATGCGCAAGCCGTTGATGTAGCTGTTATAGGTGATGCCCTGTTGGGCCAAGTAGGAACTCAGGTAGGTGCGATTAGTGCCTATGCGTTCGCTGAGTTGTGCGAGTGTGAGGTCGTGCTGGAGATAGAGCTTGGCACCCTCGCAATGTTTGCTGAGCAACACACCGATGTTAGTGGGGATGGTGAAGGTGAGGAAACTGTTCTTGGATGCCGTCTCAGTGGCGTCGGGATCGTCGTCGGAAACAGGTTGGTCGTCGACCAGCTGATCCTCACTGGGGGCTTCGTCGGCACATTCCTCGCTATCGTCGAGCTGCTGAAGGTTTTCGACACGCCAAACCAGGAAGGCAACGATGGCAATGGTGAAGAACTGTGAGAGATACTCGCGGGCCATCTCGCCAGGATTGGTGAAATAGGTCTCGTAGATGACAAAGAGGGCTATCACGAAGAGCAGGCTCTGCCACACCTCCTTGTGCTCGAGGTCGGCATAGTTGTCGTGCAGCCAACGGCCATACTGCAGGAGTGCGCGAATGTAGTAGAGGAGAAAAAGCGCCATGACAACTACCTGCCAGTAGGTGGGCAGGTCGAAGCCGTAGAAGGCGTCGTGCATGATGATGCCTACAGCAGCGGACAGGGCGATAGGCACCTGGGTCAACACCCACGGCCAGAGGCGGCGCCGGCGGTCCTGCAGCATGCGAAGCAGCAGGGCGATGACGAGGGGAACGAGCAGCACGTGGTCGAGGGTGACGGCCACGATATTGCGCACCAGGCGGTCGTCGGTGAGCCAATAGATACCAAGAACATACCACCATACGTGGCTGAGGGCAGCCATAACGAGGAAAGCAGCCGTCCAACGGCGCAGGGCAACGGGCGGGATGACGTCAGAAGAGAAGCCATTGTGACGCCTCAGGGCCAGATAGACGCCTGCCAGCAGGGCGAGCATGGTGACTCCGCCATACAGCAGGAGAAAAAGGAGGTCGTGGAGGCTCTGAGGGGAGTACATCTACCAAATTGAGAATTGAGAATTGAAAATTGAGAATTGGCTACCGCATTAAATATCGTCCTCGTCGTCAGGTGGCAGAAGGCTGGCGCGATATTCAGCAGGGGTGATGCCGTAGCAGCGCTTGAACTGCTCGCGCAGATTAGGAGCGGTGAAGCCTACCTCGCGAGCCACCTCAGAAATCGTCATCTCAGTACGATGGGTCAAGAGATCGTAGGCTACCTCCATGCGAATAGCATTGATGTATTGCGGAAAAGTCATACCATCTGCAAAGTCATTGAGCAGGTCGTTCAGACGATGGCGACCAATACCGAAACGCTTCATGACATCTTCACGCATCAGGTTTACCTGCGCATAAAGTCGTTCGTTACGGATGATGGTGTCGACGGTCTTAAAGAGATCTTTATCCATTGTGGTTGGTAGAATTTTCCGCAAAATTAATCATAATTGATTGAATTCGTAAAAAAACACATGCACGCATTTGGTACGTGACCCAAATGCGTGCATCGAAAACCGCAATTTTTGTAAATATTGAAAGTGTTTTGAAAATTCTGTTAGTCGTCAGCGATGTTTTTTGGTACATTCAGCAGCTGTCGCATCATGGTGGCGAAGTGCGGGTGTAGGACTTATCCTACCGTACCTTCGAGGGACACGCTGAGCAACTTCTGAGCCTCAACGGCAAACTCCATGGGGAGCTTCTGCAGGACCTCCTTGGCATAGCCGTTGACGATGAGTCCGACGGCCTGCTCGGTGGGGATGCCTCGCTGGTTGCAATAGAACAGCTGATCCTCTGATATCTTCGAGGTGGTAGCCTCGTGCTCGAAGATGGCGCTGTCGTTGTGGACATCCATATAGGGAAAGGTGTGGGCACCACAGTCGGAGCCGAGCAGCAGGGAGTCGCACGACGAGTAGTTGCGGGCATTGTCGGCTGTGCTGGCAGCACGCACCAGTCCGCGATAGGAGTTTTGCGAGTGGCCTGCGGAGATGCCCTTTGAAATGATGGTCGACTTGGTGTTCTTACCGATATGTATCATCTTGGTGCCTGTATCGGCCTCCTGATAGTTGTTGGTGACAGCGACAGAGTAGAACTCAGCGACGCTGTTGTCGCCACGGAGGATGCACGAGGGATACTTCCACGTGATGGCCGAGCCTGTCTCCACCTGTGTCCACGACAGCTTGCTGTCTGCTCCGCGCAGGTCGCCACGCTTGGTGACGAGGTTGAGCACGCCTCCCCTACCCTGTTCGTCGCCGGGATACCAGTTTTGAACGGTGGAATACTTCACCTCTGCACGGTTCATCACAATGATTTCGACGATGGCGGCATGGAGCTGGTTTTCGTCGCGCATAGGGGCCGTACAGCCTTCGAGATACGACACGTAAGCGTCGTCGTCGGCAATGATGAGCGTGCGCTCAAACTGGCCCGTATTGCGGGCATTGATGCGGAAATACGAGCTGAGCTCCATGGGACAGCGCACACCCTTGGGGATATAGACAAACGAGCCGTCAGAGAATACGGCGCTGTTGAGGGCTGCAAAGAAGTTGTCTTTATAGGGCACAACGCTGCCCAAATACTGACGTACGAGGTCGCCATGCTCCTTGATGGCCTCGCCAATGGAGCAGAAGATGACGCCCTTTTCACGCAGCTTCTCCTTAAAGGTGGTCTTTACGCTCACCGAGTCCATGATGGCATCGACAGCGGTATTGCCAGAAAGGGCCAGTCGCTCCTCGAGGGGGATGCCCAGCTTGTCGAAGGTCTTTTCGAGCTCGGGGTCTATACCAGCGGGGGAACCGCTGGGCAAAGGCTTCGCCGTGGGGTCGGCATAGTACGAGATGGCCTGATAGTCAATCTCGGGTACATGGACATGGCCCCATGTGGGCTCCGTCTGCTCCTTCCAGTAGCGGAACGCCTTCAAGCGGAACTCGAGCATCCACTCGGGCTCCCCCTTCTTAGCAGAGATGAGCCGAACGACGTCTTCGTTCAGCCCTTTCTCGATGATTTCAGTATGTACGTCTGTGGTGAAGCCGAACTCGTATTTCTGTTCGGCCACCTGACGGACAAATTCGTTCTTTTGTTCTGACATTCTTACAGTTTCTGCTCCACCTCAATCTCAGTGAAGGTCTCAATGATATCACCTACCTGGATGTCGTTGAAGTTGACGAGTGAGATACCACACTCCAGACCTGTGGCCACCTCCTTGGCGTCGTCCTTGTAACGCTTCAGCGCATCGATAGGAGCGGTGTGGACAACGATACCGTCGCGAACCACGCGGGCCTTGTCTTTGTTGTGTACCTTACCATCGGTAACAAGACCACCGGCAACGGTACCCACCTTCGAAATCTTGAAGACCTGCTTGACCTCAATCTCGCCAGTAATGATCTCTTTCTTCACCTTGTCGAGCATACCTTCCATCGTTGACTTCACATCGTCAATAGCATCGTAGATGATAGAATAGGTATTGATCTCAACGCCTTCACGATCGGCCAGTCGACGGGCCTCACCAGAGGGACGTACCTGGAAGCCGATGATGATAGCCTCGGAGGCGCTGGCCAGCATGACGTCGTTCTCGCTGATCTGACCCACGGCCTTCGAGATGACGTTGACCTGTACCTTCTCGGTAGACAGCTTGATGAACGAATCGGAGAGTGCCTCGATAGAGCCGTCGGTATCACCCTTGACGATGATGTTGAGCTCGTGGAACTCACCCAAGGCAATACGGTGTGACAGTTCGTCGAGACCCAGCTTCGTGGTGGTGCGCAATGACTGCTCACGCTGCAGCTGGATACGCTTGTTGGCAATCTCGCGAGCCTCCTGCTCCGTCTCCATCACGTGGAACGAGTCGCCAGCGGTGGGGGCACCGTTCAGACCCAGGATGATGGCGGGCTCGGCAGGACCGGCCTTCTCGATGCGCTGGTTACGCTCGTTGAACATGGCCTTAACCTTACCCCAGGCAGTACCTGCGATAACGACGTCGCCAACCTTCAGCGTACCATTCGACACGAGGACGGTAGACACATAGCCACGACCCTTGTCGAGAGACGACTCGATGATGGAACCCGTAGCCTTGCGATTGGGGTTAGCCTTCAGGTCGAGCATCTCGGCCTCGAGGAGCACTTTTTCCAGCAGCTCATAGACACCCTGTCCCTTCTTGGCAGAAATCTCCTGGCACTGGTACTTACCACCCCAGTCTTCTACCAAAAGGTTCATATTGGCCAAGTCCTCACGAATCTTATCGGGGTTGGCACCCGGCTTATCAATCTTATTGATGGCAAATACCATCGGCACGTTGGCAGCCTGCGCATGCGCAATGGCCTCCTTGGTGGTAGGCATCACGGAGTCGTCGGCAGCGACAATGATGATGGCGATATCCGTCACCTGAGCACCACGGGCACGCATAGCCGTGAAGGCCTCGTGACCAGGGGTGTCGAGGAAGGTGATGCTCTGACCATTCTTTAACGTCACGTTGTAAGCACCAATGTGCTGGGTGATACCACCAGCCTCACCGGCAATGACGTTGGTGTTGCGGATGTGGTCGAGCAGCGAAGTCTTACCGTGGTCGACGTGACCCATCACCGTAACGATTGGAGCGCGAGAGATCAGATCGTTCTCGTCGTCGTCCTCCTCGGTAATAGCGTTCTGCACCTCGGCAGAAACATATTCGGTAGTGAAGCCAAACTCATCAGCCACGATATTGATGGTCTCAGCGTCCAGACGCTGGTTGATAGACACCATGATGCCGATGGACATACAGGTGCCGATGACCTGGTTGACGCCCACATTCATCATGGTAGCCAACTCAGAGACGGTCACAAACTCGGTGAGCTTCAGCACCTTGCTCTGTGCGGCCTCTGCTGCCATCTCTTCACTCATGCGCTCCTGAACAGCGTCGCGCTTCTCACGACGATACTTGGCACCCTTCTTGTTCTGGTTCTTAGAAGTCAGACGGGCCAGCGTCTCCTTGACTTGGCGTGCTACAGCCTCCTCGTCAACCTCCAACGGCTTGACATTGGCCTTGCCCTTCTTGTTCTTCTTCCCACCATTCTGCTGTTGCTGCTGGCCTTTTCCTTTAATATCCTGCTTCTTGCTCTGCTGGTTGGCCTGACGGGCTGCTGCCTCGATATCGACCTTATCGGTACGTATGCGCTCACGCTTCTTACGCTCGCCAGCAGCCTTCTCTTCACGTTCCTTGCGACGCTCCTCCTTACTCTTCTTCTTAGGACGAGTGCTCTGGTTCAATGCGTCGAGGTCAATCTTACCCACCACATTCAGTTGAGTGGCAGGCTTGATGAAGTCGCCAGGTGTCTTCGCCAATGTCGAGGGCTCCTCTACCTGTTCCTGAACAGGCTCTTCAACAACCTCAGGAGTTTCCTCAACCTCAACAACAGGTTCTGCTATTTTTGGCTCAGGTTCAGGCTCGGGCTCGGGAGTAACGGCAGCTACCACGGGCTCGGGTTTGGTCTCCTCGACAGGAGCAGCCTTGGGCTTGTTAATCTCATCAAGATTAATCTTACCCACAGGCTTGAACTGCGGACGTTGCTCCAACAGCTCTTCTGCTTTGATGACTACCTTTTCGGGTTTCTTCTCCTTAGGTTTCTTAACAAACAGCTTCTCAGCCTGTGTCTTTACGGCCTTGTCGCTACTGAACTGGTCGACCAACGCCTGATATTGGGCGTCGGAAATCTTGGTATTGGGCGACACATCGTCCTTCACCTCGCCAAGTTCGGGTTTCTTCTTTAGGAAATCAACTGCCGTTTGAAGTCCTATATTCAGTTCTGATAATACTTTATTTAATCTGACTCCCATGCTCTAATTTTACAATTTGACAATTTACAATTTGACAATTACTCGAACTCAGCGCGGAGTACTTCCAGTACGTGGTCAACAGTCTCTTCCTCCAGGTCGGCCTTCTCAATCAGCATCTCACGCGGAGCGTTGAGAACCTGCTTAGCGGTATCGAGTCCGATAGCCTTGATAGAGTCGATAATCCACTGGTCGATCTCGTCGGCAAACTCATCCAAATAGATATCCTCGTCGGCCTCACCCTCATTAAGTACGCGGAAGACGTCGATGGTATATTCAGTCAGCATAGAGGCCAACTTGATGTTCAGACCACCCTTACCGATAGCCAGCGAGACTTCCTCGGGCTGCAGGTAGACCTCGGCCTTGTGCTCCTCAGGATTCAGCGTGATGCTGGAAACCTTAGCAGGTGACAGGGCGCGCTGGATGAACAGCTGTGTGTTGTTCGAGAAATTGATTACATCGATGTTTTCGTTGCACAACTCGCGAACAATACCATGTACACGACTACCCTTCACACCTACACAAGCGCCTACAGGGTCGATACGGTCGTCATAGCTCTCGACGGCAATCTTTGCACGCTCACCAGGCATACGGGCAATACGACGAATGGTGATCAGACCATCCTGGATTTCAGGCACTTCAGCCTCGAGCAAGCGCTCCAGGAACAGGTTGCTGGTACGCGAGAGGATGATACGCGGATTGTTGTTCTCGTTCTGCACCTCCTTGACAATGGCACGAACAGTCTCGCCCTTGTGGTAGTTGTCAGAGGGAATCTGCTCCTGCTTCGGCAGGTGCAGCTCGTTGCCCTCATCGTCGATAAGCAGTACTTCGCGCTTCCACATCTGGTAGACCTCAGCAGAAACAACCTGACCGACCTTATCCTTATACTTCTGGTAGAGTGAGTCGTGCTCCAGCTCCAAAATCTTAGAAGCCAGCGTCTGACGAAGGTTCAGGATGGCGCGACGGCCAAACTTGGCAAATTCCACTTCTTCACTCACCTCCTCACCTACTTCGTAGTCGGGCTCAATCTTCTGAGCCTCAGAGAGTGAAATTTCCTTGTTTTCGTCCTGTACTTCGCCATCGGGCACCACAATACGGTTGCGGTGAATCTCGAAGTCACCCTTGTCGGGGTTCACAATGACGTCGTAGTTCTCGTCAGAACCGAACATCTTGGCAATCACGTTGCGGAAACTCTCTTCCAACACGCTCACCAAGGTAGTACGGTCAATGTTTTTTGTCTCTTTAAACTCCTGAAAGGTCTCAATCATTGATGGACCCTTCGTACTCTTTGTTGCCATAATGCTTTATCCTTTTTTTATTATTTAAACGCTAAAACATACTTGCAGTACTTCACACCACTCATCGTAAAGGTCTTGTCGACCTCTACCAGAACAGGACGCTTCTTGCCTTCCTGGCGCTGCTTCTCCTTAACGGTAACAACAAACGTGTCATCGTCACCGACTGACTTCAGAACACCCTGGAACTTCAGGCCGTCCTGTTGTAGCACCTCGACGTCCTTGCCTACGTGGTTGCGATACTGTTGGACCACCTTGAACGGCTGGCCAATGCCGGCAGAACCCACCTCCAGTTCGTAATCGCCCAACTCTTCGCCAAGCTTTTCCTGAAGAAAACGGCTCAGGTCGGCACAATCCTCAATCCATACACCATCGGCATGGTCAATCTCAATCACGATACGGTCGTCGCCAGTCATTTCTACATCTACCAGGAAGTAGTCTCCTTTCTGCAACCATTCCTCAACTGCGGTCTTAATGACGTTCTTGTCTATCATATTCTATTTGTTAATTAAAACAAGAATGAGAGGCTTCGTAAAGCCCCTCATTCCTCTGAACGGCTGCAAAGGTACGAAGAAAAAACGAAATAACCAAATAATTCGGCCGTTTATTTTGCTATATCATGGAAAATGCGTAACTTTGCACTTTTGGAAAGCATATAAAGTACAGAAACAAATAAAAAACAACATACAGATATGGAATACAATTTTAGAGACATCGAACAGAAGTGGCAGAAACGCTGGGTAGAAATGCAGACCTATCGCGTGAAGGAAGATCCAACACGTAAGAAGTTTTACGTTTTGAACATGTTCCCCTACCCCAGCGGTGCCGGACTGCACGTCGGACATCCATTGGGCTATATTGCGTCGGACATTTACGCCCGTTATAAGCGTCAACAGGGATATAACGTGTTGAACCCAATGGGATATGACGCTTATGGACTGCCTGCTGAGCAGTATGCTATCCAGACGGGTCAGCACCCTGAGAAGACCACCGTTGAGAACATCAACCGCTATCGTAGTCAGTTGGATAAGATCGGCTTCTGCTTCGATTGGGAGCGCGAGGTTCGTACTTGCGATCCTATCTACTATAAGTGGACGCAGTGGGCTTTCCAGCGTATGTTCAAGAGCTATTTCTCTACTTCATCCCACAAGGCTCAGCCTACGATCAAACTGATTGAGCACTTCGAACTGATGGGTACTGAGGATTGTCATGCTCTGGGTACTGAGGAGCTGCACTTTACAGCTGCTGAGTGGGCTGCATTCTCTGAAAAGAAGAAGCAGGAGGTTCTGATGAACTATCGTATAGCTTATCTGGCTGACACAATGGTTAACTGGTGTCCAAAGCTTGGAACCGTACTGGCTAACGATGAGGTAGTGGATGGTGTATCCGTTCGTGGTGGCTATCCAGTAGTTCAGAAGAAGATGCGCCAGTGGTGTCTGCGTGTATCGGCTTACGCTCAGCGTCTGCTCGACGGTCTGGAGGATATCGACTGGACTGACTCACTGAAGGAGACTCAGCGTAACTGGATTGGTCGCTCAGAGGGTACTGAGGTTGAGTTCAACGTAGCCGACTCAGATAAGCACTTCACTATCTTCACAACTCGTGCTGATACAATGTTTGGTGTAACCTTCATGGTGCTAGCTCCTGAGAGCGATCTCGTAGCAGAGCTGACTACACCAGAGCAGAAGGCTGAAGTAGACAAGTATCTGGACTACGTGAAGAAGCGCACAGAGCGCGATCGCCAGATGGACCACAAGGTAACAGGTGTGTTCTCTGGAAGCTATGCTATCAATCCATTTACTGACGAAAAGATCCCCATCTGGATTGCAGAATATGTATTGGCTGGTTATGGTACTGGTGCCATTATGGCTGTACCTGCTCACGATAGTCGTGACTATGCCTTCGCTAAGCACTTCAACCTGCCAATCATCCCATTGATTGAGGGCGCTGATGTCAGCGAGGAGAGCTATGATGCCAAGGAGGGTATTGTTTGCAACTCTTCATCAGCTAAGTTCAGCCTGAATGGTCTCACCGTTAAGGAGGCTATCGCTGCCACCAAGAAATATGTTACTGAGCAGGGACTTGGTCGTGTAAAGGTTAACTACCGCTTGCGCGATGCCATCTTCTCTCGTCAGCGTTACTGGGGTGAGCCATTCCCTGTTTACTACAAGGATGATATGCCTTATATGATTCCAAAGGAGTGCCTGCCTCTGGAGCTTCCTGAGATTGATGAGTACAAGCCAACAGAAACAGGTGAGCCACCATTGGGTCGCGCTAAGATGTGGGCTTGGGACACCAAGACTGACAAGGTGGTATCGAAGGATGAGATTGACAATAAGACCGTATTCCCACTCGAGTTGAACACTATGCCTGGTTTCGCTGGATCGAGTGCTTACTATCTGCGCTATATGGATCCAAAGAACGAGAAGGCTCTGGTAGACAAGGATGTTGATGAGTACTGGCGAAATGTTGACCTCTACGTAGGTGGTACTGAGCACGCTACTGGTCACCTGATTTACAGCCGCTTCTGGAACAAGTTCCTCTTCGATTCAGGTTACAGCTGCGAGGACGAGCCATTCAAGAAGCTGGTTAACCAGGGTATGATTCAGGGTCGTTCAAACTTCGTTTACCGTATCGAGGATGAGGGCGCTGACAAGGGTAAGTTTGTAAGCTTCGGACTGAAGGATAAGTACACCGTTACTCCTATCCACGTAGATGTTAACATCGTATCAGCTGATATTCTCGACATCGAGGCCTTCAAGGCTTGGCGCCCAGACTACCAGAACGCAGAGTTCATTCTGGAGAATGGTCAGTACAAGTGCGGATGGGCTATCGAGAAGATGTCGAAGTCAATGTTCAACGTGGTTAACCCAGACATGATTGTTGAGAAGTATGGTGCCGACACCCTGCGTCTTTACGAGATGTTCCTGGGTCCTGTTGAACAGAGTAAGCCTTGGGATACCAACGGTATCGATGGTTGCCACCGCTTCCTGAAGAAGTTCTGGGCATTGTTCTATGGCAACACCCGTGAGAATCCTGATGGCAAGCTGCTGGTTGACGACAGCGAGCCTACGAAAGAGGCACTGAAGAGCGTTCACAAGCTGATCAAGAAAGTATCACAGGACATCGAGGTCTTCTCTTATAATACCTCTATCTCTGCCTTTATGATCTGCGTCAACGAGTTGGCTCAGCAGAAATGTAAGAGTCGCGAGGCTCTGAAGACGCTGGTCATCTTGATTGCTCCGTTTGCTCCGCATATCGCTGAAGAGTTTTGGGAGGCTTTGGGAGAGCAGGGTAGTGTCTGCGACTCTAAGTGGCCTGCATGGAATGAGGAATACCTCGTCGAGAACAGCGTAAAGCTAGGTGTGGCCTTCAATGGTAAGACACGCTTCGATATGGAGTTCCCCGCTGATGCCGACAACGATACCATCCAAAAGACGGTGCTGGCTGACGAGCGTGCCCAGAAGTATCTCGAAGGCTTCGAAATCAAGAAGGTCATCATCGTACCTAAGCGCATGGTCAACGTTGTGCTTGGTAAGTAATTATGAATTATGCATTATTAATTATGCATTAAAAATATGACTATTGATCATAAAATCATCTTGAACGAAGTCAAGGACTATATGTTTATAGCCCTTGGCCTTGCCATTTATACGGTAGCGTTTACAGTATTCCTGATGCCCTACCAGATAGTGGCAGGCGGTGTGACAGGCCTCTCAGCCATCATCTACTATGCCACAGGGTTCCACCTGGAGAATACCTACATCATCATCAATGGTATTCTGTTGATAGTAGCGCTGAAAATACTAGGCTGGAAGTTCCTAATGAAGACCATCTTTGCCATCTTCACGCTCTACTTTATGCTAAGGTTTGCGCAAGACATCATTCCCAAGCAGGAGAATGGATTGCCCTTCAAGCTAATGGGCGAGGGACAGGACTTCATGTCGATGATTATTGGTTGTGTACTGACGGGTGTTGCCTTGGCTACAGTCTTCCAGAACAATGGTTCTACAGGAGGTACGGACATCATTGCAGCCTCTATCAACAAGTATCATCCAAACGTATCGTTGGGCAATGTGCTGATTGCTGCTGACTTCTGCATCATTGGCTCGTGTATGTTCTTCCCTCAGTTTGGTACTTATTTGGAACGAGCCCACAAGGTGATGTTTGGTTTCTGCGTGATGGCTATGGAAAACTACACGTTGGACTATGTGATGAATGCTCGTCGCCAGTCTGTGCAGTTCTTGATATTCACGAAGAAATGGCAGGAGATAGCCAACGCCATTGGTATGCAGATGCATCATGGTGTGACCATTCTTGATGGACACGGATGGTATACTGGTCATGAGATGAAAGTGTTGTGTATTCTGGCTAAGAAGAACGAAAGCATCAATATTTTCCGTCTCATCAAGATGATAGACCCTCAGGCTTTTGTATCGCAATCGAGCGTTATTGGTGTCTATGGCGAAGGATTCGACGAGATGAGGGTGAAGATAAAAGAGAAGAAGATAGAAGGAGATAAAGGAAGTCAGAAGGAGATAGAAGCATGAAAATTGTTTTTGCTACTAACAACGAACATAAACTCTCAGAAATCAGAGCAATCCTTGGGTCTCAGTTTGAAATAGTTTCTTTAGCTGATATCGGTTGTCACGAGGAGATTCCTGAGACAGGTACTACGCTTGAGGAAAATGCCCTCATGAAGGCGGAATACATCTACAACAAATACCATCTGAGCTGTTTTGCTGATGACACAGGACTCGAGGTAGAGGCATTGAATGGTGCACCAGGTGTCTATTCAGCCAGATATGCTAGTATGGATAGTAATACTAGTGATACTAGTCATGATTCTGAGGCTAATATGGCCCGTTTGTTGCGTGAGTTAGCAAATAATAACAATCGCAAGGCACGATTTCGTACAGTAATAGCGTTAATAGAAAAAAAAGATATTTGTCCCTGTGGCTGTACCAGCATCAAGCAGATACATCGCTTCGAGGGTATTGTCGATGGCGAAATAACACGAGAAAAGAGTGGGGTAGAGGGCTTCGGCTATGATCCCATCTTCCGTCCTGACGGTTACGATCAGACGTTTGCAGAATTAGGTACAGATATCAAGAACCAGATCAGTCATCGAGCACGAGCTACAGCGAAACTCGCTGAGTTTCTAAATGATAAATGACAAATGATAATTGATAAAAGTATGCTGAAAGTATTTAGACATCGTAGTTTGAGATGGATGATAGCTTTATCATTTATCATTTGTCATTTATCACTTAGCCCTGTAAGGGCGCAAATCGGTACATGGCGCAACTACCTATCATATGCTGAACCACAACAGATACAAGCTGCCAGCAATGACCTCTTCGTGCTGGCATCAGGTAGCCTCTATCTATACAATAAGCAGGACCAGAGCATCTATACCTACGACAAGACTAACGGCATGAGTGATGTAGACATTACTCATATCAAATGGTGTCCACAAGCCAAACGATTGGTTGTGGTCTATAGCGATTCGAATATTGACCTTGTAGAAGTCAATGGTAATGTCACTAACGTTAATGATATCTATGCACGAGCTATCACAGGCGGAAAAACCATCTATAGCATTACTATCAATGGTCAATACGCTTATTTAGCCTGTGAGTTCGGCATCATTAAAATAAACGTCAAGGACGCTGAAATCAGCGAAACATATCAGTTGGGCTTTCCCGTTAATGCCGTTTCCCTAGACAAGACCAATATCTATGCCAACAGTTCTACCAAGGGAATCTGGACAGCAGCACTAACCAGCAACCTCATTGACCCTGCCAACTGGACACCATCTACTATTACTCCGGACTTCACAGAAGACCTTAGTGACTATAATAATAACATAGAATTGGTAAAAACCTTGCAGCCAGGAGGGCCAAAGTATAACCACTTCTATGAATCTACATTTTTTAATGGCAAACTATATACTACCGGAGGTGGTTTCCTTTCAGGACTTTGGGATTACAACCTACCTGGTATAGTTCAAGTCTATGATGGTAATAAATGGATTATATATCAAGAAGATATTTCAAATACAACAGGTGTAGATTATAAAGATAACAATTGTATTGACGTTGATCCTAATGATGATAATCATGTATTTGTAGGTGGAAGATGTGGTCTTTATGAATTTCAGAATGGACAACTGAAGGCTTTTCATTACAAAGAAAACAGTCCTATAAGACCTGCTATTGACAGAGGTCAGGAATTACCTGACAGATATACTCTAATAAATGGTATTAAATTTGATAAAAACGGTAATCTCTGGGTGCTAAATAGCCAAGCTAATAGTGTCAACTTACTTTTGTATTCTACAGAGAAACAATGGAAAACATTTACTAAAAGTGAATTGTATGCTGATAATTCTACCATAACTCTTACAGGCTTGAAAAGTGCTTTTATTGATAGTCGCAATATGCTATGGTTTATTAATACTAGAGGAAATAACCAAGCTGTTTTTTGCTATGACATCAATACGGATAGAATATATAAGTATACCTCTGTTGTTAATCAAGACGGCACGTCATACAATGCAAATAACACTTTCTATGATATTAAAGAAGACAAAAGCGGAAATATATGGATAGGAACAGCATTTGGACCATTTTATATTAAGAATAGTGAAATAGGACAAGATAATATTATTTTTTATCAAGAGAAAATACCACGCAATGATGGAACTGACTATGCCGATTATCTATTAGCTGATTTACAAATTAAAAGTATTGCTATTGATGGAGCTGGTCGTAAATGGATAGGAACAGAGGGCAATGGTGTGTTTCTTATCAGTGAAGATAATATGACACAATTGCAACATTTCACAGCAGATAATTCTAAACTACTTTCAGACATTATTGTTTCTATTTCTATTAATGACCATAATGGTGAAGTTTTCTTCCTTACTGATAAAGGTGTCTGTTCTTATATGAGTGATGCAACTGCCTCTAATACGGAAATGACCAAAGATAACGTCTGGGCTTATCCTAACCCTGTCCAACCAGATTATACAGGACCAATAACCATTACTGGATTAACATACAATGCTGATGTCAAAATTCTCGCAACCAATGGTGCTGTGGTTGCTGAAGGTAGAAGCAATGGAGGTATTTATATTTGGGATGGCTGTAATAAAAGTGGCAATCGAGTAGCCTCAGGAGTCTATATGGTAGCAACTGCTACTAAAGATGGAAATAAAGGTACTGTATGCAAAATAGCCATCATAAGATAGTCATTATACTTATTGCAGTATTCACTATACTCCAACTTATAGTGTTATTGGTGTTTGGATATACACCATATCCAGATAGTAATGGGTATATAGAATTAGCTAAAGAGTGTATTGATAGGAATGATCTATATCCAATGGTATCAAGATTGAACGATTATTACTTTCTTTGGAATGTTGGGGCAATTAATGCTGTTGTATTTTCATTAAAAATGTTCAATTCAGTTTTACCATTATTGATTGTATATTGTCTGATGAAAGGTTTTACAGCCTTTTTTATACATCAAATTACTAAAACTATCTTTACTGAAAAAATAGCATTTATTACCTTAATTCTATACATCATTTATCCTGCTAATTATGGTGAAGGCACATCAACACATAGTGAATTGCCATTTATCTTCTTTACTTTATTGGGACTATGGTTATCTATCACTAAAAAACAAGTGTTTGCTGGTGGAATGAGTTTGGCTTTTGCCAATTGGTTCAGACCTATGGGAATCGTTTTCTTGATATCGTTAATGATATATCTATTTATCAATAAAAAACAAATATGGAAGCCATTGGTAGGATACATTTCAATGATCTTAGTAATTGGTAGTTTAAGCTATATACGTACTGGACTTTTTATTTATCAAGCAAAAACAGGATGGATGGCTCTTACTGACTATTCTACAAGTCATGCAACTGCTTCGCTAGCTATTGGAGAAAATAGCCATTTGAATATATCAGAAAAAGATACTGAATGGAAAAAATTATTCTTTGAATGGTTGAAAGATCATCCTAAAGAATATATGATGCAAATGCCACGAAAACTGATAAACACATATGTTTCTGATAATGTAAATATGTGTGTATTTCTTCCAGATAAAGCTGAGAAAGAATATATGTATGAAGAACTCAGCATGAAGACACTATTTTCCCATTTTCCTCACTATTCGTCAATACAATGGTTAACTATTTTGAACTTGTTGTACTATTATACTATATTATTAACAGCCTTATTAAGCATAAAATATTTTAATAAAAATACTTTTCTTTTACCTATTAGTATTATTAGTTTAGGAACATTAATACTACTATTTGTAGGTCATGGTGAAGCACGCTTTCATATTCCATTGATGCCATTCTTTTTAATATTATCAGCATTATTCATTAATCAATTATTATGGAAAGAATACAATGGATAGACTTCCTGCGTGGTATCTCTATGATAACCATTCTTTTTTTTCATACGGAAGTATATTATAAGGAAAACCACACTCCTTATTACATATACACCACTAATGCTATTATTCTTTTTTACTTTATTTCTGGATATCTATTATACAACAATAGTAGATTTAAGTTAAAGAAACGCATCATAAGTATTGTTCGTTCCCTTCTTATTCCATACTTCATATTTACTACGCTGATAGCTCTTCCTAAGCTGCTTATCAGACAACTGGATATTAATTGGACAGAAATCGTTGTTAATATTTTGATGGGAAGAGCATCATGGTTTATTGCTGCATTGATAGTCGGAAAACTTTTATTTTCTATTTTGCTGAAGATTAGTCGTGGAAATATTTTGTTATTATCAACAGTAGCTATTATCTTTCTTATTACCTATTATCTTATTCCATTTAATCAATATAATATATGGCAATGGCAAGATGCGCTTTTGGCGTTCGTCTTCCTTTATTCAGGCTACGTATATCATCAGTACAAACAAAAATTTCAAACCATCAACAAGCCAATATATTCATTATTATTATTGACCATTCTAATTCTAATAAAAATATATGAATATAATAATAATTTATCAACGCGTAATATTGCCATAACGAATGTTCCATTATTCTTAGTTGATACCATAACCTGGCTTGTCTTGATAACTACTTTAATCAATTATATTCCCCGTTGTAAGATAATAGAATGGACAGGTGAGCATAGTATAGTTTATTATTTCTTAGCAGGAGGCTGTCCTCTGATTGTATCTCTCTTCTTGGATAAAGTTGGTCTAGACTATGATGAATATTTATGGCGCTATATGTTGACGTTTGTTTTGATATATACGTTGGCTACCATATTCACCTGGCTCATTTATCAATATATTCCAATCATCACAGGAAAAAGCAAATTATGACCAATACGTTAATTACTTTTCTATGCCTATTGACTATACCTACTTCAGTATTTGGTATAGTTTTCCCAGATCTTCCCGTCTTAAACATTGTGACTGTCAATGGAGAAATGCCTACATGTACAATCATTAAAGCTCCAGAAGGATGTGTAGGCGTAAGTATTACTGATAATGACTATGTACCAGGCAGAATGACTGTCACACTAAAAGGCAAAACATTGTATGACTCGAAAGAATACATACAAGGAGAGTCTGGTATGAGAATAAAAAGACGTGGAAACAGTACTGGAGCCTATTTGGACCAACATCCCTATAAGATAAAATTATCGAAGAAGTACGACTTATTGGAACGTGGTGAAAAGTCATTCAAACATAAGGAATGGCTACTATTAAGCATGTTTACATATAATGTGAAAATGACTAACCATGAAAGTAATATATTGAACGTTGCCGGATCAATAGTCAGCAAAATAGTTGGTCAAGAATGGACACCTGAATTTGAATTTGTCAACGTTGTCATCAATGGAGAATATCAGGGAATGTACTACCTTATGGAGTCAGTGGAAAGAGGAGATAAGCGTGTCGTTCTTGATAATACAGGTTTTCTGATAGAAGATGATACTTTCTGGTGGAATGAAACAGTATATTTCAAAACTAATCATCAGCAATCCCTAACAGCATACACCTATAAATATCCTGACAATGACGACATGACTGATTCTATTCAGAACATCATCAAGCAATATATGAACGAATTCGAATCAGCACTCTATTCCAAAGGTGATGTGTCTCACTATATTGACTACGAATCTTTTGCCAAATGGATTTTAATACATGATATTTTAGGTACTGATGATTCAGCGGGCTGTAACAGATTTCTCTATAAATATAACTATGACAAGAATAATCCTTTCTCCTCAAAGCTAAAGATGGGTCCTGTTTGGGATTATGACTCTACTTTCAGAAGTGACGATTGGAGCTCTATACATACTACGAATAGTTGGTTCTATTATTCATTACTATTCGAAAGAGAGGATTTTGTTGACGTATATCTCAACCTTTGGAAACAAGTCAGACCAGTGATACTCAATGAACTTAAAATTTATTTCGACGAGTTTTTATACAAATATAAGAATGTTTTTGACGAGAGCATAAAACTTCATCAGACCATATATCCTGGCGAAGGTAAACAAACAGTTAGCTTTCAAGTAAATGAAATACTGGAAAAGTTCACTCAAAGAATAGCATTACTCGACGTTCTTATTACACAATATGGCTATTCAGACGATGTTAATAGTATAAAAAATAATAATGCTCAGCTGATAGATATTGTAAATCTACAAGGTAATAGTGTGAAAACTATCGATTTTCATTGTCTGCCCTCTGGAGTATATATATTCAAATACAGCGACGGACAATATAGAAAAGTAAAAATATAAATAAAAGAATGCTGGAGATTAGCTCAACTCCAGCATTCTTTCTATAGGTTTCACTGCATCTTTAGCTATCTCAGCATCAACCTCGACAGAGGGCCATTCGTACTTCAGACAGTTGTATACCTTTAGCAGGGTATTCATCTTCATATATTGGCACTCGTTACAGCTGCATTCCAGGCCGCTCTCGCTTATTTCTGGAGGCACTGGGATGAACTGCCTGTCAGGACAAGAACGTTGCATCTCGTGCAAAATACCGGCTTCTGTGGCGACGATATATTGTTTGTCATCATGCTGACGAACATAATTCAGCATATCAGCCGTACTTCCCTTGACATCAGCTAAAGCCAGAACAGGACCTTTACATTCCAAGTGAGCCATTACGACGGCATTTGGATATTGCTTTTTAAGTTCTGCAATTTTACTTACCGAAAAACGTTCGTGAACGTGACAGCCACCATTCCACAAGAGCATATTACGACCTGTCACCTCATTGATATAGTTTCCTAAATTATAGTCAGGTCCAAAAATAAGCTTAGCATCTTTAGGTAACTGATCAACAACTTTCTTGGCATTACCACTGGTTACTACTACATCTGTCAAAGCTTTGACGGCAGCAGTCGTATTGACATATGAGATAACTTGATATCCAGGATGCTCGTCCTTGAACTTCTTCAGATCGTCAGCTTTGCATGAATCAGCCAACGAACAGCCAGCATTTAAGTCTGGACAAAGTACTGTTTTGTCTGGTGAAAGCAACTTACAGGTTTCTGCCATAAAGTGGACGCCACACATGACCATCATCTTCGCGTTTGTCTCTGCAGCCTTACGAGCCAGTGCCAACGAGTCGCCTACAAAGTCGGCAATATCCTGAATATCGCCAATAGTATAGTAGTGAGCAAGAATAATAGCATCTTTTTCCTTGCATAATTGACGTATGGCAGCTTTAAGATCAATGCTATCAGCTACTGGTTCATCAATGAATCCCTGTTTTTCCCATTGCGTTTTCAACATAACAATATTATTTTATTTTTTCTTTTTTATTTTTTAAAAAGAGAATGAATAGGATGATAGGGCGTTGATAAGTGCAAAACTTCTTAGAAATTTACTTGCATAATTAGCTATCCACCTATAAATAGTTGTTATTCACACCTACTGTGGATACTTACTCATTGATTATTAATCGAATAAGTAGTTTATCCACAATTCTCTTTTTCGGTGCAAATTTAATAAGTTTATATCTTTTTTTAGCGAAAAAGAGTGGAAAACTTGCGAATAGCCTTGTATTTTATGCTTTTTATCCACTCTTTTTATGAAGGTGAGTGGGATATTATAGCTTAATGAGTGAGTTATTTACAAGTTTTCCACACAGTTATCAACAGTCTTTTTTACTGCTTATTTATTCTGTTTGATAGCATCAGCAATGATCTGGGCCATTTTCTGTGCTCCTTTAACATTAGGATGTATGCCATCATCAAGCATGGTACTTTCGTCGTTACCAAAAAGGGTATGTAGATCGATTACCTGAAGTTGGTATTCTTTTGCTACTTCCTGTTGAATAGGAATGATGTTGTTGACAATAACAGAGTCACTGATATTCCAAGTTGATTTAAAGGCAAGAATAGGCGTACAGAGGAAAATTTGTGGATTTTCATTTTTGATGATAGTCTTTTTCTTCTTACCTTTCTTTACAGGCTGTAAAAAATCTGGACGCAGCGTGGTAATCATCTGTTGCAGGTCTTGCTTGAATTCAGCACCATATTGCCAGTTTTCTGGCTTTGAATCATTGGTACCCAACTTAATAATAACAATATCGGGCTTAAAGGCGAGTGCATCTTTCCACGCCATCTCATTCATATAAGGATAATCTCCTTTATTTAGCATAGTACGGGCGCTAACACCAAAGTTCTTGACCCAATAGTTGTCACCTAACATTTTTTGTAGTTGCGCAGGATATCCGTTGGCTGGAGCAAAGTCGATACCATGACCGTCTGTGATACTATTACCAATGCAAGCTACCTTAATAGCATCCTGCTTGGGTGTCTGACGATTCTTTAGCCAATTGCCAAGATCGTTGACCATCTGGTCGTGATACTTAAACCATGGGCCGAAACCAAAGCCGTGGTTGCCTGTAGGATATACATACAGTGAACACTCATTGCCGGCATTGTGCATGGCTTTATAATATTCTAAACCATTGGTAACAGGATTCACCAAACCATCGTCGCTGGCAGTAATGATGATAGCTGGAGGTGTCAAGTGACGACGAACAGCATTATTGGTAGAATACTTCTTTATCAGGTTGGGATCTTTGTGTCCTTCTTCACCCAAGAAGTTGATGCACGACCACTTATGTGACTTTGGAACATCCATCGAAATGACAGGATAGAAGAGAATAGTAAAGTCAGGACGGACATCAAAGTCGGAGAGGGTAGAGATGACTGATGCCAAGTGGCCACCAGCCGAGAATCCCATAATGCCCAAGTCGTGCGGATTGATATGCCATACGGTAGCTGAATCGCGCACCAGACGTATAGCCTTTTCTACATCGCCAATGGGAATTGAACGGTCACCTTTTGGCAGTCGGTAATTGACCACAAAGTAGGATATACCTTGCTTGTTAAGCCAACTGGAAGCCAATGTTCCTTCATGGGTGTTTGACAACATTGAATAACCACCGCCAGGAATACCTACAATAGCCTTTCCTGTAGGATTGTCTGCGAGGAAACACACCATATTGGCTTGTCCGTCGTCAGTAAGGTTGATGGTAAACTTTTTCGCTGTCTGTGCATGCACTATTGCAGCCATCACCACCAGCGAGATAATCATTAATTTTCTCTTCATAGTTCAGAAATTTTTGGATGATAGTTTGATAATACTTGCAAATGTAGCAAGAATTTTTGAACTTGGAAAGCTTTTTGCGAAAAATGTAATATACATTTTCAATTACATAGTTTTCGCATCGCAAATCCATAGTATTCACACGGTGAAAACATAGTTTTCATTCAGTCAAAACATAGTTTTCACGTTGCAAAAACATAGTATTTACAGAATTATTTCGTACCTTTGCAGACAAATATGAGAAAGGTACGAACGATAGAGATGAAACGACTCACGATTGACGAGTATCGTGAGGCAGAGAAACTGCCATTGATAGTGGTATTGGACGATGTGCGCTCGATGTATAACATTGGTAGCGTATTTCGTACCTGCGACACATTCCGCGTAGAAGCAGTATATCTTAGTGGTATCTGTCAGACGCCTCCATCCACAGAAATTCATAAGACAGCCCTTGGCGCAGAGGAAAGTGTCAGCTGGCATTACTTCAAAACAGCATTAGAGGCTGTCGATGAATTGAAAAAGCAGGGCTATACAGTACTTTCTGTCGAGCAGGTGGAACATAGTACCAAACTACAAACGTTCGTGCCTCAGCGTGGCTTAAAATACGCCATAGTGCTTGGAAACGAAGTAAAAGGCGTCCACCAGGAAGTAGTAGACGCCTCAGATGGCTGTTTGGAGATACCTCAGTTAGGTACCAAACACTCTATGAATGTGTCCGTCACCACGGGTATCATCATCTATAAGTTTGCAGAAGAATTAATGCTGCGTTAGTGTGCCTCAAGCCAGTTGTCGCCAAAGCCGGAGTCGGCAACGAGGGGAACAGCCATTTGAAAGGCGTTTTGCATTTCTTCTATCACAATTTGCTCTACTTTTTCCTTTTCTTCAGGGAGAACGGAGAAGTTCAATTCGTCGTGTACCTGGAGGATCATCTTGCTCTTGATGCCTTCAGCCTTGAAGCGTTGGAAGATGTGGATCATCGCTACCTTGATGATGTCTGCAGCAGTACCCTGAATGGGAGCGTTGATGGCGTTGCGCTCGGCAAATCCACGAACAGTAGCGTTATGAGAGTTAATGTCTGGCAAGTAGCGACGACGTCCGAATAGAGTTGTGACGTACCCTTGTTGGCGAGCTACTTCCTTCGATTTCTCCATATAGTTGTGTACCTGTGGGAAGGTTTCGAAGTAGCCGTCAATCAGCATCTTAGCTTCGTCGCGAGGAATGTCCAGACGTTCAGCCAAACCAAATACAGTAATACCATAGATGATACCAAAGTTAGCACGTTTCGACTTGGTACGTTCATCGCGCGTCACCTCCGCGATAGGTTTCTTATAGATGTTGGCAGCAGTAGCCGCATGCAGGTCCTTGCCCTCGCGGAATACCTCAATCATCTGAGGATCCTGTGACAGATGAGCCATCACGCGGAGTTCAATCTGACTGTAGTCTGCAGAGAAGAACAGACAACCAGGCTCAGGAATAAATGCCTTGCGAATCTCTTTACCGTCCTCACCACGAATGGGAATGTTTTGCAGATTTGGATCAGAAGACGACAGGCGTCCTGTGGCTGTAATCGTCTGATTAAAAGAGGTATGGATGTGGCCTGTACGTGGATTAATCAGCTTGGGTAGAGCGTCGATATAGGTGCCAATCAGCTTCTTTAGTCCTCTATGCTCTAAAATGTCAGCCACGATTTCGTGCTTATTCTTCAGTTGTTGCAAAACTTCTTCAGAAGTAACATACTGACCTGTTTTGGTCTTCTTTGCTTTCTCTACTATTTTTAGTTTGTCGAAGAGTATTTCACCTACTTGCTTTGGTGAAGCAATATTAAACTGCTGGCCAGCCAACTCGAAAATACGAGCTTCAATCTCATTCATGCGATTGGTAAATTGCTTTGATGTTTCAGCCAGCGACTGTGTATCCAGACAGACGCCATTCATCTCCATTTCTGCCAAAACAGGCATCAGGGGCATCTCTATCTCATAGAATAGTTTTTCACAATCATACTTTTTCAACTCAGGTTCGAGTTTGTTTTTCAGCCTGAGCGTAATGTCTGCATCTTCAGCGGCATACTCATAAACCTGAGAGGGTAGGAGAGAGCGCATCGATTTTTGATTCTTTCCCTTAGGTCCGATTAACTCATCGATATGAATTGTCTGGTAGTTGAGATAGATCTCCGCCATGTAATCCATGTTGTGACGAAGTTCAGGTTGGATGAGATAGTGGGCAATCATCGTGTCCCACATTTTTCCTTTTAACTCAATGCCATAGTTTCGAAGAACCTCGAGGTCGTACTTCAGGTTTTGTCCAACTTTCAAGATTTTTGGATCTTCGTATAGTGGTTTAAAGATATTAACAATTTGCAACGCTTCTTCACGATTAGCAGGAATGGGTACGTAAAACGCCTCAAATTCCTTCACAGCGAAGCTTAAACCAACCAATTCTGCGTCAATGGCACTCGTCGATGTTGTTTCCGTGTCTAGACTGAGAATTTGTTTTGTAAAGAAATAATCACATAATTTCTTCAAATCCTCTTGATTTTCAACGAGTTTATAGTTGTGAGGAGTAGATTTTAGCGTCTCAAAACTCGAATTTTCGCTTAAATCCGTCCCGTCGGCAGGAAATTCTGCAAAGAGATCGAGTTGTTGATTTACGACTTTTTGCGGTTTTTGGCTTTTTTTAAGAACTCGATCCGCAAAGCTCTTCATCTCGAGGTCAAGCAGTAATTTACCAAGTTCATCTTCATTGGGCTCCACAAGTTTCAAACTTTCCATATCGAGTTCGATAGGAACATCTGTTTTGATGGTTGCAAGGAAGTAACTCATCTTGATGTCCTCAACATGTTCCTCCACTTTTTCGCGAAGCTTACCTTTGATCTCACTCGAACGGGCTATCAACTGTTCGATACTTCCGAAGTCGTTGATAAGCTTTACAGCTGTTTTCTCACCAACACCAGGACAGCCAGGGAAGTTGTCGGCGGAGTCTCCCATCAGTGCCAACAAATCGATTACGGTAGCAGGCGAGGGGATACCATATTTCTCACAAACCTCTTTTGGTCCCATTGTCTCATAGCCGCCTCCGTGACGAGGACGATAGATGAAGACATTGTCACGAACCAGTTGTCCATAGTCTTTGTCTGGAGTCAGCATATATGTTTCAACTCCGATGGAACCGGCTTTTTCTGCCAATGTTCCTATTACGTCATCAGCTTCATAGCCATCGGCTTGGAGAATAGGTATTCTGTATGCTTTCAGCAAATCTTTAATGATAGGAACAGCCTTACGTATATCTTCTGGGGTCTCTTCGCGTTGGGCTTTATAGGCAGGATATGCCTCGCTGCGGAAGGTTGGTCCATGAGGATCAAAAGCTACACCGATGTGTGTGGGCTGCTCTTTGGTTAGCACCTCGTTCAGGGTATTCAGAAAGCCCATAATAGCGCTCGTATTCAAACCTTTCGAATTGATTCTCGGGTTTTTAATGAACGCATAATAGGAGCGATAAATCAGAGCATAAGCGTCTAAAAGAAACAGTTTATTCATGTCTTTTTTATTTTTTCCGTGTAAAATTACTAATTTTTTTCTTCATAATGCGATATTTTCATTAATTTTGTCACAAAATTCTTGAGAATGGATTATTTATCACTTATTAAACAGCCTATCGAGACTGATTTAAACGACTTTATACAGTTGTTTAATGATAGTTTGAGTCATTCTGACGGATTATTATCACAGGTGTTGACACATATTCGTCAACGAGGTGGTAAGCGCATGCGTCCTATGTTGATACTCCTGATAGCCAATAATTATGGTGGGGTCTCAGCAGTCACCCAGCACGCTGCTGTTGGATTGGAGTTGCTGCATACGGCATCTTTGGTGCACGATGACGTAGTCGATGAGAGTTGTGAACGACGTGGACAGGCTTCCGTCAATGCCTCATTTGATAATAAGGTGGCTGTTCTCGTAGGCGACTATATTCTTTCTACGGCATTATTGCATGTTTCCTATACTGGTAATCAACAAATTGTCGAAAGTTTGGCTGAACTGGGACGTACCTTAGCAGCTGGTGAGATTCTCCAACTGTCGAACATCCAGAATCAGGTGATTTCAGAGGATGTATACTATCAAGTCATTCAACAGAAAACAGCCGCTTTGTTTGAGGCCTGTGCGTCTATTGGTGCGTTATCTGCTGGTGCCTCAGCTGAAGAGCTTCAGGCTGCTGCAGAATTTGGTAAGAATCTGGGTATCATGTTCCAGATTCGCGATGATATCTTTGACTATTTCGACTCGAAGGAAATAGGCAAGCCAACAGGTAACGATATGACTGAAGGTAAGCTGACCCTGCCTGTCATCTATGCGTTGAATACGAGTAATTACGAGTCTATGCAGACCTTGGCTAAGAAGGTAAAGGCTGGCACTATCAACGAGGATGAAATAGCCGTTTTGGTTGAGTTTACCAAACAGCAAGGAGGCATTGAATACGCAGAACAATGTATGTTGAAATATAGCGACCTGTGTCTGCAATATATACGGGAACATGTAAAAGAAAAGGCTATCAAGGAAGCCCTGACAGCCTATGTGGATTACGTTGTCCAGCGTAATTATTAAAGAAAAAAAAGCGACCCCAAATGTGGGTCGCTATTCTTTTTTTAGAAGAATTTCACTTCCTTACCTGCCAGATCACTCAATACGAGGTTAGGCAGACGGCTGGTACCCAGACGGAAATAGTAGTCGGTAAGCCACTTCTCACCCAGTACTTCCTCTACAATGCTGTAGTAGGTGAGGGCATCCTTCACGGTATTGATACCACCTGCAGGCTTCAAACCTACCATGATACCTGTCTGGTCGTAGTACTCCTTGATAGCCTGACACATGACGTATACAGCCTCTGGGGTAGCACCCACCTTCTCCTTACCAGTAGACGTCTTGATATAGTCAGCACCAGCATACATAGAAAGGATAGAAGCTTTCTTGACATTCGACAGGTTCAGTAGGTCGCCAGTCTCCAGAATAACCTTCATGGGCACGTCGCCACAGGCAGCTTTCTGCTCCCAAATCTCGTCGCAAACAGTCTCATAATCGCCTGCCAAGAACTCACCGACGTGCATCACGATGTCCACATTCTCTGCACCATCCTGAACAGCCAGCTTAGTCTCAGCAACCTTGATCTCGATAAGTGCCTGAGAAGAGGGGAATGCACCACTAACCACAGTAGGAATGACACCTTCAACCTCCAATGAATCGGCTACTAACTTGGCAAAACGAGGATAGGTAACAACCGTTGCTACATGGGGCATATCAGGATATTCATGGGCAAACTTGTTGACTTTCTCTACCAGTTTCAATACACTCTCGTCTGAATCCTGAGTAGTCAGCGTTGTCATACATACACAGCTGAACAAGAATTTCTTGACTTCTTCTGTGTCGTTCTTGGGAACTCTCTCTTCAACGATTTTCTTTACAGCAGCAGCTACAGCGGCTTCGTCGACATTGCAATTGTACTTGCTTAATGCCTGTTCATACTTGCTTTTCAATTCTTCCATAATACTAAGATTTTAAGTTAATGAATAATTTATTTGAGCTTTTCGTTTTGTATATGTCTTTCTTTGTCTCGTCGAGTCTTCTTTTCTATCGATTTCTTGAGCTCTTCCGTCAGGTCAATACCCGTTTGGTTGGCCAAACAAATGAGCACCCAGAGTACGTCGGCCATCTCTTCACCCATATTGTCTTTCTCGCCTTCCTTAAAGCTTTGATCACCATATTTCCTAGCCATTATTCGAGCCAGTTCACCAACTTCCTCTGTTAGAACAGCCATATTGGTCAACTCAGAGAAATAACGTACTCCGTACGTTTTAATCCACTGATCTACAGCCTGTTGTGCTTCTTGGATAGTCATAGTATCACTCTTTGTTTTTCGTATCCATACAGATGGTCACTGGTCCATCATTGAGTAGTTCTACTTTCATGTCGGCTCCGAATTCTCCTGTTCCTACAGGTTTTGTCAGTTGGCCACTCAGCTCTTTGCAGAAGGTCTCGTAGAGTGGGATAGAATGCTCGTGTGAGCCAGCTCTGAACCAACTGGGTCGGTTACCTTTCTTGTAGCTGGCGTACAGTGTAAACTGGCTTACTACCAGTGCTTCTCCATTTACGTCCAGTATCGAGCGGTTCATCACGTGGTTCTCATCGTCAAAGACACGCAGATTGGCTATCTTCTTTACCAACCAGTCTACATCCTCGACAGTATCCTCATTGCAGATGCCTAAAAGAATCAGAAAACCTTGCTTTATTTCCGACTTCACAGCCCCATTGATGCTTACGCTGGCCCTACTGACCCTTTGAATTACTGCTCTCATTTTGCAAAGATAAATAAAATACTTGTTATTTCCAAGAATTTAATATTTTTTTATAAGCTGTCAGAAGGGTGGAAATAGTTATAGACAAGTTCTGCTTTCGATGGGCCAATCGTTTTTGTGAGCATTTCCAGCGTTGCCTCGCGTATTCTTTTGACGGATTTTAGCTCATTTAAAAGTTCGTCACGTGTCTTTGGACCTATGCCCTTGATGTCGTCCAGCTCTGAGTGTAAAGCGTGCTTAGACCGCTTATCTCGATGGAAAGTAATGGCAAATCGATGCACTTCATCTTGTAGTTGTGTGAGCACTCGAAACAGCTCTGAGGTGTCCTTTATACCTACTGTTCGTGGAGGGAAACCATAGAGCAGCTCATTGGTCCGATGGCGATCGTTTTTAGCCAATCCGGCAATGGGTATATCGAGGTTAAGCTCGTCTTGTATGGCCTGACGAATCACCTCCATCTGCCCCTTTCCACCATCTGCAATAATGAGGTCGGGTAGGGGTTGTTCTTCTTCTAAAAGGCGTTTGTAGCGTCTCCATACCACCTCTTTCATGGATGCATAGTCGTCAGGGCCCACTACTGTTTTGATGTTATATTTACGATAGTCTTGCTTCGACGGCTTCATCTTCTTAAAGACCACACAGGCTGCCACAGCATCGCTTCCCGATATGTTTGAGTTGTCGAAACACTCTATCTGGTAAGGCATTTTAGGTAGGTGCAACAGGTCTTGTAATTCCTTCATCAGACGGACCTGTTTCTGCTCTGGATTCAGCTTTTCTGCCTGTTTCAGACGGTCGAATTTGTACTGTTTGCCGTTCATCAGTGACAGCTCTAACAGCGTCTTTTTGTCACCTCTCTGGGGTACTGTGATGGTGACTCCGTCCATGTTGATATCTATTTCGTGGGGTAGGATGATCTCTTTAGCCGTACTCTTGAAACGCTCTCGCATTTCCACTATGGCCAACTGCAAGAGTTCATCGTCCGTTTCTTCCAACCGCTTCTTGTATTCAAAGGTGAAGCTTTGGTTGATTTGTCCGTTTGACACGTGGATATAGTTCACGAAAGCCACCTTTTCGTCGTTCGTAATCGTCAGTACGTCCACGTTGTCTATACTATGGCTGACCACCTCACTTTTCGCTACAAACTGCTCAATCAGCAGGTATCTGCGCTTGATTTCTTCCGCCTCTTCAAAGCGTAAATCCTCTGCTAATCGTAACATCTCTTCTTTAAGTTCTCTCAATACCTGTCGTGTATTTCCTTTAAGTATTTCTCGGGCCTGTGAAAGATTCTTCTGATAGTCTTCCCACGACTGTTTTCCAATGCAAGGCCCTGCACAATTCTTTAGATGATATTCCAGACAAACCTGATATTTTCCGCTCTCTACACCCTCTTGTAATAATGGCTGTTTACAGGTACGTGGATGATATAATTTTTTGATAAGGTCAAGTATTGCATGCATAGATCCCACATGGGAATAGGGTCCAAAATAGGTACCCCATTTCTTGTTGATAGTTCTTGTGGGAAAGATATGTGGTAAATACTCTTTTGTAATACAGATAGAAGGATATGTCTTGCCGTCTTTTAAGAGTACATTATATCTTGGATTATACCGTTTTATCAAAGCATTCTCCAATAATAATGCGTCCTCTTCCGTATTGACGACCGTATAGCTGATGTCCCAGATCTTGCTGACCAATACTTTGGTCTTAAATCGGTCCACCTCGGTATGGAAGTACGACGAGACACGTGCTTTCAGGTTCTTTGCCTTACCCACATAGATGATGGTACCATCAGCATCGTAATACTGATAGCTCCCAGGTTTCTCTGGTAGCGTCTTGACAATCGCCTTTAGCTTCTCTAAACGTGCCTCGTTTTCTTCCTTTGTCATGTGTTTTGTTTCACGTGAAACTTTAAATCACCATGAGTGTGGTTACCTCCGTGTCTGCGTCAAATACGTCACGGCCATGCAGTCCTTCATCCGTGATTTCTATGAGGAAGTTTACATATACTCCACGTGGATTAAACTTCTTTACTAGATTAACGGCTGCTTTCATGGTTCCACCCGTCGCTAACAAGTCGTCGTGAAGTAATACGACGTCTTTGTCGTTGATGGCATCTTCGTGAATTTCAATCGTATCCGTTCCGTACTCTTTCTCATAGCTTTCCTGAACGGTAGCAGCGGGAAGTTTTCCAGGTTTACGTGCCAAAACGACACCAGCACCCAGTTTTACCGCCAGTGCGGAAGCCATCACAAATCCGCGACTTTCAATACCAACGATTTTGGTGATTCCTTTGTTTTTGTAAATCTCATACAGCTCGTCTACCATAATCTGCAGACAAGCAGGATTCTTAAACAGCGTGGTAACGTCACGGAAGTTGATGCCCTTTACTGGAAAATCGGGAATGCTGCGAAGATTCGCCATCAGTGTTTTGTTGTTCATAATCTTTGGTTTTAACGTTATAATAATAGTATAGTCTCTTTAATTGTTTCACGTGAAACTTATCTTCCTAACAGTACTAACATGGCATTAATATCGCTTGGTGACACTCCAGGAATTCTGCTGGCCTGAGCTAATGATTCTGGTTGGATTCGTTCCAATTTCTGTCGTGCCTCTGTTGAGATGGCCGAAAGGTTAGGATAATCGAACTTTCCTTTAATCTTGATATTCTCCAAGCGGTGCATCTTGTCTGCTACCATTCTTTCCCGTTCGATATATCCTTTGTATTTGATATGTATCTCAGCCGCCTCCGCAATTTCTTCCTTACGGTTAGGCAACTGTTCGACGACTTCACGAAATTCTGGTACGATATCCATCAACTTCTGAAAGTTCAGCTCAGGACGTGCCACGAGGTCTTCCAACTTACAGCCATAGACAAGTGGGGTAGAGCCCATAACTTCTAACGCGCCATTGACTACTTTAGGCTTAATGGCATATGTACGACAGAATTCTTCGATTCTTTCGATAGCTTCTTTCTTCTGTAGCCACCAGTCATAGCGTTCCCTTTTGGCAATACCCAGCTCGTAGGCTTTTTCCGTCAGACGGGCATCAGCGTCGTCTTGTCGTAACAGGATGCGGTATTCTGCCCTTGAGGTAAACATGCGATAGGGTTCGTCGACGCCTTTTGTTACCAGATCATCAATGAGCACGCCAATGTACGCTTCGTCGCGCTTGAGCTCAAAGGTGGGGGTTATGGCGACAGAATCGCCAGAAACACCGCCAGCCTTCAGTGCTGCGTTGATACCTGCTAATGTACCTTGTCCACCCGCTTCTTCATACCCCGTTGTGCCATTTACCTGTCCAGCCATGAAGAGTCCGCCGATTAACTTTGATTCCAAGGAATGTTTTAGTTGTGTGGGGTCAAAGAAGTCATACTCGATCGCATAGCCAGGGCGATATACCTTTATGTCTCTTAAGGCAGGTATCTTTTTCAACGCCTCTATCTGCACATCCATCGGCAGGCTGGAAGAAAAACCGTTCAGATACATCTCGTTGGTATCTTCGCCTTCTGGTTCCAGAAACAGCAGATGCTGTGGACGATCAGGGAAGGTAACGAGTTTTGTTTCTATCGAAGGACAATAACGCGGGCCTATCGATTTGATTTGTCCGTTATAGAGTGGAGAGTCATCTAGTCCGCCCAGTAAAGTCTGGTGTACTTCTGGATTGGTATAACAGACCCAACAAGGCAGTTGCTGCAATGGACGTGATTCACCCATATATGAGAACTTATAATAGCCGTTTTCGCCATCCTGTCGTTCCATGTCTTCGAAGTGTATGGAACGTTTGTCGATACGAACAGGCGTACCTGTCTTCATTCGAGCAGAACGGATTCCGTGACAGGTGATACTTTCTGTAAAGTGAGGTACGGCGGGTTCAGCAATGCGTCCGCCGGGTACCATCTTCCGTCCGATGTGCATCAAGCCATTGAGAAAGGTACCTGCGGTAATGATGACAGCTTTGGCTCGGATTTCTGCGCCCCAAATAGTACGTATGCCAACTACTTGCTTTCCGATGGGAAAACCATCGAACACACTTTCTACCAGCAGCTCGTCGGCCTGGTCTTGCCAAATATCGAGGTTGGCTGTTGCGTCTAGAACAGAGCGCCATTTCCAAATGAATTTCCCTCTGTCACACTGGGCACGAGGACTCCATACGGCTGGTCCTTTGCTTCGGTTTAGCATGCGGAATTGGATAGCGGTAGCATCAGTTACTAAGCCCATCTGACCGCCTAAGGCGTCAATCTCACGGACTATCTGTCCTTTGGCAATGCCGCCTATGGCAGGGTTGCACGACATCTGTGCTATCTTGTTCATGTCCATGGTCACCAGCAATGTCTTTGCACCCATATTGGCCGAGGCCGTTGCAGCCTCACAGCCAGCATGTCCGCCACCAATTACTATTACGTCGTATTTCAGTATCATCTTAGAAAGCCTCTTTTATATGTTCAATAGCTGGCGTGTTGTTCTCAGTCCCCACCACGGTGATGACGTCAAAACGGACTTCCAAATCTATATGCTTATATTTGACATAGTGGTTGGCAGCTTGTTGAAGATGAACAATCTTCTGGTAGTCAACAGCCATTTCCGGATCAGTATACAGGCGGTTGCGTCTGGTTTTCACTTCAACAATAACGAGTGTTTGACCATCCAGTGCAATGATATCCAGGTCGCGGTGTCCCGACTTCCAGTTGCGCTCGATGATGGTGTAGCCTTGCCGCTGAAGATAGTCTGCAGCAATGTCTTCTCCCCATTTTCCTAACTCGTTGTGTGATGCCATAGAGTGATGTTTGTCCTTATTCGAGTGCAAAGATACTAATAAAATTTTGTATAAATTGCAATTTTTATCACGAAAACGTTTGCGTATTTCATAAAAATGTAGTAACTTTGTCCTCTCAACGTGCCTGCACGTACCTATTATCGAGTATTTATTATTTAATTTAATTCAATATTTTATGTGGTTAATCAATTCATCAATTGGTCGTAAAGTTGTAATGTCCGTTACGGGTGTTGCGCTTATTCTGTTCCTGACCTTTCATGGTTGTATGAACGTGGTAGCGCTATTCTCTGAGGAAGGTTACAACATGATTTGCGAATTCCTGGGTGCCAACTGGTATGCTGTTGTAGCTACACTTGGTCTGGCTGCCTTGGCAGTGATTCACATTGTCTATGCATTCATCCTGACTGCACAGAACCGTACGGCTCGTGGTGACAATCGCTACGAGGTTGCTACTACGGTCAATTACGGTAAGGTTGAGTGGGCTTCAAAGAACATGCTCGTTCTGGGTATTATCATCTTGATTGGTCTGTTGCTCCACTTGTGGAACTTCTGGTACAACATGATGTTCGCAGAACTCGTAGGTGCTATGCCCGCCATCAGTCCTACTGACGGTTTCGGTTGGATTAAGGAGACTTTCTCGAATCCTGTCTTCGTTGTGCTTTACATCGTATGGCTTGTTGCTATCTGGTTCCATCTCTCTCATGGTTTCTGGTCAGCTATGCAGACCTTCGGTTGGAGTGGTAAGATTTGGCTGAAGCGCTGGATGTGCATTGGCAACATCTATGTGACCCTGCTCTTCCTGGCCTTCCTCGTTGTAGTTTTGGCTTTCGCTTTTGGTTGCGCTCCTTCACTTTGTGATAGCGCTTGTTGCGCTGCCTGCTAATTGTTAACTTTTAAATCTGAAAGAAATTATGGCAAAAGTAATTGATTCTAAGATTCCCGCAGGACCAGTGCCTGAAAAATGGAAGGAATATAAGGCTCACCAGCGCTTGGTTAACCCCAAGAACAAGCTGAAGCTCGACGTGATCGTTGTAGGTACTGGTCTGGCTGGTGCTTCTGCAGCTGCTTCACTTGGTGAGATGGGCTTCAACGTGATTAACCTGTGTATTCAGGACTCTCCCCGTCGCGCTCACTCTATCGCTGCTCAGGGTGGTATCAACGCTGCTAAGTGCTATCAGAACGATGGTGACTCTGTTTACCGTCTGTTCTACGATACCGTAAAGGGTGGTGACTATCGTGCTCGCGAGGCTAACGTTTATCGTCTGGCTGAGGTATCAAACAATATTATCGACCAGTGCGTAGCTCAGGGCGTTCCCTTCGCTCGTGAGTATGGTGGCATGCTGGCTAACCGTTCATTCGGTGGTGCTCAGGTAAGCCGTACGTTCTATGCTAAGGGTCAGACCGGTCAGCAGCTGTTGCTGGGTGCCTATAGCTCACTGAGCTGTCAGGTCAATGCCGGCAAGGTGAAGCTCTACACCCGTTACGAAATGGAAGATGTGGTCATCGTTGATGGTCGCGCTCGTGGTATTATCGCCAAGGATTTGACAACAGGTAAGCTGGTTCGTTTCTCTGCAAATGCTGTTGTCATTGCTACTGGTGGATACGGAAATACCTACTTCCTCTCTACCAACGCTATGGGGTGCAACTGCTCTGCTGCCGTTCAGTGCTATCGCAAGGGTGCTTACTTTGCAAATCCCTCTTACGTTCAGATTCACCCCACCTGTATCCCCGTTCATGGTGACAAGCAGTCTAAGCTGACGTTGATGTCTGAGTCACTGCGTAACGACGGTCGTATCTGGGTGCCGAAGAACATCGAGGATGCCAAGGCTCTGCAGGCTGGTACCAAGCAGGGGTGGGAGATTCCTGAGGAGGATCGCGACTACTATCTGGAGCGCCGTTATCCTGCATTTGGTAACCTCGTGCCTCGTGACGTGGCCTCTCGTGCCGCTAAGGAGCGCTGTGACAAGGGCTTCGGCGTGAACAACACGGGTCTGGCCGTATTCCTCGACTTCTCTGAGTCAATCAATCGTCTGGGCATCGATGTTATCATGCAGCGCTATGGCAACCTCTTCGAGATGTACGAGGAGATTACCGACGTATTCCCTGGCGACGTAGCCAACGAGATTAATGGCGTGAAGTACTACAAGCCCATGATGATCTATCCTGCTATCCACTACACAATGGGTGGTATCTGGGTTGACTACGAGCTGCAGACCTCTATTCCTGGTTTGTTCGCTATTGGTGAGTGTAACTTCTCTGACCACGGTGCTAACCGTCTGGGTGCTTCTGCTCTGATGCAGGGTCTGGCCGATGGTTACTTCGTACTGCCTTACACCATCCAGAACTATCTGGCTGACCAGGCTGTATGGCCGAAGGTAAGCACAGACCTGCCTGAGTTCGCTGAGGCTGAGAAGGCCGTTGACGCTGAGCAGGACCGTCTGCTGAACATCAAGGGTAAGCGTTCTGTCGATTCTATCCACAAGGAGCTCGGTCACATCATGTGGGAGTATGTGGGCATGGGTCGCACCGCTGAGGGCCTGAAGACCGGTCTGAAGAAGATGCACGAGCTTGAGAAGGAGTTCGACACCAACCTCTTCGTTCCTGGCACTAAGGAAGGTCTGAACATCGAGCTCGACAAGGCTATCCACCTGCGTGACTTCTTCACCATGGGTCAGCTCGTCGCTTTCGACGCCCTCTCTCGTAATGAGTCTTGCGGTGGTCACTTCCGTGAGGAGTATCAGACTGAGGAAGGCGAGGCTAAGCGCGATGACGAGAACTACTTCTATGTAGGCTGCTGGGAGTACAAAGGCAAGGGTAACGAGCCTGAGCTCATCAAGGAGCCACTGGAGTACGAGGCTATTAAGGTACAGACACGTAACTATAAGAACTAAGGAATTATGGCAAAGAATATTTCATTTACAATAAAGTTCTGGCGCCAGAATGGCCCCAAGGACCAGGGACATTTCGATACCCACGAGATGAAGGATATCCCCGATGATACCTCGTTCCTCGAGATGCTTGACATCCTGAACGAGGAGCTCATCAGCGAAGGCAAGGAGCCCTTCGTGTTCGACCACGACTGCCGCGAGGGTATCTGCGGTATGTGCTCACTCTACATCAACGGTACGCCTCACGGTAAGACTGAGCGTGGTGCTACCACCTGTCAGCTCTACATGCGCCGCTTCAACGATGGTGACGTTATCACCGTCGAGCCTTGGCGCTCAGCAGCCTTCCCTGTTATCAAGGACTGTATGGTAGACCGCAATGCCTTCGATAAGATCATCCAGGCTGGTGGTTATACCACTATCCGCACTGGTCAGGCTCAGGATGCTAACGCTATCCTGATTCCTAAGGAGGATGCCGACGAGGCTATGGACTGCGCATCTTGCATCGGCTGTGGCGCTTGCGTAGCCGCTTGTAAGAACGGTTCAGCTATGCTGTTCGTCAGTTCGAAGGTTTCTCAGCTCGCCCTGCTTCCTCAGGGTCGCGTAGAGGCTGCCCGTCGTGTGAAGAACATGATTGCCAAGATGGACGAGCTCGGCTTCGGTAACTGCACCAACACTCGCGCCTGCGAGGCAGTATGTCCTAAGAACGAGACCATCGCTAACATCGCTCGCCTGAACCGCGAGATGATCAAGGCAAAACTGGCTGACTAAAGTTGCAGACTTTTGTCAAGGCTTCAAAGCCGATTAATGTAATTACACATTAATTTATATAAAGAGCGCCGCAGATTCAGTTCTGTGGCGCTTTTTTTACTTTAGGATGATACCTGTGAAAATTCTGCCGCTGTTGATGCCCAAGCGGCGAGCCGAGAAATAGTCGTCGGCCTGTTGATAGGTGCAGATGGGCGACACCTTGATGTTTTCTTCCTGCAGACCAGCTGCGACGAGTTGTTGACGATTGCATTCAGGCAGGTCAATATGCCACTTGCTGCTGCCGCCAGCTGCCGCATATCTTTTCGAAATGCTTGCCATATCAAAGCCTGCTTGCCCGAAGGCGGCATACACCTCGTCGCCCACCTCAAAGCTGTCCATGTGGATACCTGGACCTATCTGTGCCACGAGGTGCTGAGGCTGCGTGCCATAGGCCTCTCTCATCGCCTCTACGGCCTTTTCGACGATACGCCCTACTGTTCCCCTCCATCCTGCATGAATGGCGCTGACAGCCTGTTTTTCCGCATCGTAGAGCAATATGGGTATGCAGTCAGCTGTCGACACGCCGATGCACACGCCTCTGAGGTTCGTCATCAGTGCATCAAAACCCTCCAGCGCCTCCTGCCTTTCTGTGCTGTTCAGCGACAGCAACTGCTCGTCTATGGTTGCTACCTTCGTCAGATGCACCTGATGGGGCATCACCAGCCGGTCGTCGCTGATGCCCAGCGTCTCGCACAGCGCCTCGCGGTTCTTCCGAATATCCTCTTCGTTGTCTCCACAATAGCGGTTGATGTTCAGCGCCGCATAGTTGCCTGTGCTGAAGCCCCCATGCCGTGTCGTGCTAAATGCCGTCACGCCATGTCCCATCGTGTAATAGTCCAGTTTTGGCTGTATCATGCTGTCTGTCCTTTTGGGTTATATCAGCGAAGGCAGCGCAGATTCTTCGATAGCTGTGCTGTAGAGCTGGCGCCAACCAGAACGGAGGTGACACCTTGCTGTTTCAGTATCCAGCCCAGCGCCATCTCTGCCAGACTCTTTCCTTGTTGTTGTGCTTCTTCGTTCCATTGGCGTAGCTGCTCCAGCAGTTTTGGCGTCAGCATGTCCTGCCTCAGAAACTGGCCTTTCGACATCCGCGAGTCTTCAGGAATACCGTTCAGATAGCGGTCGGTGAGCAGTCCCTGAGCCAGCGGAGAGAAGGCGATAAAACCCACGCCAGCCTCTTGGCAGCACTTCAGGATGCCTTCGTCAATGGGTTCCCTGTCCAGCATGTTCAGTTTCCCTTGGTAGATGAGCAAGGGCGTGTCGCGCTGTTTCAGATAGTCGATGGCAAATAGGGTCGCTTCCAGTGGCCACCGCGAGATGCCTATATACAAAGCCTTGCCGGCCCTGACAATATCCACCAACGCCTGCAGCGTCTCCTCCAATGGCGTGTCAGGGTCGTAGCGATGGCTATAGAACAGGTCGACATAGTCCAGATGCATGCGTTTCAGACTTTGATCCAACGATGCTGTCAGATACTTACGCGACCCCCAGTTACCGTATGGTCCGGGCCACATGTCGTAGCCCGCCTTGGTCGATATGAAGAGCTCGTCGCGATAGGCGTGCAGGTCGTCGTCCATCACGCGTCCCAGCGTCTCTTCTGCTGTGCCGTAGGCCGGTCCGTAGTTGTTGGCCAGGTCAAAGTGTGTCACCCCGTGGTCGAAGGCGTAGCGCAGTATTTCGCGACTGCGTTCATACGGATCGACGCTTCCGAAGTTGTGCCACATGCCCAGGCTCACCTTGGGCAGCAAGATCCCTGAGCGTCCACAACGCTCATATTCCATTCCGTTCTCGTAGCGGCGCTCGTCGGCCTGATAGCTGGTCTGTTGTTCCATCTGTTTTTCTGTCTGTTTCATGTCAGGTTTTCGCAATCAATTCGTTTTACCTCGCAAAGATACAACTTTTTTTCGAAAAACCAAAAACTTACGACTTTACCGCCATTTTTTAGGGTAAAATCGCTTATCCCTATTTTTTGACTTAGTATCATTTCGTGAAAGCATAGCTTTGACGTAGTGAATCCTACGTTTTGACATGATGAATGTGCCGTTTTGGCAGTCACAAAGTTACGCTTTGCCGTCGATCAAGTGCCACATCGACGGTCATCAAGTGCCACATCGACGGTCATCAAGTGCCACATCGACGCCCATCTAATTCTGTCTTCCGTCAATGAGAGTAGATTAGTTTTTTTTAACGGTATAGGCTGTCATAGTAACTACTCAGCACCCCACGGCATGAGTAGTTGTCTTACTGTTGCACGACAGCAAGTATTGCGTTGAATTTCGAATTTCCATTCTTCATGGCCGTTTCTGCTATGGAATGTAGCTTGGCAAAA